>Ga0163153_10000052_pt1 | contig 191709 bp, 144 predicted proteins | sample OliLakLV19MP6IB1_FD_148629 | JGI IMG/M metagenome (GOLD analysis project Ga0163153, IMG submission 148629) | Freshwater microbial mat bacterial communities from Lake Vanda, McMurdo Dry Valleys, Antarctica - Oligotrophic Lake LV.19.MP6.IB-1 | ecosystem: Environmental > Aquatic > Freshwater >... | reverse complement strand
GGTTTCTACAATCTCCGGCGTCGACACTCGACGCTCGGCTACCTCAGCCCGATCGAGTACGAACTGCGTCACGTGGTTGCGCGTGCAACCACATAGTCAACCTGTCCACCAAATCGGGGCAAGCCCACAGCGTGACGAACATCCGATCGTTTCCGGGGAGCAGCGGAGGGAGCCAGGGCGGAAGTGGCGGGAGATCAGGCTTGATTGCCCACGCGCGATCCCAAAGTCGCGAGTGATGGGCGCAGACATTGCGAACATAGACCAGGTGGTGCAGCCACGACGCGAGAAATCGAGGTTGCACGCCGTACCGCTGGGCAACGATGCGTTGATCGGCCAGGCGCATTCCCTGGTACATCCGCGAAAGCGAGCCGAACGACATGACCTCCGTGACGATCCAAACAGGAAGATCGGGGAAGCCGGAATAGGTCTGCTTGAAGTGCTCGACGAAGCGCTCGCGCGACCGCTTGGCTTCCTGTCGAATGTTCTCCAGCCAGGCCGTGTGATCGAAGCCGTGAGGTTTCACCACGTGCCGTGACGGCGGGCGTCTGAAAAAGTGAGATGCGTCCGTGTGGCCGAAAGCTCCGGAGTGCTGACCGAAGTGGTAGGCGATGGCTGTGCGGACATCGACCTCGACCACTTCGAGCGCCTCGGTAACGAGGTCGCGCAGCACGCGGTCGAATTCGTACGCGGCCCGGACCTCTTCGAAGGTGGTACCTGGAATCAGCACATGCCGGGACTGCTCGAAGGCGAGCATGTAGCCGCTAAGTCGGTAGTAGTTGACATGGGAGAGGAACGCCTCGGCCTCCGCTCGATCAGCGATACTGAGGCCGCGACTCTCAAGTGTCGCGAGTTGATCCGCCCACGATTTCCACGGCTTGGTGAAGTGGACGAGCATTGGCCGACCTCCGGGAGCGCCAGGCTGCGGGCCAGTGGGCGATCTGCTCATGCTGCTGCAACCCCGTCGGCGCATGAAAAAACTCGCCCTTGATGCGCGTCATCCCGTGAGGGAGAGAGGCGCGGCGAGTGTGTTGCGTAAAGTGTACCGACATCGGCAGGGTATCGCATGGAACTCCGGGGAATGACTGCGCGACCGAAGAACACGCCTCGCAGAACATACCGCGTGACTCAAGTCTCAGGGTCCTGCCGCCGTTTGGACCTTGCGGGCGCCGCCCCTTGCACCGCCCCTTGCACCAGCGCTTGCACCGACTGGCGTCCGCGCCTGTCCGCCATGTTCGCCGCTTGAGCGATCGCGGCGTGATGCCGGCACCGGTCAAGGTTGGCCGACTCGTGCGATGGGATCGCGAGTTGATCGAGCGCTGGATCGCATCAGGTTGTCCGGCGCTCAGGCCGCATCGCGGCCTGCATCGAACTTGATCTCTTCGGCCCGTTGCCGCTCACTGTCCGGCGTCGTCGACGACTTCTATGGGCACCGTCTTCCGCAAAGCATGGACTTCGCCACTTCCGCCAGGAGCGGAGGTCGTCTCTCAGCGGGGCAAGCGGATGGCCAAGTGGCGACTACGGAATGGTGCTCTTCGAACTGCGGAAGTGCTCGACGGCGCAGACGGCCGCGTTCGAATCCGGGGCCGCACGGCCACCTACGTGGCCAAGTTCCGCGACGGCAGTGGCGATTGGACCGAAGTGCCGACCGGGTGCCGGGACGAGACGGCAGCCAAGGCGATTCTGGCCAGACTCGAGCGCCGCTCCGAACTGATCCGCGCGGGCATTGATCACGCGCGAGGAAGCGGAGGAGGGGCGCCACGGCTCGGAGCCGGTCGAGAAGCACATCGAGGCGTGGACGGCGAACCTGCGAGTCAAGGGCTCCTGTCACCACTGGCTGACGCAGGCGCCGAGGCGCGTGCGGCGGATCTGCGGGGAGCGCGACATCCGGCGACTTCGGGATCTCACGACCGAGCGCGTCGAGCGCTGGCTGCGTGATCAGGCCGACGCGGGGATGAGCGCCGGCACGCGGAACGGGTATCGCCAATCGTTGATCGCGTTCTCGAACTGGTGCGCCCGCAGTGGCCGCCTCGCCGCGAACCCGCTCCAGCATGTGCCGACTGCGGACGCGCGCTCCGACTGCCGCCGCAAGCGCCGAGCGCTCACTGACGACGAGCTCATGCGCCTGCTCGACGCCGCGAGGCGGCGACCGCTGGCCGAGGCGCTCACGATCCAGAAGGGCAAGCGTCGCGGGGAGCAGGGAGCCAAGGTTTGCGGCACCGTACAAGCGCGGCTCGATCGCGTCGGCCGCGAGCGGGCGTTGATCTACAAGGTGCTGGTGCTCACTGGCCTCCGCAAGGGCGAGCTCGCGTCGATCTCGGTGGGCCAAGTGGATCTCGACGGCCCGGTGCCGTACCTGCTCTTGCACCCGAAGGACGAGAAGAACCGTCGCGGCGCCGAGATCCCGTTGCGAAAGGATCTCGCGGCCGAGCTGCGCGCGTGGCTCGCGGAGACGCTGGCCCTCGCGCGGGCCGAAGCGAGCGAGCGCGACGAGCCAGTGCCCGCAAGGCTCCCGGCGTCGACCAAGATGCTCGCGGTGCCGAGCGGCCTAATCCGCATCTTCAACCGCGACCTCGTCTTCGCCGGGATCGCGACGATGGAGAAGCGCGGCGGCAAGGAGATCGTCTCGAAGACCGACGATCGCGGCCGCACGGTCGACATTCACGCGTTGCGGCACACCTTCGGCACGCATCTCTGCCGCGCCGGCGTTCCGCTGCGCACCGCGCAGGCGGCGATGCGTCACAGCGACCCCAGCCTCACCGCAAATGTCTACACCGACCCGAGGCTGCTCGATGTGGCGGGGGCGGTGGAGATGTTGACGAGCCTTCGGGCGTCCGCTGCAGGACGAAGCGCATGCACGGCGACATGCACTGGAATGTGAAGCCCGTCAATGAAATCAGAACGCGCGAACCGAGCGGGGGCTGCCAACTGCACGGTTGCACCTTCGGTCCTGACCAGCGAGTTCGTCGGCCTCCGTCCAAGTTGATAGTGGCCGTGCCGTTGACAGCCAGCAGCGCGAGGATCGCCCCGTTTGCAACGCGTGGCGAAGGTCGGCGCTATCGACTTCGAGGTGAGAATCGAGGCGCCCGATCGGAACGACCCGTTTCGGGGCCAAAGCGGGCCGAACTCTAGCCCGGATTATTCATGGCGTCGTGCCCGTTCACATCGTTTTCGCTGGAAATCGTCGTCGGATTCGCTACAACGCGGGGCCTTCCCGTTTCAGCACTCTGCTTTTGACTACGCGCGGCTATCCCCGTGTTTCGCGTGTTTTCCCGAGATCGTGAATAATCCGGGCTAGCGCTCTTCGACTCTCAGTGAACAGGGGTGCGGGGTGTGGTGCCGGATCGGAACGAGCTTCGATGTTGCGAGCCGCCGCCTCCCGTCAGACACACCACCGCGAATTGCGATGCCCCCAGCCGAGCGCGCTGCTCGGCTGGGGGCGAGGTCCTCAACTCATTAGGAACCGAACCAGCCCTGGAGTAACGACTCCATGTCCTCCTGATCGAAACTAATAAGCCATTCGACGAGCTCATAGATCGACTCAAGCCCGTACGCCTCCATCACGGCCTCTGGCGTCAACTCGGAGCCGCCGCCACCGGAAGCCATCATCGACTCGCCCCCGCCGGGACAGTCGCCCCAGTTGCCGAGAACGATGGCGAGGTCGGCGCCGTTCACAGTCCCGTCACCGGTGAGGTCCGCTTCGCAGCCGGAGCACGTCCCCCAGTTCCCGAGGACGATTGCGAGGTCCGCACCGTTCACGATGCCATCACCGGTCAGGTCGGCGAGACATGGCGCGCCTTCATACGCACCCATGTCCACTTCAGGGCCCGTGAAGCGCTCGAGGTCATCCAGGTCCATTGGGTGCAATTCAGAGGTCCCATCCACGCCATTCACATCCTCGGCATCGGCCGGTCGGATCGCCTCGCTGCCTGCGTTGATCGCAAGCGAGAAGCGCCGAAGTCGAAGGTCGCCTCCCAATTCGTCGACGAACTCCGGATCAGCGTTGATGTTTCCATCGCCCGAGACCGGCGTGGACGCCTCGACGCATGAATACGAAATGTCAAAGTCAACCTCGTAGTCGACTGAGGTCGGCCCAATCTGCGAGTACCAGTCCGGACACTCCCCGCAGACCGTTCCCGAGTTGTTCCAGAGGATGGAATTCGTCACGTTGAACGACGCGGACGTCTCGGTGCTCCATCCGCCGGCAATGGCGCCGCCCGGACCGCCGCTGGCGGCCACGTTCATCGAGAAGGTGGAGAGTGCCACTTCGCCGCCACGAGCGGCGAAGATGCCGCCGCCTCCTGTCAGCGATGCGATGTTTCGGTCGAAACGGCAGTTGGCTACGAACAGGGGCGCCTTTTCCTCCTGCGGATCGTGGTAGATCGCGCCACCGCCCCCTGATCCGCTGCCGATTGACTTCACCGCGTTCTCTGCAAAGACGCAGTTCGCCAAGCTCGCGCGTGCCCCGAAGGCGCTAATCGCGCCGCCGTTGTTGTGGGCGAAGTTTCCCTCGAAAATGCACCAAGCGCCGTGCAGCTCTCCGAAGTCGAGCGAAATCGCTCCGCCGCTTCCAGAGCCGAACAGCGACGCGACGGCGCGATTCTCGGCAAAACGGCAATGGCGAATGCTCACCGAGCGCTGCTGACTGTAGATCGCACCGCCACCGTTTCCGGTGGGAGCGTTGCAGTCGACGAAGTCGCATCGCGTCAGGTCTACAGGGCCTTCCTGGCTTGAAGAGTCTGTCTCCACCTCCAAGCCACCGCCGACAAACTCGATGTTCCCTTCGGAGTCGAGGCCCGGACCAGCAAACTTCAACTGGTCAAGAAGCACGGCGCTGCTGCTCGAGAGCGAAGCGACTCGCATGATTCGCAACGACCATAGTGTCGAACCTGGAAGATCGCCGCTCAGCACGGAGCGTGCGTCGGGATCGCGCTCTCCAATGCTCGTTTCACCGCCTTCAAACCCGCCTCGAATCGTGACGGCGGCCTCGATTCGGAAGCTCTCAGCGGAGCTGGAATCGTGTGGCGTGTAGAAATGCCCTGAGTCGCCCATCGCGATCCAGATCTCGTCGAAGCCGGCGTTGGGGGCGTTCAGTTCGTCGAGCGCATGACGCAGCGTCTTCCACGGTCCGACGCCGCCACCGAGATCCACCCAACTCGTGCCACTGAAGCTGTTATCGCCATCGGGGTGAACACGTCGCACCTGCGCGGAGGCGCTGGATGCAATCACCAGCACCAGCGCGGCGCACAGCCACATGAGGCGAACCAGATCAAGTCGCATGTTGATCTCCTTCGGAAGGGCTCCCGGATGGGTCGGCCGCGCCTTGCGGTCGATGCTCCTCAGGTAAGGAGACTACCCGCCCTGATTGGTCCACGCGCCAAGCAGTATCCCGAGGTCGGCACCGTCGACTTTGCCATCGCCATTGAGATCGGCGTTGGAGTCAGGCACCGTCCCCCAAGACTGAAGCAGCAACTGGATATCCGCGCCGTCCACCACGCAATCTCCGTTCAGGTCTGCCCATGATCCGGTCGGCGACACGATCCAGGCACCACCACCGTTGCTGATGCCAGGGTTCGAATAGGTTGCGAGTACCTGACCAGCTTGATTCAGCGAGACCATCGAGCCGCTGTAGATCTGCCCCGGTGGCACCTCCGTCAGCAGCGGCGCCACCGCGAACGGCTCGCCATTCACCCAGACGACAGCGACCGCACTCGACGCACTGTTGGACGATTTGCCCAGCACGAGACCCGCATCGTTGGCGGTGGTGCATACTGAGTTGACATGACCAGGAAGCGGAGGGAGCTCGACAGGCACCCCGTCGCTCCCCCACCACGCGGCGCGGTAGGTGATCGTCGACCCGCTCTGGAACCGGCACTCGCCGTAGGCAACACCGGTGTTGGTAACGGCCTTGCCGTTCGATGTCAGCGCGCCCGGAAGTAGAGGGAGAATCTCGACCACATCACCCTTCCACCGGAACGCTCGACCGGTGCCGTTACTCTCGAAGCCGAGCTGACCGACGACCCACCCGGAGTCTGCGATGTCCCGCGCTTCTGCAATGGCGAAGCCGTAGTCGCCCGGGTGCAGGTCAACGATCGCGCCATCCTGCCACGCGAATGCGTACCTTCCGCCTGAGAATGTGCGCCACCCCACGACAACTCCCGAGTTGTTCACTGCGGTAGCCATGCTCTCGGGCGGACTGCCCCCGAGCGGTGGAATCTCGATGAACTCGCCGTTTGGCAGCCACACGCACGCCCACATTCCGTGTACTTGGCCGTTTGTAACGCCGTCTCGCGCGCCGACAACGGTCCCGCTGTCGTTCAGGTCGTACGCCCAGCAGCGGGACGTTTGTGGCGGCGTCGGGAGCGTGACCAGCCCGCCGTTCGGCGTCCACCGAATCGGAATCTCGTTCAAGTTGTCTGGACACGCGCGGCGATACCCCGCCCATTGCCCAAGGTTGTTGATCGACCTTGGGTTGAGGATGGAGTAGCCCCAGAAGCCACAGTTCGGTCTCGCTCCCGCCTCGGTCACGGTGTATGGACACGGCGGTTCCGCTGCGAGCCCCGACGCCAGCACGAGTACGGATACGGCCACTGCCGGCGCCGACACAGTGCGGCTGTTTCGCGTCGGTTCGCTGACCAAGCTCTGCCGCGATGCCATGGCGATCGAGTCTACCTCCGTATCCCCATGAACCGCCTGTTCGCATCCCCGGTGAGATCCGAGATCGGCACCTACCGGACGCGTTGCAGGCTGCCTCGGCTGTACAAGCGAACATGCGAGCACGGCGGGACACTCCGCGCCACACCCCTTGCCCTCCCCCTTGCACAAGCGCTTGCACAAGCTGGCGTCCACGCCTGACCACTCGGGTCCACTGGTGGCAATCTAGCCGCTGCTGGCCGACCTCGCGAAGCGCTCGCCAGCCTTCGCGCAACTCGCGCCCGTGACGCCTCTTGTCCGCTCCGGTCGCCGCGAGTCCGCTGCTGTCCACGAAAGCGGGTGAAGGGACTCGAACCCTCGACATTCAGCTTGGGAAGCTGACGCTCTACCAACTGAGCTACACCCGCGAACGCGGCGGATTGTACCTCGCTCGTGTGTGATGTGATCCTGCTCGACACGCATGCGGACGGCTCCAACGATGTGGGTCGAGCGCACGCTCATTGCGCACACGGGTGACCACGACGGAATCGTCGTCATGCAGCGACCGATCACGGCAGTGGCTGCACCAGGCGCTCTGTGAGCGTGACGAGTCGTGCGACCACCGCATGCGCGGCGTTGATGACAGCACTGGTCGATGCGCTGTGCTGGGTTGACGGTGGCTCGAACGAGCCTGAACGCTCCGGTGCCCACTCGATGCGAAGGCGCTGTTGCAAGGAAATCTCCACTGGTGGCTCGAATCGCTCGGCCATCTCGCGCATCTCGCGAACGCCTGCGTCGGAGACCTCCCGTGGATCTTCGACGCGCTCGCGCAGTCGCCGTTGCAACTCTTCGTCAGGCACCACACTCTCGACGAGAACCCACGCGCGATCTGTGAACGGTGAGTTGGGCGCAGGACGCGTGAGCAATGTGTCAAGCGCGGGGCCCACTGGCGGCTTGCTGCCAGTGATCCGCGCAGTTCGGTGTGTCGTTGAAGAGAGTGCGGCCACAACCATCTCGCGCAACGCACGCGTTGGAAATGCTGCGTCAAACACGACATGCTGGCCGTTCCGTAGTGCAGCCACCGCGCGATCGATTATGGTGCGATAGACGCGCTCGGTGATTTCATCGTGATAGAGCGATGGGCTACCGCGATCGGTCGGCGCGAGCCCGGCAAGTTCCTTCCGAATGACATCGCTTCGCAACACGGTGGCTCGCAGCGGCACGGCAATTGCCTTCGCGAGCGTGCTCTTGCCGCTGCCAGGCACTCCGCAAAGGAGCACCGCACTCGGCTCAAGCGCATAGCCGCATGCAAGATCGAGGTATCGATGAAGCCTCGGCCCAGAGTCCCCGCGCAGCGTCTCGACCATCGCGCGCACCAGCGCGTCGCTCATGCGCAGCCACGGCTGCACCGCTCCAAAGTCCCTCTCGCGTTCGCGCTCGATCGGGTCTCGGCGCGCGGCATCGAGGTACGCGCGAACAACTCGCGCTGCCAGATCGGCACGACCGTGCGCTTCGAGGTCCATCGCGAGAAAGGCGATCTCGCCGCTCGTGTCGCGGCATCGCAGCTCGCGCGAGAACTCGAGGCAGTCGTAGGCGACGGGCGCGCCCGGCACCATACAGATGTTCCGCGTGTGCAAATCGCCGTGGCCGTCCACGATGCAACCGCGTGCACGACGCGCCTCCAGGAGCGGCAATGCGTGCTCGAACATCGCCTCCGCTCGCGCTCGAAGGAAACTCACGATCGTGCGGTCGACTGCCGCCGTGATTCGCTTTGCGCTGGACTCAGTGACGGGCGCGGGGGAGGGGACAGAGCAGGAGGTGGTGGACTCGAGATGCGCGAGTGTCTGGCGCAGCTGCGATCGCACGCGATCCGGCGATCGGCACGCTGCGACCTCCGGTCCCCTCTGTGCTGTGCGGTGGAACTCTGCCACGCGCTTCATCAACAACTCGATATCGACAGCGACGGACTCATCCACCGCGCTGCGCTCCAGCATGTCAGCGAGCATGCGCTCGGGCGGCAGCGCACGCATGACCACGCACCAATCGAGCACGCTGTCGTCGGTAGCGGCAGGGGACTCGCCCGCGGCGCCCGCAGCACGGGGCCAGTCGATGTGAAGCGCAGACTGGTGCGCGTCGCCCGCGTGCACTGAACGCACGGCCGCGATGCCGAGATAGACCTCGGGAGCGAGTCGCGCGTTGAGCGTCACCTCTTCCTCGCACGCGCGCCTTCGCGACTCGAGCGATCGATGATCGAGAAACCCAAGATCAACGCGTCGCTTGAACTTGAACGCAAGTTCGCCGGCAACGAAGACGCGTGACGAGGGCGTGTGCTCGCACGCCACTTGCTCCGGCGCAACACCCGCCGAGCGCGAGACGGCCTCGATCAGCATCTGGTCCGAGGGCTCGCTCAAAGCGGATAGATGATGAACTCGGCGTGTTCCTGATAGATGATGGTGTTGCCGCCCATCGCATCGAGCGCGGCATCGAGCTCCATCAGGTGTTCCTTGCCGAGACGCAATGGGTGCTCGTTCGGGTGATGGGTCACTCCAAAGGCATAGTCGACGGTCGGCACATTCGTCATTTCAATGTGTGTGCCGAGCACATGACACACAGGCTTGCCGGCGACGAAGTCGATCATGCGTTGAATGCTCAGTTTGTACGCCGGCTTGTCCGAGATGTAGAGCCGACCCGGGTAGAGCGTGTCGCCCGTGAGCAGCAATCCGGTTCTTCGGTCATAGAGCGCGATGTGCGCCGACTGATGCCCCGGAATGGGGATGACATCGATGATGCGATTGCCAAGGTCGTACTGCACGATCTGCGTTGGCCAGGTGACGATGCCGAAGAAGTTCTTCACCGCCGTCTGCGAGAGACCGACGACGGTGACGCCCGGCTGTCCAATGAACTGCGAGTCACCTGCGGCATGATCGCCGTGGCCATGCGAGTGAGTCACAACGAGCGGGGGATTGGACGGCAACCCCTTCGCCGTCGCCCAAGCGGTGATGAGCTCAAACACCTTGGTCTTGATCTGAATGCCGCCCGCACCAGTGTCTTGGAGCAACACCTTGTTGTCGCCGAAAAACAGATACATGAACGGCGCTTCGAAATTCGTGCAAAGCGATTGACGCAGAATGCAGAGGTCTGCGTTGTACCAATGCACTTGGATGGGCGGCTCGAAGCCGCAGCTCGGACCGCCAAAGATCCAGACTCCTGGGAATGTGCCCGGCTGCGTCGACGCATCGCCCCACGCACCGAGCAGTATCGCGATGTCCGCACCGTCGGCCAGTCCGTTGCCGTTGAGATCCGCGACGCCGGGGGAGCCCCACGAGCCGAGCACGACGGCAAGGTCACCGCCATCGACGATGCCGCTTCCGTTGAGATCAAGGCCTGTGCACTCCTGCGCGCGCGCGGGCGCAGTGGCGAGCGTGGCGGCCAGGACGGAGACGATGCAAGCGATCGATTGGAGGGACGCGAAGGGCGTGGAGGACGCTACCGAGCGCACCGATCGGAACGGTCTCGATGGTCCGCTGGCAGAAGTGTTCGTTGACATGTGGTGATTGTGCCGCGCGATCGCGCCGAGGCCAAGTCCGGGTAGGCTTGAAGCCCTGAACTTCGTCGATCAGGCCGAGCAATCGCTTGTCCTGCGCCTCGCTTGCACCGACGCCATCGAACATCAGGAGCCTCAATCATGAACTCGAACTCGCACTCACTCACGCGCTCAACTCTCACGATCCTTTCCGCATGCGCGATGCTCTCATTCGGCGCTGCGTCAATCGCCAGCGCATCCCAAGGCGCGGGCGCTGCGAAACCGTCGGCCCCACAGAAGACCACCGATGCTGCGAAGACGACCGACACGCCGAAGCCGGGTGGACCACCAATCACCGACTCGCTGGAGGCGCCAGCGTCCACGCCGCTCGATCGCTTCAAGGCGATGGTCGGTGACTGGAACGCTGATCTCGACGGCGACGGCACGAGCGACGCCGTCGTGACCTATCGCTTGATCGCGAACAAGAGCACCGTTGTCGAGACGATGTTCGCCGGCAGCGATCACGAGATGATCACCGTCTTCACAATGGACGGTCCCGATCTCGTGCTGACCCATTACTGTGCGCTGGGCAATCAACCGCATCTCAAGGCCACCTCGATCAAGCCTGAGGCGATCGCATTCGAATTCGTCAAGGGCGGCAACATGAAGTCGCGCGACGAGGCGCACATGGACGCCGTCACATTCGTCTTTGAGGGACCGGATCGAGTGACCTCGAAATGGAGCGGCTACGAGAACGGCAAGTCAGAAGAGCATGTCTCGTTCGTCATGACTCGCGCGCCGAAGACCGCCGGCTGAGCACGACACCGGTCGCGACAAAGTGTCACGAAGCGTGGTGCGCGCCTGCGCCGATCACACCGCAATGGCGGTGATCGCGCGCGGGTCTACGCGATGATGTCGTTCGCGACATGGCCGTGCACATCCGTCAGTCGGAAGTCGCGGCCCGCGTAGTTGAATGTCAGTCGCTCGTGATCGAGTCCCAGCAAGTGCAGTACCGTCGCATGCCAATCGTGCATGTCCATCTTGCCGTCGACCGCTTCAGCGCCGGTTTCGTCGGTTGAGCCGTAGTTGAACCCACCCTTCACGCCGCCGCCGGCCATCCACATCGTGAAGCCCTTGTTGTTGTGGTCGCGGCCGTCATCGCCTTGTGCATAGGGCGTGCGACCGAACTCGCCGCCCCAGATGACCAGCGTGTCATCGAGCATCTTGCGTCGCTTGAGATCCGCGAGCAGTCCCGCGATGGGCTTATCGATTTCGCCGCACTTCTCCTCCATGTCGGCGCGGAGATTGCGATGCATGTCCCAACCGCCATGTCCGACTTCGATGAAGCGCACTCCGCGCTCGGCCATGCGTCGCGCCAGCAGACACTGGCGACCGAATCGATCCGTGTTGTCGCTGCCGATTCCGTAGAGCTCGAGCGTCTCCTTCTTCTCACCGGAGAGGTCCATGAGCTCCGGCACTTCGGCCTGCATGCGGAACGCAAGCTCGAAACTCTCGATGACGCCGTCGATCTCTTCGGTTGCGCCGCGCTGCTTCGCGTGCTCGCGGTTGAGGCGCTGGATGAGGTCAAGCTGCTTGCGCTGCGCGTCCTTTGAGAGTTCGCTGTTCTTGATGTTGGGCAGGCTCTCGTTGCCGCCGCTGCCGCGTCGCCCGCGTCCACCTCCGCCAGCGATCGGTGTGCCCTGATAGATGGCGGGAAGGAATCCAGCGCCGTAGTTCTGCGCACCGCCGTTGCCGCTGGGCGGGCCGATCGTCAAGAACCCGGGCAAGTCCTGATTCTCAGTGCCAAGACCGTAGAGCGTCCATGCGCCGAGCGACGGCCGCACGAACTGGAAGCTGCCCGTGTGCATCTTCAGAAACGCCTGCGCATGCGCGGGCAGATCCGTGCGCATGCCGTGCATCAGACAAAGACTGTCCGCGTGCGATGCGACGCCGGGGAAGAGATCACTGATGTAGAGCCCGCTCTTGCCGTGCGGCTTGAACTTCCACGGTGAGCCGAGCAGTTTCGCGCGGCGAACGCCGCGACCATCGACCTCGGTGCCATCGTGCTTCGCGAGCGCCGGCTTGTAGTCGAAGGTATCGACATGGCTCGGTCCACCGGCCATGCACAGAAAGATCACGCGCTTCGCCTTGGCCGCGAGCATCGGTGCCTTTGGTGCGAGCGACGACGCACCTGCGTCGAGACCGAGTGCCGATGGACCCATGCCGAGCATGCCCTGCGCCATGGGTGAGCCGACGCCGCGTGCAAGGGCCTGTCGTCCAAACATGCCCATCAGCGCCATCGATCCGAAGCCGCAGCCGAGCAGCGTCAACATCTCGCGTCGCGAATAGGCGGTGACTCGGTTGTCGCAGCAGTCCATAAGAGGCTCCTTGCGTTCGATTCGTGCGTCGACTCAGTGCGTGTGTCGACTCGGTAGAGGCGTCGACTCGATGTGTGCGTGCGTTCAGTCGATGGTGCGGAACTCGGCGTTGGCGAAGAGTGCGCGACATGCGGCCGTCCACGCATCGAGCGCCGAGGTGTCCGGCCTGGGTTGAGATTGCGATGCCTGTCGCGCGCCCGCCGGACCGCCGCCCGGTCCGCCCGCGCCGCCGCGCGCCTGAGCGCGTCGTCGCGCGATCTCGTCGCGCACGGGGCGACCGGTGCCGTTGCCGCGCGCCATGCTCTCCTGTGCACCTCCCGCGCTCGGCGGCGTGCCGCGGCTCTGTGCCGACGCGAAGTCGCGCAGGAAGTCCTTGACCGCCTGCTGTTCATTCGCACTTGCGCGGCGACCATACAGAAGTTGGAACGCATAGGTGATGCGCTCGGGATCGCTCTTAGCCGCCGCAAGCACGCGCTGCGCCAGTGCGCGCGCCGACTCGCCGACATCTTCGTCATTCAAGAGAAGCAGCGCTTGCGTCGGCACACTCGTCGTCTCGCGCTCGCCCGTCACGAACGTCGCGTCGGGGAAGTCGAAGACTTCGAGCGACTCCGGCACATGGTCGCGCACGACGGGGAGATAGACCGAACGAACCGGCGGCATGGGTTGATCAAGCATGGCGGTCAGGCCCGGACGGCGCAGGTCGCCTTCGAGCACATTGATCGGTGAGCCGGCGGCCGCTTTCGGATCAAGGCGACCGGAAACCGCGAGCATCGAATCGCGGATCGCCTCGGCTTCGAGTCGTTTGCGATTCATGCGCCAGACGAGCGTGTTGTCGGGATCGACGCTCAGGTTCTTCTTGTTGGGCTCGGTGGACATGCCGTACGCACGACTGAGCACGATCTCCTTGATCAGCGCCTTGACACTCCAATCGAGTTGGAGCAGGCGCGTCGCAAGATGGTCAAGCAGTTCAGGATTCGAGGGCGGCAGACCCGCCATGCCGAAGTTGTCGGGCGTGGGCACGAGCGCTGCCCCAAAGAGATGGAGCCACACTCGGTTCGCCAGCACGCGCGCGGTGAGCGGATGTTCGGGCGAGGTCATCCACCGGGCCAATTCCAGGCGTCCGCTGCCTTCCGGAATCGTGGGCATGTCGATGCCAAGTGCGGTCACGACGCCGCGCGGCACCAGCGCGCCAGCGCGATCGAGTTCACCGCGCTCGAGAATGCGCGCATCGGTCGGGCGCCCTTCGGTCATACCCATCGCGACGAGATTCATCGCGGTGGGCTTGCCACTTGCGTCGAAGCGATCGAGCGACTCCTTCGCGTTCTTGGCCGTCTGCTCGAATCGAGAGAGTCGTTGCAACTCGTTGCGGGCGCGCTCGTCGCCGGTGCGTGCGCGGCGCTGAATCTCGGCGCGGTCACCGAGTTGCTCGGCCTCGCGCGTGGCTCGATCCTGCGCTGCCTGCAGAGCGGCGCGCTGGACGGGTCCCATCACGGCGCCGGCGGGAATCGATGCGCGCTCGGGAAGCACCACGAGATCCGTGGCGTGTTGATTGCCTTGACCGCGAACGCCGCCGAAGTTCGTGTTCGACGAGAGGAAGATGCCCGCCATCGCGTAGTAGTCGCGCGTCGGGATCGGATCGAACTTGTGATCGTGGCAGCGCGCACACGCAACGGTCAATCCCATGATGCCCTGCGTGGCCGCGTCGAGCTGCTCATCCGCAAGGTCCATCGCGAATTGTTGGCGACCGCGCGTGTTGTGTCCCTTGCTGCCGACTGCGAGATATCCAGTGGCGATCAGGTTCCACGCGCGCTCGGTGTCGTCCTTCCACGGCAGCACATCGCCTGCCAGTTGCTCCGCGACGAAGCGATCGAACGGAGTGTCGGTGTTGAACGCGCGGATGACATAGTCGCGATAGCGGTACGCATGCGGATAGAGAACATTGTTCTCCTTTCCGCTGCTCTCCGCGTAGCGCGCCACATCGAGCCAGTGACGACCCCAGCGTTCGCCGAATGCAGGTGATGCGAGCATCGTGTCGACGGCTCGCTCCATTGCATCGGGGCGCTTGTCCGCTTCGAACGCGTCGAGCGCTTCGGGAGTCGGTGGCAGGCCGGTGAGATCAAAGGAGAGACGGCGCAGCAGGGTTCGACGATCGGCGTCGCCGACGGGTGCAAGGTCCTTCGCTTCGAGCGATGCAAGCAGGAAGTGATCGATGTCCGACTTCGGCCACGCACTGTTCTTGACCTCTGGAACCGCGGGCTTCGCAACGGGCTTGAACGACCAGTGCTGGCTTGGGTCCTTGCCCTTCCAGGAGAGGTAGGCGGGATCGTCATTCGCGCCGGGCAGATCAGGTGCTGCTTCGCCGGCCGCGCCGCCTCCGGCTGGGGCGCTCGCACGCGCCGTCGGTGCTTCGCGCGGATCAGGTGCACCGCGCGAAACCCAGCGCTCGAAGTCGGCGACGATCTCGGGTGAGAGCGCGCCTTTCGGTGGCATCGCCATGTCCGGATCGTTGTAGCGGAGCGCGTGGATGATCAGACTCGCGTCGAGATCGCCCGGCACCACCGCGGGACCGGTCGCGCCGCCGCGCTGAATGCCTTCGCGCGTATCAAGCAGCAAGCGCGCCTTCGGCCGCGCCACCTGGTTCGAGTGGCAGCCGTAGCACTTGTCGATCAGCACCGGCCGGATCTTCGACTCGAAGAACTTGAGGTCGTCCGCGGAGATCGGCTCAGCGCCCATTTGGGCGAGCGCGGCCGTGGAGATGAGCAATGCGAACATCGGACCGAGGCTGTCGATTGGTTTCATAGTCACTCCGTGCGGTCTTCGGCCGAACGCGGAGGCTTCTTCCGGATTGCCGCGTTCGGAGGGGAAATCGGCTCGTTGGCGCTCAGCCGAAGATCGTGTCGTGCGCCGTGTCGGCTGCCCGGAATCGCCGGCAGTCCAAGAATCCGGAGTGCAAGATTGCCCGCCTCACCGTTGCGAATCGGCGGGGGATCTGCACTGAAAACCGGATTCTCGCCTGCTCTCGGACGCGCGCGGGTCGCCTGATTGAGGGCGTAGAGATCGACGGGTGGCTGGTGCTGACCCGTCCACACAAGAAACGGGATCGTGAAGTTCACCGGCGCTGCAGCGTTGGTGTGCGTCTTCGCAGGATCGCCGCCGCCGTGATCGGTGGTCAGGATGATCGCCACGCGCCCGTGCAGCTGTTCATCTTCGTCGAGGGCGTGCAGCAGCGTGTCGAGCCAGAGATCGACGGCCGCGATCGCGACCAGATATGCGGATCCCGGCGTCAGATCCCACTCCTTCTCATGGCCGACGACATCGGGCTGTTCGAGATGCAGCAGATCAAGTGTGCGCTTTCGAATCGGCGCCCGCGCGAGCGAGTCGTGCAATCAGTTGATCGACAAGCGCGCTCTCGCTCTCCGCAAGCACGAAGAGATCGAGCTTCGACTTCCGCTCACTCTCGCGAGTCACCGGGTTCGCCACGCGCGTGTGTCCGTAGCTCTGTTGCAGCAGCCAGAACTTCGGCTTGCCGACGAACATCCCCGTCGAAACACCCGCGTCGTGAGCGACATCGAAAACACTCGGCAGATAGCGGCCAAGTTGATCGTGGATGGTCCCGCCATGTCGCACGCCGGGCGGATCTTCGTTCTTGATCCAGCGATGTTCGATCGCCGCAACGCCGGTGATCATCGACGCTGATGATGATGACATGCTCGATGGCAGGCGCGTCGGCTACGAGCGGCGCGTCGTTCGATGGCGGCGCGGCGGCGAGCCAGCATGCGAATGCGAGGATGAAGGAAGTCACGGTTGGATCCTAAAGGGGAGGACACGAAGAGCCCGCGCAGACGGTTAGACTCGGCTCCCATCACCGGGGAGATGCCAGGTGCTTCGACAACTTCAGGAGGCGATCATGATGCAGCAATCTTGTCCGACGACTCGCTCGAGCATGTGGAGTCGCATCCCGTGCGCCTTCACGATGATGACCGTTCTCGGAGGCGGTGCCTTGCTGCTCGCGCCGCAGGAGTTGGCAAGTGCGGCAGCCACCGTGCCCCAGGAAGGCGGGCAGGCTCAACCACCGAAGCCGTTCATCTCCTTCTCGAGCGCCGGCGTAGAGACTTACCTGCGCAGTCCGAAGGACGCGTGGGTTCTCGATGCGGTGAAGCGCATGCAGACCAACGGCATTCAGCTTCCACCTGAAGCGCAGAGCAAGTTCGATGAAGACCCGAATGCCGCGCTCGCCGTTGCAATCCTGCGAGATCTGCTGACGGGACGACTGGTTGGTTCGATGGCGCTCTCACCGCCGGAGGGCGGCGGCCCGCCGATGCCCGAGGGACAGGTCTCCTTCTTGGGTACTTCGAAGCGACCAGGCGGCGCACTTGAACCACTCATCGTCGAAGCGCTCAAGCGCAATGGAGTCTGGCAGGGATTCCGCCCCGACAACGGTCGCCCCGGCTTGAGCACCTTCAAGGCGGGCGAAGGTCCGCAGGCATGGTTCGGCTCGCTCGACATCGGTGGCAGCTCCGCCACCGTGTTGAGCGTCGGCCGTCCGCCCAGCAACGACGCGCCCGACTTCGCGCGCTTCGGCGTTGCGAAGGGGACGGAACCTCAATTCAGCTTCGAACTCGATCTCGCGCCGTTGCAGCCGTATCTCGGCATGGCGTCGGCGATGCTGCCACCGGGACCCGACGGCCGCTCGGCGCTCGAGCAGAGTGGACTCATCAGCAAGACGCCGATGTCGCTGCGCGTCGTCGGCACCAACGACGGCGTCGATGGACGCATCATCGCGCGCCTCGTCAACGGCGCGAAGGCGCTGCCGTTCAACGAGGCGTCGCGCGCCATGACGATCCAGCCCGCCGATCTTCAGTGGATTCCTGTCGATGCGCGCACGGCGATGATCGGCAAGGCCGATTACCGCAGCGTGCTCAATTCGCTCGTCGACCAGGCCAACGCGCAGGCCGCGATCTTCGGCGAAGGCGAAGACGACTTCGACGACGGCATGGGTGGTGACGATGACATGGGTGGTGACAACGGCATGAACGACGGCGACGGCGCGAACGCCGGCGCGAACGAAGGCGTCGTCGATCGCTGGTTCCAGGATGAACTCGGCGTTGATCTGCGGCGCGGATTGATCGATGCGCTCGGTGATGTCGTTGTCATGCAGTCGTCGGCATCGATGGGCGGTGGACTCTTCGGCACCGTGGGCATCATCACGCTGCGCGATTCGAAGGCAATGGCCGGCACACTCGACAAACTCTCGAAGGCGCTCGCAGGCAACGAGGAATTGCGAAAGGGCGGCGTCGGACTTCGCGCTCGTACGCACCCCGGCTGCGACGCGCTGTATTCACTTTCGATCGCGGGCATTCCGCTGCCACTGCAGATCACGATCGGCATCGGCAACGGTGCGCTCGTGGCCGGACTTTCGACGCAGGCCGTGACGCGCGCCATCGCGCAGGCGAAGGCGAAGTCGTCGATCGTCGATCACGCGGGCTTCAAGGCGATCAACGGACCGGCGCTCATCAAGGAGGCGCACTCGATTGGATGGTCCGATGCGCCGGCCACACTGCAGAACGGTTACGGCGGCTTGCTTGCTCTCGCCGCGGCGCTCGACAACACGACGCTGCCGCAGAGTGGCGCTGCAACGCCGGTCACGACCGTCGTTCCGCCGCTCGAACAGGTGCTCGCGGGCGCCAAGGCGTCACTGCTCGTCGGTCGCATCGAAGGCGACGATCTTCTTTGGAACTACCAGTACGACGGCAGCTTCACGGTGCAGACGGCGTCGGCCATGTCGCAGGCCTCATCCAGTGCCTTCGCGACGGCGGCGCTGGTGGCCGGTCTCGTGATGCCGGCGTACACGAAGGCGCAAGCGGCGGCGGAACAGGCGGCGGCTCGAGCGCGCGCGGGCGACGACGATGACGATCATGACGCAGACGACGACGACGACGCGCCGGGAATGAAGGACGGCGGAGGCAACGACGGCGGCTGAACCGTGAACGGTGCCGACGAAACGGCGTGATTCGTGTCTTCAGCGGCTTGTTCCGGCATCGACGCCTAGCGGTGGCCGACTGGACATCAACCGCGAGGCATCTCTACGCTCGTCGTCCATGCGACTCGGATGTGAACCAACGTGGCCGATGCGAACGGCCGTTTCGGTAGTGAAGTTCGTTTGTGCGTCGTCGAGCGCAGCGCTGCTTCTGTGCAGCGGTGCGGCCGTCGCGCAGAATGGACCTGCGTGGCCTGGTCAGGGTTCGAGTGCCACTCCGCCTGCTTCCGCAACCAAGTCAGCCGCGAAGGAGCGCGCGAAGCCTGCGGCCGCGCCTGTGACGCTGCCCACGCCCGCGGCGCCGCCGCCCTTCGTGCTCATCGTTGAGGAGAATGTCCCGCTGGACCCCCCCGAGTGGGATGTGATCCAACTGCGCGAACTCGAGGCTCGACTCGTCAACGCACCGAGCGATGAGAGACGAAACGCGGTCGCAGCAGAGCTTGAAGAACTGCGCCGACTCATGGAGGTTGATGGAAGGGTGTTGCTGCTTGGTCGCACCGATGCCCGCGGCCGCCGGGGGCCCGCCGATGTGGCGGTGCTCGTTCCCGCTGGACTCGGTGGTGCGTCGGTCGTCGCCGGTTCCTCTGTTCGCGTGACGCCGTCACCTGCGCTGTTCCCATCGAGCGCCCTGGGCGACGCGACGCTTGCGTTCCCGAGTCTGCGCCGCTTCGGAACTTCGTCGTCGCCGGGCTACATCGCGACGGTGATCGAACCGATCAGCACCGGCGCGGCGGCGCGTTCCGTGAGTGATGATCGTGCGTCGCCGTGGGCGCGACGAACCGCCACCGCTCTTGCGGAGAGTGAGCGCCTCGTCGTCGACACACCGCTCGCGAGTGGCCCCGTCGTCAACGACCGCGTGCCCGTCACGCTCACCGTTCGCAACTCGAGCACGCTGGCACTTCCGCCGTGCGAAGTCTTCTTCGAGTTCATGGATGGCTCGGGCAATCTGCTCCACCGCGAATTCGGCTGGATCACGCCGCAACGGACGCTGGCGCTCGAAGCGCATCTGCCCGCGCTGACGGCGGGCCAGCAGACCATGATCGATGTTCCGCTTCCGCCTGATGTTGCGGCGCAAGCGAGCTCGGCACGCGTGCTGATCCTGAGAGCGATCGCGCCGATGCCGAAGTGACGGCCGCGCGGTCACGAGCACCGCGCACACGATGAACGCCCCGCGTTCGACCATCCTTGCGGTCGTCGTTGCCGCCCTCGGCTACTTCGTCGACATCTTCGACCTGTTGCTCTTCGCGCTCGTGCGCCGGCAGTCGTTGCTTGAGGTGCTGGCGCCGCAGATCGAAGCGAAGCGCGCCGAGTTGATGGTGAGGTTCGCCGAGATTGCCGACAAGGCGCAGGTCGCGGTGCTGATCGACGGTGAGATCGATCGCTTGCTGCGCGACTGGGGTGGCTGGCTCGACAATGTGCTGCAGACGACCGGACTGCTGCTCGGTGGACTCGTCTGGGGCATCATTGCCGATCGGCGGGGTCGACTCGCCGTGCTCTTCGGATCGATCGTTTGCTACTCGATCGCGAATCTCTTGAATGGCGCGATCCACGATGTCTCCCCCGAGGGGTGGTTCGGCTTCCTTCACTTCTTCGGTCTCGGCAGCGCGATCCGGCAATACGAAGTGCTTCGCTTCATCGCCGGCTTCGGACTCGCCGGTGAACTCGGCGCCGGCATCACGCTCGTTGCGGAACTCGTCTCGAAGGAGAACCGCGGATACGCGACGACGCTGATCGCCACGGTCGGCATTCTCGGCGCTGTGGCCGGCTACTTCGTCACGCTCGTCACGACTTGGCGCATGGCATTTGTCATCGGTGGATTGCTCGGCGTCGGATTGCTGGTGCTTCGCATCGGCGTCGTCGAGAGCGGCATGTTCCAGCACGCGCGGGTGCGGCAGGTGCGCGGACGCGGCGCGTTCTGGCTGCTCTTCTGGCCACCCGAGCGCGCTGTGCGCTACATCAGTGTGGTGCTGCTGGCGGTGCCGATCTGGTTCGTCGTCGGCACGCTCGTGAAGTATGCCGATCTGCTGGGCGGCTCGATGGGGCTCGTCGGTGATCAGAAGCCGCTGCCCGGTCCGTCGATCATGTGGTGCTACATCGGACTGGCGGCCGGTGATCTGGCGAGTGGACTCTTGAGTCAGTGGCTGAAGTCGAGGCGCGGCGCGATCCTGCTCTTCCACGGTCTCACCGGCGTCGCCATGCTTGCGTACTTCACGATTGCACCGCGCAGTCTCGTCACGTTCTATGCAGTGGTGACGCTGCTTGGATTCGCGTGCGGATACTGGGCGGTCTTCGTCACGAGCGTCGCTGAACAGTTCGGAACGAATCTCCGCGCGACCGCCGCGACGACGGCGCCGAATGTGGTGCGCTGGTCCGCCGCAGGCAGTCTCTTGCTGTGGCAGGGGCTGGAGCATTGGATCGCAGCAATGCCCGGGCGCACGCAATCGGATGCCACATGGATGGCGGCCGCCGTTGGTGGCGCGCTCGTGCTCACCGTGGCACTCGTGGCGCTCGCGGGCATCCGCGAGAGCTTCGGCATCTCGCTCGACTACGAAGAGAAGTAGCGCCGGTGCGGTGTTCGACTACGAAGAGAAGTCGCGCCGGCGCGGTATCGTGGGCGCATGTACGGTGCCACGACTCCGCTGCGACCCACTCCGGTCACGCCTCGCGCTGGTGCAGCGATGATGGGTGCGCTCATGTCCGCATTGGCGGCGGTTGTGGCCGCAACCTCGGCGGCGACGACCACCGATGTGCCACCGAGCGGGCCGGAGCAGGCTGCGATCCATGCAGTGTCGTTGAACATTCGCTTCGACGGAGGCAACGACGGCGATCACGCGTGGAAGTTCAGACGCGCTCGGGTGATCGAGTTTCTGACGAAGTCGAACGCGGACTTCATCGGTTTGCAGGAGGCGTTGCCATCGCAACGCAGCGATCTCACCGGCGGATTGCTCGACTATGCGCAGATCGGTCGATCGCGCGAGACGAGCCCGACAGAGGGTGAGGCGACGCCGATCTTCTATGCGCGCTCGCAGTGGAGCGTGGTGCCGAGTCGAACGGGAACGTTCTGGCTCTCGGAGACGCCGAGCGTTTCGGGCAGCAAGGATTGGAAGTCCGCATGTCCGCGGATTGCGACATGGGGCGTCTTCCAGTCGCGTGCGACGACACGGCAAGTGCTCGTTCTCAACACCCACTTCGATCATGTGAGTCAACACGCGCGCGAAGAGGGCGCCCGTGTGATCGCCGAGTTCCTATCACAGGAAGCGGGCGATCTGCCCGTGATCGTGATGGGTGATTTCAACGCCGCTGCGACGAATCCTGCGCGGCGCACACTCTGCGAAGGCGTCGCAGGATCGCCGACGCTCGTCGACACTTTTGCCGAGCGTTTCCCTGGTCCCGAGCGCGAGGTCGGCACATTCCACGATTTCCGCGGCGGCACCAGCGGTTCTCGCATCGATGCCATCCTCGTGTCGAGTGCGTTCGAGGTGGTGAGCGCGACGATCGAGCGCACGACGCTCGATGGCGTGCATCTCTCCGATCATTACCCGGTGTCCGCCAGGCTGGCGTGGCGCCGTGACGAAAGCGCGAAGGATGCAGCGGGCGCTCCGAGCGAGACCGCTCCGCCGCCAGCCGGTGCGCCGACGGTTCCGCCGTCACCGCCACTATCGTCACCACCATCGCAGCAGCCCAAAGAGCCCTCGGATCCGCCGGAGCCGTCGGAGCCAGGCTCGCGGTGAGCGACGCGCGCTCCCAGGACGAGACGCCGATCTCGCTCGATTCACCGCAGCCCGAGTGGGCGCGCCGCCCGCTGCCGGACATCACATCGCATGAAGAGGAAGTGAAGCTTCCGGGAGGCACCAGCGACCGCCTCTACATTCCCGCGCCGCCGCCGTGGGCGCTCGGTCGCGAGCTCTTCCTCCGCGCCGTCGGCGTGGTGCAACTCGTGGCGTTCGTCTCACTCGCGGTGCAGGCGCGCGGACTCTTCGGAGCGCGCGGCCTCTCGCCCTTCAGCGAACGCGACGCGCTGCTCGACTCGCTCGGTCACGGCTGGGCGTCGTTCCCCTCGCTCTTTCGAATGTTCCCGTCGCTGCAGGCGGAGCCCGACCATGTGGCGTGGGTCGGCGCTGCGTTCGCGCTCGCACTCGTCATCGGCGTGCTTCCGCCGGTGGCGGCACTCGGCGCGTGGTTGATCTATCTCTCGTTCGTGACGATGGGCGATCCGTTCATGTCGTTCCAGTGGGATGCGCTGCTGCTCGAAACGAGTGCGCTGGCGTTCCTGCTGGCGCCGTGGACGCTGCGACTGCGCGGAGGTCGGCGCAAACCATCCGCTGCGCCGTTGCGCTGGTGTCTCTGGTTTCTCGTGGGCCGACTCGTGTTTCTCTCGGGGTTGGTGAAGCTGCTCTCGGGCTCCGCTCCGTGGCGCGACGGCACGGCGCTCGACTTCCATTGGTGGACGCAACCGCTGCCGAATCCGGCGAGCTGGTGGCTCTGGCAGATGCCGCTCTGGTGCGATCGCGCGATGACCTTCGGCTCGCTCGGCGTCGAACTGCTCGCGCCACTCTTGATTCCGTTCGGTCGCTGGCCGCGCGCGGTCTCGGCGCTGTTGATCCTGCTGCTGCAGATCGGCATCACACTCTCAGGCAACTACGGCTTCTTCGATCTGTTGACGGCGGCGCTGGCGCTCTCGCTCATCGACGACGACATCTTCCGTCGTGTGCTGCGCCGACCGCTGAATGTGCCGATTCCAGTGATGGTCTCGAATGCGTCGATGACGGCGCACGCCGTGGCGGCGAGTGTCGCGGTGGCCATCGCGCTGCTCGTTGCGATACCGGCGTCGATCGCGTGGTCGCAGCGCGTGGCGCGCTCGCCGCACACGCCGTTCGACGCGCTGCCCGGATGGATGGGGTCCGTGCTCGGCGTTCCCTTCGAGTGGGGCTCGCGCTGGCGCCTTGCTTCGGGCTACGGCCTCTTCGCCGAGATGACGATCGCGCGCCCCGAGATCACGATCGAAGCGTCGCTCGACGGTGCCACTTGGGAGCCGTACATCTTTCGCTACAAGCCGGGCCCGCTTGATCGTCGACCGCCGATCGTGCCGCTGCACATGCCGCGACTCGATTGGCAGATGTGGTTCGCGGCGATTTCGTGGCCGCAGGCCGATCACTGGCAGGCCACGCTGCACGAGGCGCTGCTCGAAGCACGACCCGAGGTGCTGGCGCTCCTTGAGCGTGTTCCGTTCGATGGTCAACGCCCGCGCGCCGTGCGCTGGCGTCGCGATCGCTACGGGTTCAGTACGCTCGACAGCGCCGTCGCGCAGCAGGGCGAGTGGTGGATCGAGAGTGAACGAGGTCGCCCGGTCTACGGCTTCGGACGGAGGTGATCGATGGACACGAACGCATACATGCCTCGCGGCGCGTGGGTGGTCGGCGCTCTCGGGTTCATGCTGCTCACGGCCGCCGTGCTGTGGCAACATCAACCGCGAGAACCGATCGCGTCAAAGGCGCTGCTCGAGTCACTGCTCGCGAACGGCAAGCCGCATCCCGTCGACACGGAAGCAGGTGAGGCGCATGCGAAGCGCGTGGCCGAGGCGCTCACCGCCGCCGGTGTACCCGCCGAATTCCAGAAGACCGTGATTGCAGGCGCCGGTGGTGCGCCAATCAAGCTCAACAATGTGCTCGGTCGGCTGAAGGGCAAGAACCTCGGGCCCGCGACATTGGTCACCGCGCATCACGACTCCGTTGCCGCCGGTGCCGGCGCGGGCGACGATGGATCGGGCGTCGTCACGGTCATCGAGATTGCGCGCACGCTGGCGAAGCAGGAGACCGAACGCGATGTGATCTTCCTGCTGACCGATGGCGAAGAGGCGGGGCTCTACGGCGCGATCGCGTTCGCGGGCGAACATCCATGGTTCGACGATGTCGGCGCTGTCGTCAATCTCGACGCACGCGGTGCACGGGGGCCGTGTCATGTCTACGAGATCGGTTTCGGCCAGCGTGAGCTCGTCTCGCTCATGCAGTCGGCGCTGCCGCGGCCGGTGACATCGTCGATTGCGGACGAGGTCTACAGCAAGCTCATGCGGAACGGCTCGGACTTCACTGTGTATCGACGGCTTGGACTTCCTGGTTTCAATCTGGCGTTCATCGGTGGCGTGGAGCACTACCACCAGGCGAGCGATGTGCCGGGCAATCTGCATGCAGGCACGCTGTGGCACATGCAGGAGTCGGCGTTCGCGCTGGTGAAGGCACTTGATCGTGCGCCGCCGCTGCCGAATGGCAAGCCACCGGAGTTCGAAGCATGGCGCTCGCGCATGTCGATCGGTGATCCGACGGCGATGCGCGAACTCCGAAGCGCCGCGATCGGTGCTGAAGCGGAGCCCACGCCGCAATCGTTCGCATCATTCGGTCAGCGCTGGATCGTTGCGTTCGACGCAGGATTGGCGCCGTGGCTGGCCGGCGCAATCGCGGCGTTGCTGGGCACGGCACTCACCATCGCCTGGTGGCGCGGCATGCTCGCATGCGGCGCATGGACGGGTGCCATCGTTCGCGTGTTGATACTCCTCTGCGCGGTGGGCGGCGCGGCGGCGGCAGGGGCGTTCGGTCTCTCCACCTATGGACGACTCGTCGGACACGGATGGCATCACGGCGTCTGGCCGGTGCCGGCATGGCCATGGTTCGGCGCGCTCTGGGCACTTGCGCTGATCGTCGGTGCGGCGATGTGGCAGTTGATCCCGCGTCGAAACGCATGGGCCAACGCGTCTGCTGCGGCGACAGTGCTGCTGGTGGTGCTCGGTGCCACTTCAGTGTTGATCCCGTCGACGGCCGCGCTGCTCTTGCCTGTTCTGGCGGTGACTGCGGTGGCGTTCCTGCTTGCGTCGGTCCTTCCGCGCTCGATCGCGCGATTCGGCGCCGCCTTCGCAGCGTGCATCCAGCTCTGGGCGCTGACGGCGGCGCTCATGCCACTCGAACCGTCGCTCATCGATGCGTTCGGATTCGGCGCGGGCGTGCTTCCGGTCATCGCGCGACCGCTGCTCTTTGCGCTGGCGTTCTGTGTGCTCGTCTCGGGTGCGCGCAGCATGTGGGGCGAGCAGATCTCGACGACACCGAGCCCGCGCAGTGAGTGGGTGCCATGAAGTGGACGCTGCCGTATGACGCGAGGCGAGCGCCGGTGCTGGCGCGCCGCGTCGTTGCGACCGGCCAGCCCATCGCGGCGCAGATCGGCATGGAGATGCTCGAGCGCGGTGGCAACGCCGTCGATGCCGCGATCGCGTGCGCCGCGGCGCTCACGGTGTTGGAACCCACCGCGAATGGCATCGGCTCCGATGCATTCGCCATCGTCTGGGATGCCCAGAAAGTGCACGGACTCAACGCAAGTGGTCGGTCGCCCGCGTCGGCGACGATCGATCGACTTGGCGACGCGCGCGTGGTTCCGAATCGCGGCTGGCCCGCCGTAACGGTGCCTGGTGCCGTCTCGTCTTGGCGCGCACTGAGCGAACGCTTCGGGAAACTTCCGTTTGCAACGCTGCTCGCGCCAGCGATCGAGTGTGCTCGACGCGGATTCCCCGTGTCGCCGATGTGTGCCGCGGGGTGGGCGCGCTCGGTCGTCGTCTATCGCGCGTTCGAGCCGTGGATGGCCACCTTCGCGCCGCGCGGGCGCGCACCGAGTGTGGGGGAGATCGTCGCACTGCCGGATCACGCGAAGACGCTCGAAGCGATTGCATCGAGCGATGGTGAAGACTTCTATCACGGCGACATCGCGCGCGCGATCGTTCGCGCCGCCGACGAAGCAGGCGGGTGGATATCGAAGGACGATCTCGCGTCACATGAGCCCATCTGGGTGGAACCGTGGTCGGTCGACTACCGCGGAGTGCGCGTGCACGAATTGCCGCCGAACGGGCAGGGCGTCGCCGCGCTCGAGGCGCTCGGCATCGCCGCGCGATTCGATCTTCCGTCGCTCGATCCCGATTGTCCGGATCTGCTGCATGTGCAAATCGAAGCGATGCGAGCCGCGTTCGCCGACGCGCGCTCGCGGATCGCCGATCCTGCGCTCGGCCTCGATCGCGCACGCGAGCTCATCGATCCTGCATTCATGGCCCAGCGCGCATCCGAGATCGATGCGAAGCATGCGCAAGCGTGGCAACCCGGCGAGCTCAAGCAAGGCGGCACGGTCTATCTCTGCGCTGCCGACGAGAGCGGCATGATGGTGAGTTTCATCCAGAGCAATTACGAGGGCTTCGGTTCCGGCATCGTCATCCCAGGCGCGGGCATCGCCATGCAGAATCGCGGCGCGTGCTTCACACTCGAAGCAGATCACCCAAATCGCTACGGACCATCGAAGCGCCCGTATCAGACGATCATCCCCGCGTTCCTCACGCGCGATGGCACGGCGCTCGCGGCGCTCGGTGTCATGGGCGGCTTCATGCAGCCACAGGGTCATCTGCAGGTCGTTGGTCGCATGATCGATCAGTCGCTCAATCCGCAGGCCGCCATCGACGCGCCGCGCTTCCAGGTGATGGACGACGGTCGCGTCGCGCTTGAGCCGGGATTCTCGCAGGCGACGATCGCGGCGCTGCGCTCGCGTGGTCATGAGATCGACGAGACCACCAGCGGCATCTTCTTCGGCGGCGGGCAGTGCATCGCGCGGCTCGAAAACGGTGTGTACGCCGCAGGCAGCGATGGACGGCGCGATGGTCAGGCCGTCGGCCGCTGAGTCCGCGCGACTTCGAGCGGCGCGTTACGCTCGACGACTTCTTCGTCACCGAACCGGAGCACCGTTCATGCGCATCTACAACGACGACGGCGATCGACTCATGGAGCCACCGAAGGGCGGTCCGCGCATCACGATGCTGCCAGCGGGTGATCCGCGCACGGTGTCGGCGGAGCGCAAGGTCCGGCTGCAGTGGGGGCAGCATCTGCTCGACGATGTGCTCGATGGTCGATATCGCACCGTGGTCTGCGGCGTGAACGAAGAAGACAACGAACACGGCATTCTCGGCGAGTTGCTCAAACTGGTGCCCACGAGTCAATGGACACTCGGCAGCGCCACGAGCTACGCGAAGGTCTTTCGCAACGCGGTCTCACTGCACGCGAAGGAAGATCGCGAGCCGTACATTCTGAAGTTCGATCTCGATCGCCTGTTGGTGCTGGGGCTGCTGCGCCCGGCGGGACGCGATCACTTCAATCTCGAAGACATCTATCGCGGTTTCCGCACCGTGTCGCGCATGCTTGAAGGGCGCGATGATCGTCGACCAGTGGCGAGCGTGTCGTTCCTCGGCGCGAAGAGCAATCGGTTGCTCGATCACACCGGAGAAGAGCCGACGTTCGAAGCGGTGCTCAAGGCGATGCACCGCGCCGGATTCGATGGCGACGTGCATCCACCGGTCGCGTCATGGGAGTTGCCGCCGACGGGTGTGTTCGCGCGCTATCCGTTCCCGGAGAGTCTCGATCGCATGCGTCAAGGCAGCAGTTGACGCGCTCCGCACCATCGCTCTCGATGCGGCAGCTCAGCGTGATCCGGGTGCCGGGGCTGGAGGCGCGGGCGGTGCCGGGTGCGCCGGTGGCGCGGGCGGCGCCGGCGGTGCGGGCGGACGAGGCAGTGAAACCGAACGGAAGGCAGCGATCTTCTCGCGCAGTCGCGGCGCGAGCTGTTCGCCGGCAGCGCCAGTCGGCGCGGGGCCGCGATAGAGCTCCTTGCCGTCCTCGGTGATCACGAAGGTCTCCTGGCCGTTGTTGCTGGCGCGCTCGATCTTTGTCTCGCCATCGTCCCAGACCATCGTCTCGCTGGTCATGCTGACTCGCTGCGAGTCTCTCGCCGAGTCGCGGTCCGAAGCGCTGTCGGAGTCGCTCGACCTCCGAATCACGCGGCCGCGACCGCCCGGCTTCGATGTCTCCTCGAGTTCCACGTGCACGCGCACAGGAACGCGATCCGTTCGCCCGTGCAACAACTGCATGAGGCGTTCATGAAGTTCAGGCGTCGATCCGCCCGCCTGCGCTGCGTGTTCCAACGCCGCCGCCCAATCTGTGCCGTCGCCGACGCGCGTCGTGAAGAGCTGCGCCTGTCCATCGAGATCGAAGCCGAGGTTGCTGCGACGACCACCCGGTGCGAGCACCGGCTGCTTGCGCGACGCGAGTTTCACCATCGCGGTGAGCTCCTTGCCGCCGCGGAAGTAGGTGAGCTTCACTTCGGCACCGGGGTCGTAGCTGCGAATCAGCGTCGCGAACTGCTCGCTGTTGACGAGCCACTGGTCGTCAAGCTTCGCGATCACGTCGTAGCGCGCCAATCCCGCGGTCGCGGCCGGGCTTGCTTCGGTGACGCTCAGTACGCCCAGTCCGACACCGCGCCGGATCGGCAGCTGCGCCGAAGTCTGCGGCGTGACGGGCTCGGTGCCGACGCCGAGGAACGCGGCTTCCTCGGTCTGTACTTCTCCCTGGTCTCCCTGGTCGCCGAACGCGAAGGTGTTCGCGAAGTCTTGGATCGCTCTGCTGAAGGCCTGACGGAAGATGGGCATGAGCTCGATGCTCACATCCTCCGTCTCGCCCGCGGCATCGCCATCGTGCTTGTCATCGTCGGCACGGTTGGTCCTGACAACTGCAATCGCTGGCGGCGACTGCGCGGAGTGCGGCGCCCACGACGGTTGCGGTGCCGTGACGGATCGCGACCTCACGATGAGCGGTTCGCCCTGGGCACGCGCGGCTTCCACCCACGACACTGGAGATTGAAGTGCGATCGAGGTCGGGACAACGAGCAGTGTGAGCAGTGTGCAGATCATGTGAGGGTCCTTGTGAGCGGTCCTTCGTGAGCGGGCTCGATGAGGCGGTGGAAGTGAACTCAATCGGCGGCCGGTGCGCCGACGAGTGTCCATGTCTCGGGATAGCTGCGTTCGATGGTCACGCCGCGACGCGGATCGTGGAAGCGATCGGTGCGGATCCAGAGCGACTCGGCGGCTTGCAGTGCGCCTTCCTCGCCGAGATCGATGGAACGAGGCGCGGCCAGCGCGGCGGGACGAACCGACGAGTCGCGAAGCACCATGTTGAGACCGGCATCTCGTGCATCGCGTGCATCGATGGCGGTGCCTCCATCGGTCGGCAGCGCGGGCAGTTGCGTTCGCGACTCGCCGCCGGTCAAGCGCCCCTGCGACATCCAACTTCCGGCGACGAAACCGATGGCGAGTGCGAAGCCCGCCGCCGCAGCGATTGGTGCGGCGCGCTTCCACCAGGGATGCGTGTGTCGCTCGATGAGCGCACCGATGCGGACGTCAAGCATGCCGCTCGGCCGGCGCAGCGGAATCGCGGCGATGAGGCGCTCGATCGCGGCGTCAACCGCCGGTCGCACATCGCGCCCGTGATCTTCCGGCGTCGTCGATGAGGTGTGGTCGTTCATTGTGCAACCTCCTGCAATTGATGTCGCAGCGCGTCGACGCCGCGTGAATACCGCGACGCCACTGTGCCCAGCGGGGCACCGATGGCAGCAGCGATCTGTTCGAATCCGAGTCTTCCGACGGCGCGCATGAGCAGCACTTCCTGCTGCTCCGGCGGCAGCGACTCGATGGCGCCGGCAAGCGCGTGACGAAGTTCCTGGTCGCAACTCAGGCCTGGCTCCGATGTCCACGCGGGATCGAAGATTCGATCGTCGATCGGCTCGGCGCGGCGGACGCGTCGACGACGCAACAAATCCCGCGCCGCGTTCCTGACGGACGCGTAGAGGTACGCAACGGCGTCTCCGTCGATCGTGCCGCGATCGAGCACTCGACTCACGGCGTCATGCACCGCGTCTTCGGCGATCGCAGCATCGCGCACGATCGCGAGCGCGACGCTGAACAGGCCCTGTGCATGCTGCCTGTAGAGGTCTGCGATCAAGCGGTCAGGTGGCATCGTCGAAGATGAACACGCACGAGGGGGAGTGACTTATCCGTCGTCGGTCGTGCGAAACAGAAAACCGGCGCGAACCGCCGGGGATTCATGCGGAATCGACATGCCGTCGCCGTCGAATGTGCTCGTTCCCGAGCTGACCGCAGGCGGCCATCGCGCCGCGTCCCTTCGTCTGCCGTCGCTTGCAGAATTGACCATTCGAGACCGCTCGCTCGATGAATCGAGTTGCTTCGTCCTCGGTCGGCGCTCGCCATGGACTGTCGCGCCGCGGGTTGTAGGGAATCACATTGAGCGAGCAGCGGAGGTCACGCAGGTACGCGCAGATCTCATCGCAATGTTCGGGCGCATCGTTGACGCCGGGAATGAGCACATACTCGACGCAGATCGCAGCAGTCGGCCGGCGCGGAAAGGCTCGCAGCGCTTCCATGAGATCCGCCATCGGCTCCGCGCGGTTGATCGGCATGATCTGCGATCGCACGGCATCGTTCGGCGCGTTCACGCTCACTGCGAGATTCACACGATGGAATCCGGGTCGCCGAATGAACTCGCCGAGCCGACGAATACCGTCGGTGCGCCCGACCGTCGAAACCGAGATGTTGCTGGCGGCCACGCCCGGCCCGTTGCGATCAGCCAGGATCTCGATCGCGGCAAGCACCGCGTCCAGATTGTCCATCGGTTCGCCCATGCCCATGAAGACGATGTTCTTGATCTCGAAGCCGCGGCGAGACATGGTGTCGATCGTGCACGCAGAGGATGTGGAGGCTTCGTGGTCCTTCGCACCGAGGACATCCGGACTCGCGGGCTCGAACGGATTCTCGACGAGATGCCGCGCGGCGAACCACTGGGCCACGATCTCGCGCGCCGAGAGACTGCGAAGCAACCCCATCTGCGCGGTCTCGCAGAAGGTGCAGCCCATCGCGCAACCGATCTGACTCGAGACGCAGAGCGTGCGCGAGAATCCGCCGCCTGTGTGCGGCATCGGAATGACCACCGACTCCGTCTCCAGTCGATCGCCGACATCGAGCGTGAACTTCGCCGTGGCGCCGTCGACGAGCGTGCGCGTGATCGGCGGCACGGCGAGGCGCACGAACGAAGTAGCACCCTCGGGCACTTCGCCACGCCGATGCACGGCGCGGTAGGCCGCGAGCGCCTTCTCCCACGAGTGACCCCGCGATCGCGCCAGTTCAACGAAGCGCGCACTCGTGACGGCGAGTGGATCAAGCGTCCCATCGGCATGAATGCCCGGCTCGTCTCGTGCGTCGGCCGCTGCGCCGACGATCGGCAGCGAGCGGTCACTCGAGACACTCCGCGCAGCGGCGTCGGAACGGTGACGTGAGACACTCCGCGAGAGGTCGTCCGAATGGTCACTCACGGCTGGTCGCTTCCCTCGGCGGCGATCTCCGCTTCGAGCTGCCGCTGCTTGTGCCGTGCAATGAGCATGAGATTGCGCACATAGATGAAGAATGCGCCTTGCCCGATCACGCCGACGACATCATGGCGCCACGAGAAATAGAAGATGAGCATCACGGAGCCGACCAGACTCATCCACCAGAAGATCGGCGTCACCACGCTCTGCTTGCGCCGCTCCGATTGGATCCACTGCACGAGCATGCGGCCGGAGAAGACGATCTGCCCCGTGAGGCCGATCGCGATCCAGAGCAGTTCCGGAGCACTCTCGATGTTGAGCACGCGATAGAGCCACGGACGCGGCGCCATCGCAGCCTCAAGCAGCGCGGGCGCGGACGGATCCGCTGCGACCGCGAGCACCCTTGCAGCATCGTTCTGAAGCCCAACGGCGAGTGAAATGAGTGGTGCGAACAGGCCCGACACGGGGCCAAGCCTAGGCGACGGCCCGCGCCATCGTCTACGATCTTGCACATCAGTCTCAACGAGCCCCTTTCCCGGAGCCTTTGTCGGTTATGCACTTCAAGCGAAACGACGACCATCAGCACGGTCCACCGATTGTCCCGGTGAAGTTCATTCTCGAGGACCCGGCAGGGCTGACCAACACCGACAAGCATGAGTGGACGCTCATGGCGGGTGAGGGCGAGTCGCTGCTCGAAGTGGCGCTCGACAATGGCATCAACATCGAGCATGCATGCGGCGGCGTCTGCGCGTGTTCGACATGTCACATCTATGTCGAGGACGGCATGAAGGACCTCACGGAAGCGACCGAGCCGGAAGAGGACCGTGTGGAGGAAGCGCCCGGGATTCAGCGCAACAGTCGACTTGCATGCCAGTGCGAGTTGAAGGGCAAAGGGCCGATCGTGGTGCGCGTGCCCGCGTGGAATCGCAATGCGATCAAGGAAATCCCGCACTAGCGCCGGATGACGTCGATGCCTGCTGAAGAGACCTTTCACTGGCTCGATGTGGAGCGCATCGGTGAGGAACTCGCCGAGCGGCACCCCGATGTCGATCCGATCTCGATCACATTTCCGCGACTGAAGACGATGGCGGCGCAGCTCCCGGGATTTCGCGAGCAGCCCGGCCATCCATGCAACGAGCGCATTCTCGAAGCGATCCAGCAAGCGTGGATCGACGAGCGGAGTTAGACTGCGACGCGTTCATCGAGCGCGTGCCGATCGTTCTGACTCGCTGGTGGTGAAGGCGCGCGGCTGGTGCTCGAAGAGAGCGTCCCATGCGCTATCACGCGGCCGCAATTCAGACATGCTTCGAGTGCCCGCGCGAACGAGGTGAGATCACCTCGCGCGTCGATCGCATGATCGCGATGGCGGAGCAGACGATCGCAGGCTACGAGCCGTTCTTCGATGTGCGACTGCTCGTCTATCCCGAATTCGCGCACGCGGCGCCCGTCTATCTCACGGTGCCCGAGTTGCGCAAACATCTCGCGGTGGAGTTGCCGAACGAGCACACCGATCGCTATGCGAAGTTCTGCAAGCAGCACGGCTGTTTCATGCAGACGGGTTCGTTCATCGAGGCTGATGCGAAGTGGCCCGAGGTCGTCTTCAACACGACGCTGTTGATCGGACCGAGCGGCGTGCTGTCGCGCTATCGCAAGGTGAATCCGTGGATTCCGTGGGAGGTGCACGCGAGTCCACACGACATCCCCGAGTACGACGAGCCGCTCTTCCCGGTGACGGAGACGGAGATCGGGCGACTCGGCTGCGCCATCTGCTACGACTGGCTCTTCCCGGAGTCGATTCGCCAACTGGCGTTCAACGGCTGCGAAGTGGCGATTCGCGTGAGCGCCTACATGGATCCGTGGGGCGCCACTCCACCGATGGATTGGTGGACGCTCTTCAATCGCGCGCGCGCGGCGGAGAACACGGTCTATGTCGTTGCGTCGAATCAGGGCGCGACGATGGCCGGGTATCCGCCGTTCAGTTGGCCCGGCGGCAGCATGGTGGTCGACTTCGACGGGCGCGTGCTGGCGCAGGCGGATCCGGGACCCGGCGAGAAGGTGGTCGTGGCGCCGATCGACATCGGGCAGTTGCGAGCGGAGCGCGAGCGACGGCGCGGTCATGACATGCGCGCTCACTTGCGCAGTGAAGCGCATGAGTATCTCTCGCAACCGCACATGCCGCGCGGGCTTGCGGCGCGCGACGGTGGCGGGGGCGCTCTCGGCGGCGCCAACGCCAACGCTGGCGCAGGTTCCGGTGCGAGGGCTGGCGCAGGTTCCGGTGCGAGGGCTGGCGCACTTCCCGGTGCGAGGGCTGGCGCACTTCCCGGTGCGAGGGCTGGCGCACTTCCCGGTGCAAGCGCGATCGACATTGCCTCGATCGAAGCGCGCATCCGTGCGTCGAAGGAGCGCCTCGCGTGACGGGGACGCGCAACAGCCGCGTGCCGGTCGTGGCGATCACGATCGTCGTCATGATGGCACTGGGCGCGCTGCTTGCGGCGGGAGTTTGGTACTTGGGCAAGCGCGCGTGGCGCTCGGCGGAAACAGCGCGGGCGGCGGAGTCAGGTGCAGCGCGAGAAGCGGCCGCGAATCGCATGGCCGCATCGATGGTCGCGGAGATGGCACTCAAGGAGGCGGCGGCCGATGCGGTCGCGTCGTCGTCGGGCGGCGCAGGCGACGGAGCTGCTCCGCCAAGCGAGCCGCCGCAGGCAGCTGCGCTTGCAGGCGGTTCATCGACGGTCGAGTCGCTCGTCAACAAGGGCGTCGGCCTGATGTCGCAATTCGAGTTCAAACAGGCGGAGACAGTGTTCGCCGACGCGGCGCTGGCGCTTGCGGCGCTCCGCGCGAATGACGCGCGCAGTGAAGAGAACGACACGCTGCTGAACGCAGGGAGCGACCGCGACGCGCTCTTCGTGATCGAGCTCGACCGTGCGATCGCGCTGCTCAATCAATCGGAGCCTGGCGCACAGGAGCGGGCGATCGCGATGCTCGAGGCGGCCCTCGCCGCGCATCCGACTCACCGCGAGCGTGCGCGAGCGCGTTACTGCCTTGGTCTTGCCTTCGCGTTCCTCGGCCAACCGGAGCAGGCGCTGCCTCACTTCGAAGCGGCCGCAATCTCGTTTCCGAAGGACGCGACCGTCGCCTATCAACGGGGCCAGTCGCTCGAGATGCTCGGGCGCAGTGACGAAGCGCTCGCCCAGTACCAACGCGCGCTTGCTTCCGACCCGTTTCTCCGTTCCGCATTGCTCGGAGAGCAGCGACTGCATGCGCGCGCGGGACGCGAAGCGGAAGCGGCCGCGGCGCTCGATGCCTTCATGCAGCTCGAGCAGAATCCGCGGGCGCGACTGACCGAGTTCAAATACACGCGCATGGGAGCGCTCAGCGAGGCGATCCCCATCGGTGGCGCTCGTGAGCGGCTGCTCGAGACCGGTGTGGCAGCGGAGGTACCGCCACTCGGCAATCTGCTTCCAGGGCTCCTCTTTGCGCAGTCTGTTCCGTTGCTGGCGAGCACTGCGGGTGTTGCGTCACCGCTTCGCGACGGTGTTGTGCTCGCCATTGATCTCGATGGCGACGGTCGTGTCGATCTCTTCGTCGCGGGCGCTGCGGACGAACAGGGGCGCAGTGTGGTGCTGCGTCAAACGGAGACGGGTGCATTCGAACGGACGACGCACGCGCTCGCCGAGTTGCCCGGGGTGCGCTTCGCAGCCTTCGCGGACTTCGACAACGACGGCATGCTCGATGCGCTGGTGTCGTCGAGTGTGCCGTCATCGTCGCGCCTCATGCGCTGCACGGGCGCAAACATGTTCGAGCAGGTGGCGGAGTGGCGCGAGTCGAACGATGCGCTTTGGGTCGATCTCGATCACGACGGTGATCTTGACCTTGTGCTGGCGCTGTCCAGCGATGCGCCTGCGGTGCTCATGAATCGAGGCGAGCAGGGCTTCGAGGCGCTCGATGAACGAAGCGGATTGAAGCGGTTGCCGACCGCCTGCGAGCGAATGGCCGCAGGCGACCTGAACGGCGACTCATTGATCGATCTCGTCTTTCTGACGGGTACCGAGTGCCAGGTGTGGCTCAACGATCGATTCTGGCAGTGGCGGCGCGATCCGGACATGGAGACGCTGGAGCGCGCGGCTCGGCGACGCATGGTGATCGGTGAACGCGCCGAGACGGGGCGACCGCTCGTCGCGGTTCTCACCGACGGCGGCGTGGCGCCTGACGAAGCGGGCCAGAGCGTCGCGCTCCTTGAGTTCGTCAGCAACGGGGAGCGCGGCGATTGGAGTCGAATCGGCGCCGCGCGCATGCCCGATTCGCACGCATCGATCGAGTTCGAGTTGATCGATGCACTCGGCCTCGGCTCGTCGCAACTGCTCATATCGACGCCCGACGCCGTGTCGCTCAACGGCCCTGACGGCCAAGCAATCTCGACGATCGACGCGCTGCCCGGTGCGACGCGCACAATCGCGATCGTTGGATCTCCACCGATGCCGTGCTTGATCGAGTGGAGTGCCGCGACACAGCGGATCGCCGCGCGGCGCCAGGATCAGGATTGGGGTGCGTTCGTCGCCGTCGACTTCCGCGGTCGCAGCGAACCATCGCAATCGATGCGCAGCAACGCGGACGGAATCGGCACGCGATGGGCCGCGCGCACGGATGGGCGTTGGAATGGCGGCTGGGTGCTGCGGCACTCGAGCGGACCAGGGCAGGGCAGACAACCCGCGCTCATCGGCATCGGTCGCGCGGCACAAGTCGATGCGCTCTTCATCGATTGGCCCGACGGCATCATTCAGTCGGAGATCGTGGTCACGCCGGGGGCGGTGCGCACCATCACCGAAACACAGCGGCAGATCAGCAGTTGCCCGGTGATCTTCGCATGGGATGGTGAGCGATTCGCGTTCGAGACCGATTGCCTCGGTGTCGGTGGCCTGGGCTATCTGGTCGGCGCAACGCGCGATGAGAGCGGGCGCATTCGCCCGGAGTATGCACCGCCGCGCCCGCGCGAGAGTGTGCGGCTGTCGACGGAGTTGGTGGCGGAGGACGGCGCATATGAGATTCGTCTGACCGAGCCGATGGAGGAAGCGTGTTATCTCGACTCGGCGCGGCTCTTTGCATGGCGTGTGCCTAACGGCTGGCATCTCACGCTCGATGAGCGCATGGGCATCAACGGGCCAGAGCCAACGGGCGAGGCGCGCTTCTACCGGCGCTCGATCTCGCCGAGTCACGCGAGTGCAGTTGCCGCGCCTTCAGCGGAATCGACTCCGCCTGAGTCCGGGCCAGTCGAGTCGAGTGCGAGCGAGGCGCTGCTTCGCGTCGACCATGTCGCCTTCGAGTTCGGTGCAGCGCACCCCCGGTACATCGGGCGACTGCGCGAGTCCGGCACGCTCACGCTGACCTTTCCCGAGCCACTCGACGCGCATGAAGGCGACCCCGCGCTCGTGATCAACGGGTGGGTCGAGTATCCGTACAGTCAAACGAGTTTCGCGATGTGGCAGGCAAGTGCGTCGCCAGAGGCACCGTCGATCGATGCGCTCGATCCGCACACAGGCGAATGGAACACGCTCGTCGAGCAGCTTGGCTATCCCGCGGGCATGACGCGCGAGGCGCTCCTGCCACTCACGGGTGATGGCATCGCGAAGTTGCCGCGCGGCTGCACCACGCTGCGGATTCGCACTTCGGTCGAGCTCTTCCTCGATGCCGTGAAGCTCGTGTGGCTCGAGCCATGTGCGGAGGCGACGCGCACGGAATTGCCACTGCAATCCGCGGAGGTCGCCGAGTGCGGCTACCCGCGCAAGCTCGATCTGCCGCAGAAGCGACCGCTCTATGACTATGAGCACCGCGCGCCGCTCTGGGATTGCCGCACGCAGCCTGGGTTCTACACGCGCTTCGGCACCTGCACGGATCTCGTGCGCGAAGGGGACGGCGCCTTGGCGATCTTCGGCCCCGGTGAGGAGATTCGCATGCGTTTCGCACCTCGCTCGATGGGGGCGACTGTCTTCGACACGGCGCGTGCATCGCTCGTCTTCGTGCTCGCGCTCGAAGGTTGGTGCAAGGACATGGATCGATACACCGGTGATGGTGCCACACTCGGTCCATTGCCGACGCAGGACGGCGCAGAGTCCGTTCGCGACGCGCTGCACCGCGCCTTCAACACGCGATGGGATGGCGGACGCTAGCGCGCCCTCGCGCGACTGCTATCCTTCGCCGATGGCGACGCGCAAGTACGTCCCTGCAGTCGGTCCCAAACTTGCGTGGGTACTCAGGCTGGTGCTGGGACTCTTCGCGCTGCTCTGCGTCAACAGCGTCTATCTCGCGGCGGTCACGCTGCTGAGTTGGGCGGCAGGTGGATACGGCGGGGAGCAGCCTGTGGTGAACGCGGCCGTTGCTGCGGGGGGCACGGGGTACGACACACGACAGTACGAGAATCAGTTCTACCTGTGGATGTTCCTGCTCCACCTGGTGCTGGGTCTGGCGATCGTGCTGCCGGTGGTCGTCTTCGGTGTCGTGCACTTTGCGAACGCGCGTCATCGACCGAACAAGCGCGCGATCCGCGCAGGCTATGCGCTCTTCGCCGTGGCGCTCGGCGTGCTCGCGACCGGTCTCGCGCTGACGCGCGTCGAGGTGGCCGGCCTCACCATCGTCCTCAAGCATCCGACGACGCGCGACATCGTCTATTGGCTGCATGTGGCGCTGCCGGTGACGGCGGCATGGCTCTTCATTCTGCATCGACTCGCGGGGCGTCGCATCAAGTGGAGAGTCGGCGCGCGATGGGCGGCGGTGTCCGCGCTCTTCGCCGGCGGAATGCTGCTCTTCCACCTCTGGAACCCGAAGGAGAGTCGCCCGGGTCCGACCGCGGGCGCCGCGTACTTCGAGCCCTCGCTTGCCCGCACCGCGACCGGACACTTCATCCCCGCCGAGATCCTCGCTGACTCGGAGAGCTGCATCGCGTGCCACGCCGATGTGCATCACCAATGGTCGCAGAGCGCGCACGCGTTCTCGAGCTTCAACAATCCGCTCTACACCTTCAGCGTTCGCAAGACTCGTGCGCATGCGTTCGCGCATGACGGCCACGTGCAGGACGCGCGCTTCTGCGCGGGATGTCATGATCCGGTGCCGTTCTTCTCCGGCGCGTTCGAACTCGCGAAGTGGGACGACCCCGACTACGACGTCGCGAACGACCCGCTCGGCAAGGCGAGTCTGAGTTGCACGGTGTGTCATTCGATCACCGCCATCAACGGTGTGCGCGGCAACGCCGACTACACGATCTCGGAGCCCGAGCCGTATCCGTTTGAACGAAGTGAACGGCCATTCCTGAAGTGGGTGAGTCAACAGCTCATCAAGGCGAAGCCGAGTTTCCACAAACGCACGTTCCTCAAGCCTGAAGTGCACCGAAGTGCCGAGTTCTGTTCGACCTGCCACAAGGTGTTCCTGCCGGAAGAACTCAACGACTACAAGTGGCTGCGCGGACAGAATCACTACGACAGTTGGCGCGGCTCTGGCGTGAGTGGTCGAGGCGTGATGAGTTGGTACTACCCGTCAGCGCCGCAGAACGACTGCAACGGTTGCCACATGCCGGCGGTTGCGAGCAACGACTTCGGCGCGAAGGTGCGCGTGGCGGGTGATGAGCGCAGCCAACTCACCGTTCGCAATCACATGTTCCCAAGCGCGAACACGGCGATTCCCGTGCTCGTCGACATGCCTGATCATGAAGCGGTCGTCCGCGCGCATGAGGCGTTCAACAAGGGCGTGATGCGGCTCGATCTCTTCGCGCTGCGTGAAGGCGGCACGCTCGATGGAACGCTGCACGCGCCGTTGCGCCCGACGATTCCTGTCGTGGTCCCAGGGCGCTCGTACATGCTCGACGCAGTCGTGCGCACGGTGAAGATGGGACACGAATTCACGCAGGGCACGGCCGACAGCAACGAGGTCTATCTGGATGTCACGGTGTTCGTCGGTGATCGCGTGATTGGTCGCATGGGCGACATGGATAGCGCGGGTGGACTCGATCCGTGGACGCGCTTCTACAACATCTTCCTGCTCGATCGCGAGGGGCGGCGCATCGATCGTCGCAATCCCGAGGAGATCTTCGTGCCGCTCTACGACAATCAGATTCCGCCCGGTGCCGGCGATGTCACGCACCTGCGCTTCCGCGTGCCGGACGATGCGCACGGTGAGCTGCGCGTGAAGGCGGCGCTGCGCTATCGCAAGTTTGATCTCGAATATCTGCGTCATGTCTACGGGCCCGAGACGCGCAACGATCTGCCGATCATGACGCTCGCGACGGATGAGATCGCGTTTCCGATCACGAACAGCGCGGAGGGCGATCAGCAGGACGGTGCGGCGACGGCAACTGAGTCGAACGGCACACGCAGCGTCCACGCGGCTCGCGCGGCAGGTGCCGACTCTTCGAGCGTGCCGGAGTGGGAGCGTTGGCACGATTACGGCATCGGGCTCTTCCGCACTTCGGGGCGACCGGGAGGCAAGGGCGAGTTCAAGCAGGCGGAGGCGGCGTTTGCGCGGGTCGAGTCGCTGGGTCGCGCGGAAGGCGCACTCGGAGCGGCACGCGTGCAGCTTGCGGAGGGACGCGTCGATGACGCAGTCGCGTCGCTCGGTCGCGCGGCGGCGCACGATCCGCCCGCCTATCCATGGAGTGTGGCCTGGTTCAGCGGCGTTGCGAATCGTCAGAACGGTGAACTTGACGCGGCCATCGAGAGCTTTCGTCGCGTGCTGGCGAATGACTTCGCGCTCGCGCGCGAGCGCGGCTTCGACTTCTCGCTCGATGATCGCGTGTGCGCGGAGCTTGCGGATGTGCTTGTGGAAAGAGCTCGGCGAACGCGCGATCGCGGTGGCGATGCGCGCGCAGCCGAAGTGGATCTCATGGAGGCACGCACTCTCTGCGAGCGGGCGCTGGGTATGGACCCCGAACGATCGGCGACGTGGTATGTGCTTGCGCGTGTGGAGCAGGAACTCGGTGACGAAGCCGCGGCAACGAAGGCGCTCGCACATCACGCTCAATACAAGGTGGATGACAACGCTCGCGATCACGCGGTGACTGCAGCGCGCCGGCGCTATCCTGCTGCCAACCATGCAGCCGAGGCGATCGTGATCTACGACCTTCAGCGCGCGGGCGCGTTCGGCTTGCCCGCGAGCGCCGTCGCAGCGCCGCAGGAGCGCCGCAGCGAGTGAATTCATGAACGCTCAACCCCCGCGCGACGACGACGCGCTCTCGGCGAACGCAGCTCGTGCCGCGAGCCACGGCGCGGAGGTCGTGCCGGCCGACGACGCGATCATCGGGCGCGTCTTCTGGCGGAGTCTCATCGGCGTCACCGTGATCGCGGTGATCGTGAGCGCCATCTGGTTCGCACGCCGACCGAGAGTCGTGGACCCCGGCGGCTCGACGGAGCCGGTCGCCGCGCCCGTGCGCGCGACGCCCGCAGCGCCGGCTGACGCCGTGCCGTCGGTGCCGTTCACCGACATTACGGCCGCGGCGGGCATCGACTTCGACCGCGTGAACGGAGCCGATGGACGCAAGTTGTTGCCCGAGACGCTCGGCGGTGGCGCTGGCTTCGTCGATGTCGACGGCGACGGTGATGCGGACATCGTGCTGATTGATGGAGATGCGTGGCCGGATGCGCCGAAGAGTGCGCGGCGCGGCCGAGGCATCGTCGTGTATCTCAATGATGGCGCGGGCAAGTTCACGCTTGCGACGGAGACGGGGCTTGAAGCACCGGCGCAGCTCATGGGCCTCGCCGCAGCGGATCTCGATGGCGACGGTCTGCCCGAACTCGCCGTGACATCGGTCAATGGTGTGCGGCTCTATCGCAACGAGAGCGATGCGCTCGTGCGCTTTCGCGACATCACGGCCGAGTCAGGCATCGACGACAAGGGTTGGAGCACCACGGCGATGTTGTTCGACGCGGACGGTGACGGTGCGCTTGATCTGCTCGTCGGTCACTATGTCGTCTGGTCACCCGAACTCGATCTGCAGGTCGACTACAAAATCGACGGAGTGCATCGCGCCTATGGACCGCCGCTCGGCTTCGAGGGCACACAGCTCTCGCTCTGGAAGAACGACGGCGGCGGCCGATTCAGCGAAGTTGCGGAGCAGGCCGGGCTGCAGGTGCTCAACAAGGCCACCGGTGTGCCGGTCGCGAAGACGCTCGCGTTCGCACTCGAAGATGTGAATGACGATGGGCGACTCGATCTCTTCGTCGCGAACGATCGCACGGCGAACTTCCTCTTCGAGAATCTCGGCGACGGGCGCTTTCGGGAGATCGGCGCGGAGTCGGGCGTTGCGTTCGATCGCGCTGGTGGAGCGACCGGTGCCATGGGCGCGGATGCGGCGCGACTGCGCAGTCCACGCGAGCTCGCGATCGCGGTCGGCAACTTCGCGAACGAACCGCACTCGCTCTACATGGCGCGCGACGGGAAGGTGAACTTCACCGACGATGCGCTGGTCGAGGGCATCGGCGCGCCGACGCGACTCATGCTCTCGTTCGGAACGCTCTTCGTTGACCTTGATCTCGATGGGCGCCTAGATCTCGTGACGGCGAACGGTCACCTTGAGGAGCAGATCGAATCGATTCAAGCGAGTCAGACCTATCGACAGCGCGCACAAGCGTTCTGGAACGCAGGGCCGGATGCACCGCGGCTCTTCGTCGAGATCGATCCGAAGCGCATCGGCGATCTGGCGCGCCCGATCGTCGGTCGAGCGCTGGCGGCGGCCGACATCGACGGCGATGGCGATCCCGATCTCTTGATTTCGCAGCCGAATGGTCCGCCCATGCTGCTTCGCAACGACCAGTCGACGGGGCACCGGTTCGTGCGCGTGCGACCGCAGGGCAAGGCGGCGAACACGGATGCGATCGGTGTCCGCGTCGAGTGCACCGTGGATGGGCGCACCCAGGTGAAGTGGGTGAATCCTTCGCGGAGCTATCTCTCGGCGAACGAGCTGCCGCTCACTTTCGGCATCGGTCGCGCCACCGAAGCCACCATCCGCGTCCATTGGCCTGACGGCACCGTCGAAGACTTTGTAACGGGGGACAGCCTCCCTTAACAATTGCCGCCAATTGTTAAGGGAGGCTGTCCCCCGTTACATTCGGGCAGAGAGAGTTCCGAGAGCCGCCGCATACGCGCCAGGAGCGCGCATGATGATGAGCCGCCTGGTTCGGGCGGAGATAGCGGGGGACTCATGCCACGATCGGCTCGCGTCGTCATTCCAAGGCTCGCTCACCATGTGACCCATCGGGGGAACAACCGTCAGCGGATCTTCCACGACGATGTTGATCGCTGGGTCTACCTCGCCATGATTCGTGCGAAGGCGGAAGAGCATGATGTGCAGACACTCGGTTGGTGCCTGATGGACAACCATGTCCATCTCGTGCTCGTCCCCGCAGGGGAGGACGGGCTCGAACTGGCGGTCGGGCAAGCCCACGGCCAATTCAGCCAGCGTGCGAACAAGCGTCACGGCCGGTCGGGCCACCTTTGGAGTGGACGGTTCTTCTCATGCCCGATGGATGATCCGCACTTGGTCGCAGCGGTCCGCTACGTCGAACAGAATCCCGTGCGCGCCGGGTTCATGCTCTCGGCAGAGGACTATCGCTGGTCGAGTGCAGCGGCTCACTGCGGAGGTGTCGATCCATCTGGACTGATCGATCCCGGAGAGTGGAGGCGGCACCATGCGCCAGACGAGTGGCGCGCCTTCCTGCGGGTCGGCGGAACGAGCGAGATCGTGGAGACGCTTCGCAACTGCACGCGGAGCGGTTGGTTCGCGGCAGATCCGGTGCGGGTCGACTTGATGGAGCAGGTACTCGGTCGACCGCTCGGTCCTCGTCAGCGAATGAACGGGGGACAGCCTCCCTTAACAATTGCTGGCAATTGTTAAGGGAGGCTGTCCCCCGTTACAAAGGCCGTCGAACGAAGAAGGCCCCGGTCCGAAGACCGGGGCCCTTTAGTTGCGCTTTGTAACGGGAGGCTGTCCCTCAGGAGGCTGTCCCTCAGGAGGCTGTCCCTCAGGAGGCTGTCCCTCAGGAGGCTGTCCCCTGTTACTTGCCCTGTTACTTGCAGGCGCCCCAGGCGCCGAGCACGATCGCGAGATCGGCACCGTCGACGGTGCCGCTGGTGTTGATGTCGGCCGGGCAACCACCGCAGGCACCCCACGAGCCGAGGATGATCGCCAGATCGGCGCCGTCCACGGTTCCGCTGCCGTTCAGATCGGCCGGGCACGGGTTGACCGCAATGCAGGTCACGCCGGTCACCTGCACGAAGTCGAATCCAGCTTCCGTGATCGAGTTGTCCGGGAAGTCAGAGACGACGAAACGCAGTTGCATGTTGGCCGTGGGCGTCACGAAATCATTGACGCTGAACGCTGACCGGATCCATGCATTCGCCTGCCAGTCAACATTCTCCACGAGCACCCAGCTTGCGCCACCGTTGTTGGAGACCTCCACCTTCAGCGCGTCGGCCTGAAGCGGGTTGAGCGCGTCGTCGCAGAAGAACCAGCGGGAGTAGCTGACAGTGGCTGACTGCAGTTCGCTCAGGTCGAAGACGGGCGAAGTCGCGGTCGTCGGACCACCATCGAGATCCGTCGTTATTACCGCACCACCGGCCGTGCCGTTCCAGGTCACGAACGCGCGCGTGCCGTTGCCGGCCGTGCCTGGAGCTGCCGGCTGGACAGGATTACCGACCGTGGTACCCACGGGAATGGCGACTTCCCAGCCCTTCGCGCCGCCCGCGATGTTCTGATTCACGACGGTCCAACCCTCGTTGGTGCCGCCCTCGAAGTTGGTATCAAGCGCCAGCACCGACGCGCTGCCGACCGGCGTCACATAGTTGAGCGCAGGCGCCGCCGCTGGATCGGTGTAGGGGCCACCGTTGCTGAGCGAGCCCTCGATGTACCACTCGATCTCCTGGCCACATGCCGTCGCGGGAAGGTCCACATTGAAGTTGCTGCCACCGGTCGAAGTCAGCGCCACCTGCGTGAAGTCGCCGTCCGACGAGGTAAGCCGATAGTTGAGCTTCGCCGAACCGCCGAGCAATGTGCCCACACCCTGTGGGCTGAAGCTCACCGGGAATGTGGCGACCGTGTCCGCCGCGATGAAGTTGGGCCGCCCAATCGGGTAGCTGAAGTTGATGCCGGCATTGCGGTTCATATAGACGAACATACCGCCGCATCGACCCACCACGAGATCGAGCCAACCGTCACCGTCGATGTCCATCGGAGCGACATCGAACCACGCGTCGCGATCAGCCAACGACATGGCCAAATCGCCCTGCACCATGTCGAGCAGCGTGCCGACATTGCCTCCGCTGAAGACATTGCGGTAGATGTGAGCCTTGCGATTCGCGGTCGGGCAGAACGGCCCAAGGTCGGCATCGACATCAGCGATGAAGACATCGGGCTTGCCGTCATTGTCCATGTCTGCGATGCGGATCGTGTGATCGAACTGGGTCGGAGAAGCAGCCAAGGTGTAGGAAGTGAACTGCGGATGACCCGCAGCGTTGTTGCCCGTGTTGATCAGGTACCTGTCCTTCGCGTCGTCCGCGACCACGATGTCCAGCTTGCCGTCACCGTTGAGATCGGCGGTCTCGTGGAAGTAGGGCGCGGAGGACACCGCGGCGACGGGAGCGGCGAATCCGGTGCCGGTCGCGTTCTTGCGGATGATGCCGACATTCTGAGAGCTGGTGAGGGTGTTGATTCGGATGACATCGTTCTGGCCGTCGCCGTTCATGTCAGCGATCGAGGCCGTGTTGCCGAAGGCCATCGCAAGATGCCCAGTCGGCATGATGGTGTTGACCGTGTCGTAGAAGTAGCCGGGGCCGGGGCCGCCGGAGCTACCCCAGTTGTAGAGCAGCTTGCCATCGAAGTCGGCGTAGATGCCGGTGCCGGACTCGGTGGGACTGGTCTGGCATTCTCCGGGATCAGTCTTGTCGCCGTCGCCGTTCAAGTCGATGCAGGTGGTCAGGCCGACCGTCTCCGCCGTGTCGTAGTCGGAGAAGAAGAGATCGGGGAAACCGTCGCCATTCAGATCGCCAGCGCCGACCTCGCAGAAGCGGGGATTCGCGGTCGCGTGATTGTTCTTCGGGAAGATGTGCGGAATGCGGTTGCGCTGGTGCTGGAAACCGAGCCAGTTGCCGCTTCCGTCGTTGCCGAGATTGATGTAGCAGCGCGGCTGTCCAAGGATGTCGATGACGCCGTCGGACATGGTCGTGCAGGTGACCATGTCGAGCCAGCCATCGCCGTTGACATCGATCACCTTGACATCGCGATCGTTGGTGAGATCGAAGAAGCCGTTGTAGCCCACGACATCGGAACTCGAGGCATACTCAGCGGTGCGATCGACCAGGATCCCGCCTTCGTTCATGAAGAGGATGTTCGCCCATCCACCGGTCTGACTGCCGGCGAACTTGCGCATCATTACGAGATCCGGATCGCCATCGTTGTCGAAGTCGCCGATGCCAAAGTCCTTCTCAAGGTTGTCTGCAACAACATAAGCAGGATTGACGACCAGACGAGTCGAAGTTTGATTCTGAAGTTTCAGCCATTGCGCCGAAGCCGTCGTGCCGAGGAGCAACGAAGCTCCAACAGCGATGAAAGTACAGGTTCCTACACGAGTCATTGCGAGGTCTCCTTGCGGGGAAAGGGAGCCATTGATTTCGACGGTCCGTCCTGAACCGTACGAGAGAGAGAAACGAGAATCCCGCCGGCGATGATCGCCGACGGGAAATGGGGTCTAAGTGATCCTCAGTGGAACCGTCACGGGCACGGGCCCCACGATCCAAGAACGATGGCGATGTCGGCGCCGTTCACGACGCCGTCGAGATTGAGATCCGATGGTGAGCCTGGATTCGGTCCCCACGCGCCCAAGATGAACGAAAGGTCGGCGCCGCCGACTTCGCCGTCACCGCTCAGATCGCCGAAGCAGAGGCAGTTGTCCGGGATGCCGTCGAAGTCCTCGTCCGTTGCGAGCCCGAGGATGATGTCGATGATGTCGGCCTGACCGTTGAGATTGCAGTCGGTGTTCGCCAGGTCGTAGGCGTCATCGAAGTACTGCACATCGTCTGCGTCCACATCGCCATCCTGATCGATGTCGTGCACGGCGCAAGGATCGTCCGGCGTCACGCTGGCACCAAGGCAGAACTCGCGGAGCAGGTACGCGTCGAGCGGATCGACCAGGCCGTCCCCGTCCGCGTCGAACTCTCGACGACCGAGCGAGTCGAGGAAGTTGATCAAGTGAGTCTGATCGCCGGCGCTCAGGTTCTGGAAGTTCGTGGCCACTTCCGCGCCTTCGCTGAACTGCCCGTGGACGAGCATCGCGGCGGTGACTCGGTTGGCGAAGGTGTCGCCACCGACGGATCCGTCGTGCATCATCGGATCGCGCGTGCGGAGATTCCACAAGGTCGGCGTGCGCATCTCCAGTTCGCTCGCGTCATCCTGGCGGATCATGTCGGCAAAGTCGCCGATGTCATGCAGCAGGAAGTTGCTGTAGGGGCGAATTGTCTTGTTGCGGAGCGCCAGTTCCAGCGAAGGATCGTTCGCGGTCGTCCACTCGGCGACATGGCACTTGGCACAGCCGATGGCGTTGAAGATGGTCTCGCCGGTCATGCCCGACTTCGGGGTCTGCGGAGGCACACCGAGATAGCGCTGGAAGTGAGTGACGCGATCGATGAAGGCGAAGCCTTCGATGTCCTCGACATCCTCTGGGTCCGCGACCTCGTCGCAGGCGGCGAGCAGTTTCAGATCGCCGTTGGGCGCGGTCTCGGTGGGGACCAGGCGATTGGTGAAGCCCATCTCGTTCCGTGAAGCGTCGCCGGAGAAGGTGAGCACGGTGGCGACCTGTGCCTTCCAGCCGAAGCGCCCCGCGCGGAGTGGCGAACCTTTGCGTGCCTCGAGCGGCATCACCCAGTTCACCCGGCCGGAGATGCCATCAAGATCGAGGTCGTCAGGATCCTCGTTCGCGGCGATGTCGGCGTCAGTGATCGCTTCGACCATGCCGAAGGCAAGCGAACTATTTGTCACCCGCGTAGCGACATGGGCGCCCTCGGGAATGATCTCTTCGCAGCCGCCGGAGATTGCGAGCGACTGGGCGAGAGACTGCTCCTCGCCAGGCCAGTTCGTGAAGTTGCCGTCCTTGTCGACGACGCCGAAGCGCTTCACCGAGATGGTGCCCCAACCGCCCAGGGGGACGGCGTGGCACGAAAAGCACCCGGCCTTGTTCATGATCGGCCCGAGACCCTCCGGGGCCTTGATCGGCGTCGAGTACGCTTCTTGGCCGGCGAAGAAGAGCGCAAGCTCCTGAGCCGTCAACCCCGGCAGCGGATCGCCTGCGGTCGGCTGCACTTGGAGACCTCCACCGGCAACTGCGACCGATCCAGCCGCCAATGAGGCGGCGACAGCCGCGAGGATTGGGTGGATCAACATGCTCTTCTCCATTGCCGATTGCTCCTTGTGATGTCCCCAGTTGCCCAAACGGGGGGCACTCCTGCGGGCACACTTCCGTTCATCCGGACGGTCGGATGCATACAAGAACGGAATCCGAACAGAATATACAGGCCGGTCCAGAAAAAGCCGGTGGCGAGTCAGGAACGGCCTTCGATGTCCCGCTAGTCTAACCCGATCGGGAGAAGTCGCCACCCCCGAGTTCGCCGAAGTGCCGAAGTCGTGCCCTTTCGTCTGTTCAAAACCACTCGAATCGCCCATTTCATGACATCGATAACAATTCCGCCGATTGCGATCTGTGTGATCGCGTTGCTGAATTTCGGGGCCTCCGTGCCGGCGCCAGCCCTGAGCATGGACTTCGTGCTGGCGCAAGCAGTGCCGCCGGGAGTGCCGGTCCGTCCTTCAAGTGGCGACCGCGCGCCGAGCGAGCCGACTCCTGGCACCGGCGGCGGGCAGGGTGAGATCGCTCCGAGTCCGGGCACTGGCGGCGGGCAGGGTCAGGTGGCTCCCGGTCCTGGCCTGCGTCAACTGCATGACGCGCCTGGGACGGTCTCCGAGAGTGCGACCGGGGAGCGCTATCCGAACGATGAACGACTCGAGATCGCGCGACGACTGCTCCGTGCTGGTCGATTCGCGGAGGCTGAGATGGTTGCGAGCGCCGTCGTGGCGACGCGCCCCGAAGTCGATCGAGCGAAGTTCTTCCAGGCGCTGGCGATCCACAAGCAGAAGCGATACGGGCAGGCGCGGGAGCTTCTGGAGCAGGCGATGCTCTCGGATCAGCCCTTTCCGGAGCGTGGGCATGTGCCTCACTTCCTTGGATGGTGCTGCTACTACACCGGCGATGTCGAGGGCGCGAAGCACTACTTCGGCATCCATGCTTCGCACTGGCCGAACTTCGATGACACGCACTATGGGCTCGGTGTGATCGCACTCGATGAGGATCGCGTCGCGGACGCCGAGGAGTCGTTCACCACGGCCTTGCGGTTGCAGCAGATGGTGCCCGGTGACAAGCGATCGCAAGCGAAGACGATTGCGCGGCTCGGCGACATCGCGATGCGACTGGACCAGCTGGAGGTGGCGACCTCGCGGTACGAGTCCGCCGTCGAGATGTGGCCCGATCACTATGAAGCGTGGGCGCGCCTCGTCCGCCTCTACCACCGCGCGGGGCGCGAGCAGGACGCCGCGCGTGCGACCGAGAGCGAGCAACGAGCGCGGGTGCGCATGGGGCGTGCGGAGGAGGGAGAAGGCGCGGAGACTGGGGACAAAGCGCAGGCAGGTCAGACGGTCGGGGCCCCGGGAGTGGTCCCCGACGCGCCCGAACTGACGACACCCACGACACCGACGACACCCACGACACCGACGACGCCGACGACGCCGACGACGCCGACGACACCGACGACACCACCGACGCCCGAGAGCGATGATCCAAACCATGAGTGATCTGAGCCGTCATCGATGCCCCGCGCGAAGCCATGTCGTCGCACTCGCGTGTGCCATCGCGCTCTCGCAGGGCGCGTCGGCAGCTCCGCCACCCGAGCGCGGACCGATCCACTTCACCGATGTCTCCGCTGCGAGCGGCCTCTCCTCGATCGTGACCACGACCGGCGCCTCGCCGAGTACGGCCGTGCTCGAAGTGAAGGGTTGCGGACTGTTGGTCATCGACTTCGACAACGATGGGCACATGGACCTCTTCCTGCCGAACGGCGCCACGCTCGCCGATCCGGAGAATGGCCCGGGCGCGCGGCTCATTCGAAACAACGGCGACGGCACCTTCTTGGATGTCACCGGGTCGAGCGGGATTGCGCACACGCGCTGGTCCTACGGCGGCGCGGTCGCCGACTACGACGGTGACGGCCGCGACGACATCTATGTGTGCTGCTTCGGTCCCGATGTGCTGCTGCGCAATCTCGGCAACGGGCGCTTCGAAGATGTCACCGCAACGGCCGGCGTGGCGACGCCCGGCTGGAGTGCGCAGGCTGCGTTCTCAGATCTGGACGGCGACGGCGATCTCGATCTCTTCGTCGCGCGCTATCTCGACTTCGATCCGTCGAAGCCGATGCCACCCGCGCGTTTCAAGGGCATCGAAGTGATGTCGGGGCCGAAGGGCTACGCGCCGCTTGCCGACTTCGTCTACGAGAACCTCGGCGACGGAACCTTCGCGGATCGCACGGCCGCGACGGGTGTGGGCGATGCGAAGCCGTCGTTCGGTCTCGCGGTGGTGGTCGTCGACATGAATGGTGACGGCAAGCCCGACATCTTCGTCGGCAACGACAGCATGGCAAACCATCTCTTCGTGAACCAGGGCGAGATGAAGTTCATTGAGGAGGGCATGCGACGCGGCATCGCGACCAATCTCGAGGGCGCGGCGCAGGCAACGATGGGGACCGCCGTTGGTGATGTCGACGGCGACGGTCGCCCCGATCTCTTCACCGCCGTCTTTTCGAGCGACACGAACACGCTCTATGTGAATGGCAAGGGCTTCTACTTCGACGATCGCACCAATCAGTACGGCGTCGGTGCGCCGAGTCGCCCGCTGCTTGGGTGGGCCAGCATGTTTGCCGACCTCGATCACGATGGAAGCGAGGATCTTCTCGTCTTCAACGGTCATGTCTATCCGCAGGCGACGAAGACGACGATGGACTCCGACTACGAACAGCCGCCGACGGTGCTGCGTCGCGACGGTGCGCGATTCGCGCCGGCAGACGCGGGGGAGTCGATGGGTCGCGCTCAACGCGACCGAGCGGGTGTGATCGCCGACTTCGACGGTGACGGCGATCTCGATGTGATCGTCGCGGGCGTGAACCAGCCGCTTCGGTTCCTTCGCAATGATCACAGTGATCACAATGATCACAGCGGTGCGAAGGACTGGCTGATCGTGTCGCTCGACGATGCGCGACCGGGCGCGAAAAATCGGCGCGGCCTCGGCGCGAAAGTGGAATTGATCGCGAAGGCGTCGAGTGGCGCCGGCGGCTCCACGCGCTGGCTCTGGAGCGGCGGACCGTTCATGTCCAACTGGGCGCCGATGGCGCACTTCGGCGCGCGGCCCGAGCAGGGTCCGTTCACCGTGCGCGTGACATGGCCCGATGGCCGGGTGCAGACGGTCGATGGCGTCGAGTCGGGTCAGCGCCTGAGCGTCACGCGCGTTGAGTGAGTGCGCGCGTCGGATTGAGTGCATGCGTCGGACCGGGTGCACCGTCTCGCGCGCGTTTGTTCGTTCGCGCGTCCGCTCACACGCACGCGGAACGGTCGATCGTTCAGAGCAGTGGACTCAGGAGTCCCGCCGCGTTCTGTGCCAGCCGCGCTGTCAGCGGACGATGGCGCCACACATGCGGCGAGAGTTCCTTCGACTGGTCCATGTAGCCCTGCTGATGGAAGCGCAGTCCACTCGCAAAATCGGTGTCGTAGATCAGCACGCTCTGCTCGAAGTTGATCTCGAAACTGCGACGATCGAGGTTCGCCGTCATCACGAGGGCGAGTGAGTGATCGATGGTGATCGTCTTCGCGTGAAGCAGTCCGTGCGTGAACTCGTGGATGCGCACGCCCGCGTCCATGAGCGCCTCGTAGTGACTGCGACTCGCGAGTCCGACGAGTCGACTGTCGTTGCGATGCGGGACAACGAGATGCACCTGCACGCCGCGTCGCGCCGCGATCACCATCGACTGGTGCAGCGCCGCGTCGGGCACGAAGTAGGGCGTCGTGAAGACGAGTTCGTCGCGCGCGATCTGCACCGCCGCCTGCACGAGGCTCGTCATGGCCGAGTTGTTGAAGTTGGGACCGGTGGCGACCGTCTGCGCCTCGATGCCGCCTTCGACCACCGGCGGGTGAATCGCGAGCAGGTCATCGATCTGCTCGTCGGTATCGAGGAACCAGTCCTCGACGAAGATGATCTGCAGCTCGCGCACGAGCGGACCTTCGATGCGCACGGAGCAATCGACCCACGGTGCGTAGCGCGCCTTCGGTGCGAATCCCTTGGCGGCGATGTTGTGGCTCCCGGTGAAGGCGACCACACCGTCGACCACGAGCAGCTTGCGATGGTTCCGCATGTCGATGCGGCGCACGAGTACGCGCAGCAGATTGACGGGCAGCGCCTCGGCCACGCGGACACCGTCGGATTCGAGCGTGCGTCGAAGTTCGCTTCGCAGGAACGCACGACTGCCGATGCCATCGGCCAGCAGTCGCACCGCCACACGGCGCTGGGCCGCGCGGCGCAGTGCGGCACCGATGGCCGCGCCGGCCGCGTCATCGAGATAGATGTAGGTCAGCAGATGAACATGGTGTTTCGCCGCGTCGATCGCTTCGACCATGCGAGCGAGCGTCTCGTCGGTGTCGCCGTGCAGCGTGAGCAGATTGCCTGCGGTCGCGTGACTGTTGCTGACGCTTTCGGCGAGGCGCGCCAGTTGATGCTCGACGGGTTTCAAGTTCGAGGCGCGCGCACGCGGATCGGTGTGCACATGCGTCTCCGGTCGATCGATGCGCGCCAGGATCTCGGCATGACGACGCATGCGGAGACGCCCGAACCAGACTTCGCCGAAGAGCAGGTACGAGAGGATGCCGACGCCGGGCACCATCATGATCACGACCACCCAGGCCAGCGCCACGGCTGGGCGATCACCCTTGCGTACGACGACCCACGCGGCTGCAGCAAGCTGAAGCAGGAACCCCGCGATGATGAGCGTGAGGTGGAACAGTCTGTTGTCGCGGCGGCGCCGCGCCCTTCATGACCGACGCTCGCTGCCACGCCCGTTCGCGATCCGCTTGCGAGTCAGCGGCGGTCAACTGACGATCGCGACGACCTCAAAGCGCTTTTCGCCACGAGGGAGTTCGACCCGGATGGTCTCGCCGACGCGGGAGCGCATGAGCGCTTCGCCCATCGGACTGGAGACGGTCACTTCGATCCAATCCTCGTCGGATTCCGTGAGCGAACCCACGAGCTTGAAGAGTTCCACCGCTTTGGCACCGACTTCGCGGAGCTGCACGACCGCGCCGAGGAAGACCATGTCCTCCGGCACTTCCAGGTCATCGCCGACCACCTGGACGCGTGCGATCTTGGCCTCCAACTCGCGGATCTTGGCCTCGTTGTGGCCCTGATCGTCACGAGCCGCGTGGTAGTCGGCGTTCTCCTTGAGATCGCCCTGCGCCCGCGCCTCCGCGATGCGCTCGGAAAGGACCTTGCGCGCCTGGACGCACTCAGCCAGTTGGCCCTCGAGACGCTCCTTGTCGGCCTTCGACATCAACTCCATGCAACGAGCGTATCGGCCGACTCGGATGCGGGCAACCTCCGGCGTCGGCGCCGCTGCAGCCAGACGATCGAGGGAAGCACCACGGCCCATGCGAACAGCGCGACGGCCGTGGCACCTTCGGCGGCGGTCCAATCGCGCGCCATCGGCGGCGCACCGCCAGGTGTCGCGAGTGCGAGGATCGCTTCGAATGGCCCGCCGAACACGGACGGGAAGGGAGGCAGCGCAATCGGCGCGAACCATCGCCACGGCATCAGCCCGACGGCGAGCAGCAGACAGACGAGCATCGACACAGAGCGCGTCCAGTGACTGGTCGATGTGCGTGCAAACGCGACGATGGCGCCGGTGGCGATGATGCCGAGCATGAGGATGAACATGATCAGCGCCATGCGCTCCGGTGGCCAGGGCGTGACGAGTCGCAGCGGCCAGAGCACCATGTTGAGCATGCCCAGCACCACGATGAGATCGAGCGCCGTGTCGCGCAGGGGCGTCGTCGAGGGCGCTTGGCAGAGTCGAACGAGTGGCCACGCGATGAGCGCGCCGGTCGCGCTCGAGAGCATCATGAACCGTACCGAAGGCGTGTAGCTCGAAGTCGCGGCAATGAGCGGCGGATGAAGCCCCATCGAGCCGAGCCAACTCAGGAAGAGCCAGGCTGAGGCGAGCAGGATGAGTCCGCGTGGAAGTGGCATCGCACGATCGCGCTCGACGAAGCGCCGACGGTCACGATCGAACGGATGGACCGAGGAGAGCCACGATCGGCGGCGTCATCGACGCGAGCCGACATAGTCGCCGGTGAGATCCAGTTCGCCGTCGCCAAGAGCGTCGATACGACCGTAGTGATCGTAGAGGAACTGGAGGTACGCGAGCTTCTGATGGGTCGGGACCTCGGCGGCGGATCCTTCTCCGGGAGCGCGGCCCCAGCGGATGCGGGCATCGCGTCCCGTGATGAGCACGATCGAACCGTCGCTGCGGTACCGCGAGAGATCGACTGCCGAGATCTGGGTGCGAAACGGTCGGTTGTCGATGGCCTGAAGCAGCGCGAGCGCCGCTTCGATCTCTCCGCCGGAGTAGCGCTGGCCCGGCACTGGCGGTCGCGCGGCGTGCGCACCGACGATCCGCGGAAATGACGGCGCCGAACTTGGCAGGTAGCTCCGCGGCAGCAATCTTCCACGCGAGTCGATCAGATGATCGCCCGCCGAGTCATGCACGAGTGCAGTCGGCTCGACCCAACTCGCGATGACCTCAACGGTGGAGAGCGAGGCGCGGCGCACTTGGGAAATGGAGTCGAACCAGCCGCTGGCGCGAATGCCATCGGCGGCGACTCGCAGACCGTCGTGATCGAAGGGACTGCCGCTGAGTTCTTCGCGCACGAGTTCCTCGAGTGGCGCGAGATCCTGCGGCGACATCCATGAGGGAGCGCCGACGAATTGGACGGCGATGCCGTTGGAGGAGCGCGCCGCATCGGCTCGAGCGACAAGCGAAGGAACGGCAATGGCGGCACCGACGGCGGCGCCGAGAAGGGCGGTGGTCCAAGCAAAGGCGGTGAGGCCTTTCCGAGCGAGCGTGAGCCACGAGGGGGCCAGCGGGCCGGTGGGCGTGGCGCTCGGCCGACGGATCTGCGGTTCGGTCGTCTTTGGTCGCAAGCGTCGGAGCAGTGCCATGATCCGACACTATCGACCAGATGGGTCGAATGGGGACAGCCTCTGTAACGGGGGACAGCCTCCCTTAACAATTGGCCGCCAATTGTTAAGGGAGGCTGTCCCCCGTTACAGAGGCTGTCCCCATTCTAGCGCTGGATGATAGACATCTGGCGGTCGTACTCGAGTTGGAAGCGGTACTCGAGCGTGTAGGGATCGGCCGCACCGCGCTCGGCGGGTACGGTCAGATCCCACCGGAGAATCCCGCTCTTCCGCAACGTGCGCTCATAGGCGGGATCGGTCGACAGCGGCTGATTCTCGGCGCCGCTCGAAACGAGCGTCAGCTTGATGTCCTGACCTTGCGGATTCGGCAGACGGTCGAGCAGCCGCAGCGCCACCGGTTGCTTTGAGAAGTTCTCGAGCGAGATCCGGTAGGTGAAGTCGACCACACGATTGCCACCCTGCGTCGACTCGGCGCGCTCGATCAGGTCACGCGTGGCCCGGATCGATGTGTCGATGCCGAAGCCGGCGGTGAAGGTCTGTCCGACCGCGACCGTCGGCACCACGCCGCGGCCCACGAACTCGCCGCCCGCGTAGCTTGCGCTCGGACCGGCGAGCAGCACCATGTCGCTTGCGTTGGTGACGAGAGCCTCATCGAACACGGAGTTCGTGAGCACTGGAGTCGCGAGCTTGTAGAACGCAGACGGTGCCTGGCGTCGCGCAATCTGGATGAGCTGCTGGTCGGAGCGACTGGGAATGCTGGTGCGAGACGCGACCGAGTAGGTGACGCTGACGCTCTCTTCAGACGGCGGCGGCGGGAGCACTGACTTGCTGCGCTCCTGCCGCACGATCTTCTCACGCGACACGACATCGAGCAGTTGGCCCTCGGCGGCGACCTCGTTGAGACTGAGATCCGCGCGGTTGCCGTCGCCTCCCGCGAAGGCCTGCGCATTGAACACGAGCAGCACATCCGCACCCCCGGCATCTCGGTCAGCCACCTCCATCGTCTGCCCCAACGCGTCCGCCGGCGCTGACGGTGGCTTGCCTGGCGCATTCCCCATGTTGCGATTGAACTCGACCTCGATCTGGCGCCGCGCGAGTTCCTTCTTGGCGTCGGCGTAGTTGCCGCCGACGGCGACGGCGCCGGCCGCGCCGGACTGCCGAGGTTGCGCCGCGAGTGCGATCGCAAGTGGCCCCAACGCAGGTGCACTCGAAACGAGCGCCGGTGTCGCCGTCGAGAGCGTCAAGCGCACATTCGTCCAGTCCTCGCCGCTCATCTGTTGGATGGACGCGAGATACTCGACCGTCACATCGGCATTCTCCGACGCGCGCTCACTCGAAGCCGGCGCACGAAGGTTGTACGACGGCGACCAACTGGCGCGATCGACCAGGTAGTTGAGTCGCAGGCGACCATTCGGCGCCGTCTGGTTCACGAAGACGACCGCTTCGCGCGCGCTTCGACTCGTGCGCAGCGAAATCGTCTCACGCTCGCGCTCGAGCAGCACGCGCTGTTCTTCCAGCGTGCGCACTTCGAGATCGAGCGTCCGTCCCGCCTCGGTCTGTTCGAGGCGCTGCTTCATGAGCAGCGCGGTCATCGTGGCGATCGTCTCAGCGTTGAGCACGCCGCGACTGTTCTCGATCTGCGCCGTGACGGCCAGGAAATTCTCGAGCTTGTCGAGGTACTGCCGCTGCCACTCGAGGTAACTCTTCTGGGCTCGTACGCCGTCGATGCGGTCCTTCACATCGCGGATCTTCTGATCGAGCGCGCGCACATTCTCGCGCGCATCTTCCGCGAGCGGCCGCATGCGGTAGCTCACGGTGCGCACTTCGAGTCCTTCACTGCTCTCGGCGTAGAGACTGGCGGGAATGATGAACTCGGGCAGTTCGGTGATGACGATCTCGCGCAGACCGACAGGGCCTGGCAGGTCGATCCCGCGCGACACGAGCGCTTGACCGCGGAAGATCGTGACGGAGTCGACGTCGCCGCGCGTCTCGATCAGATCGGCGGAGGCCGCAGCAGTGAGCGCGAGCACGGCCGCGAGCATCTGCGGAGCGCGCCGCGAGCGGGTCGAACGAGAGAGAACGATGGGCATGGGAACCTCCTGCGGCGCGGAGCGCGCCGCGCATCGGGCTGGCATCGACACGACGCCATCAGTGATGGAGCCTAATGGCCGCTGCTCACGAGGCGCACCCGCGAATGCAGTCACGCAGGCGCAACCGACGAGGGTGTTGCGACGCGTGCGGCTTCGACGAGTGAGCGGCACAGCGTTGGAAAGTCGATTGCCGCGTGTGCAGCGGCCTTCGGCACGAGCGAATGATCGGTGAATCCGGGCATGGTGTTGATTTCGAGCAGCCACGGACCATCCGCATCGACCATGAAGTCGACGCGCGCGACATGGCGAGCGCCGATGCCGCGCACAAGTTCCTCCGTGAAGCCGCGCGCCAGCGCCGCGCTGCGCGCATCGAGTGGTGGTCGTTTGGTCCGCATGTGCGCCCACGACTCGGGCTCCTCCGGGGCCAGTACATAGTCGGTGTCGTTGCGGAGGTACTTCGCTTCGTAGTCGTAGAAACCGTCGGCCGGCACGATCTCGATGATCGGCAGCGTCTGCCCCAGCACCCATCCGACGGTGATCTCGCGACCTTCGATGAAGCGCTCCGCCATCACGCGATCGCGCCGGCGGCTGCCTCCGAAGATCGCCGCGAGTGCGTTCTCGATCTCACTCTGCGCGCGACAGATGAAGACGTCGACCGTCGAGCCGTCATCGATCGGCTTGATGACGAGTGGTGGTGCAAGATCGCACGCATCGCCGGCGCGCAGCGCGCGTGAGGGTGGTGTGGGAATGCCGAGGCGCCGCGCGAGCGTCTTCGTGGCCAGCTTGTCCATCGCCATGCGCGCCGCGCGCGGTCGACTGCCGACGAACGGCCGGCCATCGGCTTCGAGCAGCTCCTGAAGAGGGCCGCCTTCACCGAAGGGGCCGTGCAGCACCGGGAAGATCACATCGCCCGGCATCGCACGAAGATCCTCGACGCTCGGGCGATCGATGATGCGCTCTTCGACGGTCACGCCGGCGCGTCGCAGCGCGTCGGCGACCATCGAGCCGCTCTTGAGGCTCACTTCGCGTTCGGCGTCAGGGCCGCCCATTAGAACAAGCACATGCAATCGGACCTCTTTCGAACTCGGTGGGGGGTGATGGGCGGGCGCCATTCAAGCCTCTCCCCGCCGCCAAAAGACGACTTCCGTGTCGAGTTCGATCCCGCTCGCGTCGAGCACACGCGTTCGAACGAGTCGCACGAGCGCCTCGATGTCGGCGCTGCGCGTGCCCGGCGCCACGGTGATGAAATTGCCGTGGCGTTCACTCACGGCGGCGCCGCCGATGCGCTCGCCCTTGAGTTTCGCGCGGTCGATGAGCAGTCCCGCGCTCACGCGCTCACCGTCGGCGCCGATCGGATTGCGGAACATGCATCCCGCCGAGTGATCGGCGAGCGGCTGCGTGCTCTTCTTGTAGTTGAAGATCTCCTTCACGCGATCACGCACGCGCACGGGATCCTCTTCCGTGAGCGCGAAGGTCGACCAGAGGATCACGCCGGTCGGCAACGACGCTTCGCGGTAGTCGAAGCGAAGTTCGTCGCGCGGATAGACGACGCGCGATCCATCCGGCAGCAGCATGCAGACGCCATGCACCGCGTCGCCGATCGAACCGTAGCGTCCGCCCGCGTTCATGCGAACGGCGCCGCCGACGCTCGCGGGGATGCCGGCCATGGGCGAGAGTCCTTCGAGCCCGCGCCGCGCGCACTCCTGAACGAGTTTGGCGAGATCCGCGCCGGCACCGACATGCAGCGTGCCGAGCGCGCCCTCGGCGTTCGAGCGCACGGCGCAAAAGGCCGGTTCATCGAGTTTGACGACGACACCATCGACACCTTCGTCGGCGACGAGCAGATTCGCGCCCGATCCGAGCACGCGCAAGGGAACGCCACTCTGGTGGCATCGACGCAAGAGCGTGGCGAGCGAATCCTCTTCGAGTGGGTGAACGAGCACATCGGCGCGACCGCCGATGCCGAACCATGTGTGCGCCGCCAATGGCGCATCGGTCTCGACGCGCACGGCGAGATCGGCGAAGAGGGCGGCGGTACCGGAGGGGGACACGAGCGGAGTCACGGCGAGGTTCGAGGAACTGGTCCGAGTGCAGCGCTCGCGAGGGCTGCGGATTCGGACTCAGTGGTACGGCGGTTCAGCGGTTCCGATTTGAGCGATCCAATCTCACGACACGGCCGCGGCGCGAGCGCGTCGTTCGGCGGCTCGTTGCTCGCAGCCGCGCTGGAAATCGTACGCAATGCTGCCGACCGGACCAGCGCCCATCACCACGAGAAGATCGCCGTCGCGACAGACCACTTCGAGATGCTCCACGATCGCTTCGAACGGATTGAGATGGATGGCGTGTACGCCGCGCGAGCGGAGCCGATCCACCAGATCGTCGGCGCTCACGCGCGTCCGCTCCTGCTCGCTGTCGCGCACGAAGTAGATCGGCGGCACGATCACCAGATCGCACTGGGCGAAACTCTGCGCGAAATGTTCCAGCAGGAAGCGCGTGCGACTGTGCTGATGCGGCTGGAAAACGCAGATGAGTCGCTGTGGCCGCTCAAGATCGTGCAGTGCCTTCAGCGTCTTTTCGCACTCGGTCGGATGATGTCCGTAGTCGTCGTAGATGACGACGCGACCACCTCGCGGCAGCACGCGATCGGGCAATCGCTGACTGCGGCGGTCGAGTCCCGCGAAGCACGCCGTCGCATCCTCGACATCGGTTCGATCGGCACCGAGCCAGAGTGCGATGATCGCGGCGGCGGCGGCGTTCAGCACATTGTGCAGTCCCGGCATCTGACAGGTGAAGCGGAGGATCTCCTCTCCGCTGTGGACGATGCGCGCCTCAGCGTCGGACGGCTCCGCGCCTTCCACAAGAGAGATGACGAAGTCCGCCGATGGATCCCAGCCGAATGACGCCACATGGCACTCGAGTCCGGAGGTGATCTCGCGCCGGAACGCGCCGTCATGCGCGATGAGCAGCTTGCCTCCATCGCGCGAACTCGGCAGACGCTCGGCGAATAGGCGGAAGCTGGCGATGATCTCTTCGAGCGAGCCATAGCAGTCGAGGTGATCCTCTTCGACATTGTTGATGAGAGAAATCTGCGGACGGTGATGATGGAAACTGCGGTTGAATTCGCACGCTTCGGCGACGAGCACGCCTGGTTCGCCTGAGCGCTGACCACTCGGAATCTTTTCGGCGCCGAGTCGACTGCCGCCGCCGAGCTGCGGGCAGATGGCGCCGACGATCACGCCTGGATCGAGTCCCGATTCGATGAGCAGATGCGCGAGCATCGCAGTGGTGGTGCTCTTGCCGTGCGTGCCGGCGATCGACACGGCGGTGCGCCCGATCTGCGCCGCGCCGAGTGCTTCGGCATATCCGAGCACGGAGATGCTGCGACGCTGCGCCGCGAGCAATTCCGGGTGCGCAGGCGGAATCGCCGCGCTCGCGACCACCAGATCGCAATGCTCAGGAAGTTCGCCGCGCTCCTGTTCGAAGGAGACGCTGATGCCGCGCGCGACGAGATCCTTCGTGGCCGGCGATTCGCTTCGATCACTTCCGCAGCAGAGCGCGCCGCGCTCGGCAAAGAGGCGCGCCAGCGCGCTCATGCCGCAGCCACCGATGCCGCAGAACCAGATCGCCGTGCCTTTGACTTGCCCGCGTTGGAGCCGATCGAGCGCAGGTTCACTCGGGAGCGTCTCGGAGTCCTTCACGGAACGCATGCTACGGCGACTGGCCATGGAGTCCGAAGTATCGGCAGCCATGCGCGCAACACCCTACAATCTGCCCCTCCGATGACCGATCCCGGCGCGACGGCGTCCGACATCCACGCGCAGGTGCTCATCGTCGACGATGAGGTCGACCACGCCGAGACCATGGCCGAGGCCCTTCGAAAGCCCGGTCATGTCTGCACCATCGTCCACAGTCTGAAGGCCGCAGAGAACGAGATCCGCCACGGCGCTTTTGATGTCGTCGTGACCGACCTGGTGATGGAACACCAGACTGCGGGACTCGAAGTGCTCAAGCTGCAGCGGGAGATCCAGCCTGATGCGGCCACGATCATGGTCACGGCCCATGGCGATGTGCCGACCGCGAAAGCAGCGCTGCAGGGCGGCGCCTACGACTTCATCGAGAAGCCGCTCGACCTGATCGTCTTCCGCAATCTCGTGCAGCGAGCGGCGGAGACGGTGATGCTCCGCCACCAGAACGAGCGACTGCGCGGCGAAGTCAACGCCGCGTACGGCTTCGAAGGCATCATCGGCGACTCGGCGGGCATGCGCAAGGTCATTTCGCTCGTCAAGCAAGTGGCACCGAGCAACATTCCGGTGCTCATCACGGGCGAGAGCGGTACGGGCAAGGAACTCATCGCGCGAGCGATTCACCGTCATTCCAAGCGACGCGAGAAGCGCTATGCGACCTTCAACGCCGCCGGCCAGAGCGAGAATCTGCTCGAAGATCAGCTCTTCGGCCATGTGCGCGGCGCCTACACCGGTGCCGATCGCGATCGCGAGGGCGTCTTCGAGTACGCCGACGGCGGCACGCTCTTTCTCGATGAGATCGGAGACATGCCGCTCTCCATGCAACCGAAGTTGCTGCGCGTGCTGGAACTCGGCGAAGTCATCCGACTCGGTACGAACGATCCGCGCAAGACCGATGTGCGCTTCATCAGCGCCACGAACAAGGATCTGCGCGCGATGTCCGGCGAGAGTCGCTTTCGCGAAGATCTCTACTTCCGCCTGAAGGGCGCCGAGATCAACATCCCTCCGCTGCGCGAGCGGCGCGAAGACATTCCGGCATTGGTGCAGCACGCAGCGGGCGTCTTCGCCGCCGAAGTCGGTCGCCCGCGTCTGCAGATCGGGCAGCCCGCATTGATGCGCCTGGTGAGCTACCACTGGCCCGGCAATGTGCGCGAGCTCATGAATGTGATTCATCGCGTGGTCGTGATCAGCGAGGGACCGATGATCGAGTTGCGGGACATTCCCGAGGAGATTCGCGCTCAGGAGGGCCCAGACGACGCATCGATCGGTTCGCTCGCCGGCGTCGGTCTCGACAAGCTCGAGAAGGAAGCGATCCGCCAGACGCTTGCGATGACTGCGGGCAATCGAGAGCAGGCGGCGCAGCTGCTCGGCATCGGCGAGCGCACGCTCTATCGCAAACTCAAGGAGTACGGTCTGCGTTGAGTCACCAGCGAACCGGTGGCTCTCCGCGCGTGCGTCCGTTCCATGCCCTTCATTCTCTACCGCCACTTCCTTGCTGAACTGCTCAAGGTCTTCCTGCTCACGACGACCGTGATCGTGGTGGTGATCGCCTTCGGTTCAGCGATCAAGCCGCTCGCGGAGAACCTCCTGGGTCCCGGTGGCACGGCGAAGTACATCGCGCTGGCGACGGTGCCGATGCTGCAGTTCGCGATTCCATTCGCCGGTGGATTCGCGGCCACGCTCGTCTTCCATCGCTTCGCCACCGACAACGAGATCGTGGCGATGGCGTGCTGCGGACTCTCCTATCGGCGCATTCTCATGCCAGTGGCGGGACTCGGCGTGGTGCTGCTCATCATCGTCTTCTGGCTCGTCAACTTCGCGGTGCCGCACTTCTGGTCGCTGCTCAAACAGGTGATCACGAAGGACGCGACCGCAGTCTTCGCAGCGGCGGTCGAACGCGGTGAAGCGTTGCCGGTGGGGCGACTCGCCGTGTACGCGGACGATCTGCTGAACGTGGAGCCGCCCGCGGGTTCCGGACTCGAGAAGCGCATGATCCTCTACGGCGTGGCGGCGATCGAGTCCGATGACGAGTCGCGACCGATGACGGAGTTCACGGCGGAGACGGCCACGGTCGATCTCTATCGCCGCGGGCGACAGACCTGGATGAAGCTGGCGATGACGAACGCCACAGTCTTCCGCGCCAGCGAAGGCACGGTGGCCATCGTGCCGCACGCCGTGCCCGATGCGGTGCTCGTCGATCGCGGATTCGTGCGCGGTCCGAAGTTCCTCTCGTTGCCTGAGCTCTTCAAGTTGCGGCGCACGATCGATCAGCGCGGTGATGAGTTCGACGAGCGCGCACCGGTCGAACTGCTGCTGGCGAAGATCGACGGGTGGGCGTGTCTGTCGCGGCAACTCGCCAGCGGCGGTCGCGCCGTCTTCGTCGACGAAGCGAACCGGCGCGAGTATCTGGTGGAGGGTGGCATCGTGCGCGAGAGCGGCATTGCTCCGCGCGGTGAGGAGACGCTGCAGATCACGGAGTACGAGCGCGGTGTCGCGTCCCGACGCGCACGGACGCGGCGCATCGAGATGTACTTTGACGACGCGCTCGCGCCGGGCAGCGCGCCTCGATTCGACCTGGCGGTGGACACGCCGCAGGCCGAGGATCTGCGCAGCCAGGAGGTGGTTCGCGCACGATGGCCGCAGCGCGTCGTCGGACTCGAAGTGCGCGCGTGCCCCGGCCGCGACTGGTCGTCGCTCGGCAATGAGGACGCGGCGTCGATCGTCGGCGAGATCCCGGAGGAGACGCCGGGTCCTGCCGCCGATCTTGCGAAGCAAGGGCGCACGGCCGCAGCCGGTCTTCGCAGTGCCGTGCAATCGCTCGAGAACGACATCCTCTCGCAGCTGACGCAGCGATTCCTGCAGGCCGTGAGCGCGCCGCTGCTGCTGCTGCTCGGCGCCATTCTGGCAACCTGGCGTCGACAGAGTCTGCCGCTGGCGATCTATGTGCTGAGCTTCGTTCCGGCGGTGGGCAACATCCTGCTGCTGGCGAGTGGTCAGCAACTGGTCCGCAACGGAAGCGTCGCGTTCGGCATGAGCATGATGCTCGCCGGCACGCTGATGCTGCTGCTCATCGCGTTGTTCGGCTACCAACGACTGGCGAGGAACTGACGACGAGCGTGCGCCCCATGCTTCCCTCGATCAAGATCCTTGAGCGCCACGTCATGGCGAGGTTCCTCTCGAACTTCGTCATGCTCTTTGCGCTGCTCTTCGTCTTCGCGATCTCCGTCGATGTGATCGTGCAGGCGGAGGAGTTCCTGAAGGCGGCGACCGCGGCGGTGCGCGATGGACGCGCGTCGAATCGCGTCACCGGAGTGATCTGGATCCTGCTCGATTTCCACGGACCGCGCGTCTTTCAGTTCTATCAGTACATGCTGGGGCTGGTCGCGATCGGCGCCATGGGCTTCACCTTTGCGCAGATGCATCGCTTCCGCGAGTTGACCGCGATCATGTCGGCGGGGATCAGCCTGCGCCGTCTGGCCGGCAGCGTGCTCGTGGCGGCGCTCGCGTTGAATCTCATCCAGTCGTTGAATCAGGAATTCGTGCTGCCGAGATTGGCACCGATGCTCGTGCGCGACCACCGCGACCTGCAACGAGCGGGCACGCAGTTGTTCCCGGTGCCGCTCACGCGCGACGGCGAATCGTCGCTTCTACGCGCAACCTCCTTCGATCCGCAGAGCGGCGAGATGGAAGGGCTGTTGGTGATGGAGCGCGATGAGAAGGGCGCGGCCCAGCGGCGCATCACCGCCGATCGCGCGTGGTACGACCCACAGCGACGCGGCTGGGTGCTCACCGGTGGACGCGCGATCGCTCGCGGTCCAGGTCCCGACGGCACGTCGAACGATGACAGGGAGTTCATGGAGCCGATCGACTTCGTGAAGTCGGCGCTCACGCCAAAGTCGCTCGTGGTCAAGCGCTTTCGGCTCTATGCGCAGATGCTCGACATGCGGCAGGTGCAGCTGATGCGGAGCGAGGGCGGAACCGACGACGCAACCGTCATGCGACTGACGCTGGCGCGATTCGCCGGTCCGATCGCGAACATGCTGGTGCTCGCGATTGCGATTCCATTCTTTCTGCTGCGCGAGCCGCGTCCGCTGCTGCTCCAGAGCGTGCGCGCCTCGGCGATGGCGGTGCCGGCGATGCTCACCGCGCTCATCTTCCTGACGGTGCCGTTCGAAGGCATTCCCGCGGCGGTCTCGGTCGCAGCGCCGATCGCGGTGCTGCTGCCGATCGCGGCGTGGCGATTCGCCTACCTGCGAACTTGACCGCGACCGCGCCAACTCTCGAGCAGCGCGTCGTCGAAGATCGTGGCGTTGGTTGCATCGCGCAGCACCGAACGCGCGTAGTTCTCCATGAGCAGACGCTCTTGCGCGCGGCGCACGGCGATGCGCGCACGCTCGCGAGCTGCGGCATCGTTGATCGCGGCGTCGGCGGGCACCTCGCGCTCCACCTTGATGATGACCCAGTTGTGCTCGAGAAGAACCGGCGCGGAGACCTCGCCTGGCGCGAGCGCCCAGAGTGCATTGCGGAAACTCGTCGGATAGCTCGGATCCAGCCGACTCACAGGCGCGAGCAGGCCACCTCGCTCAGCCGAGCGATCGGTCGAGCGCTCGACCGCAAGGTCGGCGAAGGCGCTGCCGGCCGCCACCTGCGCTGCGATCGCTTCCGCGCTGCGCACATCATTCGCCGCGATGATGCGACAGGTTCGCTTGGGGCCATGCGCCGCGTCGAGCGCCGCGGTCACGGCGTCCTCGCTCATGCGCACTTCGCTCGCCACGAGCGCACGCAGCGCTGCGTTCCGACGCAGGAGATCCGACCATCGTGCCGCACCGAGGCCCTGCACGTGTCGCAATTCGCGCAGCAGATCGGCGGAGCGAGCACTCGATGCATCGAGCGTCTCAAGCAGGATGCGCTCTTCGTTCGCCACCTGTTCCGCGGAGAGCGTGAGCCCGCGCTCGCGCAGCACCTGTTCCAACCGGCGGTCGAGCAGATATTCCTCCAGCACGATGCTTCCGCTGCGCTCAGCAAGCCGCGGACGGAGTTCGCTCCACTCGACGACGACATCGTTCCAGATCGCGGCGGGGCGTCTGTCATCCGCACTCGCTGCGGATCCGACACCAGCGTTCGTCGATGTCCCGGCGCCGGTCTTCGCCGAGGCGTGGCTCTCCGCCGCAGCGCGCGGTGAAGGCTGCGACGAGGAGACGGCGCCTGAGTTCGATCGATTGCCGCTGCCTTCGCACGCGGGTAGGCACCCAAGCGCAAGGAACGCGAGCGCGGTGAGTGCACGCTGCGGCAGATGCTGCGCGAGCCATCCGTGCGGTGCGAGTGGCACTGTTGACGGCGTCGTCGACCGACTCGACGTCATCGATGTCATCGACTGATCCCGCTGATTCGGATGATCTGGCTGCTTCGGTTGCTGCTGTTGATTCATGGCGACCCTCCCTCGCCGCGAAGGAAGACCTCGGCGGCAAGGCGACGGCGTTCGTCGTCGAGTCGTGCGCGGCGCTGCGCGAGCGCCTCCACGCCGCGCGAACCCGTTGGCACGGTGCCTGGGTCGAGCGCTTCGATGAGCGCGGCGACCTCGTCGAGAGCGCTGCTTCGATCGCTGCGACTGACGGCGCCATCCCGAGCTCGTTGCAGTGCAGCATCGATCGCAAGGAACGGATCGGTGGGCGCCGGTGCGGGTGCCGGTGGGGGAGCCGCGGGCGTCGTCGTCGTGGCTGGCACCACCGGTGCGGGTTCAACGAGGGCGACCGATGACTCGAGTTCGCCAACGATCGGCGCGTCCCCGTCAGCTGGGTCGGCGATCGCTGGCGCCGTCACTTCCTGCGCGGAACGCCCGGACGAAGCCAACGCCAGCGTGCCCGAGACGATCGCGACGATCGCAATCGTCGCGACTGTGGCGCCGATGACGAGCCACGCGGGCACGCGTCGTCTGGCCGACGAATCGCTGTCGCGCGCGCCGGTGAACGGCGAAGCGCGGGAGGTCGGCGCGACAGAGGCGCCCGCCGCGCCCTTCGCGCCCGTCGTGCCACCCAGCGTGCGGCGGCGCCGAATCTCGTCATGCAACCCCTCGCGCAACTCGTCATTCGTTGCGAACGAACTGAGGCGCGCGGCGCCGGGGGCGTCGAGATGCGCGTGTGTCTCCTCTTCCTCGGTCGGAATGCCGAGAGCGTTGCGATCGAGCGGCGCACCGAAGGACGCGCGGCACGCGCGACAGTTCTCATGCGCCGGATCGACCTTCGCCTGACACGCGTGGCAGAGACCGAGCAGATGCGCAATGCCCTGCACGCGCGGCGCGTGACGCCAGAGTTGACGCGTCGTCGGGCCGCGCACGATCGAGTCGCGCGTGATCATGCCGCTGCTGATGAATGCCGCGATCTGTTCCCACGAGCAGCCCGGCATGAACGGATGCGCGTCGCTGCGAATGAACCATGGTCCCATGCGCGCCAGCGTCTGCCGGCGCGTCTCCGCATCGAGCGGCGTGGCGCAGGCAGCGCAGGTGTCACCGGCGCGCTGGAGCGTGCCGCAGAACGGGCAGATGAGTGATGGCGAGTCGGTCACAGGAGCGTCTGGATTCGCGTGTGTCGGTCGATCGGTGGTCCTCGCTGGTCTCGGGCAGGGGCCGCAGCTGATCTTCTCACCGTAGCAGGGGCGGAGGGTCCGGTGCACGCGCGGGCACGCGAAGAAGGAGCGAACCGTCGTCGAGTCGCCCAAGCGGTTCGAGCGAGCTCGTCAGTCGGCTGATCGTCTCCGGCGTGAGCGCAGGATCGAGCCACCCGCTGCGGCTCCAGATGCCGAGCATCGTGGCATCGATGAGCACCCAACCGATCTCTTCATCTCGCAGCAATGTGCGGATCCGTGGGGCATCGCTTCCGGCATCTGCAACGGCGCGGACCAGCGGATCGCGCGTCCAGACGGTCGACCATCGAATGGGCGCGCGGTAACGGAAAGTCGCGGCGTCACCGATGAGCAGCACGCGCTCTCCGCCGCGCTCCGCAAGCGGCCCCACTTCGAAGTTAAGCACGAAGGCGCGCGAGCGAAGCGTGCGCACGGCGGGTGCGGAAGCCGGGCGCTTTGCGAGATGCTCGGCGAGTGCATCACCACTCATCGATCGTTCGGCGGCGATCATGAGTGCCGCATCGGGTCGCTCGCTCCAGTACGCCGCGACCGGTTGTAGTGACGCGGCGCACGCGAGCGCGACGACGATGATCGCGGGAACGGCGCGGAGCGAGGGTGGCACGGACCATCGCCGGATCAGCGCGACGATGGCGAGCGCGCCGGCGATGGCGGCGATCGGCGCGACCGGAATGAAGAAGCGGCTCTTCATATGAGTGAAGAGAAGCCAAGCGAGCGTGGCCGTGACGAGTGATGCGAGCAACGCGATGCCAAGCCGGCGCGTCTGGCGCGGCAGCGCGAGAACGATGGCACCGAACACGCCGATCCAAGGCAGCACGCCCCAGAACGGTCGCCACGGTTCGCCCGCGATCGGGTTCGTGCCGATGCCGAAGCTGTAGAGCTGCTGCCAGAGCGCCGTCAGTCGAGTGGCGGCGTCACCGGTTGCGCCATGCGCGGCGCGCCACACATCGAGCTGCTCGCTTGTCCATGGTCCGCCGCCGAAGATCGACGCCGCGAACGGGAAGAGTGGATTGCCGGTGGCGGCGGCATTGCGAACGAGCCACGGTGAGAGCGCCACGCTGGCCGTGATGATGGCGAGCGCGAAGACGATGCCGACAGCGCGCGGTGCATCAGTCATCCTTGAGCGCGACAGCGTCATCAGCAACAGCACGGCGACGGGTGGCAGCACGATCACCGCGGCCGAGAGCTTCGAGCCGACTGCCATGGCGACGAAGGCGCCCAGGAGCACGCCGCGCCGGCGCGCCGGCATCTTCGTGAACCAAGTCAGCACCAGCGCCGCGCATGCGAGCGTTGCGCCCATCTCGTTGTACGCCATCGATCCCGTCACCACGATCCACGGTGTGCCGATGAAGAGCGCCGCCGCCAGCAGCGCCACCGCGCGCCCGGTCGAACTGCGCCCATCCGCCGCACTCGTGGCGGTGCCCGTTGCGAATGAGACGCGCACGCAAGCGGAAGCGACACACGCGCACGAAGCGAGCGCCAACAGCGCATGCAGCAACTGCGCGCGGAGGCCGAGCAACGCCACATCGCCTCCCAGCGCAAAGAGATGAAGCGTGGCGCCTTCGATCCAACTCGGCAGATAGGAGTAGGCGTTCCACTTGAGCGGCGTCAGTCGTCCGACTTCGAGCCAGTCACGAGGCAACGCCAGGTGGTAGCTCAGGGCGTCGTAGCCGCCGAACTCCGTCGACCAGAGGAATCCAGGGCTGCTCAGCGCCGCGACCACGAGCACGGCAACGGCGGGCGCCAACGGCCACACGATGCAGGTCGCGCGCTCGCCATCGCGTGCTCTGCGTTGAACGATTGTCACCATCAGCGCGATCCACCCGGGCACGAGCAGCGACCACGCACCGATCGGTCCGGCGAGCAGACCGGCGCTTCCAGCGACCTGATCGACGATGAGAAGGAGTGCGATGCCGAGCGGAACTCCGATCGCGCGCCTGTCGCGAGCGTCGGTCACGAACACTCTCGAAGCACCGAGGCCGAGTCCGATTGCGGAGAGAAGCCAGAGCAACGCTGGCCACCCCTCGGTGATCAGCGCCACCATCGCAGCGCCGCGCACATCCGGTGCACCGGGCGGGACCAGCGCCGTCAGCACCGCGCCGGTCGCAACGAAGAGCAGCAGAAGAAGCAGCAAGGACAACGGTGGCGTCGGGGCCTGAAGCGGTGCCACATCCCGTTGCATCGACGCACATCATCGCATGACGCTCGGCGCGCGGAGGCGATGGGCTCGGTCCGCAACGCCTGGCATGGCACGCCGGTTGCTTTGCTGGCAACACCCGCACCACTTCCAGGCGCGGAGGATTCCGCCATGACTCGCGAACGACGCAGAAAACCGACTCGACCGAGCCCGTCCGTCACGCGGTGGGTGCTCTTCCTTCCGGCGATTCTTGCGCTGTTCGGCGCAGGCGTTGCCCGCGCGGCGACCGTCCAGGAGCTGGTGCGCGTGAAGGGACACGAGCGCAACACGCTCGTGGGTCTGGGCATTGTGATCGGCCTCAACGGCACTGGTGATCGCAACAAGGACTCGCTTGTCGCGGCTCGGCCCTTCGCGCAATACCTCAAGAATCTCGACGCGAGCGTGGCGGATCTTGAGGAACTGCGCCGCACCGACTCGTTCGCCATCGTGCAGGTCTCGATGACGATCCCGTCGCTCGGTGCCGCGGAAGGTGATCGCTTCGATGTCACCGTCAGCTCGCTCTTCAACGCGAAGAGCCTCGCCGGCGGCACGCTCATCGTGTCGATGCTTCGACTGCCGCTTCCCGATGCGAGCGAGATTCCCGTCATGGCATTCGCGCAGGGAGCGATCGAAGTCACCGCGGCCGCGCCGCGCGATGGCACGGTCCGCCTCGGCGGACAGATGCTGCGCTCGGTGATGGGTGATCCCATCCAAGCGGACGGGAGCGTGGTGCTTGTGCTGCGCGACGAGTTTGCCGGCTATCCCGTGGCCACGGCAGTCGCGAGCGTGATCAACGAAGAGATGGCGCTGCTCGGCGAACGCGGCTTGGCTCGCGCCGAAGACGCGAAGACCATTCGCATTCGCGTGCCAACACGCGATCGCGCCGATCCAACGCCACTGCTCTCGCGCGTACTGACCTTTCATGTCGACGCATCGATGTTGCGCCTGCCGGCTCGCGTTGTCGTCAACGAACGCGAAGGCATCATCGTCGTCACCGACAATGTCGAGATTCGCCCGGTGGCGATCACGCACGCGGGACTGCAGATCACAACGATCACACCGGAGCCGGTTGGTTCACCCGAGTTTCCCGTGGCCACGACGACGCGCTGGGCCGGCGTCGGTACTGGTCCCGCAGGAGGCTCCGCGGGCGGCACGCGACTCGCGGATCTGCTGCGCGCCTTCGATCAACTCGATGTTTCGGCGCAGGATCAGATTGCCATCATCTACGAGTTGCGCCGCTCCGGCGCGCTCTCGGCGGAGATCGTCAACGAATGAACCTCATCGCAGGATCCATCGAGAGTGCTGCGCCCGCGCCCTTCGCGCTGCGATCGGACTCGCGCGTGCACTCACTCGGCCCGCCCGATCACGACTTCGACAAGGCGCTCGATCGCGCCCAGCGCGACGACACCATCACGAAGGCCGCGCGCGCACTCACCGCGCAGGCGCTCGTGTTGCCGATCTTGAAGGAACTGCGCGGTGGCTCGCTCGCCTGGGGGCCGTTCAAAGCGAGCGACGCGGAGAAGAGCTTCGGACCGATGCTGGACACGGCGCTCGCCGATCGCATCGCCGCGAGTCCACGACTGCCCGTCGCGGCCGCGATCGAAGCGCGCCTGAGGGCTCGTGAGCGGGGGGTCGGATGATGCGAAATGGGACGCTCGCCGCCACGCACGCTCGCGTGCTCGCCGAAACGATGTCGCGCGAACTCGATGCGGTGCGCTTGCTTCGCGCCGCCGTCGACGAGCAGCGTGCCGCTGTGCAGCGCGCCGACGCCGACGCACTTCGTCGCGCAGCAGAAGTGGTGCGCGATCGATCTGTCGTGCTCGCGGACCTGGCTCGTGCACGCGACCAATCGCTGATGGCGCTGGGCGCACCGTCAGGCGCGTCGCTTGAGGAAGTGGTGGCGCGACTTCGCGCTGCCGGCACGGATGCGGATGCGGTCGAGCGCATCGGAGGCGTGTTGCGCAAGGAAGCGATCGAAGTGGCTCGCTCCATCGCCGTCGTCCGCCGCGCCGGTGAGCGGCTCGCGGCGCACCTGGCGGGAGTGCGATCACACATCACGTCGCCGGGCGCTGGCGTCTACGGACGTCGCGGTCATCTCGCAGGGGTCGATCGTTCGCACGCCGTCGACCTCCGTCACTGATTCGAATCGGAGTCACCACATGAACCTCGGCGCAGGATTCCAGATCGGCAAGAGCGCACTGATGGCAGGTCAGAGCGCCATGAACATCGCCGGCAACAACATGGCCAATGCCATGACACCGGGCTACCGAAGGCAGCGCGCCGGCATGATCCCGATTTCCGGGGCGCCGCAACTCGGCATCGGGCGACTCGGCGCTGGTGTGCGCGTGAGTGGACTCACGCGCGCCATCGACATGGCGCTGTTGGCGCGACTGCGCCACGCAGGCGCCGACGAAGCCGGCCTGGTGACATCGCAGACCCGTCTCGCCACGATCGAGGAATTGCTCGCGTCGGCGGGAGAGGGCGGCATCGCGGGCAGCGTCGAAGCATTCCTCGGTGCGTGGGGCAAGATCAGTGAAGCGCCAGCCGATCCGGCGCTTCGTGGCGTCATCGTGCAGCAGGGCGTGGGACTCGCATCGCAGCTGCGCGACCTGCGGCAGCGCCTGGTGCTCGAGCGCAACGAGATCGACAGCTCGCTCCAGGACGGCGTCAATCATGCGAATCAACTGCTGACGCAGATCGCCGAGCTCACCGGACAGATCCAGGCCGCGGAGGCTGCCGGTGGCGCGGCGCCGTCGCTTCGCGACACGCGCGATCAACTCGTCGACCAACTCTCGACGCTCATCGATCTCACCGTCGTCGATCGGCCCGATGGCTCGCTCGATCTGCTCGTCGGCAGCACGCCGATCATGCTCTCGGGCGCGTCGCTCGGTGTCGGGCTCACGCAGACGAGCGCGGGCACGGGCCTCGCCACGCTCGTCGATCAGGCGCCGATCTCGGCCGGTGGATCGCTCGGCGCGCTCATTGGTCGTCGCGCCGACGGAGTGCAAGCGATGATCGCGCGGACCGATCGACTGTCGCGCGAGCTCATCAATGCGGTCAATCGCATCCATGTCGAAGGGCGCGGTCTGCACGGACGACAGAGCGCCACCTCGTTCATCGGCGTCGACGATCCGACGGTGCCGCTCTCGCAGTTGGTGCTGGCGGCGCCGGTGACGGCGGGCACCATTCGCATCCAGTACGGCCCGATCGGCAGCGAGAATCCGTCGGTCATCGAGATCCAGGTCGACCCGGCGAATGACTCATTGCAGCAGATCGCGAACCTCATCAACGCAGCGGGAGGCGCGCCCAGCGCCGTCGTGAATGCGCAGAACCAACTCGTCATCAGTGTTCCGCCGGGCACTGAGTTTTCGATCCTCGAAGACCAGACCGGACTCTTCACCGCGATTCAACTCGGCGGCTTCTTCACGGGTGGATCCGCCACGGACATCTCGGTGGCGCAGGAACTCATCGATGATCCGCTGCTGCTCTCCGTTGCACTCGCCGAGAACGACGGCGCCGTCGCGAAGTCGATGGCCGGACTTGCGGAGGTGTCGATCACCGGACTGGGCGCCACGCTCGGCAACTGGTGGCGACTGGGCGAGTCGACGCTGGCAGCGCGCGTCGCATCGATCACTAACGGCGCCGACGCGGCCACGATCGTGCGACTTGGACTCGAGTCGCAACAACAAGCCATCTCGGGTGTGAGCATCGACGAAGAGGCGATGAATCTCATCGCGGCACAGACGCAGTACGAAGCGGCGGCGCGCTATGTGGCGGCGCTTCAGCAATCGCTCGACACGCTGCTGGCCATGGCGGCTCGTTGATCTCGAAGGGAACCACAGACTCATGAGCATCGACGCGCTGCTTCCCTCGTTGCGACTCTCCTCCCTGGGTTCGAGCGGACTGCTGGCGTCGGTGGGCCGAACGAACGGCTCGCTCGCGCGCGTGCAGACGCAACTCGCTTTAGGCAGGGCGATGCTCGCCGCCAGCGACGATCCCGCGCGTTCATCGGCATTGGCGCGACTGACCGCATCACTCGATGCGTCGATCCGGCGAAGCGAGATGCTCATGACTGCGACCAATCTGCTCGGCGCAAGTGATGGCCCTCTCGCCCGCGCGCTCGACCTGCTCGGCGAATCGAAATCGCTCGCAGCGGCGGACGCCGTCGCCACGCTCCCACTCGCCGAGCGTCAGGCCATCGCTTCCGAACTCGAACAACTCATCAGCCGACTCGTGACCGAGGGCAACACGCGCCATGACGGCGTGCATCTCTTCGGCGGTACGCGCGCGAGCAAGGCGCCGTGGGCTGAGCGCGGCAACGGCGTGCTCTACTCCGGTCGTGGTCGAGGCTTCGACATCGGACTCGGGGAATCGGCCACCGTCTCCGGCCACGATGCCTTTGGTGGAGTCAGTCGGCGCGTCGATCTCATCGGGACGGTGAATCTCTCCGCAGGACTCGAGACGCCGCTCGCCTCCTGGGGCGCGGGGGCGCTCGGCACCATTCGCGTGACCGTCGGCGCGCAGACACAGCTCGTTGATCTCTCCGGCGCCGTCACCCTTCGCGATCTCAAGAACATTGTCGAAGGACTCGACATGGGGCTGCGTGTGGAATTCGACGCCGCATCCGGCAAGGCGTGGATTCGCAACGCGCTCTCGGGGCCCGGCATGTCGATCTCCGTCGTCGTCGGCGATACGACCGCGATCAACCTCGGCATCGACACGTTCCACAGCTACACGCTGCTGTCGGATTTCAACGACGGACGCGGTGTGCGATTCGCGGTGCCCGGCATCGACCCCATCAGCGGTGAACCATCGAACTCCGATGGCTCCGATCTCCAGATCGTGCTGCACGACGGGCGATCGTTCATCGTCGACTTCACCACCGAAACGACGGTGGGCGACATCATCAACACCATCAACGCTGCGGCGCTGGCGGCGGGCGTCTCGCAGGCGGACTTCAGTGCCGCGCTGGCGACGAATTCGAACGGTCTGCTGCTCTTCGACAACACCGTCGGTGCGACAGGGTTCGAAGTCATCGCCTACAACAACTCGTGGGCGGCGGACGACCTCGGCATCCGGGTGAACACGAACGGCGCACTCATTACCGGTGAGGACCGCGCACAAGTTGCCGTTGATGGGGCGTTCACCTGGCTCATTCGGCTGCGCGAAGCGGTCGTTGCGGGTGATCACGCTGGCATCGCGATTGCTCAGAGTGGCCTCGACCGCGCCGTTGATCGGGCCATGTTGGCCCGGAGCGGCGTGGGAGCGAAGGCGGCGCGCTTCGGAGACGAGCGCAGTTCGCTGGAGGAAATCGTGCTGCAGCAGCGATCGCTTCAAAGCCTGCTCGGTGACGTTGACTTCGCCGAAGCGTCGACGCGACTCGCATCGCTGTCGACGCAACTCCAGGCAGGGCTGATCGCTCTCGCCCGCGCCGGTTCGCTCTCTTTGCTGCGTTATCTCGGTTGACCCATTACCCAGCCCGCGCCACCGCGCGGGGCGTCAGGAGGACACTGGACATGATTCTGCAAACCACCCGCTTCGGATCCGTGGATGTCGATGAACAACGACTGATCGAGTTTCCCGCAGGCCTTCTCGGATTCTCGCAGGCGCGCCGCTTCGCGCTGCTTCAGCCCGACGAACGCGGCGTCTTCTTCTGGCTCCAGAGCGCAGAGAATCCCGATCTCGCATTCGTGGTCACCGACCCATCGCTGTGGAGCGACGAATTCGCGGCGCCGTTGCGACCGGAGCAGTCGGAGGAGATCGGTCTCGCCGATGTCGCCGACGCACAGACATTCGTGATCGTGAATCGGCGCGGCGGTGCGCTGACCGCGAACATGCAGGGACCGCTCGTCATCAGCGCGGTCACGCGCCGAGGCGTGCAGGTGGTGCTCGCGGAGCGACGCTGGTCGACGCGGCACGAACTCGTGCGCCTCGAAGGTGCGCAGGTCGCCAGCGCCTGAGCGTGGTGAAGGCAAGGAAGTCAATCAGTCTCGGAAGGAGTCCGACGCATGCTTGTGCTCTCTCGACACATCGATGAATCGATCATGATCGGCGACGACGTGGAACTCACGATCGTCGATATCCGCGGTGACAAAGTGAGAATCGGGATCAACGCGCCTTCGAGCGTGGCGGTCCATCGCAAGGAGGTCTACGAGGCGATTCGCACGGAGAACGAGCAGGCCGCTCGCTTCCGCGGATCGATCGACGGCATGCCTCTGCCGAAGGCCAGGGAGACGCCGCGCGCCACGCGCGGCATCCGACTCACTGCCGACCAACGACCTCCGCGCCGTGAGAGCGCCTGAATCCCGGAGTGCCCCCAATGCCCACCATCAACAACAACATTGCAGCGTTGATCGCCCATCAGGGACTGCTTCGCGCCAACGCGGACCTTACGGTTCGCCTCGAGCGGCTCTCGACCGGACTGCGCCTCAACCGCGCTTCGGATGATCCGGCCGGCATCGTCAAAGCGGACCGCCTGGCGATGGAACTCAGCGGCTTGCGCGCTGCGATGAATGCCGCCGAGCGCGGCAGCACGATGATCGGCGCCATCGACGGTCAACTCGCGGCGATCGCCGATCGACTCGAGACGCTGAAGGCGCTCGTGGCCGAGCAAGGCGACTCGTCCACGCTTCCTCCGGGTGATCGGCAGCTCGCGATCGACGCTGAGTTGCTCGGCATCGGCGCGATCGCCAACACCGCCATGTTTGGCGGGCGACGACTGCTCGACGGATCGCTCGCGTACAAGAACAGCCCGATCAACAGAAACTTGGTAGCGCGGTTGGATGTCTATCAGGCGGACCTCGCAAGTGGATTGCTGAATGTGTCGCTCGCTGTGCTCGTTGCTGCGGAGCGAGGCACGCTCTACGCACCGACGGCAACAGGGTCATTTACCGCAGGCGTCTTGACGGAAGCAGTGACGCTTGAGATCACTGGTCCGAAGGGTGTGCGCACGATCGCCTTCGACGCGGGGACCAGCGCCGCGACGATGGTCACGGCGATCAACGAGCTGCGCGGCCAGACCGGCATCGAGGCGCAGACGAGTGCGCCGAGCGGCGTGGCCAGTCTGGAGTTCCGAACCATCGACTTTGGCTCAGCGCAGACGGTGAAGGTCGAAGCGGTCGCTGGGACCGGAGCGAACTGGCTGACCCGCGCGGTGATCGGCGGCGCCGTGACCAACACCGACAGCGGCGTGGATGTGGGCGGCACGATGAATGGCATTCCATGGGTTGGTGCCGGGCTCACCGCGCACTTTTCGTCCTCCGTGATCCGTCTCTCGGTGATTCTCACGGAAGCGTTCGGAACGAACCCGTCGATTGCGCCGCAATCCATCCAGGTGACCGGCGGCGGTGTCGCGTATCAGGTCGGACTTGGCTCGACGGCAAACGACCGTGTCTCCTTCGGTCTCCGCGCCATCATTCCGTCGCAGCTCGGGCATACCTTTGCGTTCGACAAGTCGTCCCTCGTGCTCTCGAATCTGGCGAGCGGGCAGATTCTCGCCGTCGGTGGATCCGGCAGTCCGGTGGACGCCGTTCGAGTCGTGGAGTCCGCGATTGCAGAGGTCTCGACGATCAGAGCGAGACTCGGCGCGATCGATCGCACGCGGCTGCAGGGAGCCATCGAGTCGTTGCAGTCTGCGTTCGAAGCAGCTGCGGCGGGAAACGCGGCCATTCGCGACGCCGACATTGCCGAGGAGACGGCGGCGCTCGTTCGCGCTCAGATCCTGTCGCAGTCATCGATCAGCATGATCGGCGTCGCCAACCAGAACGCCGAGGCACTGCTGCGACTGCTCAACCGCTGACTTCGGGGGACAGCCCCCTCAGGGCAGCCCCCTCAGGGGACAGCCTCCCGTTACATTCGCCGATCCGGTGGCCGGGGCGATCAGAGCGCGGGGTCGAATGTAACGGGAGGCTGTCCCCCGTTACAAACGCTCGGTGGCTGTCCCCTTTCGTTCTCGGGTGATGGCGCGGCCACTGAGGTGCCGACCTGTCGCGACCCTGCGGGTCGTATGGCTCCTGTCGCGCCGTCGAGTGGTTGCGCCGATGCGATGCGGGCGCGATCACGCGAATGGACGACCCAAGGGGGATGCTGCCGGGACTTGCTTCGATCGAAGCGCAACTGCTGCACTCGCTCTCTTCGCGCCATCGAGCGATCTCTGCACTCGAGGCGATGCTCTCGAGCGGGCTGCGATCGAGGCTCGCCAGCCATTCTCCGGCGGACTTCCTGAGAGCAGATCGACTCGCGTTCGATGCGACCGGCGCCAGAATCGCGATCGCGGGCCTGCTTCGCGTGCAGGAGCGCATCGCGTCGGCCACCGCGGGCATCGATCAGGCATTGGCGCGCCTCGATGAACTCGACGCGCTCTTGTCGCTGCCCGCACCAGTCGGCCTCGATCTCTCGGCCGAAGTGGACGAGTTGCTCGCACGATTCGATGGCGCCGTGCGCGCCGCTGGCTCTGCATTCGGCGAGCGCCTGCTCGGTGGCGAGCGTGCGATCCGCTCAACGGGCGGTCACGTGCTGCGGTCCGGCGCGATTCGAGTACTGCGTGCCCCGCACAATCAAGTGGATCTGGTGATCGACATCCAGTCGCTCGCGTCTCCACCGACGCTGACCATGACCGTCCCTCCCGAGTCGCTCGGTCAGCCGCTCGAGATGCGCATCGATGGTCCGCTCGGCAGCGCGAACATCACCGTCGCCTCGACGGACATCGCGGCGCTCGCCGCAGCGATCGACGCGGCTGCGCCGATGACCGGCGTTCACGCGGCGGCAGCTCCAGGCGGCGTCACTCTCACGACGCCGATCCCGGGCTCCGCATCGACCATCACCGCCATACCGATCTCCGGCGCCGCCGCGCTCATCTGCGGTCCCGCCGGGTCGACTGCGACCGGCAGTGATGCAGCAGCGGTGTGCAGCGGTGGCTTCGTCGAGGCGCGCGGCAATGTGCTGCGTGTGGTCCGACACGGCGTGCTGCTTGAAGTCGACGCTCGCGGCACCGGACAGATCAGCATCACCACACTCGATGGTGGCCTGCTCGTGCGCCGCTCTGCGACCGCAGATGCATCGCTCGACGCTCGCCTCGGCATTCCGTTGCTTCTCGCCGACCAGATCGGCTTCGACGGCCTCGGGCGGCTCTCCGATCTTCGCAGCGATGGAGCGCTTCCGGCATCGACAAGCGATCCCGTCCTCACGCGCGCGATCGTCAATGCGGCACGGAACACACTGTTGAGCGCACGAAACGCCATCGCCGACTTCGAGGCGTCCATCGTCGATCGCGATCGCATGGCGCTCGAAGCGCTGCTCGAAACGCTCGACGCGGCGGAGGGTCGCATTCGTCTCGCCGACCTGCCGACGACCGCCGCAGCGCTCGCACATCAGCGCTACGGGGCCGCGCTCGCGCAGAGCGCGCTCGAAGCGCTCTTTGCGCAGTCGACGCGATTGCTGGCACTGCTCCCGGCTCCGAACGGCCCAACGTGATCATCGATCACGCGGCGACGGCAGTGGTCGTCGCGCTCTTGGCGGCAGCGGCAGCCCTTTCGACCAGCAGATCGAAGCTCACGGGATCGGCGATCGCGATCTCGGAGAGCATCTTGCGGTTCAGCACACTGCCAGCCAGTGCGAGACCGTTGATGAATCGGCTGTAGTTGGTGCCGCGCATCCGGCACGCCGCGGTGATGCGCGTGATCCAGAGCGAACGGAAGTCGCGACGGCGGAGCCGACGATGAGCCCAGGCGAATCGGCCTGCGCGAAGACGCGCGACCTTGGCCTGCTGCTTGAGACGACTCTTGGTTCCGTAGTAGCCGCGTGCTTCACGAAGAAGCTTGCGGCGGGCTTGCGTGCGGGCAGCGCCCTTGCGTGCACGAGGCATCGGATGACTCCTGATGGTGTCCGGCGGAGGCCGTGATCACGGCGCTTCGAGCCCGACGGACGAGTGTGCGGAACGGCGCGCGAACGCTTCGCGGCCGATTCGAATGTGAGGCGACGAGAGGCGTCAGACCTCCGTCGTCACTTCTTCCTTTGACCTCAGTTTGTCCTCGAAGCTGCGAAGCGGGCGGCCGAGGATCTTCTCGAGCGTTCCGAGATCGCCGCGCCGCAGGTAGCGGCGCTTGCGATAGGTCTGGAGCTGGACTCCGCGCTTGTTGCTCTTCAAGTGACGGCTGTTGGGACGGCCGGCGCGAACGAGACCACTCTTCGTGATCTTGATCCGCTTGAGCAGGCCTTTGTGACTCTTTTGCTTGGGCATGGTTGGCTCGAGTGAGTCGAGCAGGGTAACGCGAAACGGTCGTCAGCGAAAGTAGGGGACAGGCACCGCCGTTTGTAACGGGGGACAGCCTCCCGTTACATTCGCTGTCCCGGCATGTCTGCGCACGAACGCTCTCGGCCGAATGTAACGGGAGGCTGTCCCCCGTTCAGGGGGCTGTCCCTGGGGGCTGTCCCCTGTCACTGGGCGAGGAAGACATCCGTCGCGTCGAGCGGGAGCCCGCCGTTCTCCAGAGCGGAAGCGTCCGTTCCGTCGCGAGGCACCCAGATCGAGTCGCCGTTGGGCAGCACCGGTGAGATCAGCCATCTCACGGACCCGTCGTCGAAGAGAATGTTCTGGCCGCGGCTCCTGTGATTGAGACTGCTCAGCGCCGCACCGACTCTCCAAGGTTCACCTTCGCAGAGCAGATCGATCGCAGGATTCGCGTCCGCAACGAGCATCCCGGTCACGCCCGTTCGGGAGAATCGTTGCCCCGCTGCAGGAACGCGCAGCGCCAGAGCGCCATTCGCCTTCGCACAGGCAGGGCAGGTGAGGGAGTGAGCGCCGACATACGCGCCGTCGCTCAGGAGTTCGAGGTTCTCGCCGTGACGATGTCGACGCCAGTCGACTCGCGCAGTGGGCGCGTTCGTCACCACCGGCTCCGACGCCCGCTCTTCGCGTGCATCGCTCGACGGAGACTGCTGAAGGAACGCGGCGAAGCCAGCGGTCAGCGGGTAGCGACCGGCGTGATCGCTCGCATACCGATCCAGGCCTCCGTGCACCTGCGCAAGGTTGCGCTCGCACCCCTCCCGAAGCGTGGCGCTGCGGATCGTGCTCGCGAGCGGCCAGCCGACGCCGATCGCGAGCAGCATCACCGCAGCGATCGTGATGATGTCGGGCACGCGCAGTCTTCGCGGTTGCCGCACGACTGGTCGAAGACGGAGTCGTTCGCGCTGCGCGCGCTCCTCCGTGTCGATTCGAGCCATCAAGGAAGGGATGCGCTGCGGGTCGGGTGCGCTCGTCGGCAGTCGATCGAGTTCGCCCAACAGCCGCACCAGTTCTTCGGCGCGAGCGCGATCGTCACCCTTCATCTCGTGCAGGCACGAAGCATCGAATCCCTCTTCCATGAGTGCATCGAGCACTCGGGCGTCGGCATCACTCAAACGCGGCGATTCAGGATTCATGCGTCGGGTCCGGTCGTTCGGGGGGAAGGTGGGAGAGAAGGATCGTCCGAACGCAGGGCGCGCCAGCGCTCGGCGAAGTTCGCAACGGCGGAATGGAGTCGGCTCTTCACGGTGCCGAGTGGGATCTGCAGCGCATCGGCGATCTGCGCGTAACTGAGTTTCTGAAAGTAACTGAGCAGGAGGATCTCGCGAAGCGCCGGCGGCATCTCATCGACGACCGCTTTGACGACGGCACCCTCTTCGGCGCGCTCCATCGGCAACTCGGGCGACTCACTTTCGCCGGCGATGAGATCCGCGAGCGGCGTCGTCGATGCCGTGCGTCCCACGGGTGCATCAAGACTCAGTTGTCCGCGAGAACGATGGCGACGGAGCCAATCACGCGCTTTGTTGCCGGCGATGGTGAAGAGCCACGGACGGAAGCGCCGCGCCGTATCGAACGTTCGGCCAGAGATGAAGACCTGCAGGAGTGTTTCCTGAAAGACATCGTCGGCAGCGGCGCGCGAGTTCAGGAATCGAAAAAGGAACTGATGCAACTCACCGTCGTAACGACGCGCAAGTGCATCGAACGCCGCCCGGGAACCATCCAGGAAGTCGAGCATCAACGACTCGTCGCTGGGGGCGTCCGCACGCTGATTGCGATCCACCGGAGAGATCCTAACGGCCCGCAGCGCGGCCGCGCCGTATTCGACACCGCCGCGCCTCCCCGCAGGGAGCAGACTTGCAAGAGAGAGAAGAGATGGCGCTGCGAAGGGCGCGGCGAACGCGGTCATATCCGCGTGCTACGATGGCCGCCGCGCCCCGAGTTCGCTCCTCTTCGGACGAATTCGACCACTCGGTTGCGGGAGCGCAAGGCCGAGAACCTCTTCGGCTGGCGGCTCGCGCATCGCGCCGCTTCGTCCATCACCTTTCCTGCCGCTCAACATATGCCGGTACCGATCAGTCAAATGTGGACAGTGGCGAGCTACGTGCTCGGACAGAAGCTCCGAGGACGCAAGCGCTACCCGCTCGTGCTCATGCTCGAGCCGCTCTTCCGTTGCAATCTCGCCTGCGCCGGATGCGGCAAGATCCAATACCCGCCGCACATCCTGAAGCGACAGCTCTCGGTCGACGATTGCGTCCGCGCCGTCGACGAATGCGGCGCGCCGATGGTGAGCATCCCCGGCGGCGAGCCGCTGCTGCACCCGGAGATCGGCGAGATCGTCAAGGCACTCGTGGCACGGCGCAAGTACATCTACCTCTGCACCAACGCGATCCTTCTCAAGGAGAAGCTCGAAGAGGGGCTTTTCACGCCGAGCAAGTACCTGACCTTCTCCGTGCACATGGATGGACTCGAAGAACAGCACGACTTCGCCGTCTGTCGCGAGGGCACCTACACGAAGGCGATCGAAGGCATCCGACTCGCGGTGTCGCGCGGCTTCCGCGTGACCACGAACACCACGCTCTTTGAGAACGCGGATCCGAACGCGGTGCGCGGCTTCTTCGACGAGATGATGGAGGTCGGCGTCGAAGGCATGATGCTGAGCCCTGGCTATGCGTATGACAAGGCGCCCGACCAGAGCGGGTTCCTGAAGCGACAGAAGACGAACGAGCTCTTCGAGATGATCCTCTCGAATCGGAATGCGGGAAAGAAGAAGTGGCGCTTCAATCAGAGCCCGCTCTTCCTGGAATTCCTCATGGGCTCGCGGCAGTACGAGTGCACGCCGTGGGGCATGCCGACATTCAACATCTTCGGCTGGCAGAAACCGTGCTACCTGTTGAATGAGGGATACGCCGACTCGTTCAAGGAACTGCTCGACGAGACCGACTGGGAAAACTACGGTCGCGCGAGCGGCAACTCGAAGTGCGAGAACTGCATGGTGCATTCAGGCTACGAAGCGAGCGCCGTGAATCACACCTTCAGTTCGTTCGGCGGACTGCTGGCAACGGCGAAGGCGGTTCTCTTCGATCGCTACGCAAGTCCGCGCGCGGCGGAGCGACTCGAAGCGGAACGCGACAAGCCTCATGGGCCGATTGCGCACCTGGTGCAGTTGGGCATCGCCGTCGATGCGCAGAAGACTGCGGCCTGACCTCGATCTTGCAAGGCGATGGCCTTGCGGTCATGCTCGCGCGGCGTGCACTCGGTCAGTCGATGACGTCACATTGGGCAGCGTGGCCAGCCTCCGGAAGGATGATCTCTTGAGCCTCTCCCGTCGGTCGGTCATTCGCACTCTCGCCGGCGCGGCAGCGGCACCGCTCTTCATCACTTCATCAGCGGGCGCGAACACGACTCGAGCGCGAGCACAGGGCGGCGCGGCGCCACCCGGTGACTCGCCGCCAGAAGGACGTCGTGGTGAACCGATCGGTCGCGACGAGGTCGCGGGAGGCGCGCCCGGCGCGATTCCCGTCACAGGGCGTCTGCTGCCGACGCTCGAAGCGCTCGACCACGCCATCACTCCACTCTTCGACTCACACCCGATCGCGGGTGCCAGCGTCGCGATCACGCAGCGAGGCCGACTGAAGGTCGCGCGCGGATACGGCTTTGCGAACGTGCAGGCGAACGAGCCGATGCGTCCGGAGACGAACGTGCTGCTCGCGAGCGTCAGCAAAGTGCCTACGGCGCAGGCCGTGCTCAAGCTCGTAGAGCAGGGACAACTCTCGCTCGAGGATCGCGTCTTTGAACGCTTCCGTGAGTTGCGGCCACCGGAGGGACGCCGCGAAGATCCGCGACTGAATGAGATCACCGTTGCCATGTGCCTCTGGCACACGGGCGGTTGGAACCGCCAGCGCACGCCGTTTGCGACGCCGATGCAAGTGCGGCGGGTTCTGCGTCTCGATCGCGAGCCGACTCCGGATGATGTCATCCGCTACATGAAAGGCGTGCCGCTCGACTTCGCGCCGGGCACGCAGCAGGTCTATTCGAACTTCGGGTACATCCTGCTCGGCACGCTGATCGCACGGATGCACCGCGAAGGGTACGGCGCGTTCATGCACGAATTCATGTTGCGCCCGATGGGCATTGCGCTGATGCGCATCGATCCTCCGGGCCCTGAGTACCTGCCGGGGGAAGCGCACCGTTACACGCCACCGGCGGATCACCCCATTCCGGGTGGGCATCCACTCATGACCATGGCGGCCGGAGGCTGGGTTGCCAATTGCATCGATCTCGCCAAGTTCATGACGGCCATCGATGGCTCGCGCACCGGCACACCGTGGCTCTCGCCGGCGATGATGCAGGCGATGGTGAGCAAGGCGCCGGGAATCCCGCCGAAGCCGAGTGGGGCGTGGTTCGGTCTCGGTTGGGATGACGTGGAGGAGAGAGGCGTGGGTGGCGTGGCGGTGCGAAGTGTTGGCAAGAGCGCGGACGTGGCAGGCGGCGCTTCGGGCGATGTGGCAGCCGACGTCGCAGGCGATGACATCGCGAGTCGGTTCATGTGGGCGAAGGATGGTGGCGTGCCCGGAGTCTCCACCTGGGTGCAGCATCTGCCCAGTGGTGTGGACTTCGTGATCCTCTGCAACACATCTGGCGAGGGCGAATTGGCGCAGGTGCGACCGAAGGTGCTGGACTTCGTGCGCAGCGTGCGTCAATGGCCCGACGGCGATCTCTTCACCGACTTCGCGTGAGGCGCTCCACTACTCGGGGCATGGCCCCCAATGACCGAGCACGATCGCCAAGTCGTGGCCGTTGGTGAGTCCGTCGGCGTTGAAGTCAGCGGAGGCGCCGAACGATTCACCCCATCCGGACAGCAAGACGGCGAGATCGGCGCCGTCCACCAGGCCGTCCCCCGTCAGATCACCAAGGCAGAGTGGATCCGGCTCTTCGACGCCGGGGATCACCACGCCCGGATCGATATCGAAGAACGCATCGGGATCGTCGTGCTCACCTGGATTGAAGTTGCCTCGGCCGCGCGACGGACGGTGCGAGCTGATGCCGCAAGGGAGCTCGAACGTCGGATCGATCTTCACCCACTCCGGTCCTGTCTCGAGATCGCGCACGAACTCGAAGCGATCGCCCGCCGGCGTGATGACGATGATGTCGTCGGGATCGACGAAGTCGACATCGGCGATGGTCTGACCGTCGGGAACCGGGACCATGATTTCGTCGACCACCGAGAGCGTGCTGCCGCCACTCTTGTCGGTCATCACGGCCAACGCGCTGATCGTGCTTGAAGATGAGGAAGCAACCCAGATGTTGCCGTCGGTGGGATTCACTGCCAGGCTCGCGCCATCGGCGAGCACCACGCGCGAAGGAATGGTGTACGTGTCGACGGCTCGCGCGAAGTCGTACGCTGCGACGGCAATCGCTGCGTTGTCGACCGAGAGACCGACGACGTTGTCGCCGAAGTCGTCGTAATCGATCGTGTCCAGCGCGAAAGGCAACGGCAGTTCCGTCACGGGATCTCCGGCATCCTCGTCGCCACCGCCGGGCCGGGGCTGCTCGGCGCCGTCAGGCAACTGCAGTCGATGCAGCATGCCCTCGCTGGTCACATAGACATCGCGCTTCCGGCCAACGAGCAGCGCCGAGGCTGTGGCGATCTCCGCCAATGTAGTCGTCTGGTTCGTCGCATCGTCGACCGCCACGACCGAGCGCATCGCCGCGCCTGCAATGCCGCTGCTCTCGAGGATGGCGATGAGTCCGCTGCCTTCAGGATGGAGCGCTACGTCGATGATGGTCGCGCCGAGATCGATCGGCTCGCAGGTGAACTCACTGTCGGTGCTCCATGGCTCCGATGGGCCGAAGATGACGAACTCCGATGAGCCGCCCGCGAGTGGCGTGAATGGTTTGCCGATCGCCTTGCGCGGAATGCAGTAGGTGAAACCATCGAGCAGCGAGAGTGTGGAGCCGATGCCGAATCCGGGCGCGCTGGCTTCGGGATAGATGCGCGTCATCCAACGGTAGTTCGCGCCGAAGGGCGGCTGCGAGACGCGGACCCAACCGTCAACAGCGTTGTAGACATGGTCCTTGTATGCCGCCTGTGTTGGAAGCACGGGTGCACAGCCGTCGTCGGCCGGATCGCGAATGCGGAGTTTGCAGATCGGATCGTTGCGATACGCACTGGTCATGACGACGAAGTGGCCACCCTTGCGCTGCACGACGGGAACGCCGTTCCCCATGAACGCGACCACTTGATAGTGACCGTACGCAACCATCACGATGGCGCCGTTGAGACCGGCGGAGGCAAGTTGGTTGAGATTCAATCCGTACTTGCCCGTGGCCATGTAGTGGCCCGCAGTAATCGGTTGCTTGGCGAGATTGACTGCCTTCTGGAGCCCGAACGCCATGCCCTGCGTGCTGGTCCCGTTGAGTGACCACCCGGACCACTGACCAAGCGTGAAGATGTGCGCGGTGCCCTGGCAGAACCACGCGGGCTGGCGCCAGATGTCCCCAAGCTGCGCCGCCGGAAGCAGCGCCGGATAGCCGTGATTCGCCATGAATACATAGAGGTTTACGCCGGAGGCAGGGCCGCAGTGCATGCCGCCCGGGAAGATGAAGCCACATGAGCTCGGGATCGGAATCGCGGGAAATGGCGGCAGTGCGCAGGCGGGCGGATCCGCACGCTGCTGATCGAAATCAAGCATGCCGTTCCGCTTGTGCAGGTAGTTCGTCGGTCCGTTCCAGTAGTCGGCGGTCGCGAGCCCCGAGCCGAGAGTCGCGAGCAGCGCGACCACTGCGCACTTGAAGCGCGACCAGGTGTCTCCAGTGCGCGCGGCGACAGTGGCGAACGGCCAAAGTGTTGAACTCTTCATCTGAGTGTCCTCCACGACGAGGGCCGCCAGCCGGAATCGGCGAGCGGACTCGACGACGAACTCAGACTATCGAGATGAGATCCGTTGATGCAATGAACAAGGAGAAAGTGCGCGGCCTTCGTCCTTCGCTTCACAAAGCCAGTCATCCCTCGGCATGTGCCGCACGGACTGCGGCGCAAAACGAGCGGATGGCACCGGGATCTTTCTTCCCAGGCTCCGATTCGACTCCACTGCTGACGTCAACGCCATATGGACGAAGGTGCCCCACGACCGCGCCGACCGTCTCAGGCTTGAGTCCACCCGCGATGATCACCGGTGTTCGCAATCGCGGCATCGTTCGCGCGAGTTGCTGATGATCGAAGGAAACGCCGCTCCCACCAGAGGGACCGTCGACGAGAAGCGCAGACACCGCTGGGTCCGCGTCCCAAGTCTGCGCCGCCTGTTCCGACCACGCGAAACCACGGATCACGGTCTGACGGCCGCGTGTCTCCGAGCCATCACAACTGCCGGTGCCATGCACCTGGATCGGTCCCTCCCACCCGATCAGGATCTCCCACCAACGACTGGCGGCGGCGACGACGGCCACAACCGCGACTTCGCGCGGCACACTTCGAGCGATCTCGAGCGCCTGCTCAACGGTCACTGTGCGCGGACTGCCCTCGGCGAGCACCACGCCGATCGCGTCGGCGCCGGCGCTCACCGCGACTTCGGCCATGCGCGGATCTCGGATCCCGCAGATCTTGATCCGCGTACGCGACATGCGTTGGACCCTAGGATACGGTTCTCTCTTCTTCGAGGCGATTCGCTCGTCAGCACGAGCCACGCCTGTTCTGCTTCGATCACCCTTCAGCCCCCAACCATCCGATCACCATGACAACCGCCGCCGCCACCGCCAAGCCAACGCTCGACAAGGGTCTCGCCAACACCATCGCCGCAGAGACGCAGATGAGTTTCATCGACGGGGCAAAGGGCGTGCTCGAGTATGTGGGCTACGACATCGACTCGCTTGCTCGCCATTCGACCTTCGAGGAGGTCGTCTTCCTGCTCTGGAATCGTCGGCTGCCGAACAAAGCGGAACTCGACGCGTTCAAGATGGAACTCCGCCGCGAGTACGAGTTGCCGGAGGGCATGTCGAAGCTCATCGCGGAGATGCCGCGCAACGCCGCGCCGATGCATGTGCTGCGCACGCTCGTCTCGGCGCTCTCACTCTTCGATGCAGAAGCCGACGTCAATACACCCGATGCGAATCATCGAAAGGCGCTGCGGCTGCTCGCCCGCACGCCGGCACTCATCGCCGGCTTCGATCGGCATCGCAAGGGCAAGCCCATTGTGAAGCCCGATCCGTCGCACTCGGTTGCACGGTCGTTCCTCACGATGCTCAACGGAGCCCCGCCGACCGAAGCGGTCGAGCGCGCGCTCGACGTCTGCCTGATTCTGCACGCCGATCATGGACTCAACGCAAGCACGTTCGCCGCGCGCGTCACCATCAGCACGCTGAGCGACCTGTACTCCGCCATGACGACGGCCGTCGCGACGCTCAAGGGACCGCTGCATGGCGGCGCGAACGAAGAGGTCATGATCATGCTCAACGAGATCGGCTCGATGGATCGCGTGGAGGCCGCCATTCGCGATCGCCTTGCGAAGAAGGAACGGATCATGGGCTTCGGGCATCGCGTCTACAAGGCGCTCGATCCTCGCGCCGGCTACCTCAAGACCTTCGCCAAGCAGGTGGCGACCGACACGGGGAACCTGCATCTATTCGAGATGAGTTCGCGCATCGAGCAGATCATGGAGGCGGAGGTCGCCGCGAAGGGCATCTACCCGAATGTCGACTTCTATTCGGCAACCACCTACCACTCGATCGGCATCGATCTCGATCTCTTCACGAGCATGTTCGCGATGAGCCGCATCGCGGGTTGGGCCGGTCACTGCATCGAGCAGCTCGATGGCAACAAGCTCATCCGTCCGAGGGCGGAGTACACGGGGCCGCACGCGTTGAAGTACCTGCCGATTGCGGAGCGCTGACGGCGCGGGCCACGCGACGCCTACGGTGTCAGCACTTCGCCCTGCTTCAACACCTTGATCGGTGTCGACGCAGCGTCGAAGTCGTCCGGCACATGCGAGAGCCGCATCTTCCGACGGAGCGCTTCGGGCAGCGCGTTGAGCGGTTCGATCGGCGTGTGCGCCGGCGCCGGACTCGTCTCGTGCACGAAGAGATCGCACGCCGAGAGCCACTCGACGAGGGCCGGATCCCACGGCGTATCGGCGCTCCAGCCGAACCGTTTGGTGCCGTTGGAAAATCGCAAGGCAATGGTGGGGACCGGGTGTGAAGTCGGGTGCGTTTCGACTTCCAGGCCCGCGATGCGGACGGGCGTGCCGGGCGCGAGCAGGTGCAGCTCGAAGTAGTCGCTCAACGTCGCGCGGCCACCCTGATCCATCGAGGGGGCCAATCGCTCCCAGATTCGAGCGGCGGACGCGGGTGCCATGTGCAAGCGCGGCGCAGGCACCGGGTGCTGCTTCCTGCGGAGCCACTGCAGGAATCCAACCGCTTCGAGCCCATTGCAGTGATCGCCGTGAAGGTGGGTGATGATGATGTCGCGGAGGCGGGCGGGATCGAGTTGCCAGCCACTTGCGGCACTTGCTTCGGAGAGTCCGCGCAACACCGCGTCGGGACAATCCAGCAGGATGTGTCCCTCGGGACCCTCGATCACGCAAGACGTGCCGAAGTGCTTCGTCGAGAACGCGTCGCCGACGCCGACGATGAGCACGCGCATAGCGCGAAGAGTAGCAAGTTGCGGTCACCACTGGCAGCGGTGATACTTCCACCGATGCCAACCGAGCCGAGCTTCGGCCGACTCTCGATCGCCGTTGCGTGCGCGTGCCTCGGTACTGCGGCGCACGCGCAGCGCCAGACGGCGGTCTTGGCAGAGAACCTACAGCGACAGTTGAATGTGGAGGACTCGATCGCGCGGTCGGCGTACTTCCGCGACACGCCGATCTCGGATCGTCTGCTGTTGGATGCGGGCGGCAGTTTCCGTTTCGGCTTCTACGGCATCGACACACCGCGAAGCGAGCAGCAGTGGCTGCAGCAGCCCGACCTTCGTCTCTTCATTCTCGCTGAGTTGGATGGCGCCCATCGCTTCTTCGGGCGCCTTCGGTTTCAGTACAACCAGTGGGACTTCAACGATGCGCGTACATTCGGCCCTGACACGAATGACGAGGGATGGCAGAACCCCATCGGCGAGATCTACTGGTACCAATTCGATCTCGCGGGATTGATGGCGAGTCAGGGCGAGTCGATCCGCGACTTCAACATTCAGATCAAGGGCGGTCGGCAGTACTACATCTGGGCGAGTGGTCTCGTCCTGTCGAACTATCTGTACGCGGCGCAGGCGGACATCACGCTCGGCGACTTCGTGGCAACGGGCATGTACGGGCAGACGGCCGGCCATGACACCGTCGACTACGACACTTCGCGACCGGGCTTCGATTACAACACCGCTCGTCAGTACGCCGGCGGAAAACTCGAGTATCGCGGCTTCTCCGGGCATCGTCCGTACGCGTACTACCTGACGCAGCAGGACGGCAACGCGGGGCAGCAGACGGTGATCCAGCCGGGTGTGCTCGGTGGTGTGCCGACGACCTACAAGTACGACTCGAACTACCTCGGCGCAGGCAGCATCGGCTCGTTCGGTCCCAACATCATCTATCGCGCCGAATTCGTCCAGCAGTTCGGCAACACGCTCAGCGATCCGCTCAACCGCAACCCGGTGTTCAATCCAGTGACGCTCGCGGGGCAGCCGCTGGCAATGGCGCAGCAGAAGACATCGATCAGCGCGCAGGCGGGCCTCTTCGGTCTCACATGGCTGGCGCGCGACGAGTCCGACTTCCGCGTTGATCTCCAATTCGTGATGGGATCCGGCGATCCCGATCGACTGGACTCCGGCACGACTTTCGGCGGCATTGCGCCCCGGAACGTGGACCGTGGATTCAACTCGAACGGATATGTGAACACCGGCTTGGCGCTCGCGCCAGCGCCGACGAACCTGATAGTCCCCTCGGTCGGTGTGAGCTTCGCGCCGCTGGCCGGCATTCCGATGTTCAAGGATCTGCGTTACGGCGTGACGGCGTACCTCTTCAACAAGACGGAGAGCCACGCACCGATCTCAGTGCTGACGCGACCTGGCGTGCCCTTCATCGGCGGAGAGTTCGACCAGACGCTCGACTGGCGCATCTCGAGCGATCTGAATCTGAATCTTCGGTATGGCATCTTCCTCCCGAACAAGGACGCCTTCTTCTCCAGCGAGGGAAATGTTCGGCAGTTCCTCTATGTGGGCATGACCTATGCGTTCTGAGATGAGATCGGCGTTCATCGCGCTGCTGACGGTGGTGTCTGCAATGGGAACGGCTGGCTGCCAGCGACAGATCCTGCCCGCCAGCGCGGTCGATCAGTTTGGCACGGCCGATGATGAGCTGGACTTCCTTGCCGAAGTTCACAACATGACGGCGGTCACCAACAACGATGCGCTGCACGGGCTCTTCCTCTTCGCCGACGGCGTCGATCCCGCGACCGACTACGACGAGCGTGTCGCCTTGGCAAAGACGCGCCGATGGATGCCGACGGGATTCGACGAACCGGCCAACGAGAGCGCGCCAGTCGGCTGGTTGGCGATGGCGGGTTGCGAGATCTGCGACATCAAGGGCGGGCTGACCATGCATGTCCTTGGCCCGACGCCGCGCTACTGCACGAAGGAGCTTGTCTTCCTTCAAGTGCTGCCACTGCGGACCGAGAACCAGAGCCTGACGGGAGCGGAGTTCAACGACTACCTGAATCGACTGCATCGAGTCCGAGCATCGGTGCCACTTGTTGCGACAGTGGAAGGGACTGCGCAAGGACCAGCAGGCGAAGAGGCCGCAACGCCGATGAATGAAGCGGCAGAAGAGGAGATGCTCCCATCACCGAGCGGGTCGACCGAACCGAAGATCGCACGTTGAAGCCGCGTGGTCTCGCGCGCAGGACATGGCGCTCCTTCGCGTGTTTCTCTCTCTCGGGTTCGCTCGCTCTCATGTGCGTTGCGCGCGCCGACGCGCAATCAACCGATGCAGCTCAGCCTGATGGCGGCACGCCGTCGACGCCAGCCGAAGGCGATGGTGCCGTCGCCAACGCCGAAGCACTGAGCGCCATCGTCATGCAGATCGAGGGGCGAGTGCGTGCCCGAACTTCGCCGGACGCACCTTGGGCACCAGTCAAGGAGAACGACCGACTACTCGCCGGCGCCGAATTGCAGACGGGACTCCGCGCCTCGGTGGCGCTGCGTCTGGGCTCCAATGCAACCGCGCTGCTCGACGCCACCACCTCGATTGTGATCCCTTCGCTTGAGCGCGACGGTCGCGTGCTCACAACACGCATGGTCGTGCGCAGCGGACGCGTCGATGTCCGCGTGGACCGAGTGGGCCTCGACAACGACTTCAGCGTGCTGACGCCCTCCGCGACGATCGCCGTCTCGGGAACGACGCTCGCCATCCTGAACGGTCAGCTCATGGGAACTGAAGTGACCGGTGCGCGAAGCAATCTGCTCACAGCTATCGAATCGCGCTGGATCCAGCGACGGCTGGCGTTCTACTTCGGTGACGGCACGAGCAATCGGCGCTTTCCCGACCCGGCGATGCACGGAATCAACCGCACCGTTGCGAAGAATCTGTTGCCTGGTGTTGTGGACGGAGATGAACAGCTCGAACAGGCATGGTTCACCGGAAGCCTGCAGAACGTCGAGTTCAACATCAACAATCTGCAGCGCACGTTGAACATGGATCCGCCGGTCATTGACGAGGAACTCGCCGCGCTGAGCGTGCTGCAGCAGCTGCTGGAGATCCAGTTGAGAACTGCGGACGACGCGAACACCGCCGACAGCGCTGCGGTGCTGGTGCAGGCGTTTGCGCAGAAGGCGATCCAGCTTGCCGCGGCGGCGGAGGCGATGCTGCCCGACATCCAGAAGGTGCTCGACGCGCAGAATGCGATCGCGTCGGACGCGGCGAAGGACGCGGCGAACGCCCGGATCGACGCGCTGCTCTACGGCAAGGAGGCGGCGGAGGCGAAGGGTGATGCTCTCCAGGCCCTGGCCGACACGATCATCGCGCTGGACGCCAAGGATTTCGAAGCAGCGCAGGCATTCGCAGCGGCTGCGTCACTGGCCGCGCTCTTCGCCGCCGATGCCGCTCTCAATGCGTCGGACTCGTCGAAGACGGCGTTCAGTGCGGCCGAGTCGGCAGCGCAGGCCGCGGCGATCGCACAGGGCGCCATCGACACCTACTTCAACAAGGTGATCGAAGCGGAGAATTGCGCGAACGGAGCTGCGGCACAGGCATCGATCGCTTCGAACGCGGCGGCGTCGGCGCAGGCGCTCAACCAGTTGGCGCAGCAACTCGGCGCGGCCGCTCAGGGACAGAACATGGGACCGTTGTTGGCGCAGATCGACTCGAACACGAATCAGGCAATCGCTGCCTCCATGGCGGCGGCGATCTCGCGCGATCAGGCACTGGCCGCAGCATCGAACGCGCGGAGCATGGGGGAGAAGACGCTCTTCAACTTCGCCGCGGTCTTCGCATCTCACGCAGCGGCGGATGCGGCCCTTGCCGCCGTTGCGGCGAACCAAGCGGCACTCGATGCGATGGAAGCGCAGGCGGCGGCGGACCTTGCAAATGAGCTGGTCGACTTCGGCTGCATCGGGTGCGGCAAGGACCACTGACCGGGTGATTGCCGGAAGAATCGCTCGATAACTCGGTTGCACAGGATCGACGGAGAGGATCTTGGTTGTTTTTTGCGTTCCAGGGCCTCTTCCGGTCCGCATACTTGCTCCAGCCGGGCGCGAATCGGATTGTTGGACCTGTCGGGGTGGATTCACGCCGCTGCCGGCCTATTGAAGACAGGACAGATCATGAAAATCAGCAAGAGCCACGGGACCCTCATTCGACTGGTCGGACCACTGAGCGCCGCGCTCGCATTCGGCACCCTCGCCGTCGCAGCGCAGGACACGACCGTCGAGACCAGCAGCGCGCCAGCGATCACAACCGAGGTACCCGGCGCGCCGCTGCAAGCCATCTTCATCGACACGAGCGGCTCTGCCCAATGGCGCCCGGCGCCGACCGACGGTGTCGAAGCGCCATGGTCGAACGCGAAGGTGAATGACCTGCTCGATCCCGGAGCGGAGGTCCGCACTGGATTCCGTTCGCGCGCCACGCTGCGCGTCGGCAAGAACGCGAGCGTGCTGATCGACGCGAACACCGTCGTCAAGCTGCCAGCAATCACCGAAGACGAAACGGCGCTCCGCACCGTGCTGCAGGTGGCGCGCGGTCGCGTCGACATCAAGGTCGATCACGTCGGTCTTGACAACGATTTCAAAGTGGCGACATCGAGCACCACGCTCGCCGTGCGCGGCACGGACTTCGCGATGAGTGAGGGGCGCTTGATGGGATTCGAGATCCACGGCGCCCGGACCAACGGGATCAACGCGATTGAATTGCGCTATGCACTGAACAACCTCTCCTACTTCGTCTCCGGCAACGGCGCGAGTTCGACGCGTCTGCGCGATCCGGTCCATCGTGCGTGGCTGACGACGCTCGGACCGCCCGCGATCGCGGGGCTGCTGACATCACTCGCTGAGCAGGAGCAACAGGCAGGCCAGGGCGCGACAAAGGCAGAGGGCGCAACGCAGACCTCGCAGTCAGCGCAGCAACTGGGCGAGAGCGATACCACGAATCGTGGAGTGACTGCGGTCGTGTTGAGCGAGTCGCAGCTCGACAGCTACGCGTCGCGCGCCATGACTGCGGAAGAAGGCGCGGCCAGCCTCCGGGATGTCTGGATCACCGGTCGTAATCTTGCCATCGCCTTCAAGAATCTTGCGGCCGTGCGCGAAACGCAGGCGAAGGACGCGGTCAATGCACATCTGGCCGCCGTGGGGGCCGCGCAGGCGGCAGCGGCTCAAGCCGCGATCCAGCTCGGAGTGGCGGAGCTCCACCGCGATGGTGCCGGTGCCGATCGCGTCGCCGCGCACAGCACACTCGAGGGCATTCTGAGCAAGATCGAAGCGCTGGACTTCCAGGGTGCCGGCGCAGACACGGTCGTGGCGAACGGGCTCATCGACAGCTCTGCGGCGCACGCCGGCTCGGCTTCGCAGGCGGCGGTCGCCGCTGGTGGCGCCGCAGCGAACGCGGCCACGGCCAGCGCGGCGAGCGATGCCGCGATCGCGAGCTACTTCTCCGCGCTGTTCAAGACGCTCGACGCGTCGCTGAAGTCGAACGACGCGGCCTTCATCACACAGCAGGCTTCGGATCTCTGCGCGCAGTTCGCGACGTTGTCCCAGGACTTCGCGAAGCAGTCGACGCGCGACGGCGCGCTGCAGGCAGCGGCCACTGCGAGCGATCTTGCGGCTCGTGCGGCGGCCGCAGCCGTCACCGCGCTCGACGCGCGCAACAAGGCGCTCGCCTCGGCGCAGCTCGCCAACAGCTACGGACAGATGGTGCTCTTCACCGCGGCGGCGCAAGCGGCGAGTCAGGCGCTGGCGAGCGCGAACGCGGCCGCCGAAGCGGCGCAGGTCGCCGCGGCGCAGGCTCAGTTGGCTGCAGCGCTGCGGACGGAATACGCCGTCATCGCCGCATCGCGCGCCTTGACTCGCGAGTTCGAAGCGGCGGCGGCGATGGGCGACGCGATCAACTTCAAGGACATCGCGATCGCTCGACTGGCGGATGCGACCGCTGCCAAGGACGCCCACGCAGTGGCCGTGTCGAATGCACAGAGCGCTGCGGCGAATGCAAGCGCAGCGCTGGCGGCCACGCTCGCCGCAGCAGCGGAGGCAGCGTCGCATCGAGCGGACACCGAGGCCGCCGCATCGGCCGCACAAGCGATCATGGCGACCGGTACCGATGGTGCCTTGCTCGTTGACGCACCGGTCGAGGTTGCAGCAGCAGCGTCGAGCGCGGCAGCGAGCGATGCATCGGCCACCGTTTCGGAGGGCTTCCGCGATGCGACGGGCGTGGCGATGGACGCTGCGATGGCTGCGGCGGACAACGCCGAACTCGCGGTACTTGACTTCCTGACGGCAGTCGACGCCGCGAATGCCGCGGCGGCTGGAGCGACCGACAAGAGCGCAATTGCCTCGACCGCAGCGGCAGTCGCGGCGGCGCACGCACAGCTTGCCATCGCCTTGTCCAACCAGGCCGGTACATCACAGGCTCTTGCGGCGGCGACGGCTGCGGCGGTGAGCGCTCAGAACGCGGCCGCGAGCGCCCTTGCGGCGATCGACGCGCGGAACTCGGCGCTGGCAGCCGCTGACGCCGCCACCACGCTCGGTGAGAAGATCCTCTTCGGTGCGGCCGCACTTGCGGCGCAACAGGCGATCAAGGACTTCCAGATCGCTGTCGCTGCGGCGCTGGTGGCACGCGAAGATGCGATCTTCGCCGCAAGCACCGCGATCGCGGTTCAGAACGATCTGATCGCGGCGCAGACTGACGCGGCGATCGACCGCATGCTCTCCGCGACACAGCAGGCGGACATTGCTGCCGCGCAGGAGATGCTGGCGGACGGCTTCAAGGCGCAGGCGGAGTTCTACGCTTCGCAGGCAACCGCGTCGGCGCAGGAACACTCAGCGCAGGTGCTGCTCGCACAGGGATTCGCCACGCAGGCGATCGGCGCGCTCGGAGCGGCGATCACGGCCCGGCTGGCGGCCGAAGGATTCGCCGATGCGGCGAACCGGTACTACGGCGACACGCTCAACGCGATCCATGGACAGAACCTTCAGATGGCGCTGCAGATGCTCGGCCTGACGAAGGACGCATCGAACAACAGTCAGTCCGCCGCGAACGACGCGATCCAGGCGGCGGGCGATGCGGCACAGGCCGCATTTGGCGCGGTCAATGCGAGCCAAGCGTCCGACGACGCTGCGAGCGCGTACTTCGCGTCGCTCGGCATGACGCAGGAGTCGGCGCAGGGTGCGACCAGCGCCGCGGCAGCGGCCGCGGCAGCGTCCCAAGCGGCACAGGGTTTCGCCGTGGCCAGCGACCTGCTGGCTGGCGCCGCCGGAACGGCCGAGGCGCTGGCGGCGGCGGCGCAAGCAGCACTCAAGGCTCAGATGGCGGCCGATTCCGCCGTGAATGCACTCATCGCCCGTGACGCGGCAATCGCAGCAGCGGACATGGCCGGCTCCATGGGCCAGAAGGTCTTCTTCGGCGCCGCCGCGCAGTTCGCCGACTCGGCCGCGGCGAGCGCAGCGCAGGCTGCAAAGGAAGCACTGCTCGCGCAGGGCGCGGCGCTGGCGGCGGCCAACTCTGCGGCCGCAGCGAACAGCGCGTACCAGATCGCGGTGGGCGGAACCGGCGGCGGCGGCGCGGGCAACGGCAGCGAGTAATCGCTCACGCATTCATTCCGGGGACGAACATGCGGCGGCGGGTTGAACCCGTCGTCGCTTTTCATTGCGCCGCCGCGCGTTCTGCGCATGGCACCGTCAGTCCGAGGCGACGCCTGCGGCGCTCGAATCGAGAAGGCCTCTATGCTCCGACCTCGTGCGGCCACGCAAGGGAATCAACCGGCCGGCGCTGATTGCAGGACTGGTCGTGACCGCCCTGGTGCTCGTGCTCGAACGCGTCGGCATGCTCGACCGTGCCGAGGGCTCGCTGCTCGATGCGCGATTCGCCTACGCGCGACTCTCGCCGCATCCTCTTGATGAGCGCATCGCGCTGGTCGCGATCGATGACGGGTCGATCGAGTCAGTCGGTCGCTGGCCGTGGCCGCGGCGGCTGCAGGCGATCGGCATCGACGAGATTCGACGAGCGGGTGCCAAGGTCGTCGCATTCGACATCCTCTTTGACGCGCCTTCGTTCGACCCGTCGGATGATCAAGCGCTGGCAGAGGCGATCAGGGCATGCTCGGGCGTCGTTGCCGCGAACTCAGATCCGAACGACTTCGTGAAGGACGATTGGCACGACAGTGATTCGAATGGTCCGTTTGGTCGCCTGCTGCGCGTACTCGGCGACTCGATCATGCTTCCCGATGCGGAGGTGGTGCAGCGAGCGGCGCTCGACGGCGCGTGGAAGGCACGATTCGAAGAGCAACCCCTGAAGCTGCGCGAGCTCGCCGCTTGGCGCCGGCTTCAAGTACTTGTGACCGACGGGCGAGAGCCGGCGACGCTCGGTGAGTTCGAACAGGCGATCGGAATTGATCCGCGCATGGACTCGTCGCCCGAGCGTCGTATGGTCGTGCGGCTGTGGATGCGGCATCAATCGTGGATCGCGCTCTCCCGCTGGATGCCGCCCGCCTCCGGCGTTCCGCTGCCGAACGAGACGCCGCCGATCCTCGAGGTCGCGGAGTCCGCCGGAGGCGTGGGACTCGTCTTCGGTCCGCCTGACTTCGATGGACAGACGCGCCGCGTCCGCTCGGCACTGGCCACTCCGGGCGGCGATTGCATTCAACTCGGCGTCTTCAGCGCCGCGACATTCCTCGGTGTCGAGACGCACACGATCATCGTTGAGGCCGGCGGCATCCGCGTGGGCGATCGAGTCGTTCCGCTGCACGACGGCGAGGTCGTCATCGATTGGCCGACGGCCATGTTCGATGGTCGTGGTGTGCTTCGCGGTGGAGGTCCCAAGCGTGCCACCGTCGCGTTCGGAGCATTGGTCAGTCTCGCGGAGCAGCGGCTGAAGCAGGCTGAGCACGAAGAACGCTGGCTCGTCGTCACCGAGTTTCTTGCGGCCAAACTCTCGAAGCCGCTTGACACGATGCGCCAGCTGCCGCTCGCAGCCTCGTTTCGCAAGGATCTGTTCGAGACCATCGACTTCATGATGCCCGGTGTCGTCGAGCGTGGATTCGATTCGCTGCCGGCCGACGCGACCGAAGAGGAGAAGGACGAGGCGTCGAATTTCATCGCGTGGTCGAAGCTCGTCGATCAACTGCCGCTTGGGCGCGAGAGGTTGGAGCGAGCGAGCCGAACGGCGCGCGAGGCGCTCGAAGGCAAACTTGTCTTCGTTGGATTCGTGGCGACGGCGATCGCGGCCGACATGATCAACACGCCGTTCGGAACGCGCACGCCCGGGGTCTATGTGCACGCCGCAACGGCGAGCATGACGCTCGCGGGCTCCGGGCTCTGGTTCGCCCCGGCGTTCACCGAGCCCGTGGCCACGCTGCTGCTCGGTGCGCTTTGCGCCGTGATCGCGGCGACCTTTGGTGCAGGTCGCGGTGCGCTCATGGCACTCGCAGCACTCATCATCTATGGCGGGATCGCGTGGCTCTCGTTCGCATCCAGATCCATGGTGGTCCCGATGGCGGGTCCGCTCATCGGTGGCTTCGGCAGTTGGGTCGCGGGCGTGACACTCGTCGCGATGATCAGCCAGCGCGAGCGCGTGAAGATCATCCGCCAATTCCGTGCGCGAGTCTCGTCGGAACTCGTCGAGCGATTGACTGGCAATCCCGATGCACTCAGCGTTGGCGGTGTGGAGCGCGAGATCACGGTGCTCTTCGGCGACCTGGCGGGATTCACGACGCTCTCAGAGAAACTCGGCGGTCCGCAGGTCGTGATCACGCTCAATCGCTACATGGGCGCGCTCACGCGCGGCCTGACGGCGCGACGCGCGTATGTGAACAAGTTCCTCGGTGACGGACTGCTCGCGTTCTGGTCGGCGTTCGGCAACGAGCCGGACCAATGCAGACTGGCGCTCGAGGCCGCTCGCGTCTGCCAGGACGAAGTGGCGGCACTCGGCGAGACTCCTGAGTTCCGCGATCGCCCGCGCATTCGACTGCGACTCGGCATCGCGACCGGCAAGGCGGTCGTCGGCGACTGCGGCGCACCTCCGGAGCTCAACGACTACACCGCGATCGGCGATGTCGTGAATCTCTCGTCGCGTTTGGAGAGTGCGAACAAGCAATTCGGCACGAATGTGCTGCTCGATGGCGCGACCGCGGCGGCTGCGGGCGACGCAGCCGGCGTCTCGTCATCACTGATGCGATTGGGGCGCGTCATCGTGGTGGGGCAGAGCATTCCCGTCGAGGTCTTCACGCTTCTCGACGATGCGGTGGATGCCGAGGGCCGTGCGGCCGTAAGCAGCGCGATCATCGCATTCGAGTCGTGCGATCGAGCGCGTGCGCTGGCGGCGTGGCGCGGTGCGGTGAAGACCAGCGCGGCGTCCATCGCAAAGCCGTACATCACGGCGCTCGAAGATGACGATGAGCCGTGCGACGGCATCCTCCGATTGCGCGCGAAGTGATGGCGCAAACGAGTGGACGCCGTCCTCGGACGACACTCGCGCTCGCACGAGTCGACGAGCCGTTTCAGCCGCGGCGGATCAGGATGATGCCGGTGCGATCATCAGCGGGTGGACCGTTGTCCGTGAACTCGAGCACGGCATCCGCGATGGCGCGGAGGATCGTGGTGGAGGGCTCGTCGCGATTGGCGCGAACGATCGCTTCGATGCCTTCCTGGCCGAACTGTCCGCCGGCGGGAGACTCCGCTTCGAAGAAGCCGTCGGTGAGCGCCAGCAATGCATCGCCCACAGCCAGCGTGGTGAGCGTCACGGTGACCGGCTCCTCCCACTCAAAGACACCGAGCGGAGGTCCATCGGTCGGCAGCATCTCGAATTCGTCACTTTCGCGGCGATAGATGAGCAACGGACCCTGACCGGCGGAGAAGCTCTCAACATCGCCTGTGCTCTGAGAGAGGCGCGCCATCCATGCGGTGACGAAGCGGCCGCCAGGCAGATCCTCGCACATCTGTCCATTCGTCTCCTGGGCAATGCGTGCAAGCGACTGCCCGAGCCGTACGCCGAGGCGCACCATGCCGCGCGTCTGCATGCTCGAAAGAGCAGCGCCGATGCCGTGGCCGGTGGCGTCCGCAAGCAGGAGTTGCATGGCGTCGGGATCATCCGCATCGGTGCAGATCTCGCCGTCGCGCAGGACCAGCACGTCATACGCATCGCCCCCGCACTGATCGGCCGGCACACTCATGGCGGCGACATCGAAGCCGCGCATGTTCGGCAAGTCACTCGGAAAGGTCTGCTGTTGGATGGTGCGCGCCACGAGCAGATCGCGCTCCATGCGGTCACGCGCCAATCGGTCTTCCATGAGTCGGCCGCGCTTCATGGCCACGGCGGCCTGCGCCGCAAGGCCCAGTGCGATCTCCTCATCGGCGGCATCGAAGGTGCCGTCGATCTTGTTGAGCACCTGCGCCACACCGACGAGATTGTGTTCGTGGTCGATGAGCGGGATGGCCAGGATGTTGCGCGTGTGGAATCCCGTCGCCAGATCGACGGCGCGATTGAAGCGCGCGTTGGCGTAGGCGTCCGGAATGTTCACGATCTCGAGTGAACTCGCGGCGGCGCCGGCGATGCCCTTCGAGGCAGGGATGCGAATGATCTGCGGCGGCGGCGGTGCACCGTCGAGCACGGTGGTGTCGTCGCGCTGCCCGATGCCGTGTGCCACGGCCGTAAAGAGTTCGTCCGTGTCTGCGTCGTACTCGAAGACGGTCGCTCGTTCCGCGCGAAGCAGATCGCGGAGCGCGTCGATCACAAGGCCGAGAATGCTCTCGAGATCGCCACTCTCACTGAGTCGACGCGACACCGTCAGCAACTTGCTGACGGTTTCCGCCGGCATCTGCGAAAGATCGGGACCCGACGCCGCAGTCGGATCGTTGCGGATACGAGGCATGCCCCGTGATTCTCCGCGACTTGGGGCCCGAGGGCAAGCAAGAACCTGCACGGAGTCGCATGGCGCCGTCACGACTCGAGGATGGAGGCCTGCCGCTCCTCCTCGAACTGCTGGAGATAGAGCCGGCGATAGTGACCGTTCGCCAGCGACATGAGCCGTTCGTGCGAACCATCCTCGAGAATGCGTCCGTCGGCGACAAAGAGGATGCGATCGGCGCGCCGCACGGTCGAGAGTCGATGGGCGATGATGAAACTGATGCGACCGCGCAGCAGCTCTTCCACCGCGGCTTGGATTGCGCGCTCGGTCTCGGCGTCGACGGAGCTTGTCGCCTCGTCCATGATGAAGATCGCCGGATCGCGCAGCACCGTGCGCGCCAGCGAGATGAGCTGACGCTGTCCCTGCGAAAGCCGCTCGCCGCCTTCGCCGACGACGAAATTCCACGTGTCCGGAAGCAGGTCGATGAAGCGGTCGGCACCGACGCGCGCTGCGGCGCTCACGAGTTGCTCCATCGACGCGCCGAGGTGGCCGAAGCGCACGTTCGCGGCGATCGTGTCGTTGAAGAGCCACGGCGTCTGCTGCACCACGCCAAGTCGCGAGTGAATCCAGGAGAGTGATCGCTCGCGCTGGTCGATGCCTCCAAGCAGGACCCGCCCTTCGCGCGGCTCGTAGAAGCGGCAGAGCAGACTGGCGATCGTCGTTTTGCCGCCGCCGGTCGGGCCCACGAGCGCGATCGTCTGCCCCGGCTCCACGACGAACGAGAGATCGTTGATCACCGGTTCGCCCTCGAGGTACCAGAAGCGCACGCGATCGAAGGTGATGCGGCCGGGCTGCAGCGGCCCGCCGTCTTCGGCGACGCCCGGTTTCGGGTCGGTGCGCTGCTCCTCGATTCGAGCGCGGACCGCATCCGAGTCGCGGATCTCGGCGTCCGTGTCGATGAGCGCCTGCACGCGCTCCGCCGCCGCCTGCGCCGAGAGCAGATCGGCGAAGCGCTGCGCCAGATCCTGCGCCGGATACATGAAGAGCAGCGCGTACTGACAGAAGGCGATGAGCTCGCCTGCGGTGAGATCGCCGGCACCGATCATGCCTCCGCCGGCGCTGGCCGCGAGCGCGACGCCGATGGCGGCAACCGTCGAAACGACCGGCGTGTAGATGGCGCCCTGCAGCGCGTTGCGCGTGCTCCAAAGCTTCATCTCCGCCGTCTGGCCGCAGAACTCGCCGAGCGCTCGCTCTTCGCGCACGAGCGTCTTCGTCGTCCGCATGCCGGCGATCGACTCGGCGAAGGTCGCGGTGATCGCGGAGTTGAGTCGTCGCGCCCGGCGCGCCGTGTGCACCATCACGCGCGTGAAGAGGAAACTCGTGACCAGCAGCACCGGCACGGTCGTGAGCACGAGCAGCGCCAACGCGGGCCGCATCCAGAACATCGCGGTGATCGATGCCGTCATGAGCGCGGCCGCCCAGAAGATGTCGAGAATCACCCACGGCGCGATGGAGCTCACGCGCGTGCAGTCGCTGGTGAGGCGCGAAAGCAGCCAACCGACGGGGCGTCGGTCGAAGTACGCAAAGGGCAGCTCCTGCAGCCGGCCGAAGGCAGCCTGCCGGAGTTCGAAGCCGAGTCCGGTGGCGAGGCGACCCGCCGCTTCGATGAACGCGAAGACGCCGCCGCAGAAGAGCACCGCCAGGCCGATCCACGCAGTCGCGAGCCAACCGACTCGCGAAGTAATGCCGTTCGAAGCCACTTCGTCGAGCAGCGCCGCATTGATGAGCGGTCGCACGCCTTCGATCGCTGCGATGCCGATGCCGCCGGCGATGAGCTGAACCACGGCGCTGCGAAAGCGGAACGCGCGCCGAGCGATGCGCGACCAGAGGCGCCAGTCGATGTGATCGACATCGTCAGCGGTGATGTCAAGGTCATCCGCGGTGCTCATGGCGTCTCTCCTTCCGCCGCCTCGTTGCTGGAGCGATCGCCCGCCAGTCCCATGCCCGCTTCGCGCTCCACCTCGGCGTGCACGGACCAGAGGCGCTGAAAGAGGCCCGGGCGCTGCCGAAGCTCCTCAGGCGTTCCGACATCGACGACACGACCGCGCTCGAACACGACGACACGGTCGGCGAGTGTGAGCGTGGAGACCCGATGCGCGATGACGATGGTCGTTCTTCGCCCATGCCGCGAACGGATGGCGCCGACGATCTCGCGCTCCGTTTCGTTGTCGACGGCGGAGAGTGCGTCATCGAGCACCAGCACGGGAGCGTCGCGCAGAATGGCGCGGGCGATCGCAAGGCGCTGGCGCTGGCCGCCCGAAAGCGTGATGCCGCGCTCGCCGACGATCGTTTCGTATCCGCGCTCGAAGCGCGCGATGGTCGTGTGCAGTGCCGCGTCGGCGGCGGCGGCGTGAATCGAGTGTTCGTCCGCCTGCGGTGAGGCAATGACGAGGTTCTCCCGGATGGAGCGCGAAAAGAGAAACGGCTGCTGAAGCACACTCGCGATGCGACCGCGCACCCACGCGCGCGGCAGGCGGCTGATGTCGACACCGTCGAGCGCAATCGTTCCGGCATCGGGATCGACGAGGCGCAGCAGAAGATCGATGAGCGTGCTCTTGCCGGCACCCGACGGACCCATGAGCGCCACGGTCTCGCCCGCGCGGACTTCGAACGACACATCGTCGAGTGCGAGCGCTCCCTTGGGTTCATGACGGAAAGTGACATGCTCGAATCGAACGACGCCGCGCAGCGGTTCGGCCGGTGGCGGAAGCGGTTCAGTCGGCGCCGACTCCTCCGGCTCGCGCAGAATCTGATCGAGTCGATCGATCGAGACCGTCGCCTTGCCGAGGTCAGCGAGAATGCGCCCCATCATGCGGAAGGGCCAGAGCCAGAGATTCACGGCCACGAGGAAGAACGCGTAGTCGGAGATCGAGAGCGAGTGGTCCGCCACGCGCCAGAGTCCCAGCCCGATGACGATGCCGAGCTGGATCAAGCACAGGAAGTCACTGGCCGACCAGAAGATCGCAAAGAGCCGGAAGAGCCCGCGATCAAGGTCCCGGTGCTTCGCATTCGCGGCACGAAATCGCTCGCACTCGAACGCACCGCGATCGAACGCGCGGACGAGTCGGATGCCGTTGAGATTCTCCTGCGCTCGCGCGGTGAGTGCGCCCTCGGCTTCATCCTTCTTGAGGAAGCGATGACGAACGCGGTGGAAGAAGACGACACCGAACCAGGTGATCGGTGCGATCAACACCAGCGACGAGAGCGTCATCCACACATCCGTGAGCAGCATGAGCGGTATCGCCGCGAGCAGCAGGCTGCTCGAACGCACGATCTCGATCACCTGCGACGACATGAACGAAAGCACGGTGTCGACATCGGAGGTGCAGCGCTGCAGCAGATCGCCGCTCTCATGTCGACGGAAGAACGACGCGGGCAGGCGCTGCAGGTGCGCGTAGATCTCTTCACGCAGCCGGCGCACGGCTCGTTGACTGGCGTGCGCCACGCACCAGCCCTTCAGCCAGAGCAGCAGGCCCGAGAGCGCGGCCGAGACCGCAATGAGCACGCCGACGCGCCACGGTTGACGCGCCACTGCGTCGGCGCCGCCGATCAGCGCGAGTGCGAACCGGGCGCTGGTGGAGGTGGGCGCCGCGCGCTCGGGCTCGGTGATGACACCGACAGTGTCTGCCTCCGTGGGTGATGAAACGGCCGCATCAACGAGCGGTGTGCGCATCGCTCGAGCTTCGAATGCTCCTGCGATCGCCGACTGCACGCCGAGGGGAACGCCGTAGGCGACGATTCCGGCAGCAACGGCAGCGCACGCACCGATGAGGTACAGCCGTCGCTCGGGTCCGAGCCGCGCCCAGAGCAGGCGCACGCGCGAGGCGGCGCCGGGTGAACTGGTCGCGGCCCGCTCACTCATCGACGCCCCAGTCGCTTCCCGCCGTAGCGCGCGATGCCCGCGAGCTCTTCAGCGATGCGCAGCAGGCGGTTGTACTTGGCGTTGCGATCGCTTCGGCACGGCGCGCCGGTCTTGATCTGGCCGCAGTTGAGCGCCACCGCCAGATCGGCGACGGTCGTGTCTTCGGTCTCGCCGCTGCGATGACTCATGACACAGCGCCAGCCGGCGCGATGAGCCATTTCGACCGCTTCGAAGGCCTCCGAAAGCGTGCCGATCTGGTTGGCCTTGACGAGCAGCGCGTTGGCGCTGCCCTCACGGATGCCTCGCTCGATGAACTTCGGATTGGTGACGAAGAGATCGTCGCCGACGATCTGCATCTTCGAACCAAGGCGCTCGGTGAGCATCTTCCAGCCCTTCCAATCCATTTCGTCGAGGCCATCCTCGAGGCTCGCGATCGGCCACTTCTTCGACCAGCGCTCCCAGAGTTCGATCATCTCTTCGGTCGAGAGCACCTTCTTTGGGTCGCTCTTGAACATGGAGTAGCCGGTGCGCTTCGACTTCCTTGCGGCGCTCGCGAGTTCGCTCGCAGCGGGATCGAGACAGATGACGATCTGACGACCGAGGTCGTAGCCCGCGCGTTCAACCGCGCGCGCGATGAACTCGCACGCTTCCTCATTCTTCTTGAGATTCGGCGCGAAGCCGCCTTCATCGCCGACGGTCGTGTCGAGGTTCTTCTCGTGCAGCACCTCCGCGAGCGCGTGATAGACCTCGACGCCGGCGCGCAGCGCCTCGCCGAAGTCATCGAATCCGACCGGCTGCACCATGAACTCCTGGAAGTCGACGGTATTCGACGCATGGCGGCCGCCGTTCAGAATGTTCAGCATCGGTGCCGGCAGCGTGCGCGCCGCGGAACCGCCGAGATAGCGATAGAGCGGAAGTCGCGTCGCAGCAGCGGCCGCGTGCGCCACGGCCATCGAGACGCCAAGTGTGGCGTTGGCGCCGAGCTTGCTCTTGTTCGGCGTGCCGTCGAGCTCGCACAACATGCGATCGACGAGTTCCTGATCGCGCGCGTCGATTCCGGAGAGCGCCGGTCCGATGCGCTCGATGACATTGCGGATCGCCTTTGAGACACCCTTGCCGCGCCAGCGCTTCTTGTCACCGTCGCGCAGCTCGACCGCTTCGTGTTCGCCGGTCGACGCGCCAGATGGAACGATGGCGCGGCCGCTCGCGTCGCCCTCAAGGATCACCTCGCACTCGAGTGTGGGATTGCCGCGGGAATCAAGGACTTGGCGAGCGTGGACGTCGACGATGGCGAAGCTCATGGAGGCTCCTCATTCGGGGGCAGGGGGAGAGGGGGGCGGAGAATACAAGACGCAGCCATGGAGGCTGCGCATGCAGACGGCGCATCAACCGCACTCGACTCGGCGCTGAGGTGACCGCGCACTCGAGTATCGGCACCGTGAGTGATGTCAATCACTTGCGTGAATGGGCGCGCCACCCTCGAGCACGGTCCAGACATCACGCACGACCCAGCTCATCGCTTCCATGGCGCGCACGGTGCGGCTCGCGAGATGCGGCGCCAGGTGCGCATTCTGCACACCGAGCAACGGGCAGGTGTCGGTGAAGGGCTCGTGCGCGTGCACATCGAGAATGGCGGTAGCGCCGGGATTCGCGCGGAGGAATGATGCGAGTGCCGCTTCGTCGATCACGAATCCGCGACTGGTGTTCAGCAGCACCACATCGGGCCTCATCGATGCGATGAGCGATGCGCCGACGAATCCGCGATTGCTTGCGCGACCGTCGCAGTGCAGCGTGATGACATCGCTCTCGGTGAAGAGTTCGTCGGCGGAGACAGGCCGCGCGCCATGTCGCTGCGACTCTGGGATCTCGAGCAGATCGTTGAAGACCACTTCGAAGCCGATGGCGCGCGCCACCTGCGCCACGCGCGAGCCGATGCGCCCGAGGCCCAGAATGCCGAGGCGCAACTCATCCATCTGCCAGAGCCCGACGACATCTTCGCGCAGCTGGCGCCACTCGGCGTTGTCGACGGGATGATCCATGAAGAGGCGGGGGCGCAGCGCATCGCAGAGCAGACAAAGCACATATTCAACGACCGCCTGCGTGTTGGCATCGGGCGTCGAGACGACGCGGATGTCTCCACGGCGGCAAGCGTCGAGGTCGATGGTGTCGAGACCGACGCCCGCGCGTCCGACGACGCGCAGCGCCGGCAGTTGCGCCAGCATCGCGGCGTCCACGCGCGTCGCCGTGCGCACCACCAGTGCATTCGCTTCACCGGCCGCGCTCGCGAACGCGGTCGAACCCGGTGCCGCTTCGCAGATCCGGCAACGCTCCGCAAGCCATGCCGTCGGCTCGTCGGAGAGCGATTCCGCGATGATCACAAGCGGGCGCTCTTTCACGATCGCGAACAATAGCCGCCGCGCGTGCGTTCCGCGCCTGCGCGGTGCCGCAGAGGCGACTCGCTCGCGCCGCCGCGACGACCGCTTCGATCAGTGCGAACCGCACGACCGGCGCCATCGAACGCACCGATCGACGCACCTTGTCGGACACACTCGCCTGGGTGCGCCAGCACGCCGATCTCCTCTCCGGAGCGCCGTCGTTCCGCGTCGATCGTCGCCGCGCTCCCAGGAGGTCGTGACATGGACAGAGCGAGCATCATCGGCGTCATCATCGGAACCGCGGCGCTCTTCTGGGTGTGCTGGCGCGCCAGCGAAGGACACTGGGAGATGTTCTGGTCGGAGAAGGGCTTCGTCGCCGTCGTCGGCGGCACCATCAGTGTGCTGCTCATGGCGATGCCGATGGACAAGCTGCGCTGCGTGCCGGGCTACGTGCGTCGCTTCCTTTTCCACAAGGGCTCGAGTCCCGACGAGACCGTGCGTCTCATGAGTCGACTCAGCGAGAAGGCGCGGCGCGAAGGCGTGCTCGCACTCGAACCCGAACTCGAGTCGATCGAGGATCCGTTTCTGCAGCAGGGTCTGCGCATGGCTGTCGACGGCTCCGATGAGGATGCGATCGAGAGCACGCTGCGACTCGAGATCATGGCGATGCAGGAGCGTCACAAGGCGGGCAAGAAGTTCTTTGATCTGGTGAAGCTCTACGGTCCCGGCTACGGACTCGTCGCGACGCTCATCGGACAGATCGGCATGTTCGGCAATCTCGGTGGCGATGTGCAGGTGCTTGGTCACATGCTCGCGGTTGCCGTGACGGCCACGATGTACGGATGCGTGCTGGCGAACGCGATCGCGGGACCGATGGGTGACAAGCTCGCGCTGCGCAGCGGTGAAGAGATCGTGTCGAAGGAGATGATGCTCCAGGGCATCCTCTCCATTCAGAGCGGCGACAACCCGCGCGCCACGCAGGACAAGATGCTCGCGTTCGTTCCGCAGGCCGTTCGCATCAATCACCGGAAGGCCGCCTGAGGCGCGCGATGAGCGAGCGACCGACGCCGAAGAAGGACGATGTGCAGGTCGTGGTGAGTGGCGGCGAGAAGAAGTCTCGCGTCAGGCACCACATGTCGCCCGGCCATCCCGAGTTCCACGAGGGAGCGCCCGAGTGGCTCATCAGCTTCGCCGACATGGTGATGCTCATGATGGGATTCTTCGTGATCCTCTTCGCGATGAACTTCACGCCGAAGAAGGCGGCCGCGAGCGCGCAGTCGCCGGAAGATGGCGAGCAGGCGATGCCGACGCCGGACATGATCGACTTCGCGATCGCCGTGCGCAGGGCCTTCAACAACGATGTCGATCTCGCGAGCACCGACCCGAAGGACAAGCCGCTCATCGAGCGCATCCTGGCGCGACAGGCCGGCGCCGGAGAAGCGCGCGATGACGGTGAAGAGGGCCGCGAACAGGAAGTGCGATCGATCCGTCCCGCGCCGCGCTTCGGTACCGGTGCGAGCCTTCAATTCACCGAGCGTTCCGCAACGATATCAGCCGAGGATGAACGCATGCTGGCGACGCTCGCCACGAGTCTGCGCGGTTTGCAGAGTGTGATCGAAGTCCGCGGACACACGTCTGCGGCAGAAGCGTTCCGCGAGCCCGAACAGGCCATGCGCCTTGGATTCGATCGGGCATCCGCGGTCGCTGCGGTGCTCGCGCGCGAGGGTGTGCATTGGAGGCGCCTGCGAATCGCCAGCGAGGGCGATCACGATCGCGCCGTGCCTTTCCCGCGGGATCCCTCTGAGGATCGGCGCAACGCACGCGTCGAGGTGCTCGTGCTCGATCAGATCGCGGGCGATGCGGTGCCGAGTCGTCCCGATAGCGCCGGTGATGGCGCGTCCGAAAACGAAGTCGATGCGATTGAGCGGTTGCCCTGAAGCGCTCGGATGGTAGCCTTCGCTCGGTCTTCGTTCGACCGCGCCATCCTCCAACCAAAGTTGAATATGCCGAGACTCGCCCACGCGTTTCGCGCCGTTGCGCCCTCCATCACGCTCGCTCTCGCATGCGGGAGCATCGCCGTTGCCGACGAGGTCGGATACGACAATCTTGTGGCGCGCCTTGGCGGCGTCAACGTGCCGAATGGCGCGGGCATCAACGGCGTGCATGTTGAGGCGTCCTCGGGCGGCAACTACGGCCCTGATCAGACGAACGCAGAGTTCTCGTCGGTCATGTTCACCGCGATGAGCGGTGCGCCGGGCAACTCGAGTCACGCGACCTTCGTCGCACAACTCTTCTACGGTGACACGACGAGCTTCGCCAACGGCGTGAACAAGGTCTGGCTCTATGAGGCCGGCAATTGGGCGACGACCGGCTATCTGCGCACGGGCCAGGGTGCGGCGGCGGTGCCTTTCCTGCCGCCCGGAAACTCGCGCGTCTTCAACCACAGCTGGATCGGCAGCTTCGGCTCCACCACGAATGACAATGACGCGGCACGACGATGCGACTTCGCGATGAATCGCGACAACACGCTCTTCATCGTGGGCCTCAACAACATCCTGGCGACGCCTCCTGCGCTGCTTTCGTTCATCTTCAACGGTCTCTCCGTCGGCCGCTCCGACGGCATCCACAGTTTTGGCAACGTGCCTGCGGGCTACGACGGCGCCGGTCGCATGAAGCCAGAGATCGTGGCACCAGGTTCGGCCACGAGTTGGTCGACGCCAGTCGTGAGCGCGGTGACGGCGCTGCTCTACGAGACCGCGCTGGGCGTCGAGGCCGATGTGAATCCGAATGCCAGCAAGGGCGTCGTGATCAAGAGCACACTCATGGCAGGCGCGCAGCACCGCGCGGGTTGGACGAACAACCCGCAGCTCGCTGGACCGAATCGCGGTGTGGCAGCGAAGCCGCTCGATGTGATCTACGGCGCGGATCTGGTGAATGTGAACAACTCGCACTGGATCCTGACGAGCGGTGAACAGGAAGGCGCGACTGCGGTGCCGTCGAACACGACCATCGATCCGCGCGGTTGGGACTATCGCTTGATCTCCGCTGGAAACACCTTCTACTACCGCTTTCGCGTGACGCAGTCCGTGACCAATGTGAGCATCCTGGCCACATGGCACCGCGCGTTCGGCGCCACGATCACGGCGGGTACACAAGCGAACCTCGATCTCCGACTCTTCAAGGTGCTGCCCGGTTCGACGACGCTGATGCCGCTCACCGGTGACGACGGACTGGGTGTCTTCAACGTCGGCAACATCGCGTCGCTCAGCGTGGTCGACAACGTCGAGCATCTCTTCCTGCGCGACCTGGCCGCCGGCGACTATGTGATCGAACTCAAGCGCATCGACGGGCTTGCGACGGCGGTGCATGCCTCGATCGCCTGGCTCATGCCCGAAACGCCGCCACTGCCGGGCGACGCGAACGGCGACGGACTCGTGAACGGCGCTGACCTGGCGATCGTGCTCGGCAACTGGGGCACGAGCGGACCCGGTGACCTCAACGGCGACGGCACCGTGGACGGCGCCGACATCGCGATCGTGCTCGGCAACTGGTCGAACTGAGTTGCTTCACCGGTCGCAGTGTGTGACGGCGTGACGGTGGGGCGGTTCGCTGGGCCACCGAAGTGTCGCGCGTGCGCCCTCGCGCTGATCCCCGTATCCTCCGCCTCCGATGCCGCGGCGCGTGCGCGAATACCTGCAACTCGCGGTGTTGTCGGCGCTGCTCGGCGTCTTCCTGCTGCTGCCGATCTGGCTCGTTGTGCGCGGCGGCTTCAGCGACGCCAATGGTGACTTCTCACTGGCCGCGATCGGCGATGTCTTCGCCGACGAGTTGCTGCGTCGCGGATTGTTCAACTCACTGCTGATCGCGACGCTCACAACGACGCTCGCGATCCTGATCTCGCTGCCGCTCGGCGTCATCGTGGCGCGCTCGAGTTTCCCCGGGCGCGGGCTGCTTTCGGGATTGCTGCTGCTGCCGTTGGTGCTGCCACCCTTCGTCGGCGCCATCGGCATGCGTCACATTCTTGGTCGCGAAGGGTCGCTCAACGCGCTGCTCGTGTCGCTCGGCGTCATCGACTCGAGCGTCGATCTGCTCGCCGGCGGCGGGCTGCTCGCGATCGTGGTGCTTCAGGCGCTCGCGCTCTACCCGATCGTCTTCCTCAATGTGACCGCCGCGCTCGCGAATGTCGATCCGGCACTCGAAGAAGCGGCGCGCAATCTCGGCGCAGGTCCGTGGACGCGATTCCGTCGAGTGACGCTGCCGCTCGTGCGCCCCGGCATCTTCGCCGGCGCCACGATCGTCTTCATCTGGAGCTTCACGGAACTCGGCACGCCGCTGATGTTCGAGTTCTACACCGTGACACCTGTGCAGGTCTTCAACGGACTGAAGGACATGGAGACTTCGCGGCAGCCGTACGCGCTGGTGACGGTGATGCTCGGTGTGGCGATCACGCTTTACCTTGTCGGCAAGTTTCTGCTCGGCGGTGGTGGGTACGCGATGCAGTCAAAGGCGACGGTGCGTCGGGAAGAGCGGCCGCTCTCTGGTTGGCGCGCGCTCGCGGCGTTCGGCGCATGTGCAAGTGTGATCGGATTGGCGTCGCTACCGCACTTCGGCGTGATGCTCGCCAGCGTGACGGCGCCCGGTCAGTGGTACGGTTCGATTCTGCCGCGCGCGTTCACCTGGGAACACTACGAGCACGCGCTCGCGCATCCGCTCGCGTCGGGCAGCATTCGCAACAGTCTCTTTCTCTCGACGATTGCGGCACTCGCGGCGACGGTCATCGGCCTCTTCGTGGCGCGACTCGTGGTGCGCGGCACCATCCGCGGTCGCGCGCTGCTCGATGCGCTCGCGATGCTTCCACTTGCGGTCCCGGGACTGGTGATGGCCTTCGGTTTCGTGGCGCTCTCGCTCACCTGGCCGTTCAAGGGCGGTCCGCTCGAACCATTCGCCAACCTGCTTGGCGCGGACCCCAATCCATTTCCGTTTCTCATCATTGCGTACGCGGTGCGCCGGCTTCCCTATGTCGTGCGCAGCGCCGTCGCGGGCTTGCAACAGACGAGCGTCTCACTCGAAGAAGCAGCATCGAGTGTTGGTGCCGGCAAGTTCACAACGCTGCGCCGCGTGGTCGTGCCGTTGATCGCGGCGAACCTCGCCGCGGGTGCGATCCTTGCGTTCAGCTTCTCCATGCTCGAAGTGAGCGACTCGCTGATCCTGGCGCAGCGCGAGCGCGACTTCCCCATTACGAAGGCGATCTGGTCGCTCTACGACCGGCTCGGTGATGGCGATGGCATCGCAAGCGCGATGGGCGTCTGGGCCATGGCGTTGCTCGCGACGACCTTGCTTGGAACTTCGGCACTCATCGGCAAGAAGATGGGCGCTCTCTTCCGCGCATGAGCCACCGAGCAAAGAGGCCTGAGCCGCCGAGGTGAGACGACAAAAATCGCGAGGCCGGCACGGCGTGGTGTCCGTACTCGGCCTCGCGAGATCCCGCACCAGGTGCGGCCGCTCAACTCAATCGCTCCGCTCAGCCGGGGCAAACTCCCCAGCTGCCCAGGATGATGGCGATGTCGGCGCCGTTCACGATGCCGTCCGAGTTCAAGTCCGGAATGCCGGACGAAGTGCCCCACGCACCGAGCACGACCGCAAGATCGGCGCCGTTCACGACGCCATCTTCGTTGAGATCGCTGACGCATTCGACGGTCTCGGTACCGATCTGCAGCAGTTGATCCGCGGGGATGTCCTTCCAACCTGGCGTGTTGTGTTCAGCCGGGTCGTAGTTGTTGCGACTGCCCGCGACCACGAATGGCGCACCCGCGGCCTTGCCGTGAAAGGGATCGGTTGGATCGAGTTGCCATGTGCCGACGAGGCCGGTGAACACCTTGCGGAGCACTTTCACCGAGCCATCAGCGACGACCATCATTTCTCCCGCAGGACCGAATCGAATCGACTTGGGATTCTGGATCTGCGGGAACGAGATCGTTTCCACTGCGATGCCACCCGCAGCACCCTGCGAGATGCCAAAGATCGAATGCGATGCAGCGGTGCAGAAGTATGGCTTGCCGGTGGGATCGACAGCCACGGAGCCATCTCCCGACATCGGAACCGGCGTCGGAATGATCCAGTTGTTGGCGGCGCCGTCGAGTGTCTCCGTGTAACGCACCAATCGACGCTGCGACACCGAGAGCAGCCAGCATGAATCGGTCGTGTCGTCGGCTGCGATCGCAGTGGGCGGCGGGTTCGACGAGATGGCGTTGAGGATGCCGCCGGTCTCTCCATCAAGTCGATAGAGCTTGCCCGAGTCAATTGCGTAGATGGGTCCCTTGCGGCTGACCGCGATGCGGAGCATTCCACCGGGGTCGTTCGGCAATTGAGTGGATGTGCCCTCAAAGAGATCGAGCAGTCGCAGCGACGATTGACCGCCGAAGACGCTGCTGGTGATGATCAGCGCCTCGGTCTGATCGGGATTCATCGCGAGATCGATGAGATTGGTCAAGCTTGAGATCGGGATCGACGGCATCTGCAGATTGACCATGCCCGGGAACGGCGTCGGATCAATGAGCTTGAGGGAGCCGCCCGCCAGCGCATCCGATGTGTTGACGAAGGCGATTCCGAACTTCGGTCGGATCGCACGATAGCTGTCGACGATGCGAATCTTGCCATCGCTCGATGGGTAGTCGATGGCACTCATGGTGCGGATCGAGAGGGGACTGGAGCTGAATGCGATGCTCAGCGGCGTGTAGCTGACAGACTTGTTGGCGAATGCAGACTGCGCCTGGAGATTTGCGCTGTCCGTTGCGGGATCCTTGTATCGCAGATTGCGATAGCTCCCGTTGGCCTCGGCTCGCGCGAGCGTGACGACATGTCCGCCAGTGCGATCGACGCGAGGCACTCCAGCGACTGTTCCGATGACGTCGTGGCGGCCATAGGCGAAGCTGACGATCCAGCCTTGCATGGCGAGCTTCACCATCTTGGGTACGGTCGGCGTGTAGGTTGAGCTGCGCGCGTAGCCGTTGTAGGCGAGCAGGCTTCCCGCGGTCCAGTAGTTGTAGCCCGCGCTGCTGCCCGAACCGCCGGTGCCGTCGGTGGGGTGGGTGCCCATCTCCGAACCCATGAACGTAATGGCGAAGCTGGCGGTGCCGTAGTTCGAGTTCGATTGCCAGTTGAGTCCTGCGGGCAGGATGCCTGGGAACCCATGGTTCGCGGCGTACGCGAAGAGGTTCATCGCCGCGGTCGGTGCGCAGTACATGGCTCCGTCGTTGGGCAGGTCGGTTCGACGCTGGTCGAGATCGGGCATGTGCCAGATGCGGTACTTGAACGCCGCTGACGTGATGTAGTAGCTGCTGGTGGCGACATCTGCGGCGACCGATGCCGCCAGCGCGGTCGATGCGACGAGCGTGGCGATGACAACGGTCGGGCGGAAGGATGAGCGAACGATGACCGGGTTCCGTCCCGGTGGGAGCTGCGGGTTCATGTCGATTTCTCCTGAGTGGCGATTCTGAATCCTGTCGGAGGGTGAAGCGCGGAGCGAGCGTGGCGCGCCCGATCGAATCCCAGAAAAGGCGAGTGTTTCATCCGCCCGCGATCGAAGGGTGCGAGTCGCACCGGGGCCGCATCAAGCTAGCCTGACCGAGAATGTCGAGCCTGCGGCGCGAGATTGGTCTTCCCGGCGCGGTGTTCCTCGGGTTGGGGTCGATGGTGGGGACCGGCGTCTTCGTGAGCGTCGGGATTGCAGCGGGCATCGCCGAAGGGGGCCTGATCGTGGCGATCGTGCTCGCCGCATTGCTCGCGACGGCGAACGCGCTCTCGAGTGCACAGCTTGCGGCGGCCTATCCGGTGAGCGGGGGGACTTACGAGTACGGGCGTCGTTTGCTTTCGCCGAGCCTCGGGTTCGCGGCCGGATGGACCTTCCTCTGCGCGAAAAGCGCGTCCGCCGCGACCGCAGCGCTCGGCTGCGCGGCGTATGTGATGGCGATGGCCGCACCCGAGGCGAACACTGCGATCTCGCGTGGTGTGGCGCTCGCGATCGTGATCGCGCTGACGGTACTTGTGGCCAATGGCGTGCGACGATCGAATCGCGCGAACGCATTGATCGTGAGCGTGACGCTTGCGGCACTCGCCGCGCTGATCGTGACAGCATGGTGGTGGAACACGGATCCGCCCATCACCACGAGTGGCGGCCTCGCGGACGCCGTTGGTGCGCCGTCGCTGCCCGCGCTGCTCCAGGCCGCCGCGCTCATGTTCGTCGCGTTCACCGGTTACGGTCGACTCGCAACGCTGGGCGAAGAGGTGCGCGATCCGAGTCGCGTGATCCCGCGTGCGATCGGCATCACGATGGTCGTCGTCACGGCGCTCTATCTGGCCGTCGCGTGGGTGTCGCTTCGCACGCTCGGTGGTGCAGAGCTCGGCCGTGTGACTGCGGCCGGCGCCGCGCCGCTCGAGGCCGTTGCCCGCGCGCTCGGTTCGCCGGCGCTCGTCGCGGTGATCGCGATCGGCGCCGTCACGGCGATGCTCGGCGTACTGCTCAATCTCCTGCTTGGGCTTTCGCGCGTGGTGCTCGCGATGGCGCGCCACGGCGATGCGCCCGCGTCGCTCGCACGAATCAGCGCCGCGCGCGCGAGTCCCACGGCCGCCGTGATCGTCTGCGGTGCGGCAGTGGCTGCGCTCGCGCTCATCGGCGACGCCAGGCTCTCGTGGAGTCTCAGTGCATTCACAGTGTTGCTCTACTACGCGATCACCAATCTCGCGGCACTGCGGCTGCCGAGGGAGCAGCGTCGCTACCCGCGCGCGATCGCGGTCGCAGGATTGGTCGGCTGCCTCGGGCTCGCGTGCTGGGTCGAGTGGCGCGCGTGGGCGATCGGGCTGGGACTTCTCGTGGTCGGCTTCATCCTGCGCGCGATGCTGCGGCGCGCGTAGGTCCGCGCCGAACCGTCGTCCTTCTATACTCTTTCCCCATGCCGTACACGCTGGCGCCTGATGACGCCTACGGGCTCGACATCGAGAGCACCGAATACCTCAAGGATCACGTCCACGCCGCGGATCGGTGGGTGCTCAACTTTGGGCCGCAGCACCCTGCCACGCACACCACACTGCGGATCGTGATCGAGCTCGACGGCGAGCGCGTGGTGCGTGCCACACCGCACATCGGCTACCTGCACTCCGGCTTCGAGAAGCTCGCGGAGCACCACGACTACAACCAGTATGTCTGCACGGTCAGCCGCATGGACTATGTGTCGCCGATCGTCAACGACATCGCGTGGCATCACGCGGTGGAGACGCTCTTCGGCATCGATATCACGCCGCGATGCAAGGTCATCCGCACGATCATGGCGGAACTCGGCCGTCTGCAGAACCACCTGCTCTGTGTCGGTGCTGCGGCACTCGATCTCGGCGCTTTCACCGGCTTCCTCTACGGCTTCAACGAGCGCGAGCACCTCTACGACATCATGGAGTATGTCTCGGGTCAGCGCTTCCATCCTGACTGGACGCGCGTCGGCGGTGCGTGGCGCGATCTGCCCGACGACGAAGTCTTCAAGCGGATGGTCAAGGCGTTCATCGATGTGCGACTGCCGAACGCGATGGCCGATCTCGAGAACCTGCTCAACCGCAATCGCATCTTCATCGATCGCGTGACCGGTGTCGGCTCCATTTCGCGCGAGGACGCGCTCGCGTGGAGTCTCACGGGTCCGATGGCGCGCGCCAGCGGCGTGAAGCGTGATCTTCGAAAGGACGAGCCGTATCTCTGCTACGCACCCAACTGGGATGGCGAAGGTGCGGAGCCGGTGAAGTTCAATGTCGCCATCGCGCAGGACGGCGATTGTCTCAGCCGCTACCTCGTGCGACTCGAAGAGCTGCGTCAATCAGCGTCGATCATCCGTCAACTCATCGATCGCATTCCCGGCGGCAGCATCAACGCCACGGCTGACGGCAAGAATCTCATTCCGCCGAAGGGCGATGTCTACGGCTCGATCGAAGGCGTCATTCAGCTCTTCGAACTCGTCATGCACAATCGCGGTTGGGACACGCCCGTCGGTGAGAGCTACTCGGCGATCGAGAGTCCCAACGGCGAACTGGGGTTCTTCATCGTCGCCGACGGCGGCAGGTGTTCGTGGCGCGCCAAGTGTCGGCCGCCGAGTTTCATCAACTATCAGGTCTTCCCCAAGCTGATCGAGGGTCACCAGCTCGCCGATGTGGTGGCGGTACTCGGCAGCATCAATGTCATCGCCGCCGAACTCGATCGCTGAACCTGACCGCCTACCTCGACCGCTGAGCGCGCGGCGCCTCGCGCCACACGACAGGAACCTTCACCCGAACCCAAGAGCCATGGCCTGGATCACCCAACCGAGTTCCACCGAGAAGATCGCCCGCCGCGCCGAGCCCTATGTGACCGAGGCTCACAAGGCGCGCTGGGAGCGCGATCTGATCCCGAAGTACGCGACGCGCCACGGCTCGCTCATGCCGATCCTGCACGAGATCCAGCACGAGCATCGCCACATTCCGCATCAGGCGATGCTCGAGATCGCGTCGTTCCTCAAGATCATGCCGGCCGATGTGCTCGACACGGTGAGCTTCTACGAGGAGTACACGATCGAGCCCGTCGGCAAGTGCGTCATCGGCATCTGCCAGTCGCTTGCATGCGAAGCGTGCAATCACACGGCGCTCGTCGATCATGTGCGCGACAAGCTCGATCTCGAGCCGCACGAGACGAGCGACGACGGTCTCTTCACGCTGCTCACGCTGGAGTGCCTCGGCAGTTGCGACACCGCGCCGGTGGCGCTGCTCAACGATGTGCTCTTTGAGAACCTGACCGTGGAGCGCATCGATCAGTTGATCGAGCGCGTGCGCAAGGGTGGCGATGCATCGATCCCGCACGGACGCAAGATGGGTCCGGGAGTGGCGGGCACCGAGGACATCGAGAAGTGACGGATGCCAACCCCGTGGGACTCATGCGCAACCTCGGGCGATTCGTCGGGCATCTCGCGGCGGGCGTTCGCTCGAAGCCAGGCGCGCCGGCGACAAAGGAAGTGCGACGCAGCGTTGAAGAGGAGACCCGCCAGGACGGCGTGGTGCTGCGGCGGACGGTGATCGAGGAAGTGGAAGTGCCCACGGCCCGCGCGGAGGAAACGAACGAACATGCGCCTTGACGAACCCATTCTGACCAAGCGAATCCCATGCGTGCCCTTCGCCGATCCCGCGAAGCGACGCACGCATTGGTTCGACGACTATGTGAGCACCGGCGGCTACAAGGCGCTCGAGAAGGCGCTCGATCTCGAGCCTGCGAAGGTCGTCGAGATCGTGAAGGACGCAGTGGTGCGCGGTCGCGGCGGTGCCGGATTTCCCGCAGGACTGAAGTGGTCGTTCCTGCCCGCGCCCGATGGCGGCCGGCGCTATCTCGCCGTCAATTGCGACGAAGCGGAGCCGTGCACATTCAAGGATCGCCTGCTCTGCGACTTCGATCCGCATCAGGTGCTCGAAGGCATCGCGATCGCGTGCTGGGCGTGCCAGCTCGACACCGCGTACTTCTTCATCCGCGGCGAGTTCCATCATCAGGCGCGCATCGTGCAGGCGGCGATCGAGGAGGCGTACGCGAAGGGCATCTTCGGCAAGCAGGGACTGCTGCGCGGCAAGAAGCCGTTCGCCGTCGAGTGCATTCTGCATCGCAGCGCCGGCGCCTACATCTGCGGCGAGGAGACGGGACTGCTCGAAGCGATCGAAGGCAAGCGCGGTTGGCCGCGCATCAAACCGCCGTTCCCTGCCGTGAAGGGTCTCTTCGGTCGCCCGACGATCGTGAACAATGTCGAGACGCTCGCCGCCGCCGTGCATGTGGTCGAGCGCGGCAGCGAGTGGTGGAAGAAGATCGGCGTGGCGAGCACGTTCGGTGGCATGCCGAGCTGGGGACCGAAACTCATGGGCGTCTCGGGACATGTGAAGCGCCCCGGCTGCTTCGAAGCGCCGCTCGGCATCAAGCTCTCGACGCTCGTTGAGGAGTATTGCGGCGGCATGCGCGGCGGCGCGAAGTTCAAGGGCGCCATCGCGGGCGGCGTGAGCATGGGCATTCTTGGCACCGATCAGTACGACGCGCCGATGGACTTCGACATCGGCCGCGCGTGCGATGTGCTGGGACTCGGCACCGCGTGTCCGACGGTCTTCGATGAACAGACCGACATGGTGATGGTGGCGCGGAACATCGCGCGCTTCTTCAAGAACGAGTCATGCGGGCAGTGCACACCGTGTCGCGAAGGCACCGGCTGGCTTCTGAAGCTGCTGCTTCGCATCGAGCGCGGCGAGGGAACGAGCGCTGATCTCGATCTGCTGCTCGAACTCGCCGGCAGCATGGGGCTGACACCGGGCACGACGATCTGCGGTCTGGCCGACGGCAACAACTGGGCCATCCGCACCATCGTGAACAAGTTCCGCGGCGACTTCGAGAAGCGTGTGAAGCCGCGCTTCGTGCCGGTGTACGTTTCGGCAGGGGCGCGGTGATCGAAATCACGGGTCCGCGCGCCGAGCCCGACGAATGCGCGTGGCTCACGGAACGACTCACGCGGGCGCTGGCGCTCGTCGCGAAGCCCATCGGGGCCGTGTCGATCCGCATCGTGGATGACGAGGAGATGACGCGACTGCATCAGCGGTTCATGAACGACGCGACGACCACCGATGTGCTGTCGTGGTCCGAAACGAACGATCGCGGCGCACTCGAAGTGGAGCTCGCGCTCTGCGCCGACGAGGCTGAGCGACAGGCTCGCGCCCACGGACATGCGCGCCGGGATGAACTGCTGCTCTACGCGGTACACGGTGTGCTGCATGCGGCGGGCTTTGACGATGGCACATCGGACGAGTGCGAACGCATGCGCGCGGAAGAGGCGCGGATCATCGAGGGACTCGGGGACTCGGGCCGCCCGGGCCGCTCGTCGCACGCCAGGGATCCGGAGGGTTCGCCGTGATCGCCGTCATCATCTCTGCGACGGTGGTGCTGGTGCTGACCACGTTCTTCTCGGCGCTCAATCTCTCGCTTTCTCATGCGAGCGAGTCAGCGCTGCAACGGCGGCTGGAGGCGCTCGGTCTCGGACAGCGCGGGCGGTGGATCTTCGATCGCTGGTCGGCCGTCGACGACGCCGTCACCTTCCTGCGGACCTGGGGACGCATCGGCTTCTTCGCGATCGTGCTCTGGGGCATCGCGCGAAAGGGCGACGGCACCATCGCTGCCAATGTGTGGGTCATGGCCGAGGCGCTGCTGATCTCGGCGCTCTTGATCTGGGTCTTCACAAGCGTGGTGGCGGGGGCGATCGCGCGCTATGCGGCGCTCGACTTGATCTCTCGCTCGCTGCCGATGCTGCGCGTGATCGAAGGCGCGCTTCGCCCGCTCACCGCCGTCAGTGGCGGCGTCGACGAGGCGGTGAAGCGACTGACCGGCGCCAATCTGCGGCGCTATGAAGCCGAAGAGGATCTGCTGCGCAGCATCGAGGACACGCAGCGGCAGGGACTGATCGATCCGCTCGCCGCGCGCATGATGGAGAGCGTCGTTGAGTTCACCGACACGGTCGTCGGCGCCGTCATGACGCCGCGCACCGCGATCGAGGGACTCGAATACACCGATGACCTCACGAGCATCCGCGGCGTGATTCATCGCGAGGGTCACTCACGCATCCCGGTCTTCGAGGGCAGTCTCGATCGCATCACCGGCGTGCTCTATGTGAAGGACCTGGTGGTGCTGCTGGGTTCGGATGCGGCGGAATTCAAGCTGTTGCCGCTGCTTCGCCAGCCGATTCGCGTGCCCGAGACGAAACCCGTGCGTGATCTGCTGCTCGAGTTCCAGCGCAGCAAGATGCACATGGCGATCGTGATCGACGAGTTCGGCGGCACGGCGGGTCTCGTCACCATCGAGGATGTGCTCGAAGAGATCGTCGGCGAGATTCGCGACGAGCACGAGGGTGCTGAGGACGAGCCGCCCACGATCGTCGCCAGCGGAGACGATCAATGCGAGGTCGAGGGTCGTGTGCCGATGGAGGAGGTCACCTCGCACTTCCATCTGCCGCTCTCTGACGATGTGCCGTACACGACGGTCGCCGGCTTCGTGCTGCATCACTTCGGTCGCGTGCCGGGTCCGGGCGAAGTTTTCGAGCGAGATGGACTGCGCGTGACCGTGCTCGAAGCGTCGCCCACGACCGTGCGACGACTCTCGGTGGAGCGCCTCCATCCCGTGGATCACTGAGGCTGCCGCGTGCGGCGAATCGTCCACCATGTGGCGATCACCATCGTGGCGACACGCAGGATGTTCACGAGCCAACCACCGCCTCCAGCGCCGCCGCTTGCGCCGGCAAGCATCCACCCAAGGTTCATGCCTGCATGCAGTCCGATCGGCACCCAGATCGATCGCCAACGCGCCAGCAACCATGTGAACCAGAGTGCTCCGAACCCGGTGACGAGCAGCGCGGGCCAGCCGCGCACGACGCCATCGATCGTCCACTCGATGTGCACGGATGCGAAGAGCGCCGCCGCGAGCATCGCGTTCAGCCAGAAGCGTGCTCCGCGCCAGCCCAGCACGCACGCCGTGGCTCTGCTGGAGCGTCGTGCATGCGCGGAGTCACTCCGCTCAATCGAACTCGTCGCCGCGGAAGGTCGACGCGAGATAGGCCTCGCGCACGAGCGGATCGTTGATGATCGATTTCGGGTCGCCGTCGCGCAGATTGCGACCCTCGTGAATGATGTACGCGCGCGAACAGATGCGGAGCGTCTGCTGCACATTGTGATCGGTGACGAGCATGGCGATGCCCTGCGCGGCGAGCTTGCGCACTTCCGACTGGAGTTCTTCCACGGTGTGCGGATCGACCGCCGCAAAGGGCTCGTCGAGCAGCATGAGCCGCGGTTCGGTGACGAGCGCGCGCGCGATCTCAAGTCGTCGTCGCTCACCGCCGGAACAGGTGCGCGCCTGTTCGTGACGCTTGTGCTCCAGTCCGAATTGATGCAGCAGTTCGTCGCAGCGGCGATGCTGATCGGCGCGCGAGAGTCGTCGCGTCTGAAGAATGGCGAGCAGATTCTCTTCGACGGTGAGCCGCTGAAAGACGCTTGGCTCCTGCGACAGGTAGCCCATACCCGCCTGCGCGTGCTGATACATCGGCAGCGTCGTGACATCCCGACCGGAGAAGCGCACGGTCCCACCCTCGGGCGTGATCATGCCGATCGCCATGCGGAAGCTCGTTGTCTTGCCTGCGCCGTTGCGGCCGAGCAGTCCGACGATCTCACCCGCCTCGACCTGGAACGAGACGCGATCAACGACGCGCCGACCGTTGTAGCTCTTGACGAGATCGCGTGTTTCGAGAAGCGGCATCGTGTGTGTGCAGTCGTCTGTCGCGCGGGTCGTCGCCGTGCGTCAGCGATCGAACGGATCGCTCGGTGCAGGAGGCGCGGTGGCGGGCGAAGGCAACACTGACGGCGGCGTGGGAACGACGCCGCGCTCGCCGTCTCGTCGCGCCGCTGCTTCGGGCGTCTCGGCACCAGTTGTGATGCGCTCGACAGGCGTCTCGGATTCGATCGCCAGCAGGTCCGACTGCAGCGCTCGGGCGCGCTGCACGAGCTGCTCCGGGTCCGATCGATCGGCGATGAGTTCAAAGTGCCAGGCCGTGCTGCTCACCGCATTCCATGGGCCGAGCTCGCCGATCAAGTCGATCCCGGCCCAGTCCCAGAAGGGGGCGTCGGCGCGCCCCATGCCGACGACGCTCTCGTAGCCTTCGAGCGTGAGTCGAACGTCGTAGACCCCGTAATGGTCGAATTCGATGCGGCAGGGAGTCCTTCCGACCTCACGGTCGTTGACTCGGACCAAGGCACCGCCGGGGGTGCTCGAAATGTCGATTTGCCGCCTGACGCACCCAGGGAGAGCCAAGGCGATCAGAAGCACCGGCATCCAACGCATGGGCGGAGTGTAACGAGCGATTTGACCTACGGAGGAATGAGCGCAAATGCCTGAAAAACAGCCATTTGCGAAATACTTCGAAAGCACCGACCGGAAGCGTTGACCAAGGCAAACTGGGGGGGATACTCTCCGCCGTCCCTTCGTCTTCTTCTCGGCCCTCCGGGGCCGTGAGACACCGCCGCTCGAGCGTGTCGGAGCGCCCGAGCGGCGGATTTTTTTGACCCATGGTCGATGGCGGGGGGATGCGCACTCGCGAGCTCGAAGATCGACGACGCGTGCGCGCCCGTGCGACGCCCAAGCTGCTGGCCACCACCTGATCGTCGGTGCGGTCTCTGCGCGACCGCCGTGAAGTGCGTCGTGCTGTGGCGGTCGGGTGCATTGACAGTCGGCGACATCGCGAGTGTCATGTCGATCGCTGCGTCCACTCTGGTCGCGGCGAGCAGAGGTTCACCCACATGCATCATCTCACGGTCGATCCCGTCCGCGCCGTCTCATCACTCGTCTCAGCGTTTGCCGCATCGCTCGTCGCCGCGGCACTCACGGGCGCCGCGGTCGCCGCAACGGGCGCACCCGGCTTGCCTGGCGCCGATGCTGCACCGAGCGCCGGCGCGGACGCCGTGCCAACGGCGACGGCCACGCGATTCACCACCGATTCACTTTCGCTTTCACCAGGTGCGCTCATGCAGAGCGAGTCGTTGTCCGGCGCACCGACGGCACCACCGCTCGAGCCGGTTCCTGCGGCGCGCAGGTTCGGCGAAGCGGGCATGATCACCTTCAACATCTTCGGTGACTTCGCGACGGACCTGGACAACGCATGGATGGCCGGCGGCCAGTTCGGCATCAGCTGGTTCTTCATGGACAACCTCAGTCTCGATGTCCAACTCGAGCAGTACGGCATCTCGCAGGATGGATCGGGCGCGTATGCGATCGGGCCGGCGATGCTCTTCCGCTGGCACTTTTTGGCGCAGGAGACATGGTCGCTCTACGCCGATCTCGGATGCGGCGTCATCTACGCGACGAATCCTGTGCCGAGCGATGGGTCGCGCTTCAACTTCACGCCGCGACTCGGTGTCGGTGCCTCGATCGGCTTGAGCGAGAGTGCGCGCGTACTGACGGGCGTGCGCTGGTTCCACATCTCGAACGCGAACACGAGCACGCCGAATCCCGGCCGCGACAGTGCGGAGCTCTACGCGGGGCTTTCGTTCGCCTTTTGAGGCTCGCGCGCGGTGCGATCAGCGCGGATAGCCGTTCGGGTGCGCGGAGCGCCACGCCCACGCGGTCGCGACGGTTTCGTCGAGCGACATGAATCGCGGCGACCACGCGAGTGCGCGTCGCGCGTGCGTCGCCTCCGCGAGCAGCGTCGGCGGATCACCAGCGCGGCGCGGTGCCGACCGGTGCGGGATCGGCTTCCCGGTCACGCGCCGACAGGCGTCGAGCACTTCGCGCACGGAGAAGCCGCAGCCGATGCCGATGTTCGCGATGAGCGGCTGCGTCGGTGACAGCCGATCAAGCGCCAACAGATGCGCGTCGACGAGATCGCTCACATGCACATAGTCGCGCACGCAGGTGCCGTCGGGTGTCTCGTAGTCCTCGCCGAGCAGATCGACATGCGTGCGTTGACCGAGCGCCACTTCGAGACAGACCGGAATGAGATGCGTCTCAGGTCGGTGGTCCTCGCCGAGCCGTCCCTTCGGATCGCAGCCGGCGACATTGAAGTAGCGGAGGATCGCGAGCGAGAACGGTGCGTGCGGCGACGCGCTCTGCTCTGCGCCGTGCGCGGTGCCCTGCGCTGTGTGTGGTGATGCCAGCTGCGCCGCGTGTTCATCAAGCAGCGCCTGTTCGAACGCCAGCTTGCTCCGACCATACGGATTGATCGGCCGCTGCGGGCAGGACTCGCGGATCGGCAACTCGGAGGCATCGGGCACGCCATAGGTGGAACATGTGCTGGAGAAGACGAAGCGTTCGATGCCGCACGCACGACTTGCCGCGAGCAGGGAGAGTGAGCCGCCCAGATTGGTGTGCCAGTACAGGAGCGGTTGCTGCACGCTCTCGCCGACATACGAGAGGGCCGCGAAGTGAATGACAGCGTCGGCGCCGAAGGCGCGGAACAGTTCAGTCAGCCGCGCCTGATCGAGCACATCGACGGGAGCGAATTCGAAGCGGCCGTTGGCGGCTGAACGCAGCACCTCGATCGCGTGCGGGTTGCCTCGCACCATGTTGTCGATGCCGAGCACGCGATGTCCGCGCTCAAGCAATGCCAGCGCCGCATGACTGCCGATGTAGCCGGCGGCACCGGTCACCACCACGGACGAAGGGCCTGTTTCGGCCGTCGGTCGTGCGCTCGACATGGGTGGGAAGGTATCGGCCGCTGCTCTCGCGGGATCGGGCTGTCACGGCGAGGATCGGCAGCCCAAGTTATTGGCGGTCGCCAAAGGACGGCCTGCCTCACGCTCGGTTGACTTGCTGTTCCGCTCGCACATGGGGAGAATGGTCGCCCATATGGACGGATCTTCCAGGCGGCGGAGCCGAACTCGTTCGGCCTCCACCCCCAGCGTCGGCGGCGTCAAGGATGGACGCGACCCGGGTTCTCCTGCCAACACCGAAGTGAAACTCAGACTCGCAGGCACCCCACCCCTTTCGGCCGTCCCGGCCGACGACGCTGCATTCGCCACCCTCAGGGAGGCGTGCCGACTGCTCGACGAACTTCGAGCTGCACGGGCGGCGCTCGATGAGCGTCTGACCGCGAGTGGCAAACGCGACCCGGTCCAGTTGGTGACGGGGCGGACCGCACTTGAACGGGCATGCGTGGAGACCGAGGCAATGATCCGGACCATGGACGACCTGTTGAGCGAAACGGCCGAGCGCCTGCTCGTTTCGCCGCCGTCGGGAGCCTGACCGTGAGTACGCAGGGCGTGACTTTCGACATCCCGGCAGTGGGGGCGGATCGCGAGACCGTTCAGCGCGCGCTGGACGAAGCCTTCGGCTATCGAGGTGATGTGACGCTCGAACTCGCCGACGGCAGTGTCGTTGACGGATTTGTCTTCGATCGCCGGGCGGGACCGACGCTGGAGCAGTCGATCGTTCGCATCGTGCCGAAGGATTCGGAGGAGCGACGCAGCATCCCGTACGCGAGCATTCGTCGGGTCGTCTTCAGTGGCAGGGATCCTGCCGCCGGCAAGACCTGGGAGAACTGGCTGAAGCGCTACGCGGAGAAGAAGTTGCGCGGCGAAGCGGCGGGCATCGAGTCGGAACCGCTCGAGTGATGTGAGCCAGCGCCAGGGGGCGAGCGAGGCCTGTGCAGCGCCGAGCAGCGCGCGCTGCTAAGGATTGAGTTCGCGACCTGAATTCGGGTCGAGGATTCGCCAACCGAACTCGCGCGCCAATCGGATCACCACCACCCACGCGATGTCGTCGTCCGAGATCGAGAGCAGCATCTGCGTCACCGGATCCTGGCCTGGCGGTAGCTCGATTTCGATGCCCGGGCCATAGAGCACATCGCCGCCTTCGCGTTCTGGCGCCGTGTTGCAGTGCTCCAGCCCGGCCACGAGATCGCGCCGCGTTCCGAGCGGCGCCAACGCGCCGTCCTTTCCGCCTGACCTCGCGAGAATCACGAATTGCCGCCGTGACATCGAAGGGCGGACGATATCCGATCCGTTGGCGCTCGCTTGGTCGGGGGTCATGAGCGTCGTGTTCGTCCGGCGCGGCGCCGCCCGCCCTCGGGCGCTCCATCGGATTTGTCGCTCCCGGCGTCGTTGCCGCTGCTTGCGGGCTTTGCGGGAGCATCGCCGCCGGTGGCCGCGGTGCCGTCATCGTCGACCTCTTCAAAGAGCAGGTCGACGGCGCGATCAATGAGTTTCCGCAAGGGCACCGGCTTGCAGAAGTAGGCGTCCGCGCCGAGCGCTTGGGCGTAGGTCTGATGGCGACGGCCCTGATTGGCGGTGACCATGATCACCGGCGGCGGGTCGGGCTGAGCGCGGATCTTTTCGAGCACCACGAATCCGCTGGCGGCGGGCAGCATGACATCGAGCACGACCAGATCGGGCGTGCGCTGCGCCACCGCGCGGATCGCGGCGGCACCGTCCACGGCGGTCTCGGTGGTGGCGCCCTCGGTCCGCAGCGCGAGTTCGATTCCGGCCAGAATGTCAGGGTCGTCATCGACCACGAGCGCGTGAATGCCATCGAGTCGACCAGCCATGAACACAGGGTAGCCACCGCGCCGTCGATGCGTGCTCAGTTCGCACTCGAAGTGATCTTCGCGAATTCCGCGTCGGTCATCCACGGAAGCGATCGCAGCTTGTGTTGAAGCGACTCGGGCATCGGTCGTCCTTCGCGCTCGAAACGCGGTCGACTCTTCCAGCGGCGATGGATCCAGAGGTACTGCTCCGGCGCCATGCGCACCGAAGTCTCGATGCCGCGCGTGTACCGCGCCGTGATGTAGAAGAGCGGATCCTCCTGCGACTCCCACTGCTCGGGGCCGAAGAGATCGATGGTCTCCAGCCGGTAGTGGAAGCCGTCGCCTTCGCGCAGCGCCACGCCCACCACGATCGGCACGCGGTAACGCATCGCCAGCAGCGCAATCGACTTGTAGGCGGAGGCGAGTCGTCCGAAAAAGGGCACGAAGATGCCATCGTCGCCTGCATTCTGATCCGCGATGAAGCCGATGCGCCCGCCGCCCTCGACGATCCGCTGGATCTCATCCGTGGCGCCCCACTTGGTGAGCACATGCAGTCCGCGCGCTTCGCGCATGTCGAGCAGCCAGCGATTCAAGTGACGATTGTCGAGCGGTCGCGCCACAGCGCTCACGGGGAACCCGAGCAGCGCGAGTGTGAACCCGAGCAATTCCCAGTTGCCGCAGTGACCGGTGACGAAGAACGCGGGTCGTTTCGAGAGCAGCACATCCATGGCGGCGCTCACTGTGCCGAAGCGGACATAGCGCGGCCACGAGCGCACGTTGAGCACCTGCGGCATGATCACGCTCTCCACCATGAAGAGCCGGAACATGTTCCCGATGCTCGCCTCGGCCAGCGCCTGACGGCGCTCGATCGAAGCGTCGGGAAACGCCATCGCCAAGTGGTCGTCCACTCGGCGCCCGCGCTTCGGATTGATGCGATGAAAGAGGCGACCCACCGTCGAGGCGGTGCGCAGATTCTGTTCCGGACTGAAGGCGTGAAAGACGGCCGCGAATGTTCGCAGCGCTGCGTACTGCCCGAACTGCGTCAGTTCACCGACGACATCCACTCAACGCGCAGCCTGTCCTGTGAGCACCTGCAGGCGATTCCAATTGAGCACGGGGATCTGTGCTTCGACGGCGTCGTTGAAGAGCTTGTCGTAGATCTCGCGCGCCGTGCGAGCATCGATGTACGCGCGGATCTGCGCATCGGTCACATCGATCGGCAACGGCGGAGGAATCGGTGGCTGCTGTCCAAGCACCAGGAAGTCGAGGTCACCGGTGAGTTGCTCGCCGTCGACCACTTCGCCTCCCCACTCGCGAATGCGGCTGCGGATGAAGTCGGCCTCATCGGTCGTCGGCCGTGCATCCTGGTCGACATCGAACTTGCCGAAGACGAGGAACTTGTACTTCATGCCCGGCTGATAGACGGCGTTCACGAGCACATCGCCGCGCACGACGGGACGAGCGGTGGTGCCGCGCGTGATGCGTGCCGTGGCGGTTTTGTCAGCGACGCGAATCACCTGGATGCTCGCCTTGCCGCGTGCGGTCTGGCCCGTGCGATCATCGAGCTGGATGCCCTCCGGTGTCTCGTAGACCTCGAAGGTCATGCCCGGCTGCACGCGCTCGTCGCGACCGATGTCGAGGAAGACTGCGCCCTCGGCGCTGTTGACATCGATCACGCGACCATCGACCAGTGAAGCGGGATTCGGCGCCTTCATGGTGAACGCGCTGAGCTTGCGGCCCATCTCGTTGTTGCGCGTCTTCAAGAGATCGCGCTCGGCGTTGATCGCGTCGATCTGCTGCTGCATGTCACCGACGCGACCGCGATAGGTCTGCTCGATCTGGTCCTTGCTCTTCTGAATGTCGGCGACGGCATCGCTCACATCCTGGCGATAGCCCTCGGCGGCCTGGCTGTAACCGCTGATCGAGCCCTGCACGCGCTTGAGCTCGTCTTCCTTGGCGGCCAGTTGTCGATCGGTCTCCGTGCGCAGATCGGCGAGCTGCTTGAGCAGATCGGCCTGCTTCTGCTTGGCGGCGTCGATCTCGCCGCTGGCGACGGCCATCTCGCTGCGCTGACGCTCCCACTCGGCACGAAGACTCGTCTGGCCAGCCTTCGCTTCGTCGATGCCGAACGAACGGGCGAGGTCGTTGAGTGCGCGACCGCGATCACCGGTCACGAAGCCGGCGGCGTTCTGCGCCTCGTCGAGCATGTAGGAGACGAGCGTGAGATTGCGCTTGGCCGCTTCGGCCTGGAGGCGCTTGACCTCGTCGCGCTGCAACTCATCGCGCGCGATCTCGTGGAGCTTGGCACGATCCGTCGCGGCGCGTTCTTCCGCAAGCGTCTGATTGCGCCACATGATCACGGAGAAGACGAGCAGCGCCACCGTCGCAAGGACGAAGATGACGAGCGTGACGAGGGTGCCGGTACCGCCAGCGCGAGTGGCCATAGAAGAGGAACTCCGTGCGAAACGCGAGGTCGAGGGAAGTCGCAAGTGTCCGGGAAGAGCGGTGCGCCGTCAAGCGCTCGTGCTGCGGACGGCTTCTTCGAGCGTGGTCGTGCCTTCGGTCACTTTCACCAAGGCCGCGTCCCGGAGCAGGCTGAGATTCCCACCCGCCAGTGCGACCCTGGCGATGCGGTTGGCGTTGGCCCGCTGCATCACCAGCTCGCGCAATTCCTCGGTCAACTGCAGCAGTTCGTAGATGCCGACCCGGCCGCGATAGCCGGTCTGACGGCACTCGCGACAGCCGCGCCCGCGCCGCAGCGATTGACCCGGTGCGAGCGTGAATCCCGTCGGCATCTCACCGAGAGCGGGCTCGAAGGTCTCCTTGCACGCGTGGCAGATTCTTCGCACGAGGCGCTGCGCCATCACGCCCTCGACCGTGCTTGCCACAAGAAACGGCTCGACGCCCATGTCGAGCAGTCGCGTCGTGGCAGCGCACGAGTCGTTCGTATGCAGCGTGGAGAAGACGAGATGTCCCGTGAGCGATGCCTGCACCGCGGCTTCGGCCGTCTCGCGATCGCGGATCTCGCCGATCATGATGATGTCGGGATCGTGGCGCAGGATGGCGCGCAGTCCTGCGGCGAAGTCGAGTCCGACCTGGTGATTCACCTGGATCTGACTGACGCCGGACACTTGATACTCCACGGGATCCTCGACGGTGATCGCCTTCACCGCATCGCTCACGATGCGCTTGAGCGATGCATAGAGCGTGGTGCTCTTGCCGCTGCCGGTCGGCCCGGTGACGAGCACAATGCCGTGCGGCCGCGCAATGAGATCGTCCCAGCGCTGCAGCAGATCCGACGGCATGCCGAGTTCTTCGAGTCCCATCAACACCGCGGTCTTCGAGAGAATTCGAAGCACGACGCCTTCGCCGTAGAGCATGGGAATGATGCTCGCGCGCAGATCGAACTCGGCACCCTTGTGGCGCAGTGTGATGCGACCGTCCTGCGGCTTGCGCTTCTCGGCGATGTTCAGGTTCGCCATGATCTTGAGTCGGCTCACAATGGCGTTGCGAAACCGCGTGACCGTCGGCGGCACACCCGCTTCGGAGAGCACACCGTCGATGCGATAGCGGATGGCGAGCTGATGTTCGTAGGGCTCGATGTGCACGTCCGTCGCGCGCTCGCGGATCGCTTCGATCAGCAACTCGTTGACGAGGCGGATGACGCTCGCTTCCTGCGCCTGTTCGGCGTCGTCGCCGAGTGCCGGTGTCAGGTCGAGTTCGGCGGGACCGTCGCCGGTGAGTGCATCGAGCGTGTCGCCCGCCACGCCATAGCGACCGCGAATGAACTTCAGGAGGTCGCGTTCATCGGCGAGCGCGAGCTCGATCGAATACCCGGTGAGCATGCGCAACTCGTCGAGCGCGGAGAGCTCGCTGGGATCGCTGGTGGCGACGCGAAGGGTGCGTCCATCGCAGGCGATCGGCACGCACTTGAGCTTGAAGACGACTTTCGCGGGCAGCGTGCGAAGCGTTTCGTCGTCCACTTCCTGGGCCGCAAGATCGATGATCGGCAGGTGAAACTGCGCCGCGAGCGCCGTGAGCACATCGTCGCTGGTTGCGAAGCCGAGTCGCAGCAGGGCATGGTCGAGTCGCTCACCCGTTCGCTTCTGCTCGGCGACGGCCTCCGCCAGTTGGGCTGGCGTCAGCAGGCCGCGTTCGAGCAGATAGGTGTCGATTCCCATGAGAGGCTACTGAGGCGCTGCGATGCTATCGGTGCCAAGGGAGCAGTCGCCCACATCATTGGCGGACCGGCCGCTTGCAGGCCGGCGGCGGCTCTGCCACAATGCCCCGTTCTACCAGCGAGGTTGAAGCATTGCCCAATACCGAATCGGCGAAGAAGCGAGTCCGTCAAGACGTCAAGCGAAATGCGCTCAGTAACTGGCGCAAGCGTCAGGTCAAGGACCAGATAAAGGCCTTCCTGCAGGCCGTTCATGATCGCGATGTGAACGTGGCCGAGACCGAGTTCCGTAAGACGGTGGCGGTGCTCGACAAGATCGGCTGCACCAACACGCTGCACAAGAACACGGCCAGCCGCCGCAAGGGTCGGCTCGCCAAGCGCCTCAACTCGCTCAAGCAGGGTGCCGCGAGCAAGTGATCGGTCGGGCGGTCGGCGCCGTTCCGGCGGCGCCGGCTTGGGGCGCGCGCATGCGTCGGGCGATGAGTCGTCGGCGGAAGGTGCGCGGCGTGGCCGCGGCCGAGCCGAAGGTAGTGATGCCCGCGCTGGAAGTGGCGACGGTCTTCCCGGAAGCGCCGGCGCATCGGGCTACTTTGATCGCTCGCAGCAACCGCTTGAGATCCTGGCGTTTCTCGCGCCGCTGATCGTCTTCTTCGAATTCGGATTGGTCGGCGCGCTGCGCCTCGGCGACGGTTGGGTGTTCACCAATCGAGCTCACTCGGCGCTGCTTGAACTCTTCGATTGGGTCGGGGTGCACGCGGATCGGCTGCGTTTGCCGGCGCTCTCGCTGCCGGCCGCGGCGCTCGTGGTCGTCTTGCTCGTGTGGCAGGTGATCGCGCGACGCGCGTGGACGCTGCACTTGCCGACTGTGGGATTCATGGCAGTCGAGTCGGTACTCACGGCGCTGCCGATCGTGGTGCTTGGATGGTTGCTTGCGGCGTTGCCTTGGGCCAGCGTGCCGGAGCCGCGCTCGCTCGGCATGACGGGGCAGATCGCAGTGGCCGTCGGCGCGGGCCTCTATGAAGAGCTGCTCTTCCGACTGGTGCTGATCTCGCTGATCCACTCGCTGCTTCGTCGCATGCGCGCGTTCAGCGACCGCTCGGCCACGATCGCCGCGGTCGTGTTCGCGGCGCTGCTCTTCGCCTTCTATCACCCGATCCTGGTGGATGGACATCTGGCGATGCGCGATGCAACGGTGCTCTTCGCCGCGGGCCTCTGGTGGGGCACGCTCTTTGTGGTGCGCGGCTTCGGCATCGCCGTCGGTTCGCATGTCGCGTACGACGCGATCGTGCTGTTGCTGCCGGCGCTGCTCAACCACCGGGCGGCATGAATCCGGTCCAGAGGAAGAACGCGGTCAAGCCAAGGTATCCAGCCGTATTGAGCGTGTCGGCGACGACGAGTGCCACGGGACCGGCCGCGAGTTTCGGGTCGAGCTTCAGCGTGCGCAGCGCCACGGGAACGAGTGTGCCGGCGAGCGCCGACGCGATCATTCCGAAGGTCGTGGCGCAGAGCAGCACCGTTGCCATCGGCACGCGCTGTTCGCTGGGGCCGAAGATCAGCGCCGCGCCGCCTGCCACGAGTCCGCACGAGATGCCGAGCAATCCTGCGCTGCCGAACTCGATGCGCAGCCGACGCAGGAACGGTCGCCATGCCATCGGCGTCTGTTCGACCAGCGGCAGCGCGATCGTGTGCGCTTGAATCGCGATCGATTCACCGAGCGTCAGCACCAGCGGAAAGAAGAAGACGAGCGCCACGACGGTGGAGCTCGCGGCCTCGAAGATGCTGGCGATGGCGGCGCAGCTCAAGCCACCGACGATGTTGCATGCGAGCCACGGCATGCGAAGACGGAAGCCGCGCAGTGCACCACCCATGCGCGCCTGCTCGACGCTCACGCCGATCATCTGGAAGAGATCTTCCGATTGGCGCTGTTCCGCGAGATCGGTCGTGCCCTCGCTGTAGATCTGCACATCGATCGTGCCGAGCAGTCGATCCTCGCCATCGACCACCGGCAGCGCCAGCAGGCGCTGGCGCGAGAAGAGCTCGAACGCCTCGCGCAGCGGCGCGTCGAAGCGCACGGCGATGCGATGGTGGATCATCAGGTCGCTGAGTTGCGCATCTGGCGGGGAGAAGAGCAATCTGCGGATCGGCAGCAGACCGACGAGACGGTCGGCGTCATCGACCACATAGATGTAGATCACCTGGCCGATGATCGTACGGCTGCGAAGCGAGTCGATCGCTTGCGAGACCGTCTGCTTGGCACTGACCGCCGTCTGCATGGCGGTCATCAGTTGGACGACCGGCTGCTCGAGATCGAAGCTCCGTTGCACGAGTCGCAGAGAATACCGGCTGCGCCGTTACCATCCGTGCATGCCGAGCATGAGCGACCCGTCGAGCGTGCGACTCCTCTGTCTCGATGTCGATGGCGTGCTCACGGATGGCGGCATCCTCATCGACGATCGCGGACACGAGACGAAGCGCTTCCATGTGCATGACGGCGCCGGGCTGCGCATGTGGCGCTCGCTTGGTCTCGAAGTGGCGGTCATCACCGGTCGGCGCGGCATGGCGCTGCGACATCGACTTGAGGAACTCGGCATTCGCATCGTCGTGAGCGGCGCCGGTGACAAGGTGGCGGCGTTCGAACAGATCGCTCGGGAGCTTGGCGTGCACGCATCGCAGGCGGCGATGATCGGCGACGACCTTCCGGATCTGCCGCTGCTGCGCGTCTGCGGATACCCTGTGGCCGTTCCAGACGCAGTGGAAGAAGTGAAGGCAGTCGCTCGATATGTCACGACTCGTCCGGGTGGCGGCGGCGCGGTGCGGGACGCCATCGAGCACCTGCTGCACGCGATGGGTCGCTGGGATGAGGCCGTCGCCCGTTTCGTCGGCGGCCCGTCGACTGCATGACGAACGCAAGGATGGCCCCATGATCGCCCGCGAACAGAAGGCTTCACTCATCGCTGCGCGGCCCGGGCTCTTTGTCGTGTTGGCGGTCGTGCTCGGTGCGTTGCTGCTCGGCGCGGCGCTCTTCTGGGATCGCGTGCCGACGCGACGCGAACGGCGCACGCGCATCGCGGACGCGGTCGATGTCGTGGTGCCGCCGCCGCTCACGGAAGAGGAGACGCGCGCGGGCGGCGCGGGTGGACTGCAGGAACGCGTGGCACTCGAGTCGGGTGCGTGGGTGCAGGTCGCCGACGCGGATGGACGACTGCAGCAGCGCTACCGAGCGACGCGACTCGACCCCGAGCCGGATCGTTGGGTGCGCATGGAACAGCCGCACGCGATCATGTACCCGAGCGACGGCCGCGTGATGATCATGCGCGCCGATCACGGTCGTGCGCGCGTGCCGAAGCGTGCGCTTCAGGCGGGGCGATTGACGGGCAATGTGGAGATCAAGATCTACCGCGCGAAGGACGGCGAGCGCGTTCGTTTCAAGGATGACGAGCCGATCAATCGCCCGGCGATGATCATCTTGTCCGACGAAGCGCAGTTCGACGAGGTGCTCGGAGAGATTCGCTGCGACGGCTGGGTCGATGTCTGGGTCGAGGAAGAGGCCGTCGTCGAGGGTCGCTCGGAGACGCGCACCATCACCTTCAAGGGCGAAGGTCTGCTCATCGGCATCGATCCGGAACCGCGCACGGTGGAGCGACTCTTCGTGGAGAAGCCGCTCACGCCGATTGTGATCACGAAGACGGTGAAGGAGGTCGATCGCGCGAGCGCCGCCGTTGCTGCCGATGCTGCCGTTGCTGGACCGGGTGGCGGTGCGGTATCGAGCGCGACGAATGGCGCTGTTGCGGCTGAGCCCGCAGCGACCGGCGCGAAGAACGCCACAACCCGTGATACGAAGATCATCGTCGGCGGCGCGGAAGGCACCGCCGCAGCCTCGGTGAACGGCGACGGGTCCACGACCGTGGAAGTCGTCGTGGCGCCCACCGCGCCGAGTGCGGCGGCCGCCGCCGACGCGCGGCCATTTCGCTTGACGCTGAACGACAATGTGAGCATTCACCGTGTGGCCGATGGTCGCGAGACCACGATTCGCGGTGACAAACTGATCGCGGTCTTTTCGCTGCAGAGCAGTGGATTGCGCGATGCGCTCGCGGGCATGTTCCCCGTGCTGCCGACGGCGGATGACTTTGACGCATGGCGCTTCGCGCAGGCTGGACCCATGACGCCGCCCGGGTGGCTCTCGCTGCCATGGGCTGGACGACTCGCCGTTCTCTCGCTGGCAGCGCCGGCTCAGAAGACGCCGGAGCCGCGCGGAGGTGATGAAAGGATCACGATCCGGTACGAGGGTCGACTCGTGATGGTGCCCGCCGAGGACGCCGGGAGCGAGCTCGCGTCGCCTGAGGATGTCGTGCTCATCATCGACTCCGACCCGCGCGGGGCGCGGCAGGTGGTCGAGATCGAGGATGTGCGCACGCTCGCTCGCGCGCGCTGCGAGCGACTCGTCTATCGCGGCTTCGACGAGAGCGTCGAACTCGATGGGAGCGTGCGCCAGCCGCTCGAAGTGGAGAGCCCGCGCATGGCACTCGAAGGCGGACGCTTCCGCTTCGAGCGTCGCACTGGCCGCGGCGAAATCCCGGGCCAAGGTCGAATGAAGCTCGGCGATCGCGAGCGCTCCGCGTCAGAGGCGGCGGCAAAGGCGCAGGCGCCGGCAGCTGGCGCGCCGAAGGGGAGCCCGGAGTCGGGTGCGCAGTCTGGCGGTGGTTTGAATGCGGCAGCGCGATCGGCGACGCCACCCATTCCCGCGCGCGATCTCGAGATCACTTGGCAGGATCGACTCAACATCGAGCTCGAAGATGAGACGAAGGGTTCGCGCATCAAGTCGGCGCACTTCCAGGGCGCGGTCGTCGTCGATCATGTCGACTTCGCGCTGCGCTCGAAGGGACTGCGCGTGCTCTTCGGTCCGGGCAAGGGCGGTGATGCGGATGCGACGGTGCAGGCGATCATCGCCGATGGCGGCGCGCGGGCGGAGCGCCTCTCCGAGAGCGGCACGCTTGCGGCGCGCATCATCTTCATGGAGTTGGCGCAGGATGATGCGGGGCGCATCACGCCGAAGACGCTCACGGCGCGCGGAGGCGTGGAGGCGGCGGACAAGTCGCAGACGATGTGGAGTGATGATCTCAAGGTCGACTTCGAACCGCGCAAGACGGATGGAACCGTAGCGACCGGTCCGAATGGCGCCGACGGAAACACGGGAGCGTTGGCGCTCGGCGACGAGATGGGCGATGTCGAAGCGACGACGATTCGCGCAGGAACGCTGCCGGATCTCGACTCGGTCACCGTCGACGGCATTTCGCTCGCGGACCCTGCGCCCGCCGAAGGTCGAAGCGACGGCGGTGTGCAGATCCTGTTGCGCGATGGTGCGCGCGTCTTCGCACAGCGGCTCGAGGGCGATGCACGCGAGCGCCATGTGAAGCTCTACGGTCCCGATGTGATGATCGTGCACCGCAATGTCGTTGCGGATCAGCTCGACCATCTTGACATCGACGAGGCGAAGGGCACGGTGACCGCGGAGGGACCCGGGCGCTTCCGCCACTTCCGCGAGCCGGTCGTCGACTCACTGCCGTCGCCGCGCATGCGTCCCGATCCGAAGGGTGCCGTCGGACTCGACGCGACCTGGAAGGATCGCATGCACTTCAGCGATCGCGCTAATGATGGCGGCGGCTCCATCGATCTCATCGGTGGTGTGAAGGTCCGCGCCAGTCGCACCGATCGCGAGTTCTCCGCGCTCGATGCGCAGACGGTGCAGCTTGATCTTCGCAACGATCCCAACGCGAAGACCGCGCGGCCGCAGGGCGCCGGCGAGGGCGCTGCGCTGGGCACATCGTCGGATCCCGAGCTGCTCTCCTCCGGCACGCGCAGCATCCAGCGACTGATCGCGAAGAACGATGCGCGCCTGGAGAACCAGACATGGGCCACGGACGCGCGCATCGGCGAGCCGCGACTCTTCCGCGTGACCGGCAATCACATTGAGTACGACACGGTCACGGGCGAAGCGAAGGTGGTGGGCGAGGGCTCGCTGCTCGTGCACGACACCACCGAGAAGCCCGCAGGAGCGGGCGGCGCCGCGACTCCCGATGCACGCGGCACCACGCGATTCAAGTGGGGCTCGAGCATGGACATGACGCGACTCGGCTCGCAGCGCTTTCTCGTCGTCATGAACGATGGCGTCGAGGTGCTGCACACCGGGTTGCAACCGACGGATACCTTCACGGTCACGTGCCGCACACTCGAGACGACGCTCCTGCGACCCGGCTTCGGTGATAGCGCGCCGGCGAAGGCCGCGCCATCGGACGCCGCAAGCGGTCAGCTCGCGAAAAGCGCGGATGTCGATCTCGGTGGTTCCGCGGAGGTGCAACGAATCCGCGCCATCGGTCAGGTGATGGTGCGAGCGCCGGAGGCCGACATCGAGTGCGAGGATTTCGACTACGACGTGCGCACGCAGATTGCACAGATCAAGTCGCGCGAAGGACGACTCGTCACAGTGTTGCGCCGCGACAATCCCACGCCGATCCGTGCGACGAGCGTCATCTGGGATCGCACAACGGGTCGGATGACGATCCAATCGGGAAGCGGCGCCATCGGGCGCTGAGCGCCAGCGTGAAGTCGGTCGATCGGCGTGCCAATCAGCTGCGGCGGCGGCGCGATCCGATGCCAGCGGCGACCAGCACGAGCGCCATGGCGCCTGGTGCGGGAATCGTCTGCGTACCGACGACGCCGGTGCCATCCGTTCCGAAGAGCAGGCGCACATTGGCGAACTGTGAATCAGTGAGTCCGCTGGCGCCGGTGAAGCTCAGCGTGAGCGCCTTCTGGATGAACGGAAACTGCGAGCCGCCGAAGGGCACGTTCGTGCCATCGAAGGTGTTGGCCGCCACGATGCCGTAGTTCGGGCTGGAGTTGCCGAGCGTGATCGAGCCGCCGTGGAACGCGCCGTTGAATCCGGTCGTTGCGGCTCCATACGCAGCGAGTGGCGTCGAGCCCAGCGCGCTCGTCCATGATCCAGCGAGCGCACCGCTCGTGGTCGACGCAGTCTCGCTCGTCCACATTTCGCTGCCTGCTGTCAGGGCGATGGCGCTGAGTGACAAGGCGGGCGAGCCACCGAGGATGTCGAAGACCACGCCGGTGAGTGCGTTGCCTTGCGCCGTGGTGCGCGGGCCCGTCGTGTTCGTGAGCACGATCGTCAGCGTGTTGCCGGAGACCGTGAAGAACGCTGAACCGGACGCACTGGCGTTGACCTCCGGGTTGTAGCCGGAGCCGTCGAAGACGACCGATGCGTTGGACGCAGCGGCAATCGACAGGGCACCGGCGCCGGCGAGAACCCAACGAGAAGGTCGCATGGAACGCTTGCAGATGGAACGGAACATGGTGTGCACTCCGATGAAGGCGGGATCGCCGACGGAACCGAACGCCCTCGAACAGGAAGCTCCTGCTTGAGGCACCGTTGAAAGACGATGTCATTCAATGGACGCCGGGGCGAGTTCGAAGTGTGCTTGCGAGTGGCGCATCGGTGAGGCCAGCACGACTGCGCCGCCCAGGCTCGCCCCATAATCGCGTGCACTCCCGGTTATGAGATTCACACGGTGCAGCGCATGTAGGCTCACGCGCATCGACCGTTCAGGCTGCGGGGTGCGAGAGTGACCTGCGGCGGTCGGTTGAACACGGGCGCCATCGTGCACATGCGCAACGAGAGTCTCGCCGGTTGGTGCCGCGGATGCGGGCAGACGGTTGTCGATGCGCCCGGCACGACCGGGCGCTGTCCCGAGTGTGGGCACGATCTGCGCGAGGGCATCGCAGAGTTCAGGCAGCTCGCGGCGCGTCCCGGTGCGACGGCGGCGCTCGCGTGGTCACTCACCTTCCTCTCGGCGGCGCTCTTGGTGCATGCGCTGGCGATTCTCCTCTTCGGCAGTGTCGGTGAGCTGGAGCGGTTGCTGGTACGGGCCGTTGCCTCAGAGCAGTCTAAGCTCGCGCTGCGCTATCCGATCTGGGCGCTTTCCTCGCTTCGCCCATGCGTCGGTGATCTCGTCGGCACGAGCGCCAATCAGTTTGCGCTCATCGCGTTGCTTGCGGTGTGCGTGGCGATGCGGCGCCTGCGCACACTCGATGGAGTCACCGCCGCGGCCGCGCTCTGCGCAGTCGTGCTGGTTGTCGGCGCGACCGTCGCCGACCAACTCTCGTTGGATGCCCTCGTCGGTCGATCGTCGCAGAGTTGGTTCGACGCACGATGGGGGGAGTATCTGCCCTGGCGCAGCGATCGGCTCGGGCTGTTCCGGATCGCGGCGCTGCTGAATGACTTGGCGCTCGTCGCGACGCTGCTCGCATGCGTGCGAGCGATCAGACGCTGGTGTCCAGTGTTGCAGAAGAGAATGCTCGCAGGACCACTCGTGCTTCTTTTGCTTGCCGTGGCACTCAACCTGATCCGGCGCTTCTCGATCGCGGGCCCGTCGCATCCGGCGCTGCCGCGCGGCCCAACCTCCGACGCCTGGCTCGATGTGTCCATGTTGTTCGTCCGCCAGCATGGACTGGTGTTCTCCTGGATCGCGGTCATCGCGGCGGTCATCTCGATTTTCTGGATCGGATGGCTGCTCAGAGTCGCCGCCGGCTCCTTGCATGAGTGCGCGCGCGTCGCCGGCCGCTCGCAGACGCGAGTCGAACGGCTGCTCGCTCGGCCGTGGACTTGGATCACACTCACCGCAGCCATGAATGTGCTGCTGATCGCGGTGCTGCTGCCCGGAACGTTCGCAGGCGTGACGCGCGCACGCTGGCGCGCCGACTGGGATGGACTTCCTTCTCCGCTTCTCCTTGCGCTCCCGCTCATGCTGCCTGCAGTCGCTGCCGCGATCACTGGAAGTTGGCGACTCGGGCTGAAGCTCGCGGCAGTGGCCGCGCTCTCCATTGGTTTCGGCGCGATGATCGTGATCGGCCTGGGTTGGGCGCCATGAGGCGCGCCGTGCGCGCACGACTTCGAGCGATCGCCCGGAGCGGCGGCGATCAGAGCTGGGAGCGAATCGTCCAGAGATCGGGGAAGAACGGCTTGAACAGTGTGGTGCGCAGGTACGCCGCGCCGGGAGAGCCGCCCGTGCCCTGCTTGAATCCGATCGTGCGCTCGACCATCTTCACATGGCGATAGCGCCACTCCTGCACACCCTCGTCGAAGTCGACGAGCAGTTCACAGATCGATGCCTCCGGGCGCTGTTCGCGATAGATGCCGACCAGCGTCTGCTGCAGCGCGGCGCTCTCTTCGATCGGCGCCGTCACATCGCGCGAGAGCAGCTCGGGCGGAACAGTGTGGCCGTGACCGGCGATGAAGCGAAGAAACGCATCCCAGATCGTCGGTGCGGCAAGTCGCTTCTCAAGCGCCGTGCGCTCGGTGCTGTCGGCGGGATAGCGCTCGAGCGCCTTCGCGTTCTTGTTGCCGAATGCGAACTCGAATGCGCGGAACTGCCAGCTCTGGAAGCCGCTCGCACTCGAGAGAAAGTCTCGGAAGGAAAGGAAGTCGATCGGCGACATCGTCTCGAGCACATCGATCTGCGCCACCATCGTCTTCAGAATGGTGAGCATGCGGCGCAGCGTGCGCGACGCGCGCGGTGCATCGCCCGCGATCAGCAGCGACGCAAGTCGATCGGCTTCGTGCAACTGCTGCTTGAACCAGAGTTCATAGACCTGGTGGATGACGATGAAGAGCGTCTCGTCATGTTCGACCGGCTTCGACTCCGGCTGTTGGAGCGAGAGCAGCTCCGGGATCCGCAGGTAGCTTCCGTAGGTGTGACTCACGCGGGCGAGCGTAACGCGATCGCGGCGCGACGGCATCCATCGGGTGCGTGCGTCCAAGTTCCCGGCAGAGCAGGCGCGTAGTCGTGGTGCTCGACAGGAAGATCACCGGCAATCCGCTGCCCGGGTGCGTGCCGCCGCCGACGAGCCAGACGCCTTCGAATGACGGAAGTTTGTGCTGTGGTCGACGATGCAGCATCTGCGCATAGGTATGCGCCAGGTTGAAGGTGGCGCCGTGATTGATGCGCTCGGCGCGCCAATCGATCGGCGTGATGATCGACTCCGCTTCGATGCGCGGACGGAGGTCGCCGACTCCGAAGACGCGGTCGAGTTGATCGAGCGCTCGTTCGCGCAGCGCCGGTCCTTCGGTCGCCCAGTCGACACTCGAGAAGCCCGGTTTTGTGTTGGGCACAGGCACGAGTACATAGAGCGATGACGAGCCGCGCGGCGCAAGCGTGGCATCGGTGATCGCGGCATTGCAGCAGTACATCGACGGATCGGCGCTGAGTGTGCCGTGCGTGGAGATGTCGGCGAGGTTCGACTCATACGACGCGCTTGTGTAGATCGTGTGGTGCGGCAGATCGACCTCGCCGCGAACTCCGAGGTAGAGCATGAATGTGGAACACGATGCAGGGCGCGCGTCGATTTCAGCGTCGCTCTCGACACCGGCCGGTCGGCCGTAACCGATCGCACGCGCCACGGGTCCGAACACGCGCTCCGCCGCGCGGCCGCGCACTTCGCGTGCCGTTCGAAGCGACTCGGGAATGAGATTCTTCAACGCCCACGCGGCGTCGGCGTTGATCACGACATGCGCGTGCCGATGTTCCTCGCCGTTCACGATGACGCCGGTCGCGCGGCGCCCGTCGAAAGTGATGCGCTCGACGGGTGCGCTCACGCGAATGTCAACGCCCATCGCAGCACAGCGCGCTGCCATCGCACTGAAGATCGCGTTGCAGCCGCCGGTCGGATGCCAGACGCCGTACTCGTACTCGATGAAAGGGAGGATCGTGAAGAGTTCAGGACACTCGGCAGGACTCATGCCCAGGTACTTCGATTGAAATGAGAGCGCCAACCTGACTTGGGGGTGCGTGAAGCGCCGCGCCAGTTCGTCCGCGACACTGCGCCACGGCCGCAGTGAGAGTCCGGCGCGCACTCCTTCGAGTGACATGAGATCGAGGACGCTGCGCACGGAGCGGCGCAGCACCGGCGTCAGTCGTTCGAGCTTCGCGCGATTGTCTCGGATGAATCGGTCGAACGCCGGCGCGTCCCGCGGTTCGATCGCGGCGATCCGCGCACGCATCGCCGGCAGGTCCTGCGTCGTGTCGAGTCTGATCGGTGCCTCGCCCGGGCGACCGAGGATGAGTCGGTACATCGGGTCGAGGCGCGTGAGTTCCACCAGCGACGAGAGCGTGGAGCCGCACGCGGCAAGGATCTCGTCGAGCACCCACGGCATCATGAAGAAGGTGGGACCGCAGTCGAAGCTGAACGCGCCGTTCACGATGCGCCGACTTCGACCACCGACCTGCGGCAACGCCTCATAGATGGTGACGCTCACGCCTGCAGCGGCAAGTTGCATGGCGGCGGCGAGTCCGCCCGGACCCGCACCGATGACGGCGACGGTGGTGCACTTCGGCGAGGAACCACGGCGAATGAGTGCGTCGGTGTCGGACATCGGGCAGCGTCGGTGGCCCATGGGCCGCAAGCGTTCGGAGGCGTGCGGAGTCTATGCTAGCGTCGATGCTGACGGAGGTGATGCGGCGCGCGTGGATCGATCGCTTCATGCGCGAGGTGATGTCGCGCGAGACGGAGTTCATCTCAGCGATTGCGGACGAGCTTGGCCGCAGCCGGTGGGAGACACTGACGGAAGAGCTCGAGCCGTTGTTGGCCGCGTGTCGCTGGCATCGCAGTCGCGGTCTCGCGACGCTGGGACTGCGGCGAGTGCGCGGCCGTGCCTGGTGGCAGATCGGTCAATCGCATTGGTGTGTCCGCGTGCCGCGCGGACGCGTCGCGATCATCGCAACATGGAACTACCCGGTGCAGTTGCTCGGCATTCAGATGGTGCAGGCGATCACGGCGGGCAACTCCGTGACGGTGAAGCCCTCTGAGCTGGCGATTCGTTCGCAGCACTTGCTGCTCGACTGCGCCCAGAGGGCCGCCGCGCATGCGGGCTTCCCCAGCGACTGGATTCGATCGGTGGAGGCGACGCGCGAAGCGGGTGAGCGAATGCTGCTGGAGCAGGGCTTCGACTTCGTGATCTTCACGGGATCGACCGAGGTCGGTCGACTCGTGGCGAAACGATGCGCGGAGACGCTCACACCGAGTGCGCTCGAACTCTCGGGGCGCGACTCGGCGATCGTGCTCGATGATGCACACGCGGGACTCGCCGCGAAATCGCTCTGGCATGCACTGCAGATGAACGCCGGACAGACCTGCATGGCACCGCGACGCGTGCTTGTCACGCGCGGCATTGCGCGTGCGTTCATTGTGGCGATGGCTCCGTTGGCTGCGTCCGCTCGCCCGCGCCAGCTCATCTCTGCGGAGGCAGCGGAGCATGCGTTCGCACTGGCGGCCGATGCGGTCGAGCGCGGTGGTCGCAGCGCGTCTGGCACGCTCGAGGGTCCAACGGGGACCGACCGTCGCACGCTGCGCCCGCAGGCAATCGTCGACTGTCCGCACGACGCGCCGCTCGTCGAAGGGCGGCACTTCGGTCCGGTGATGGCGGTCGTCGTCGTCGATGACGAAGAGGCCGCACTGTCGATCCATCGACGCTGCGATCAACGGCTCGCGACGAGCATCTTCACCGGCGGCACGAAGCGATGGCACGGCATGGCGCGACTCGCGTCGCTCGGGTGCGGCTTCGTCACGATCAACGACGCGATCCTTCCGACGGCGCATCCTGGCGCATCGATCAGCGGTGTGGGAGAGAGCGGCTGGTCGTCGACGCGCGGTGTCTCCGGACTGATGGAGTTGACGCGCGAGGTCATCGTGAGTTCCACGCACGTACGACGACGGGTGCCGATTGAGCCTCCGTCCGAGTTCGGCCAGCGATTGATGAGCAGAGTCTCGCGATGGCTCTCGGGCGCGACGCGAGGTGATCAATCGTGAGCGAGCATGTCGTCGTGGTCGGTGGCGGACTGGCGGGACTCGCGGCGGCCGTTGAGCTGCGCACGCGCGGTGTGCGCGTCACGCTCGTCGAGCGGAACGATCATCTCGGCGGCAAGATGAATCTGCTCACGGATCGCGGTTTCTCGTTCGACATGGGGCCGACAATCCTCACCATGCCGCAGGTGCTGCGCGGCATCATCGAGCGCAGCGGTCGACGGCTCGACGAGTGCATCGATCTCGTACGACTGGATCCTCAGTGGCGCTGCTTCTACGAGGACGGTCTGCGACTCGATCTGCATCAGGATCCAGCGCGCATGGCGACGGAGATCGAACGCGTGACCGGCGCGGGTGGCGCGAGCGGCGAGCGTGGCGAAGGCGCGCGCTACCAGCGCTTCATCGACTACAGCCGGCGCATGTTGCGACTGAGCGAGAAGGTCTTCTTCTACAAGGATCTCGGCGGCATCTTGGACCTGATCCGTCGTCCACCACCGAACGACCCGAAGCTCCTGCTCGATGTGCTGGCGATGCGCTTGCACAGTTCGGTCGGTGGCACGGTGCATCGCTATCTGCGCGAGCCGCATCTGCGCCAGCTCGTGGAGCACTTCCTTCAGTATGTGGGCTCGAGTCCCTTTCTCGCGCCGTCGATTCTCACGCTCATTGCCGCGGCGCAGGTCGATCACGGATGCTGGTACGCGATGGGCGGCACGCGATCGGTCGCGCGCGCGCTCGAGCGAATCCTGAGAGAGGGTTCGGTCGAGGTCGTCACCGGCTGCGGCGTCGCGCGTCTGCTGACCGAGGGCCGTCGCGTGCGCGGTGTACGGCTCGATGACGGTCGCGAAGTACTCGCCGACGCCATCGTCAGCAACTGCGATGTGCAGCGCACCTATCGCGACCTTCTCGGTGATCCGCGTTCGATGAACGAACAACGGCGCATTGCAAAGCGCTACACGCCCGCGTGCAGCGGTGTGGTGCTCTTCCTGGGACTCGGCCGGCGCTACGACCACCTGCTGCATCACAACTTCATCTTCAGCGCGGACAGTCGCCAGGAGTTCGACGACATCTACGCACGCGGTGTGCCCGCGCGCGATCCAACGCTCTATCTCTGCGCGCCGAGTCGCACCGACGAGTCGCAGGCGCCGCCCGGCAAGGAAGCGCTCTATGTGCTCATTCACACGCCGTACCAACGCGCCGGCCAGCGATGGGAGGGAGCGGGCGGTCTTCTTCAGAGCTACCGACCGATCATCATCGACAAGCTCAAGCGACACGGCATGGAGGACATCGAGCGCGTGATCGAAGTGGAGCACGCACTCACGCCCGCATCGATCGAGCGTCTGTACAACGCCGAGGGCGGCGCGATCTACGGTCTCGCATCGCATGGCCGACTGAGCGGCGGCTTCAAGCCGTCGAATCGCAGTCGCGCGTGGAAGGGGCTCTATCTCTGCGGCGGAAGCGCGAATCCAGGACCCGGTGTACCAATGGTGCTCATGAGCGGCGTGACGGCGGCGAGTGCCGTGTGCGAGGACCTCGGTTGCTCAGCGAGCACCGAGTCTGCCGCGGCAACGCGCATGCGCGATGAAGAGGGTGGCGAGGCTTCGATCGGCAAAGGCGTCGTCGAATGCGCCTTGACAACGAACGGAGCGACGGAGCCATGCAAGACTCCACCAGCGAATTGATCCAAGGTCGCTTCGACCTGCGCGTCGGTCGCGTCTTCGGCTGGCTGGCGACGCGCATGTTGCGTCGTTCATTCACCGCGGTCAGGATCGAACGCGACTCGCGCGCGGAGTTCGAGGCGCTGCACCGCGCCGAGCGCGGCGTGATGCTGCTCATCAACCATCCCGCGTGGTGGGATCCGATCGTGCTGACGCTGCTGCGGCGTCAGTTCTTTCACGGGCGACCGACCATGGCGCCGATGGACGCCGCCGAGCTGCGGCGTTTCCGCATCTTCACGCGTCTCGGTGTCTTCGGCATCGATCCCGACGATCCGCGCAGCGCGCGAGCACTGCTGGCTGAGACGGATCGCCGCTGGATGGAAGCGCCGCGCACGCTGCTCTTTCTCACACCGCAAGGGCGATTCACCGATCCGCGCGAACCGCTCGTGCTGCGGCCCGGTGCCGCGCTCGTGGCCGCGCGACACGCGGACATGGCGGTCGGCGTTGTGGCGGTCGAGTACCCGTTCTGGAGCGCGAAGAAACCCGAGGTGCTGCTTCGCGTTCGACGCGTGCCCGTACCGCGCACGCAGTCAACGAATTCGACGCCGTCGCCGCAGGCAGCGCAGTCAGCGCCGTCGGCACGCGCGTGGCTCGAGTCGATGAGCGCGGCCATGGAGGAGAATGGGCGAGCGCTTGCAGCAGCGAGCATCACGCGTGAGGAGCGGGCGTTCGAGACGATCATCGACGGAACGAAGCCCACCGGGCCGTACGCGCTGTGGCTTCGGCTCACTGGTCGGGGCGCGGAGATTGAATCGCATCGGCGGCGCTCGGCGACCGGAGGGACACCATGAGCGTCTGGTTCATTCTGCTCGCGAGCGCGGCGGCGATTGCTGCGTTCAGCACGGCGCTCGCCGTCATCAATCTCGCGCTCTACGCGCGGCCACGACTCGATCGCGCGCGCGAGACTGCGAGTCGCTTGGGCGATGCACCGCCTGTGTCGATTTGTGTGCCGGCGCGGAACGAGGCGGCGAACATCGAAGCGTGCGTGTTCGGCGTGCAGGCGCAGCGCGGCGCGTCGATCGAGGTGCTGGTCTATGACGATCAATCGACCGATGGCACGGGCGAGATCGTGGCGCGGCTCGCGGCAACCGACTCGCGCGTGCAGATCGTGCCCACGCAGCCGCTTCCACCGGAGTGGAACGGCAAACAGCATGCGTGCCAGCGCATGGCTGAAGCGGCGACGGGAGAGTGGCTGCTCTTCACCGATGCGGATGTGCGATTCGAAGCTGACGCTGTTGCTGCGGCACTGAGCGAGGCAACGCGCCTGCGTGTCGATCTCATCTCGACCTTCCCGCGACAGCTCACGGGCTCGCTGCTCGAACGGCTGGTCGTACCGCTCATCCACTTCATTCTCTTCAGCTACTTGCCGTTTCCCTTGATGCGCTGGAGCAAGTCACCGATCGCCAGTGCCGGCTGCGGGCAGTTCCTGCTCGTGCGTCGAAGCGCTTGGCAGCGCGCGGGTGGACACGCATCGCTCCGCGCGTCCATGCACGACGGCATCCAACTGCCGCGACGCGTGCGCGCGAGTGGTGGACGAACCGATCTCTTTGACGGCACGGCGCTCGTGAGCTGCCGCATGTACCGCGACTTCAAGTCGTGTTGGAACGGCTTCGCGAAGAACGCTTACGAGGGACTGGGGTCGTTCCCGATGTTGTGCATCTTCACACTGCTCAATCTGGTGGCACATGTACTGCCGTGGGTCTGGCTGATCGTGGCGCTGACGACAGGGCGACACCCTTTGCTTGAATCGCTGCTCGCGGCGGCGGCCATCTCGCTCGCGCTCTTTGAGCGCGTCATGCTTGCGATTCGCTTTCGGCAATCGTGGCTGAGCGTGGTGCTGCATCCGCTCGGCATTGTGCTCATGACCGCGATTCAGTGGCACAGTTGGGTGCTGACGATGCGCGGAGCGCGGGAGTGGCGTGGGCGAAGGGCCGGCGCGTTGCAGTCGGCGTAGCGCTCTGGGATGCTCCCGACCATGGATGAGCGCTCGCTTGCCGACGCGATCCGACGACTCGAGCAGCGACTCAGTCGACTCGAGCACGCCGCGGGATTGTCATCGGAGCGTGCAGCGCCACCGACCGAGCCGCAGCTAGCGGCATCGCCCGCGCCGCCGCCACCACCACCGCGCATCAGTGAAGCGCCGACGCTCGCTGTACCCGACATCGAGTTACCCGCGATTCACACCGCGACTTCGACCGCGCCGCCGACAGTGCCGACGCTGCCTCCGCTGATGCCGATGCAGCCGCTGCAGCCGCTGCCAGACTCCGTGCCTGCACGCGCGGACGGCGTGGCGATCTCCGAGGGCGTACTCGGCGGTCGCGTTGCGGCGTGGGTCGGCGCGATCCTCGTCATGATCGGCGCCGGCGTGGTGGTGAAGCACGCGTATGACTCGGGCTGGTTCCGAGTGCTCGGCGGCACGGGTCGATTTGTCTTGGCAACAGGCGGCGCGCTGCTGTTGCTCGTGCTTGGTGAGCTCGCATTGCGCCGCTACGGTCGCGCGGCCGCCGCTGGACTCTTTGCTGCCGGCATCGGCTCGCTCTTCGTCATCGCCGCCGCAGGAACGCTTCCCGAAATCATGAAGGTGTACGGCCCGGGAGGCGCGGCCATCTTCTCGCTCGCGGCCGCGGTGCTCGGCGTCTTCATCGCGCGGCGCTCGGGACTGCTTGCGGTCGGGGTCGTGGTGGTGGTGGGCGCGTATCTCGTTCCGATCTTCTCAGGCATTCTGCGCCTCGACTCCGCGCTGGCCGCACCGAGCTACATCACGGCAGTGCTCATCATGGCGCTGGCGCTCGCACACTTCTCGCCCATCCATCGTCGCCTGCGCGAAGTGGCGCTCGGCATGCACGCGCTGCTGGCGTTCCTGGTGCTGATGAACAACGCAACGCCTCCGTCGCTGAAGGAGGCATTCGTCTTCCTCTGGTGGGGGCTCTTCGTCTTTGAGTCGATCGTCGTGGTCGCACGCACCATCGGCCATGACTCCGAAGCGATGGAGCGCGAGCCTGAAGATGCTGACGCGCCAGCAATCGCCGTCGCCGTGCCGACCACCGCAGTGGAAGTGGCCGTCGTCACACTGGCGACGCTCGCGTCGGTGGTCGCGTCGTTCGCATTCGCGGGCGCGTGGGCGGGGTGGCGCGATCCATGGGCGTGGATGCCAGCCGCGCAGGCGGTGCTCTGCTTCGTGGGCGCTGCGCAGCTGCACGCGATGCGCGGCGCACGCGGCGTAAGCGGAACGATCGACCAGATGGTGGCGGCGCTGGCGATCCTCGGAGCGGGACTCATCAGCGTGGCCGTGGCGCTGCTCTTCAAACCCGAGGCAGCGAGCGTGGCGTGGGCGATCATGGGCGGCGCCACGATGCTCATCGCCGCGCGACATCGTGCCGGTGGACTTGCATGGATCGGCGCACTCGTGATCGTGCCCGCATGCCTGGTCTCTGCGTGGCTGGCGCTGACCGGTCGATTCGCGCCTGGCGCCGGCACATTGTGGATGGAGATCCCGCTTCCGGGACTCTCGCGCGCGGCGCTCGTGATGGCGACGCACTGGTGGCTGCCGGCGCTGGTCGCGATCATCGCCGTCGTCAGTATCCGCGCGCTGCGCTCCATCGAGCGCGAGGCGCTGCGAGCGCTGCTCGTCGTCGTCGCGGTCATCGCGTGGGGCACCTTCGCATTCGCAATCGATGGTCGCGGCTCCGGGCTGCTCGTGGGCGCGATGCTGCCGGTTGCCTGGCTGGCGCTGGGCGTGATCGATGCCGATCGCTTCACTCGGCGCGCTGCCTTCGGCGCGGCGGTCATTGTCATGAGTGCGTGTGCGCTCGTGGCGATGGGCGCTTCGGCGGGCGCCGAGTCGAGCGAGTCTGTTCGTGCGATCGCCTTGATGCTGGCAACCGCGGTGGCACTCGGATCCGCCGCCACGGCCACGCAGCCCACGCTGGTGCTTGTGTCCGCCGCGCTCGCGGCGATCGCCGCGATCGAGATCGCCGGTGGACGGCACGCGCGCGAGCTCGGCGGACGCGAGGTCGGAGAAGTGCTCGTTGTCTCCGCGACCATCGCGCTGGGCTCGTGGGTCGGTTACGCAATCGGGCGCGCGGCGAACGCTCGTCGCGACGCGGACTCGGGCGCGTGGTGGCGCCTGGTGGCGCTCTGGTCCGCGCTCGTGTGGCTCTGGGCGGCGATCGTGCTCATGTTCAAGTTCGGTCCTGATGGCGCGCCTCCGATGGCGAACCTCATGAATGCCACGGCGGCGATCGTGCTCTCAACGCTCGGTCTCTGCTTCTGGTCGAAGCGTGCGGCGCAAACTGCGTGCGCGTTCGCGATCGTGGCGCTGGTCGCCGGCTCATGGGATCTCACGCGACTGGCGCCGCACCTTGCCAACACGGCGCTCGATGTCGTCACGCTGCGACAAGCGCTCATGAGCGCGTGGTGGGCGGCCGTCGCCGTCGCGGCCGTGATTGCCGGCTTCGCATGGCGACTGACGCCACTGCGTTGGTTGGCGCTGGCGCTGCTGGCGATCACCGCAGCAAAGGTGCTGATCCTCGACATGAGTCGTGCGGAAGGTCTGGTGCGAGCGGGGGCGCTGCTCGCAGTGGGTCTGCTCTCCGTCGGCACGAGCATCGTCTACGCGCGTGCCGAGCGGCGACTTCGAACGAGCGCGCAGGACGGGTAGAGTCACCAGCATGCGAAGTGGTCAGCGCGCAGCGAGAGAGGATGAAGCGTGAGCGCCGTCACGCGCCGCGGCCGCGCGATGGAGCAGCATCCAACGGAGCAGGCCGCTGGCGACGATGGTCTTGGAAGGATCGAGCGCTGGTTCGCATCGCGCGGGTGGACGCCGTTTGAGTACCAGCGCCGCGCGTGGGCCGCCTCGCGCGACGGTGCGAGCGGACTCATCCATGTTCCGACAGGCGCGGGCAAGACCTACGCCGCGTATCTCGGTCCTCTGTCGCGCGTGATCGATGCGTTGCCGCGCGCCGCCTCACCGCGCGGGCATCACTTCGAGCGCGGTCTGCGCATTCTTTTCGTCACGCCGCTGCGTGCCGTGGCGCGCGATTGCGAGCTGGCGCTGCGCCAGCCGATCGACGACCTGGAGTTGCCGTTGAAGGTGGGATCGCGCACGGGCGATACGCCCGCACGGGAGCGGGCGTCGCAGCGCGAGCGATTGCCCGAAGTGCTCGTGACGACGCCGGAGAGTCTCTCGCTGCTGCTCTGCCGACCGACGGCGCGGGCGCTCTTCGAGCGACTCGACACCGTGATCGTGGATGAATGGCATGAGCTCATGCCGACCAAACGCGGCGTGCAGACGGAATTGGCGCTGGCGCGATTGCGGCGATGGCGTCCCGAGCTGCGCATCTGGGCACTCTCGGCGACGCTCGCGAAGCCGCAGGATGCGGCGCGGCAGCTGGTCGGCGTCGCGAGCGACACGAGTGATGCGAACGGCGCGCGCCATGCGAGTGCGACGCGCGGTGCGAGCGCTGCGCCGCGCCCACGCGAAGCGACGGTGATCGAGGGCGGCATCGATCGTCCGGTACGTGTCACTTCACTGCTGCCCGAGTCGATCGAGCGCATGCCATGGTCGGGGCACATGGGCATGGCCATGCTCGAGCCGCTCTGCGATCGACTCGATCCCGCCGTCAGCACACTCATCTTCACCAACACGCGATCGCAGGCGGAGCGCTGGTTCGCCGAGATCACGCGCGTGCGCCCCGAGTGGCATGGGCGCGTGGCGCTGCATCACGGTTCGATCGATCAATCGGTGCGACGCCGCGTGGAGGCCGGCATCAAGTCGGGTGCGTTCGGCATCGTCGTCGCCACGAGCAGTCTCGATCTCGGCGTCGACTTCGCGCCGGTGGAGCGCGTCGTTCAGATCGGCTCACCGAAGGGCATTGCGCGATTACTGCAACGCGCAGGGCGCAGTGCGCATCGACCGGGCGCCGCGTGCGAGGTGCTCTGTGTGCCGACGCATGCGATGGAACTCTTTGAGATCGCCGCCGCACGGCAGGCGATCGCGCGCGGTGAAATCGAATCGCGACCGGGCGGTTCGCTGGCGCTCGATTGTCTCGTGCAGCATCTCGTGACGATCGCCACCGGCGGCGGCTTCATCGCGGATGAACTCTTCGACGAGGTCCGCACCGCGCACTCCTTCCGCAACCTCGAGCGGTCCGACTTCAACTGGGCGCTCTCGCTCGTCACTGACGGTGGTCGCACGCTCGGCGCCTATGAGCGCTTCCGTCGCGTGCGCCGCGAACCCGATGGCATGCATCGCGTGCGAGACGCGCGCGTGGCTCGTTCGCACCGGCTCAACGTGGGCACCATCACGAGCGAAGCGGTGCTGACCGTTGCCATGGCGGGGGGGCGACGACTCGGATCCATCGAAGAGGACTTCATCCTTCGGCTGTCTCCCGGCGATGCGTTCGTCTTCGCTGGGCGAACGCTCGAGTTCGTGCGCGTGCACGAGATGCGTGCCATCGTGCGCCGCGCCAGGAAGCGCACCACGCTCACGCCGCGCTGGGCGGGCAGCCGATTCCCGCTCTCGACCGCGCTGTCGTTCGCGCTCCGTCGTCTGCTCGACGCCGCCGCGCATGGAGAGAACGACGAACCGGAGGTGGAGGCGGCGCGCTCCGTGCTCGACGCGCAGGCGCGGCTCTCGCGCATCCCGCGCAGCAACGAGACGCTCATCGAGTCATGCACGACGGAGGAGGGCCAGCACGTCTTCATCTATCCCTTCGAAGGGCGCCTGGTGCACGAAGGACTCGGAGCGCTGCTCGCACTGCGATTAGGGCGCCTGCACCGAGCGACCTTCGTGATCACGATGAACGACTACGGCATCGAACTGCTCACGAGCTCGACGCACGACTTCGCGTCGCTCATGGCGGAACGGCGCGAGCTCTACACCACCGACGGTCTCGTCGAGGATCTTCGCGCCGCCGCCAACGCCGGCGAACTCTCATCGCGCCAGTTTCGCGAGATCGCGCGCATCGCAGGACTCGTGCCGCAGCGCGATGTCTACTCCGAGCGATTGGCGCGACAGATCCAGGCTAGCGCGTCGCTGCTCTTTGAGGTCTTCCGCGACTTCGAACCGTCGAATCCGCTCCTGCAGCAGTCGGAGCGCGAAGTGCTCGATCGCCACTTCGAAGAGGGACGATTGGCGCGCACGCTCGAACGGCTCGCGCGCGAACCTCGGCCGCTGGTGCGCCTCTCCACTCCTGGTCCGCTTTCATTTCCGCTCGTGGCTGCGCGCATCGGCACCACCGCACTGTCGACGGAGACGCTGCGTGACCGACTCGCAGCGATTGTGAATGAGCGTGCCGCTGCCGTTCCGCGCCGGCGCCGCCGCGTCGTACGATCCGCAGTGTGAGTGGCATGCTCGAGACCACGGGCGAACTCACGCTTCCAATTCGAGGCGAGCGGTTGCATCTGCTTCCCGAGCGCGCCATTTGGTGGCCGCGGAAGCGCACGCTCATCGTGGCGGACCTTCATCTCGGTAAGGAGGAGGCGTTCCTCGATCTCGGCGTGCCGATGCCGACAGGTGTGCTCGAAGAGACGCTCGCGCGACTCGAGCAACTCATCGGCACGACACAGGCGCGGCGAGTGGTGGTGCTCGGCGATCTCATCCATCGCCCGGAGGGACTCAGCGACGAAGTCGTCGACGCTGTGGCGCAGTGGCGCGCCCGCTTCGACGGTGATCTCGATCTCGTGCCCGGCAATCACGACGAGCTCATGCGCTCGCTGCCCGAGAGCTGGCGCGTGGCGCGACTGGCGGCGGCTGTGCTGGATCCTCCCTTCGTGCACTTCCATGATGCTGCGCCGCATCCCGGCGGCTACGCGCTCGGTGGTCATCTGCATCCGGTGGTGCGGCTCGAAGGGCGACTCGACCGGTTGCTCTTGCCGTGCTTCGTCGTCGGCGTGCGGCGCGCGGTGCTGCCGGCGTTCACGCGCTTCAGTCGCGGCGTGCGCGTAGTGCCCGGCAGCGGCGATCGCATCTACGCGGTGGTCGACGGTGTGGTGGTCGAGGTGCCATCGTCCGCGGTGCGCACCTGTTGATCGGGGCGCTCCGGCCGCGCCGTCTGCGCAGCGACCATGTCGCGATAGATGCCGCCGGCCGCGAGCAATTGCTCGTGCGTGCCTTGTTCCGCGATGCGTCCATGCTGCAGCACCACGATGCGATCGGCGTCCTGGATCGTGCTCAATCGATGCGCGATGACGAAGGTCGTGCGATCGCGCACGAGCGTGGCGATCGCATGCTGAATGAGGCGCTCGCTCGCCGTATCGAGATTGCTCGTCGCTTCGTCGAGGATCAGGATGCGCGGGTCCGCCAGAATGGCGCGCGCAATCGCCACACGCTGGCGTTGTCCGCCGGAGAGGCGCACCCCGCGCTCGCCAATGAGCGTCTCGTAGCGATCGGGCAGGGATTCGATCCACTCGGCGATCGCCGCCGAGCGCGCGGCGTGCGCGATTGACTCCATCGACGCGTGGCGACGCCCGTACGCGATGTTCTCCGCGATCGAGCCGTCGAAGAGAAAGACATCCTGCTCCACGATGCCGAGCAGTGCGCGAAAGCTCTCCAGCGTGCAGTCGCGCAGATCCGTGCCGTCGATGCGGATGGCTCCCGCGGTCGGATCGAAGAAGCGCGCCACGAGATTGCACAATGTTGTCTTGCCCGCGCCGCTGGCACCAACGAGCGCGATCATCTCTCCCGGCTGCGCGGAGAAGCTCACGCCCGAGAGCACCTCCTCCTTCGAGCCGGGATAGTGGAAGTGCAGCGAGTCGATGTCGATGCGACCGCGCACGCGTCCCGCCATGAGCTCGCGCGCACCCGGACGATCGGGCAGTTCGCGCGCTTCGCCGAGCAGATCGAGCACGCGATCGAAGCCCGCGAGACTCGTCTGCAGCGCGGTGGCGCTCGTCGCAAGCGATTCGAGCGGACCGAGCAGCATGACCAGGTAGGTCAGAAAGAGAATGAGATCACCCGGCGAAAGGCGTCCTTCGAGCACCTGCCAGCCGCCGTAGAGAAGCAGCAACGCGCTCGCGACGGGCACGAGCAACTCCCATCCGACCTCGATGCCGCGACTCCACCACCACGCGAGCAGCTCCTTCCGCGCCATGAGGTGATTGCCCGTCGAAAAGCGACCCGTCTCGCTTCGTTCGCGCGAGAAGCCGCGCACCACGCGCATGCCGGCGAACGCCTCGGCTGCGTGAGCGTCGATCTCGCTGCGCTGTGCGCGAATGTCACGAAAGATCGGACGGATGCGCCCGATCCATGTGCGATGCGTGAACCAGACCGCCGGCAGCAAGAGCAGCGATCCGATGAGCAAGCGCCAATCGGTGAACGCCAGAATGATGAGCACGCCGACCAGTTGAATGATCGCGCGCCACGGGTTGTAGACGAGACTGAAGAGCAGCTCGGCGACACCGCCCGCGTCCTCGCGCAGAATGCTCGCGGCGCCGCCCGACTTCAATCGATGCACGCGCTCCAGTGGCAGTCGCACCGCATGCCGAAACACACGCCGCCGCACCTCCGACTGAAGCAACTTCGTGACGCGCGTCGCTTGCCATCGGCCGGCGAGATGCACGAACGCGCGCGATACCGAGAGTACGAGCACCGCCACGCTCAGCGCCACGAGTAGGTGCAGACGGTCTCCGACGATCCACGCCGGCAACCGTGCGGTCACGGCTTCGTGCAGCGGATGACCGAGAAAGACATTGTCGACGGCGATCTTCGTCGCGGCGGGAGGCACGAGCCCGATGACCGTGGCGACAGTCAGCGTGCCGAGCGCAAAGATGACGGCTCTGCGATACGGCCGCAACTGGCCAAGGAACGCTCGCACCAGTCCCCATGCCGAGCGCGTGCGGCGCTGACTGCGTTCGGTGCCTTCGCGCGTGACGATCGTCGGACCCGAGTGCGCACGGCGCTCGCGCACGCGACGGAGATAGTCGCCGAATCTGCTTCGACTGCTGCGCGGAGGTGAGGGCACCGATGAGAACGGTAGCGATCCCGCACGGACGGCGCTCGCGGCACGCGTGGTAGCCTTTTCCGCATGCTTCGAAGGAACCATCTGCGATCACTGCTCGCCGCACTGCTGACAATCGGCGCCGCATCGACGGCGCTGGCGCAGGAGGCGAAGCCCGGTGCGGCACCGACCGCGCCTGCCGCGCCCGGCGCACCCGCGACACCGACGGCCCCCCCGGTGCCCGATGCAACGGCGCAGCCTGGCAAGCGCGGCGCCGAGGTGCGCTACGGCGTCTCACCCGCGCTTCCGCGCAAGGCAGGCACGCTGCGTCTTGCCGCGTACAACGTGGAGAACCTCTTCGACGGCGCTGATGACCCGGCGCTCTCCGGCGAGTTTGACGACCTGAAGATGGCGACCAGCGACGATCGCTGCAGGGCGCTTGCCGATGCGATCCGTGAAGCGAGAGCCGATGTGCTTTGTCTGCAGGAGATGGAGAGTCTCGAAGCGCTGCGTTGGTTCCGCGACACCTATCTCGCGGACATGGGCTACGACTACATGGCTTCGGACGATGTCGGGTACTACCGCGGCGTGGAGCAGAGCGTGCTCAGCCGACATCCGATCGTGCGGCAGCGAGTCTGGCCCGATGCCGATCTTGCCTCGACGCTCAAGATGCGAGAGGGCGAGGAGTGGACGAGTGCGCGAGAGGATCAGGGTGAGAAGTTCCAGCGCAGTCCGCTCTTTGCGCAGGTGCGCACACCCGAGGGATATGTGCTCGATGTCTTCGTCGTGCATCACAAGGCTGGCGGCAAGGAATTCGCGTTCCATCGCGAGGCCGAAGCGCTGCAGATCATCAGCTTTGTGAAGGACCGCCTTGCCGAGGATCCGCACGCGCGCATCGCAGTGCTCGGCGATTTCAATGCAACGCCGAACGAGAAGAGCGTGAAGCTCTACATGGATCCGAACTTCGGTGGGCTTGCCAACGCCTACGACGAGCGATTCGACATCAACCGACCGCGCGACACCTATGTGACGCACTCGAGCGGGCGCCCCATCGACTACATCTTCACGAGCCCCGCGCTTCGCGAAGATCTCGTGCCGAAGAGCTTTTTCGTGCTCGCCACGCTTACGCCAGCAGCGGGATGGAACTGGCGAACGGATCCACCACCGCCCGGATATGCGAGCGATCATCGCCCGATCATCGTCGACATCGAACCTCGCGCGACCGAAGCGCGACCGGCGGCAAGCGAGACGAAGCTCTGGAACGCGAAGCCAGGCGCGCCCCGGGTGCCGGGCGCGAAGCAGCCGGCTGCACCGGAGACCAAGTCCGCCACGCCGTCGCGCTGATCGCTCAGTGCGGTGCGGTGCCGCCGCGCAGCCGAATGACTTCGTTCACATCCTTGTCGCCGCGTCCCGAGAGATTGATGACGACATGAGCGTCCTTCGGCATGGCGCGCGCCACTTCGACGGCCGCGTGCACCGCATGTGAACTCTCAAGTGCGGGAATGATGCCCTCCAATTGCGCCAGCCGATCGAATGCGGTGAGCGCCTGCTCATCGGTCGCGACCGTGTAGCGCACGCGCCCCGAATCTTTCCAATGACTGTGCTCGGGACCGACGCCTGGATAATCGAGTCCCGCAGAGCAACTGTGCACATCGGCGGTCTGGCCGGATGCGTCCTGCAGCACATAGCTGAACGAACCATGCAGCACGCCGGGTGAACCGAAAGTGAGTGGTGCCGCGTGCGCACCAGGCTCGTTGCCGCGACCGCCCGCCTCGACGCCGATCAACTCGACACCAGCGTCGTTCGCGAATGGATGAAAGATGCCGGCTGCGTTCGATCCGCCACCGACGCACGCGACGATCGCATGCGGCAAGCGTCCGATTCGCTCGAGCGACTGTGCGCGCGTCTCGATTCCGATCACGCTCTGGAAATCGCGCACGATTGTCGGAAAGGGATGCGGCCCGACGACCGAACCAAGAATGTAGTGCGTGCGACCGACGGAGCCCATCCAGTCGCGCATCGCCTCGTTCGTGGCGTCCTTGAGTGTGCGGCTACCGGTCGAGACTTCGTGCACCGTGGCGCCGAGAAGACGCATGCGATAGACATTGAGCGCCTGCCGGCGCACATCCTCCGCGCCCATGTAGATCTCGCAGCTGAGTCCGAAGCGAGCGCACGCGGTGGCGGTGGCCACACCATGCTGGCCCGCGCCGGTCTCCGCGATGATGCGCGACTTGCCCATGCGCCGCGCCAGCAGCACCTGACCCACGGTGTTGTTGATCTTGTGCGCACCGGTGTGCGCCAGGTCCTCGCGCTTGAGCCAGAGCTGTGCGCCACCCGCGTGTGCGGTGAGCCGCGCGGCGAACGCGAAGGGCGTCGGTCGACCGATGAAGTCGCGCCGAAGCGCCTCGAGCTCGCGCGTGAACGCGGGATCGGCGCACGCGCTCGCGTAGGCACCTTCGAGCTCTTCCAGCGCAGGCACCAGCGTCTCGGGAACGAAGCGACCGCCGAAGCGGCCGAAGTGGCCAGCGCGCGGAGGTTCACCAGCCGGCGTCGATCGTGAAGGTGCAGCACTCATGTGGGGGCTTGTGTCGAGGGCGTGGACGAGGTCGAGGAGGAGTCTCCGGGTGGATCGAGTTGCTTCGGCTTGCGCGTGAGCAGATTCCATGGCCCGGAAAGCGCATAGAGCACGAACGCGATGGCCATCGTCACCTGCAGCCAGAGAATCGCGGCCACGAGCGGCACGACCAGCCAGACGATGTAGCGGAAGCTGCGTCGTCCGCGCAGATAGCGATTCACGATGTGCGCGTAGCGCATGCGACTCACCATCGCCACGGAGCAGAGCACCGTAACCAGCGGAATGAAGAGCGAGGACGCGCGCGCGAATCCAAGCGGCGCCTCGTCGGCGAACGTCCTCACCAGCAGATGCTGATGCAGCACGATGAGGCTCGCGACAGTGCCCGCGGCGCCCGGTGACGGCAATCCGCGGAACGATCGGTGATCCTCTTCCGCAGGCGATGGCGTCTCCACATTGAATCGCGCCAGTCGCAGCGCCGCGCAACTCACATAGATGGCCGCGATCGCCCAGATGATCTTGCCGTAGACATTGTCCGCGTCGGGACCGAGGATGCTCGGCGCACCACCGAGCGTGTCGCTCCAACCGGGACCGTAGTAGTGACTGACGAGGCGCATCATCATGTAGGCCGGTGCCACGCCAAAGCTCACGATGTCCGCGAGCGAGTCGAGCTGCGCACCGAAGTCGCTCGCCGAGCGCGTGAGCCGCGCCACGGTGCCATCGAGCGCATCGAAGAACATGCCGAGGAAGATCATGGCGCCCGCGACGGTGAGCGTGCTCCACCCGAAGAACTGACTCACGCCGATCGGCAGCGCTGCATAGTGGATCGCCGCGAATCCGCAGAGCAGGTTGCCGAGCGTCAGCAGCGTCGGAACGACGGAAAGCGGGGGCACGCGACGAAAGCGGCGCCGGCCCGGTCGAGCGCGCCAGCGTGGCGTGCGCGGAAGTCTGATGGTGCGCGTCACGAGCCACCTCCGCTCGCCGCTTCAGGAATCGGCACGACCGCATCGGGAATGCGCGCGATGAGCACCACGACGGGCGTGCGCTGTTGTCGAGGGCGATCACTCACGGGTGGAAGATCTTCGCATGGAAGCAGCAATGCTCCGAGCGTGGCGGGAGGCTCGGCGGCCGGACCGGTGCTGACCGGTTCGCGCGGGGGCAGCGGATCGGGGGCGAGCAAGAGCGACCAACCATGATCGAGTACCACGGACAGTCCGCCATCGGCGAAAGGTTCGCCGCGCAGTCGATCGCGCGACGCCACCGCCGTCGCCGCCGCGCTCTCGCTCGTCACGGCGTGTGGGATCAACTCGAGCCAGAAGAGTCCGCCGTCCTCCATCGGCACGGTCCAACCGCGCATCGAGAGTCGAATGGCACCGCCGCTGACTGGGGCGACGCGCTCGCCTGTGTAGACGGCGACACCTGGACCGACGCTCGCGCGCAGCAGCTCGCGCCATTCCGGCACCTGCCCATGCCAATTGCGAATGTCCGAGAGCGTGCCGCCGAGATCGGCGAGCACCGTGGGCAGCGTCTCCGTTTGAATCTCCGCCACGACGAAGCCGTTCCGTCGCAGGCGCTCGATCGTCTCGATCGGCAGCGTGCCGCCCTGACCGTGGTGCTTGAGCGTGTTCGCGGCGTGCGTGGCATCGCATGGCGCGGTCCAGTGCACCACTTCGAGACCGTTGTTGCCGCCGTGCACACGCGTCGTCGTCAAATCGTCCGCCCGCGCAAATGGCGTCGGCGTGATCAACGGACGTTCCGTCGTCTCGCATCCGAGAAGGAGCAGCGGCACAAGAATGGCGCAGCGAGCGCGACTCACCATGGCACATCCGCGTCGGGCAACTCATTGATGCGATCGATCAGCTTGCGCACCAATCCGTACGCGCGCTTCGTGTGATGGAAGACGAGTCGCGGCAGGTGAGGATGTTCGTCCTCTTGATCAAGCGGTCCTCGCTGCGTCATCTCGCCGGTGCGCACCAGCGGCCGGAACTCATGATCGAGCTGGAGCACCTGCGCGGGACTGAGCGGTCGCTTGAGTCGGATGACGAGATGTTCGTCCACATAGCGACTCGAGTGATAGCGCCGATAGAAACGGAGAATGCGATCCACCGCATCGCGAGGTGAGTGCGCGACCTCGTAGAGCCCGGGATCCTCGGGACTGATCCAGCCCTGTTGCAGCAGATTCTCGACGCACCCATGCTCCCAGCGCGGCCAGTAGCCGAGCGGCTTGCCATCGGGACCTGCGCCTTCGACGAGCACGATCGGCACGATCGGACTCTTGCCCGTCTGAACCAGCGTGAGCACTTCGAAGATCTCATCCATGGTGCCGAATCCGCCGGGGAAGACCGCGACGGCGTCGGAGTGACTCACGAACATGAGCTTGCGCGTGAAGAAGTAGCGGAAATCGAGCAGCTTCGGATCACCTTGGATGAATTCGTTCGCGCTCGTTTCAAACGGCAAACGGATCGAGAGTCCGAAGCTCGCTTCGCGCTGCGGACCTTCGTGACCCGCGCGCATGATGCCGTCGCCCGCGCCGGTGATTGCCATCCATCCCTCGGCGGCGATCGCGGCGCCGAAGTCTCGCGCGGCGATGTAATCGGGGTGCACAGGCGGCGTTCGCGCAGATCCGAAGATGCTCACTTTGCGCACGCCGCGATAGCGATTGAAGACGTGGTACGCGCCGCGCATCTCCTTCACCGCAAGTCCGATCAGGCGCAACTGCGCGATGTCGAAGTTCTCGTTGACGAGCCGCAGTGTGGTGCGCACCATGTCCGACGCCAATGCGCGTCGATGTCCGAGCGAGCCGACTTCGCGTCCGGCACCGCGCGTGCTTTCGCGCACGAACGAGGCGATCGCTTCGCGCTGCTCGCGCTCCTGCGGTGACGGAGGGATCATCGGCGGAGCTCCTCGTGCGCGGCGGAAGGTGCGCGATTGAGTGGTGGAAGCGGAGCGACCGACACGACGGGGTCGCTCAGCGGACCTCTCACATCGATGGCGAACAGCGTGTCGGAGACCACGCCGAAGAGGTCGCTCCAGAGCGGCACGGTGCCGCGGTTGCGGAAGCGCAGTGCCAGGTCGTCGGTGCGCAGGTCGAACTCACCGCTGCCGCGGAACTCGATCGTCGGCGAGGTGAGCCGGAATCGGTCGAAGATGACGCGATCGCCGGTAACATGAAAGCGAATGTCTCCCGAGTCGAGCGCGGTGGTGAGAGGCAGCATGAGTTGAGTCACATGAAGAAGGCTCATCGTGATCGGCAGATCTGCCATGCGGCCATCGCGGATCTCCAGTCGTCCGAGGCCCACGCGTCGCTGCGGGTCATCGAGCGGACCGCCAACCGTCAGCTCGGCGTCGACGCGACCCGACGCGCCGGACGCGAGGTTGCCGCTCGCGCTCCTTGAGGATGCGTCGTCCGACTCGGATGCCGGGAGCTCGGAGAGCTGCCCGCCCACGAGCCTTGCCCAGACCTCGTAGTCACCCCCATCAGTGCGCGCGGGATCGCGGCGCACCGTGACTTGCGCCGACGCCGAGCCGCCGGCGAGTGTGCCGTTGAGCTTCGGAACATCGACGCGCGAACCATCGGCGGCGATGAGCACGATCGCTTCGGCATCCACGACGGAATGGCCCTCGATGCGAAACGATCGCGCACGGATGTCGAGAGTGGAAGGCTTGGCGGGATCGATGTCGACACGCACCACTCCATCGAGCCCATCGAAGTCGATGCCGGTGCGGAATGATGCCTGCGAGACCTCAAGCGTGCCGACGAACCGCGCGATCGACGACCCATCGACCAGACCGAATTGAAGTTCGCTGTCGATCAACTGGGTCGGTCCGGCACACAGGAACTCGATCTCCTCGAGCGCGTCGCTGGCGCGTTTGCCGAAGAGCGACAACTCCGCAAGTCCGAGGCGAGCGCCGTCGTACTGCACGCGAAGCACGCGCCCCTGCGCCATCCGCGCATCGAGCGGAATCTCGCCCGCGAGTTCGATGCGACCGTTCTCGGTGTGCGCCACGAAGGACGGCAGCGTGACGAGCATCGACTCGATCGTGATCGGCTCGGACGCGGCATCGATCTTCAGTGCAGTCTTCTCGCCGTCGAGTGAGAGAGCGAGGTCGCCAAGCAACATGCGGATGCGCCACGGAGGATCGTCCGTGTCAGGACCCGCCAGCGTCGTGAGGATCGCATCGAACCCTCCGTGCGGTCGGACCTCTCGCCAGAGTTCGAGCGCTTGCTCCGCGCCTGCGAGTTCGAGTCCTTCCATGACGAGCGGTGACTCGAGACGGCCGCCGGTCCACGATGCGCCGATCGCCACACCATCGCCACCGACCGCGGCGCCGTAACGGCCGTCGAGGACCAGCGAGGACTCGTGCCCATCAGCTTCGTCGATGCTCAACTGCAACCCGCGCGCCGCGAGCGTGCGATCGATGACGGCGAGATCGCCAGAGGTGCGCCTGACCATCACCAGTTGATCGCGAACGGTCGTGGCGCCGCCGATCGCCGTCGTCTTGAACGACACCCAATACGGTGTCACGCGCAGAGTGCGTTGATGTTTGCCCGCGGCGTCCATCGACCAGTCGAGCGCCGCATCGAAGTTGCCTTCAGGTGAATGGGACGCCCAGAAGACGCGTCCGTCCTCTTGCTTCTCCTGCGGCAGCAGATTCACCAGATAGGCGCCCAGCGGCACGAAGTGGAAGCCCAACTGCAACGAGCGAGCCTCGCTCGTGAGGTCGACCTCACCGGTGCCGCGCACAATTCCCTCTCCGTGCCACCCTTCGAAGGCAAGCAGCTTGGCGCGACCCTCATCGACGATCACCGACGCGCTGCAGTCGCTCAACCGGAATCCGATCGGCCACTCCAATCCCGACGAGGCCATCTCGCTTCCGACATCGCCGCGCGGCTCCGCCTGCCCATCACTGAGGGCAAGCAGCGCCTCCCAAGCGAACGCGCCCGTTCCGTCACCACTGAGATCGATCTCCGCCGCGAGTACGCCCTCGAGTTGGATCGCTTCGAGTGCCTGCGCCACTTCTGACTTTCGCGCACCGGGCCAACCCTCGCGCGCGGCGTGCGTGGCGGCGACCGGGTTGTCGATGGGAATCGCGGCGAGCAGCAGGGGATTGATTGCGTCGCCCCGCGTCTCGATTTTCACTCGCGGCGTCACCACGCGCTCGCCGTCACTGCCGCGCGGGAACTCGATGACGCCGGAGACGCTGCCTTCGCCGCCACCGGGCAGTTCCATGCGCAGGCCGCCGTCGGGCAGCACGATGCGTTCGTCTTCGAGTGTGATGGTGGCGGCAGGCGCGCCGACCGTGTCACGGCCGAGCACGCGCAACGGGTACGGCAACGGTTCGCAGAGCGCGTTCGCTTCGATCAGCGTGATGGTTCCGGTGGTGGAGACGCGTTCGCCGCCCGCAACATCGCGCTGCACGCGAAGATTGAGCGCGCACCATCCGCCCGGCTGAAAGCGCGCCAGCCAGTCGAGCGCTCGCAGGCTTCGCACCTCGGCGGCCAACGCATCGCGAGCCTCCGGCGTCTCGGGCTGCTCCGAAGAGGATGTTCGCGCGAGGAGTTCAACGCGATCGCTTCGCAGTTTGTCCACCGTCGCCTGCAGCACGCCGGAGGCCTCAAGCGAGCGAAATGCCTCGACATCGAAGAGCAGCGTCAGGAATCGCTGCGCCGGCGAGTAGCGCAGCGCGCCGATGAGCTGGTCATCGATGGGCGCGCGATCGGAGGTGATGCGAAGATCAATGCCCGCATCGTCGCCCGGGTTGAGCACCGTGCCGCTCACTGTGACTTCGGCGCCCTCGGAGCCTCGCCCGCGCACATACTGCACATCGAGCACATCGTCGTTGAATGCAACGTAGGCGCGGACATCGGTGAGTTCGTACGGGAACTTGAAGTACCCACCGCGTCCGCCCTGGATCGAAACGGCGCCGTCGAAGTGCACTTCGGATGCGATCGGTCCTTCGTCGGGAAAGTCCTCGTCCGGTCCTTCACGATTGCGCCAGATCGGCGGCGCGCGCGAGGCATGCGCCACGATGGAGACCGTGCCTTCGCGCGCCATGAAGTTGTGCAGGATCTCCGCCGCCATGATTGGAAGTTCGAGCGCCGGCGGTCGACCGTCGACATCCTTGATGGCGAAGTTCTGCACCACCAGACGCAGATCGAACGGTGCATGCTCCAGCGCGGACGCGGCCCATCGTTCGCTGTCCGACGCGGTCCACAGCTGGCCCTCGATGGCGTTCCAATCCCAGAGTCGGCCCTCCTGCAGATCGACGGTAAACGAAAGTTCGACCGGCATGGCGACGATCCGTGGGTCGGGGTTGGAAGACGCGAGTCTGCCCTGAAGCTGCTCGAGACTCAGCCGCCACTCGTCGAAGCGCACCACGCCGCGCTCCACATGGATGCGCGGCAACCCGGTGTTCGGCTCGACTCGGCCCTCGCTGTAGCGCGCGAAGGCGCTGGCGATGCCCGGGTCGGGCAAGGTCAGTTCCAGACGGGTCACTTCGACGCGCGCGGAGCGCACCGGATGTTCCTTGTCGCCGGACATGACGACCTGATCGATGCTGCCGCGCAAGTCCATCTGCTTCCAGAGCTGACGGATCGGTCCGGGAAAGAGGCGCCGCAGCGCATCGTCGAGCTTGAGATTGCTCAGGGTCATCTCGTACTCGAAGGTCTCGCCGACGAGCCATCCGGTCAGCCGCGCCGGATCGGACACGAGAGCGTCCTTCTGCGTCAGCTCCACATGCCACTTGTCGCGCACGGCGCGGTCGTTGAAGAGTCCGCCCGCGAGTTCGCGCACCGCGTCGATGACAACGGCACCGGTCTTCGCGTCGAGGGCGCCGATTTTCAAGGACAGTCCCTGGATGTTGATTCGCGGCGGACGCACGGTGCCGCCGCGCGTCGCCGGCAGTTCGATCTTCATGAGATTGATCGCGCTGCCGTCATCGCGCTCGATGGCGCGAATCGTCATCTCGTCGATCGTGATGTCGGTCAGGGCCAGTGACCCCCAGAGCAGCGGCAGCAGATCGAAGTCGGCGCGCATGCGGGCGATCGAGGCAACCTCGGAGGCCGACTCCGGCCAGTCGTCGACGCGCAGCGAGAGCCCGCTGATTTCCGCATGGCTCCAGCCATTCCAGCGGAATCGCTCGATCGTGCAGGTTGCATTGAGCTGGGCACCGATGGCCCACGCGACCACGTGGCGGAGCACGGTTCCTTCGATCAGGATGCCCCATGCGCAGGCCGCCGCGCCCGCGAGGATCAGCAACCCAAGCGCGATGCGTCGTCGTCGGCGCCTCAGTCGCTGGCGCAATGCCGCAAGTGCGGTGGAACTCATGCGGAGAAGAGCGGGGATTCTACGCGTGAACGGTCCGCATGCGCTGGGTCCCTATACTCGCCGCCGTGATCGAGCCCGCTGGCGCCACGCTTGAACAGAGCCGCAGCGCGTTGGCGGCGATTCTTCTCTTCGCGCTCGTGCTGGTGGTGGTGTTGACGGCGGTGACGCTGTTGATGCTCTCGCTTCATCGTCGGAAGCAGCGGCAGGTGCCGCGCTCGACCGCCCCTGACCCGGTCGACGCGTGGCGCGAAGCGGGGCGGCGCGCGCAGCCTCCTGGAGAGGATTCGCCGAGTCGCGAGGATGACGCGTGAGCGAGCGAGCGCCGGCGCGCGCGTTGAATGCCGACGCATCGACGCATACCGGACGCGCATTGGTGACGGGCGCCTCGCGGCGGGTCGGGCGCGCCATCGCCATCGAACTGGCGCGCCGGGGACTCGATGTGACGATCACCGCGCGGCAACGAAACGCGGATCTGCTCGAGACGGCGACGATGGCCGCGGCCGCGCATCCGCACGGCACCCAGTGCGAGACTGTGGAGCTCGAACTCGGCGACCCGGCGGCGGTGGAGCATTTCGTGAGGACGCGCACCGATGACTCTTGGGATGTGCTGGTGCTCAACGCCTCCAGCTACCGACGCTCCGGCGCGACCAACGCCGAAGGCGCGAGCGGCGCGGCTGTCGAGGCCATCGAGGCAATAGAGGCCAGTGCATCATCGGAAGCGGCGCGATTCGCGCGCGAAGCAGAAGAGGACTTTCGCGTGAACGCGGCGTCGGCGCTGGCGCTCGCGGTCGGTCTGGCTCCCGCGCTCGCCCAGTGCGACCGTGCGGGCGGCGGTGCGATCGTCGCGATGGGGGACATGCATGTCGATGGTCGTCCGGTGCGCGGATTCACGCCGTACCTCATGTCGAAGGCGGCGCTGGCGCAGATGGTGCGATCGCTGGCGGTCGAACTGGCGCCGCGCGTGCGCGTGAACGCCGTGATGCCTGGGGTCATCGCGTGGCCCGACGACACGAGTGATAAGACGCGTCGTGCGTACGAAGCGCGCATTCCACTCGCGCGAGCAGGCACGCCTGAGGACGCTGCCGGCGCCGTTGCGTGGCTCGCGCTCGACGCGCCCTATGTGACCGGCGTCGAACTTCGCCTCGATGGCGGTCGGTGGTTGCGGTGACTCACCGCGCGGTCACGGCGCCGTGGCGCGCCGCGCGGCGTTGAGCTTGGCTTGCGCTTCGAGCACGCGCGGCTCTTTCGGCGCGAGCGCCCGCGCATGTTCCAGTCGCGCATTGGCGCGGATCGAATCACCTGCCGCAATCCAGGCTTCCGCCGCACCGACGGCGCTGCGCCATCGACGCGGATCCGCTTCCAGGGAGTCCTCCCACGCTCGCGCGGCCGCCTCGGCGCGGCCGATCGCCAGCAGCGACTCCGCCAGTTCCTGCGCCACGGCTTCGTTCGTGCGCGCCGCGTGAGGCAGCGCCGTGAGCGACTCCGCCGCCTCCTCAGCTCGATCGAGCGCGCGCAGCGCCCGAGCTTCTGCGATGCGCGGCTCCAGATCGCGCGGTGCGAGTGTGCGAGCTCGTTGCGCAGCGCGGAGTGATCCCTGCGGATCGCCACTTGCCAGCAACGCGTCGGAGCGCACCACTTCGATGAGCGGTTCATCCGGTGCCGATCTCTGCGCCACATCAAGTGCGCGAAGCGCCTCCGCGGTCTCGCCAAGTCGTCGCAACGCCATCGCGGCGTAGAGCGAGTACTGCGGATTCGTGCCATCGATCGCCGCCGCGCGGCGATAGTGCTCAAGCGCATCCCGTACGCGTCCCGATTGATCGAGGGCCACTCCTGCTGCGTGCTGCAAGGCAGCACTTGACGGGTCGAGCGACGCAGCCGATCGATACGCGTCTGCTGCGAGATCGAGCCCGACCGCTCGCGCCTCCGTCGGCCCGAGCATGGCATCCGCGAGCAAGGCGCGCGCGTGCAATTCTTTCTCGATCGCGCCGGCGGGTTCCGCTTCGACAAGCTTGGTCGTGATCACGAGCGCCTCGCGCGGTCGTCCCTCAAGCAGGTATTGCTCCACGGCGACGCGCGCATCGTCGCGAGCGCGATGTGTGGCGCGGGCACTCGCGGCGGGGGCGCTGCTCCCTGGACTTGACGCCGGTGGTTCGCGATCGCAGCCTGCGAGCACCGCGCATGCGATCAGCGGAGTCAATGTGTTGAGCATGTGATTCATGCTTCGCCGGCTCGTCACGCTGGGACCGGGCGTCATTCCGCGCGCTCGTGCGGCGCCGTTCTCTGCGACGGACGCGCAGGCGAGACGCGGCGCTGCGTTGACGCACCGTCGGCGCGCTGCCACGGGCGTTGGTGCCTGCGCCGCTCGGTATGATTCGCGACCCATGCTGCCGAAAGCGTACAACCCCGCCGAAGCGGAACCCGAGATCGCGCGGCGTTGGCAGCAGGCGCGAGCATTCCATGCGGAACCGGGCGCTGCCGGCGAGCCAACTTTCGCGATCTTCATTCCGCCGCCCAATGTGACCGCTGCGCTGCACCTGGGGCACGCGCTCAACAACACGCTGCAGGACATCCTTGTGCGCCGCGCGCGCATGCGCGGGTTCAACACGCTCTGGATGCCCGGCACCGATCACGCCGGCATCGCCACGCAGACGGTGGTCGAGAAGCGGCTCATGCAGCAGGGCAAGCGCCGCAGCGACTTCACGCGAGACGCATTCATCGCGTTCGTCCAGGCGTGGAAGGATGAGTACGAAGCGACGATTCTCGAACAATTGAAGGCGATGGGCGCCAGCTGCGACTTCGAGCGCACGCGATTCACGATGGACCCGGTCTGCGCCGCCGCCGTGCGCGCTGCGTTCGTGCGCCTCTTCGCCGATGGGCTCATCGACAAGGGCAAGCGCCTCGTCAACTGGGATCCCGTTTCGAGCACGGCGCTCGCCGACGACGAGGTGGAGATGGAGGATGTCGACGGCTTCATGTGGCTGCTGCGCTATCCGCTCACCGATGGCTCGGGTCATGTCACTGTCGCCACGACGCGACCGGAGACGATGCTTGGCGACACCGCCGTTGCCGTGAATCCGCGCGATCCGCGCGCCGCAGCTCTGCGGGGCAAGCGCGTGAAGCTGCCGATCGTGGGGCGCGAGATTCCGATCGTGGAGGACGACTATGTGGTCATGCCTGCGGAGATCGCTGCGCAGGTCGGTGCCGACGCAAGTGATCCGAAGGCAGCCTTCGCGACGGGCTTCCTGAAAGTCACGCCCGCGCACGATCCCAACGACTGGGACATCGGTGTGCGACACGCACTGCCGGCGATCAACATCATGGCGCCCGATGCGTCGATCAGCGATCGTCATGGCTGGGACGATGTGTCCGCGGACGCGCGCCCGTTCGTCGGGCTGTCGCGTGAAGACGCGCGAAAGGCGATCGTCGAGTGGTTCAAGTCGAAGGGACTGCTTGAAGGCGTGAAGCCCTATCGACACGCCGTCGGTCACAGCTATCGCACGCATGTGCCGATCGAACCGTATCTCTCGGAGCAGTGGTATGTGCTGGTCACCGACGATCGCATGCGCGGCTCGGCACTGCGCGCGATGGCACCGGATCAGCGCGAGCACGCCGCGAGCGGGACGCATGCACCGATTGACGCGAATGCACCGAGGGGCGGAGCACGCGCGCCCGCGTCGGCGACGACTGCGGCGGCAAGCGCCGACGACCGCAGCGGCGACGGTGGCCTGCACTTCTACCCCGCGCGCTATGCGCGCATGTTCGAGTCATGGCACGAGAACATCCGCGACTGGTGCATTTCGCGGCAACTCTGGTGGGGCCATCGCATTCCCGTCTGGTCGCGCGTCGGCAGTGCGGTCGGACCTGAGGCGCGTTCGACCGCCGCGAGCACCGGCGGGACGCGCGCCAACTCCACCGGCGCGCACGCCGCTCCAGTCCCCAGCTCGCGCGGCGCTCGGTCGCGGGATTCGCGCGGGTCCAAGGCCACATTGATCGCGGTCGAGAGCGATCTTGCCAGCGCAGGTTGCGTGCATCGCGTGCGTGTGCGCGATGACGGCGAGTTGGAAGAGCTGCTCTGCGTGCCCGAAGCGCAGCAGCCGCTCATCGCGGAGATCGAAAGCCAAGGCTTCAAGCAGGATGACGATGTGCTGGACACCTGGTTCAGCTCCGCGCTCTGGCCGCTCTCGACGCTCGGCTGGCCCGATCCCGCGCGCTTCGACATGAAGGGCATGCTCGAGACCTTCAACCCAAGCTCGGTGCTCTGCACGGCGCGCGAGATCATCACGCTCTGGGTGAGCCGCATGGTGATGTTCAATCGATACTTCACCGGCGATGATGCAGGAGACGCAGAAGACGCGGCCGGCGCGCCCCAACCCGGCACGGGTCGCATCCCGTTCCGTCATGTCTACATTCACCCGGTGGTGCAGGACGGCTTCGGTCAGAAGATGTCGAAGAGTCTCGGCAACGGCGTCGATCCGCGCGACATCATCGGCACGCACGGCGCCGACGCGATGCGCTTCGTGCTGGCGCAGATCGCCACAGACACGCAGGATGTGCGTCTCTCCGTCGACATGATCGATCCGCACTCGGGTGAGATCTTCACGCCTGTCGCCGTTGATGATGGGGCGGGCCATCGCGTCGCCGCGCCGATTCAGCAGAGTCCGAAGCATCCGGGCAAGCGCATGGTTTCGTTCTACGGTGCGATGAGCGGAAAGGCACTGGCCAGCGCCGAAATGCCGCTGGCGATCAACACGAGTTCGCGCTTCGATGTCGGACGCAACTTCGCGACCAAGCTCTGGAACGCGGTGCGCTTCGCGCTCGGTAGTGCCGGCGCTGATGGAAGCGCCGACACCGAGACCGGCGCCGCCGCGCCGCAGAGCGCCGATGACCTGATCAGACCGATCAGTCCGATCGATCCCGCGACACGACCGCTCATCGATCGCTGGATGCTGGCACGACTGGCGCACGCTGTGCGCACGATCGACACGGCGCTCGACAACTACCGCTTCAGCGATTCGGTCGATGCGCTCTACGACATTTTCTGGCGCGATCTTTGTGACTGGTATCTCGAGGGCATTAAGCCCAGCGTGCGTACAGACCCGGCGCAGCAAGCGGTGCTGCTGCGCGTGGTCGATGCGGTGCTGCGTCTCGCCCATCCGCTTTGTCCATTCGTCACCGAGTCGCTCTGGAGCGTCGTCGGCACTGCGAGCGCCGCGCGAGCACCCGTGAAAGGCGTGGCGCTGCCTCCATCGACCCTGCTCACGACGGCGCGTTGGCCGCAGGTGGCCGCCTCGCTCGACGACGATGCAGGGCTGCGTTCCTTCGAGCGCGTGCAAGCACTCGTGAGCGCCATTCGCAATCTGCGCGGTGAACGGCAGCTTCCGCCGAAACGACGCCTCGGCATGCTGGTGCCGCCGTCGATCGCGGCGCTCGTGACCGAAGCCGGTGGTGTCGTCGAGGCGCTCGCGGGCATCGATCGCGTCGAGCCTCGTTCAGCGCACGATTCGGATCGTCCGCCGACGGCCGTTCCACTGCCGTTCGAAGGTTCCGAGATTCTGCTGACCGGATTCGTCGATGCGACCGATACTGCGGGCGAGCGTCAGCGCCTCGATCGCTTGATCGGTGAACTTCGCAAGGCGGTCGATGGGTTCGAGCGCAAGCTGGGCAACGCGGGATATGTTTCGAAAGCGCCGCCGGAAGTGGTTGCACAAACGCGACAGATGCTCGAAAGCGCCCGTGGAGATCTCGCAGCAGCGGAGCGATCGCTCTCATCGATCACTTCTTAGTCGGCGGACGCTGGCCTGAGGGCGAACCCGCCCCTACACTCGACCCGTCGTGCGGCCAAGCAATTCGACCAACGATGGATCGGCGGTCTTCTGCGGCGCCACAACTCTCGGGACAGCGCTGCTCAGCGCATGCGTGCTGATCGCATCGACAGGATGCGGCAGCGATCCGATCACCATCGAGTCATCGAGTCCACGAACAGACCCGGCGGTCTCGCGCGCGCTGGCCTCGGAAGTCGCGGCACCAGGCGCGCGCTCCGATCCGATTCCATCGCGAAGCAGTTCCGGTCTCTCCGGTCCCGCATCAGGCCGCGATGTCGTCGACACGGCGGCGCCGCTCGCCGCGGAGCCGTGGGAATTCGCCGGTCAACCCGGGCGCGTTCATGTCAGCGAACACTTCCGCATCCACAGCACGCTGCAGGAGAACTCGCTCGATCGCGCGCTTTCGACCTTCTCCGAGCGAGCGCTGACGCACTACCGCTCCGCGCTCGTCGACCTCCCGGCACCGAAGGAACCGCTCCAGACCTACATCTTCGGATCGCGCAATCAGTGGGAGCGCTACACGCGCGAGCGCCTCGGCGGGAACGCCGGTCCCTATCTGGCGATGGGCAAGGGCGGCTACACGACGCAGAGCGACGCCGTGCTTTACGACATCGGCCGTCTCGACACGCTCACAATTCTGGCGCACGAGGGTTGGCATCAGTACACGCAGAAGACCTTCAAGCACACGCTTCCGGTGTGGCTCGAGGAGGGAATCGCGTGCTGGATGGAAGCGGTGCGGCCGGGCCGGGGCGAAACTTCGACCAGCCCATTCTTGCCGTGGCGAAACTTCGAGCGCTTCGGCGAGCTGCGCAACGGCACGCGATCGGACACACTCATCCCGCTCGAAGCGCTGCTTGACTCGACTCCCGAACAGTTCCTGAGGCAGGGCAAGGATCGACTGCTTCTCTACTACGCGCAGACCTGGGCGCTGGTGCACTTCCTCAACGAGGGCGAGGACGGACGGTATCGCGAGGCGCTGCAGCAATTGGTGAGCGATGCGGCGGCAGGTCGACTCGCGGGTCGAATGTCGAACTCGCAGACATTCCCCAATCCCCGCGCACGCGGCCTTCATCTCCACAGTCGCGTCGGCAAGTGGGTGCTGCTCGAGTACTTCAATCCGCGCTTCGCCGAGTTCAAGTCGCAGTACGAGCGCTTTCTCCGCGAAGTGACGGCGGGCAGTGCATCGCAGCGCGTCTGGCGCGGCGAGAGTCCGCTGCCTCCGCGATCCGAGTCCTGAGACGGCGCGCGTGGCCGGCAACGGTGGGGAAGGGATTCGAACCCTTGAGACCCTATGCGGGTCTACCGGTTTTCAAGACCGGCGCGTTCAACCGCTCTGCCACCCCACCTTCGGGGGCGCGAAGCATACGCGCGGGCGAGCTGGAGGGGGATGCGCCGCGAGCACCACAGTCGTCAAGCAGGGCGAGACAGCGCGATCCACCCGAGGATCAGCGCCGCCACCATGAGGCAGGCGCTCATCGAGAGCAGCGCGATCATCCATCCGCGCAGCGAGTGCTCGTCCTTCGCGCGCGCTTCGGCGACCTCACGCGATTGCCTCACGAGTTCAGCCAGGAACTCGGTGCCATGGCGCTGCGCCGTCGTGAGCTCGGTGACCGCATCGGTGAGCCGAGCCGTGCCATCGGCGACGCCATTGGCGGCCTGAAGATTGAGATCCAGTTGCTGCTGTATGAGGCCTGAAACCTCGGTCTGCTGGCTGATGCCGTCGACGATGCGACTGAGCGTGTTGTCGATGGTTGCATCGCGCTGGCGCGTGTGAAGCAGCGCCTCGGCGATGGTGTCCCCGAGCCGATCCTGCTGACCGGCCATGCGCGGCAGTGCCATGAGCGGCTCATGCAAGGTCTCGAGAACGCGCAGCACCTCGGTGCGCTCGCGCTCCTGCGCCTGCAGCAGCGCGTGCAGCGCCTCGGCCGCGTCGCCAACGCGCGCCAACTCCGTGGCCGTGCGCCGCATGAGCGGATGCGGATCATTCTCGGTCTGCTCCGAGATGGGCGGCGTTCCGACGATCCAACGTTCAAGCGTGTCGCGAACGGGCATGGTCAGAGGCCGAGTGTACGATCCCTCGCGGTGTCTCGATCGCTCGCTGTCGTTGTCATGCGGGGCGCGTCCATGTCGGTCCTCCTGTGCATGTGGATCATCACCTGCGCGGTCGGGTGCGAGCCGGCGTTGCCATCCTCCCCAGCGCCGCCAGCGGCCGGTGCGACGCAGCGAGTCGTCTCCTTGTCGCCTGCCATCACGTCGACGATCGTGGCGCTGGGAGCGGGCGACGCGCTGGTCGGACGCACACCATGGTGCCGCAGCGTGTCATCGCAGATCGCCGTTGCCTGGGATGGCGTGAGCGTCGATGCGGAGCGCATGATCGCGCTGAGACCGACGCTGATCGTCTTTCAGGACACGATGAGTGGAGGGCCGCGCGACGAAGTGGCTCGACTGTCGCAGGCACATCGCTGGCGCGTCGGATCGTGGCGCCTCGACCGGCTCTCCGAGGTGCGGGACATGATCCACGCACTCGCGCAGTCGCTCGGCGCCTCCAGTGTGCAGACGGCGGTGGACCTGCTCCAGCGATTCGACGAAGCGTGCACGCCTGATGCGAACGCGATCGCCGTGGGGCCGACGCTGCTGCTGTTCGCCACCGATCCACCGATGGCCTTCGGCCCCGGCAGCTATGTCGACGACATCTGGCGAGCGCTCGGTGGTCGCAACGCCGTCACGACCGGCGCGTATCCCGAATTGACGGTGGAAGAGATGGTGCGGATCGATCCGGCGTGGGTGGTCGTCGTCGGACCCGATCGCCTGCTGGACGCGGCGCGCCGACTACCGGTCGCCGCGCTGCGAGAAGGTCGCGTCAGTCAGGCCGCCGATCCCGGACTGCTCGAGCCCGGCGCCGCTGTGATTCCTGCGATCGAGGCGATGCGGCGCGACTTGGCTGAGCGGCGCGCGAGTGGCGCGACGGTGGTGCCACGATGAGCGTCGATCGGCGCGCGCGCATCGGGCTTGTCGTGATCGCGATGCTGGCGCTCGGTGCCTTTGCCACGCGCCTCTGTCTGGGACGCGGCGCGACGGGCGTCGTGATCGGGTGGCCCAACGAAGCGGACATCCTGATGCTGCGACTCACCGCCGCCGCGTCGTGCACGATCGCCGGCGCCGCGCTTGGCGTCAGCGGACTGCTGCTTCAGTCGTTGCTTCGCAATCCACTTGCGTCACCGTTCATTCTCGGCATTTCGGCCGGCGCCGGTCTCGGCATGACCATCGCCACATGGCTGGCGCTCGTCTCTCCGTCGTTCGCATGGCTGCTGCTCGGCGGTGCGCTGTTGCCTGCGTCGGTCGGTGGCTTGCTGAGCCTCGCACTCGTCGTGGCGCTCGGCCGCCGGCGCGGCGTGCTCGATCCGCTCACACTCGTGCTGGCAGGCGTGATCGTCTCCGCGCTCGCATCAGCCGTGGCGCTGCTCGTGCAGCACATGCTTCCATTTGATGTCCGTGGGCGAATCGATGCGTGGATGCTCGGGCGGATCCCGGAGGTGGCGCCGGGCCTGGTCGCTTGGCTTGCCGGCGCGATCACCGTCATCGGCGTGGCGCTCGCGGTCCGCCTCGGCCGCGCCATGGACGCCGCAGCACTCTCCGATGCAGAGGCGATCTCCGTCGGACTCGATCTGCCGCGACTGCGCATCTGGCTGCTCGTCGTCGCCGCCACGCTCGCCGCGGCCGCGACGGCGCTCTGCGGTCCGCTTGCGTTCATCGGTCTCGTGGCGCCGCATCTGGCGCGCATGCTCTGCGGTGGTCGACATCGCGTACTCGTGGTCGGGACGACGCTCGCAGGCATGGCGCTGCTGCTCGCGGCTGAGGTCGTGCGGCAAGTCGTCGACTTTGGCGCGGGACGATTGCCGATTGGCGTGGTCACGGCGATCCTTGGGTCGATCGCATTCCTCTGGTTGCTTCACCGCTATCAACCGGTGCGATCATGACGCTGGAGCTGCGCGATCTTGTCGTTCGACGCGATCACTTCCGCCTGGGCCCGATCAGCGCGATGGTGCTCCCCGGTCGCCTCGTCGCCGTGCTCGGAGGCAACGGCTGCGGAAAGAGCACGCTGCTCGGTGCACTTGCCGGTTCCATCGGCGCCGATCGAGGTGAGGCGAAGCGAGGCGCACTTGATCTGCGTCGCGCGAAACCGCACGAGCGCGCTGCGAGTGTCTCGTTCGTGCCGCAGCGCCCGGTGCTCGACGCTGCGTTCTCCGTGCGCACCTGCGTCGAGCTCGGCCGCTTCGCGCTGACACACCGCCCCGATCGTGTCGACGAGGCGATCGAACGATGCGGCCTCGGAACACTTGCCTGGCGCCGCTGGCACGATCTCTCGGAAGGACAGCGACAGCGCGCCGCACTGGCTCGCGCCATTGCACAACATGAACCCGGCGGCCTGATGCTGCTCGATGAACCGTTCGCCGCGATGGACCCCGCCTCGGCGCGCTCCTCGCTCGCGGTCGTGCGCGGATGCGTGCGCAGCGGCGCGGCGGCGCTGCTGGCAACTCATGACCTGGTGCTGGCCGCGGCCGCCGACGATGTCTGGCTGCTGCGCGACGGGCAGTTGGTCGCAGCGGGGGAGACCTCGCAGGTGCTCGTTCCCGATGTGCTCGAAGCCGTCTATGGCGTGCGCTTCACGATGATCGAAGGCGTGGCGCCGCGACCCGCGCCGCTGCCGAGTTGGATCGACCCGGATCCCGGAACTCCGTAGACTGCGCGCCATGGGCCGGTACACATGGGTCATCATTGTGATCGTGGTCGGGATCAACATGATCCTGCGCACGATTGCGAAGCGCTCGGCGACCGCCGCGAAGGCGCGCCAGGCGCAAGCGAGCATCGACGCCGCCATGTCCGGCGCGCGCCCTGCCAGTCCCGCCGAACGACCGCCTCGGGCGCCATCGACACTGATCGAGAGCGCTCCGCTCAAAGTGGCGCGCCCCTCATCTCGTCCACAGCCTGCGCCGAGCGAAAGACCATCGCCGCGTGCGGCACCCGTCGCAAGGAAACCAGCGACCGCCGCGCCACCGGTGGTCGCACGACGCTCGCCTTCCCCGGTTCCGGCACCTGCGAAGCGCTCCGGCGCGACGCGGCCGCCTCCGCCACTCTCCGTCGCCCGAACCACGGCGAAGCGGGCTCCATCCGCGCCTGTCCAATCGCCGGCACGAGCGTTGTCGACTTCCACACGAGCGCCGAGTTCGATCAACCCGCAATCACGAGTCCGAGCGCCTCAGTCCGCGGGCGTTCGCACTGTCGATCTGCCACTCCTTGGTTCAAAGCCGGGAGTCGGACGGGATCTCGGCCGCAAGGCCGGCCTGATCCTCGACCAGTCGATTGCCCGTGCGCTCTCGAGTTCACGCGATGTGCGGCTCGCGTTTGTGCTTTCGGAACTGCTGGGGCGGCCGATGGCGGATCGGGACACAGTCCCGCATGATCCTGCGTGGCACGGGTGAACGCGGCATGATCCGACATGATCCCGGATGATCCCGCTTGATGAACACAGATCAAGCCAGATCAGGCACACTTCGCCGCAATTCGTTACAGTTCGCCCGATCGTGAGTCGTCAGCGATCGACGCCTCTGTCGTCGACACGCGGCACTGAACACCGACAGGACCCAGGACCACAGACATGATCGACATCCGCAAGTTGAAGGAGCTGGTCCGACTGATGGTCGAGAACGACCTCGTCGAGATCGACCTCCATGATCAGCAGGAGCAGGTCACGCTGAAACGGCCGAACACGTTGACGCCGCCGGCGGTCGTGCACCACACAGCACCGACCGCGTTCATGGCGGCGGCCGCACCAGCGATGAGCGCCGCACCTGCGGCATCCGCGGCACCCGTGAGCGATCCGAACGCGGGACTCATTCCAATCGCGAGCCCGATGGTCGGCACGCTCTATCAATCGGCTGGTCCCGACAAGCCGCCGTTTATCATCGTCGGCAGCACGGTCGGTCCCGAGAGCGTCGTCTGTCTCGTCGAAGCGATGAAGATCTTCAACGAGATCAAGTCCGGCGTCTCAGGCACCGTCGAACGCATCCTCATTCGGAGCGGCGATGCCGTCGAGTTCGGCCAGGCGCTCTTCATGGTTCGACCGAGCTGACGCGCCGAATCGGCGCGCACCACACCGCACGACGGATGGGAGTTCCGAGCGAATGTTCAAGCGCATCCTCATCGCCAACAGAGGCGAGATCGCCCTCCGGGTCATCCGCGCTGCGCGCGAGATGGGCATCGAGACGATCTGCGTCTACTCGACGGCGGACCGCGACGGACCGTGGCTCGAGCAGGCCGATCACCGCGTCTGCATTGGGCCGCCGCCGGCGAAGGACAGCTATCTGCGCATCGATCGCATCATCGCGGCCGCCGAAGTGGCGCGCGCCGACGCGATTCACCCGGGCTACGGTTTCCTCTCCGAGAACGCGCACTTCGCCGAGGTCTGTCGCGATTGCCAAATCGAGTTCATCGGACCGAGTCCCGAAGCGATGAACCTGCTCGGCGACAAAGTCAATTGCAAACGACTTGCGAAGCGATCGGGCACGCCGATCTTCCCCGGCACGGATGGCGCCATCGAGGACATCGAAGAGGCCGTGCGCGTGGCGGAGGAGATCGGGTACCCCGTGATCGTGAAGGCGTCTGCCGGCGGTGGCGGACGCGGCATGCGCGTGGCGCGCGACGAAGCGCAACTGCGCGCAGGCATCGAGACGGCGCAGCGCGAAGCCGCCGCAGCGTTCGGCAACGGCGCCGTCTATGTCGAGAAGTTCCTCGAGCACGCGCGCCACTTCGAAGTGCAGGTGCTCGGCGACAAGCACGGCAACGCCGTGCATCTCTTCGAGCGCGACTGTTCCAGTCAGCGTCGCCATCAAAAGCTCATCGAGGAGGCGCCCGCACCCGGCGTCGATCCCGAGAAGCGTCTCATGGTCTGCGAGAGCGCCTCGGCGCTCATTCGCACCGCGAAGTACGCCGGCGCCGCGACCTGCGAGTTCCTCATGGACGGCGAGCAGAACTTCTTCATGCTCGAGGTGAACACGCGCGTGCAGGTGGAACATCCGGTGACCGAGTTGATCACCGGCATCGATATCGTCAAGACGCAGATCCGCATCGCCGCCGGTGAGCCGCTGCCGTTCAAGCAGGAGCAGATCACCGCTCGCGGTCATGCGATTGAGTGCCGCATCAACGCCGAGGATCCCGATCGCGGCTTCATGCCGCAGGCGGGGCTCATCGAACGCTTCTCCGCGCCGGGTGGACCGGGCGTGCGGCTCGATACGCATGCGCGCGCCGGCTATCGCATCCCGCCGAACTACGACTCGATGATCGGCAAGCTGATCGTGCACGCACCCGATCGTGCGACGGCCATTCAGCGCATGAAAGGTGCACTGCGCGAGTTCGGCATCGGCCCGATCAAGACCACCATCCCGCTGCACCTGCGGCTGATGGACCACCCGGAATTCATCGGCGCCACCTTCGACATCCACTATGTGGAGCGCTGGCTCAAGACCTGATCGGTCGCTGCCCGTCGCGCGAAGTTAGAGCAGCGAGCCGCGCGGGACAGATCCGCGAGCCGCGCCGCGCGAAGTCGGAGCAGCGAGCCGCGCGGGGCCTCGCTTGCTGCGCCCTGCCCGCTCGGGTTGCGAGGCGCAACCTCTCGCTCGTGCTCGCGGCGCGAGGCCCCGGCGTCGGCTCGCCCCCGCACTCGTTCGGCGCGTGCGCGAGGCCCCGCGTCGGCTCGCCCCGCACTCGTTCGGCGCGTGCGCGAGGCCCCGCGTCGGCTCGCCCCCGCACCCCACTGGCGCAGTTCGCTTTGACAGGGAAGGAGTGCGAGCAGCTACGAAGTGACTTCGCGGCGGTCGAACATCATCGAGTTGAAGTCGAGATCCTCAAGAGGTGCTGGTGCGGCGCCCTCAGTCTCAAGATTGGGAGGGCGGCGCTCGTCTGTTGATCGCAGCTCCTTGATCATGGCCATCACCTGCGCGCGATGATGCACCTCGTGCAGCGCCAATTGCGTGACGAGATCACCGGCGGTGCAGGAGATCTGGAAGCGTCGGCCCTGATCGTCGGGGAACCCGATCCAGCTGATCGTGCGACTCCAGTCGCGCTGACCTGCGATCGACGCGCGCGTGCTCTTCGCCTGCTCGCGCCAGCTGCGCTCGATCACCTCGAACGCTGGCGGCGTCTCATCCTTGATCGGCCAAGCGTCGTAGTGCGGCACCGTGCGCTCCTCGATGCGCTCGATGTAGTACCACTCGGAGATCATGATGTGCGTGAGCGTGCGACCGAATGTGTTCAGTCCGAAGCGGAACTCGTGCGCGTACTGCGCCGGTGCGAGTGCGCGGACGGAGTCGAAGACGCGCTCGCGCGCCTTCGTGAGGTAGTCGTAGATCCTGAGTGCGTCCATCAGCGCAGTATGACGAAGCCGCTGCGCAAGCGCCGGCGGACGGTGGCTTGCAGGAAGAGAGCCCGCAAGCCGCACCCCGGAGCCCGAGCGCGATGCTCATGCGGAGTGCATGGGCCGCGCCGTCACCGCGCGGCTCACTCGTAGGAGTCGCAACGCGTTTCGGACGGCACTTGACCTACGGCGCGGCTACTCTCGCTCGAGTACCGAACGCGCCCGGGAGTCAGTCGCGATCGTCGTCCGGGCTTCCTGCGTTCGACGCGTCACTCGAAGGTGGGGCAGCGAACTCGATCGGAGCGTCACGATGGCCCAAGATCAAACACGCATGCCGCACAAGCGATGGCGATCGAAGCGATGCCCGCGCTCGGCCGTACTGGCGTCGCTGATCGCCGCCGCTGCGGCTGCGCATCAATCCAGTGCGCAATGTCAATACAGCGTGCAATCGTGGTCGCCGCGGCAATGCTCGCCGAGTTGGTCGTGGTTCAATGAAGGAACGGGACTCAACAACCTTGGGGCATGGTGTGGCTGGCGACGAATGTGCTCATCGGGTGTGGGCTACTTCGCGCTCTACTGCCCACCGAACGGCACACCGCAGGTGTTGCCGATGCCGTCAGGCGCTGGACCGAAGGGCGCGAGCGCGACCGCGGTCAACGATGTCGGCGTGATTGTCGGCTTGTCATATCAAGGCACGAGTGGCAACATCGAGAAGGGTTGCATCTGGTACCCCGACGGCAGCATCGTCGAGATTCCAGCGGTGCCAGTCACTTCGTCGAGCATCGCGTGGGCCGTCAACAATGATGGCGTCGTTGTCGGCGGAACGGGCGTACTCGCGTACATCCTGGAGAACGGCGTCATGACCACGATTCAGATGCCAGCGCCACACTCGGGGTCCGCGTCGGGCATCTCCGACACCGGCATTGTGGTGGGCAACTATGGCGGGGTTGCGCAAGGCACGGCGCGAGGCTTCTGTTGGACAGCGGGCAACTTCGAGATCCTCCCGCCATTCGGCAGCCACCCATCGTCGTCGGCGCGCGGCGTGAATGACGCAGGTGTCGTCGTTGGATCATCAACGAGTTACGAGGTTCCACTTGGGTACCGGTCCACGCCCACGATCTGGGTTGGGGGCCTGCCCCAATCGCTCCCGTTGCCGCCGGGCTACACATCAGGTGGATGTTCGTCGATCAACAACGCAGGAACGATCGTTGGCTTCGCACAGCCAGGTTGGAGCAGCGGCGGCGGAACGATCAATGTGATCTGGATCGCGGGGTCGGTCTACAAGATCGATGATCTCGTCGTTCCGGGATCGCCGGCCATTGCCGGCCTGCGTGTGGTGAACGATGCCGGTCAGTTACTTACGACGGGATCGGCGAAGGTGCTGACGCCCGTCGCGCCGCCCTTCGCCGATGTGAACGGCGACTGCGTCGTGGATGGAGCGGACATCTCGATCCTGCTCAGCGAGTGGGGGCCCAGCGCGTGGTCGCCGGCGGACATTGATGACGATGGCCTCGTGAACGGCCGCGACCTGGCGCTCTTGCTCGGCACATGGGGCGTCACCTCAGCGCAGTGAGCGCGGGCGCACCGCCACCGCTCAGCGCGGGCACTCGATTACTTCGCGGGCGGGGTCCAGTCGGCGACGGCGGCGATCTTCGCGGCACTGGCCGGCTTCGCCGGATCGCGGAAGACGACACCGGCAATGCGTGTTCCCTGCGGCAGACGGTAGAGCAGGAAGAGCTTGTCTTCGTCGCCTGCGTTCGGCAGATCACGCAGCGTCCAACGACCGCCCGGTGGCAGATCGAGGTAGATGCGCACCGTGCCCTCGCCGGTGCGCTCCCAGATGTAGCCGAAGGGCTGGTAGGTGTCGAAGTTCCAGTCGACGAGCTCGACACTCGCTTCTTCGCCAGCGCCCTTGCGAAGTGCGCGGATGCGATCGATGTTGTAGAGATCGATCGGCGACTGTCCCTTGCTCACATTGACGCGGATCACACGCGTGCCCGCAGGTTCGAGCACGCCGTTGATGCGCAGATCGCGATTGCCGATCGTGTCGCGGCCGCGCTGGAAGTCACCGGCACCGGAGACGAGCCACCGCGCGTCGTTCGCTTCGAGTGTGCCGGGCATGTTGTTGATGCTGCCGGCGGCGGGGGCGATCGTGTTGTTCGCTTCCATGTGTCCGCTGCCGATCGGCGGTACGCCGTCGACACTGGCGAAGAGTTCCTTGAGCTCGCTCTGTAGCGGACTGGTGCCGCCCGAGCGGCGATCGAGAAACGCCGCAGTGCTCGACAGCGTCGGTTCCGTTGTGACCTCCGGCAGCTTCAGTCGCAGTCCCTTGACCTGCAGGAACGCTGGAGTCTGTCCCTTCAACGCGGGCTTCGGGAAGACGAGATAGAGCGTCGCGGACTGCGCGCCGGAGGGGCTGCTCGCGTAGTAGCTCATGTCGCTGAAGTTGTATGCCTGGAACCTCGGATCGCTGGCCTCGTTCTTCTGCCCGAACTCCTTCGGGTAGCTCACTGCAGGCGCCGTCGCGTGATCGCCGACGAGTCGCGCCTGTGCTGACGAGAGCGTGAACATCGTGCGTCGATCGAAGGCCGGTTGATCGACATCCAGTCGCGCCACGAAGACACCCTCACCGACCGTCGGCAACTCGAAGAGCTCGGCGACACGCATCGAGCCGGTGGGCGCGCTGATCTTTCCGCGACCCTCGTTGAAGCTGTCGCGCGTGGCGCTGCCGGCAACCTCGTGCATCGCTGGCATGGCGCGAGCCAGCGTGACCTTGCCGCCGACCGGCGAGAAAGCGCCGACGCTGAGTGAGCCGAAGACGAAGTTCGTCGCCTTGAGAATGAGCGTCGGCGGCAGATTCGGCTGCAACTGCGTCGGCGCGCCGTTCGCCTGCTGCGATCGTCGGAAACCCTCGTATCCGAGTACGTCACTGCTCGCCTGCACGAATCCCCAGCCCACAAGCACCACGCCCATGCTCAACACAGCTGCGGCAAATCCGAATGCGGCGCCGAGGCCGTAGTTGATCGCACCTGGCAGCTTCACTTCGTTCGGCGCCAGTCGGTCGGTGAGCAACCTGAGCACGAAGAGCACGATGACGAAGATGCCGACGAGCGTGATGCCCCACGCGTACTCGTCGTAGCGGATGCCGCGCAGGAAGTAGCTCACGGTCACCCACTCCCAGAGTGAGAACGCGACCGTTCCGGCGACAAGCACGCAGAGGAAGTGCAGCAGCGCGCTGAAGAAGCCCTGGTTCATCCACCAGTAGGCGATGAGCGCAACGATCAGGACGAGGAAGAGAGAGAGGATCATGGGGGCACGCTCGGGACTTGAGGTCGTTCCTACGGTCGCAGACTCACGACTCACACTGGATGCGCGGCGGCCGCAGCACCTGCGGGAGGCGCGCTTGTGGCGGCTCCGCTCGGCGGCTGCTTGGGCGGCGCGAAGATGCGCTGGAACTCCTCGATGCTCGTGGTGCCGTCGCGCACGCGCATGAGACCCGCCTCCTGCAGCGTCGGAAGCTTCAGCGTGCGACGCGCGGTCGCGTACGCGCCGGCCGCGTCGTTCGCGGCGAACATGACGCGCGTCTGGTCGTCGAACATCACGACCTCGTGTACGCCGATCTGCCCGAGGAAGCCGCTGCCCTTGCACACCGGGCATGGCTCGACGCGGTTCTTGATCTGCACCTTGCCGCTGGCGGCAAAGATGGTCGGCGTCGTTCCGGCGGGTGCGCCGATCCGCTTGCCGATCTCCGCGGCTCGCGGATGCGGCTGTCGGCAGTACTCGCAGAGTTTTCGCAGCGTGCGCTGTGTGACCACGGCGCGAAGCGGCTTCGAGCCTGCGTCGAGATCACCGCAGGCACGGAACCACTCTCGGACGGCGGCGGTGAACTCGTGTCCCGCCGGCACGTTCACGGAGATGCCGACATAGAAGAGCGCGTCCCCCGCGGCGGTCGCGATGATCGGTCCGACGCGCGGTTCCGTGAGATCGCAGACGAGCGCGATGTCGGGACCGCGTCGAATGATCGACTGCAGGTGATTGCCGAAATCGACCGCCGGGTTCGCGGGGTTCCACAATTGTTGATCGACGCCATCGACGCGCAGTTCGATCTGCTTCTCGATGCTCTTGACGTTGCAGGTGAACGCGTCGTGACGCGACACGAGGCTGTAGAGCAGCGTCGTGAGACCCTGGCCGGGTGCCGTCGCGACGAGCACCACGCCGCGCCGCTCTGCGGGCACGACGAGCGGCGCCAGTGCCTTCATCTGCGACTCGAGCAGGCCGACCGCGTCGATCGGCTTCGACAACTGCTTCTCGCGATCGAAGTCGATCCGCATCGTCTGGCCGGACGATCCGCCGGAAACGGTCAGGCTGGCGCGGATCATCGTCTCGTCCGCCACGATGATGAACTCGGCGTTCTGCTTCTTGCGACGCTCGTTGGCATCGAGTCCAGCGACGCCCTTGATGTAGTCGATCGCCGCCGTCGCCATATCGGGAGGCATCGGGTCGCGCCGGAAGCGCACGCCATCGACGATCTGCGAAGGAAGGAATCCCTGCTGCGTCGGCGCCAGGTCGAGGCGAGTCGCGCGACCCCCGATGGCCGGATCGAGCAGCCCCTCCACAGTCATGTGCACGCCGTGAAGCGGATCGTCCTTGAGCGGCACGGGCTTCTCGCGCTTGGTGGCGTCAAGGAAGCGCAGTCGCGCCGACTTGAGTGCGGCCGCCGCTCTGCGCGCCTGGTGCGACTCACCAATCTTGAGCGCGCCAAGATTCCATCGCTGTGCCTCGGGCACGCGCGGGTTGCGCACCAGCACATAGGTGAGCATGGTGCCGCCGAGAAGCAGGATCGAGAGCGGCCACCCGATCCAGAAGATGGGGATGACGAGCGCCGCCAGCGCCAGCAGCGGGGCGATCGCGAAGATCACCGCCCATCGATCCTGATCGATCTGGAAGTAGCGCGCGTCCTTGTCGAGCTTGGTGCCCGTGATGCGCACATAGATGACGAAGGGAATGATCGCGAGGATCGGCTTGACCACGCTCATGAGCATGGCCGGTTCGACCTCAGGCGAGGCGGACTGCGCAAGAATCGACAACGCGAGGTCTCCGTTGAGGCGCGAGCGGCGCCGTCCGCGCCGTTACGAAATGCCCTTGAGCCGCATCTTCAGCTCCTCGGGTTTCGGAGTGGCCTCGATGGCCACCTTCTGGTGAATGTATTCCGCTTCGACGAGGCGCACAAGCGACGTGGTGAAGTCGACCATGCCTTCCTCGAGACTGCTCTTGATGATGTCGAGCAGTTCGCCTTCGCGCGCGTCGAGGATGTACTTCTGCACCGGGGCGGTGTTGATCAGGATCTCAAGCGCCGGAATGCGGGCGATTTCGGGGCGAAGCGTGGGCAGCAGCTTCTGATAGACGATCGCGCGCAGGTTGTAGGCGAGCAGCTTGCGGATCTGACCGCGCTCACCTTCCGGAAAGAGGTCGTAGATGCGGCCGAAGGTCTGCCAGGCGGAGCTTGCGTGGATCGTTCCGAAGACCAGGTGGCCCGTCTCGGAGGCGCGAATGGCCGCTTCGAAGGTTTCGTAGTCGCGCATTTCGCCGACGAGCACCACATCGGGATTCTCACGCACGAGCGCGCGGAGCGCGTCGTTGAAGTTGGTGCAGTCGATGCCGACTTCGCGCTGATTGATGGTCGCCTTGTCGTCGCGGAAGATGTACTCGATCGGATCCTCGATCGTGACGATGTGCACCTTCTTCCGCTCGTTCACATACTGGAGCATCGCGGCGATCGAAGTGCTCTTGCCCGAACCCGTGACGCCGGAGAAGAGGATCAATCCCTGGGCGCTCATGGCGATGTCGCCCAGCTCCTTGGGAAGGAAGAGGTCCTCGAACTTCTTGATGTTGCTGGTGATGAGACGAGCGGCGACCGCGGGTCGACCGCGCGCCATGAAGAGATTCACGCGGAAACGATTGCGGTCGTCGAAGTCGTACGCGAGATCGACGGAGCCCTTCTGGCGGAAGATATCGAGCTGGCCGTCGTCGAGCATGTCCTTGGCCACCTGGAACATCAGCTCGCGGCTGACGACATCCGTCTCAAGATCCTTGAGAAGGCCGCGGTGGCGGATGCGCGGACGCTGATCGGGCTTCACGATCAAGTCGCTCGCGCCGAACTTGATGGCGGCGCTGAGCCATGTGTGCCACGCCCTCTTGCCGTCTCCGGGATGAAGCCCGCTGTCGACATTGATGGGACTGGCGAGCGTGACGGAACGATCAGCGGATGAAGACAAGGCCGTGCATCTCCTCAGGTCGAACGGAACCGGCGATCTTTCGCAGCGCTCGGCAGCGCGATCGGAATCGGGAAGGGTAGCAGCGCGTGGGGGGCACTGGTAGTCTTCCGCGATGGAGCACCGACACTCGAAGATCGTCTCCGACGGCATCACCTTCGACGACGTTCTTCTGCTCCCGCGCTACAGCGAGGTGACCCCCGATCGGGCCGACACGCTCACTCTCTTTACGCGCGCCATTCCACTTCGGATCCCTCTTGTTTCCGCGCCGATGGACACGGTCACGGAGTCCGCGCTCGCCATCGCGCTGGCGCAGGAGGGTGGCTTGGGCATCATCCATCGCAACATGTCGCCTGAGCGGCAGGCACGCGAAGTCGCCAAGGTCAAGCGAAGCGAGAACGGCATCATCAACGATCCGATCACGCTGGCGCCGGGAGACACGGTCGCTCGCGCCGTGCAGCTCATGGCGGAGCAGAATGTCTCGGGTTTTCCGGTCACCAAGGATGGCACGAGTCATGGCGTGCTGGTGGGCATTCTCACGCGGCGCGACATGAAGTTCCTGCATGACGCCCACGCCGATGTGAAGGTCGGCGATGTGATGACGAAGGAGAAGCTCGTCACCGCAAAACCGGAGACGACGCCCGTCGAAGCCGAGACGATCCTCAATCGGGCGCGCGTCGAGAAGTTGCTGCTCGTCGACGCCGGCGGCTCGCTTCGCGGCATGATCACGATGCGCGACTGTGAGAACTTCACGAAGCATCCGCACGCGTGCCGCGATGCGCGCGGTCGCCTTCGCGTGGGTGCAGCCTGCGGTGTGATGCAGATGGACCGCATCGAGCGCCTCGTCGACGCGGAAGCGGACGCGCTCGTCGTCGATACGGCGCACGGGCATAGTCGCAACGTGCTTGCCACGATCAGCGAAATCAAGAAGCGGCACCGCATCGAAGTGGTGGCCGGCAATGTCGGCACCGCCGACGGCGCGAAGGCGCTCATCGACGCGGGCGCCGACGCAGTGAAGGTCGGCATCGGGCCCGGTTCGATCTGCACCACGCGCGTCGTGACAGGCGTCGGCGTGCCGCAGATCACGGCCATCATGAACGCCGTCGAAGCGGCGCACGCGGCGGGCATTCCGGTGATCGCCGACGGAGGCATTCGTCTCTCCGGTGATGTCGCGAAAGCGATCGCCGCCGGTGCGCATGCGGTCATGCTCGGTGGACTCTTCGCCGGCCTCGATGAAAGTCCCGGCGAACTCGTGCTGCACCGCGGGCGCCGCTTCAAGAGTTATCGTGGCATGGGCAGCGAAGACGCGATGGCGCAGGGCTCGGCCGATCGATACGGCCAAGCGAGCGCCGCAGATACCAGGAAGTTCGTGCCCGAAGGTGTCGAAGGCCGCGTTCCGTATCGTGGACCGCTCTCGGAGTTTGTCTATCAGATCGTCGGCGGGTTGAGAGCCGCGATGGGTTATTGCGGCTGCGCCACGATCGAAGAACTCCGCACTGACGCTCGCTTCGTGCGCGTTTCTTCGGCGAGCGTTATCGAGAGCCATCCGCACGACATCCAGATCACGAAGGAGAGCCCGAACTACACGATGTCCGGCGCCTCCCACGGTATCGAGTGATTCTCGGCGCCGAGTGACCGACGATTCCGGCTCGTTGTTCTTGACATGGATCGACCGGACCGGGGACAATCGCCGCGTCCCTGTCGGAGCTCCTGTTGGTCGCGCTGACCCGCGACGTGCTCCGAAGGTCGGGAGGGGAGAGCAGATGCGGCGCAGCGGCAGCGTGGTGACCACGGTGACAACGGTGACAACGGTGATCATGGTGATCATGGTGATCATGGTGGTCATGGTGATCATGGTGATCATGGTGATCATGCCGACTGCCGCCACGGCAGCGTGTGCTTCGCCCATCGTCGCCTCAATCGCGCCTCCAGCGGGTCCCGGGGACAACTGCGAGCCATGCTGTCCAGGCATCCCCGTGATCTCCGGATTCACGGAGACGGCGCTGCTTGCAGTTGACCATGCAGATGCGCCCGATCGATTCGTGCTGCATGTCTTCGATGTCTCCGGGTTTGCGTCGAGACCCTTCGGCTATTGGGAGCCTCCACGGTACGAACACCCGAGCTGGACGCTCGGCAACCTCGGTACCGTCTTCGGCGTCACGGCCGATGATGCGGGCGATGTCTACCTGGCGCGATCGACCGTCTATATCACCGCCGGCGACGGTGATCTGGGCGGGGGCATGGGCGCGATCATCCGCATCGATGGAGGCACCGGCGCGCCGTCGATCCTCGTCTCATTGCCGCAATCGGTCTCCGAAGCCAATCCCGGGCTGGGCAACATCACGTGGAGTTGCCTGCACGACAGCCTCTTCGTGACGAACTTCGAGGATGGCCGGATCTATCGCATCGATCCGAACGCGGCACCGGCGTCGCGCATCCGCAGCGCGTGGGACTTCGCAACCGATACGGTCACGCTGGGAGGCGCTCCAGAAGTGGGGGATGCACCGGGCGCGGCACCCAAGGGTGAGCGCGTCTGGGCCGTTGCGGTGAACGGAGATCGACTCTTCTTCTCCGTTTGGAGTCGCGATGGCATCGATCCCGACGGAGCGCCGAACGCGATCTGGTCCGTGGCGCTCTCTCCCGCGGGCAATCCGATTCCCGGGACGAAGACGCTCGAAATCCTGCTCGACGATCCGAGTGTGCCGCCGATGCCCGTCGCAGATCTGCAGTTCGACGGCGAGTGCTGCCTCTTTGCCGCGCAGCGAACAATGCACGAGCTCTTCGCCTGGGCACACGAAGCGGACCTGCTGCGCTACTGCTGGACGACGACCCCCAAGGGGCCGTCTGAGTGGGTACCGACTGGAACGTTCAAGATCGGCTACGAGGTGTTCGAGACGCTGGAGCATTCTGCGTCCGGAGGTGTGGCGGTGGATCCATCTCCGAACGGACTCGTGTGGGCCACTGGGGACTTCCTGCTGGAGGATCCGTTCGCGTACGGCGTGCAGGGCATGCCTACGTCCGGCGGGGCGACGAGCAACTCGCTCATCATCGACATCGACGACGACGCCGAGGAAGGAGCGGCCGGCGACAAAGCGGCGCAAGGGTCGTGCGAATTCGTCTGCACCGCCCAACCGGGTTGCTCAATCGAGGTCGATGATGTCATCTGCCAGCTCGGTCCCGACGGTCTACCCACGGGCCTCTACTCGGCGACGCTGACGATCTTCAACAACAGTGGGCAGACTGCAACGATGTTGCTCCTGCCGGAACTCGGCATCGTCGAACATCTGAATCCACCGCTTCAAAGCGGTCAGTCGGCGACAACAAAGCTGCTTTTGGCGGGCATGCCGGGCGATGTCGTGACGGCTCTCATCGGACTCTACGACGGCGCCACGAACTGCTGTGGCGCGGAGGCTTCGTTCGAACTGCCCGATTGCCGGTGCGCGCTCTTCACCGATGTGACGGTCGAGTGCATCTACGACGGTGACGCGATCACCTGGACCTACTCGGTCGCGTTCACGATCAGGAATGTCGCGCTGACCCCGAGCTTCACGGCTGCGTGGCTCTTCCTGATACCACCGCTGGGCGCGCCCTACGCCTTCACTCCGACCGTTCAGAGCGTTTTTCCGCTCCTGCCCGGTGGGCAGGCAAGTGTGATGGTGACGCTCACCTTCACATCGCCGCCACTTCCGGGACCGAACGGCTCATGGGCACTCGATGTTCCGATCAGCATCCATTCCGCGAACCTTGCCATCTGCTGTGACACGATCCTTCATCTAGAGGGCCCTGTGCAGTGCGATCCGAACTGCTCGCCCGATCTCAACGGTGACGGCGTCGTCAATGGCGCCGATCTTGCGATCCTCCTTGGTCAATGGGGCGGAGGCGCGGGAACGTGCGCTGACCTCAACGGTGACGGCGTCGTGAACGGCGCCGATCTCGCGATCCTTCTTGGGGCGTGGGGCTGAGTCACCCGCGCCTTGTTTCCACGCCATGACCTGCTCACGACTCGACAGAGAGAACCTCCCCATGCGTGCCTCGACGATCCCACTCCTCTCCGCTCTTGCCATCGGTCTCCTCACCAGCGATTCGTTCGCGCTGAACGGACCGGGTGACGAGTGCGCGAATCCGATCGTCGCCGTTGGCAACGCAGTGATCAACTACAACCCAATCGATTACACAGCGAGCGCCGATCCGATCTTCGCTCCGCAGTGTCTTCCGCCGGGTCAGGTCTGGTTTGGCAACGACATGTGGGTGTGCTGGACGCCCGAGTGCGACGGCCTCGCAACGATCACACTTTGCGGCACAGCGGTTCCGGGAGGGACGCATTTGGCGATCTGGGCTGGGTGCGCCTGTCCGGGGAACACGCATCCATTGTGCTGCGCCGATGACGGATGCGGCGGCGGGCCGGGCACGAGCTATGCGGCGGTGACTTGCGAAGTGAATTGCCGCACGCCCTACCTGATCCGCGTGAGCAGCGATCTGCCGATGAACTTCCCGTTCCAGTTGAACATCAGTTGCCAAGGGCAACCTTGCCCGGGTGGGCCTACGGGCGATCCCCGCGGACCTGGCGATACCTGCGGCACCTGCTGCCAGGCACAGCCGGCCGTGACCGGCTTCTCACGCCCGGTTGCACTCTCAACCGACTACCAGTTCGACTTCAATGGCAATGCGGGCGACCCCAACAAGATCGTGCTGCATGTA
>Ga0163153_10000049_pt1 | contig 193177 bp, 185 predicted proteins | sample OliLakLV19MP6IB1_FD_148629 | JGI IMG/M metagenome (GOLD analysis project Ga0163153, IMG submission 148629) | Freshwater microbial mat bacterial communities from Lake Vanda, McMurdo Dry Valleys, Antarctica - Oligotrophic Lake LV.19.MP6.IB-1 | ecosystem: Environmental > Aquatic > Freshwater >... | reverse complement strand
CCCCTACGGTAGTCAGCATTACGCCCCATTCTGGTCTACCACCGCTGAGCTATCGCTTGAAAATGAGTTCAACGCCGACCGGGTCTGGCACCGTAGGCGGTGCGACGTTTACCATCATCTCCACTAATCAAATGACCAACGTTACGGCTACGAAGTCAGTCGTTGAGCCCTGGTACAACGTTCCGCAGAAGGGCCAACGATTCGGCTTTGGCAGCGTAAACCCCAACCCGGCGAAGCAGACGAGTTACGACAATTTTGTTGGGACACACTCGAGCAGCGGTTGCTAGGGTGCGGCTGCCGGTAAACGGTGATGAGACCCGAAGTCCACGGCTTTGCTGTTTATCCGGCAATGCTCGTGCTCGCCGTCGTGATCGGTGTTACAGCCACGCTTCTGGCGGTTAGGAGAGCTGGACTCACAATCCCGCGGTTCGCGGCCGTTCAAGCCGTTCTTGTGTTCGGCGCGCTCATTGGCGCCAAGCTCTACTCGCTTCTCGAGCGAGGTGGGGTTCCGGAGTCATTCGGTGCGGCCGGCGGGGGAGGGTTCCGTTATCCGGGCGGGATAGTTGGCCTTCTGGCGGTCGTCCCATTGGCTCGATGGTTATTGCGCCGCGAAGGCCGCTTCCTTGGGCTACTTGATCTCATAGCGCCAGGTATCTGCTTTGCGATGGCAACGGTGCGTGTCGGGTGTCTCTTGGCTGGCTGTTGTTTCGGCGTCGCCAGTCATTTGCCCTGGGCGATTCGCTACCCTGCGGAGACTCGGGCCTGGGCCGAGCATGTACGCCTTGGGCTCATCTCAGTTGACGAATTGTGGAGCCTGCCGGTCCATCCGCTTCCCGTCTACTTCGGCCTTGTATCGCTTCTTGTGGGTGTTGAGTTCTGGAGACTAGAGAAGCAAAAGCGCTTCGAAGGGGAAGTATTCTTCACATTCTTAGTATTTCACGAACTCGGAAAGGGCCTCCTTGAATTTGTGCGCGCACCGGAGCTGGGTCAGACGTTTGGTCACTTGAAGATCGCATCTTTCGCACTCGCAGGATGCGGCCTACTTGCGTTGTGGCGCGCGCGACGACTGCAATCGGCGCGCAACGCGTCCGTAGGCGTCGTCGAGGTATAGCCGAGGCGAAGAAGCGGCGCGGAGTTCGCAGGGTCGTCGCGTGAACGTTCTCCTGATTGTGGTCGATTCACTGCGCTTCGACGCATTCGAGACGGAACGGCGCGTGATTCCGTTGCGACGGTTTCTGATGAGCTTCGAGTGGGCAGTTGAGCCTCAGCCATCGATCGCGGAGTGGTGCCCACCAAGCCTCGCCTCCTCATTCGAAGGGGTGCGCTGAATTCGATCGGCGGGCGACGGGGGCTCTTCAAAACGCTGAGGCGCCGGACCGAAGGCCAGCCTGCTTGCGCGCGGCGTGCCGCGCCAGGCGCATTCCTCGGTCGATGGATCACGTGTCGGGGGCGGCGGCTGACTGCGCATACGCTGATCGGCGTCCCGAGTAGCGGCGTCGTGGCCTGACGAGAGGCCGCGCAGCGCCACCGACCGAGCGCGCAATCTAGCTGGTCGGTGGGAGGTGCACGTAGCTGCAGATGCTACTTCAATTCGGTAAGCGTGTGACGAACGCCATCTGGTGAACGCGGCCGCGTGGCGCGAGTATCGAGGCCATGGCGAAGGGACGGAGGGCAGCGGTGCCGACGGCGCGCGCGGCAAAGTGGCTACGGGTGCTGGGGGAGCAGGAGCGCAGCGGATTGAGCGTGGCCGAGTTCGCTCGGCGGCGAGGGATTTCGGCGGGGAGCCTGGGCTGGTGGCGCTACGTCGTTCCAGTGTGGTGGAGAGTCCGATTGACGAATAAGGCGTGACGCGAGCGGTCCGGAGGCACGGTGAACATCGTCTTGTTGATCGTCGATTCGCTGCGGAAGCAGTCCATACCCACGCCGGGATCGGCGACGCCCAGCTTCTTCAGCACGTTTGCGGGTGAGAGCGTCAGCTTCGAGCGCGCGTACGCAACCGAGTGCTGGACCCTGCCCACGCACCTGAGCATGTTCACGGGCCTGATGCCGTCGGAGCACGGCGCCCACTTCCAGACGATGGCCTACGAGGGGAAGGCTCCGACCATCGCCGAGCTGCTCGCCGAACGTGGGTATGCGACCGAGCTCGCGACCCGCAATCCGGTCCTCGATGGGACCATCCCCGGGGTCGCACGCGGCTTCTCGCGGATAGAGCTGATCCTCGCCGACTACGGGCGTGGCCTGAACCCGCTCTCGATGGGGCTGGCGCTCTCGAAGCCGCGCTTCCGCCGGCAGATCAAGGCGAGTGGCTTCTTCACGCCGGAGCAGCGCGCCAGCCGGGAGTTTCTCGCCCATTTCGCCCGGGCCACGCTGCCAGCCGACGATCAGGTGCTCGCGTATGCGATCAAGCGGTTGGACCGTGCCAGGCGAAGCCGTGAAAAGCTCTTCCTCGTCTGCAACCTCTACGACGTCCACGCGCCCTACCCACCATCGTCTCGATCGATCTTCCGGTCCTGGCGATCGAGCACGAACTGGCTCGAGAACGCCCGAATGCCCTTCGTCCTGCCCCACTTGGGTGGCCACGCGTACCTGCGGGAGGGCTTCCACCTGTCGGATGCGAACCGGAAGGCCTTACTCGGCCGGTACGAGTCCGCGATCGCACTCATGGGCGAGCGGCTCGAGCGATTCGTCAGCGATGCCGCGGCCGAGGGCCTGCTCGACGACACCCTGCTCATCGTCACCAGTGACCACGGCGAAGCCTTCGGCGAGCACGGGCTCTACCTCCACGACGCATCCGTGTTCCAGACGCATCTGCACGTCCCCCTTTACGTCCGGAATCCCAGCCTGCAGCCCGCGCGCGTCGACGACGTCGTCAGTATGCGCCACCTGTTCGGCCTGATGCTGTCCGCGGGGTCGGGGGATCGCCTCGACGATACGCTTGTTGGCGCAGAGTTCCGAGGCCGGAATCCCGTCGCCCGAGCGGAGCACTTCTACTACCCGCACTCGCCGCACATGGCGAAGCGCTTCCGGGTGAACCAGTCGGCCGTGATCGTCGAAGACCGGAAGTACATCCGGCGAGGCGATACGGTCATGGCGTATGACCTGACCGCGGACCCGCTCGAATCGTCGCCGAGGGAAGCCCGGTCAGATTGCGTAATCCGGACTATCTCGGACAGCGATTCCGGGCGATGTCGGACAGCGATTCCGGAGCATGTCGGACAGTGATTCCGGCGCATCTCGGACACCCGATCGTGGTCGGGTAGCCGGGGGCTGCCGAAGCGCGGAGCCTTGACGAACGCTGGGTAGCAACGCGCCATCGCCACCGAGGAGGTGGAGATGGCGTCTTTGAGGCTACCCATGCGAACGATCAGAGAAATCCTGCGCCTGCGCTTCGACCGCCGGGCATCGATCCGCGAGATCGCGCTCAGCTGTAAGCTCGCGGCGTCGACGGTGGGCGACTACGTGGCGCGCGCCACAGTCGCGAAGCTGTCGTGGCCACTGACTGCGGAGCTCGAGCGGGTAGCCCGCATGGTGCGACCAGGCACGGCTGGTCGGAAAGGAGTCGAGGATGCGATGACTCGATGAAATTCCGTTTGTCGGCCAGCGGGTGCGAAACCCGCCCGGCCAGGGGTGAGCCCGCTCAGGCCGGTAGCGAGCCTTGCGACGGGGGCGGCAACGCCTGCGGCGAAGCGTAGGCACGCGAGCGTGTGGGCCGTGGGACATGCAGCCACGAAAACTATCTCATTCCGGGTGCCCAGGGCTTTATGCGGTCTGAAGGCCTCGGGGCGCCGGCTCTCGAGGAGCAGCGTCGCCGCCAGCAGCACGAAGCCGGCGGCACGTAGCGCCGGGCGCGCGCCGCGTGCGCACGGCAGCGCCATCAACGCCGCCAGCAGCGGCAGGATCGGCAGCAGGAAGCGATCCCACTGCCAGACGAAGGCGAGCTGCAGAGCGAGCACGATCCCCGCCACGAGCCAGGCCAGCGCCGCGAGCGCGCGCGTGCTGCCGGGGCGGCGCGCCGCGACGAGCGTGCCCACGAGCAGCAGGATGGCCGCGGTCCACGGGTACAACGCGCCGTCGCCGAGCAGCAGCGCGCCGTAGTACCAGGCGTTGCCGGGTGCACCAGACGGCAGCGGTCCGAGCACGCGCGACAGCGAGAACAGCTCACCCGAGACCCAGTAGTCGTAGCCGCCGCGCAGCGGCCCACCGAACAGCCGCGCGTTCAGCCACAGCAGCGGCAGCGTTCCCAGCAGCGCACCGGCGGCGAGCGCTGCCGCAGCGCGCCAGCGCACGCGCGGGCCACCCGACGCGAACAGCAGCAGGACCAGAACGGCCGCGGGCACCAGCGCGAGCACCGCCTGGCGGATGCTCGCCGCGGCCCCGCAAGCGATCCCGAGGGCGAACAGCTCGCCAGCGCCGGCGCGGCGACGCAGCGCCGCGAGCAGCCAGAGCGCGAGCCACGCGACCGCCGCCGACGCCGGCACGTCGCTCATCACGGCGCGCGACCACTGCACGTGCAACGGCGAGGTCGCGACCAGGAGCGCAGCGACGATGCCAGCGGCGAAGCCGGACGCGGCCCGCGCCAGCGCATAGGTGCCGCCGATCGCGGCCAGCGCACTCGCCAGGACGACCCAGATGCCGGCGCCGAGCTGCGTGCCGGCCAGCGGCAGCGCGGCCGCGATCAGCAGCGACAGGCCGGGCGGATAGCGCGGCGGGTAGGCGTCACCAGCGATCCACAGCAGGTAGCCGCGACCTTCGTGCAGGCTGCGCGCCGCCTCCTCGTACTCGAGCGCGTCGGGCCACGGGCGCAGGTCCTCGACCTGCGCCATCGTCGTCAGACGGAGGTAGCCACCGAGCGCGAGCACGCAGAGCAGCGCGAGGAGGCGCAGCGCGCGCGACGTCTGCTCGTCCGGAGGCGCCACCAGGACGTCACGGGTTGAGCTGCATGTAGATCGCGAGGCGAACGATGCGGCCGTCGCCGCCCACCGTGAGCACGTCGATCATAGGTGCGGTCAGGCCCGGCGGACGGCAGCACCGTGCTCTCGTAGAACGAGCGAATCTGCGTTGGCCCCTCGAGCCTCTGCCCGCCGGCGGCGAGCAGCGCCGCACCGGGCGCGAACAGCGCCGTCAGGCCGTCGAGATCGCGTTCGTTGACGCGGGCGATGTAGGCGTCGGCGGCACTGCGCGCGAGGCTGCTCATGCGGTCTCCTTCCCGCCGCGCGCGCAGCCTGTCAACTGGCGCGCAGCCGGCGGCGCGCAACCGGCTTCCCCTGCCGGCCGCGGTGACGTACAGCACGCGCCATGAAAGTGGACGGTATCCTGCCCTTCGCGCTGACCCACGTCGCGGCGCGTGCGCGCGAGCTCGAGGGCCGGGGCTTCGACGCCGGCCTCGCGGCCGAGGTCTCGAACGATCCCTTCCTGCCGATGCTGCTCGCGGCCGAGCACACCGAGCGCCTCGAGCTCATGACGTCGATCGCGGTCGCGTTCGCGCGCAACCCCATGACCCTCGCGCAGACCGCGCACGACCTGAACGCGTTCTCGAAGGGGCGCTTCATCCTCGGCCTGGGCTCGCAGGTGCGCGCGCACATCACGCGGCGCTTCAGCATGCCGTGGTCGCATCCGGCGGCGCGCATGCGCGAGCTGATCCTCGCCATGCGCGCGATCTGGGACAGCTGGTACCTGGGCAAGAAGCTCGACTTCCAGGGCGAGTTCTACACCCACACGCTGATGACGCCGATGTTCACGCCGAGCGAGACCACGTACGGCGCGCCGCGGGTCACGGTCGCTGGCGTCAATCCACGCATGACGGAGGTCGCGGGCGAGGTCGCGGACGGGTTCGTCGCGCACGGCTTCACCACCGAGCGCTACCTGCGCGAGGTCACCCTGCCCGCGATCGAGCGTGGCCTGGCCAGGAGCGGCCGGGTGCGGACGTCCTTCGAGCTCTGCTGCCCGGTGTTCATCGTGACCGGTGACAGCGAGCAGGCCTACACCGCGTCGCGCGACATGGTGCGCAGCCAGATCGCCTTCTACGCGTCCACGCCGGCCTACCGTCCGGTGCTCGAGCTGCACGGCTGGGGCGAGCTGCAGACCGAGCTCAACGACCTGACGCGACGCGGCGCGTGGGGCGAGATGGCGGGGCTCGTGTCGGACGAGATCCTCGCCGCGGTCGCGGTCCTGGTCCCGGATCCGGCCAGGCTCGCGGAACGGGTCCTCGAGCGCTGCGGCGGCATCGTCGACCGGCTCGCGTTCACGGCCGCGATCTCGGACCCCGACCGTCTCGCGGAGCAGGTGCGTCGTCTGCGCGGCGCGTAGTGGCGCACGACGCGCCGCGTAGCGCAGGCGCGATGGCGAGGGCTGCGACGCGGCGCGTGAGCCATTCTGATGCTCGACATCACGATTCCGGAGCGAAGCGAGCAGGGGCGAGGGACGGGTCCCTCGCCTTTCTGTTCGATGAGCGCGTGCACCGGGCGCATACTCGCCTGGCCATGCGCCCCAGCCTGCGCCGCTTCCTCTACCGACACGCCAGCCGGATCCTGACCGCGCCGCTCGGCGGCTACCACCGCTCCTCGGGGCAGGACGTCGAGCAGCTCAAGCGCCACCTCAAGAAGGGCGACGTGCTGCTGGTGTGCGGCGACCAGCGCGTCAGCGAGGTGATCCGCTACTTGACGCAGAGCTCGTGGTCGCACGCCGCGATCTACGTCGGCGACGAGCTGCTGCGGCGCGATCCGGCGCTGGCGCGCAAGCTCGAGGAGCAGTTCGGCGACGAGGCCCGCCACCTGATCGTCGAGGCGCTGATCGACGAGGGCGTGGTTGCCTCACCGCTGTCCAAGTACCGCGGCTTCCACCTGCGGCTGTGCCGGCCCTTCGGGCTCGCCACGCGCGACGTCGCGACCGTGATGGACCTGGTGATCGAGCAGATGGGTGGCGAGTACGATCTCGCGAACCTGTTCGACCTGGCGCGCTACTTCCTGCCGGTGTCGATCGTCCCGGGACGCTTCCGGCGCCAGGCGCTGGCCTTCGGCAGCGGGCGTCCGACCGAGGTGATCTGCTCGTCGATGATCGCGCGCGCGTTCGCCGCGGTCGGCTTTCCCATCCTGCCGCGCACCGAGGAAGAGGTGGTCGAGGCCGAGTGCAACGCCGCGCGGCCCGCCTACCACCTCGGCATGGGCACGCCGAGCTGGCCCTCGCGTCGCCCGCTGGCGCGGCATCTGCGCGCGCGACAGCGGCCCTTCGGGCTCATCACGCCGCGTGACTTCGACCTCTCGCCCTACTTCGAGATCGTGAAGTTCAGCCTGATCGAGCGCGCCCGCGAGGCCTCGCCCGAGCCGCGACCGTCGTACGCGCAGCGCGCCGTCGCAGCCCTGCCGGCGCTCCCGCTGCTGTCACGCTTCCGGCGAGCCCCGGTCGCGGCCGCCGCCATGACAAGCTCGGGCCGGCCGTGACGCCGAGACGTCCGGCGCCTTGCGGCAGACGTTGAGCATACCGGGCGCTACATGATTTAAGCGCCAGATATGGAGTTCAACCTGGCCGATCTGTTCGAAAACGCGGTCGACCACTTCGCCGACCGCGAGTACCTGGTCTGCGACGGCAAGCGCCGCACCTACCGCGAGATGGAGGAGCGCGCGAACCGCCTGGCGCACCACCTGGCCGCGCACGGCATCGGCGCCGGCGACCACGTCGGGGTGTACTCGCTGAACTCCGTCGAGTGGATCGAGACCCTGTGGGCGGTGTTCAAGCTGCGCGCGGTCTGGATCAACATCAACTACCGCTACGTCGAGGACGAGCTGCGCTACCTGTTCGACAACGCCGACCTGAAGGCGCTCGTCTACCAGCGGACCTACGCGCCGCGCGTCGCCGGCGTGCTGCCCGCGATGCCGCTCCTCAAGCACTCGGTCGTGGTCGAGGACGGCAGCGACGAGGACTTCGCGCAGATCGGCTCGGTCGAGTACGAGAAGGCCCTGGCGTCGGGCTCGCCCGAGCGCGACTTCGCACCGCGCTCCGCCGACGACCGCTACATCCTCTACACCGGCGGCACGACCGGCATGCCGAAGGGCGTCGTGTGGCGCCACGAGGACGTCTTCTTCGCGCTCGGCGGCGGCATCGACCCGATGAGCAACGAGCGCGCGCAGCATCCATCGGTCATGGTCGAGAAGGGCAAGAACGGTGCGCTGACGTTCCTGCCGATCGCGCCGCTGATGCACGGCGCGACGCAGTGGGCGGTGATGGGGCAGAGCTTCGTCGGCAGCAAGGTCGTGCTGATTGGCAAGTTCGCTCCCGAAGCGGTGTGGGACCTGGTCGCGCAGGAGAAGGTCAACTCGATGATGATCACCGGCGACGCGATGGGCCGGCCGCTCGTCGAGGCGCTCGACACCGGACGCACCTGGGACACGTCGTCGCTGTTCCTGCTCACCAGCAGCGCGGTCACCTTCTCGCCGTCGGTCAAGGACGAGTTCTTCAAGCACTTCCCGAATCTCATGATGATCGACGCGATCGGCTCTTCCGAGACCGGCAACAACGGCATGGTGATGGTGCAGGCCGGGCAGACCGAGATGAAGGGCGGCCCGACGGTGACCAAGGTCGGCAACACGGTCATCCTCGACGAGGAGTTCAAGCCGATCGCCGCCGGCTCGGAGGGCCGCATCGGCAAGCTCGCCCGCATCGGCGACATTCCGGTCGGCTACTACAAGGACGAGAAGAAGACTGCCGAGACCTTCGTCACGGTCGACGGCGTGCGCTACGCGATGCCCGGCGACTTCGGCATGATCGAGGCCGACGGCCGCATCACGCTGCTCGGCCGGGGAAGCGTCTCGATCAATTCGGGCGGCGAGAAGATCTTTCCCGAGGAAGTCGAGACCGCCGTCAAGTCGCACCCTGCGGTGTTCGACTGCACCATCGTCGGCGTCAAGGACGAGCGCTGGGGCGAGCGCGTCACCGCGGTGATCGAGTTCCGTCCGGGGCAGACGGCGACGCTCGAAGACCTGAAGGAGCACTGCCGTACCAAGATCGCCGGCTACAAGGTGCCGCGGCAGATCTGCCAGGTCGACAAGATCGTGCGCTCGCCGTCGGGCAAGCCGGACTACCGCTGGGCGAAGCAAGTCGCGAGCGAGGCGCCCGCGAAGGCCTGAACGGCGCGTCTCCTCGATCGTGGAGCACGATCAGCGGCCGGTTGCCGCGCCTGGCGCAGCATGGCAACCCTCTGATCGAGGATGAAGCCGCGCGTCTACATCGACGGTCAGGCCGGCACGACCGGGCTGCAGATCCGCGAGCGCCTCGCGCCGCGCGCCGACCTCGCGCTGCTCGAGATCGAGGGGTCGCGCCGCAAGGACGCGGCCGCGCGCACCGAGCTGCTGCGCTCGGCCGACGTCGCGATCCTCTGCCTGCCAGACGAGGCGTCGCGCGAGGCGGTAAGGCTCGCCGGCGACGCGCCGGTGCGCTTCCTCGACGCCAGCACCGCGCACCGGGTCGCCGACGGCTGGGTCTACGGCCTGCCCGAGCTCACGCCCGGGCAACGCGACGCCATCCGCACGGCAAAGCTGGTCACCAACCCCGGCTGCTATCCGACGGGCGTCATCCTCCTGCTGCGGCCGCTGGTCGACGCCGGGTTCGTCGCGCGCGACGCGGCGATCGCCGTGCACGCGCTGTCCGGCTACTCGGGTGGCGGACGGCAGATGATCGAGCGCTGGGAGGATCCGGCGACGCAGCTCGCGACGTTGCCCTTCGAGGCCCCGTACGCGCTCGACAAGGAGCACAAGCACGTCCCCGAGATGACGCGCTACGCGGGGCTCGCGCACCAGCCGCAGTTCGTGCCGGCGGTCGGGCCGTTCCGCTGCGGCATGCGCATCGAGATCCCGCTGCACGCAGCACTCGTCGAACGCTACGTGAACGAGCCCTTCGTCCGCGTCCAGCCGTTCAGCACCAGCGTGCCGGCCGACGAGCGTGCCTTCGACCCGCGTGCTGCCAACGGCACCAACCGCATCGATCTCTGGGTGCTGCCCCATCCGCTCGGCCACGTGCTGCTGGTCGCGACGCTCGACAACCTCGGCAAGGGTGCGGCGGGTGCGGCGGTGCAGAACCTGAACCTGATGCTCGGCTGCGCCGAGGTGTCAGGCCTCGAGCCGGGCGCGCCGGGATCCAGCGCCGCGGCTTGACCGTCCCGACCGCCACAGCCATGGTGGCCGCGTCTGCACCGGCAGGCAGCTCGACTCTGGAGGGACGATGCTCACCGCCGACGAGCAAGCGGCATGGCAGCGCGACGGCTTCTTGATCCGCCGCGGCTTCGCACACCAGCCGACGATGCAGCGCATGCTCACCCGCGTGGTCGAGATCTGCCGCCGTCACGCGGCTGCCGAGGACGTCTCGCCGGCGCTGGTCCTGCCCGAGGCGCGCTGCAATCCGCTCGCCCGCGAGCCCGAGGATCGGATCTCGAAGGTGTTCCGGCTGCACCGTGACGGCGTGTTCGAGGAGTTCGCGCGCGACCACGCGGTTCTCGACCTGATCGGCGACCTGCTCGGCAGCGATCTCGACTGCTTTCTCTCGCAGTTCATCTTCAAGACGCCGGGCGCGTATGGACAGCCCTGGCACCAGGACGCGCACTACTTCCCCTTCGAGCCCGACGCGCAGCTCGGCGTGTGGCTCGCGGTGACCGCGGCGACGCTCGAGAACGGCTGCCTGTACGTCCTGCCGGGCTCGCACCGCGAAGCGGTGCACGCGCACGTGCGCGACGAGCGTCCGGGCAGCAACTACGGCTACCTCGAGATCGTCGACCACGACATGGGCGCGGCGGTGCCGGTGCTGATGCAACCGGGCGACCTGCTGCTGTTCCACAGCCACCTGATGCACCGCTCGACCGACAACGTGAGCGACGGCATCCGCGCGGCGATGGTCTACCACTACAGCCCGGCCGGCACCGTCGATCACGCGCCGCACGGTCCGAGCTACGTGAACGACTGGATGCCGGTGCGTCGCGCCGACGCGCCGAGCGCGGTCTGGGGACGTCCATGACGCCGACCAACGAGCTGCCCCCGGGCGCCGCCCTGCACCCGTGGAACCGCGGCTTCGCGTGGCAGGGCCGCCCCGGCCCGTGGCGCACGCTGACGCCCGCGCAGGGCGCACAATTCGACCGCGACGGCTACGTCGTCGTCGAGGACGTGCTCGACGCGAGCGAGGTCGAGGCGGCGCTCGCCGAGATCGATCCGATCGAAGCGCAGACCGACGCCTACCTGCGCACGCGCCCCGACGGACGCCTCACCATCCTCGAGAGCGGCGCGATCACCTTCTCGGTCCACCTGGTGACGCGCTCGGCGGTGCTGCGCCGGCTCGCCGCGCATCCCGCGATCGTCGGCATCTGTCACGATCTGATCGGCGACGACGTGAACTTGTACTGGGACCAGGCGGTCTACAAGAAGCTCGAGAAGCCACGCCGCTTTCCCTGGCACCAGGACAACGGCTACACCTACGTCGAGCCTCAGCAATACTTGACGTGCTGGCTGGCGCTCACCAACGCGACCGAGGAGAGCGGCTGCCCGTGGGTGGTGCCCGGTCTGCACCGGCGGGGAACGCTCGCGCACCGATTCATCGAGCCGCTCGGCTACGAGTGCTTCGAGCACCCTGCCGACTCCGTGCCCGCCCCCGTGCGTGCGGGCGGCATCGTGGTGTTCTCGTCGCTCACCCCGCACCTTACCCGGCCGAACGTCACCGCCGCCGTGCGCAAGGCCTACATCCTGCAGTACGCGCCCGAAGGTGCGACGATCCTCGACGGCGACCCGAGCGCGGGCCCGCCGAGCGCGACGCGGAGCTGCGACGTCGCCGAGCGGCAGTTCCCGGTGCTCCGCGGCGGCCACCACGTCGCGCCGCCAGATTGACCGGTCCGCACCTCCACGCTATCACTCTGCTATCAGGAGGGTCGGAGCATGGCCCAGGTCATCATCCGGAACATCGACGACGAAGCGATTCGCCGCCTCAAGGAGCGCGCCCAGCGAAAGGGCATCTCGCTCGAGCACGAACTCAGGACCATCGTCGTCCAGGCCGCAGGCAACGACCGCCTCGCGCTCAGGGAGCGCGCCGCCGAGCTGCGACGCAAGCTCGGCCGCAAGGCACACGGCGACAGCACGGAGTCGATCCGCGAGGATCGCGACCGGTGACGCTGGTGGTCGATGCCAGCGTGGCGATCAAGTGGGTCGTGCCCGAGATCCTCAGCGAGCACGCGGATCGCGTCCTTGCCGGTGATCATGATCTCGCCGCCCCCGACCTGCTGGCAACCGAAGCCGCAAATGCGCTGTGGAAGAAGATCCTGCGCAAGGAAATGTCGTCACGCGACGCGCACGAGGCGCTGGATCTCCTGCTGCATGGTGGACTGACCTGGCATCCGACGCACGCGCTGCTGCCCCGCGCTCTCGATCTCGCTCGTCTCTCTCGCCACCCCGTCTACGACTGCGTCTATCTGGCGCTCGCCGAACAGCTCGGAGCGACCCTCGTCACCGCCGACGCGTTCTTGCTGAAGGTCGCCGGTGCTCGGCGGATCGGCGCGCGATCGCTGGCCGCCCTCTGAGAACGTCGCGCACCCCCTTTGACTGGGCCGTGGCTTGCGCGTAGCGAGCACGGATGGACTTCGGACTGCAGCTCGCGGCATTGCCGGCGAAGGATCTCCTCGAGGCGGCGCGCAACGCCGAAGCGTGGGGCTACTCCACGCTCTACGTGCCGGATCACTGGGTGTACGAGCGCCAGGGCGGCGGCGGCATCGACGACGCCGCGAACTCCTGGGAGGCGACGACGATCCTCGGCGCGATCGCCGCGGTCACGTCGCGCGCGCGGATCGGCGCGCTGGTGCTGTGCAATCTGTACCGTCATCCGGCGACCACCGCGCAGTCGATCGTGACGCTCGACCACATCAGCGGCGGCCGCGCGCTGCTCGGCATCGGCTCGGGCTGGACCAAGGCCGAGTTCGACATGATGGGCATGGAGTTCCCGGACGTGAAGCCGCGGCTGCGCAAGCTCGCCGAGGCGGTGCGCATCATCAAGGGCCTGTGGAGCGAGGCGCGCACCACGTTCGACGGCGAGTTCTACCACCTGCAGGACGCGCTCATCGTGCCGAAGCCCGTGCAGCAGCCACACCCGCCGGTCATGCTCGGCGGCAGCGGCAAGGGCATCCTGCGCATCGCCGCGCGCGAGGCGGACCACGTCAACATCATCTCCGACGCCGGCCGCGCCGGCACGATCCTGATGAGCGAGGTCGCCAAGGTCACCGAGGACGCGTTCAAGGCGAAGATCGACTTCGTGCGTACCGATGCCACCGCCGCGGGCCGCAACCCGGACACGATCACCTTCTCGAGCACGCTCTTCATGCCGATGATCACCGACACCGAGGCCGCCGGCGACACGTTCGCGGGCAACATGGGCGGCATGCTGGGCCTGTCGGCCGATCAGGTGAAGCGCATGCCGATGACCTTGATCGGCACCACCGAGCAGTGCATCGCGGAGCTGAAGCGCCGCGAGCGCGAGTGGGGCACGAAGCACTACATCATGTCGGGCTTCGGTGGCCCGGCGATGGCGGAGCGCTTCGCGCGCGAGATCGCGCCCAAGGTCTGACGGGCCGCGCCCGGCGCGATGGCCGGATGCGCGCGACGGATGGCGTTGCCGGCACGGGGCGCCGTCGGTCATCCTGCGCGGCGTGATGAAGACCTCGCGCGCTGGCGCCGTGCTCGCGGCGATCCTGGGAGTGCTGGTGACGCTCGCGCTGTGGCTCGCGGTGACCGCACCGCTGGCGATGGGCTTGCTGCACCCCTCACCGGTCGACGCGCCCGAGCAGCGCGTGGCGGCGCCGGTGCCATCGCCACATCCGGGGCGCCGCACCGCGGCCGTGCTGCTCAGCCAGGCGGGCACCGAGGTCACCGACTTCCTCGCGCCGTACGCCATCCTCGCCGCTTCCGGTGCCTGCGACGTCTACGCCGTCGCGCCCGGGCTCGATCCCGCACCGGTCAACGGCGGGCTCGGGATCCTGCCCCAGCTCACGCTTGCGGCGTTCGACGCGGCGCATCCCGAAGGTGCCGATGTCGTCGTGATCCCGAACGTGCTCGATCCCGACAACCCGCTGCTGCTCGACTGGGTGCGGCGTCAGTCGAAGGCCGGTGCGCTGGTGGCGTCGATCTGCGAGGGTGCGCGCCTGCTCGCCGCGAGCGGCCTGATCGAGGGACGTGAGGCGACCACCCACTTCGCGGCGATCGGCGACCTTCGCGGACGCTACCCCGGCGTGCGCTGGCGCGACGATCGCCGCTACGTCGGCGACGACTCCTTCGTCATGTCGGCCGGCGTGACCGCGGCCATCGACGCGAGCCTGCACGTGGTGGCGCGTCTTGCCGGCGCGGACGTCGCGCAGCGGACCGCGGCGACCCTCGGCTTGCCGGTCACCTCCGACGTCGGGGCGGCACCGCCCGAGCTGTCGGCGGCCGACCTCGCGATCGGGCTCGTCAACGGCGCGCTCGTGTGGCCGAAGCGGCGTGTCTTCGTCCGCCTCGAGGACGGCGTCGACGAGATCGAGCTCGCCGCGGCGCTCGACGCTTACCCGCGCACGTTTGCCGCGGCCAGCGCGAGCACCAGCCCGGAGCGACGTCTGGTGCGCTCGCGGCACGGGCTCGTGCTCGTGCCGGCACAGCCCGAGCGCGCGCGCGGGCCGGCGGACATCGTCGTGACGCCGGCCCGCGGCGCGGACGCCGAGCCGGCCTTCGATCGCGTGCTGCGTTCGATCGCGCTGCAGTTCGGCGGCCGCGCCGCGGCGCTGGTCGCCGATCAGCTGCAGTATCCGGCCGCGGGCCTGGGCCTCGAGGAGACCCCGACAGCGCTCGCCGGATCCCTCGCCCGGCTCACCCTTCTCGTCGGCTCTGGCGCCGGGCTGGGCCTCGCCGTTCGCGCGGGGCTCGCCAGACGCCGCCGGCGAAGCACGCACCCGCCGGCCTGACCACGCATGGCCCCGCACGATCTAACGCGCCTGAGCAATCGCGCCGATGGTGCACTCGTGGGCCTCTAGCGCATCACTCGCCGCGAGCGAGCGCATCGCTCACGAGGAGACGCGATGCCCCGACGATTACCGACGGTACTGTGCGCAGCCTTGCTCGCCACGCTCGCCACCACAGGAGCATGGGCACAGAGCCGGCCGAGCCTGGCTGGCGGACGGTTGCCACACCGCCATACCGGCTCGACTCCGAAGCCCTCGCCCTGCGCCTGGCCGTTCATCGTCGACGCGAGCAACGTCAACATCGCCTACCCCGACCCCAACGCCACATACTGGGCGATGCCGTTCTCCCTCGGCGCGAACGAATCGATCACCGTGGCCGGCACCTATCCGTCGGCGCGCTTCATGGCGATCACGGTCTACACCGTGGCCGGCGACACGGTCGGACAGCTCTCCGACCTCGACATCGCGCCGGATCCGGGCAGCGCCAATCCGTTCGCGGTCGCCGACCCGCCGCCCGGCAGCGGGCGGAGCTGGCACCTCGCCGTGCTTCCCGCCGGCTCCACCGCGACCGGCAACGTCGTCGAGCTCGCGTCGGGCCAGCGGGCCGGGTGGCTCGTTTACCGCACGTACCTCGGCAACCCGCCAGGTGATCTGACCGGCGGCGTCGCGCTTCCCACCCTCGTCCGCTCGCGCGGCACGCCGGTGAAGCAGACGCTCGCGCCGTGCGCGACGTTCCTGCCCGGTACGGGCATCGCCGCCATCCTGAACGCGACCTTGCCGGAGCCGGTCGACGTCACCAGCCCGACCGAGTTCGTGCGGATCGCCGACGAGGGCGGCCTGTTCGCGAACGACGCGAACGCCTACCTCTCGGCATTCTCCGACGCGCCGGCGGGCCAGATCCTGGTGGTGCGCGGCCTGCTGCCGACGGCCCCCGACACCGAGGACGGCCAGTCGGTCGTCGGTGACTTCGAGCTGCGCTACTTCTCGATCACCAGCAACCTGAACGAGAAGCCCTACCCGACCATCGACGGCTACTACGACCACGAGCTGCCGCTCGACGACGCCGGCTACTACACCGTGGTGATCGCGCGCGACGGCGACGTGCCGAGCAACGCCACCGCCGCGAACGACGTCGCCGTGCTGAGCTGGGGCGACGGCGCGAGCCAGACGGTGCTCATCCGCAACATGTTGCCCGCGGCCGCGTTCGCCATGGCCGTCCAGGACGTCACGCCGAGCAGCTACGGTGCACCCAGCGACGCGGCCACCGTGATGGGCGAGTTCTACCCGCAGATCGGCACCTGCACGCCGGCGACGTTCGAGACCGCGGGCGCCACTGGGTGCCTCGCCGGAGCGCCGTGACGAGCCCGGCGCGGGGCCTCGCCGGTCACCGTCGGCGGCGCGGTCAGCCCTTCGGCTCGGGCCCGACGACGATGACGTAGGCCGCGCCCTTCGCGAGCGGCACGCCCGGCCACTTCGGGTTCTCGGCCTTCTTCTCGTCGTAGTACGGCTGGTAGCCGCTCGCCGACTTCACCTCGACGCCGCTCGCCTGCATCGCGCGCAAGGCGCTCTCCGCCCACGCCGGCGGCTGCTCCTCGGCGAGCAGCACCGACACGCCGGGCTTCAAGACCATGCCCGACAGCGCGCTCGACTCCACCTTCCAGCCGGCCTCGCGGAAGACCGCGCCCAGCGCGTCCGCGAGCGCCTGGCTCTCCGCGTTGCCGGCCGTGTAGCTGAGCTGCGCGGCACGCTCCGGGGTCGAGTCGGCGCGCAGGATCTCGAGCATCGCCGCGCGCTCGGAAGCGTCCGGAGCACGCGAGCTCGTGGCCACGGTCGTGGTCGGCCCGGGCTTCGGCGCCTCTGCCGCGGGTGCGAGCGCTCGAGACAGGACGACGGCTGCGACCAGGACCGCCGAGGCGAGACGGAGCGCACCAGCAGGGAAGTTGCTCCTCTCGATGGTCTAGCGTGACCGTGCGCGCGTCCACAAGGCCGCGACATGCGCCGAGGTCGCGGAGCCGGCCTTGCGCCGCGGCCCGGGGCGCGCCATGCAGGGAGAGGTGTTTCGCGCCATTCTCTGCACGTTGGGCGTGCTCGTGCTGCTGCTCGGCCCCGGCGCACGCGCGCGGGCCCAGGACCCGCCGCGCACGGTCGAGAGCGTCGACCTCGGACGCTACGTCGGCCGCTGGTACGAGCTGGCGCGCTTTCCGAACTCGTTCCAGAACCAGTGCGTCAGCGACGTCACCGCGACCTACGAGACGCGGTCCGACGGCCGGATCGACGTCATCAACCGTTGCCGCACGGCGGCCGGCGAGATGGACCAGGCCGTTGGCGTGGCCCGTGTCGAGGACCAGCAGAGCCGCGCCAAGCTCAAGGTTCGCTTCGCGCCCGCGTACCTGTCCTTCCTGCCCTTCGTCTGGGGCGACTACTGGGTGCTCGCCCTCGACCCGGCCTATCGCTGGGCCGTCGTCGGCACCCCGGACCGCGAGTTCCTGTGGATCCTGTCGCGCGACCCAGACCTTGCCGAGGACCAGTACGCCGCGGCCCTCGCCGCGGCGCGCGCGCAGGGCTTCGACGTCAGCCGCGTCATGCGGACGGATCACATGACGTCCGCGCCCGCGCCAGCCCCGACCGTTCCTTGATCTCGCGACCGCTGCCTTGACGCGAACGTCCCGCCCGCTACGAGCACCCATGGCCGAATTCGGTGGGAAGAACTACGCGCGCCTGTGCGGCTGGGCGCTCGCACTGGCGCACGGGATGGGCGGCGACGCGGCCGCGCAGAGCGGGTATCTCGGCGCCAGCGCCGCCTTCGACGAGAGCGACACCGGCGTGGACCGCGCCGGCGGGCTCTGAGGCGAGGATGACGGATCAGAGCATCGTCTACCTGACGCCGACCTTGGTCCTGTGCGCCGTCCTGTTCGTCGTCCTCGCGATCGCCATCGAGATCGGGATCCGTCTCGGGGTGAGAGGCCGACAACGCGGGTAAACTGCGACCGCTGGCGTCGGCGCGGTCGAGGGCGCGGTGTTCGGCCTGTTCGGCCTCCTGATCGCGCTCAGCTTCTCGTTCGTCATCGTGCGTTCCGACGCCCGCCGCGCGATGCTGGTCGAGGAGACCAGCGCGTGGCCCTGATCGCGGCCGCTACCGACGAGGCGCGAGCAGACGACGCCACGCGACGCGCGGCCGTGCTGCAGGGCAACATGAAGGCAGGACCGCCCTGACGGGACGGGCGCAACGGCGCTACTGCTTCTGCGGGAAGCCCTTGTCGCTCATGCACTTGAAGTAGATGCCGAGCGCTGCCTTCGATGCCTGGCCCTGCGGCGACACGTTCTCGGTCGCGCGCGCCGCGACGTCCGCGCACTCCGCCTGCACCTTCTGCAGCACCGGATCGGCCGGTGGCGGTGGGGTCGCGGTGGAGTGCGGCTTCGCCGCCGGCGTACAGCCGGCGATCGTCGCCGCGAGGGCCACGGCGAAGGTCAGCGTGCGGAAGCGAACGTCGGTGCGCGATCTCGGCATTGCCGTCAGCGTCTAGCAGAGTCCGCGCACCGACCGAAGCCGCGGCTCAGAGCCGCAGCACGCTGCGGGCGCGCGTCGCGAGCGCGCGCAGATCGAACGCGCGGGCGTGGCCGTACGTCGTCACCTTCAGGTCGTCGAAGATACCGTAGACCACCGGCGTCACGAGCAGCGTCAGGACCAGCGACAGCGTCTGGCCGCCGATCACGACGATGGCGATCGTGCGGCGCTCCTCCGCGCCCGGTCCGGTACCGAGCGCGAGCGGCATCATGCCCGCGACCAGAGCCAGCGTCGTCATGAGGATCGGCCGCAGGCGGTCGCGGCTGCCCTGCACGATCGCCGTCGGCCGGTCGTAGCCCTTCGCGCGCAGCTGCTTGATGTGGTCGATCTGGAGAATGGAGTTCTTCTTGACGACGCCGAACAGCACCAGGATGCCGAGCGCGGAGTAGAGGTTCAGCGTGTCGTTGAAGAGCCAGATCGAGAGCAGCGCGAACGGCACCGCGAGCGGCAGCGAGAGCAGGATGGTGACCGGGTCGACCAGGCTCTCGTACTGCGCCGCGAGGATCATGTACATGAACACGATCGACAGCAGAAAGGCCCACAGGAACTCGCGGAACGCGCGCTCGAGCTCCTTGCCGCGGCCCGAGACCGCGGTCGAGTAGCCGGGCGGCAGGCCGATCTCCTGCACCGCGGCCTGCATCGCCTCGAGCCGGTCACCGAGCGCGTAGCCCGGCGCGACCGTGGCGCGCACCGCCGCGACGCGCTGGCGGTCGAGGCGATCGATGCGCGACGCCGCGAAACCCGGCTCGAGCCGGGCCAGCGTGTCGAGCCGCACGATGCCGCCGCCCGGCCGCGCCACCCAGAGCCGCGAGATGGTCGCCGGGTCGTTGCGATCGCCCTCCTCGAGGCGCAGCTGGACGTCGTAATCCTCGTTCACCGACGCGTCGATGAAGCGCGACACGCGCTCGTCGCCGCCGACCATCAGACGCATCGCCATCGCCACGTCCGCGACGTCGACGCCGAGGTCCGCCGCGCGGTCGCGGTCGATCACCACACGCAGCTCGGGCTTGTCGAGCTTGAGCGTGGTGTCCGCGTCGGCGATGCCGCCCATGGCGAGCGCCTTGGTGCGCAGCTCCTCGGCGAGCCGCGCCAGCGTCTCGAGCTCCGGGCCGCGGATGTTGAAGTCGATGTCGACCGACGCGCCGCCGATGTTGAACGCCGGCGCGTTGCGCACCGAGATGCGCAGCTCCTTGAATTTCTTGAGCCGCGCACGCAGCTCCTGCATGACGTCGCGCTGCGTGTAGTTGCCGCGGAAGGCCGCCAGCGGTTCGAGCCGCACGAGGCCACCGAGGAAGCGCGTCAGCGAGAAGTAGCGGCCGTCGTGCGGCGCGATCTTCACGTAGGCGCGTCCGTTGTTGGTGGTGTCGAGGAAGCCGCCACCGACCGTGCTGAGCACGGTCTCGACGCCCGCCGTCGCCACGACCTCGCGGCTCACGGCGCGCATCGCGTCGTCCATCGCGGCGATGCTCGTGCCCTCCGGCGCGGTCACGTTGATCTCGAACTCGGCCTCGTCGACGTCGGTCGGGATGTACTCCTGCTTGATGAGCCCGTAGAGCGGAACCGACGACAGGATGACGACGACGCCGACCACGGCGACCAGGGCGGGGCGTGCGAGCGCCCAGGTGAGAGAGCGCGCGTACCAGGCGTCGAGGTGCGCGTAGAAGCCGGCGCGCGAGGCTGCCGCGGTGCCCTCGTGGCGGCGCAGCAGGCGTGCGCACATCATCGGTGTCAGGGTGAAAGAGACCAGCAGGCTCACCAGGATCGCCACCGCGGCGGTGATGCCGAACTGGTAGAGGAAGCGCCCCGAGATGCTCGACATGAACGAGACCGGGACGAACACCACCACCAGGCTGAGCGTCGTCGCGAGCACCGCGAGGCCGATCTCGGCGGTCGCCGCGCGCGCCGCCTCCATCGGCGCCATGTCCTTCTCCTCGACGAAGCGGAAGACGTTCTCGAGCACCACGATCGCGTCGTCGATCACCACGCCGACCATCAGCACCAGTGCCAGCATGGTGACGCCGTTGAGCGTGAAGTCGAGCATCCACATGAAGCCGAACGTGGCGATGGTCGAGGCCGGGATGGCGACGCTCGCGATCAGGGTCGAGCGCCAGCTACGCATGAAGGCGAGCACCACCAGCGAGGCGAGGATCGCGCCCAGCAACAGGTGGAGCGTGATCTCGTGCAGCGCGGCGTAGATGTAGCTCGACTGGTCGCGGATCACCTCGAGGCGGACGTCGGGCGGCAGCTGCGTGGCGACCCCCGCCATGTTCGCCTTCACCGCCTCGATCACCTCGACGGTGTTCGCGCCGGTCTGGCGGCGGACCTCGAGCACGACGGTCGGGACGTCGTCGAGGCGCGCGATCGTGCGTTGCTCCTTGGTGCCGTCCTCGGCGCGACCGACGTCGCGCACGCGGATCGGCACACCGTCGCGGGTCGCGACCACCAGATCGTCGAACGCCGCCGGATCGGCGATGCGGCCGATCGTGCGCAGGTTGCTCTCGCGCGTCGCGGTGGTCACGTTGCCGCCGGGGGTCTGGCTGTTCTGGCGCAGGATCGCGTCACGGACCGCGGTGATCGGCAGCGCGAAGGCGGCGACGCGGTCGGTGTCGACCCAGACGTTGATCGCGCGCTCGAGGCCGCCCACCACGCGCACCTCGCCGACGCCGCGCGAGCGCTCGAGCTGGACCTTGACGATGCGCTCGGCGAGGTCGGTGAGCTCACGCTGCGAGCGGTCGGCCGAGAGCGCGATCGACAGCACCGGACTCGACTCGTTGTCGAACTTCGCCACCACCGGCGGGTCGATCTCGCGCGGCAGCTGGTTGAGGACGCCGGCGACGCGATCCCGTACGTCCTGGGTCGCGACGTCGATGTCGCGCGACAGCTCGAAGTTCGCCACCACGTTGGCGGTGCTGTTGCCGGTGATCGAGCGCAGCTCGTCGAGGCCCTCGACGGTGTTGACGGTCTCCTCCAGGCGGAGCGCGACCTCGGTCTCCATGTCGGTCGGTGCCGCGCCCGGCAAGGTCGCGCGCACGCGCACCTGGGGGATGTCTACCGTCGGGTAGCGGTCGATGCCGAGCTGGAAGTAGGCGGTGGCGCCGACCACGACCAGCGCCAGGATCAGCATGGCCGCGAAGATCGGCCGCCGGATGCAGACCTCGGCGAGCTTCTGCATGTGCTAGCGCCTCACGACGATCCGGCGCTCACCGCCTGGCCCGCGGTCAGGTTGCCGGGCTCGACGATCAGCGGCTCGCCGGCGGTGACGCCGTCGAGCACCTCGACCGTGTCGCCCGCGCGCCGGCCGGTGCGCACGCGCTTCTCTACCACCTTGCCGTCGGCGACGGCCAGCACCTTGCTCACGCCGGCGAAGGTCACGACCGCGCTCGCGGGCACCAGGATCGCGGGCGCGTCGGGGTCGATGACGATCTCCCCGGTCGCGAACGAGCCGGGGCGCAGCTCGTCGTTGCGGTTCGGCACCTCGGCCTCGATCATCACCGTGCGCGTCGCCTCGTCGACGGCCGGGCTGACGCGCGCGACCGTGCCGGTCGCAATCCCCTGCTCACCCTCGACCCGGACCTGCACCGCCTGCCCGACACCGACCCGCGTCGCTTCGCGCTCCGGCACCGCAAGGCGCAGCCGCAGCGGGTGCATCTTGACGATGGTCACCACCGCGGCGCCGACGTCCAGGTAGCCGCCGACCGAGAGATGGCGCTCGCGCACCGCGCCGTCGAACGGCGCGCGCAAGGTCGCGTCGGCGAGCTGCTGCTCGGCGATGCGGAGCTGGGTGCGACGCTCCGCCACCAGCGCGGCGCGGCTGCGCACCTCCTCGAGCGCCTCGTTGTAGCGTGCCTCTGCGACGCGGTAGTCAGCCTCGGCGGTGTCGAGCTCGGCCTTGGCGATGATGCCGTCGCGCTGCAGCTCGAGCATCCGGCCGCGATTCAGCCGGGCCTGCTCGAGGACCGCCTTCGCCTGGCGGACGAGCGACGCCTCCTCGGTCCGGAGATCGTCGCCGGCGACATCCGCCGGCAACCCGAGCCGGGCCCGCGCCTGCAAGAGCGCGGTCTCGGCCTGCTCGACGCGTAGCGCGAAATCGGTCAGGTCGAGCACGGCGATGACCTCGCCTTGCTTGACCACCGAGCCCAGATCGACCGGCAGCTCGGTCAGACGGCCGGCGACCTTGGTGTTGAGAACGACCTGGTCCTCGGCGGCCAGCGTGCCGGTCGCCGTGACGGTGACCGGCAGCGTGCCGGCGGTGGCGGGGGCGAGCCGCACGGGCCGCGGCTTGTCGGCCTCGGTCGGGGCGGTAGCGCCCGCCGGTCCGTTGTCACAGCCCGCCCCGAGCCCGCCCAGAGCGAGGACGAGCGCGCAGAGCATGCTCGGGCATCGTTCGCCGGCGCGCATCATCTGTTTAGACCATGAACCACGCGTGTTTAGACCATGAACCACGCGGCCACGCGACGGTCCCCAAGCGCTGGCCGATTCGAGCAGGTACATCGATTGAACCGGGCGCGCCATTCTGGGAGGGTCGGCCATGCGCATCGGAATCGGCATCGGCGAGATCAGCGGCAACCCCGCCACCATCGACGACCTGGTCGCCCAGGCCCAGGCGGCGGAGCGGGACGGCTTCGCGTCCGGCTGGTTCGCGAACATCTTCGGCATCGACGCGATCCTCGCCTGCGCGCTCTGCGGGCGGGAGACCAAGACGATCGAGCTCGGCACGGCGGTCACCCCGACCTACCCCCGGCACCCCACGGCGATGGCGCAGCAAGCGCTGTCCGCGAACGCGGCCTGCAAGGGGCGCTTCAGCCTCGGCATCGGGCTGTCGCACCAGCTGGTGATCGAGGGCATGCTCGGCATGTCGTTCGCGAAGCCGTTCAGCCACATGCGTGAGTACATGGCCGTGCTCGGCCCGCTGCTGCGCGACGGGAAGGTCGACTTCACCGGCAAGGAGTTCCGCGTGCAAGCGACGCTCGCGGTCACCGGCGCCACGCCGCCGCCGATCCTGATCGCCGCGCTCGCGCCGAAGATGCTCGCGCTGGCCGGCACCGAGGCCGACGGAACGATCACCTGGATGACCGGTCCGAAGACGCTGCGCGAGCACACCGCGCCGAGCATCAACGAGGCCGCTGCCAAGGCCGGGCGCCCGAAGCCGCGCGTGGTCGCCGGCTTGCCGATCGCCGTGACCGACGACGTCGCCGCCGCGCGCGAGGTCGCGGGACGCGCCTTCCAGGTCTACGGCTTCCTGCCCTCGTACCGTGCGATGCTCGACCGTGAAGGCGCCGAGGGGCCGGCGGACGTCGCCATCGTCGGTGACGAGAGCGCGGTCGGCGAGCAGATCCAGCGCCTGGCCGAGGCCGGCGCCACGGACTTCATGGCCGCGATCTTCCCCGTCGGCAAGGACGCGGCGGCCTCGATCGCACGCACCCGGCGCCTGCTCGTCGACGTACTGAAGCGCGGCTAGCTGCAGCGCGACCCGACCTTGATCGATTCCGTGGTCGAAGAGATCGTGCGCTGGACGACGCCGGTGATCCAGTTCTGCCGCACCGCGAGTGAGGACACCCAGCTGCGCGGCCAGACGATCCGCGCCGGCGAGTCGCTGTACCTCGCGTTCGGCAGCGGCGAGCACTTCTGCCTCGGCGCGAGCCTGGCGCGGCTCGAGCTGCGGGTCGCGTTCGCGAAGCTCGCCGAGCACCTGTGCGAGATCGAGCTCGCCGGACCGGTGTCGCGCCTGCACTCGAGCTTCGTCGGCGGCATCAAGCGGGTGCCGATCCGCTACCGGCTCGAGCAGGCATCTCGACGATGATCGATTTCTACGGCGCGCAAGCAGCTGTTTCCCGGTGCGGTGCCGCGCTGATTCAGCTTCGCACCAGGGCCGCACGTACCAGCTCGAGACGGTCGCGAAGACGGCGCGGGCAAACGGCACCAGGCAACCGTGCTCCTCGGCCACCAGACAGCCGCGCATCGCGCGCACGCTGTTCACCGGAAGACCCTCGGCTGGCCGATCCGCAGACCGCACAGGCGCGTCCAGTCGGTAGACCGAGCAGCGCCCAGGGGTAGATCGGCTCCTGCTGAACCGCGCCGCGTCGCACGGGTGCTGGCTCTGCTGGCGCTGCTGCGGGAGTCGGACGAGCGCTGGGGAGGGACACCGAGGCGCAGTTCGCGATCCTGTCACGCGTTACCCAGGGTGTGGCGGTTGCTGGCTCTGGCGGCTGCAGCTCGACGAGTGTGGTCGAGGAAAGGTCGGAGCGCCCATCGTCTATCGTACGAGACTTTCGTCGGCCCGATTCCCGACGGGTTCGAGGTAATCCAGCGCTGCGGCGTGCGATGTTGCGAAGCACCCGCGCATCTCGTGGCCCTGCCACGCACCGTCGCTCGAGCGATGGTCCGAGAATGGATGGCTCCTCAGCAACCCGACGCCTTGTCGCGGCGCGCGCTGGTGCCCCCACGGCCACTGGAGCCGACCACGATCTCGCAACGCGGCCCGATCGAGAAGGCGGAGCACACCCTCAACCCCAAGTACAAGGGCGCCGAGCTCTTCGTTATCCGCGCGCCGGACGCATTCGGCACCCTGTGGATCTGGGCGCGAGACGAGGACGAGGCGCGCGAGCACCTGGTCAACGCCTGTTTCGACCTGATCTGCAACCGGATGCGTGTCGGGGCGCACGTCGACAACCCGCCGTACGTGCACTGCGGCGGTCGGACGCAGAGCGGCGGGCGCAACAGCTCGGGAACGCGTGTCTGGGTCTGCCAGGAGGACGGCTGCCGGCGAAAGGGCGTCATCAACAGGACGTTCCGAGGCGGCATCAACCACCCGTCGCAGTCGAAGAAGCCTGCGTTCGCGCGGCTGCTGCTCGAGGGCGTGCCGGTCCGTCACCGGGGCATCTGCGTGCACCGAATGTCGGCCGAAGGGCGCGCTCGGCTCGATGCGGCGAGACGACGCCTGCGCAGCGCGGAGGTGGCCGCGTGACGGACGCGAGTGCCGACGACGTGATCATCACGATCGTCACCGACACCGGCCCGCACGACATCCGCGGGGCCGTCATCGGCGACGATATCCTGGCCGTGCACGAGACGATCTCCCGCAAGCTCGGCGCGGCCCTGTTCACACTGTCACACCTGCCGACCGGCTACGCGGTGATCCGCGGCGACGAGGAGTCGGTCCTCGTAAGGATCGGCGAAACGCTGCTGTCGCTGGTCCCGGACGTCCTGGCGCTCACCGACCCGAAACAGATCGAAGCGCAGATGCCGAAGCCGATCGTCAAGAGGCTGGGGCGCTGTCACCGGGAAGGGTGGACGGAACCACCCTCACTGAACGGGGACCAAGAGTCTCCGAGGAGGATGAAGATGGGGAAAACGAAGGAGCAGCTCGCGCAGGAGCAGCCCCGCGCAGCGGCGGGGTCGCCCGCCGAGCGGCGTTGATCACGCCCGAGAACGTGGCACTGTCCAGATTTGTTGACTGCCACGTTTATTCCCTCCGCTGCTTTTCTCTGCCGCGCGACCGGATTCCGTCACCAAGGGGACCGGGTCAGGCGCTGCACGGAGGACTACGGAGTTCCGTTCAAGGCCGGTTCGTCGGGTCGCTCGGTGATGCGGTAGGAGCAGCACCTGTCTCCCGAGAGGATGTGCTCGATCCGCTCCACGGAGACGTCGTCACCCAGGAGGGTGCGAAAGAGCGACAGCTCGCCGCCGCATAGCTTCGGGCAGAGGCGCGCTGCCTTCTCGATGGAGCAGTGGTTCTCCACGAGCTCGAACGTCCCATCGCGCCGCCGCTTCCACTCGGCCATGTACCCTTCCTCGCGCCGGATCCGAGCAAGGCTAGCCAAGCGATCCTCGAGCGGCGCATTGGGGTCGGGCATCCTCGCTCGATAAGTCTGAGCCTGCTGACGCGTCCTCTCCTCGGTCAGACGATCGAGGCCTTGCTCACCGAAGGCGCTCTGGACCGCTTGGAGCATCCCGACCGCGAGCTCCGCGTGGCAGTCGGGGAACCGATCGTAGGCGTTGGACGTGAGCCGCCAGAGACGTGCGGGACGGCCCACCGTGTGCCTCTCCTCCGTAAAGTCGACGAGTTTTTCTCCCTCCAACACGGCGAGATGCTGACGAACGGCCATCGTCGTGACGCCCAGGCTTTTGGCCATCCGGGCCGCGGTCTGAGAGCCCTTCGTCTTGAGGACAAAAAGAACCCGTTCCCGACCGGAACCTGGAACGTTGGAACTCATGTCAATACCTTACACGGCTGGCTCCATTTAACAAGTTTGGAAAGTACTCGCTTGACAAATAGGGGCCAAGTAAGTACTTTCAAAACTATCGAATCGGCCGACGACAACCCGACCCGACGAGGACAGCACGATGCCAGCCACAGCGGAGATCACGAAGCGCAGCACGATGCAGGAGGTCCTCGAGGCCTATCCGAGCGCGCAGCGCGCTTTGTTTCGCCGCTTCCATATCGGCGGATGTAACAGTTGCGGGTACGAGCCCGAGGACATCCTCGAAGAGGTGGCGCACCGGCACAAAATCACCGACCTCGACGAGGTCCTCGAGTTCATCGAGCACGCCGAGCAGAGCGACCGGCGTATCCATGTGAGCCCCGGGGACGCCGCGGCCACGCTTCGGAGCAACAACCCGCCGCGGCTCGTCGACGTCCGCGCTCCGGAAGAGTGGGAGCTGGCTCGGATCCAGGGCGCGACGCTCACCACAGAGGAACAGGCGCAGGAGATGATGCGCTGGCCCAAGGACACCCCGATCATCTTCTACTGCCACCTCGGGCAGCGCAGCCTCGATGCCGCCTCGTACTTCGCAGGGCACGGCTTCAAGAACGTTCGGTCGATGACCGGTGGCATCGACGCCTGGTCGCTCGACGTTGACTCGTCCGTACCGCGCTACGAGATCGCACCCGACCCAGGCCGTGGCAAGGCGATACTGCGGCCGCTCCGTTCAGTCGTGTCGCAGGCCGCGGGCTGCCAGAAGTAAGGTGAGCATGATGAACGCTCAGACCGAAATCCGCGAGCTCACGAACCGGGAGTACAAGTACGGGTTCGTCACCGACCTGGAGACGGACGTCGTACCGCGCGGCCTCAACGAGGACGTCATCCGCCTCATCTCGGCGAAGAAGAACGAGCCGGAGTGGATGCTCGATGGGCGGCTCAAGGCCTACCGCCACTGGCTCACGCTGGAGGAGCCCCGCTGGCAGAACGTCCACTACGGGCCCATCGACTACCAGGACATCATCTACTACGCGGCTCCCAAGCCCAAGACGGCGGCTCCCAAGAGTCTCGACGAAGTCGATCCCGAGGTGGTGGCGATGTTCAACAAGCTCGGCATCTCGCTCGCCGAGCAAGAGCGGCTGAGCGGCATCGCCGTGGACGCCATCGTGGACTCGGTCTCGGTCGGCACGACGTTCAAGAAGAAGCTCGCCGAAGTCGGCGTCATCTTCTGCTCGTTTTCAGAGGCTGTTCAGGACCATCCGGACCTCGTCAAGCAATACCTCGGCTCGGTCGTCCCCTACACGGACAACTACTTCGCGACGCTCAACGCCGCCGTTTTCACCGACGGCTCGTTCTGCTTCATACCCAAGGGCGTCCGCTGCCCGATGGAGCTGTCCACCTACTTCCGCATCAACGCCGCGGACACGGGCCAGTTCGAGCGCACGCTCATCGTTGCCGAAGAGGGCGCGTACGTGAGCTACCTCGAAGGCTGCACCGCTCCGATGCGCGACAAGAACCAGCTCCACGCCGCGGTGGTCGAGCTCGTCGCACTCGAGGGCGCGCAGATCAAGTACTCCACCGTCCAGAACTGGTACCCGGGCGACAAAGACGGCAAGGGCGGCATCTACAACTTCGTGACCAAGCGCGGCAAGTGCGCGGGCGCGAACTCGAAGCTCTCCTGGACTCAGGTTGAGACCGGCTCCGCCATCACCTGGAAGTACCCGAGCGTGATCCTCCAGGGCGACAACTCTATCGGTGAATTTTACTCTGTCGCTCTGACCAACAACCGTCAGCAGGCCGACACCGGCACGAAGATGATCCACATCGGGAAGAACACCCGGAGCACGATTCTTTCGAAGGGGATCTCTGCTGGCCGGGGGCAAAACACGTACCGGGGGCTGGTGAAGATTCTCAAGTCGGCAAGCGGGGCGCGGAACCACACGCAGTGCGATTCGCTGCTGCTCGGCGATCAGTGCGGAGCGCACACGTTCCCTTATATCGAAGTGAAGAACCCGACGGCGAAGGTCGAGCACGAGGCGTCCACCTCGAAGATCGGCGAGGACCAGCTCTTCTACTGCCGGCAGCGGGGCATTCGCGAGGAGGACGCGGTCTCGATGATCGTGAACGGCTTCTGCCGCGACGTCTTCAAGGAGCTACCGATGGAGTTTGCGGTTGAGGCGCAAAAACTTCTGGGCGTGAGCTTGGAAGGATGCGTGGGCTGAGAGCAAAGGAGGCGCGACACGGCCACGATCATCACCGAGGAATGCGTCAACTGCGGAGCCTGCGAAACCCGAGTGCCCCAACGAAGCGATCAGCGAAGGCGACGACATCTATGTCGTCGACCCGAACCCCTGCACCGAGTGCGTCGGGTTCTACGATCACAAGGCATGCCGGGCGGTCTGCCCCGTGGAGTGCTGCGTTCCGGATCCGAACAATCGTGAGGCCGAGGAGACTCTTCTCGAGCGCGCCAAGAAGCTCCACCCGGACAAAGCGTTCCCCAGCCCACTACCGCCTGAACTGACACTCTTTTCCAACCCGAATCGCCAGCGAGTGCTCGGCGAGGCGGCCTGAGGTGGACACCATGCTCGACATCAAGGATCTGCACGCCAAGGTTGAAGGCCGAGAAATCCTGCGCGGCCTCTCTCTTCAGGTGAACGCCGGTGAGGTGCACGCGATCATGGGGCCGAACGGTTCCGGCAAGAGCACGCTCGCCCAGGTGCTCGCGGGTCGCGAAAGCTACGACGTTACTGGCGAGGTCCTCTACGAAGGAAAGAACCTGCTCGCCATGTCGCCGGAGGACCGTGCGGTCGCCGGTGTCTTTCTCGCGTTCCAATACCCCATCGAGATCCCCGGCGTCGGGAATCTCTACTTCCTCCGGACCGCGCTCAATGCGGTTCGTAAGCAGCGCGGGCTCGAAGACCTCGACGCGATGGATTTCCTCGCTCTTGCCAAGGAGCGGATGAAGCTCGTCGAGATGGATCAGAGCTTCATGACTCGGTCCGTCAATGAAGGCTTCTCCGGCGGCGAGAAGAAGCGCAACGAGATTTTTCAGATGGCGATTCTGGAGCCGAAGCTCGCCATCTTGGACGAGACCGACTCTGGCCTCGACATCGATGCGCTTCGGGTCGTCGCTTCCGGCGTGAACGCGCTCAGGAGCAAGGACCGGGCGATGCTGGTCATCACGCACTACCAGCGGCTCCTCGACTACATCGTCCCCGATCGCGTCCACGTCATTGCGAATGGCCGGATCGTGAGATCCGGCACCAAGGACCTTGCGCTCGAGCTCGAAAAGCACGGCTACACCGAACTCGAGCAGCAGCTGGCGGCGCGCCCATCGCCCGCCGTGGGTGGAGCGCTATGAGCAGCGCCGCGAACGCCTTTTTCGAGGGCCTCTCGCGCTTTGATGTGAAGCGCAACGGCCACCATCCCGGCTGGCTGAAGGGGCTACGCCGTTCGGCTTTCCAGTGGGTGGCGGAACAAGGCTTTCCGACCGCGAAGGACGACGCCTGGAAGTACACGCGGGTTGCCCCCATCTTGGAGGTTCCGTTCGAGCCGGCCGAGCCGGCGATGAGCCGTCGGCTGTCCGCGGGAGGGATCGAGGCGCTCGCCGGCGACCTCGGCGGAGCGCGGCTCGTCGTCGTCAACGGATACTTCGCCCCGGAGCTCTCCTCGCTGCAAAGGCTTCCCGCGGGGGTCATGGTGATGAGCCTGGCCGCCGCCCTCGCTGAGGACGAGGAGCTTCTCGGGCCGTTTCTCTCGCGACCGTTCAGGGAGCAGCCGCACGCTTTTACCGCGCTCAGCGCTGCTCTCGCCGAGGACGGTGCACTCGTTCGGATCCCCGCGAACACGACGATCGAAGAGCCGATCCACATCGTGTTGGTCTCGGACACGGGCGCATTGCCCCTCGTATCTCATCCGCGATGTCTCGTGCTCGCTGGGCCCGGAAGCCGCGCGACGATCGTCGAGAGCTACGTCGGTATTCTGGGCGACGTCTACCTCACCAACGCGGTCACCGACATCGTGCTCGAGGAGGGCGCCGTGGTCGAGCACTACAAGCTCCAGAACGAGACCGAGACTGCGTTCCACATCTCGCTCCTGGACGTACGACAAGGGCGAGGCAGCCGCTTCTCGTCACACTCGCTGGCACTGGGCGCATCGACCGCCCGGCACGAGGTGAGAGTGCGGCTCGAGGCCGAAGGGGCTGAGGTCACCCTCAACGGCTTGTACATGCCCAAAAACGAGCAGCATCTCGACAATCCGACGACCATCGAACACGCGGCGCCCCACTGCACCAGTCGTGAGCTCTACAAGGGCATCATCAATGGACACGGACGAGGCTCGTTCGACGGGCGAATCATCGTGCGCCCAGGCGCGTTCAAGACCGACGCGAGCCAGACGAACAAGAACCTGCTCTTGTCCGAGTCGGCGCAGGTCGACGCACGACCGCGGCTCGAGATCTTTGCCGACGACGTGAAGTGCACCCATGGGGCGGCCGTGGGCCAGCTCGACGAGGACGCGGTGTTCTACCTGCGTTCGCGTGGCGTACCGCACGGGGCCGCGCGGGACCTGCTCACGTACGCGTTCGCGAGCGAGATGCTCGGGCTCCTGCGCGTGGAGGCCCTCCGATCCCGTGTCGAGAGGATGGTCGCCTGGCGGCTCGGCGGCGTCGAGGTGGCGGCATGACCGAGGTTCAGACGGACTCTCTGGCGACCGCGAGGGTCGTCCACGGACAAGCTGGCCGGAGCAGCCCGGCTGATTTCGACATCGAGCGCGTGCGCCAGGACTTCCCGATCCTCAGAGAGAAGGTCCATGGCAAGCCGCTCGTCTACCTCGACAGCGCGGCAACGAGCCAGAAGCCGCAGGCCGTCATCGATGCGATGTCGCATTTCTTATTGAAGGAGAACGCGAACGTTCACCGGGGTGTGCACTACCTCGCCGAGCGAGCGACGGACGCGTACGAGGGCGCAAGAGCCAAGGTAAAGCAGTTTCTAAACGCGAAGGACGTCCACGAGATCGTCTTCGTTCGCGGCACCACCGAGGCCATCAACCTCGTGGCGCAAACCTACGGCAAGACGCATGTCGGCGCGGACGACGAGGTGCTCATCACGGCGATGGAGCACCACTCGAACATCGTCCCTTGGCAGATGCTTTGCGAAGAGAAGGGCGCTCGCCTTCGCGTGGCGCCCATCACCGACGCCGGCGAACTCGTCCTGGAAGAGCTCGAGAAGCTCATCGGACCGAAGACCAAGCTCGTGGCCGTCACGCACGTCTCGAACGTGCTCGGCACCGTCAACCCGATTCGGCAGGTCGTCGAGATGGCACACGCGCGGGGCGCGCGCGTCCTCGTCGACGGTGCGCAGGCCGCGCCGCATCTCAGGGTCGACGTGCAGGCGCTGGGCTGCGACTTCTACGCGATCTCGGGCCACAAGATGTACGGGCCCACTGGCATCGGCGTCCTTTACGGCCGGAGCGAGCTGCTCGACGAGATGCCCCCCTACCAGGGAGGCGGCGACATGATTCTCTCAGTCAGCTTCGAGAAGACAGTTTACAACAAGCCTCCCGCGAAGTTCGAAGCGGGGACGCCCAACATGGCGGGCGCCGTGGGCCTCGGGGCGGCCGTCGATTTCCTCGGTGGCCTGGAGCGCGACGCGCTCTCGGCCCACGAGCAGGACGTCCTCGACTACGGTATCCGGGCCCTCGCCGAGGTCCCGGGCCTTCGACTCATCGGGACCACGAGCGGCAAGGCGAGCGTCATTTCCTTTGTGCTCGACGAAGTTCACCCGCACGACATCGGGACCATCCTCGATCGGGAGGGAATCGCAGTCCGAACGGGACATCACTGCGCGCAGCCGCTCATGAGCCGGCTCGGGGTCGTGGCCACGGCGCGTGCGTCGCTCGCTTGCTACAGCACTCGGCAGGACATCGATGCGCTCGTCTCGGGCCTCGGGAAGGTGCGAGAGTTCTTCCGATGAGCGCCGAGCTTCGAGACCTCTATCAGGAGGTGCTCATCGACCACGCCAAGCAGCCGCGCAACTTCCGGAAGCTCGAGGGCGCCACGCGGACGGCGGAAGGTTTCAATCCGCTGTGCGGTGACCAGCTCATGCTCTACGTGAAGCTCGCGGACGGGGTCATCGAAGACATCGCCTTCCAGGGATCGGGATGCGCCATCTCGAAGGCCTCGGCTTCGCTGATGACCGCCACGCTCAAGGGCAAGAAACAGGAGGAGGCACTGGCGCTCTTCGGGCGCGTCCACATCCTTTTGACCGAGGGACCGAGCGGCGCGGTGAAGCCCGAGGAAGTAGGCAAGCTCGCGGCACTGTCCGGTGTCTGGGAATTTCCGATGCGGGTCAAGTGCGCCACCCTGGCGTGGCACACGTTGCGCAACGCGCTCGCAGTCCAGGGCACTCGGGCCTCGACGGAGTGACCTGGGAGCCGAACCGATGAAGACACCTGTCATTCGCATCAGCGAGGCGGCCAGAAGAGCGTTCCTGGACGCTGCGGCAAACGCGGGTGGTGATCCGCTCAGGCTCGAGATGAGCCAGTCTTTTGAACCCGAGCCTTTCTTCGGGCCCATGGCGGAAGGCGACATCGCCGTCGACTGCGACGGGCTCACGATCTTGCTCGACCCGTCCAGCGCGCGACGCGTCGATGGCGTTTCCATCGATTACGTCCAGGGGCCGAATGGCTCTGGATTCAAGTTCGAGAACCCGAACAGACCACGAGGCCCCAAGCAGATCGAGCTCGAGGCCCAGCCCCTCCCCGAGGGTGGCCACAAGGTCGAGATCAAGATGTCCATGACGGCGCCGGGCTGCGGCATGGGCGATGTACTCAAAGAAGACGCGCGCGCCAAGGTCCAGGCCGTCGCCGAGGTCGATGTGGAGATCGTCTGGGAGCCGCCCTGGGATCAAAGCCGCATGTCCGAGGCTGCCCGGCTGCAGCTCGGCATGTTGTGAGGAGGAAGAGATGACGCCCTTCGAGATCGCAAGCACAACCACGATGGAGGCAATCCTTCAGGCCTATCCCTCGGCCAAGGTAGGGCTCTTCCAGCGCTATCACGTTGGTGGTTGCGATAGCTGCAGCTACCGACCGACTGAGACGCTGGAGGAGGTTCGTCGCAACTTCAACATCCAGGACAGCCTCGATGAGATCGCTAACGTCATCCGTGGGAGTGCGGAGGTCTTCGAGTCGCTTCACATCTCGCCCAGGGATCTCGCGGCCGCGCTCAAGGCTGAAGAGAGACTTACACTCCTCGACGCCCGCAAGCGCGAAGAGCACGATTCGGGCAATCTTCCCGGCTCGCGACCTGTCAGCGTCGAGTTGACCTTCGAGATCCTCGACACGTGGCCCAAGGACACGTTCCTCGTTTTCTACTCGCAAAACGGACGTCGCAGCCTCGACAAGGCGTCTTACTTCCGGGCCTACGGCTTTCCCCGCGCGCGCAGCCTCACCGGCGGGCTCGCCGCTTGGGACGCCGAAGTCGGACGCGAGACCCTGCCGCTGCTGGCTTTGGGGTTGAGGGAGTAGCGCGCATGGCGAACGGCTCCCATGGCTCGCTCGAACGAACGCCAGGAGCGCTGTTTCGCGCGATGGGGGCGCTTGTTCTGCAGAAGAAGGATTGCTCTCGTGAGGCCCTTGCCTTCGAGCTGCAGGAACACCTCGAGACGCGCGGCATCGACTACCACGTCCGAACACTCAAGCGGCAGTTGACAGGCGGCGTGTCATCGGTCCCTCCGGAGGTCCAAGGGGCCATGCGGCATGTCCTTTTGCGAGCCAATGGCCTCCGGACCGATCTCGACATCGAAAATGCACTGCGCAGCGCCAGCATCTGGGTCGCCCCGGAAGATCGTGAGTCAACGTACACTTCAACGGGACGAATCGTCCCGTTGGCGCAACTCTGGTTGCTGCTCAACCCAACCCACTCGAAACGCGCCCTCGCGGCCCTGCTCTCCAAAGGGCTGGCCCGCCGTGGCGTACATCTCCAGCTCGATCCACTTCAGAACATCCTCGGGGGCAGGCAGCCGCTCTCACGGCGCGAGGTCCACGAGGAGCTGCTCAGCCTTCTCTCGGCACACGGGATCGCTTCGGAAGCGGAGGCCAGCGCGCGCTGGAAGGAGCGCCAGAAAGACATCGAGGACTACGCCCAAGAACGCTCCCTTGTGCCAGCCGATCGTCTCGTGGTCCTCGCCAGAGCGTGGAAGGTGCAACAGCGTGAACCGTCTTCACGGCACCTCGCGGTCGTTCTTCAAGAGAAGCTCCGGAAGCGTGGCATCGAGATTGGCCTCCACCGGTTCCAAGAGGCGCTGGAGGGCAAGGTCAAGCAAGTCCGACAACTGCTCGTCGTCGAGATGGAGGGCCTTCTGCGCGAAGCCCTTCCCGAGGGCCAGGACCTGCCGGGCGCTGTCGCGGAGGCGGTGCAAAAGCAAACCAGGCAGATCGACCTCTTTTGGGTCAAGGCGGAGCCCATCGCAGCTCTCGCCAAGACCTGGATCGAGCAGTACCCCGGCGTGACGATGCGGCAGCTCTCCATTCGTGTCGCGACGTCGGCGCGACGAATGGGCTATGCATCTAGCCCCAGCACGGTTCAGCCGATCCTCGGTGGCTACAAGAAGAGGACGCGCGGCTTCGTGTACCGCGCGATGCTCAAGCAGATCCCGGGTGCACGCGATCGCATTCCGTCGGGGCACATCGTGCCCTCTCACTGGGCGGAGAGCATCCTCGCCCGCGCATCCCGCCCCACGGCGGAAAAGAAGCCGAGCCGACCGCGCGCGAAGGCCTCGAGTTCCGATACAGCGGTTTCCAACGCCGATCCGCTGGCGGCTTATCTGAAAAGCGCCAGCGGCCTTCTGGTTCCCAGCCACGACGAGGAAATCGTGCTCGCCAAGAGGATCGAGGAGTCCGAGCAGGAGGTGCTTCGTCTCCTCATGCGCTCGGCCGTTGCGCCGAGAGAGCTCGAGAGCCTCTCTCGCAAGCTTGACGAAGGGTCGCTGGCCCCATGGGACATCGTCGTCGGCGCGGTGCCGAAGGACGAGGATGCAAAGCGACAGGCGTTCGACAAGCTTCGCGCCGTCCTTGGCAACATGTCGAAGCTCGAAGAGCAGCGTGCGTCGCGAAGACATGAGCTCTTCTCCGGCCGGCGAGTTCCTACGAGCCGGATGGCGGAGCTCCGCCAAGGGCTCGAGATCGTCTGGCAGCAGATCGTTCTCGTCCTTGCCGACACCCGCTTTGCTGGCGATCACGTGAAGCGAGTGAGCGAGCAACTCGGGGCGCTCGTCCAGGCAGCCGAGGAACTCCTTCGCGAGAAGGGCAGCCGAGGCAGCCAAGACATTCATCGGATCGAGGAGCAAGCAGGTCTGGTTCTCGGCGAGATGAAGCAAACGTGGGAAGACGTTCAGGCGGCCGCGCGCCGAGCTGCGCACGCGAAGAACGAGATGGTCAAGGCGAACCTCAGGCTGGTCGTCTACATCGCGAAGAAGTACCGGGGCCGTGGGCTCGATTTCCTTGACCTGATCCAGGAGGGGAACATTGGCCTCATGCGGGCGGTGGAGAAGTTCGACCACCGTCAGGGATACAGGTTCGGGACCTACGCCACCTGGTGGATCCGCTCGAGCATCCAGCGCGGAATCATCGACAAAGGTCGTACCATTCGGCTTCCAGCGCACATCGCCGAGAAGGTGGATCGGCTTCGCCGCACGGCGCAAGAAGGTCTCAACGAAGCGAGCACCCCACCGTTGCACGATGGTCTGCAGCTTGCTGACGCCATCTCGATGCACGCACCTATCGGAAGCGGCGAGACGAGGCTCGAAGACTTCATCGCAGACGAAGCGGCACTCCACCCCCTCGACGCCATGATGAGTCGGGAGCTCGCGGACCGCGTGCGGATCGCGCTTTCCGGGCTCGACTCGCGTGAGGCCTACGTGCTTCGCGTCCGCTACGGCATTGGCACGGGCGCCGATCATACGCTGGCTGATCTTGGACGGGAGCTCGGCTTGTCGGGGGAACGCGTTCGCCAGATCGAGGCGGAAGCGCTGGAGCATCTGCGGATGCCGGCACTGGCGGAGATGTTGAAGGAGTTTCTCGACGGTTCAGCCGTCATCGAGAGGTCGTTACGTTCCACCAAAGATGTACGTCCAAGGACATCTCGGGAGCGCAGGTGCAGGCGTCTCCGCCCTCGATCACTGCTGGCGGAAACCGGATAGACAGGAGGAAACAATCCATGGCTGGCTTTGTGAAGGTAGTGCAGACAAACGAAATCGAGTCCGGTCAGTCGCGACTGGTCGACGTCAAGGGCAAGTCGATCGCCCTCATCAACGTCGAAGGTCAGTTCTTCGCGCTCGACAACACGTGCACACACAAAGGTGGGTCCTTGGCCGAGGGATAGATCTCCGGCCACGAGGTGACCTGTCCTCGGCACGGCGCCAAGTTCGACATTCGGACAGGAGAGGTCGTCGGTCCGCCGGCACAGAAAGCCGCCGCGCGCTACGGCGTCCGCGTGACGGGAACCGACATCGAGGTCGAGGTGTAGCGAGGACCACCGAGCGTCGTCATGACGAGAGGAAGCTGAGCCATGGAAACTACCAGTTCGCAACACGGACATAACCACGCCCCTGGAGCGTCTCCCCAACCTTCCTCAGGCGCTGAAAAGCTGCCAGGAATCAGGCACCTGATCGCGGTGGGAAGCGGTAAAGGCGGCGTCGGGAAGTCCACTGTCAGCGTGAATCTCGCGTTCGCGCTGCAGCAGATGGGGGGCCGAATCGGGCTCGTTGACGCAGATGTCCTGGGGCCGAGCATCCCCGGAATGCTGGGACTTCCCACCGGCCAGCCGCCCGCGACGACTTCGGACCAGAAGATCGTCCCCGCGGAACGGTACGGACTGAAGGCGATCTCGATGGGCATGCTCACTGGCGATGACAACCCGGCAATCTTGCGCGGACCGATGGTGAGCAAGTACCTGCGGATGTTCATTGGGAACGTGCTTTGGGGAAACCTGGACTACTTGATTCTCGACCTCCCGCCCGGAACCGGCGACATCCAGCTTACGTTGGTCCAGAGCGTTCATCTGTCTGGCGCGATCATCGTAACAACGCCGCAGGACGTGAGCCTCAAGATCGCCCGCCGCGGGTTGCGGATGTTCGAGACCGTGCATGTCCCCATCCTCGGCATCATCGAGAACATGAGCACGTTCACTTGCCCGCACTGTGGAAAGGGCACGGACATCTTCCGCCACGGCGGCGGCGATCGGATGAGCCGGGAGCTCGCCGTCCCCTTCCTCGGTTCGATTCCCCTCGATGCCGACATCGTCACTGGCGGCGACGAGGGCCGCCCCATCGTCGTGGACAAGCCGAACTCGATCGCGGCCCAAGCCTACCTCGCTATCGCCACGGAACTCGCTGGGCGTCTACACCATGCCCCGTCGACGGCGCTCAAGCCGTTCGCGTGGACCTGGGAACCCAGCGTTGGCGAGCCGGCGTGGTTGGAGAGCGCCATTCAGCCATCGGGCTCTCGTACCACCGCGATTGGCTTCCGCCGGCGCGATGCTCGGACCTTGTCCGTGCTCTGGGAGGACGGCCACCGGGACGACTTCGACGTCCGGGACCTCCGGCTGGCGTGCCATTGCGCCCTCTGTTTGGAGGAAATGAGCGGGCGCCCACTCCTGGACCCCAAGAGCGTGCGACCGGATGTGAGCCCACGCACCATCAACAGCGTTGGCCATTACGCCATCACGTTCGTGTGGAACGACGGTCACAGCACCGGCATCTACTCGTTCAAGCACCTGCGGGCTCTTGGTGAGCGCCGCGCGGTTGGGGTCGCCGAAGATGTCTGAGGCCCTGCCTGTCGATCCGACGATTCGCGCCGAGGCTTTGCTCGCCGACCCCGACACGTGCAAGTTCACGGTGAGCCGGACCGTGCATCCCGGAGGCCCATTCTTCTTCGCCAACAAGGAACTGGCGAATGGCTCGCCCCTGGTCGAGTGGTTGTTCGCGCTGCCTGGTGTTGTCCATGTGCTCGTGACCGAGAACGTGGTGACGGTCGGGAAGGAGCCGGGCGCCTCGTGGTCTGAACTGAAATCGGCAATCGGGACAATCATCCGGACGCAGCTGCTGACGGGCGTGCCGGCGATCCTCGAGCCTCCTCGCTCGCCGAGCACGCAGTCCGTGCAGACGGTTCCCGACCCGCACACGCCGATTGAGCTCAAGCGGGACTGCGAGGCAACGCTCATCCCCAGCGGAGAGGTGCTGAAGCTCGTCAAAGGTGAATTCGTCGTGGTGACACAGGCGCTGGGCGGCAGCTTCACCGTCAGGACCGAATCGGGCCACCTCGCGAGGATCGCCGTCCTCGACGTCGACGCGCTGGGGCTCAAGAGCACTTCGGGGCAAGAAGCACCGGCGGACGCTGGGCCCTTTCATCTGGAGAAGGTAATCGAGAAGCTCAAGACCGTTTTCGATCCGGAGATCCCTGTCAATGTGGTGGACCTCGGGCTGATTTACGTCTGCGAAGCGCACCCACTCGCGGACGGCGGCCACCGGGTCGAAATAAAGATGTCGATGACGGCGCCCGGCTGTGGGATGGGCGATGTGCTCAAGAAGGACGCACACGACAAGGTGCAGGGGGTTGCCGGCGTCACCGAAGTCGAGATCGAGATCGTCTGGGAGCCGCCCTGGGACCAGAGCCGCATGTCCGAGGCTGCCCGACTGCAGCTCGGCATATTGTAAGGAGAACCGAAATCATGCCGAGCACATCCGGAACCCATCCACACTTCAAAGATCGCGGCGCGGTCAGGTGGTACACCACCCTCGCCGAAGGCCTCGCGGCGGCGAAGGCCGGGAACAAACGGGTGTTCATTGAGTACGGCCGTGCTGCTTGAGGCGCGTGCCGCGGCCCTGGTCGAGGGCGCCATTCCTCAGGAGGCGGTCAAAGCCCGCCTCAACGAGTCATTCGTGGCAGTGGCCATTGATTGCGACCAGCCGGACCCCGAGGTGCAGCAGCTCGGGGCGTTGCACATGCCCTCGGCGCGTTCGCTGTCTTTCGTTTTCTACACGGATGCGGACGGACAATTCCTGCACGGGACCTCAGGCAGTCGATGCCGAATCGATTGGCTAAGGAAACGTCCCCGTATCCCGTCACGACCGTGGAGGCGCTCCGCGAGCGCGTATGCCGATGACGGAAAGAGTCACGGACGACCTATCTGCTCCGATGCGCTTCGCGAGCACGGTTTCGAGCCCGACATCGAGCCAACCCATACCAAGATGGGACACCTCATCAAGGAAGCCGCGGAACGGGCGAGCGCGATCTTGCGGGGTAAGGCGCCGTGGCCAACGATCCCGCACGAGCCTCCTTCAGCCCTCGCCCGTGCTGGCATTCGCGGACGATGTGCCGGTCGGCCAGGGTGGCGTGCCTATCGACGCCAAGCCAGCCGCCTGTGTTTGTAGGGACCGGACTTGCGAGGCCCCGATGACAACCGTGGGGGCACTCCGCGAGCGCGTAAGCACGTGACGGAGAGAGCCATGGATGAAGGCGTTCTCAAGGACCAAGCACTGGGGTTGTGGATGCACGGACAGAAGCACCACCTCCGTGGCGACCTCAATCGTGCAATCGAGCTCTACACGAAGTCGCTGGGCCTCTACCCCACCTCCGAGGCTTACACGTTCCGTGGCTGGGCCTACAGCTTTCAGGGTCGCGTGGACGAGGCAATCGAAGAGTGCAAGAAGGCGATCGCTGTCGATCCGACTTTCGGCAACCCGTACAACGACATCGGGTCCTACCTGGTCAAGAAGGGGAAGCTCGACGAGGCGATCGAGTGGTTGGAGAAGGCCAAGACGGCTCCTCGCTATGAGCCGCGCCATTTCCCCTACATGAACCTGGGGCGCATCTACGCGCAAAAGGGGATGGTGCTGCGCGCGATCCAGGAGTTCGAGGCCGCGCTCGAGGTCCACGCGGGCGAGCCAACCTGCCTTTCCGCGCTGGGACAGCTACGTGGAGCGCTAAATTGATTCCAGGCGCCGCATCGCCAGTGGCTGCACCGGTAGAGGGGACACGTCGCTACGCGCAGCGCGCCATCGAGCAAGGGATCCCGGCCAGTGCATACCGGGCGCTGGGACGCACGGGCCTTTTCACCTCGTCACTCGGTTTCGGCAGCTACCGAATCGACGATCGGACACCCGAGCACGCCTCGGCCCTGGAGAAGGCACTTCTTGGCGGCGTCAATCTCGTCGATACCTCCACCAACTACACCGACGGATCGAGCGAGAGCTGCATCGGGAACGTACTCGCACAACAGCAGCGCGAGGAGATCATCGTCGTCTCCAAGGTCGGCTACGTGCAGGGACAGGCGCTTTTACTGGCGCGGACGCGCGAGCAGCGCGGCTCGGCCTTCCCGGAGATGGTGAAATACACCGATGGATGCTGGCACTGCATCCATCCAGAGTTTCTCGCCGACCAGCTCGGGCGGTCGCTCGGGCGACTCCGGGTCGACAAGGTGGACGTCTATCTCCTTCACAATCCCGAGTACTTCTTCACGGACGCTGCCAAGCGGCACCCGAGGGGTTCGCTCGAAGCGCTACGCGACGAGTTCTACGACCGGCTCCGGCGCGCGTTCTCCCATCTCGAGGACGAAGTACGAAGGGGTCGGATCGGCTTCTACGGCGTTTCCTCGAATACGTTCGGCGCGCCGACGAGCGACCCTGAAGCAACTTCACTCGAGCGGATGTGGACGATCGCAGGCGAGGTGGCGCGTGAGCATCACTTCGCCGTAGCGCAGCTCCCTGCGAACCTTTTCGAGAGCGGCGCGATGCTGACGCGCAACTCTGTGACGGGCAACCGGACGGCTCTGGAGTTCGCGCGGGAACGCGATCTTGCGGTCTTGATCAACCGGCCGCTCAACGCCTTCTACCGGGGACAGCTCATCCGTCTCGCGGACACGCCGGTGAGGAATCCAGAGGTCCATGCCCGCGTCGATCCGTTCCTGCCGCCTGCGTATCGAACCGAGTCGCTCTCGCGCAAGGCGCTGGCCGTTCTCACTAACACGAAAGGCGTCACCTGCGTGTTGAACGGCATGCGGCGACAGAACTACGTGGGCGACTCGCTTGGCGCGCTGCGTAGCCCGCCGTTCGATGTCGACCTTCACCTGTACGAGGCGTTCAACCAAATGTAACGAGGAGGCAACGATGGTCACGCAAGGAAATACTGCTCCTGATTTCACGTTGGGAACGGACAGAGGCGCGAAGGTCACGCTGTCCGAGCTTCGCGGCCGGCAGGTCGTGCTCTTCTTCTATCCGAAGGACGACACGCCAGGCTGCACGATCGAGTGCAAGGAGTTCCGCGACGCTGCGCCGAAGTTCGAAGGGAAGGCCCTTGTCTTCGGCGTTAGTGTGGACGACCGGCACGCTGAGGAGGTTCTCGCTGCCCTATAGCGCGGACAAACCCATGGCCTCCTCCTACTGCAACCACTGGATCCCTGCGCGTAGCGCAGGGTGGATCGCGATGATGTACGCGGCGGCACCTCGTGCTCGGGGAGGTTCATGGTGTTGACTCGCCTGCCGCTCTACGTCGGAACGGCGGACCCACCGTTGATCCCCGGCGACGGGTCGCAAGCGAGCTCCGCGGGCAGCGGCCCTTCTCCCGAAGAGGTCGTGGTGGCCTATCACGAGCGAACGAAGCATCACTACCACCGCTACGCCGCATCGCTTGGCTACATGGATTGGGCGACGCAGCCGGATCCGTTCCGACGCTACGCCGGGGCCTCTCTGGTCAGACTTCCTCTCCCCGAGGCCGGGCGAGCGCTTCCATACTGGCAGCTCTATGTCGCAGACGGCCTGGAACCGGCCCCGCTTTCGATCGATTCCATCTCGCTCTTCTTCCGCTACGCCCTCTCGCTGACGGCGTGGAAACGGGTCCACGAAACGACGTGGTCTCTTCGCGTCAATCCCTCCAGCGGGAACCTCCACCCGACCGATGGATACGCGCTCTTGCCGTCGCTTTACGCCATCCACGACCGTCCTGGCGTTTATCACTACGCGCCCAAGGAGCACGGTCTCGAGCGCCGTGCCGATCTCGACCCTTTGGTGTGGGCTGACCTGACGGCAGCGTTTCCGGAAGACTCATTCCTCGTGGGTCTCTCGTCAATTCATTGGCGGGAGGCCTGGAAGTATGGCGAGCGTGCGTTCCGCTATTGCCAACACGATGTCGGTCATGCCCTGGGGACCTTGCGCTTTGCGGCTGCCGCCCTGGGATGGAAACTCTACCTCCTCGATCGTGTGTGTGACGACGCTGTGTCGCAGCTTCTCGGACTCGACCGTGATGCTGACTACGCTGGCGCGGAGCGAGAGCATCCCGAGCTCGTGGCACTTGTGGTCCGCGAGAGCTGGTCGAGCGACAGGGGCCTCTGCCTGTCCAAAGAGTTGGTGTCCCAGGTGGCGGCGACGTCCCGATGGTACGGCACGGCGAACGCGCTGAGTCTCGAGCACGGCGTCGATTGGCCGGTGATCGACCAAGTGGCCGTTGCCACCACGAATCACAAGTTTCCGGGGACTGCGGCCGACGAAGAGTTCTCCAGATTCCCTTTGAGGGAAGAGCTCTTCGAGGCGCCAGTTCGATCCGGTTCATTCACCGCGGAGAGAGTCATCCTCGGGCGCAGAAGCGCCGTGAGCATGGACGCATCCACCGCAATTTCTGCGGCGACTTTCTTCCGGATGTTGGCTCGTCTCGTGCCCGCACGAGACGGGCGATCCGTGCCGTGGGACGCCATTCCCTGGCGCCCACGCATCCACCTGGGCCTTTTCGTGCACCGTGTGAACGAACTGTCTCCTGGTCTCTACGTGCTCGCTCGCGATTCGGAAAAGGTCGAGGCACTTCGGCAAACGATGCGACCCGAGTTTCTCTGGCTGCGCCCTCCGTCATGTCCGCCTGGGCTCCCTCTGTACCTGCTCAAAGAAGGGGACTGCCGCGCTCTGGCTGCGATCGTCTCCTGCGGGCAGGACATTGCCGCAGATGGAGCTTTTAGCCTGGGGATGATCGCCGACTACATGGACAGCCTGGTGACCTATGGCGCCGGCTTCTATCGAAATCTCTTCTGGGAGGCCGGTCTCGTAGGCCAGGTGCTCTACCTCGAAGCGGAAGAGGCGGGCATCCGTTCGACCGGGATCGGCTGCTATCTTGACGACCCCGTCCACGAGGTGTTCGGCATCTCCTCGCGCGACTGGCAAAGCTTCTACCACTTCACGGTGGGTGGCCCCGTCGAGGACACACGACTCACGACGTTGCCTCCATACGGAGCATCTCCCACACCATGACAAAACTCGACGTTTCAATCGAGGGCAGTACCGGGGACGCTCTTCGTGCCCACGTGCGGGATCTGAGCTCGATGTTGGATGGCAAGCGGGTGAACCTCACGGAGATGGGAAAGCTCTACGAGAGAATCACACGGACCTTGCTAGAAGCGATCGAACAGGGCGGACACTCAAGCCTGCGCTTTCGTGCTGCGGCCAAGGCCCTTGACCTCAAGACACCCAAGTCACGACTTGCATCCTTCCTAGGAGACACGCCTGTGGAAGGTCACCCAACTTGAAAGGAACAATCATGGCCACGAACGAACCTATCGGGAAGCAGATCTCGGAGATCCTGGCGAGCAACCGGGTTGTCCTCTTCATGAAGGGCAACCGCCGGATGCCGCAATGCGGTTTCTCAGCCCAGGTCGTGCAGATCCTCGACAAACTGGTGCCGAGCTACGAAACAGTCGACGTGCTTCGCTCACCAGAGCTCCGGGATGGGATCAAGGAGTTCTCCCAGTGGCCGACGATTCCGCAACTGTACGTCGACGGGCAGTTCATCGGTGGCTGCGACATCGTTCTCGAAATGGATGAGTCTGGAGAGCTCCAGAAGCGCATCGGCGCGGAGGTCTCCGAGCCGAAGACGCCGACGATCACGATCAGCGAGGCGGCCGCCAAGGCGTTTACGGCGAGCGTGGCAGATGCGGGCGGAGATTCGCTGCGCCTCCAGATCGACGCTCAGTTTCAGCACGAGCTGTTCTTCGGGCCGCGCGGGCCGGCTGACAGCGAGGTCCGTACAAGTGGCTTGACTGTGCTGCTCGACCGTTTGAGCGCGGGCCGGGCGAACGGCGTGAGCATCGACTTCATCGACGGGTCTGGCGGCGGCTTCAAGATCACCAACCCGAACGAACCACCGAAGGTGAAGCAACTGACCGCACAGGAGCTCAAGACAATGCTCGATCGCGGAGAGGTCACGCTGTTCGACGTTCGGCCCGAAGACGAGCGGGCGATCGCCAGGATTGCCGTGGCACGATCCCTGGATGCTGCCGGCCAGAAGTATCTGTTGGGGCTCGACCACGACAGCCCCATCGCCTTCCACTGCCACCATGGGATCCGCAGCCAGGAGGCCGCCCAACAACTGCTTCCCGAAGGCTTCCGGAATGTCTACAACTTGAAGGGTGGCATCGACGCGTGGTCGCTGAGCATCGACAGTTCGGTGCCGCGGTACTGACACAGGAAGGACACACCCATGTCATCCCATCCGACTGACTTTCAGGGCTCCGTCATCGATGCGCTGCGCGAGGCCATCGAACGACAAGTGCCAAATTCACGGGCCGAAGTGAACGGAGGCGGCGGACACTTCAGCATCGAGGTCACGTCGCCCGCGTTTTCCGGCAAGAGCATGCTGGAGAGCCAACGCCTGGTGTACGGCGCGATCGCCCACCTCATGAAGGGCGACGCGGCCCCGGTACATGCCGTCGACAGCCTGAAGACCCGGACGCCCGTTGAGACCGCGTAACCTGGAGGATGACATGAATGACCTCCCGCTACTCGTCGAGTTCGTTTCCGCGGACCAACCTCTATCGCGAACCGGAAACCATTCCGAAGCTACCCATCGTCCAGAACGGTCCTCCGGGGACGTTTGTCGTCTTCTCGGGCGGCAGGAAGGTGCCTCTGCCAACCGATCAGATCGTCTTTGCCGATGACTCCGGCGGCAGCGCCCGCGTTGGCTTCGGCGGAACGAGTTTCGAGGGAATGGAAGAAGGTCATCTGGTCTTCTACCGAGTCCGTGACCTTCGTCCCGAAGAATAACTCTCTCCTCAGCGTGGGCGGAAGATGACCCTGGAACCGCACATGGTGTCTTCGATCTATGTCGATGGCCGTCACGTCTGGCCGCTCTGGTCCTCGTCGTCGCAATAGGGTGCCCCCGATGATGCGCCCGAGCATTTTCTATCGGTATGGCTGGCGCACGTCGAGGCTGTGCCTGATGGGAGAGTGGTGAAGATGACGGTCTATACCGTCGGATGGCACCTGGATCATTCTTATGCTCAGCTTCCCGAGATCTTCCATGAGCGCTGGGCTCCGGTGCCGGTGCGTGAGCCGCGCATGGTGGTCTTCAATCGTCCCCTCGCGAAGTCATTGGGGCTCGATGCTGAGGTGTTGGACAGGGCGGAGAGCACGGGTCTCTTTACGGGCAACCAATTGCCGGACGGTGCTCGGCCGTTGGCGCAGGCTTATGCGGGGCATCAGTATGGGCATTTCACCAAGTTGGGCGATGGGCGAGCCATCCTCCTCGGTGAGCAAATCACGCCCAACGGTGAGCGCTTTGATATCCAGCTAAAAGGCTCAGGACCTACCCCGTTCTCCCGTGGTGGCGACGGGCGCGCAGCACTCGGGCCAATGCTGCGGGAGTTCATCATCAGCGAGGCTATGCACGCGCTCGGCATTTCCACCACGCGTAGCCTCGCGGTGGTGACGACAGGCGAGATGGTATTCCGTCCCGCGGAGCGACTGCCGGGCGCCGTGCTAACCCGCGTCGCCAAAAGTCACATCCGCGTGGGCACCTTTGAATGGGCGGCTGCACGCGGAGACAAAGATGCGTTGCAGGCGCTCGCCGATCACACGTTCCACCGTCACTTCCCGGAGCTCGCCAATGCGGAAACACCCTATCTCGCGTCATTCGAAGCGGTGATTGAGCGGCAGGCTGCGCTGGTAGCGAAGTGGCTCCACGTCGGCTTCATCCACGGCGTCATGAACACCGACAACATGGCACTTTCCGGTGAGACCATCGACTATGGCCCTTGTGCCTTCATGGATGCGTATGATCCGGCTACCGTGTTCAGTTCCATCGACCACCACGGTCGCTACGCCTATGGCAACCAACCGGACATCGCAGAGTGGAATCTCGCCCGCCTGGCCGAAGCCTTGCTGCCACTTTTGCATCCCGATCAAAAGCAGGCGGTGGAGTTGGCGAACGAGGCGATTCATGGCTTCGCGGCCACGTTCAAGCGCCATTGGCTCGCTGGCATGAGGGCCAAGCTGGGGCTGTTCACTGATGAAACCGACGACACCGCCTTGATCGAGAGTTTGCTGGAATGGATGCGGCTGAAGAGCGCCGACTTCACCAACACCTTCCGCGCTCTTTCTGCCGAGAAGCTCACTGATGACGCGCCACTGGCTGACCCTGACTTTCACGCATGGCATGCCCGCTGGCAGGCACGCCTCGGCAGACAACCGCAGTCACTCGGCGCGGCTGTGGAACTCATGCGCGCCCATAATCCCGCCTTCATCCCACGCAATCACAAGGTGGAAGAGGCGCTGAAAGCCGCTACGGAGCGCGGCGATTTTCACGTCATGCAGCGACTGCTGACCGTTTTGGCGAAGCCCTACGAGAACGAACACGACCACCCGGACTACAGCGCACCACCTGCCCCCAGCGAACGCGTCTATCGGACGTTTTGTGGGACCTAGCAACGGTGGCATGATCGATCCCGCAGCCAAGGTGATGCACGGCTTGCCTGTCACTTTCTTGTGGAACCGTGGAACCCGAGCAGAAGCTCTTTCTCGATGGCATGATGCGCCTCCAGCCAAGCGCGGAAGTCGGCGGGCGTGGCGAAGAAAAATGGCTTCATAGCCGCAGCTCCATTAACGGAGCTCAGGTCGCATCGGGGGTTCTTTTACCATCTTCCATGAGCGCCACGAACGTCGAAAACAGCAAGGGATCGGCGGCTTGAGGGCAACGTCCGATAGATGGCGTTTCGTCAACTTCGCAGCTTATCCGGGCTATGCGCTCCGGGGGTGTCCAAAACAACCGGGGTGCAGCAAGATGGAACATCACGAACCATTGGCGTTCTGACATGAATTCTTCGCCGATCCAGAATACGGCTCCGTTCGCCGCAGAGGAGATCGAGATCCTCAACCGCGTGGTGGGGCCCGCCAGCCCCACCCAACGCGCGTGGCTTGCGGGATTCCTCTCCGGAATGGACGCCGCCACGACGGCGCCGCAGCCGGCGGCCGGCGCGCAACCCGCCGAACCGCTGACCATCCTCTACGCGACCGAATCCGGAAACTCCGAGCGGCTCGCGTCGGACATGGCCAAGGCGGCGCGCAAGATGGGATTGAAGCCTTCGATCGTCGACATGGCTGATCTCGATGTGGCGACACTCGCATCGGTACGGCGTCTCGTCGTCATCGCCGCGACCTGGGGTGAAGGTGATCCGCCCGCGCGGGCCACTCGCGCTTACGGAGAACTCATGGCCGAGGGCGCGCCGCGCCTCGATGGCGCCCTGTTCAGCGTTCTCGCGCTCGGCGATACCGCCTATGCCGAGTTCTGCGCGATTGGCAAGGCCTTGGACGCAAGACTTGAAGCGCTCGGCGGCAAGCGCGTCGCCGAGCGCGTCGATTGCGATCTCGATTTCGCGCAGCCCGCCGGGCGCTGGATCGAGACGGCGCTGAAGGCGCTGGCGCCGGCCGAGGAAGCCGGCCGTAGCCGCGTCATTGCGGTCGATTTTGGCGCGAAGGCAGCGAGCAGCGCCGATCTCGGTCCGGTCGAGGCCGAGATCACCGAGTTCATCGACCTCAATTCATCGCAGTCGGAAAAGGAAACGATCCATCTAGAGCTCGGCTTCGATGGCGCGGCGCCACCCTATAAACCTGGCGATTCACTTGAGATCTACCCGGAGAACGATGCGGCCTACGTGGACGATCTGCTGAAAGCGGCGGGTCTTGCGTCCGACGCTGCGCTGCGCGCCGAGCTGACGAAGGGCCGGGACGTCACGACGCTGTCGCTCAAGACCCTGGAAAGCTACGCCGCCACGACCGGTCACCAGGAGGTAAAGGCTCTGCTCGAATCGGGCGATGCCCGCGCCTGGATCGCCGGCCGGCAGCTCATCGATCTTCTCCAATTCTTTCCCATGACGCTGTCTGCCGACCAGCTGCGGCAGGTGACGCGGCCGCTGGCATTACGCGCCTACTCCATCGCTTCCTCGCGCCGCGAGGTGGGGGAGGAGGCGCATCTTCTGATCTCTGCGGTGCGCTACCAGAGCTTCGGGCGCGTGCGCAAGGGCGTTGCTTCCGGCCATGTCGCCGACCAGTTGAAGAAAGGGCAGCGGCTGCGCGTGAAGCTGCGGCCCAACCGGCATTTCGCGCTACCCGCGCCAGAGCGCGACATCATCATGGTGGGGCCGGGCACTGGCATCGCACCCTTCCGCGCCTTCGTTCAGGAGCGCCGTGCCACCGGCGCGAGCGGCCGCTCCTGGCTGTTCTTTGGCGACCGCCAGTTCACCCACGATTTCCTCTACCAGCTCGAATGGCAGGATGCCTTGAAGGATGGCTCGCTCACGCGCATGGACGTCGCCTTCTCGCGCGACACGCCGGAGAAGCTCTATGTGCAGCACCGCATCTGGGACCAGCGCCGGGACCTTGTCGACTGGCTCGACAATGGCGCCTATTTCTATGTGTGCGGCGACGCCAAGGCGATGGCGAAGGATGTGCGTACGGCAGTCGTGCGCGCCTATGCCGATGTAAAGGCGCTAAGCGTGGAGGCCGCCGAGCAAGCGGTAAACGATCTCGATCGTGAGCACCGCTATCTTCAGGATACTTACTAAATAGTTCATACGGAGTCCACATGACCAAAGAACTTTCACGCAACGAGCGCATCAAGGAAGCGAGTGCGTATCTGCGTGGCACACTCGCCGAAGGCCTGCGCGAGGAGATCACCGGCAGGATCATCGAGGATGATGCGCAGCTGGTGAAGTTCCATGGCATGTACCTGCAAGACGACCGCGATCTGCGCGGCGAGCGTGGGCGCAAGAAAATGGAGAAGGCCTTCTCCTTCATGATCCGCGTGCGTGTGCCAGGCGGCGTGTGCACGCCGGGGCAATTTCTCAACATCGACCATATTGCGCGCACCTACGGCAACGGTACGGTGCGCCTGACCACGCGGCAGACGTTCCAGTTGCACGGCATCATCAAGTCGAACCTGAAAGCGACAATGCGCGAGATTGACGCAGCACTGCTGACGACCATGGCGGCATGCGGTGACGTCAACCGCAACGTGCTGTGCAATCCGAACCCCCATCAGTCACGCGCCCACGCCGCTTCGCTCGCGCTCGCCCGTGCCCTATCCGACCATCTATTGCCGCGCACGCCAGCCTATCGCGAGATCTGGCTCGATGGCGAGCGCATCGCCGGTGGCGCGGAGGATGTCGTCGAGCCGATCTACGGCAAAACCTACCTGCCGCGCAAGTTCAAGATCGTCATCGCCGTGCCTCCGTCGAACGACGTCGACGTCTATGCGCATGACCTCGGCTTCATCGCCATCCTCGACAAAAAGCATGAGATTGATGGCTATAACGTCACGGTCGGCGGTGGCATGGCCATGACTCATGGCGAGCCGGAGACTTATCCCCGAACGGCCGACGTCATGGGCTATTGCCGACCGGACCAGGCGATTGCCGTGGCCGAAGCCGTGGTCACCGTACAGCGCGACTGGGGCGACCGCGTCGACCGCAAGCATGCGCGCCTGAAATACACGATCGAGGATCGCGGTCTCGATGCCTTCCGTGCCGAGGTCGAGCAGCGCAGTGGCGTCAAGCTCGCGGCAGCCAAGCCGTTCACCTTCACCTCAACCGGCGACCGCTACGGCTGGACCGAAAGCGACAATGGCCGTGCGCATCTGACGCTCTTCATAGAGAACGGCCGTGTCAGGGATGTGCCGGGCGGCGCGCAATGGCTCACCGGCCTGCGCCGGATCGCCGAGGTGCATGACGGCGATTTTCGCCTAACCGCCAACCAGAATCTGATCATCGCCAACGTGCCGAAGGAGAAGCGCAAAGCCATCGAGGCGCTGGTGGCCGAGCATGGGATCACGACCGGCGCCTCGGCCCTGCGGCGCAATGCGATGGCCTGCGTCGCGCTGCCGACCTGCGGGCTCGCGCTCGCCGAAAGCGAACGCTATCTGCCCGACCTCGTCACCGCACTGGAGCAGCGTTTGGCCGCGCACGGGCTTGCCGAGGACGACATCGTCATCCGCATGACCGGCTGTCCCAACGGCTGCTCCCGGCCTTATGTCGCCGAGATCGGCTTGGTCGGGAAAGGCCCCGGCCGTTATAACCTCTATCTGGGGGCCGCCTTCGACGGCTCGCGGCTTTCCAAGCTCTACGCCGAAAATCTCGACCACGGCGCGATCATCGCGAACCTCGATCCGATCTTCGCCGCTTACAAGAGCGAGCGCCGGGACGGCGAACGCTTTGGTGATTACGTCATCCGCGCGGACTTTATCGCAGCGACCGTCAACGGCACCGATTTCCATAAGGACACGGGCGCCCGCCGCTAGAACTTTAAAACGCTGGACTTCCTGTTCAGAATTACCAAGGAGAAGCATCATGGCATTGCATTTAGGCGACATCGCACCAACTTGAGAGTCCCGAGTTCTCGGTCAGTCTGACGCCGCGCGCTTGAGTTCTTCGAGGCGACCTCGGAGAGCTCCAAGGAGAGGTGGACCCATTGGTCGACTAGGCGGCGGAACCGCTTGTAGGGGGCCAGCTGTGCCCAGCCCTTTCAAGGTAAGTTTTCGTTGATTCCACCGCGGACGGGGGTGGTGGAATGTTGCTGGGGCGAATTTTCGAGCGGTTCGCGGCAGAGAGTGCGATCAGTGTGATGACGCGCGGGGTGATGCAGAACGCGCTGTCGGCATCGGCGATCGATGCGTTGTTCGAGCAGACGGCGGAGCACCAGTACACGCGCGAGCTGCTGTTCTCGACGCTGGTCGATCTGGTGAGCGTCGTGGTCTGCGATTCGCGACGTTCGGTGAACGCAGCCTACCAGGCGGCGGCCGACCAGATCCCGGTCTCCGTGACCGCCGCCAGGACGGGCGAAACCGGCAAATCTAATCGTCGCCGACCGCGCGCCGGTCTCGGCAATGACGTCCTGGACCCGATGGAAGGCGAGGTAGGTCCACGGGCTCGAGCAATCGAAGAAGAACTCGAGACGCGGCTTGGTCACTGTTGCATTCCTCCTCGCCGCGGCACGTCAGTTGTCCGCAGCTCCCTCGAGGATCCAGTTGCGGATCCCCGCGACCTGCTCTTCCGAGAGCGGCGGCCCGCCGAGCGGCATCTGCTCGCCCTCCTCCTCGCCGAGGATCTTCAGGAAGAGGTGGCTCGACGACGGAGCGAAGGGCTCGATCAGGAAGTGCTCGTCGTGCTGGTGCGGCAGGCGCAGGAAGATGTTGCCGTAGGCCTGTCCGGCCTCGAGGTTCAACTCCTCCTCGGGCTCGACGCCCGAGTGGCAGGCGGGCAGCGCGCAGCGCGCGGTGAAGATCGGCTGGACGTTGCCGCGGAAGGTCGCCTGCGTGTTCCCGGGCAGCAGGAAGTCGCCGCCGATCGTCAGACCCGACGCGATCGGCGTCCACGACTCGTCCGCGCACGGTGCGGCGGCGCAGGCGTCCGCGCCGAAGCAATCGAGCACGTACGAGCTCTGGCTCGGCTCGGGTGCCGGCGTCTCACCCGTGATGCGGCACCAGATGAACGACGGTGCACTGCCGTCGGTCTTGAAGACGTTGCCGGTGACGGTCCGGTCCGCGAGGTTGAACGAGATCGCCCAGCGCTCGGTGCCGACGTCCTTGCTGATCAGGTAGCGTCGCGAGTCGGGCGTCATCTGGACGCCGCTGCTGGTCTGCGCGCGCGCCTCGGAGGCGAGCGCGACGGCGGCGAAGAGAACGACGATCGTTTGGCGGGACATCGGCTACTCCTGTCAGGGTGACGGTTCGGTCGCGAACGGATCGGCGAAGCGTGGATCCCTGACGAAGGCGCGATCGGTGAGGCTCGCCAGGAAGGCGAGCAGATCTGCCTTCGCCGCCTCGGTCAGCGGGAAGCCGGTGATGAACTGGCTCTTGTTCGGGTTGAGCGCGCCGTCACCTGCGAGCGGTCCGGATTCGATGCGACGGCCGCCGCGCGCGTAGTGATCGATCGCTTCCGCGAGCGTCGCGATGCTGCCGTCGTGCATGTACGGCGCGGTGAGCTCGACGTTGCGCAGCGAAGGCGGCTTCATGCGGCCCATGTCGCGCGGCTCGCCGGTGAAGGCGAACAAGCCGGTGTTCGGCTCGGGGTAGGCCCCCGTGCGGCCGACGTTGTAGAGCCCGTTGTTCTCGAACGGCGTCGCCTCGCGCGGGTTGCCCTCGTGCGTCAGCGCGCTCGCGAAGTTGAGCCCGCCGTGGCAGTGGTCGCACTCGAGGAACTCGGAGAAGAACAGCGCCATGCCGCGCTTCGCCGACTCGTCGAGCGCGTCGTCGTCGTGCTGGTAGACGTAGCGGTCGTAGGGCGAGCTGCCGGACACCAGTGTGCGCTCGAAGGCCGCGATCGCCCTGGCGAGGTTGCCGATCGTGATCGGGCTCGCGTCGCCGGGGAAAGCCGCTGCGAAGAGCTCGCGATAGCGCGCGTCGCCCGAGAGCCTCGCCAGCAGCACGTCGTCCCGCCCGGCGAAGCCGAGCTCGACCGGCTCCTCACCGAATAGCGGCACCAGGAGCTGCTCCTCGAGCCGGGTGAGGTGCGGGCTCATCCAGGTGAGCGTCGGGGAGTAGGCGACGTTGCCGAGCGCCTGCACGTTGCGCGGATGCGTCGCGCCGGTCGAGCCGAGCGCGACCGCGCGTGCATCGCTGAACGCGCGCTCCTGACGATGGCACGTCGCGCACGCCTGGGTCTCGTTCAGCGACAGCCGCGTGTCGTGGAACAGGTGGCGGCCGAGCTCGACCTTGACCGTGCTCATCGGATTGTCGGCGGGCACCAGCGGTAGGGGGAACCCCGGTGGCAGGTTCCAGACGAATCCGCCGTCCGGCGGCGTCGGCCCCGCGGGTGGCGTCGGCGTCGGCCGGGCCGGCGTCGGCTCGGGTGGACGGGCGCGCCCCGGGGCGAGCGCGAACAGCTCCTGCACGCCGGCTGGCCGGCCCGAGAACGACAGGCCGAGGCGTGCGAACGGCGCCGCGCAGTCGTCGTCCGACGGCGAGCCCATGCAGCCTGGTGGTGTCTGTGCGGCGTTCTGCTCGACGTCCGAGTCGAGGAAGAGGCGTGCGAGATCGGCGACGATCGCGTCGCTGCGCGGGTCGAATGGCGCGAGGTCGACTGCGACCCGGTTCGGGTTGTCGCAGCCGGTGACGTTGCCGCGCCCGTCGCCCTCGCAGCGCGTGCTGCCGAGGTGCATGCGGAACTCGTTGCCGGTCTCCTGGGTCCAGTTGTCGAAGATCAGAAACTTGTAGCCAGCGTTCCAGTTCCAGAAGAGCGCCGTCCGGTTGAGCGGCGGCGGCGCGGTCGCGGCGTCGCCGTGGTTGCGCGCGAAGGGCACGCCGAGCGTGAACCGGACGCCCGTGTAGTCGCCCGGTGGGGCCGTGCCGCGCACGCTGGTGTTGGTCTCGCGGCTTCCGGCGAGCGAGCAGCGCCCGGTCGCGTCCTCGAAGTCGAGCAACGCCAGGTCGTCGAGCTGCCAGACGCCGTCCTGGTCGAGCGCGACCGGCGCCTCGCTGCCGTCGGCGCGCACCAGGCGCAGCTCGGAGACGTAGAAGCGCAGGTCGCCGGGCTCGATCGTCGCGCCGCTGGTGCCGATGCCGGCGAACGTACGGCCGCAGGCGAACGGCTCGCCGGCGAGCTCGGCGAGGAACGTGAGCGCAACGCGGCCGGGTTCCGTCGTGATCGGGTCGCCTCCGGCACGGTCGCCGCAGCCGCCTGCGAGCGCGCTGCACAGCGCCGCGAGCGCGAGCGCGGATCTCAGGGCGGCGTCGGCTCGCACGTCATCGGTCCCCGGGGCGGAACGATCCCGGACGGTGGCAGAAGCGGCAGCCCGCGGCTCGCGAGCCGCCAGGCGTCGTGGTCGATCAAGGATACCCCACCCGCGCTCGCTTCGACCAGGCTGTAGTTGTTGTCGCCGTGGTTCTGCACGTGGACGTAGATCGGCGTACCCGCGGGAGCCGCGAAGTCGGCGACGAAGCGCGCCGGATCGACGTCGGCGGCACCGGGTGTGTCGATGCAGTCGCCGTCCGGGATCAACCCGACCAGACCGCCGCGGCACGGGATCGGCAGACGCGCGTCCCAGACGATCCGGTCCCCGATCTGGATCGCGAGGTATGCCCTGCCCCCGTCCGGTGCGTTGAGGGAGAAGTGCCAGAAGCGGATCAGGATCTCGTCACCCGGTGCGATCGGCGTGCGCGTCGCCTGCGTCATCGTCAAGTAGTTGCAGTAGCCCGACTCGAGCGAGTACGAGTACTCGCCGACCTGCAGGAACTCGGCGAAGTGGCAGGTGTCGTCGCAGAAGTGCTCGCTCGTCCGGAGCGGTGCGAACGGGTCCTCCGCGGGCAGGAAGAACGAGCCCGGCAGCGCGACGTCGCCGATCACCGTCCATGCCGAGGCGTCGCACGGTGAGGACGCGCACGGATCGGCACCCCGACACGCATAGCGGATCTCGCCCGTGACCGGGTCGAGCGCGCCGTCGTCGCCCGTGCGCTCGCACCAGACGAAGCGCGGCTCGGCAGCCTGACTGAACACGTTGCCGGTGACCGTGCCGTCGCCGAGGTTCATCGAGATCGCCCAGCGCTCGCTGCCGACGTCCTTGCTGATCAGGATCTGCTTGCCGTCGGGCGTGCTGCGCGTGCCCGCGGACGGCTGCGCGCCAGCGGTGCTCGTCACCAGGAGCGCGCAGAGCGCGAGGCAGCAAGCACCGAAACTGAGGGGGTTGCACTTCATGTGGATTGGTTACCGCCCGGCGAGAGTCGGGCTTAGTGGTGTCGAGGATAGGCCACGGGGACGCGGATGGCCACACCCACGTCCCCGTGGCACCCCGTCAAGGAAGGAAGTACGCGGGCGTGAGGACGAACATCTCGTTCTCGGTGGTGACTCCGGCGGTGATCGGACAGGCGTCGCACGAGCCGTCGCCGGCTCCGGGCGAGCTGTCGCAGGTGGCGTCGTCGTCCTTGCCGGCGCACGGTGCGGCGACACGGCCCGTCGCGCACGCCACCGGGCGGCAAGACGCCCGATCGGGCATGGTCGATAGCCGCGTGACCAGGCCGACGTCGGGCGAGCCGTCGTCGTGCACGCCGTTGTTGAAGGTCGCGCAGTACTCGAGGGTGCGCTCGGCCGGGTCGCCCGAGTCGAACTCCAGCGGCGGGTCGTAGTCCCGGTCGACCGGATCGGAGTAGACGAAGCTCTGGTAGATCTGCGTCCCGTCGGGCAGGGAAACCGTGAAGTCCCGCCCGCGCTTGTGCGTGTGCGAACTCAGCGACAGCAGCCGCGCGCCGTGCGGCGCGACGTACTTGGCGCAGTAGCGCTCGGTGGTGAACGGCGCCTGGCCGGACTGGATGTAGATGTGATCGGTGATTGGCACCGCGATGCGCTCCATGCGCAGATCGGTGGTGTAGCTCAGGTTCAGCCACGCGTGCATCAGGTGCTCTTCGGCCGTCAAGTTGAACGCGTGCGAGTTCCAGTAGATCAGACCGCGGATCGGAAAGACTGTGTAGATGCCGTCGCGCGGCGGCACCAGCTGCTGCGCCGTCTGCGCCCCGGCGATGCCGCCGACCCCGGTGAGCGGCGAGCTCTCGGCCGGACCGAAGCCGACGCAGGTCACGGTATCGCGCACGACGCTGCCGCACACCGCGGAGCCGCAGCTCTGCTGATCGAGCGGATCGCACGCTTGCCCGTCGCGCTCGCCGCCGCGGCAGAGCCAGTCGCCGAACGACGGGTCGCTGACCAGCTCGGCGCCGATGCCCGCGTGGTCGACCACCAGATGATGGCTCTGCGGATCCTGGCGCAGGCGGGTGCCGTTGATGAAGAACACGCCGCGCTCGCGATCCTGGAAGCGCTCGGGGACCTGGTCGGAGAAGTCGTAGTAGCTGGCGACGCAGACCTCGCGCTCCTTGGTCGCGGGCAGCGCGTAGCCCGGCATCCTCAGCTGGATGCCCTCCTCGGACGACGGCGGCGGCAGCGCCTCGATGGTGATCGGCGTCGCGGGCGGCAGGCAGGCGCCGAGGAGATCGGCGACCACGTCGGACTTGCCGTCGATGTCGCCGCCGATCGAGCCGGTCTGCGGCGCGCCCTTCTCGATCCACAGGCGGACCGCCTCGAGGTGCTCGGCGCTGAGCGGCGGCAGCCCGCTCGGCATCGGGCTGCCCGCGACCGCGACGCTGCCGGGCTGCGTCGCCGCCTGGAGCTTCAGATAGAGGTAGCTCTCGCCCGGCTCGCCGGGCTGGATGCGCGGCAGATCGCTGCCCAGCGCGTCGACGGCGAGCAGGCTCGCGTACGCGGCCTCGCGGCGTAGATCAAGGCCACCGGAGAGCGCGCTGCCGTGGCAGACGGCCTGCGTGCAGCCCTGGCGCTCGAAGACCACGGTCTGGATCGCCGCGAAGGTCGAGTCGAAGGAGTCGGCGCACTGCGCCTCGCCCGGGGTCGTCGGCGGCGCGTCACCGCCGTCGCCGCCCGAGCAGCCGATCGCAGAGAGGACGAGCACCAGCGCAAGAAGCCGCAGCGGCTTCACCATCGAGCCTCCAGTGCCGGTACGGCCGAGCAATCGCTCAGCCCTCCGGCCGGATGTACGTCGGGATGACGATGAACATCTCGTTCTCCGTCGTCACGCCGGCGGTGATCGGACATGCGTCGCAGTCGCCGTCGCCCGCGCCCGGTGCCGAGTCGCAGGCCGCGTCGTCGTCGGTGCCACTGCACGCGGTGCCGACCCGGCCCGCCGCGCAGGCAACCGGCTCGCATCTGGCGCGGTCCGGCATGCGCGACGCGCGCGTGACCGTCTGCGGATCGGGCGAGCCGTCCGCCGCGACGCCGTTGTTGTAGGTCGCGCAGTAGCGCAGCGTGCGCTCGGCCGGATCGGGCGAGTCGAACACGAGCGGCGGGTCGTACTGCTGATCGACCGGGTCGGAGTAGGTCAGGCTCTCGTAGATCTGCGTCCCGTCCGGCAGCTCGACCCAGAAGCGCTTACCGCGCTTGTGCGTGTGCGAGGCGATGTTGATCACCTGCACGCCCTGCGGGACGACGTGGTCCGCGCAGTACGACTTCAACGTGTACGGCGGCTGGCCGTGCGCGATGAAGACGTTCGAGCTGTCGGTCGCGAACTCCGCCTCGAAGCGCTGCTCCTCGGCGTAGAACAGGTTCACGCGCCCGTTCACCTGCCGGAGCCTGCTGCCATTACGGCGATGCTGCAGACGAACGCTCTCGGGCGTGACATTGGACCCCTCCGCGAAGGCGGCAACCGCACAGCCGCCGGATTCGAGTTACCGGGCGTAACTATCGCGAAGTCCGCTTACCCGTCAACCGCGGAAAGCGCCGCGGAAAGCGCCGGCCCGGTCTGTTAGGACGGTGTCGATGCAGCGACGCGTCACCGGGCGGAAGGCTCCGCGCAGCGCCACCGTCGAGGCGCGCTGGAGGGACCAGCGCGAGCGCCTGCTGCAGGCAGCCCAGCGGGCGATCCACCGCTCCGGCCCGCAGATCTCGATGGACGAGATCGCGGCAGAGGCTGGCCTAACCAAGCCGATCTTCTACCGCCACTTCGGCGACCGTCGCGGCCTCGCCCGTGCCTTGCGTGACTCGGCCTTCGGCCTGGTGCTCGGCTCGCCGACCGGCAACGCGGCCGACGACCGTCAGGCGGCGCGCCAGCGTATCGCGGCCTTCTATCCGGTCGTCTCCGACCCGGACCACCTGCGTCGCGTGGTGGTCGGGTTCGCGACCGGCTTCCAGATGTTCGTCGAGATGAACCGCAACCTGTATCGCTTCCTGCGCACCGAGGGCGTGCTCGACTCGATGTGGGACGAGCCCGACAGCGGCAGGTCGGAGCCCGTCGCCGAATCGATCGCGGCATCCCTGCGAGCCGTGTTCGCGGACCGCGACATCGACGACGTGACCGCACAGATCTGGGCGAACGCGCTGCGCGGCATGGTGCGCGAGATCGTCGACTGGTCGAGCGACGCACGGGTGTGCGATCGCTTCGAGCTCGAGCGCCAGTTCGACCTGCTGGCGCGCGCGATGATCGACGGACTCGGGCAGGCGCTCGCAGGACCGAAGCGCGCTCGGCCCGTCCGGGCGCCTCGCACCCGACGGCCTTCCGGCGCTCAGCGCTCGAAGTAGAACCAGCCGAGCAGGAGGAACATCTCGTTCTCGGTGGCTGTCGGACCTCGGGCGGGATGCCTTGATCCTCGGTCGCACGCGGCGCGCCAGAGCACGCCGTGAGGGCCACGACGACCAGCATAGCGGGTAGGATGGCGAGCTTCGTCGCCCGCCTACGCTTCCACGACGCTCGGCGACCCACAAACCCGGAAGCGGCGCACGACTTGCGGACCGGCGGGCGAACCGGCAGGCGAGAGGTCAGGAGGTGATGCGCAGATGCGAGCAGCAGTCTTGGTCGAGGCGGGGAAGCCGCTTCTGGTGTGCGACGACGTCGAGATCGCGGAGCCCAGGGCCGGACAGGTGCGGGTCAAGGTCCTGCACTGCGGCGTCTGCCACTCCGATCTGAGCATCGTCGACGGCGTCTTTCCGAGCCCGACGCCGATCGTCCTCGGCCACGAGGCCGCCGGCATCGTCGACGCCGTCGGACCGGACGTGACCAGCCTCGCGCCCGGCGACCACGTCGTGCTGACGCCCGTGCCGCCGTGCGGCACCTGCTACTTCTGCGTCCGCGGCGAGCCCGGCGTGTGCGTCAACGCGAGTGCGATCACCACCAACTCGTTCGCCGACGGCTCAACCGGCCTGTCGCGCGGTGGCGGCGTCGTGTTCCGCGGCGTCGGTCTCGGTGCGTTTGGCGAGTACGTGCTGACGCAGGCTTCCGGCGCGGTGAAGATCGCGCCCGACGTGCCGCTCGACGTCGCCTGCGTGATCGGCTGCGCGGTGCAGACCGGCGTCGGCGCGGTGTTCAACACGGCGCGCGTCGAGCCCGGCGCGACGGTTCTCGTCATGGGCCTGGGGGGCGTCGGGCTGAACATCGTCCAGGGTGCCAGCGTCGCCGGGGCGGCGCGGATCATCGCCGCCGATCCGCTGCCGGAGCGGCGCGCGATGGCGAAGAGGTTCGGCGCGACCGACGTCCTCGACCCGACCGCGGTCGACGTCGTCGCGCAGGCGCAGGCGCTCACCGGGGTCGGCGTCGACTACGCCTTCGACGCCGTCGGTCGCTCGAACCTGATCGAGGACGGCTTGCGCGCGACGCGGGCCGGCGGCACCACGGTCTGCGTCGGGGCAGCACCGATCGACCACGCGATCACCATCGCGCCGGCGGCGCTGTTCACCATCACCGAGAAGAAGCTCCTCGGCTGCACGCTCGGCAGCTGCAACTCGCTGCTCGAGATCCCGCGCCTGATCGCGCTCTGGCAGTCGGGCCGGCTCGACCTCGCGGCGCTGGTCACGGCACGCCGGCCGCTCGCCGAGATCGATCTCGCACTCGCCGACCTGCGCGCCGGACGCGGCATCCGGACGGTGCTCGACATGACCGCGATCTGACCTTCGCGGCGCGTGGCATGATGCGTGCATCCCTGCGACGGTTCGTCGACTCGTTCCTGCATGCATGAAGGAGGAATCGTGAAGCATATCTGGTCCTGGTCCATGCTCGGCATCGTGCTTGGTCTCGCAACGCCCGTCCTCGCCGAGCCGGCGGCCGCGACGGGCAGCACCGCGCACGCCCAGCTCGCGGACGCACAGGGGAAGAGCGTCGGCGAGGTGCGGATCCGCGAGACGCCCAACGGCGTGATCGTGCAGGCGACCTTCTCGGGGCTGCCGCCGGGCGAGCACGCGTTCCACGTGCACGCGGTCGGCAAGTGCGAGCCGCCCTTCGAGTCGGCGGGCCCGCACTTCAACCCCGACGACGACAAGCACGGCTTCGCCGTGCAGGGCGGCTGGCACGCCGGTGACCTGCCCAACGTCACGATCCCGGCCGACGGCAAGCTGGTGATCGAGCTGCTCGCGACCGACCTGACGGTGTCCGACGGCAAGGACAAGATGCTCGACGCCGACGGCGCGGCGCTGATCGTCCACGAGGGGATCGACGACTACACCTCGCAGCCGTCGGGCAACGCGGGCAAGCGCATCGCGTGCGGGGTGGTTCAGGCCGGTCCACTCCCAGCCGCTCGCTGAAGCGAGCGTTTCTACATTCTACTGCGCGAAACCGGCGTCGGATCAGCGCTCGACGGCGCCGGCGTCGGGTGCGGCGGCGTCACGACGATGCTTCAGGATGTCCTTCGGCGGAGCGTAGGCCGGGTCCGCGGCGGCCAGCACCGCACTCCCGGCCGAAGGCGTCCCGTAGCGCTTGACCAGACGCCGGAAGACGCGGCGGATCCGCGTCGAGCCGTCGGCGAACGCGCCCTGCGCCGGCACCCAGCGCGGCAGCGTGATCCCCGCGTGGTCCGGCAGCAGCGGGTTGCCGACCGTGCGTGCGGCATCTTCGTCCGGGGTGACGAGTTCGCTGCCGCTGCCCGGGTCGCGTCGCCGCCGTTCCAGTAGACGTTGCCCCAGAGCAGGAACGACGTCGTGTCCGCGGGCGGCGTGTCGGAGAAGTCGTCGGCCGCATTCGCGCTCTCGGCGCCCATGGTGCCGGTCGGATCCGACCAGACGTTGTTGGCGAACGTGACGTTCGCGTTCGGTGGATTGTCGCCCTCGCGGTTCAGACGCATCGCGAACGCCAGCGCCGGCAGGTCGCCCACCACCGTGTTGTTGCGGAAGGTGACGTCGCGCGCGCCCTTCACGCCGAATGCGGCGCGCATCACGTTCGGCGCGTTACCGAGGAAGAGGTTGTTCTCGACCAGCACGTCGCGCGCCTCGTGGTAGGGGTGTCCGTCCTCGCCGACCAGCACGAAGTTCGATCCGTCCGAGCCTTGCCAGTTCAGGAACACGTTGCGGCGCACGGTGATGCGCTCGCTGCCGAGGTTGGTGTCGTCGCCGCCGTTCGAGTCCTTGATGACGATGTAGCTGCCGGTGCCATTGCCGTTGCTGCGTCCGCTGCCGGCGAAGTCGTTGAAGAACACGTTGTCCTGGATCACCACGTCGGTGACGCTGTTCACGTCGATGTGCTCGTCGTGGCCGGTCTGGTTGTACGCCGCACAGCTTGAAGTTGCCCAGCGCGATCCGTCGCGGCACGACGAGCTTCTCGTCGGCGACCTTCTTGTCGGACGCGAAGCCCATCATGAGGTAGCGCCCGTTGTAGGCGAGGCAGCCCATGGACTTCTCCATCACCGCGGCACCGACGTTGTCGAAGACGACGTCGACGCCACGGCCCTCGGTCGCGTCGAGGACGAGCTGCGCGAAGTCGGTCTCCGTGTAGTCGATCGCGACCTGCGCGCCGAGCTCGCGGCAGAGCGCCACCTTCTCGGCGGAGCCGGCGGTCGCGAATACGCGCGCGCCCTTGTCGACGGCGAGCTGGATGGCGGCCGAGCCGGAGCCGCCGGCGCCGGCGTGGATGAGCACGCTCTCACCGGCGCGCAGGTCGGCGCGGTCGAAGAGACCGAGCCAGGCGAGGTGGAAGGGGAAGTAGAGCGCAGCCGCATCGGGCAGCGGAATCTCCGCGGGCATGTCGAACGCCGTCACGACGGGGCAGACGGCGTACTCGGCGAAGCCGCCGTTGGCGCCGCGCGGCACCGCGACCACCCGTCTCCCCTGCCACGCCTCGGCACCGGGGCCGCAGGCGTCGACCACGCCCATGACCTCCATGCCGGGGCTGTACGGCAGCTCGGGCTGGACCATCATGTTGCCGCCGGTGATGCGCTCGAGGTCGTTCAGGTTGAGCGGGATCGCCTGCACGCGCACCCGCACCTCGCCAGGCTGCGGCTCGGGAATCGGCACGCTGTCGAGCTGCAGCACCTCGGTCGGGCGCGGGCCGTACTGGTGCGTCCGCCACGCGCGCATCGTCCCCTGCTCCGTCTGTCCGCTGGTCATTCGACTCACCCCCGACGCACCGCTGCGCACCTGGCGCCGGCCGCCATCGCCCCCGCTAGCGGAGCGCCATCATGAGCGCTGCCGTGCCGAGGAGCGCGGCGATCGCTCACGTAGCGCGTCCAGTGCGCGACGGCATCGATGCTCGCCGGATCCACGGCGGCGAGCGCCTCGTTGCGCGGCACGTTGAACAGCATCGTCACCAGCACCGTACCGAAGAGATACAACAGGCGTCCGGTGAGGAGATAGCCGGCGCCCGGCCTTCTCCAGGCGAACGGCGCGGCGATCGCGCCCGGGGCAGTGCGCACCGCAGCGCGGCGTGGCGCACGCGGCGGGGTGACGCACTCGAGCGCGCACGCTAGGAGTTGAACGACGGCAGAGGAGCAGACATCCGTCGTGGTGGGATGGCCTCGCCGAGGGATCTGGTATGTGTCGCAGCATCAAGACCCTGCACAACTTCAAGCCGCCGGCGACGGATGAGGAGGTCCGCGCGTCCTCGCTGCAGTTCGTGCGCAAGCTCAGCGGCTTTGCGAAGCCGTCGAAGACCAACGAGGAGGCGTTCGACCGCGCCGTGGCGAGCGTCGAACGCACGGCGCGCGAGCTGCTCGACGCGCTCGTGACCAGCGCTCCACCCAGGGATCGCGCGGTGGATGCGGCGAAGGCGCGCGCGCGGAGCACCGAGCGCTACCGGCCGCTCCGGGAGAGCGCGCAGCCGTAGGCGGCGGCCGCATCGTTGCCCCTGGGCGGGAGCGACGCGGCGCGACTGGCGGGTTCTCCCTCATGCTGAGCCAGGTGCTGCTGCACTTCGTCGTCGCTACGGCCGGCGCGCTCGCGTTGGCCCTGCTATTTGCGCGCCTCGGCGGTGAACGAAGCTTCTCGCTGCCGGTCGGCTGCGTCGTGATCGGGATCGCGTGCGCCACCCTCGCCCACTTCCTCTCGCCGTGGGCCACGCCGGTGGTGCTGGTCCTCTACGCGATCGCAAACCTGCACGAGCTGCGGCAAGGTCGCTAGCCATGCCGCACACCATCGCACGCCTGTCGCTCGCCGTCCGTGACTACGACGAGGCGATCTCGTTCTTCACCGCAGCGCTGCGCTTCGTGCTGCTCGAGGACGAGCCGCGTGGCAGCGGCAAGCGCTGGGTGGTCGTGGCACCACGCGGATCGGGCGTCGCCCTGGTGCTCGCGAAGGCCGTCAGCCGTCATCCACGTCACCGTCCGGCGCGACGAGATCCGGCACGCACCAGCGCCGACCCGGGCTGAACAGAACGTGTCCGACGACCGCGCCGGACTCCGCGCGCTCCGCCACCAGCGAGAGCACCGCTTTGCCGTTGGCGCGCAGGCTCTCGACGAGCAGCGCCTCGGCGTGCGAGGGGAGCGCCGCGCGAACCACGAGCGCGCCCGGCGCCGTCAGGCGACCTTGTCGACCAGAGCCGCCATGCCGTCGAGCATCTGCAGAACCTGGTCCTTCTCGACCGACGGCAGCGCCAGCACGCCGCGCGCGACGCCCATGTCCTGGTAGCGCTTGAGCTCGCCTTCGTCGGGCGGCGCCCAGAAGATCGAGACCTCGATCGACTGCGGGTCGCGGCCCTTGGCCTTCGCCTGCGCGTGCAGATCCTTCATCGCTCCCGGCAGGTCGGGCAATGCCAGGCCGATCGGAATCCAGCCGTCGCAGTAGTCGACGACGCGCTTGATGCCCATCTTCGACGCCGAGCCGAGGATGATCGGCGGGTGCGGCTTCTGCAGCGGCTTCGGCCACGACCAGATTGCGTCGAAGCTGACCAGCTCGCCGTGGTACTCGGCCTCGTCCTTGGTCCAGATCTCCTTCATCGCTTCGATGCGCTCGCGCAGCAGCTTCCAGCGCGTGACGAACGGCATGCCGTGATTCTCCATCTCCTCGACGTTCCAGCCGCCGCCGATGCCGAACAGCACACGGCCGTTCGACAGCACGTCGAGCGACGCGACCTCCTTCGCGGTGACGATCGGATCGCGTTCGATCACCAGGCAGATGCCGGTCGCGAGCTTGATCGTCTTGGTCACCGCGGCCGCCGCCATCAGCGCGACGAACGGATCGTGCGTGTGCGAGTACTCCTTCGGCAGCTCGCCGCCGGCGGGGTACGGCGTCTTTCGGCTCGAGGGAATGTGCGTGTGCTCCGGGAACCAGATCGACTCGAAGCCACGCTCTTCGCAGGCGCGTCCGAAGTCGTCGGGGCGGATGGTGTAGTCGGTCGGAAAGATGGCAACGCCGAGCTTCATGCGCGATTGCCTATCGCACCTTGATGCCTGCCGCCATGGCCTCGGCGACGATCGCCTGCGCGTCGTCCTGGATGCGATGTAGATGTGCCTCGCCGTCGAAGCTCTCGGCGTAGATCTTGTAGATCTCCTCGGTCCCCGACGGCCGTGCCGCGAACCATCCGGACTTCGCGATCACCTTGATGCCGCCGATCGCGCCGCCCGCGGGTGCGTTCGACAAGGTGCGCTCGATCTCCTCGCCGGCGAGCCTGGTCGCACCGAGACGCTCGGGCGACAGCGCTTTCAAGATCTCCTTCTGCTCGCGTGTCGCCGGCGCGTCGATGCGCGCATAGGCAGGTGCGCCGAACTCGCGCGTCAGCGCGTCGTAGCGCTCGCCCGGATCGCGCCCGGTGCGGGCGGTCATCTCGGCAGCGAGCAAGCACAGGATCGGACCGTCCTTGTCGGTCGTCCACACCCTGCCGTCGCGACGCAAGAACGACGCGCCGGCACTCTCCTCGCCGCCGAAGCCGAGCGATCCGTCGAGCAGGCCCGACACGAACCACTTGAAGCCGACCGGCACCTCGACGAGCTTGCGACCGAGGCGCGCCGCGACGCGGTCGATCATGCTGCTCGAGACGATCGTCTTGCCGATGCCCGCGCCCGCCGACCAGCCCGGTCGATGTGCGAACAGGTAGTCGATCGCCACCGCGAGATAGTGGTTCGGGTTCAGGAGTCCCGCACCGCGCGTGACGACGCCGTGCCGATCGGCGTCGGTGTCGTTGCCGAACGCGACGTCGAAGCGATCCTTCAGGCCGATCAGGCTCGCCATCGCGTACGGCGACGAGCAGTCCATGCGGATCTTGCCGTCGCGGTCGACGGTCATGAAGCGGAACGTCGGGTCGATGGTCTGGTCGACGACCTCCAGATCGAGCCCACAGCGCTCGGCGACCGCGTTCCAGATCGGCAGGCTGGCACCGCCGAGCGGGTGCACGCCGAGCTTCAGCTTCGCGGCGCGGATCACGTCGAGATCGACGACCGCGCCGAGGTCGCCGACGTACGCGCCTGTGTAGTCGTGCTTGTGCGTCGTCGCGGCACCGAGTGCTGCCGCGAGCGCGACGCGACGCACGTCGGCCAGACCCGCGACCAGCAGCTCGTTGGCGCGCTGCTGGATCCAGCCGGTGACGTCGGTGTCCGCGGGGCCGCCGTTCGGTGGATTGTACTTGTAGCCGCCGTCCTCGGGCGGGTTGTGCGACGGCGTGATCACGATGCCGTCGGCGAGGTGCTCCTTGCGGCCGTGGTTGTAGGTCAAGATCGCGTGCGAGAGCACCGGCGTCGCGGTGGGACCGTCGGCGGCGTCGATCATCACCTCGACGCCGTTCGCGGCCAGCACCTCGAGCGTCGTCGAGAACGCCGGCTCGGAGAGCGCGTGCGTGTCCTTGGCGAGGAACAGCGGCCCGTCGATGCCGTGCGCCGTCCGGTGCTGGCAGATCGCCTGCGTCATGGCCACGATGTGCGCCTCGTTGAAGGCGCGATTGAACGCGCTCCCACGGTGGCCCGAGGTGCCGAACGCGACCCGCTGCTCCGCGACCGATGGATCGGGACGCTCATCGTAGTAGGCGCGCACCAGGCGGGCGACGTCGAGCAGCAGCTCCGCGGGCGGCAGCTTTCCGGCGAGTGGGCTGACCTTCACGGTGTTCTCCAGCGCATGCTTCCTTTCTATCCGAAGGGCCGACGGTTGGAAGCGACCGCGGCCAGCGACGAATTGACGGGGAACCGCTCGCCGCACCTATGCCGAAACGATGCTCTCAAAGATGGACGACTACCCGCACAGGTCACTGCGCGACCATGAGCCGCTCGAGCCATTGCGCCATCACAGCTACGTCGGCTCGTGCCACGATGACTTCGTCGATGAGGAATCGCTCGGCTTCGTCGGCGCTCACTGCGAGCGTGTAACCATTCATTCGGAGGAACACGGCCGTCGCCGCGAACGCGGCGCGCTTGTTTCCGTCGACGAACGCATGGTTGCCCGCCAGGCTCTGCATCAACGCCGCCGCCTGCTCCGAGAGAGACGAGTAGTAGCCGGACCGAGGGCGAGCGAGCGCGCTCTCGAGAAGCCCCGGATCCCGCACCCCATCGGCACCCCCGAAACGCTCGATCAACTGGTGGTGGAGATCGAGCAGCTCCTCCAGCGTGAGGAACAGGGTCTCTCGAGTCATGGACGAGGCGCGCTTGGCTCAGCGAGCCAGGCGCTCGAGAAGCTCGGAATGCTCGTCGAGCACCTCGCGCGCCGCTGCTCGGAACGCTGGCCGGAGCGTCGCTCGCTCGAGGTATTGCTCTGCTGCGGCCGTCAGGACGGCCGATACCGTGCGGCCCTCGCGCGCGGCATGCGCACGCAGCCCCTTGAGGACCTTGGCGTCCATCTTCGAACTGAACTTCACGGTCGCAGCCACGGCAAGGATCCTGGCTCAACTGTCATGACATGTCAAGCTTTGTCATGATTCCCGCTGTGGCCCGAGGTGCCGAACGGACCCGCTGCTCGGCGACCGACGGGTCGGGACGATCGTCGTGGTAGGCGCGACACCAGGCGGGCGACGTCGAGCAGCGGCTCCGCGGGCGGCAGCTTTCCGGCGAGTGGGCTGACCTTCACGGTGTTCTCCAGCGCATGCTCCCTTTCTATCCGAAGCGTCCCCGGTTGGAAGCGTGTGATGGCCCCGGGCGTAGCGTTCCGGCGTTCGCGGCCGGCGTGGTACCACCGCACCGGGAAGACACGCGATGCGCTGCCCGTCCTGTGATCACGAGAACCGTGCCGAGCGCCGCTTCTGCGCGGAATGCGGGAGCGCGCTCGCGGCGGGGTGCCCATCGTGTGGCGCATCGAACGAGCCCGGCGAAAAGTTCTGCGGCGGCTGCGGCATCGCGCTGACGACCGCTCTGGCACCGCGCCGAGATGGCGCAGCTGCCGCCGCTCGCGCTGGCGATGGCGAAGCGGGCGCTCTACGACGGCTTCGACACCCACCTGCAGGCGGGCCTGCGCATCGAGGACTCCGCGTTCCTCGAGACCATGCTGTCGGACGACGGTCTGGTGGCGATGCAGGCGTACCTCGCGCAGCCCTACGAGAAGCGCCGCGCGTGGCTCGAGCGACCGGTGGGGCCAACCTACAAGGGCAGCTGACGCGCGGCGGCGAGCGCACCCACTGACGCCGGACGATGCAGGCTCAGGACGGTCGGCGACGACGCCCGACGGCAGCGGAGGGGAGGCGCCGCCAGAGCGTCCGGACGCCGTAGCTACGGAAGGCGGGGTCGGGCGTGGCGACGACGAGCTGCTCGATCTCCGCCTGCGCCACCAGCAACCTGTCGAACGGATCCTTGTGGTGGAGCGGCAGCTCGCCTGCGGCGACGGCATGCTCCATCGTCACTGCGAGGGTCGCGAGGTCGTGGCTTGCAGCAGCGTCGGCGAGGAAGGTCGACGTGCGACCCGGTAGCACGAGCCTGCCGAGCTTGCGCTTGATCGCGATCTCCCATCCGGTGACCACGCTGAGCAGGATCTCGTGGTCCGGATCCCGCAGCACCTCGAGGGCTCGTTTCGGGATCTCTGCCGGCGTCGTCATCCACCAGAGAAAGGTGGCGGTGTCGAGCAGGACCCTCACCGGTCGGGGATGCCCGAATACCCGTCCGGCAACGGCGCATCGAAATCGGGCCCGATCTCGATCTGACCGGCGTATGCCCCCACCGGCCGCTGGCCACGCGGCCGCTTGATCGCCACGAGCCGGACGACCGGCTCGCCATCGCGAGCGATCACGATCTCCTCGCCGCGCCGGGCTCGTTCGACGAGCCTGGACAACCCCGTCTTGGCTTCGTGCATGTTGACGATCGCGACCGCTCGACCTTTCCTAGCTAACATCTTGGCTAGGAGGCTAGCAGACCCCTCGCGCTCGATGAAGAGCCGCGCAAGCACCGCTCACCGCACGCCGTCGATCTGGTAGAGCGGCACGGGCCGGCTGAAACCCTTGAAGTCGTGGTCGCCCAGGCTCGACGCCACCACGCGGTCGTCGACGGCCGCATGCACGCGGTTGGTGACGAGGATCCGTCCGCCGGGCGCCATCGCGCACACGCGTGCGGCGAGGTTCACCACGGTGCCGATCGCCGTGTACTCGGTGCGCCCCTCGAAGCCGATCTCACCGCAGGTGGCGTATCCGACGGCGATGCCGATCCCGAGTGCCAGGTCGTGGCCGCGCCGGCGCCAGCGCTGCGACAGCTCGCCGGTGCGCTGCTGCATCGCGATCGCGAGCTGCACCGCGTGCCACGCCGGGTCGTCGAGCGGCACGGGATCGTTGAAGAACACCAGCATGCCGTCGCCGGTGAACTGGGCGATCGTGCCGCCGTGCGCGAAGATCATCGGGCCGACCGACTGGTGGAACTCGCGCAGCACGGCCATGACCTCTTCGGGCTCGGCGGTCTCGGCGAACGAGGTGAAGCCGCGCAGGTCGCAGAACAGCACCGTGATCTCGCGGCGGTGGCTGGCGAGGATCGCGTCGCCGCCGGCGGCGATCGCCTCGGCCAGCTGCGGGCTGACGAAGCGCCGCAGCGTGTTGAGCCGCTCGAGCTCGCGCACCTTCTCGTCGACGCGCTCGCTGAGCCGCGTGTTCCACTCGACCAGCTCGTCGGTCATGCGCTTCTTGTCGAGGCACGCGCCGAGCCGGGCGTGCAGCAGGACGGGATCGAACGGCTTCGGCAGGTAGTCCTCGGCGCCGAGCTTGATGCAGGCGACGATCGAGTCCATCTCGTCGACGCCGGAGATGACGATGAACGGGATCGTCTTCAGGCGGTCGTCGAGGCTGCGGTGTGCGAGCAGCCCGTAGCCGTCCATCTCCGGCATCTCGATGTCGGTGAGCACCAGGTCGATCGCGTGCTCGGCGAGCACCGCGATCGCTTCGCGACCGTTGCCGGCCTCGCGCACCTGGTGGCCTTCGGCGCCGAGCGACATCGCCAGCATCGTCCGGTTGAGCGGGTCGTCGTCGACGACGAGGATCGTGGCGGGCGTGGTCGACATGGCGCTCATCCCCGCGTCGCGAGTGCTGCCCGCGCTCCGTCGAACTCCCTGGCGATCCGAACCACGGCATCGCCGGCACCATCGATCTCACCGGCCCGGGCCCGCGCCTCGAGCGCCGCGCACTGCTCCGCGAGCTCGGTCGCGCCGAAGCTGGCCGCGTTCGACTTGAGCGTGTGCGCGTGGCGACGGAGCGCGCCGGCGTCGCCGGCACCAGCCGCCTCGGCCATGCGCGCGAGCAGCAGCGCCCCGTTGTCGAGGAACGACGCCACCAGACGGGCGAGCGCCTCGGCGTTCGGGGCGATGGCCTCGAGGCGGGCGAGGGCCGACGGGTCGAGGACCGTGACCACCGGCCGGTCCGCGGATCGGTTCGGCGTGGCCGCGAGCGCCGCAGCGAGCTCCTCGGTCCGGATCGGCTTCGCGAGGTAGTCGTCCATGCCGGCGGCGAGACACGCCTCGCGATCGCCCTGCATCGCGTTCGCGGTCATCGCGACGATGCGCGGCTGCGTGCTCGGCCCGCTCGCGCGGATGCGCCGGGTGGCCTCCAGACCGTCCATCTCGGGCATCTGCACGTCCATCAGCACCAGGTCGTACGGCAAGCGGTCAACCGCGTCGACCGCTTCGAGGCCGTTGGCGGCGACGTCCGCACGGTACCCCATCGACTCCAGCAGCAGGAGGGCGAGCTGCTGATTGACGGTGTTGTCCTCGGCGAGAAGGATGCGCAGCGGATGTCGTTCGCCGAGTGCCGTGGCCGGGCCACCGACGTCGCGCGCAGGCTCGCGCACGACGTCGCTCAGCAGCGACACCAGCACGTCGAATAGCTGCGACTGCTTGACCGGCTTGGCCAGCACCGTGGCGAACACCGGATCGGGCTCCTCGCCGCCGCCGAGCGACGTGTACAGCACCAACGGCAGCTCGGGTCGTAGCGCGCGCAGGCGATGCGCGAGCTCGCGGCCGTCCATGCCGGGCATGTGCATGTCGACGATCGCCAGGTCGAGCGGGTCGCCGCGCTCGACGATCGCGAGCGCCTCGTCGCCCGTCTCCACCGAGTGAGCGTGCAGGCCCCAGGCGTCGGTCTGCAGGTCGAGGATGCGCCGGTTGATCGCGTTGTCGTCGACCACCAGCACGCGCTTGCCGGTGAGCTCGCTCGGCACGCCCCCCGCCGCGGCCCGGGACGGCACGTCGGCCGCCTCGGCGCTGATCGTGAAGTGGAACGTCGAGCCCTCGCCCGCCACGCTCTCGACCCACATGGTACCGCCCATCAGCTCGGCCAGCCGCTTGCTGACCGCGAGGCCGAGACCGGTGCCGCCGTACCTGCGCGTGGTCGACGAGTCGAGCTGGCTGAACTCCTCGAACAGGCGGTGCGTGCGATCGGCCGGGATCCCGATGCCGGTGTCGCGCACGGCGACGTGCACCTGGTGGGGCTCGTCGCCGGGCTCGGCGGTGAGCACGACCTCGCCGGCGTCGGTGAACTTGACCGCGTTGCCGAGCAGGTTCACCAGCACCTGTCGGAGGCGGGTGACGTCGCCGTTCAGGCCGGCGGGCACCGCCGGATCGATCAGGAACGCGAGCTCGAGCCCTTTGCGCGCCGCCGGCTCGGTGACGAGATCGAAGGCCGACTCGATGCACGCCCGCAGATCGAACGGGTGCGTCTCGAGCTCGAGCCTCCCGGCGTCGATCTTCGAGAAGTCGAGGATGTCGTTGATGATGCCGAGCAGCGACTCGCCGCTCGAGCGGATGATCTCGGCGAACTCGCGCTGGCGCGGCGCGAGGGCGGTGTCGAGCAGCAGGCCGCTCATGCCGATGACGGCGTTCATCGGCGTGCGGATCTCGTGGCTCATGGTCGCCAGGAACGACCCCTTTGCGGCATTCGCCTCCTCGGCGAGGCGCGTCTGCTGCTCGATCTCGCGCAGCAGGCGGGCGTTGTCGACGGCGATCGCCGCCTGGTTGGCAAAGGTCTGCAGCAGCGACACCTATTCCTCCGAGAATCCGCCGACCCGATCCCCGACGAAGCCGACGACGCCGACGGTCACCCCGTTGCGCACCATCGGCACGACGAGCGAGCTGCTGCGGCCCGCGCCGCGCGCCAGCGAGCTCGGGTAGACGTCAGCCGGCAGCGCGCTCCAATCGCGCACGTGAATTATCTCGCCGGTCATCGCCGCGTGGCCGAGCGGCGATGAGTCGTCGATGGCGAAGCGGTCACCGGCGAACGAGGTCGCCGGGCCCGCCTGGGCGACCGCGACCAGCTCGTCGCCGTCGCGCACGACGATGAGGGCGCCCGCCCCGCCACCGAGGCGGGCGGCGTGGCGGACGACGGCGTCGTAGACCGGCTGGAGATCGAGTCGCGAGGTGCTGACCGCGTCGAGCACCTCCGTCATCGCCTTCTGTCGCTCCAGCGACTCGCCCAGCTCGGCGTTGCGCTGCTCGATCTCGGCGAGGAGCTGGGCGTTGTTCACGGCCACCGCCGCTTGATCCACGAAGGTCTTCAGCAGGGACACCTCGGCGTCGGTGTATCCACCGGCCGTGAATCGGGAGAAGGCGACGACGCCGACGGCGACGTCGTCGCGGATCATCGGGATGGTGAGGGCGCTCTTGGCGCCGACCCGCCGGGTCGCGTCTCACCACGACGTACGCCGGACATCTCGCACGACGTCGAAGTGCGCGTCGTTGCTCAGAATGGGCAACGTGTGCTCCCGCGCGAGCGCGGCGATCCAGGTGTCGTTCACGGGGATGGGCGTGCCGGCCGTCTTCAAGTCGTGTCGGATCGACGCGTAGTGCCGGGAGGTGGCATCGGTGACCTCGAGCACGCGCGCCGACCGGATGAGTTGCTCCAGCACCTCTTCTCGCGCGCGACGTTTCCGGGAGCCGAGTAGACCGAACCGATACTCGCCGAGCACGATTACCGGTACGGCAATGTCGTCGGCCCGTTCGAAGAGGCGGACCGCACCGGGATCGGCATCGAAGAACGCCGAGAGCGCGTTGGTGTCGATGATCACTTGTCGCCCTCGGGTTCCACGACCTCGAATTCCTGCTCGATGCGACGGAGGATCCGTTGCGACTCTGCCTTGTCCTTCTTGAACGCACCGGCCAGCCGCATCCACGGTTTGCAAGTTCGAGCGGCGGGCTTGGCGAGCTTCTCGGTAAGGGCCTCCGTGACGAGCCGCGTCAGTGTTTGCCCGGTCGCTGCGGCGCGGGCCTTCGCGCGTCGGATGACGGGCTCCGGGATTTCGAGCGTCGTCTTCATGTTCCGACGGTACCCAGAAATATGGGTCGTCGCAAGGCGGCTCGCGTGACCCGCGGCGTCCGAATTTGACAGCACCGCCTCGCCGCACCTATTGCGGACCGATGCTCTCCAAGATGGACGACTATCCGCTGCACCAGGTCGCCGAGGTGATCCGCCACGCCGGCTCCAGCGATCGCAACTTCTACGACCGCTACTACTTCAACCTGCACGGCTCGAGCGACGAGCTGTTCATGGTGATGGGGATGGGCCAGTACCCGAACCTCGCGGTGCAGGACGCGTTCGCGGTGGTGCGGCGCGGCGACGCGCACGTCGTGGTGCGCGCCTCGCGCGAGCTCGGCGACCGCATGGACACCTCGGTCGGGCCGTTCCGCATCGAGGTCCAGGAGCCTTTGCGTCGGCTGCGCTTCGTGCTCGAGCCGAACGAGCACGGCATCGCCTACGATCTCGTCTGGAACGCGGCGATCCCGGCGTTTCTCGAGCCGCGGCAGTACATCCGCAAGTACGGCCGCGTCCTGTTCGACACGCAGCGCTTCTTCCAGACCGGCACCTGGTCCGGAAAGCTCGAGGTGAAGGGCGAGACTTTCGACGTCACGCCCGATCGCTGGAAGGGCACGCGCGACCGCTCGTGGGGCGTGCGTCCGGTCGGCGAGGCCGAGCCGCCGGGCATCCGTCAGGGCGAGGGCCAGATGGTCGGCATGTGGAACTACGCGCCGATGCAGTTCGACGACTACTCGATCCTCTACATGGTCCAGGAGGAACCCGACGGGAAGCGCACCATCGAAGAGTCGATGCGCGTCTGGAACGACCCGTCACGCGAGCCGGAGTGGCTCGGGCGGCCGGAGTACGAGCACCAGCTCGCCTGTGGCGGCGCGCGCATGATCGAGGCCCCATCCCTGCTGCACTTCCCCGAGGCACCGGGCGGCGGCTTCTCGGTCAAGGTGACACCGCTCACGCACTGCTTCGTCGCCGTCGGCACCGGCTACGGCATGGACAGCGACTGGCGGCACGGCATGTACCAGGGCAAGCTCATCGTGCAGGGCAAGGAGTGGTCGATGCAGGAGCTCGCGACCTGGGGCTGGTTCGGCATCGTCGACCACGCCGCGCGCTTCGAGATCGGCACGCAGGTCGGCTACGGGCTGCACGAGCACGGTTTCTTCGGCGCGTTTCCGAAGTATGGATTGACGTGAGCCGGCGGCGGCGCGGCTACGCGGCCGGTGGCACCGCGGCCTCGCCCGGCGCGGCCGGACGCCGCGACACCCGCGACGCGAGCCCGGCCAGCTTGTCGCTGAGGTCGCCGGGCCGCAGCGGCTTCGCGAGATAGTCGTCCATCCCGGCGGCCAGGCACTCCTCGCGGTCGCCCTGCAGCGCGTTGGCCGTCATCGCGATGATCACCGGCTGGCGGTCGGGTGGCAGCTCGCGGACCCGGCGCGTCGCCTCGTAGCCGTCCATCTCGGGCATCTGGACGTCCATCAGGATGACGTCGAAGCTCTGCCGGTGGAGCGCGTCGAGCACCTCGACGCCGTTGGCCGCAACCTCCGCGCGGTAGCCCATCCGGTCGAGCATGCGCAGCGCGACGCGCTGGTTCACGTGGTTGTCCTCGGCGAGCAAGATGTGCAGCGGCACGCTGTCGGCGAGATGCGGGATGGCGTGCACCGCGGGCGCGAGACGCGCCGTGGCGCTGACGAATCCGCCGAGCAGCAGCGCAGCGAGGCGCTCGCGCAGCTGTGCCGCCTTGGCCGGCTTGGTGAGGAAGCCCTGCGCGATGGTCTCCCCGTCGATGCCGCGCTCGCCGGCAAGCGCGAGGATCTCCGTCCGGCCGATCGAGCTGAGGAACAGGATCGGTAGCTCGGCGGCGGTCCTGCGCGCGCGCAGCAGGCAGGCGAGATCCAGGCCGTCGACCACCGGCATGACCATGTCGAGCACCGCGAGGTCGAAGCGCTCGCCAGCATCGACCCAGGCCACCGCCTCCTGCGACGACGTGGTGCCGCGCGGCTCGAGACCCCACCCCTCGAGCTGCAGCGTCAGGATCCGGAGATTCGTCGTGTTGTCGTCCACCAGCAGCACGCGCCGTCCCGCGAGCGGCAGGAGTGCATCGCCGTCCTTGCCACGCGGCGCCGGCGTCGCCACCGCGACCACGGTGAAATGGAAGCACGAGCCGACCCCGAGCGTGCTCTCCACCCACAGCCGGCCGCCCATCATCTCGGCGAGGCGGCGCGAGATCGCGAGCCCGAGGCCGGTGCCACCGAAGCGGCGCGTGGTTGACGCGTCGACCTGGCTGAAGGCCTGGAACAGCCGGTCGATGCGGTCGGCGGGGATGCCGATGCCGGTATCGCGCACCCGGAAATGGATCTCGTGCTTGCCGTCCGGCCGCGCGGCCGCGTCCACCGAGACCACAACCTCGCCCTGCTCGGTGAACTTGACGGCGTTGCCGATCAGGTTGACCAGGATCTGGCGCAGCCGCGTCGAGTCCGAGCGCAGGCCGAACGGGACGCCCGGCGCGCTCGCGAGCGCGAGCTCGATGCGCTTCTCCGCCGCGCGCACTGCGAGCAGCTCGAGCGCGTCCTCGACGCAAGGCAGCAACTCGAAGGCGTGCGTCTCGAGCTCGAGCCGGCCGGCCTCGATCTTCGAGAAGTCGAGGATGTCGTTGATGATCGTCAGCAGCGAGTCGCCGCTGCCGCGGATGGTCTCGACGAACTCGCGCTGCTCCCCGTCGAGCCGCGTGTCGAGCAGCAGGCCGGTCATGCCGATCACGCCGTTCATCGGCGTGCGGATCTCGTGGCTCATCGTGGCGAGAAACTCCGACTTGAGGCGCACCGCCTCGAGCGCGCCGTCGCGCGCGCGCTCGAGCTCGTGGTTCGCCTCGTCGAGCGCCCCGATCGCGCGGGCCTTGAGCGACTCGGAGAGCAGCGCCAGTCCGGTCACCACCGCGAGCAGGACCAGCGCTCCGAAGGTCTGGGCGAGATCGAGGGTCTCGTCGTCGAGCTGGACCGGGAACTCGGCCCCCGACGCGCGCAGCAGACGCAGGCCGAGCACGAGCACGCAGGCCACGACCGACCACGCGATGGCCGAGCGCCGACCGGCGAGCAGGATCGCCAGCATCGGCACCACCGCGACCAGGAACGGACCCGGCATTCCGAAGCCGCCCGAGCGCAGCGACGTGAACGCGATCGGCACGAACGCGAACAGCGTCAGCACGTTGCCGACGACGAGCAGCGAGCCGCTACGGCGCAGCAGCGCGGGCAGCAGCGCGGCGACGGCCCCGGCGGCGACGACCGCCACGAGAGCCGGAATGTACGCAAGCCCGGTCACTGCGAGCATGAACACGACGACCGCCAAGCAGACGGCCGCCATCAGGGCGCTGCAGGCCACCAGGAGACGAGCACGCCGCAGCACGTCGATGCCCTGTGCCCGGAGATCGTCGGCGACCCACGCGTCGAGCCGTCCGACCACCCCTGCCCTGTCCCCCGTTCGCATCCGTACCTCGCGTCCGCTGCGCGGGCTGCGTCACCGGAGCGACGGAGCCACGCGAGCGAGACCTCGCGCTTGTTGTCGGTCGGCGCGCAACGCCGCTTGAGCAGCGCGCTGTGGTCACACGACGCGACCGCACCAGCGCCTGCACAGCAGAACGTCGCCTGGAGCGACATGCTCGACCTGTGGCGCAAAGCCGACTGCTGCATGCCGGTGACCAGCCGGGTGACCATCTGCTCGCGCTTGCCGCCGATCATGATGCGCGAGGGCTGAGCGCATGCGTTGAAAGGGGGGCTGCGCGGCGGCGTCGATTGCGGGCAGGAGACCGAACGATGCCCCTGCTCGTCTTCACGATCGCGCTCGCCGCGCTCATGGTGATCGCGAGCCTGCGCTGAGCTGCTGCCCGATCACGGGCGACGGCGACGCGGATCAGCGCGCTTCTTCGGGCATCAGGCCCTGCAGCCGCTCGACCGCGCCCAGGTACTCCTCGACCAGACCCTGGATCGTCGCGCGCACCGAGCGCGACTCGTTCATCATTCCCACGACCTGCCCGACCGGATTGAACGCGACCTTCTGCGCCTTGTCGGCGTAGCGGTGCGTGCGCGTGATCATGTCCATGGTGACCATGCCCTGCAGCGGCATCGGCAGGTAGCCCGGCGACTCGGGCTTGTCCCACGCCTCGGTCCACTCGTTCTTCAGCATGCGGCATGGCTTGCCGGTGACGGAGCGCGAGCGCACGGTGTCCTTGCTGGTCGCGTCGAAGTACGACTGGCGCTGCGCGGGCGGGGCGTCGGCCTCCTCGACCGCGAGCCACAGCGAGCCCGTCCACACGCCCTGCGCGCCCAGCGCCAGCGCCGACGCGATCTGCCGTCCCGTACCGATGCCGCCGGCCGCGAGCATGGGCGTCGGCGCGATCGCGTCGACCACCTGCGGCCACAGCACGACGCTGCCGATCTCGCCGGTGTGGCCACCACCCTCGGTGCCCTGCGCGATGACGATGTCGATGCCGGCCTTCTTGTGCGCCAGCGCCTGCTTCGGGCTGCCGCAGAGTGCTGCGACCAGGCGACCCGAGTCGTGCACGCGCTTGATGACCTCGTCGGGCGGCGTGCCGAGCGCGTTGGCGATCAGGCGCACCTTCTCGTGCTTCAGCGCGACGTCGACCTGCGGGCTCGCGGTGGCGGCGGTCCAGCCGAGCAGCTCGTGGTGGCGCTCCTCGGGCGGCAGCTCCGGCACCCCGGCCTCCTTGAGCACCTTCTCGACGAACTGCCGGTGCTGCAGCGGGATCGCGGCGCGCAAGGTCTCCTCGAGCTTCGCCGGGTCCATCTCGCCCATGCCCTCGTATTTCCCGGGGATGACGATGTCGACGCCGTACGGCTTGTCGCCGATGTGCTCGTCGATCCACTTGAGCTCGACCTCGAGCTGCTCGGGCGAGAAGCCGACCGCGCCGAGCACGCCGAAGCCGCCGTTGCGGGAAACCGCGACGACCACGTCGCGGCAATGGGTGAATGCGAAGATGGGAAGCTCGATTCCCAGACGATCACAAAGCTCGGTATGCACGACGAACCCTCCTGCTGAAAGTGGACCGGCTATAGCATCCGTTACAGCCGCGACGCGAGTCTCCTGGCATCCGACACCAGCACACCGATTGTCAACCGCCGGGACGATGCGGTAAGGCCGCCGGCATGTCTCATCGCGTGATCCAATGGAGTACCGGCAACGTCGGCAAGCTCGCGCTGCGAGCGATCCTCGAGCGCCCCGATCTCGAGCTGGTCGGCCTGTGGGTGCACGGCGCGGACAAGGTCGGCCGCGACGCCGGTGAGCTGTGCGGCCTGCCGCCGTGCGGCATCAAGGCGACCAGCGACGTCGCCGCGCTGCTCGCGCTCGACGCGGACTGCGTCTCGTACACCGCGACCGGCGACCTCCGGCCGGGCGAGGCGATCGACGACATGTGCCGCATCCTGGAGGCCGGCAAGAACGTCGTCTCGACCTCCGTCGTGTCGCTGATCTACCCACCCGCCGCCGAGCGCAGCATGGTCGAGAAGCTCGAGGCCGCGTGCCTGCGCGGCAACACGTCGTGCTTCACCTCGGGCATCGACCCCGGCTTCGCCAACGACGCGCTGCCGATCACGCTGCTCGGCGCGTGCCAGCGGGTCGACTCGGTGCGAGTCATGGAGATCCTCAACTACGACACCTACGACCAAGGCCAGGTGCTGTTCGACACCATGGGCTTCGCGAGGCCACTCGACCACACGCCGCTGATCTTGATCCCGGGTGTGCTGACGATGGCCTGGGGCGCGGTGGTCCGTATCATCGCGGCGGCTCTCGGCGCCGAGATCGAGGAGATCCGCGAGACGCACGAGAAGCGCGCCGCCGACACCACGTTCAACGTCGCCGCCGGCCCCGTCCCGGCCGGCACACAGGCCGGTCTGCGCTTCGAGGTGCAGGGCATCGTGCACGGCAAGCCGAAGATCATCCTCGAGCACGTCACACGGCTGCGCGACGACGTCGCACCGGACTGGCCGCGCCTCGCCGAGCACGGCGGCTACCGGATCCAGATCGAGGGCAACCCGTCGCTGCACTGCGAGCTGCAGCTGAAGGGTGCGAACGGCGACCACAACACCGGCGGCCTGGTCGCCACCGCGATGCGCGTCCTGAACGCGATCCCGGCGGTGTGCGCGGCGAAGCCGGGCGTGCTGTCGATCCTGGACCTGCCGGTCGCGATGAGCGCGGGGGCGATGTACGAGCGCCGCTGAGCGACGTACTCGCGGGCGCTAGCGTCGCCCGCTCGAGCCCGCCCGCGAAGTGGATCTTGGCCGGCGCGGCAGTGCGCCTTCCGCCTCTGCCAAGCCCGCGCGCAGCAGAGCTTGCGCGGCCCAGCGCAGCACCTGCCGCGCCTCCTCGTCCTTCAGCCGGCACACGTCCTTCATGACGATGAACGCGTCCATGCCCAGCGTCAGGGCGAGCGCGGCCTTCAGGCGTTGCCATTGCTGCTTGGGCATCGCGCCTCGCGCCGGCTCCAGCACGGTGTCGAGCCACCGCATCCGCCGGCCCTCGCGCACCGGCGGCGCCTTCTCGCCCTTGCGCCGGCTCGTCAGCCAGATGTCGAGGTAGGCTCGGAGCGCGGTCCGCATCGGCGCCTCCTCTGCGAGCACGATCGGATTGAAGGTGTCCTGCAGAAGGAGGAAGCGCGCTTCGGCATCACCGGGCCCCAGGTTCGCCAGCGCCGCTTCGACGGGCGCCATCGCCGGTGCGATCGCAGCGACCTCGAGAAGCAGGTCCTCCGGAGTCGGGAAGTAGCGATAGGCCGTCGCGCGCGAGACCCTGGCTTCCTCGGCTGCCTGCGCAACGCTCGGCGAGCCGCCGTCACGCAGGAGGCGTGCGGCGGCCTCGACGATGGCGGCGCGCGTTCTCTGCTTCTGGTTCGCGCGCGGATCGTGGCTCGAAACGCCCACGCGTCAGCGCGCCGCAACGCCGAGCTGGCGCTGAATCGCGGCGAGGTCGCACCAGGCAGCTTCGCGCGTGATCTTGTCGCCTTCGATCTCGAACACGTGCAGCAGCCGAAAGCTCACCGGACCGCTCTTGCCATCGCACAGGAACACGGCGCCATCGTCGATCTGGCCGTGCCACATGGTCTCGTCGACGATGAAATTCTCGCCGTAGAGCCGGCGAATCGGGGTCACGCTCTCGCCCTTCACCGCACCGAACAGCATCTCGTAGTACGCGCGCACCTTGCCGACGTCGTGCAGCACGCCAACGGGCGACGGTACGACCTCGTGTTCGACTTCCGGCGCGAGGCTCGCCATGACGCCGTCGATGTCGTCATGCGCCTCGAACTCGAAATGCTCGTTGACGATCCGGTCCATCTCCTCGCGGCTCAGTCCCATGCCATCCTCCCGGTCTTCGAGGTTCCATCCCTCGCTGAGACAAATGTCTCATAAAGCGACGATGATCTCGTGTCTACACCCGGCGATCCCGCGGCGGCTCTCCGTTCGGGGAGCTTCGTTCGGGTGCAGCGACCCTTGATCCCAGCCCGCATGTCATCGCGTTACAGCCAAGTTTCACCGTTGGCGAGGTCCCGTTCGCCAGGGTACTCGGCGAGCTTCAGCTCCAATGCCGCCACGATACGTCCGATGTTCGCCTTGGTGCGACGGTAGGCGCCAGGAATGAAGATCATGCCGCAATGCCCCGGACCACCCGGCGTGATGGCCTCGTTGTGGAGCAGCCGGTAGTCACGAACATTATTGGTGACGACGGCTCGGTGCTCGCTGCGCGCTCGGCGCGACCCTCGAGGGCCTGTACATCGTGTCCCCGCGAGCACAGCTCTCGCGCGATCGCCGGCGAGAGCATCTCGTCGAGTAGGAGCCTCACCGCTTCAGGGCCGCTTGCCCGGCAAGCCAGGCACCGTGCGACTCGGCGGCCTCCTGCTCGTTGAGCGCCACCCACTCGTCGATCTCGCGCGGGTAGGCGCCGCAGTAGGTCACGGCGGCCTGCACGAGGCCGTCGTTGTCTCGGACGACGGCCTCGTCCTCCCAGATGTCCTTTCCGGTTGCAACCAAGCGGGCACGCCGGCCAACCGGCCCGTCGACAAACCGAACCAGCGGATGCTGGCGGCCGCCCTGACGGTCTGACCCGCCCGACCCGAACAGGAATTCCATTTGCGAAGGACGAGGACATTTCCACTTCGCGTTGACATTCTCGTGTAGCCGCCCCCCAGCCAACCCCGCGAGGTGCCCGAGGTGCCCGAACTACAGGTGGCAGAGGCGCCCGCGTCTATCTCAAAATCTGCTGCCGCGTAGCGGCTTCGTCCAACGCAGCTTATGTTTCCGACCCACCGTCAGTCTGCGTGGACGCGCACGCGATGCTCGGCCTTCAGCCACGTGGTGCGCTTCGCGACGCGCAGATCGTAGTCGACCTGGAGGTTCAGCCACAGTTCCGGCGCAACGCCGAAGTACTTGCCGAGGCGCAGCGCGGTGTCCGCGGTGATCGAACGCTTGCCATTGACGATGTCACTGATGCGGTTGGGCGGTACGGCGATCTCGCGCGCGAGCGCGTTGATACTCACGCCCATTGGCTTCATGAATTCCTCGCGGAGAATTTCACCAGGGGGAATCGGATCGAGCAGTTTGGCGGCCATGATTTCTCCTGTCAGTGATAGTCGACGATCTCGACGTCATATGCGTGTCCTTCAACCCAGCGAAAGCAGATCCGCCACTGGTCGTTGACGCGGATACTGTGCTGGCCCTTGCGGTCGCCCTTGAGAGCTTCGAGCATGTTGCCAGGCGGCACCAGCAGGTCGCGGAAGGTGCGCGCCTGGCTCAGGTAAAGCAGCTTGCGTCGCGCTGGCCGTTCGATCGCCCGGAAGCGGGCAATCAGCCGGTCGTTGAACAGAGCTTCCGTATCTGCCGAGCGGAAGGACTTGATCACCCGGGAACCGTATTATGCGACACGTAATACGTCAAGCGACGGGGTCCAGAAAAGTATTCAGGACGGCGCGCCGAGACACGGCAGCGATGAGTGACGTCGACCCCAGTATCGTGTAGCCGAGTGCTGCCGCGGACTCGTGAGGGCGCCTGATTCACCCGCAAACATTCACCACCGGATCGCGCAGCTTGACGAGGTTGTCCTCGACGAACGAGAACGGGCGCTTGTAGTCGTCCGTTTGCGTTCGGCCTCGGCCTCGCGATGGCGGTAGGAATCGCCTTCGATCGCGATGATGTCGGAGTGGTGGATGAGGCGGTCGATGAGGGCGATAGCAGAGCCGGCGTTGGGGAAGATGGTCTTGGTAGAGGAGATCGGCGTTGCGCGGGTCGTAGGCCGGGAAGCGCGCCTTCAGATAGCGCAGGCCGCGGTCCACCGGCGCATCGGACCACTCTGCCTCGACCAGCACACCAGGGTCGAAAATACCCGTAGCGAACTTCGGCCCTGGGCGAAAATACCGTCAACTCAGGGCGTGGCGACGATCTCGACCTCGCGGGACCACTCCTGGGTGTCGACGACGCCACGATACGTCCGGTGTCCACCTTGGTGCGACGGTAGGCGCCAGGCATGAAGATCATGCCGAAATGCCCCGGACCACCCGGCGTGATGGCCTCGTTGTGGAGCGGCAGGTAGTCCCGAACGTTATTGGTGACGACGGCTCGGTGCTCGCTGCGCGCTCGGCGCGACCCTCGAGGGCCTGCACCTCGTGTCCCCGCGAGCACAGCTCTCGCGCGATCGCCGGCGAGAGCATCTCGTCGAGTAGGAGCCTCACCGCTTCAGGGCCGCTTGCCCGGCAAGCCGCCACCGTGCGACTCGGCGGCCTCCTGCTCGTTGAGCGCCACCCACTCGTCGATCTCGCGCGGGTAGGCGCCGCAGTAGGTCACGGCGGCCTGCACGAGGCCGTCGTTGTCTCGGACGACGGCCTCGTCCTCCCAGATGTCCTTTCCGGTCCCAACCAAGCGGGCACGCCGGCCAACCGGCCCGTCGACAAACCGAACCAGCGGATGCTGGCGGCCGCCCTGACGGTCTGACCCGCCCGACCCGAACAGGAATTCCATTCCGCGAGGTGCCCGAGGTGCCCGAACTACAGGGCAATCCGAGCACGGAAAACTTCTTCGGCATCGTGCGCCCGCTGGCGTCGCGGCGGTAGGCACGCCTGGCACACGTAGCCAGTACGCCATCGAAACCTCAAGTCGGCTGGAGCTCCACTTGACGGGCGGTCTCACAAATGAGACGGTTCGCGCGTGATTGTCGTCTTGAAGGCGTGTGGTCGTGAGATCCGGGAGTTGCCAGAAGAGATCCGCGGTGACCTGGCGGATGCGCTTGCTCAGCTCGACGCCGGGGAGACCCTCAGCATGCCGCTGTCGCGTCCGATGCCGAGTATGGGCCCTGGGGTACATGAGCTGCGGCTGAAGGATCGGACAGGCGGGTATCGGGTGATTTACGCGATCGTTACGGCGGGCAGTATCTACGTCGTCCATGGATTCAAGAAGACGACGAGGGCTACTCCGAGGCGAAACATCGAGATCGCGATGAGGCGATTCAAGGAGGTTGACAAATGAAGAAGACGTCGGTGGCCAGTTTGGCAAAGCAACTGAACATCTCGAAGGCTCGTAGTCTCGAAGCCGTGACGAAGGCCCTCTTGATTTCGGCCGTACGCAAAGAAGTGGAGCGGCGAAATCTCACCCACGCACAGCTCGCGAAGGCCTCGGGTCTACCGCGGAGCGCCGTAACCGGCATCCTGTCCGGGAGCCTCCAGAAGGTCACGATTGACCGGGTGCTCCGCCTCGTCGAGGCCGCTGGCCTGGAAGCCGAGGTGAAGGTGCGCCGGGCTGCTTGACGGCTGGTTCCCCTCTTCATGGCCTGACGATTGCCCACAAGTCCGCGGTGGACACAGGTTAGGGACCGCGAAGAAAAGCGAGCAAGCGTTCGACCTCGTGGTCGCTCGGTGCCGGCGAGGGGAAGAAGCGGAGCCCGCCCGACCCGTCGTCGCAGAATACTCCCTGCACGGCGAGACAGTGATAATGAGGATTGACATTCAACGCGGACCCGAACCTCTGAATCGCCGTGACGGCGCCACCGCGACCGTCGCGGATGCCGCGCCGCCGGGCGCGCCGGCGCTCGAAGCCGAGCAGGGCGCGGATGAAGACCGCCAGCACGGCGCGGCAGAGCCGGTGGTCCCAGGCGAGGACGTAGCGCAGGCGGTGCGGCACGGTGAGCACCCACTGGCGGACCGGCAGGCCGCCGAGGACGTCGTCGACCAGATGCGCGGCGAGACTCGCCATGCGGCGACCGCAGCACGACGCGCAGAAGCCTCTCCCTTTGCAAGAAAAGGCGACCAGCAGGTCCTTCTTGCAGTCCTCGCACCTTCTTGCACCCGTCGCAGCGGAAGCGGGCGAAACCGCGGGCGAGCTGGCCCAGTCGAGGAACTGCCGAAACTCGCGCTCGACGAAGCGCGGCAGGCCCGCACCGTCGCCGCGCGCTCGGGCCTCGGCGAGGAAGGTCTCGAGGTACTCGTGCACGACCCGGTGCAGGACGCCCTGCTCCGGCCGGCGCTGTCGATAGCCGGTGGATCCGAGGGTCGCCGAGGGCGATGCGGGCGGCATGCCGCGCACCGGGCGAGCGCCCGCCAGGCGGCACGACGAACGTCAGCGTTACCGCTGCAACCGCGCGTTGCCACAGACAACGAAACGTAAACCCTAATCCAAGGGCCTGGCGCCGGCGGTTGCCGTCGCCACGACCATGCCGCCGCCGCTCTAGCCAGCCTGGCCGTGCGACAGGCGGATCTCGACGCGGCGGTTGCGGGCCCGGCCCGCGGCATCGCCGTTCGAGGCGATCGATCGTCACGTCGTCGGTGTATCCGCAGATCTCGACTTCGGCGCGCTCCTTGCCTTGGCCAATGATGCGTTTGACGTCTTTTTCACGATGGATGGCAACATCCAGTTCCAGCAAGGATACGCCGACCTCCGTCTTTCGATCGTCGCTCTGCGCGCCCGCAGCACCCGCCTCGCCGACACCGCCCCTCTCATCCCGAGGCTGCTCGCGATCCTCCCAAGGTTGAAACCTGGGACCCCCTTCCCGATCATCGAATCCTGACGTATCAGTCCTCGAACTTCGGCTTCCGCTTCTGCTTCCGCGCGCGGATCGCTTCCTCGAGGTTCTGCGTCGTCAGGCGCACCAGCAGCTGGTTGCGGTTCTCGAGATCGATGGCACTGGTCAAGCTGCCCGCCTCGAGGTTCGACCACAGCACCTTCTTGGTCATCGCGATGCCGTGTGGGCTGTAGCCGCACATCTGCTCGGCGAGATCGAGGGCGGCCGGCAGCAGCTCGTCGTTCGGGTAGACGCGCGACACCAGCCCGGCGCGCTCCGCCTCGACCGCACCGATCTCGCGCCCCGAGAGGATCATCTCGAAGGCGCGCGACGCGCCGATCAGGCGCGGCAGCAGGTAGCTGACCCCGAGCTCGGTGCCGGTGAGGCCGTTGTTGATGCCAGCCGCGCGGAAGGTCGCGGACTCGGCCGCGAGCCGGACGTCGGCGCCGAGCGGCAGGCACATGCCGCCGCCGTGCGCCGGACCGTTGATCGCGGCGATCACCGGCTGCGGCATGGCGCGCATGGTCGGCACCAGGTCGGACATGAACTCCATCGCGCGGATCGCGATGCGCGACATGGTGAGACCGTCGATGCCCGGCGGAGCGCCGTGATCCTCGAGGTCGAGCCCGGCACAGAAGCCGCGACCGGCGCCGGTCAGCACCACGACCCAGGTGTCGTTGTCGGCCGCGACCGCTCGCATGGCCTCGAACAGCGGCACGACGGTGTCGAACGACATCGCGTTCATGCGCTCCGGCCGGTTCATCGTGATCAGGCTCACGTGCGGGCGGGGCTTCTCGACGTTGACGTAGGCCATCTCTCCTCCGAGAGCGTGCGATGCGTTTGGGTTCGGCGGGCCGGGTCGGCTATCACGCTCGCGTGCAACCCGAGCTGCCGACGCTCGACGAGCGCCACACCCTAGCCAGCGACGCCGCCGAGAGCTACCGCCGCGACGGCTTCGCCGTGGTGCGCGGGCTCGCCGCGCCGGACGAGGTCGCCCCGTTCCGCCCGGCGGTCACCGCCGCGGCGAAGCGGCTCAACCGCGAGACGCGCCCGCTCGAGGCGCGCGGCACCTACGGTCGCGCCTTCCTGCAGACGACCAACCTGTGGCCGCACGACGACACCGTGCGCCGCTTCGTGTTCGCGCGGCGCTTCGCGCGCGTCGCGGCCGAGCTGATGGGCGTCGCGGGGGTGCGACTCTACCACGACCAGGCGCTCTTCAAGGAAGGTCGCGGCGGCTTCACACCCTGGCACCAGGACCAGTTCTACTGGCCGCTCGACACGACGAACACCATCACCATGTGGATGCCGCTGCACGACCTCTCGGCGGAGATGGGCATCATGCACTTCGCGCGCGGCTCGCATCGCGACGGACAGATCACCGAGCTGCCGATCGGCCGTGCGTCGGAAGCCGAGCTGGCGCGCGTCGTCGCCGAGCGCGCCTTCGCAGTGACGGGACCGCAGAGCATGCGCACCGGCGACGCCACCTTCCACTCCGGCTGGACGCTGCACGGTGCGCCCCCGAACGCGACCGACGCCACGCGCGAGGTCATGACGGTGATCTACTTCGCCGACGGCACGCGCGTCGCAGCGCCCGACAACCAGGCCCGCGAGCTCGACCTCGGCGCCTGGCTACCGGGCCTGCGCACCGGCGATCTGGCGGCGAGCCCGATCAACCCCTTGCTCTACGGCCCGACCTGACGGGCTCACCAAGGGAACCTTCCCTCGAGTAGCCTGGCGGCTACCGCGCCGCCACCTCCGCGGCGTGGTTCACGTAGATCGGCGACGACCAGGCGCGCTCTTCGGCGGGTGCCAGGCAGTCGTCGACGAACGAGGTGCGGTAGTCGCCGTAGCAGAGGTTCGGCTCGACGCAGTTGCCTTCCTCGTCGTAGCGGCAGCGCAGCCCGCCGGCGTTGACCGCCGGCGTCGGCTCCTGGATCGCGCGCACGTAGTAGGTCGCGTCGCGGCCGCCGGCGACGAAGTCGGTGTCCTCGAACTCGACCACGCAGCCGTCGGCGCTCGGCTCGCAGTCGAAGCGCTTCCAGGGATCCTCGATCAGGGGCGCCACCGGCTCGCCCGGCCGCGCCTGTGGGCGCACGCGCACCACCTCGATGCGCGTGATGCGGTGGCGCTCGTCGCTCGGGTTGTAGCACTCGCCGCGGCACAGGTACTCGAGACGCTCCTTCGACAGCGCGCCCTTGGCGTAGTCGGGGCAGCCGGGCTTCTGCTTGAAGGACCCCGCCGCGCGCACGCGGAAGCGCGGTGCCGCGCCGAGCCAGGACTCGGCGCCCATGCCGACCGGCCCGTCCGGTCCGTTCAGCAGGTCGAACCACAGGAGGATGCGCTCGCCGCTGGTGCCGTAGACCTCGCGGCGCTCGAGCGAGGACCAGATGGCGTCGCGGCTGCGGCCCTCGGAATGCACGGCGACCAGGCCGCCGGTCATGAAGAAAGATGCTTGACGCTCGAAGTCGACCACCTGGAACGCCGGCACGGTCACGTTCTCGGGGTCGAAGCGGACCGACTCCGGCGTGCGCGGGATCTGGCGGCCGGCCATGCGCCGGGCCCACGCCTCGTCGCGCGCGCCGGTGGCCTCGGTCATCGCGCGACGGTCGTACTCCTTGTACCCGGTGCCCGGTCGCGCGCTGTGGTTGTCGCTCGAGCCGATGAAGCCGAAGCGGAAGCGGCGCTGCTGGCCGGGCTGGTCGAAGTTGCTGATCGCGAGCCCGTACTGTGCCGAGTTGCCGGGACGGCTGGCGAACGCGGGCAGGAAGCAGTCGCGGCACTGTCCGCAGTCCTTCCACTCCTCGCCGCGCGAACCAGGCACCGTCAGGTGGCCGGCCGCCCCCGCGGCGACGTGGTTGGCGCGCGCCGTGCGCACGCGCTGCTCGCACTCCGCGGGCGACGCGTCGCCGCAGCGCGCGCGGATCAGCTCGCCCGCCTGCCAGCAGCACGGCAGATAGTCCTTGGTCGGCTCGGCGCAGACGGGCGCGCCGTCCTCGCCCGGCACCGTCTCGCGGCTCGCGCGATACTCCTCGGAGTTGCCGTGCCCGGAGAAGATCTCGAACAGCGTCTGGCGCTCGGGATCGTGCTGGGTCGCCGTGAGCTGCTTGTCGAGGGTCGATCCGGCCGGGGTGTAGAGGCCCCAGGTCGTCCCGTGCGGGATCACGATCGATTCGAAACCCCACTGGCCGAGCTTCTCGAACAGCTCCTGCGGCGTGCCGGCGCTCTCCTGGCAGTCGGCGGGCAGCTTGCGCGTGTCGATGCCCGGCTCGCACTCGCGCACGCCGAGCAGGTCGGTCTGGTACTCGCCGAAGTCGAGGTAGCGCTCGCGATTCGGCAGATCGAGCAGGATCAGGCCGAGGCGCTGCCTGAGCGGGGCCTGCTGCCGCAGCAGTCCGAGCGTGCGCCCCGACGCGCTGATCGGACGGCGCGGCACATTCTCCTCCTCGGTGTCGCGGAAGATGACGTTCTTGTGGCCGTAGTGCGTCTCGGGCGTGACGCCGACCTGCGTCCACTCGAAGCCGAGGAACGCCACCACGTCCGGATTCTCGGGATCGCCCGCGACCGCGTTGCACTGCCGGATCGACTCCTTGGTGTCGCTCCAGTGCCGCGGCGAGACCGACTCGGCGTGGTCGTTGATGCTCCAGAAGTCGAGGTCGCTGCAGAAGCGCGCGAAGTCGCACGCGTCGGCGGGCGGGTGCGCGCCCTCGCCCTGGAGCAGCGGCAGGCTGCGCATGAAGGCATCGGCGGAGAACGTCGTGTGCACGTGCAGGTCGCCGAACAGGATCTGCTTCTGCGACGCCGCGTCGTCACGCTCGACGCCGCCTAGAGCCGCGGAGGTCGCGCGCTGCGTCGCGGCGCGCGCCGCGACCACCTCGGCCGGCGGGCGATTCTTGGTGACCTCACCCGGTCCCTCGAGCGTGCCGCCCGACAGGATGTACACGAAGGCAAGGACCCCGAGGATCGCGAGGGCCAGCACCACCAGCAGCACTCGTTTCACCATGCGCATGACGTCTTCCCTCCGCGTGACATGTGACCTGCAAAGCAACCTGCTGCCGCCGAGCCGATGCCGTGCGCGAATTCCGGCCGCCGTGCAGCATCCGCTGCTTACTGCACCCAGAGTGCAAGTTCCAGATCCTGCATTGCCCGGGGTGTGAACCCCCGATAGCCTCGCCCCTGCTCGCGCCGCGGGATGTCCATCAGACCGGCGCGCTGGAGGGGTGCTCATGGGGATGTACGGAAAGCTCACCACGATTGCGTTGACGGCTCTGTTGATCGGATCGACCGCGCACGGCGGGACACCGATCGCGGGCTACACCGACACCGCGGCCGCGACCGGTCTCAGCACACCGACCGCGATCGCGTTCCTGCCCGACGGGCGCATGCTGGTCGCCCAGAAGGGCGGCGCACTGCGGATCGTCGTCGGCGGGGTCGCGAGCACGCTGGTCACGATTCCGGTCTGCTCCGGGTCCGAGATGGGCCTGCTCGGGATCGCGGTGGATCCCGCCTTCGCGAGCAACGGCTTCATCTACCTCTACCGCACCAAGCCTGCCCCGGGCGGCTGCGGCAGCTCGAGTGGTCGCTTCAACCAGGTCGTGCGTGTGACCATGGTGGCGAACGCGATCGACATCGGCTCGCTCAGCGAGCTGCTGACGGGCATCCAGACCGACAACGGCAATCACGACGGCGGCGTGCTGCGCATCGGGCCGGACGACAAGCTCTACGTCGGCGCCGGCGACACCGGTCTCGGCGACAACGTCGGCGGCCCCGGCACGTCGACCAACCCCTACGCGCAGGACCTCGGTCAGCTCGAGGGCAAGATTCTGCGCCTCGAGCTCGACGGCTCGATCCCGGCCGACAATCCGTTCGTCGGCCAGGTCGGCGCGCGCGAGGAGGTCTTCGCGTACGGCTTTCGCAATCCGTTCCGCATGGGCTTCGATCCGATCTCGGGCAACCTCTGGGTCGGCGACGTCGGCGACCTGACGATCGAGGAGATTGCGATCGTCGACGCAGGCGAGAACCATTCGTGGCCCTACTGCGAGGGAACCCTGCCCGGCGGCTGCGCGCAACCGGGCGACGTCGCACCGATCTTCACCTACCCGCACAGCGGCGGCAGCTCGCTCGGCGCATCGATCACCGGCGGCGGCTTCGCCGGTGCGTCGTTCGGCGGGCGCGAGAACGACTACTTCTTCGGCGACTACACCGGCAACGCGATCTACCACGCCGAGCCGAGTGGAGCGCGCGACGACATCAGCGGCACGCCGACGACCTTCGTCTCCGACGCCGGTGGACCGGTGGACATCGTGTTCGGCCCGGACGGCGCGCTGTACTACGTCGCGATCTTCGACGGCGAGGTCCGTCGCGTGGCGCCGATCGTCGCACCACCGGCCGACGTCGACGGCTACCTCTGCTACAAGGCGGCGCTCGCGCGCGGCGAGGTCAAGCTGCCCAAGGGCACGACGATCGCGCTCGCCGACGAGCTCGTCCCCGGCCCGCTCGACTTCGACGTCACCCGGGCGGTCTCGATCTGCAATCCCGCCTCGGTGAACGGCAGCACCGTGGTCGAGTCGAGCGCGCACCAGGAAGGCTTCGCGGTGAAGCGCGTCAAGGGCTCGCCCAGGTTCGTGAAGACCAATCAGGAGACCAGCGACCAGTTCGCAAGCCGTAACTTGACGCTCGCCCAGGAGAGCACGCTGCTGGTGCCGTCGAGCAAGGTGCCCGGCAACGGCGGCGCGCCGCCCTACGCGCTCACCACGGTCGATCACTACAAGTGCTACCGCGCGAGCCTCGCCAAGGGTTCGCCGAAGTTCCTGGCGCCCGCGCCGCCGACCATCGTCGACCAGTTCTACCCGGGCGGGCAGAGCTTCCTGATGAAGAAGCCGACCAGGTTCTGTCATCCGGTCGCGGCGGACGGCTCGACGATCAACGAGCCGACCGCGCACCTGGTCTGCTACGGCGTGCGGCTGCCGGCCGGCACCCGGTTCCCCAAGACGACGGTGTCGACCAACAACCCCGACTTCGGGGCCGACGTCCTGCTCGCGACCGCGGTCAGCGAGCTCTGCGTTCCCGCCGTCACCGATCCGTGAGCCGCGGCGTTGCCCAAGGCGGATGCAGCTGCCCACCGATCGTACGCGCGACGCCAGGCGCGTCGCGCGTTAGCCTTGCGCGCGCGACGTCGCGAGCGGGCACCCAAATTGCGTCGTGCGTTCGCACGGTGCGCTCCGCCGCACCTCCGACATCAACGATCCGCTCACGCAGGGCCTGCCCAAGGTTCCCGATCTGATCACTACCAGGCGGTCACCGACTTCCACACCCGCAGGCCGCCCGATCCGGTCCTGCCTTCGATGGCGACGTCGCGCCGCGCCGCGGCGAGCGAGCTCCGCCTCACGGCGGAGGACGTCGAGAGCCTGACCCAGTAGTTGCAAAAAGGGGTCGCGCCGATGGTGGCGCGGCCCCTTTCGCGCGCGACGATCGGCCGAACGGGAGCAAAAGCCGCCCGAACGGTGCCCGGGCCCCGATTGGAGGCTGGCCTGACTCGCACTCCTTGTGCAAGTATCAGCCGCGAGGCGCGCCACGGTCGCGCGCAGCTCGAGCACGGGAGGGAACGCGCGCGATGGCCCAGCGAGTGAAGGGCGCCGCACGGCGCAACGGTCTTGGTTTGTTGGCAGGTGTCGTACTGAGCCTCGCGGGCTGCGGCGGCTCGGGCGGGGGTGACGGCGGCGGTCCGATCGATCCCGGTCCGGGTCCGGGCAATCCGAGCTGCGAGGCCGACCAGACGGAGTACACGAGCACCTTCGCGGGCATCCAGGAAGTGATCTTCGAGCGCCACGGCTGCTCCGAGCAGATCTGCCACGGCAGCAGCAAGCAGGGCGGTCTCGACCTCTCCCCCGAGAACGCGTTCGACAGCATCTACGACAAGCGGGCGCTCGGCACCTCGATGAAGCTGGTCGAGCCCGGCGACAACGACCGCAGCTACCTGTGGCTCAAGCTCGCCGCCGGGACCAACCCGGGTAGCGTCGACATCGCGGGCTCGCCGATGCCGAGCGGCCGCGCGCCGCTGAGCGCCGACGAGCTCGAGCTGCTGCGGCTGTGGATCTATGTCGGCGCGCCGCGCGACGGCACCGTCAACGGTACGCAGGAGTTCCTGAATGCCTGCCTGCCCGACCCCGAGCCGATCATCATCAAGCCGCTCGATCCGCCCGCGCCCGACACCGGCATCCAGTTCGTGATGCCCGAGTGGCCGCTGCCGTCGAAGAGCGAGCACGAGCTCTGCTTCGCGACCTACTACGACTTCACCGATCAGGTGCCGGACGAGTTCAAGGATCCGAGCGGCGAGCTGTTCCGCTTCCAGGGCTTCGAGCTGCGCCAGGATCCGCAGAGCCACCACCTGCTGCTCTACTACTCACCGCTCAACTTCCAGCCGGGCGGCGTCGACGTGAACCATCCGTCGTTCGGCACCTGGACGTGCTCTGGCGGCGCCAGCGACGGCGCGGCGTGCGATCCCAAGGATCTCGACTCGTGCGGCGAGGGCCTCTGCCACAGCCGGATCGAGAACAGCTTCGCCTGCATCGGCTACGGGCCGCCGTCGGACCAGCCGTCGGAGATCGCGGGCGGCGCCGGTCAGTCGCAGGCGTTCATGCCGTTCCACCCGGGCGTCTTCTCGCAGATCCCGATGAAGGGCGTGATCTACTGGAACACGCACGCCTTCAACACCACGGCGATCGACACCACGATGCACGCGCGGCTGAACTACAACTTCGCGACCAACCAGGTGTACCCGGCGGTACGCATCAGCAACTTCGGCGCGATCTTCCGGCCGAACAATGCGCCCTACACCAAGGAGACGTTCTGCAACGACCAGGTGTTCCCGGTCGGCGCGCGCGTCTTCCACCTGTTCGCGCACACCCACAAGCACGGCGAGCACTTCTGGGCGACCCTGCCCGACGGCTCGATGATCTACGAGAGCTTCGACTACAGCGACCCGACGCAGCAGCGCTTCGACCCGCCGCTCGCCTTCGACTCGCCCGACCCGAAGGATCGCACCGTGCGCTACTGCGGTCTGTACAACAACGGCGTCAAGCCGGACGGCTCGCCCGACGTCGACCTGGTGACGCGCTCGTCGCTCATCCCACCCGGCTACCAGGGCGGGATCGGCGGCACGTGCACGCCGGTCGCCTGCGTCGCGGGCAAGGTCGGCGCCGCCTGCAACGGTGACGGCGACGATGCGACGTGCGACTCCGCGCCCGGTGCGGGCGACGGCAACTGCGACGCCTGTCCGATCACCGGCGGCGAGAGCACGCAGAACGAGATGTTCGTGCTGTTCGGGGCGCAGTACATCGATCCGACCGTGCCGGGTTCCAACCCGCCCGACGCGCCCAGCAGCATCGCGAGCCTCGCCGGTCACGACGAGACCGGGCGCTCGCTCGCGACCAACCCGATCTTCCCGCACTTCCAGGGCTGCATGTCGCCGGGACGCGGCATGAGCGGTCACGCCGGCCACTCGGCCGGCGTCGATCAGGTCGCACACACCGGTCACTGACGAGGGACAGACACCACGATCCGCCAGCTGCTCGAGACCGTCGCGTCACCCACACCGTCGTGTTCTCGGCGACCAGCGTCTCGTTGAGGAACCAGCGCATCGTGGGCGGATGCTCGGGGTCGGCACCGTCGAGCACGACCGAGAACCATTGCGAGTCCCGCCGCGTGAGCGAGACCACCTTCTCGTTCGGCTGCACCGACCCGATCTCGACGACGTCGATGCCGAGACGCCGGAAGGTCTCCTGGTAGTAGGGCACGGTGCGCGCGGCATAGCGCACCAGGTGGCGCACGCGTGCGTCGCGCGCGGCTTCGATCCGTGTCCGCGGCGCGAAGGGCATGGCGCGCTGGCGCGGCAGGTGTGCCAGCACGTACGCGTTGCCCGCGAGCCGGCTCGCGCGCGCCGCGATCACGCAGCGGCCTCGTGCGCGGCGCGCGCGGCACGGCGGGGACGGGCGAGCGCGGCCACGTACTGCCCGGTCCAGTAGCGGGTCGGCCAGCGGCCGAGAAACTCGGTCGAGCGTGCGATGCGCAGCGCGCGCGCGCTCGCGCGCGCACCCAGCAGCCGCTCCAGCGCCACCAGCACGAGACGCGGAAAGTGATGCACAGCCGTCAGCTCCACCAAGGTGAAGCCACTGCTCTCGAGCGCGGCGCGCAGGCCGCGCGGGCCATGCGTCGCACCCACCGCGTAGGGCACCACGCGCAGCCGCTGCCAGGTGGGGGCGAGCGCGTTGCGCAGCCGGATCAGGGGATGGCGCGGATTGTCGAGCGTCACGATCAGCACGCCGTCGGGCGCGAGCACGCGCTCGATCTCGCGCAGGCCGCGTTCGATCTCGCCGTGGCTCGCGAAGTGATCGAGGGTCGAGTTCGAGACGATGACGTCGAAGCTGTCGGCGCGGAACGGCAGGCGCCGGACGTCGCCCGCGACCGCGCACACCGCGGCGCGCGGGCCCGCCGCGCGTGCGACGATCAGCGAGACGTCGATGCCGACCACCGACGTCGCGCGCGCGGCGAGCGCCGGCACCAGCCCGTCCGTACGGCTCTCGTCGTACAGATCGGTCTTGAGCACCCGTCCGAGCTCACCGGCGGGCAACCAGCGATCGAGCAGCGCCTGCGTCGCCTGGTCCGCGTGCAACCGCCACAGGGCGGCGGGCGCGTCGTGCGCCGCACGCGCGACGCCGTCCCAGTATGCCGTCGGATCGTCGGCATGCTGCCCCGCGCGCGAGGCGTCCGGCATGCCCTTCATCCGCCCGTCCGGTCCCGCGCCGGCGCGCGGCCGGGTCGCTGCCAGACCTCGGCGTGCAGCTCGTCGGCCCCCTGCGGATCGGCGTACAGCACGCGCTGCTCGCGCGGCAGCAGCGCCGCGGCGCCCTTGCTCAGGAAACGCTCCACCAGGGTCGCGCGCGCGGCGCTGATCGACGGTCGCATGGTGCGGGCGCGGCGCAGCAGCGCGCGATGCAGCGCGTTCACGTGCGGATCGACGATCGCGCGCACCAGGCCGTTCTGCTCCTCCGCTGGCAGGGCGGCAATCGCCGCCTGGTGCCGATCGTGGATCTCCTCCAGATCGCGCAGCTCCTGCGGCGGCGTGGTCTCCTCGGGGATGAGGAACAGCCCGAGAGAGCGCGCGCGGTCGCCGAGGCTGACGCGGCTCGCCAGCACCGAGAGCGGGATCGACACCAGCAGCGCGCCGATGATCGGCGTCACCCACCAGAAGTAGTCGGGGTTCAGCCAGAACAGGCCGACCCCCCACACGGTCGCGAACAGGGTGTCCAAGCCGTGCTGGCGGAACGCCTCGCCCCAGCCGGTCTCGTTGTCGTCACGGCCCTGCGAGCGCCAGGTCACGGTCCGCCCGAGCAGGTTCTGGATCACGAAGCGGGTGTGGAAGACCATGCGGATCGGCGCCAGCAGGCTACCCAGCAGGGTCTCGAAGAAGATGCTCGCCACCAGCCGGACGGTGCCACCGAAGGCGCGTGCGTTCCTGCGCTTGACGACCAGCAACAGGATGCTCAGCACCTTGGGCAGGAACAGGATCGCCGCGGTCACCGCCATCAGCGACAGCGCCCAGTCCGGCCGCCAGATCGGCCAGTCGGGGAACAGGCTCGCGCCGTCCGGGAAGTAGTCGGGCTCGCGCAGCACGATCTGGATCGCCTCGACCGTGCTCAGGATCAGGAACGCGAACCACAGCCCAGCCGAGACGTAGGACAGCACGCCGTTGATGAACAGCGCGCGGTGCGCGCCGAACAGGCCCTCGCTGAACAGCAGGCGGAGGTGCTGCAGGTTGCCCTGGCACCAGCGCCGGTCGCGCCCCATCTCCTCGAGCAGGGTCGACGGCACCTCCTCGAAGGATTCGGCCAGGTCGAAGGCCAGCCACAGCTCCCAGCCGGCGCGGCCGAGCAGGGCCGCCTCGACGAAGTCGTGGCTCAGGATCTCGCCGCCGAGCGGTGGCTTGCCCGCGAGCCGCGGCAGGCCGCAGTGGTCCATGAACGGCGCCACGCGGATGATCGCGTTGTGGCCCCAGTACTGGCCGTCGCCGAGCTGCCAGTAGTGCAGACCGGCGGCGAACATCGGCCCGTAGACGCGGCTCGCGAACTGCTGCACGCGCGCCAGCAGCGAGCGCCGGTTGACCGCCGTCGGCACGGTCTGGATCAGGCCCACCTTCGGGCTGCTCTCCATCATGCGGACGAGGTTCGCGAGCGTCGTGCCGGACATGATGCTGTCCGCGTCGAGCATGATCATGTAGCGGTACTTGCGGCCCCAGCGGCGGCAGAAGTCGGCGACGTTGCCGCTCTTGCGCTTCAGGCGCACCCTGCGGCGCCGGTAGAAGACGTGGTCGAAGGCGGCCTCGTCGCGGCACCAGGTCGCCCACGCGGCCTCTTCGCGCGCCGCGGTCTCGACCGTCTGCGTGTCGCTCAGGATGAAGAAGTGGAAGTGCTCGCGGACGCCCGCGCGCTCGAGCGAGCGCTGGATCGCCTTCAGGCCGGCGAACACGCGCTCTACCGGCTCCTCGCAGATCGGCATGACGATCGCGGTGCGCGCCTCGGGCGCGATCACGGCGTCCGGCGCGTCGGCGATGACGTTGGTGATCGCGAAGCGGTCGCGCCGGCCGACGAGCTTCAGGAAGCCGATGGTCGCGGTCCAGAAGCCGATCGAGATCCAGCCGAACAGCGCGCCGAACAGGAGCACGATCGCGACCTCGACCGCCGTCCGGCCCTGGTCGGGCAGCACGTTGACCATGAACCCGCTGGCGATGATGCTCGGGATCAGCACCAGGACCAGCAGCAGCAGGCGCCGCCGTGCGGCGACCCGGGTCCACGGCAGCAGGCGCCGCTGCCGGCGCAGCTCGGCGCCGAACGGTGGCTCCGCCCGGCCCGCGCGGCGATCGCGCGCGCGCCTGGCAAGGCGGCGGAAGAAGCGCCGCTCGATCTTCACCGGCACCATCGCGCCGCGCTGCAGCGGCGGCATCGACCACAGCACGCCGTCGCGCACCGGCAGCACGCTGCCCGGCGATGCCGTCTCGCCCGCCATGGCGGCGGGCCCGAAGCCGGACTCGACGCGCCAGGCGAGGAAGTGATCGACGTCCGCACCCCACGGCGCGCGCGGCGGCCCGCCGCGCTCCTCGAGCAGATCCTCGAGCGCGCGCCGCGTCTCCGAGTCGGCATCGTCGGCCGCACGCCACGGCTGCGCGTGCAGCGCACGCTGCACCGCCTGGCTCGCCAGCGCGCCGCGCTCGTCCTCGCCGACGCCGAGCGCGGCGAGGTAGGCGACCGCGTGCGCGTGCGCACCCTGCCAGTCCTGCAGCAGCCGGTCGGCCGGAACCTCGAAGCGGGTGCTGCTCAAGGCAGGATCACGTACGACCAGGTCTCGGTCAGCGTCTCGCCCCCGCTGTCGAGAAAGGCGCGCACGTCGACCGGCCCCTTGTGCTTGGGATGGACCTGAAAGGTGAGCCGCCAGCCGCCGGTCACCGGGTTCTTCACCACCTGCTGCTCGAGGAGCTCCGCCGAGTCGTCGCCGCCGGCGATGCTGACGACCGCGCGCAGGACGGCGTCGGCAGGGAGCTTCGCGAGCTTGCCGCCGCCGAAGTCGATCACGAAGCGTTGCGCGTCCTCGACCGTGCCGAAGTCGCGCCGCGTCGCCAGCACCCGCCCGCCCGGCGGGCGCTTCGCGTCGTCGCCGTACCACGACATCGTGTAGGCGAACGAGAACGGCGCGCCTGGCTCGAGCGGGTCGGCCGGAACCCAGAACGCGACGATGTTGTCATTGACGTCGGACCTGGTGGGAATCTCGATCAGCTCGACACGCCCCTTGCCCCAGTCGCCGGCCGGCGCCACCCAGGCGCTCGGGCGCAGCTCGGAGCGCGCCTCGAGGTCCTCGTAGCTGGCGAAGTCGCGGTCGCGCTGGACCAGGCCGAAGCCCTTCGGCTTGTCCAGCTGGAAGCTCGACACGTGCAGCGCACGCGGGTTGTCGAGCGGGCGCCAGATCCACTCGCCGGTGCCGGTCTGCACCAGGAGCCCGTCGGAGTCGTGCACCTCGGGGCGGAAGTCGACGATCTCGCGCACGATGTTCTCGCCGTGGAAGAACATGCTGGTGAGCGGTGCCAGCCCGATCTTGGCGACCTCGCGGCGCGCGAACAGGCGCACCTCGACCGCGACGTCGGTCTCCTTGCCGGGCCGGATCGTGAAGCGGTATGCGCCGCTCACGCTAGGGCTGTCGAGCAGGGCGAACAGCACCATCTCCTTCGCCGCCGGCGTCGGCGTCACCAGCCAGAACTCGCGGAAGTACGGGAACTCCTCACCCGAGGACTCCGCGGTGTCGATCGCGAGACCGCGCGCCGACAGGCCGAAGAGCTGCTTCTCGCCGAGCGCGCGGAGGTACGACGCGCCGAGGAAGACGATCAGCTCGTCGTGGTACTTCGGCGTCCTGATCGGATAGTGGATGCGGAAGCCGGCGAAGCCGACGTCCTGCGGAACCTGGCTCGAAAATTTATTCTTGCCGTAGTCGAACAGGCTCGGCGAGAACTCGACCGGCCGCGCGCCCTTGCCGTCGACCACGTTGATCCGCACCGGACGGTCGTACAACAGGCCGAGGTGGAAGAACTGCACCTGGAAGGCGGAGCCGCGATCGCGCCACAGCGCGCTGTCCGGGCGGAAGCGGATGTCGCGCCACTGGTCGTAGTCGAGCTGCAGCAGCCAGTCGGGGACCTGGCCGCGCGGGTCATCGAAGTTGCCTGCCGCCAGCTGCTGCGCCTTCTTCGCCACGTCGTCGAAGGCGAAGCCGGCCGGCCAGGCCGTTGCTGCGCTGCCCAGGACGAGCAGCACCAGCGCCACGCGCGATCCGCGCGCGAGACGAGCGCACGGCTCGCTGCCCCTGACCTCATCGAGCATGTCCAGCACCGCGCCGATTCTTAACACAGCGGCGCGGAGGTCAACGGCGGCCAGCCGTGGCGGGGCCAGGGCGGCGGGTCGGCGCGGCGCCCCGCAGGACGCCGCGAGCACGCGCTACTCTTCTTCCTCTTCGTCCGCGCCGGTGGCGCCGGTCGCCGCTGCGGGCCCGTCGGCCTTGGTGTCCTTCTTCTTGCCCGCCATGCAGGCCTCGACGCGCTTGGGGCGCGTGTCGAGCTCGGTCGCCACCTGCGCCGCGGTCTTGCCGCTCGCCATGGCTTCCTTGACCTTCTTGCAGGGAACCTTCTTCGCCAGCGCCGCGCTCTCGTTGCCGAGGAGCAGCGCACCGGCGAGGATCGTGACGACCACCCATCTCATCTCGTGTCCTCCCGGCTCTTGCTTATCCCCGGCCACGCCGGCGAACAAACCAGCGCTCGCCCGGCGAGCCCGGGAATGATCCAGAGCGGGCGTGCAGAGCGCGCAGCCGGAGGTGCACTACCTCGCGGTGGACCGGGCGAGCTTCCTCGCTACTTCGGCTTGACGGGTGCCGCGCCACCCGGCGTGTAGAACGGCACGCCGGCTGGCGCGGTCTTCGCCGTGGCACTGTGCAGCGCGATGATCTTCGCGCTGCCGCCCTTCTCGACCTCGTCGATGCGCACGATCGCGTGCATCGGCACGTGCAGGCGGTCGACGCCGTTGAACTCGTTGCGCAGCTCCTGCTCGCCGGGGTCGATGATGACCTCCGACTTGCTCCCCCACACGAGGTCCGCGACCTCGACGAAGCCGAACAGCATCCCCTGCCCGACCTCTCGAGCGTAGAGCTCGAAGATCCGCCCTTCGTTCAGGAATCGGACCCGGTAGAGCTTCTTGCTCGCGACCTTGCCAAGTTTGCTCGCCACGCTGCGGATTGTCGCGCCCGCTGCACTCGCTGACAAGGGGCAGGTGCCCTTGCGACGAGGGGGCCGCGGGCGTAGCGTCATCGAGGAGTCAGTCACGTGCAACCTCGAGCGTCGACCCGATCAAGCGAAACGAAGCGGACGACATCGGTGCTCCTGGCGGCTGTTCTCCTCTCGCTCGGCGTGTCCGAAGGCGGGGCCGAGCCGGCGCGCCGCCCCGATCTGGCGCGCGGCAAGTTCCTGGTCGCGAGCGATCGGCTGGTCGATCCGAACTTCCGCGAGACGGTCATCCTGCTGCTCGAGTATGCCGAGAGCGGCGCGCTCGGTGTCGTCATCAACCGCCCGACGGACGTCAAGCTGACGGCTCTGCTGCCGGAGATCGAGGAGCTGCACGGCCGGGCCGACCTGGTCTTCCTAGGCGGGCCGGTGGCGCGCGACCGGATGATCCTGCTGGTGCGCGCCAGCTCCGCACCCGAGGAATCGGCGCGGGTCCTCGACGGCGTGTTCATCACCTCGAGCCTCGAGGTTCTGCGCGAGATGTCGCGCGCGCCGGGCGAAGAGCGCTTCCGCACCTACGTCGGCTACGCGGGCTGGGGTCCACGGCAGCTCGACGCCGAGATCGCACGCGGCGACTGGAACGTCACCGCGGCCGAGCCGGTGAGCCTGTTCGAGAAGGACCCCGGCGCGGTGTGGCCCGAGCTCAACGAGCGCGCCAGCGGCCGCTGGGTGCGCGCCCCCGCCCCCTTGCCGGAGCAACCTTCGGTGCGCTCCCCCAAGGAGCCTGCCTCGACGACGCCCTCGAGAGCCCAGGGAAGGATAGCGCTCGCGCGGAGCGGAGCGGCTCTTCGACACGGAGCTGCGCGCGACCGAGCGTGAGCAGAAGGCGCGCTCACTCAACGTAACCGAGCGCGCGTAGCTGCCGCTCGCGCTCGGGATCGATCACCGGTGGCGGGGCCGCGTTGATCGGCCGCGGCAGAGCGGCTTAGGCGTCGAGCCGGTTGCGCAGCTCGGGGGCCGCTCCATCGTCGGAAACCGGGGCGGTCTCGTCGGGAACCGCGCGCCCTCCTCGTTGCGCAGCAGGCGCAAGCCCTGCGGCGTGCCGCTGAGCAGCAGATCGGGAAAGCCGTCGGCGTCGTAGTCGGCCCAGGCGATCCGAGTCGCGGACAGGGCCGCGATGCCGGATGCCTCGGATACGTCCTCGAAGGTGCCGTCGCCACGGTTCAGATACAGGCGATTGGGCGAGGCGAAGTTGGCCAGCACGAGATCCAGCCAGCCGTCGCGGTTGACGTCCAGCCAGGCCAGCGAGCGCGAGCGTCCGTTGGGATCGGTGGCGCCCGCGTCGGCAGCTCGGTCGGCGAAGCCGCCCTGGCCGGTGTTCCGATAGAGACGGTTCGCCTTGGTCGCGAGCCCACGCCCGGCGCCGACGGAAACGTAAAGATCGAGATGCCCGTCGTTGTCGTAGTCGGCCCAGCCCGCGCCGTGCTGATCCCCCCGGGGATCCATTCCCGAGGTCGGAAGAATGTCGCGGAAGGTGCCGTCGCCCTGGTTGCGCAGCAGCACGGCGCCGGTGCCGTGGTTGCCGACGTAGATGTCCGGTAGGCCATCGCCGTCCACGTCGCCGACCGCGGCATCGTAGGTCGGAGCGTCACGGGCGATGCCGGCTCGCGTGGTGACGTCGTCGAAACGGAGGCGGGCGATCCGCACGGATTCGTCTGGCGCGGAGGACCCGTCACCCTGGCAAGCGTACAGAGCCGCGGCCGCCACCAGGACCACGGCGACGCGCGACGGGCGGGCAAGGCGGCTCAACGACCACCTCGACGTGCGTTCGACGACCGCTCGCAGGGCTTGCGAGCACGAGGCGGTAGCGACATCACCCAAGTGTAGAGCACCGCCCGGCAGCGCGCGAAGCGTGCGCTCCGCTCGCGCGACGTCGTAGCCTCCGCACCGGGTCAGCGCTCGATGGGCGGCGTCGCCTTGCCGCCACCCGCACGGAACGCCTGGCGCGCGTCGACGCTCGCCTTGACGTCGTAGTAGTCCTCCTCCGAGGCCCACAGGCCGTCGCGGTACTGCAGCACCGTGAAGGTCGGGAAGCCGATCGGCGGCCCGTTCGGGTCCTTCGGGTTCGGGTAGACGTTGTCGATGCAGAACGCGACGCGGTCGCCGTCGATCATCGTCCACTTCGGCGCCGGGAAGTACATGTCGGGCACGCCGGCCATGGTGGTGGTGATCCACTTGCGGATCGACTCGCGGCCCTGGAACGTGCCGTACTGCACCTCGTAGTAGTACGCGTCCTCGTGGAACAGGTCCGCCCACGCGTTCCAGTTCCGATCGAACGCCCCGACCTGCAGGTAGCGCTTGAACGCCGCCTCGACCTCGGCTCTACCCGGCATCGCCATCGTCGTCCCTCCGTCCGTTGTGCGAGCGTGGAAAGGTGCTGTCCTAGGAGCGTGACCCGAGTCACGGACATCCGCGTGCGCAGCGCGCGGCCGAGCGTCAGCGAGCCGGGGGAGGAAGCTTCACGCGGCTCCGCCGCGTGAAGGAGGGGGACAGAGTCCCCCTCTTGAACTAGACCTCGACCGGGGTCGCGAACGCTCCGGCGAGCTGCTTCAGCACGTCGGCCGTGGTGACCGGGCGCAGCGCCTCGCCGTCGGTCGGCGGCTTGCTGCCGCGCACGCTCTTCATCGACAGGTCGACGTCGCGCGCCTCGGCCCGCAGCGCGGCCGCGGTGCACTTCTCGCGCGGACGGTGCTTGAACGCGTCGAGACGGAAGATGCGCAGCGCGTTCTCGTGCGTGATCTTGTTGATCTCGTCGTCGGGCACGCCGCCGAGGCTCTCCATCAGGATCTCGGGCGCGCGTGGCCACGTGGTGTCCGAGTGCGGGTAGTCGCACTCCCAGGTGATCGAGTCGATGCCCACCGCGTGCCGGTTCTTGATGCCGACGGCGTCGTCGATGAAGCAGGTGATCATGTGCTCGCGCCAGACCTCGCTCGGCTTGCGGCCGCCGAAGTCCTGGTGCGTCCAGTAGTGGTGGTGCGCGTGCACGTAGTCGGCGCGCTCGAGGAAGTACGGGATCCAGCCGATGCCGCCCTCGGACAGCGCGACGCGCAGCTTCGGGTAGGTCTTCAGCACGCGCGACCACAGGATGTCGGCCGCGAAATCGACGATCTTCATCGGCGTCGTGGTGATCATGACGTCGACCGGAGCGTCCATCGAGTTGAACTGCATGCCGGCGCCCGAGCCGATGTGCACCGCGAGCACGGTGCCCTCGTCGCACAGCGCCTTCCACAGCGGATCCCAGTGGTCCGAGTGGAAGCTCGGGAAGTTCAGCTTCTCCGGGCTCTCGGTGAAGCTCAGCACGTGGCAGCCCTTCTTCGCCACGCGCCGCACCTCGTCCGCCATCAGCTGCGGATCCCACATCATCGGCAGCGCGAGCGGGATGAAGCGTCCCGGGTAGCTGCCGCACCACTCATCGATGTGCCAGTCGTTGTAGGCGCGGATCATGACGGCGGCGACGTTCTTGTCGGCCATCTCGGCGAACTTCATGCCGGTGAAGGTCGGGAACGACGGGAAGCACATCGACGCCAGCACGCCGTTGGCGTTCATGTCGCGGATGCGCTCGTGGATGTCGAAGCAGCCGGGGCGGAGCTGGTCGTAGGAGGTCGGCTCCATGCCGTACTCCTCGGGCGGGCGGCCGACGACGGCGTTCAGCGCGAGGTTCGGGATCTGCTGCCCGTTGAAGTACCAGACGTCGCTGCCGTCCTTCTTGCGCACGACCTTCGGGGCGAGCGCCTTGTACTGCTGCGGCAGGTGTTGCTCGAACATGCCCGGTGGCTCGACGACGTGGTCGTCGACGCTGACGAGGATCAGATCATCGGCTCGCATGAGGCCTTCCTCCTGATGACGGTACTGTACCCGGATCGGCGACGGTCGCCTAGCGGGCGACGTTCTCGTTTGCAGCGCGACCCTGCGCAACGTGGGCGGCGGGCGCCGGGATGTCGTAGAGGCGGCTCCAGTTGTCCCACAGGATCTTGCGCTGCGACGCCGCGGACAGCGGCAGGGTCAGGAAGCTCTCGACCGCGCGCGGATACTTCGAGTCGGCGTGCGGGTAGTCGGTCGAGAACACCAGGTTGTCGTCGCCGAAGTGCTCGACGTACTGCTTGACCAGCTCCTCGTCGGCCTCGACCGACAGGAAGCAGTTGCGCAGGAAGTACTCCGACGGCTTCATCGTCAGGTCCGGCGCCTCCATCTTGCCGAGCCACTCGTAGTGCTCGTCGAGACGGTAGAATAGCCACGGCGCCCAGGCGCAGTTGCCCTCGAGCAGCGCCACGCGCAGCTTCGGGAAGCGCTCGAGCACGCCGCCCGCCGTCAAGCTGACGGCGACCGCCATGATGCCGAGCGGCTGGCTGAAGGTGTGCCACATCATCAGCTTGTCGAAGATCTCGAGCGAGAAGTCGGGCTTGAGATAGTTCTGGCCGCCGCCGTGGAATGCGACCGGGATGCCGAGCCGCTCGCACTCCGCCCAGAGCGGATCGTAGACCGGATGGTGCCACTGGCGCCGGCCGACGACGCCGGGCGACAGGAAGATCGCCTTGAAGCCGAGCTCGGTCACCGCGCGCCGGGTCTCGGCGACCGCGGCGGCGACGTCGTGCGGCGCGACCATCGCAGCTCCGTAGAAGCGGCCGGGCTGGGCGCTGCAGAAGTCGTGCAGCCAGTCGTTGTAGCCACGCGCGATCGCGGCGGCGAGCGGCGGCTCGAGTCCGTCCGGGCCCATGACCTCGGGCAGGTCGAGGCCGAGGACGAACAGGCCGCGCGTCGGAAACATGACCGCCAGGTCGAGCCCCTCGGCGTCCATCGCCTGGGCCTGCGTCGCCGGGTTCCAGCCTTGCCCCTCGGCCTGCGCGTAGACGTTCTGGTGCTCGGGCTTCCAGGCGGTCCGGTCGGCCTGCGGGCGCACCGTACCGAGCTTCAGGATGACGTGCGATTTCACCTTGACGCGCATGTCGCGCTGCATCTCGCTGAGCCCGACCGGCGCTGCGTGACGCCAGACCGGGTCGATGTAGCGCTGCCAGAGGTCGGCAGGCTCGAAGATGTGCATGTCGCTGTCGGCGACCAATAGACCGTTCTTCGTCACCAATCCCCTCCCTGGAAAAGACAGCTGGTCAAGCGCTCGCCCAACGTGCATAGCAGGACTCGCGCGCCAGATTCCATCGCGTTTTGCGTGTTGACAACCTTCTCGAGCCCGCCGTACCCTGACTCTTTTTTCGCCATGGGAGCCCCGATGACCGACCCGAAGCGTCCGACCTTACGCCACCTCCGAGCCCTCTGCCTGCTCCTTGGGCTCGCCGCGACGGGCGCTGTCACCGGCTGTGGCAACTCGAGCTCGGGCAGCAGCAACCCGCCGCCCGGCGACCCCACGGTGCCCGCCGCCTACACCGGGCGCGGCAGCGTGCAGCAGCTCTACGTCGTCGACGCCGAGCCCGGGCAGGAGCTTTCGCTGGTCGACGCGACCGCGACCTTGCTCGCGACCGGCACGGCGGATGCGCAGGGCACGTACATCTTCCGCGACGTTCCGGCGGGTGCCGGCTACACGGTGCGATCGCCCGCCGGCGCCGACACCGCCGCGAGCGAGCCGGTCACCGTGACCGATCCGGACGAGGTCCCGGAGCACGCCTTCTACGCGAGCCAGACCGTCGCTGCGGGCTACCAGTACATCGAGACCCGCGACGGCACCCTGCTGGCGATCAACGTGACCCTGCCCGGCCCCGCCGAAGCCGGCCCCTACCCGACGGTGGTCGAGTACTCGGGCTACTCGCCGGCCGACCCGGACAGCTCGCAGCCGAGCTCCGCGCTCACCATCGCGCTCGGCTACGCGGTGGTCGGCGTCAACATGCGCGGCACCGGCTGCTCGGGCGGCGCCTTCCAGTTCTTCGAGACCCTGCAGTCGACCGATGGCTACGACGCGGTCGAGATCGTCGCCGCGCAGCCGTGGGTGCTGAACAACCAGGTCGGCCTCGTCGGCCTGTCGTACCCCGGCATCAGCCAGCTCTTCGTTGCCCAGCTGCAGCCGCCGTCGCTGGCCGCGATCGCGCCGCTGTCGGTGATCGCCGACACCGGGCGCGGCGTGCTCTATCCGGGCGGGATCCTGAACAACGGCTTCGCGACCGACTGGGCCGCCGAGCGCCAGCGCGAGGCGCAGCCCGGTGGGCAGGGCTGGTCGCAGCGGCGCATCGACGCCGGCGATCAGACCTGCATCGACAACCAGCGCCTGCGCGCGCAGTCGCCCGACATCATCCAGACGATCGAGGAGAACAGCTTCTACCGCGCCGAGATCGCCGACCCGGTCACGCCGGCGACCTTCGTGCAGCGCATCCAGGTGCCGGTGTTCCTCGCCGGCGCGTGGCAGGACGAGCAGACCGGTCCCTATTTCGCGACCATGCTCGACCGCTTCACCGGCACGGACAACGTGCGCTTCACCATGACCAACGGCGCCCACACCGAGCCCTTCACGCCGGCGATCTTCACGCGCTGGATGGAGTTCCTCGATCTCTACGTCGGGCGCCGCGTGCCGCGCCGCTCGGCGATCGTGCCGGTCATCGTCGGCGTGCTGAACGACGCGCTGTGGCGAACCGACGCCGAGCTGACGCTCGAGCCCGAGCGTTTCACCGACGTGACCAGCTACGAGGAGGCGCTCGCGCGCTACGAGAGCGAGCCCGCGGTGCGCGTGCTGTTCGACAACGGCGCCGGCAGCGCTCCCGGTGCCCCGGTGCCGACCTTCGAGGCGACCTTCGACGCCTGGCCGGTCCCCGGCCTCGTCGCGACCGCGTGGTACTTCGACGCGAACGGCCTGCTCTCGTCCGAGCCGGCAACCGAGGAAGGCGCCGATTCCTTCGTCTACGATCCGTCCACCGCGCAGGTGACGTCGCTGCACGGTGCGAGCGACGAGGTGTGGCGCGCCAACCCGGCCTGGGACTGGCGGCCGCTCAACCCGGGCAACGCCGTCGCGTACGCGACCGAGCCGCTTCCTGCGGACGCCGTCATGGTCGGCTCGGGCAGCGTCGACCTCTGGCTCGGCTCGACCGCCGCCGACACCGACCTGCAGGTGACGCTGAGCGAGATCCGACCCGACGGCCAGGAGATCTACGTGCAGAACGGCTGGCTACGCGCCAGCCACCGCGCGATCGACGAGGTAGCGTCGACCGAACTGCGTCCGGTGCAGACGCACCTCGAGCAGGACGCGGCACCGCTGCCGGCGGGCGAGCTGGTGCTGGCACGGGTCGAGCTGTTCCCCTTCGCGCACGCGTTCCGGGCCGGATCGCGCGTCCGTCTCGCGGTGGCCGCACCGGGCGGCGACCGCGTGCTGTGGAAGTTCCGCGCCCTCGAGACCGCGGGCGTGGTCAACACCGTCGGGCGCGGCGGCGCGGTCGCGTCGCGCGTCGTCTTGCCAGTCGTTCCTGGAATCGACATCCCGACCGAGCTGCCGGCCTGCCCGGCGCTGCGCGCGCAGCCCTGCCGGGACTACGAGGAGCTGGTCAACACGCCGGGTTGAGCGGTCGGGGGTCGGTCGTACAAACCGCCCCCCGACCACCGGCGCTGCTCACCGCGGCACGAAGAGTTCTTGCGTGCCCTCGGGGCCGAGGCGGCGCGCGATGCCCTTCGGCCGGCGCTTCTTCAGGCGTGACGCCTCGCGCTGGCGGCGCTCGGCGCGCTCGATCAGGAGCTGCTGCGAGCCTTCCTCGACGCCCGGCTTGCGGCGCTGCGTGTAGGTCCCGTCGGTCGCCATCTCCCACGCGTTGCGCTGGTCGCCCAGGTGCAGGTCGAGGATCGCGCGGAGTTCCTTCTGCAGGCGCGGGTCTTCGACCGGCGTCAGCACCTCGACGCGGCTCTCGAGGTTGCGCTTCATGCCGTCGGCCGAGCCGATGTAGTACTCGGGCGTGCCGCCGTTCTTGAAGTGATAGATGCGCGAGTGCTCGAGGAAGCGTCCGACGATGCTCAGCACGCGCACATTCTCGGAGACGCCGGGAAGACCCGGCCGCAGCTCGCAGGTGTCGCGCACGATCAGGTCGATCTTCACGCCCGCCTGCGCCGCGCGGTACAGCGCGCGGATGACGTCGACGTCGTCGAGCGCGTTCATCTTGAACTGGATCAGGCCCTGCTGGCCCGCAGCCTGCTGCGCGATCTCGCGCTGGATGCGCTCGATCAGTCCTTGCTTGACGCCGGTCGGCGCGACCAGCAGCTTCTTGTAGCTGCGCCTCGGCTTGTAGCCGGTCGTCAAGTAGTTGAACAGCTCGGTGAGGTCCTGGCCGATCTCGTCGTTGCTGGTGAACAGTCCGAGGTCCGAATAGTTGCGCGCCGTGCCGGCGTGGTAGTTGCCGGTGCCGATGTGGCTGTAGCGCCTGAGCCCGGTGTAGTCCTGGCGCACCACCAGGATCACCTTGCTGTGCGTCTTCAGGCCGACCACGCCGTAGGTGACGTGGATGCCGACCTCTTCCATGCGGTTCGCCCACTGGATGTTGGCGCCCTCGTCGAAGCGCGCCTTGAGCTCGACCACCACCGCGACCTGCTTGCCGTTGGTCGCAGCGTTGATCAGATGCTCGATCACCTGCGAGTCGGCCGACGTGCGGTAGAGCACCATCTTGATCGCGCGCACCTTCGGGTCCTCGCTGGCCTCGGCGAGGAAGCGCTCGACCGACGAGGAGAACGACTCGTACGGGTGCTGCAGCAGGATCGAGCCGGCGTCGCGGATGACGTGGAACAGGTTGCGCCCACGCGTGAGCTCCGGGTTGTCGATCGGATGGTGCTTCGGGTCGCGCAGTGCGGGAACGTCGAGCGACGCGAGCTCCATCAGGCTGGCGAGGCCGAGCCGTCCCGACACCTCGACGACGTCGCCCTCCTCCTGCAGCCCGAGCTCCGACGCGAGCATGCCGCGGTGCATGGGCGACATGCCCTTGCCGATCTCGAGGCGGACGATCGGCGCGAACTTCCGGTCGCGCAGCTCGTTCTCGATCATGTCGACCAGGTCGTCGGCGTCCTCCTCGTCGCGCTCGGTGTTCGCATTGCGCGTGACGCGGAAGAGCTCGCTGGTCTCGATCTCCATGCCCGGGAACAGCAGGTCGAGGTTGTCCGACATGACGTCCTCGAGCGGCACGAAGACGTTGCGGTCGCCGACGCGCAGCAGGCGCGGGATGCCGGCGCCGACCGGAACCTTCACGCGCGCCAGCGAGATCTGCGGATCCTTCGGGTAGCGCACCGTCGTGAGCAGGTTGAGCGACAGGTTCGAGACGAAGGGGAACGGGTGCGCGGGATCCATCGCCTGCGGCGTGACCAGCGGATAGACGTTCTTGACGTAGTACTCGCGCAGCAGCTCGCGGTCCTTCTGATCGAGGTGCTGGATCGCGGTCAGTTTGATGTCGTGCTTGTCCAGCCGGTGCACGAGGTCGGTGAACAGCTCCTGGCGGCGCTGGTCGAGGGCCGCAACCACCCGGTAGCAGTCGACGATCTGCTGCTGCGGCGTACGGCCGTCGACGGTCGGCTCGCGCACCCGGGCTGCGACCTGCTGCTTCAGGCCGCCGATGCGCTTCATGAAGAACTCGTCGAGGTTCGAGCTGACGATGGCGAGGAACTTGACGCGCTCGAGCAGCGGCACGCGCTTGTCCTCGGCCTCGTGCAGCACGCGCCAGTTGAACTCGAGCCAGGTGAGCTCGCGGTTCAGGAAGAACTCGGGCGAGCTGAAGTCGGGAGCGGGCTGGCTCTTCTCCTTGCCCCGGCTCGGGGCCGGCACGGCCGCCTTCTTGTGGCTCGTCTTGCGCACGTTCCGGCGGGTACCGGACGTGGCGCGGGCCGACTTCGCGCGCACCGGCGCGGGAGCCTTGCCCTTGCCTTCGCCGCCGCTCGTCGCGAGCGCAGCGGCGGCCGACCGGGCGCCATCCGCCTCTTCAACCATCTTCACGTCCCCGAAATCCCTGCCGAAGTCGGGCTAGCACACGGCTCCGGTCTGACACAGCGGCATTCCAGCAGCCGAGGTTTAGCGAACGCGGCGCCTGGTGCGTTCGGACGAGCATCCGGCACCGCCATCAGGTGCTGACGCGATCGCGCCCGGCGGCCTTGGCGCGGTAGAGCGCCTCGTCCGCGACGCGCGTCAAGCGCTCCGGCGTGGTCGCGTCCTCGGGCATCGCAGCGGCGCCGATGCTGATCGTCGGCCGCAGCAGGACCTCGCCAAAGGCGAACTTCTGCGCCGCCAGCGCCGCGCGCACGCGCTCGCCCTGCGCGACGCCGGCCTTGCGGTCGTGGTCGGGGAAGGCCGCCATGTACTCGTCGCCGCCGAAGCGGGCGACCAGGCCGGCGCTGCCGACCAGCTCGCCCAGCATGTGACCGACGCCCGCGATGGTCAGCGCGCCGGCCTGGTGGCCGTGCGTGTCGTTGATCTTCTTCAACCCGTCGAGGTCCATCATCAGCAGCGCGAGCGATCGCCGGGCGCGCGTGCAGGTGTCGAACAGGGCGTGGAAGCGCTCGCGGAACACGCGCAGCACCACCAGCCCGGTGAGCTCGTCGATGTTCATCAAGCGGTCCACCTCGTGGTGGAACTCGCTCTCGACCTCGTCGTGGAAGCTGAACTTGAGGATGGTGTCGCCGAGCAGGAGCTTGTCGCCCTCCGCCAGGTCGGCGCTCTCGACGACCTTGCCGTTCACGTGCGTGCCGTTGGTCGAGCCGGCGTCGTGCACCAGCCAGCGGTCGCCGTCGCGGTCGTGCTCGATCTCGCAGTGCCTGCTGCTGATCTTCGGGTCACCGGGAATGACCAGCGTCGAGACCACGTCGCGGCGGCCGAGCACGAAGCGCTTCTCGTTCAGCAGATAGCGCCGCCCGAGCTGCGCGCCGCGCAGGACGATCAGCACCGGCAGCCGCCCGGCCTCGTCCTCGGCCCAGCGCGGCATCTCCGACATCACGGTTCTGTCGTCGTCTTCTTCCTCGACCATCGGCCCCCTACCCGGGCGCGATTCTCTTGTCGCGGCGCCCGGGTGTCAACTCGTCCCGCGCACCGACGACCGCTTTCCCGCGCCAGCGGAGCTTGCCGTCGCCGCGACGACGTGCGAACGCGGCACGTGGCGGAAGCAGCGAGCGAGCTCAAGCGCACCCTGGGCAGGACCGCCATCACCCTGTACGCGGTCGGCGACATCCTCGGGGCCGGCATCTACGCACTGGTCGGCAAGGTGGTCGGCGTCGCCGGCACCTCCGCCTGGCTGTCGTTCGGCGTCGCCGCACTGCTCGCGGTGTTCACCGGCTTCACCTACGCCGAGCTGAGCTCGCGCCACCCGGTCGCGGCCGGAGCGGCCGCCTACAGCCGGCGGGCCTTCCCGCACCCGATCGTGGCCTTCCTGGTCGGCATCTTCGTGCTGGCCAGCGGGATCACCTCGGCGGCCACCGTGTCGCTCGCGTTCGCCGGATACCTGGCGCCGTTCGTGACCGTACCGCCGGTGGCGGGCAGCGTCCTGCTGCTCGGCCTGATGACCTTCATCAGCTACCGCGGTATCCAGGAGTCCTCGAACGTCAACGTGGTGTTGACGATCGCGGAGAGCTCCGGGCTGCTGCTCGTGCTAGTGGCGGGCTTCTACTACGCGAGCGGCCTGCCGGCCGAGGTGCAGCTCGAGCGGGTCGCGCCGGGCGCGGGGCTGGGCCAGATCCTGAGCGGCGCCACGCTGGCCTTCTACGCCTACATCGGCTTCGAGGACACGGCGAACGTCGCCGAGGAAGTCCAGGACGCGCGCCGCGTCCTGCCGCGCGCGATCCTCACCGCGATCGGCGTGTCGTGCCTGGTCTACGTCGGCGTCACCGTCGCCGCACTGCTGACCTTGCCGGTCGAGCAGCTCGCGACCTCGCAGGCGCCGCTGCTCGACGTGCTGCGCGCGGCCGGCATCGAGCTACCGGGCGGCGCGTTCTCGATCGTTGCCCTGCTCGCTATCTGCAACACCGGGCTCCTGAACCTCATCATGGCGTCGCGCTTGAGCTACGGCATGGCGCGCGAGGGGCTGCTGCCCGCGGTGCTCGCCAGGGTCCACCCGGTACGCGCGACGCCCTGGGTCGCGGTACTGCTGGCATACGCGCTCGCCGTCGCCCTGGCGGTCTCGGGCGGTGTCCAGATCCTCGCGCAAACGACCAGCCTGCTCCTGCTGTGCGTGTTCTCGGTGCTGCACGTCGGGCTGCTGCGTCTCAAACGCAGCGAGCCGGTCACCGACGACGAGATCTTCGTCACCCGGGCCTGGACCCCGGTGGTCGGCCTCGTCCTGTGCGTGACGCTGGCACTGCAGTTCCCGCTCGCGGCGTACGGCCGGGCGCTCGCCGTGCTGGTCCTCGGCGGCGTGCTGTACCTCGCGCTGGGTACCCGCACCGGTGGGGCTGACGCGGCGCCACGCGAGGGGTAGAGTGAACCGATCCGCCGTCGGTCGAACCACGAGCGAGAAAGGAATCCGTCATGAGTGCTGCCCCGCAGAGCCTCGCGCTGGCGAGCGCAACCATCGAGGCCATCCCCGGTCTGGTCGAGTCCTTGCGCGCGACCTTCGAGTCGGGCCGCACGCGCCCGCTCGAGTGGCGGCGCGAGCAGCTCGGGCGCCTGAAGAGCCTGCTCGAGGAGAACGCCGAGCGCCTGACGACCGCACTGCAGCACGACCTCGGCAAACCCGACATCGAGGCCTGGGCAACCGACATCTCGATCGTGATCGGCGAGTGCAAGCTGGCACTCGCGAACCTGAACCGCTGGACGCAGCCCGAGTCGGTCTCGGTGCCGCTCAACCAGAAGCCGGGCGCGGCGCGTATCCTGCGCGAGCCGCTCGGCGTGGTGCTGATCATCGCGCCCTGGAACTACCCGGTGCAGCTCCTGCTGAGCCCGCTGGTGGGCGCGATCGCGGCCGGCAACTGCGCCGTCCTGAAGCCGTCCGAGGTGACCCCGAACGTCTCGACCCTGCTCGCCGAGCTGGTCGCCAAGTACCTCGACGGCGACGCCATCGCGCTGGTCGAAGGAGCGGTCGACGAGACCACGGCGCTGCTCGAGCAGCGCTTCGATCACATCTTCTACACCGGCAACGGCACCGTCGGCCGGATCGTCATGCAGGCCGCAGTCAAGCATCTGACGCCGGTCACGCTCGAGCTCGGCGGCAAGAGCCCCTGCATCGTCGCCGCCGACGCGAACCTCGACGTGACCGCGCGGCGCCTCGCCTGGGGCAAGTGGCTGAACGCCGGCCAGACCTGCATCGCACCCGACTACGTGCTGGTCGATGCGTCCATCGAGCAGGAGCTGATCGACCGCCTGGTCAGGACCGTGCACGAGTTCTACGGCGACGATCCACGCGCCACCAAGGACTACGGCCGCATCGTGAGCCAGCGCCACCTGCGCCGCCTGGTGTCGCTGATCGACGGCGCCGACGTGGTGATCGGCGGCCAGTTCGACGACGCCGAGCGCTATCTCGCACCGACCATCCTGCGCAACGTGCGGCCCGACGCGAAGGTCATGACCGAGGAGATCTTCGGCCCGATCCTGCCAATCGTCGCCGTGCCCGACGTCGACGCGGCGATCCGCTTCGTGAACGGACGCGACAAGCCGCTCGCGCTGTACGTCTTCACCGGCAGCGACGAGACCGCCGAGCGCGTGCTCGCCGAGACCAGCTCGGGCGGCGCCTGCGTCAACGCGACCATCTGGCACGTCGCGAACCCGCATCTGCCGTTCGGCGGCGTCGGTCCGAGCGGCATGGGCAGCTATCACGGCCGCGGCTCGTTCGAGACCTTCAGCCACCGCCGTGCGGTGGTCAGCAAGACCACGCGGGTCGATCCCAAGCTGGTCTATCCGCCGTACGGCAAGCTCAAGAAGGCGATCGTCAAGCGCTTCGCCTGACGATCGCCCGCCGTCCAGAGAGCCGATCCCCGGTCTCGCCGGGGTGCAGGTCGGCCGCTGCACCGCCGCGAGGTCCCGCGCGTGCACGACGCATCCCGGACGACTCATGCCTGCTCCTCGCTGCTCGCGTATTCCGATGACGTCAGTCGGTGAAGCAGGTGACCACGGCGAGTTCGTCACCACCCTTCATGCGCTGAGACTTGGCGAAGAAGTCGCCGTCGACCGTGCGCTCGCGCTTCGAGCGCCCCTTCTCCCGGTAGCGCGACAGCTGGTCGGGGCCGCCGTTGTAGGCGGTGTAAGCCGCGCGGGCCAGAGCGTCGACGCCGCCGCCATTCTTGTGCTCGCCGCGCGCGACCGCGTAGTCGGTCCAGTAGCGGCTCAGGATCTCGCCCCCGGCGCGGGCGTTGTAGGCGATGTCACGCTTGAGGGCGTTGACCTCGTAGAAGCCGCGCCACACGCTCACGTTGACCTGCATGATGCCGACCGCGCCGGCGCTCGAGGTGAGCGTGGCGAGCTTGCCCTTGCGCTTGACGAACTGGCGCCAGCAGCTCTCCTTCCACGCCGTGGCCGGGACCAGCGCGCGGAAGATCTTCTCGTGCGCCGGGTCGATCTCGTACCGCGACAGGGGCCAGGTGGTCACCGTCTCGAGGAACTGGTGCGCGAGCGGCGCGTACTCGGTCACGTCGGCACGCGTCGGCGCCCACGCGTTCAGGCGCTTGACCAGCTCCTTGTCGGGCTCGTCCGCGGCCCAGGCCGTACTGCCGAACCAGAGCCAGCTCATCGGCGCGCCGTCGGGCTCCGCCTCTGGCCGGCGCGACCAGACGGGCCAGGCGGCGCAGCTCGTCGACCGGCCCCTGCAGGTCGATGCGCGTTTCGAGCCGCTGGTGCACGTACTGCTTCACCCAGCCCCACAGCGTACCGGCGGCGAGCGGCTCGCTGCCGTCAGCGTCGAGGATCTTCGAGTCGACGACGGAGAAGCGCACGATCGGCGCGCCCGGGTCGATGGTCGGCTCCTCGACCAGCTCGACAAGCCCGCTCCACGACAGCGGCAGCAGGCAGCGGCCGCCGGCGGCGAAGCCGAGGCGCGCCTCGCCCGCGCTGCGCACCAGGAGCCGTCCGACCTCCGCGGTCACCTCGGGATCGAAGAGCACCAGTGAGTTGCAGCCCGAGCCGTCGTCGAAGACGCGCGCGATCGCGCCCGGATCGCCGAAGGCGCTGCGCGTCAGCTCGTTGGTGAGGAAGCGCTCGTCGACGGTGATCGGGAAGCCGACCTCGCGCGCATCCGCGCCGCGCGCGAGCAACGTCGCGAGCACCACCAGCGGCACGAGCAGGCGGTGCGTTCTCCGCACGCACCGTTTCAACATGCTGATTCGCATGGTATCGCTCGCAGACGGGTGCGCACACCATTCCCTTTGCGCCCGAGACGGAGAGGAACGTATGGCTCCACGCGGATCGAGCAAGAGCAAGAAAGTGTCGAGCAAAAAGTCACCGGGCAAGGCTCCGGCGGCGCGGACCGGCGCCAAGGCCGCGAAGCCGGCGACCAAGCCGATCGCCAAGGGTACGGCGAAGGCCACCCCGAAGGCGGAGATGAAGGCCGCGGCCGCACCGAAGAAGAAGGCCGCCGCCAAGCCGACCAAGGCCGCGAAGGGCACGGCGAAGAAGCCGCGCGCGGCCGCGCCCAAGCAGACCTCGATGTTCGGCGCCGTGGTGCAGAAGGCCCTGCCGCTCATCCCCGGCGTCGGTCGGTGGATAGGGAGGACGGTCGGCTAGCATCCGCTTCGAGCACCGTCAGGGCTCGAGCAGCGTCGCCCGCCAGCCACGCGGGGTACGGCGGAACAGCTCGCGATGGTGCAGGCGATCGTCACGGTGGGTCCAGAACTCGATCGCGTCCGGCACGATGCGGAAGCCCCGCCATTCGGCCGGACGCGGAATCGCCTGCCCCGCGTAGCGCCGGGCGAGCTCGTTGCGGCGCGTCGTGAGCAGCGCGCGGCGCGCGAGCTCATCGCTCTGGTGCGAGGTCGCTCCGGAGAGCTGGCTGCCGCGCGGCCGCGTCACCCAGTAGGCGTCCGCGTCGGCATCGCCGAGCTCGACCACGCGCCCTTCGATCCGCACCTGCCGTCCCATCGTGTTCCAGTGGAAGGTGGCAGCGGCATGCGCGTTGCCGCGCAGCTCGCGGCCCTTGCGGCTGCGCGCATCGGTGAAGAACACGAAGCCGCGCGCGTCCGCCTGCTTCAGCAGCACGAAGCGCAGCGAGGGCACGCCATCGCTGGTCGCGGTGGCGAGCGCCATCGCGTCGTGCAGCGGGGCACCGCTGCGCTGCGCAGCGCGCAGCCAGCGCCGGAAGCGGGCGATCGGGTCGGGCGTGGCGTCACCTCGCGTCACCGCGACGAGCCTACCCGCCGACCTCCTCGAGCGCGAGGGCGCGATCGATGAACGGGGCCTGGTCCGGGTGCAGGCGGGCGCGCGCCTGGTCCGCCGGCAGAAACTCCGCGTGGTCGATCTCCCAGTCGCCGGGCTCGAGCACGGTCGCTGCCGGCGGCGCCAGCGGCTCGGCCAGGAACCCGATCACCCGCTTGGGGGTCTTGGCGTACGCGATCTCGCCGAGCGGCGCGAGGATGCGGCACTCGATCCCCGCCTCCTCCCTGGTCTCGCGCAGTGCCGTCTGCTCCGGGGTCTCGTCCGGCTCGAGCAGCCCCTTCGGGATCGAGTACGGCGCACGGCGGTTGTAGTTGCCGCTCGGATGCACGATGAGATAGCGCCACTGCCCCGCGAAGCGGGCTCGGACCAGGCATCCTGCAGCGACCTTGACCGGCATGCGACCCTCCGTGCGACAGCGGCCCTCGTGATCTCTCGCAGACTGACGTCCTGCCGCAAGATCGACCTGGCTTCCGCTCGCATGCCGCCGGGCGGCGCGAATGCCATAGAGGGCGTGCCCGCTAAACCGAACGCGATCCTGCAGCGACGACGCATCGCCGCCGATGAGACCCTGGAGATCCGCGAGAGACGGGGGACGAGATGAGAGAACTTCCTTTGACGCTCCGAAGCGACCTGCGCCGCGCCGGCGGCCGCGTGCTTCTGCTGTCGTTCGTCTGCGGGCTCGCGGCATTGACCGACGGCTGCAGCAAGAGAACGCAGGAGACCATCAACCAGCGTGAGTACGCGCAGTACCGCGGCCACGGCTCGGCCACCGTCGAGGGACAGGTGACGCTGACCTTGCCGTCCGGCACCGAGCTGGTGGGCTCCGCCTGTCAGGTTCGCCTCACGCCGATCACCTCGGACTCCACCCGCTACATCCAGGAGAACGTGATGAGGGGTGGCACCAAGCCCTGGAAGGGCGACGCCGACTCCGTGTGGTGGCTGGCGCAGGCGGATCAGGAGGGTCGCTTCAAGTTCCTCGAGGTCCCGGCGGGTAGCTACTACGTCACCTGTCCGGTCGCGTGGCGCGACCCGACGTCGGGCGAGGCGCGCTCACGCATCCTGTGGGCCGAGGCGACGGCGGCGCCGGACGAGACCACGACCGTCTCCGTATCGCGCTGACCGGCACGCCCGGCACACGACGAGCGAAGAGAGAGAATGGAGCTCCGACACTTCGATCTGTGCGTCGTCGGCAGCGGCCCGGCGGGACAGAAGAGCGCGATCCAGGCGGCGAAGCTCGGCAAGTCGGTCTGCGTCGTCGAGCAGATGGAGTCCGTCGGCGGCGTCGCGATCAACACCGGCACCATCCCGTCCAAGGCGCTGCGCGAGGCCGTGCTCAACCTGCTCGGCTCACGCAAGCACGCCGACGACGTGCGCTCGACGCTCGACCGCACGCGCGAGCTCGCGCTGCTGATCGAGTACTGCCAGCGGGTGATCCACGCCGAGATCGAGGTGGTGCGGCGCCAGCTGCGCGACAACGGCATCGAGCTGCTGCACGGCACGGCGGCGTTCGCCTCGCCACGGACCATGACGATCGAGGGCCGCCACTCGACCGAGACCATCGCGGCCGATTTCGTGCTGCTCGCGCCCGGAACCGCCCCGGCCCGACCGGCCAACGTGCCGTTCGACGGCGAGAAGATCGTCACCACCGACGAGCTGCTGCAGCTGCCCATCCTGCCAGGCTCGCTGATCGTGGTCGGCGGCGGCGTGATCGGCACCGAGTACGCGTCGATGATGTCGGCTCTCGGCGTGAAGGTGACCTTGATCGAGACCCGCGATCGCCTGCTCGACTTCGCCGACCGCGAGATCGTCGAGGCGCTGCAGTACCACGTGCGCCAGGCGGGCATGACGCTCCGCCTCGGCGAGAAGGTGGTCGACATCCGGCACGCCGCGGCACCCGCGGGCGGGCACGACTGCGTCGCGGCGACGCTCGCCAGCGGCAAGAAGCTGCACGCCGATTGCCTGCTGTACTCCGGCGGCCGCCAGGGAGCGACCGACGCGCTGCGGCTCGCGGCCGCGGGACTCGAGGCCGACACCCGCGGCCGCATCAAGGTCGACGAGCACTTCCGGACCGCGGTGCCGCACATCTACGCCTGCGGCGACGTGATCGGCTTTCCGGCGCTGGCGTCCGCGTCGATGGAGCAGGGCCGGCTCGCCGCCTGCCACATGTTTTGCGTGCCGACCGTCCTCCAGGAGGAGATGCTGCCGTACGGCATCTACGCCATCCCCGAGATCTCGATGGTGGGCTCGACCGAGGAGAGCCTGACCCAGCGTGCCGTGCCGTACGAGAGCGGCATCGCGCACTACCGCGACACCGCGCGCGGGCAGCTGCTCGGCGACGAGAGCGGCATGCTGAAGCTGCTCATCCACCAGGAGACCGAGGCCATCCTCGGGGTGCACATCATCGGCACCAGCGCGACCGAACTCGTCCATATCGGTCAGGCCGTGATGGGCCTGAAGGGGACGGCCGAGTACTTCATCGAGACGGTGTTCAACTACCCGACCCTCGCCGAGTGCTACAAGGTCGCGGCCTTCAACGGTCGCAACAAAATCCACTGCGTCTGAGCGCACCGGGCCTTCCACCCCGCCGTTCGGCACCGGCCGTCTCGCCAGTTGAGCCGGCAGCGAGAACGATCTCGCGCGCTGCCGCGTTCCGTTACATACTCGGGCAATCCACTGCGGCCCTGGCCGCCGCGCGCCGGAGGGAACCATGCGTACACTCGAGTCGACCTTTCTCGCTGCCTGCTTCGTCCTGATCGCCACCACCGCCGCGCTCGGCGCACCCGACCGGTGCCTGAGCGGCGCGTCGGCGACCCTGGACCGGGCCCAGATCCAGTCCGTGCGCGAGGCGGTCGAGAGCGCGTGCCCGTGCGCCACGGCCAGCAGCCGTGGCGCGTACACGCGCTGCGCGCGCACCGCCGTCAAGGCGGCGATCGACGGCAACGCGCTGCGCGCACAGTGCCGTGCGACGGTGAACGGCATCGACAACAAGGCGACCTGCGGGCTGCCGGCGGCGCCGGCGCGGGTGCCGTGCCTCAAGCAGGGCAGCGGAGTGGAGCCCAAGCTGAGCTGCGCGATCAAGCAGGAGTCGGCCTGCGTCGACAGCCCGAGCGGCAGCGTCCTGCGCGTCGGCTGCGGCGGCTACGCCCACTGCATCGACGCGGGCGACGGCAACGGCGACGGCGCGATCGGGCTCGGCGACGAGCTGCGCTGCGCGGTGCGCAACGTCACGCTCGACATCCCGAGTGCTGCGGCCCCGCCCAACACGCCCGGCACCGCGGGCGTGACCGTGACCAACCCGAACCTGATCACGCAGTTCGGCAGCGCCGGCTTCGACCTCAACAACGCGCGCTACACGCGCCTGTACGCCAACCGGCCCGGGATCACCCCGGACGCGATCCTGGTCCTGGTGCCCGGCTTCGAAGGCGGCTCCGGCGGCTTCAAGATCCTGGGCGAGAACCTGATCGTGCGCATGGCACGCGAGCAGAACCTGGTGGTCGAGGTGTGGGCCTTCGACCGGCGCTCGAACCAGCTCGAGGACCGCGCCGGCATCCTGCTCGCCGAGCAGCTCGGCGACCCGCAGGTCGCGCTCGACTGGTTCTTCGGCGGCGAGATCGGCCTGCCGCTGCACCCCGCGCTCGCCGCGGGCCTGAACCGGCGCGCGCTCTTCCACGCCACGCAGGCGGACGTCGCCTTCCTCGCCAGCTGGACGAACCTGGTGTTCTCGCGCGACATCGACGCGGTCGTCGAGGCGGCCGACGCCGCCGTCAAGAACCACAACGTGTTCCTCGGTGGACACTCGGCCGGCACCGGCTTCGCGGCACGCTACGCCGCGACCGACTTCAACCTGACCGGCGTGGGTCCGGCCGACCCGGGCCATGCCAAGCTGCGCGGCCTCGTCCTGCTCGAGGGCGGCGGCGGCAGCACGGCAGGAACGCCGCCGACCAGCGACACCCTGGACCGCATCGAGGCGCGCTTCGACGGCGGCCTGTTCGCTGCGGTGCGCGACAACGCGCCACGCTGCGTCGACGGCGCCACCGCGTGCACCGTCGCGACCGAGGCGGTGGACTGCGCCGGGCTGGTGCCGCCGGTGTGCACCAATCCGCAGACCTCGTACTCGACCGCCGGCGGGCTGCTGAACCCGCGCATCCTGGCCTCGAGCGAGCCTTCGGCGATCCAGGGGCGCAGCGATCCCGACGGCGGCCAGATCATCATCCAGGTCGACCAGGTCGGTGCGAACAGCAGCGCGGTCGACAAGGTACCGGATCTGGCGACGCTCGCGGTCCTGCCGCAGGCGACCGTGCATGGCGGCATCGGCAGCTTCGTCGACGACGACGGCTTCATCGCCGGGCTGGCGACCTTCGTCGCGACGTCGGTCGGCGCGCCGGGTCCCGTGGTCGGCGGCCTCACCACCTGGCAGGATTCTACCGAGACCATCCCGGCCTCTGCCTTGCCCAATAACGGCGCGCCGCCGACGGCGTTCCCGCCGAGCACGCGCTGGGGAGACGAGAAGGAGGTCACGCGCTTCGACCGCCTGCTGGGCACGTTCGTCGCGGGCGGCACCAACTTCAGCGACTGGTACTACCCGAGCTCGGGCCTCAGCACGACCAGCGGCCTGGTCGGTCTCGACTCGACGCCGCTGTCGGTCGGCCGCGGCCGGCGCGACATCGAGAACCTGACCCAGGCAGCAGGCATCGCCATCCCGGTGATCGGCTTCGGCGGCTCGAATGGCCTGGCGCCGGTGCCGGCCAGCTTCCGTGGCTTCGCCGACAGCATCGCGCCTTGCATTGCCACCAGCTGCGACGGCTCGCCGCGGGTCGTGGACGCGGCGGTTCCGAGTGCCGCCTTTCCGACATACGGTGGGGCGCAGGGTGGCTACGAGGTGTACATCAGCGAGGGCTACGCCCACGTCGACGTGCTGACGGCCGAGGACGACGCGACCAATCAGGTGGTGGCGCCGCTCGCGGCCTTCGTCGCCCGCAACACGCAATGAGGAGGGGACCATGGCGCGAGCTTCCTGGCAGGGCACGGTGATCGCCGAGAGCGACGCCTTCGAGTCCGTCGAGGGTAACGTCTACTTTCCACCTGGCGCGCTGCGGCGCGAGAACCTGACCGACAGCGCGACCACGACGGTCTGCTCGTGGAAAGGCACGGCGCACTACTACGACGTCGTGGTCGACGGCCAGGTCAACCACGACGCGGCGTGGTACTACCCGGACCCGAAGCCAGCGGCGAAGAACATCAAGGACCACGTCGCGTTCTGGCGCGGTGTGACCGTGCAAGCGTGATGCGTGCGCGGCACGCCTGCGTGCCGCGCGGATGGCTGGTGAACGAGAACATCGACAAGGGCGCGACGGCGCTCATCACCGACCAGCCCGGCGTCCTCGCCGAGGTGCTCGCCGAGCGTCGCGGAGCGCAATGAGCGCGCCGGCGCGCCGCACCTCCGAGCTGCCGTCCGCGCTCGACGGCTTCGAATCGCTGCTCGATCCCGATCGCCGGTTGCTGGTGTGCCTCGACTACGACGGCACGCTCACCCCGATCGTCTCCCGGCCCGAGCTCGCCGTGCTCGACCCGGCGATCCGCAACGTGGTGCACGAGCTGGCCGGCCTGTGCGCGACGGCGATCGTCAGCGGGCGCGACCGCGCGGACATCGCCGCGCGGGTCGGCGTGAGCGAGGCCTACTACGTCGGCAGCCACGGCTTCGACGTCGCCGGCCCGGAGCGGAGCAAGATCGCGCTGGTGATCGGCGATCCCTTCCTGCCCGCACTCGACAGCGCCGAGGGCTTGCTGCGGTCCCGCGTGGCCGCCATCCCCGGGGCGCTGGTCGAGCGCAAGCGCTTCTCGGTCGCGACCCACTACCGTCTGGTCGCGCGCGAGCTCGTGCCGGCGGTCGACGCACTGGTCAGCGAGCTCCTCGAGAGCTTCCCCAGCCTGCGCCGCGAGCCCGGCAAGGAGGTGATCGAGGTCCAGCCGAACGTGGCCTGGGACAAGGGCAAGGCCGTCCTGTGGATGATGGCGGCGCTCGGCCTCGAGGACGCGCTGCCGATCCACGTCGGCGACGATCTCACCGACGAGACCGTGTTCGCCGTGATCGACGCGCACGGCGCCGGGATCTTCGTCGGCGAGGAGGACCGCGCCACCGCGGCGCGCTTCAGGCTGCGCAACCCGGCCGAGGTCGCGCTGCTGCTGCGCCGGCTGGTGGTGCGGCTGCGCGCGCGCACCACCGGTCAGGCCGGCCGGACCGGCGGCTGAGGGCGCAATGCCGCTGCCCGCGCCCGCGCGCTACTTCCCGGTGAAGGCGAGCCCGCTGCGCATGGAGGCCGGCCTGCTGCGACACGGCACCGACCTCGGCAATGGACCAGCCGACCAGCTCTTCTTCCAGGTCGACGACCAGCTCGAGCGCTATCTCGCCGCCAAGCGTGCCGTCCCCGCCGCGCGACACGCCGTGCTCGTGCGCGACGCTGCCGAGCGCGCGATCCACGATACGGTCGGCGCCTGGTTGCTGGCCACCCTGACGCGCGAGCATCCGCAGCGGCTCGCGGCACGCGCGCAGGCCGACGACGTCGGCGCCACGTTCGCCGCACTCGCGGGCGTGGTGCAGGAAGATCTGGTCGTCCTGCGCCGCCTGCCCGGCGGCGACAGCAGCGCGATCGCGGTGCACGTAGGCACGCCCAGCGGCTGGCGACCCGAGCGCATCCACGGTGCGAGCTTCGGCCTGATCCACGCACCGGTACCTGATTTCGCCAAGCACCCGCAGGCCGAGCGCTCGATGGTGGACGCGATGGTGGAGCGCGGACCGTACGTCCGCTTCGTGTGGACGCTCGCCGCCGACGACCACCTCGACCACCATCCCGAGGAGGGCCGGCGCGAGAGCTGGCGCGCCGACGGCCCGGGCTACTTGCGCGTCGAGCGCCAGACGACGGTACCGTTCGCCGAGCTGCAGGCCGCGCTGTTCCTGATCCGCACCTACGTCTATCCGTTCACCAGCTTGACGGCGGAGCAGCGGGGCGTGCTCGCGCGCGCAATCGCGGTCATGCCGGCACAGGTCGCCGCCTACAAGGGACTCGACATCACCGGCGCGACCGTGCTCGAGGTCCTGCGACGCTCGGGGCCGGCGTCCTGACTCACTTCTCGCCGACGACGTAGACCAGCCAGCTATACTGCTGGTCGACCGAGTCGAGCTCCACGTAGTCACCGTTGCCGTAGACCATGGCGTCGTCGTGGCCTGCGGTGTCGTCCTCGTCGACGGTGGCCCAGAACACGCGCACCCGCGAGTAGCCGGCCTCGAGCAGCAGCTCGCGCAGCTCCGGGATCGTCCACAGGCGCCAGTCGTAGGTGAAGGCGCGGTCGATGCGCGAGCCGTCGGGGAACTTGAAGTGGATGTAGCAGAGCGTCTCGTGCGTGATCGCGTCGAAGCGTTTCTGCTCCCAGACGTAGGTGAAACCGTCGAGCTCGCGCTCCTCCTCGACGGTATCGACCGCGCCGGTGCCACCGTAGAGCTCCAGGAACAGCAGACCGTCGTCGCCGAGCCCGACGCGTGCCGCCTCGAGATAGCGCTTGAGCTGGTCGCGCTGCTTGAACACGCAGAAGCTGAAGTTCATCGCGCAGATCACGTCCGCGCCGGTCGGACGGACCTCGAGCACGTCGCCCTGCACGAGCTTCATGCGGCCGCGCAGCCGCTTCGCGTGCGGTGCGAGGTTGCGCCGCCGCGCCCACTCGAGCGTCGCCGCGTCGAGGTCGACGCCGATCGCCCGCCGCCCGGGGACATGGCACCAGGTGAGCGACAGCTTCGCCGTGCCGCAGAAGTCCTCGCGCAGGACCTTGGCCGGGCGCCCGCGCAGGCGACGGAAGGTCTCGGCGAAGAACGCGACGTCGTCCTCCGGCCGCTGCACCGAGCCTTCGTAGAGATCGAACGGATCGCACCGCTCGGCCTGGGTCGGACGTCTCCTCGCCGTTCGTTGCAGCGGCGAGCGGCCGGCGCGCGTGCGCGCGCTGGTTGCTCGTCCGCGCTCGCTCGGACGCTGCGCTCTCTTCGCCATGCTCGCCACAGCGGACGCCGTCGCCGCGCGCCGCGTCCTGCGGTGCGCCCCGGTCGCCCTCCTCCCGCGGGGTGCTTACCAACGGACGTAGCTGCCGGCGAGCGTGCGCGCACGACCGTCATCACAGAAGCGTTCGGGGTCGAGCGCCGCGCGCAGGCCCGACAGCGATCGCACGGGGACGCTCGGGGAATCGTCCGTGCAGAAGGCGCGCAGCCGTTCGACGATCGCCGCGGCGTCGTCGGCGACGATGCGCCGGTCCTCGATGCGGTGCAGCAGGTCGTCGAGGATGCGCGCCAGCACGGCCCGGGTGCCGTCGTTCGCAAAGCGCGCGCCTGCCGCATGCAGGGCGGCGATCGCCAGTGCGGCGCGGTCCTGATCGTTTCGCTCGGCCATCATCCCCTCCGATCTTGCGCGACGCCACGACGCGCCGCGCGATGACGGGCAAGCTCCCACACCAATGTTGCCCCGAGGTTACGACGCAGCGAAAGCTCGGTCTCATTGCCCCCGTCCAAACGGGAGCCCGCGCGCGCTACACCTCGCGGTGCCGGAAGCAGCCGACGAGGTGGTCGTTGACCATGCCCACGGCCTGCATCATGGCGTAGCAGATGGTGGTGCCGACGAACTTGAAGCCGCGCTTCTTCAGCTCGCGGCTCATGGCGTCCGAGTGCTCGGTGTGCGCCGGCACCTGCCCCACCGCGCGGAAGCGGTTGCGGATCGGCTGCCCGCCCAGGGACAGCGCTTGCGCGCGTCGATCGGCCGCGTGACGGTGCCGGTGCTGTGGGACAAGCACAGGAAGCCGATCGTCAACAACGAGTCGGCGGAGATCGTCCGCATGTCGTGCCGAGATCGACGCGCTCAGCGACGCGGTCTACGCGAAGGTGAACAACGGCGTCTACCGCTGCGGCTTCGCCACCACACATCAAGCGCCACTACTACCAGAGCCACACGACCATCAACCCGACCGGCATCGTGCCGATCGGCCCCGCGCAGGACCTGGGCCTACCGCATCATCGCGCGTCGCTCGGGCGATCCGGCGGCTGACGGCGCGAGCGTCCCTTCGCCGCCGATCGGCAAGGTGAAGGTGAACGCGCTGCCGCGGCCGAGCTGGCTCGAGACCACGATCTCGCCGCCGAGCTGGTGCACCAGGCGCTGCACGATGTACAGGCCCAGCCCGGCGCCGCGGAAGCTGCGCGCGTCCGAGCTGTCGGCCTGGCGGAACATGTCGAAGATGATCGGCAGGTGGTGCGGCGCGATGCCGACGCCGGTATCGCGCACCACGAAGCGCACCGTCGCGCGGTCGTGGCTGCAGGCCAGCACCACCTCGCCCTGGACGGTGAACTTGAGAGCGTTGCCGAGCAGGTTCTTGAGGATCATGCGCAGCTTGCGCCGGTCGGTACGGACGACGAGGTCCTCCGGCCCCTCCCAGCGCAGCGCCACGTCGTCGAGCGGTACCATCGCGGCGAACTCCGCGACCAGGTCGGCGAACACCTGCGGCACCTGAACCGGCTCGAGCAGAGGCGGGTCGCGGCCAGCCTCGAGCCGGCTGAGATTGAGCGTCTCCTCGACCAGGTCGAGCAGCTCGAGGCCCGAGCGGCGGATGCGCGCCAGGATCCCCGCACGATCGCTGCGATCCGCGGCGTCGGCGAGCATCTCGGTGTAGCCGAGGATCACGCTGACCGGCGTGCGCAGCTCGTGCGACATGGTCGCGACGAAGTCGGACTTGAGGCGATTGGCCTCGCGCAGCTCGTCGAGCAGGCGCGTGTTCTGCAATACCATCGAGGCGAGGTGCGCCACCCCGATCGCCACGCGCTGCTGCGCGTCGGAGAAGCCCTGCGCGGGATCCCGGTAGTGGGCCGAGATGATGCCGATGATCTCCCCCGCGTGGCGCAGCGGCACGTACAGGCTCCGCGCCACACGGTGACGCTCGTGCAGCGCGCGCAGCTCCGGATGCGTGATGCTCTCGCTGTCGACCTGCATCGCGCCCGCTGCGTTGAAGCCGTCGAGCAGCGGCTTGATGGTGCGTGCCGGCACGCGCATCGCCCGCACGACATCCCACTCGGACTGCCGGTGGCCGAAGGAGGAGTGCACGGCGAAGGCGTTCTCGCCGGCGTCATAGAGCACCAGGGCGGTCTGGTCGCAGCTCAGCAGCTCGGCGACGAGACCGCAGATGCTGTCGAGGATGCCCGGCGTGCTCTCGTTGCGGATCATCTCCTCGCCGGCCCGCGCGAGCGCGGCCGAGACCCGCGACTCGGTGGCCAGCATGCCCTCGGTGAGGCGCTGCTCGCGGCGCTGCCGCGCGTACGTGCGCGCCATCCAGACCGAGCCGAAGAGTGCGATTGCGGTCGCGAGCCAGCGGTAGCGCACCTCTGGTCCGGCCGGAGCCGCGACCCAGAGCCAGCCGCAGGTCATCGTCACCGCCGCGCTCGTTGCGGTCAGGAGCTGCGCGCGCGCCCCCCAGGGCACGAACGTCGCGGTCACCAGCACCGTCACCAGCACCAGGAAGTTCGCGGTCATGACCTCGTCGCGCAGCACCCCCGACGCGATCGTCGTCAGGTAGAGCGCGCTCAACGCGACCGCGCCCGTCCAGCGCAGCGCGGCCTCGTCGTGCAGCTTGCGAACGAGGTAGAGCAGCGCGATGAGGATCAGGCACTGCCCGATCTTCACCAGCAGCAACGGTCCGATCGTGCCCCACCCGACCACGCTGGCGTCGACGATCACGAAGCCGAGCGACCCGATCAGGACGATCCAGGCGCCCGCGCGCAGGCGGGAGGCGAGCAGGCGAAGGTCCGACTCGCGTCGGTGACGCTCGGGGAGCGCCGTACGAGCGGTTCGGCGCTCTTGCGCGAACGGAACCATGTCCCCATTTTTATCGGTAAATCGCCGCGATCCGAATAGGCCGGCGCGCCCCGGCGCGCGCTCCAGAGTAACTTTATCTGACCGAAGCCGGCTGGCCGCGGCGGATCACCGCATCGAGGTCCACTCCGGGCGCCAGCGTGCCGTACGCCTGGCCGTGGTCGCCGCCCAGCCGCGACGCGCAGAAGGCGTCCGCCAGCGCTTGCGGCGCGTGACGCACGAGCAGGGAGGCCTGCAGCGCGAGCGCCATCTGCTCGGTCACCCGGCGCGCGCGCAGCTCGACGTCCGCGCCGTCCGCGAAGGCAGAGCGCAGCGCGACGATCGCGGCGTCGAGGCGGCGGTCGCCACCTCGTGCCAGCTCGACCTCGGCCAGGAACGCCTCGACCGAGCCGGGCTCGCGCACCATCGCGCGCAGCACGTCGAGACAGATCACGTTGCCCGAGCCCTCCCAGATGCCGTTGAGCGGCGCCTCGCGGTAGAGCCTCGGGAAGACCGACTCCTCGACGTAGCCGGCGCCGCCGAGGCACTCCATCGCTTCCACGACGTGACCCGGCGCGCGCTTGTTGAGCCAGTACTTGGCGACCGCGGTGGCGATGCGGCAGAACGCCCGTGCCGCGTCGTCACCCTCCTCGGCGTCGTCGAAGCCGCGCGAGATGCGCATCGCCAGCACGGTCGCAGCCTCGGCCTCGAGCACCAGGTCGGCGAGCACGTTGCGCATCAGCGGCTGCTCGACCAGGCGCTTGCCGAAGGCGCTGCGGTGCGCGGCGTGGTGCGTCGCCTGGAGCACTGCTTGACGCATGAACGAGGCCGGTGCCGTGACGGTGTCGTTGCGGGTGTGGTGGACCATGGAGAGGATGGTGCGCACGCCGCGGCCGTCCTCGCCGAGCATGCGCGCCCAGGTACCCTGATACTCGATCTCCGACGAGGCGTTGGAGCGGTTGCCGAGCTTGTCCTTCAAGCGCTGGATGAAGAACGGGTTGCGCGTACCGTCCGGGCGCCAGCGCGGCACCAGGAAGCACGACAGGCCCTTGTCGGTCTGCGCCAGCGTCAGGAAGCCGTCCGACATCGGCGCCGAGCAGAACCACTTGTGACCGGTGAGCTCGTACTCCGCACCCGGCCCGCCCGCACCGAATGCGTGCGCGCGCGTGGTGTTGGCACGGACGTCGGAGCCGCCCTGCTTCTCGGTCATCGCCATGCCGAAGGTGGCGCCGCTCTTCTCCGCGAGCGGGATGCAGCGCGGATCGTAGGAGCGCGCCACCACCTTGGGCTCCCACTCGGCCGCGATCTCCGGCTGACTGCGCAGCGCGGGCACCACCGCGTAGGTCATGGTGAGCGGACAGCAGACGCCGGCCTCGACCTGCGACAGCAGGTAGAGCATCGCCGAGTGCGCGACGTGCGCCCCCGGACGGCGCTCGCGCCACGGCAGCGACGGCATGCCGTGCTCGACCGCAAGGCGCATCAGCTCGTGGTAGGCCGGGTGGTAGTCGACCTCGTCGACGCGCCGGCCGTAGCGGTCGAAGGTCCGCAGCTCGGGCTCGTTGCGGTTCGCCTGGAAGCCGAGCTGCAACACGTGCTCCGAGCCGACCAGGGCCCCGAACGCGCGCACCCGCTCCTCCGCCCAGCCCGCACCTTCGCGCCGCAACGCTTCGCCGAGCGCCGGATCGGCGTCGAAGAGGTTGTACTCCTCGAGCGGCGGCACCTGGTTGCGGACGTCGTGCGTGGCGAGCTCGGTGAGCGGCAGGCGCGACGCCATCAGGCCCCCGCTTCGAGGGCGAAGTCGAGGTTCTCCTCCTCGCAGGTCGCCGCGAGCTGGCTGCGCAGCTCGGACAGCACGATCTTCGACGGCACGTGCAGGTCCGCCTCGAGGACGAACATCGGCGTGCCGCTCTCCGGCGCGTAGGTGAGCCGCGACTCGAGCGACGCGACGTTGATGCCGCGGCTGGCGAGGATGCCGGCGATCGCCTGCACGATGCCCGGTCGATCGGCACCGCTCACCTGGATGCGGTACGGCAGGTAGTCCGATGGCGCCGCGACGCGCGAGGTTTCCTTCAGGATGCAGCGCAGCTTGAGCTCGCTCTCGACCCGGGCGCCGATCTGCTTCACGCGCTCGACGGCCTCGGCCGCGCCCGAGATCAGCAGGATGATGGCGAACTCGCCGCCAAGAACGGCCATCCGGCTGTCTTCGAGGTTCGCGCCCGCGTGGCGGATCAACGACGAGATCTCGTTGACCAGCCCGGGCCGGTCCGGCCCCACCGCGGTGAATACGACGTAGCGACGATCCTCTTCCATTTCAGGCCCTCCTCTCGCATGCGATATGTCCCCCACGCGGCGACCTCAAGCCCACCGCTCCCCCTGCCGATTGGACGGGCAGGATTGCGGATGGGGGAGCTGTTCGAGGATCGGGCGTTCGCTGCCGGCTTGCTGGAGGCGCTGCGCCAACCCTTGCTCGTGCTCGACGGCGACCTGCTCGTCGAGGCGGGTAACCGCGCGTTTCAGCAGACCTTTTGCATCCCCCCCGAGACCTTGAGCGGAACTCCAGTACACCTGCTCGGCGGCGGGCTGTTTCCACAGCACCTCCTCGACCTGGCGCGTGCGCTGTCCCGTGAGGGACGCGAGTTCGAAGCATTCGAGCTCGCCATCGACGACGGCGCGAGCTCGGAGCGCCGGGTGTTTCTGGTCGAGGGCCGGACGGTGCACCGTGCGCAAGGCGCCCGCCTGGTGTTGATCGGCTTCGAGGACGTCACCGAGCGCAAGCGCGCCGAGGCGGTCCTGCGCGAGAGCGAGGAGCGCTTCCGCGGCGCCTTCGACTTCGCCGCGATCGGCATGGCCCTGGTCTCGCCCGCCGGCCGCTTCCTGAAGGTGAACCGCGCCCTGTGCGACATCGTCGGGCGCTCGGAAGCCGATCTGCTGCGCGCCGACTTCCAGTCGATCACGCACCCGGACGACATCGACGCCGATGTCGACCAGATGCGCCGCGTGCTCGACGGCGAGGTGCCGACCTACCAGATGGAGAAGCGCTACTTCCACCTCGACGGGCACGTCGTGTGGGTCCAGCTCAACGTCTCGCTGGTGCGCGACGCGAACGGCCAGCCGCTCTACTTCATCTCCGAGATCCTCGACATCACCGATCGCCGCCGCGCCGAGAGCGAGCTGCGCTGGGCACGCGACGAGGCGCTGCGGGCGTCGCGTCTCAAGTCGGAGTTCGTCGCCAACATGAGCCACGAGATCCGCACGCCGATGAACGGGGTGATCGGCATGAACACGCTGCTGCTGGAAACCGACTTGACGCCCGAGCAGCGCGACTTCGCGCAGACGGTCCAGGACTCCGCCAAGTCGCTGCTGCGCATCATCAACGACATCCTCGACTTCTCGAAGATCGAGGCCGGCAAGCTCGACCTCGAGGTGATCGACCTCGCCATCCGCAAGACCATCGACGGCGCGATCCAGCTGCTCGCGCCACGCGCGCGGGAGAAGGGGCTCGAGCTGGTCGCGCGGGTCGACGCCAGCGTCCAGGAGCTGGTGCGTGGCGATCCCGTCCGGCTGCGCCAGGTGCTGCTCAATCTGGTCGGCAACGCGATCAAGTTCACCGAGCACGGCCGGGTTCTGGTGCGTGCCTCGGTCTCGTCCGAGGACGAGCAGGACGTCGTCCTGCGCTTCGAGATCACCGATACCGGTGTCGGCATCTCGCGCGAGGCACGCAAGCGGCTCTTCCACGCCTTCAGCCAGGCGGACGGCTCGACCAGCCGGCGCTACGGCGGCACCGGGCTCGGTCTCGCCATCTCGAAGCAGCTCACCGAGCTCATGGGCGGCCAGATCGGCGTCGAGAGCGAGCCCGGCCGTGGCAGCACGTTCTGGTTCACGGTGCGCGCGCAGAAGGTCGCGGTCACCCCGGAAGCGGCGGCCGCCGAACGGCGGCGCGCGCTGGTCGTGGACGACAGCATCACCGTGCGGACGGACCTGCTGTTCAAGCTCGAGGGCATCGGCATCGACGCGCACGGCGCCGCCGACGGGCCGGCCGCCCTGGAATGGCTGCGCGCTGCGCACGGCCGCGGTGAGACCGTGGACGTGGTGCTGCTCGACCTGCAGATGCCCGGCATGAGCGGCATCGAGCTCGCGCGCGAGATCCGCTCCGATCCGGAGCTCGCGACCCTGCCGCTGGTGATGGTCACCGGGTTCTCCGAGCGCTGCCACGAGATCGAGGCGCGCGAGGCCGGCATCGCGGGATATCTCACCAAGCCGGTCCGCCTGACCGACCTCGGCGAGTGCGTCGGCCGGGTGCTCGCGCGCCAGGGGACGGCAACGCAAGCGGCGCCCGGTGCCGGCGCGCAGACGCCGGAGGCGCCGGCACGCGACCGGCGCGAGACGCACATTCTGGTCGCCGAGGACAACGTGGTCAATCAGAAGGTCGCGCTGCTCACCCTGGAGCGGCTCGGCTACCGCGTGCGCGTGGTCTCGAACGGCAGCGAAGCGCTGGCCGCGCTGGAGCGCGAGCCCTTCGACGTGATCCTGATGGATTGCCAGATGCCGGAGCTCGACGGCTTCGAGACCACGAGGGAGATCCGCCGCCGCGAGGGGGCGGGTGCGCATCGCCCCATCATCGCGATGACGGCGAGCGCCATGCAGGGCGACCGCGAGCGCTGCTTCGTGGTCGGGATGGACGACTACATCTCGAAGCCGGTGCAGCCGGCGGCGCTGGACCGCGTCCTGCAGCGCTGGCTCGGACGCCACGACGTCGTCTTCGGCACCGATCGGCCGCTGCCGGCAGCCGGTGCGCCCGAGGAGCTCGCGCGCGCGACCGGCTGACCGGCCGATCCGCAGCGCTGAAGCGACCGCGCGGCCCTTGACGTGGTCACCAGGCTCGACGACAGTTTCGCGCATGCCCGAAGCCCTCGTCTACTCGCGCGAGCAGCTGCTCGCGGAGCACGCTTACGCGCAGCCGCTCGAGGTCGCGGGCTACCGGTTGCACGGTGGCTTCGGCGACGACGGCGCCTACGTTCCGCCGCGCACCCTGCACCGCTGGCCGGCGGTCCGCGCCTGGCAGGCCGCGCTGCGCGCGCGCGGCTTCCCGCTGATCGAGGCCACCACGCAGCTCCTCGAAGCGGCACCCTACCCGTCCTACGCGCAGCAGAAGATGCTCCTCCGGCACGGCCTCGGCCAGACGTTCTGGAACTCGCTTACCGTCACCGGCGTGATCGAGGCGCGCGGCCGGCTGCTGATCGACCTGCCGACCCCCGACTTCCAGCGCATCGTCGTCGAGGACGTCTCCGACACCGGCATCGGCCATCTCCGCAAGGGGCTCTTGACGGCGCACGGCATGGACGAGGGCGGCGATCCGCAGTCGCGGCGCGGTGCGCACGACGAGATGTGGTTCGCGATCCGCGACCTCGTGTTCGGCAAGGACGCGTATCCACTACCGGAGATCCCGGCCAGCATCGCCCGCCCCGACGCCGAGCGCCTCGCCCCGGCAATCCCGGGTCCGTACGAGCAGATGCTGTCGCTGCTGATGAACGTGCTGATGATCGAGGTGCGCGCGGAGAACGCGTTCGACTTCGTGCAGCGCATCCTGTCCGATCCCGATCTCTTCACGGACAAGCGCGCCGAGACAGCGCTCGGATTCGCAATGGTCGAGCGCATCCGCATCGACGAGGCGATCCACGTCGCCTACCTGCAGCTCGTCCTGTCGGAGATGCGCAGCTTCACGTTCACGGCCGTCGACGGCCGGCAGCTCCCGGGCAGCGAGGTGATCGATCCGATGTGGGCGACGCTGGTGCGCTGGCACGCGGTCGAGAACCCGCGCCTGTTCCGCGACGCGCAGCGCGCGGTCCTGCACCAGCGCATGCTCGCGCGCGCCGACGGTCCGCAGCTGGTCACCGAGTTCGACGCCCGCGAGTAACCGTAGGTGGTTGGCTCGCGGGCTCGACGGGCGTATCGTCGGGTCATCGCTAGGGCAACCTGTCGCGACCGCCACGTCCTGCTCATCCGTCAGGGCACGATTCCGTGCGAAGAAAAGGAGAACGAGCGATGGCCGAGAGCGTCTACAAGGTGATCGAGCTGGTCGGCACCAGCACCGAGTCCTGGGAGAAGGCCGCCGCCGCCGCGGTCGGGAAGGCCTCGAAGTCGCTGCGCGACCTGCGCATCGCCGAGGTCTCGCAGCTCGACCTGCAGATCGAGGACGGCCAGATCCGCGCCTACCGCGCCAAGGTCAAGGTCTCCTTCAAGTACGAGGACTGACCGCGCCCCGTTCGGAGACGACGTGCCCACCGTCGAGCGCAGGTGCGCGGCGGTGCGGCACGGCGTCTCGCGACGGCACGAGCCTTCCTTCGCTCAGCCTGCCGCCGATGACGAACAGGTGGAAGACCTCGTGGTAGCCGAATACGTGGGGGGACGGGTCGGGCCGGCGCAGCGCGTAGATGACGGCGCCCACGGTGTAGAGCAGGCCACCGAGCAGCAGAAACGCGACCACCGGCGATGGCAAGTCGCGCGCTCGGGCCAGAAACGGGAGGAGATGACCATGAAGGCACAACTCGGACGGCACTCGGACACCATCTACGCGCTTCTGCGCATCGTCGCAGGCTTCCTCTTCGCCTGCCACGGCGCGCAGAAGCTCATGCTCATCCTCTCCGGTGAGCCAAGCCAGATGCCCGTTCCACTCCTGTGGGCCGCCATGATCATCGAGCTTGGCGGAGGCATCCTGATCGCCATCGGGTTGTTCACGAGCTGGGCTGCCTTCATCGCAAGCGGCACGATGGCAGTGGGCTACTTCATTGCCCATCAGAACAAGGGGCTTCTGCCGATCCAGAACGGTGGCGAACTCGCGGCAATCTACGCGTTCCTGTTCCTCTACATCGCCGCACGTGGCTCCGGGCCGCGGGCCGTGCAGCCGGATTGAGGCGGGGCGTAGCTCAGCCGCAGGCGGCAGCGAGCTCGAGCGGGAAGCGCTCGACGGTCGCCAGGCGGCGCACCAGGGTCGGCACGTCGCGCGGCAGCTTGTTGCAGTACGCGATGTAGCCCGGCAGCGTCGCGAACGTGCGCTCGGCGGCGGCGAAGCGCGGATCCGCACGCAAGGTCTGCTCCTCGCGCACCGGCGGCGGTGTGAGCGGATCGGCGCGAAAGCGGCGCACGTAGTCGAGCAGTCGGGCGTGGTAGCCGGGGTCCTCGACGATCGCGCCGATCGTCCGCTGCCGCGGGTGCGTACCGGCCACCATGGCCGCGACCTGGCGCTCGAAGTCCAGGAGCCCGTCCGCGAACATCTGGATGAGCTGCAGGTCGTAGACCGGGTTCAGGTGCACCACCTGCATGACGTGGCCGACGATGGTGTCGCGCTCGGACAGGAAGCCGGTCGGGTCGAGCATCGACACCGGATCGTCGAGCACGCGCAGCAGCTGGTGAAACCCGAACGAGATCCCCTTCGCCCGGTAGTAGTCGCGCGACGCGGGCTCGATCACGAAGCGCAACATGTCGAGGCCGCCGAACAGGATCTGCGCCCGCGTCGGACGCCGCTGCACGTAGCCCTTGGCCTGCAGGGCGCTCAGCCGGCGATCGACCTCCGCGCCGTCGACGTAGAGGCGAAGCGTGCGCCCGAGGCGGCGCAGCTTGCCGGCGAGCTCGCGCGGACCGCCGATCGCGCTGCGCACCAGCGTCCACGAGCTCGCGCTCTGACGCAGCGATGTCGCCGGTCCTGCCGTTGCCACGTCCGCCACGCCCATGATTTGCCCGGCCACCGGGCGCTCCGTCAACCGCGCTGGCCCGCGCCCGAGAGCGAGCGATCGAGGAAGTAGGCTGCGCTGACCAGCCCCAGGTGCGTGAACGCCTGCGGAAAGTTGCCCAGGTGCTCGCCCTCCGGTCCGAGCTCCTCGGAGTACAGGCCGACGTGGTTGGCGAAGCCGAGCATCTTGTCGAACGCGAGCCGCGCCTTGGTGAGCTGTCCGGCGCGCGCCAGGCACTCCACGTACCAGAAGGAGCACATGGTGAAGGTGCCCTCCTTGCCCTCGAGTCCGTCCGGCACCGCGATGTCGCCTTGATACCGGTAGACGAGCGAGTCCGAGACCAGCTCCTGCTCGACCGCGGCCAGGGTCGAGAGCCAGCGCGGGTCGGTCGGGCCGATGAAGCGCATCAGCGGCATGAGGAGGCACGACGCGTCGACCGCGGTACCGCCCTTGACCTGCACGAAGGCGCGCCGCTCTTCGTTCCAGAAGCTGGTGTGGATGTCGTGGTGGATCGCGCTGCGCACGGCGATCCAGTGGTCGAACGGTGCCGGCAGCGAGCGCTTCCAGGCGAGGCGGACGCCGCGGTCGATCGCCACCCAGCACATCAGGCGCGAGTAGAGGAACTCCTGCCGGCCGCCGCGCACCTCCCAGATGCCCTCGTCCGGCGTCTGCCAGTGCTTGCAGACCCAGTCGATCAGCCGGCTCAGGTTGCGCCACAGGTCGTGCGAGATGGTCTCGCCGTACTTGTCGTAGAGGTACACGGCGTCCATGAGCTCGCCGTAGATGTCGAGCTGGAGCTGGTCGGCGGCGCCGTTGCCGATGCGCACCGGGCGCGAGCCACGATAACCCTCGAGGTGGTCGAGGATCTCTTCCGTCAAGTCGTGACGGCCGTCGATGCCGTACATGATCTGCAGCGAGCCGTCGGGCGCGAGCTCCTCGCAGCGGGCCTCGATCCAGCGCATGAAGTCGCGCGCCTCGCCGGTGAAGCCGAGACGCAGCAGCGCGTACAGCGTGAACGCCGAGTCGCGGATCCAGGTGTAGCGATAGTCCCAGTTGCGCCCGCCGCCGATCCGCTCCGGCAGGCCGAAGGTCGGTGCCGCGACCAGCGAGCCGAAGTGGCGCGAGGTGAGCAGCTTGAGCGTCAGCGCCGAGCGGTTCACCATCTCGCGCCAGCGGCCCTTGTAGTTCGACCGGCCCACCCAGTCGCGCCAGAACTGCATCGTGCTGTCGCGCATGCGCTCGCACCACTCGGGCGACGCAGCCCCGCTCGGACAGCCGGGCTTGGCCTCCTCGAGCACGAAATCGACGCCTTCGCCGGACAGCAGCTCGAAGTCCGCGACCGCGGCGCCGTCCTCGATGCGCACCGGTACCGGCGTGCGCAGGCGCAGCGCCGAGCCGTCGTTGCCGGTCGAGACGAACAGCACCTCGCCCTCGTTCACCTCGACCAGGTGGCTCGCGCGCCCGTAGTCGAAACGCGGCTCGCAGCGCATGCGGAAGCGGACGTCGCCACGCACCGTGCGCACGTGACGAACGATCGCATGCGGGTGGTCCTCCTCCTCGATCGGCATGCAATCGGTGACCTCGGCGACGCCCTCCTCGGAGAGCGAGCGCGTCACCAGGACGTTGCTGTCGGGCAGGTAGAGCTGCTTCTGCCGCGCGTCGGCGAACGCGGGCGCGATCTGGAAGCGGCCGCCCTTGCGGTCGTCGAGCAGGGCGGCGAACACCGTCGGCGAGTCGAAGCGCGGGAACGACAGGAAGTCGATCGAGCCGTCCATGCCGACCAGGGCGACGGTATGGAGGTCGCCGATGATCGCGTAGTTCTCGATAGGCTGGTAGCCCACTCGCCTCCTCGGCGCGTCCAGCGCACGCCTGATGCGCGCGAGTCTGGCCCAATCCCGTGTGGATTACCAGCTTCGGGGCGGGGCAATTGGCTGTCTCCGGTGGTGGCGCGGCGGCCTGGAGTCGCATACTGTCGGCGCGTTCTCCCGCCAATCGAACGGATGCAAAAGGAGACGCCTGCCGTGAATTCTCTCGCCAACAAGGTCGCGATCGTCACCGGGGGCGCATCCGGGATCGGGGCGGCGACGGCCCGGCTGTTCGCGAAGGCGGGCGCCAAGGTCGTGATCGGGGATCTGCAGGACGGCGCCAAGGTCGCCGCCGAGATCGGTGGCCGCTACCTGCGCACCGACGTGCGGCGCGCGGACGAGGTTCAGGCGCTGGTCGAGCGCGCGGTGCGCGAGCACGGCCGCCTCGACGTGTACTTCAACAACGCCGGCATCGAGTTCCATTCGCCGCTCGCCGCGACCGACGACGAGCAGCACCGCAACCTGATCGACATCAACGTGAACGGCGTCTTCTACGGCCTGAAGCACGCCATCCTCGCGATGGCGCAGAACGCCGGACCGGTGCGCGGCAGCATCGTCAACACGGCGAGCGTGGCGGGACTGGTCGGCACCGCGATGCTGGGCTCGTACAACGCGTCCAAGCACGCCGTGGTCGGCCTGACGCGCAACGCCGCGATCGAGTACGGCCCGATGGGGATCCGCGTCAACGCGGTCTGTCCGGGCATCATCCGCACGCCGATGCTGCTCGCCGGCTTCGAGCCGACGCCGGAAGCGCTCGAGCAGTTCGGGCGCGTGCACGCGCTCAAGCGGATCGGCGAGCCCGAGGAGGTCGCCCAGCTGGTGCTGTTCCTCGCCAGCGACGATTCGTCCTTCATCACCGGACAGGCGATCGCGGTCGACGGCGGCATGACCGCCGGGCCCATCTTCGGCGGCTGAGGCGTACAGGAGGACCCATGCTGCGAACCCTTGCGAGATCCTCGAGGCTGGCGGTGCTCGTCCTGCTGGCGAGCGCGTGCTCGGACGCGCCCGGCGGCAACGGTCAGCCGATCGTGTTCGGCCCCGAAGGCAACAACCTCAACGCGTACTCGACCGGCGATCAGGTCGTCAAGCAAACGGTGATCCGCAACGCCGGCGAGGATCCGCAGGGGCGCGACATCAACGGCCAGGTCTGCTTCGCGCCCGACCGCTCGCGTACCTTCATCGTCGGCGAGGACACCGGCCAGCCGAGCTCGCCGGCCGGCTTCGGCGTCTTCGTGCTGTCGGGCAGCGAGGTCGGCGCGCTGTCCGCGGTGCAGGTCGGCAAGCTCGTGCCCACGTTTCAGGGCGTCGACAGCATCCCCGATCCGTACGGCTGCAGCTTCCTGTCCGACGGCCGGCTGATCACCAGCGACATCGGCAACAACGCGAGCGGGCCCGCGACCGGGCAGCTCATCGTGTGGTTCCCGCCGCTCGACGTCGCCACGCCGAGCTACTGCAAGATCGACGTCGCGGTCGGCACCGCCGGTCAGGTGTACGTCGACGGTGACGACCGGGTCTACGTGACCAGCTCGCGCGTCGAGCCGGGCGTATTGCGCTACACCAACCTGCCGACCGCGGCCGACGCGGCCGGCGGCTGCGGCGGCAGCGACGCGACCGGCGCGCCGCTGTCGACGACGGTGGTGCGCGAGCGCTTCATCGTCGCCGACGCCAACACCCCGACCGCGAACGGCCTCGTCGGCACGCCCGCCGGCACGTTCTACGTGTCGAGCGTGATCAACGGCGTGATCGCCGAGTACTCGGCGGCAGGCGCCTTCATCCGCCGCATCCTCGAGCCACCCGCGGGCGAGACGCTCGGCCCGGAGCCCTACTCCACCGGCACCCCGCTCGGCATCGCGATCGACCGCAGCGGCACCGTGTACTACGCCGATCTCGGGCTGGTGGTGCGCAACGGCTCGATCGGTCCGGGACCGGACACCGGCACGGTGCGCCGCATCCGGTTCGAGGGCGAGGATCCGCTGCCGCCCGAGACGATTGACGCGGGACTGAGCTTCCCCGACGCCGTCGGGACCTTCGTTCCCTGAAGCAGGCCACGCGCGCGCGTGGCGGAGGACCAACAGCATGGGCAGCGTGACGGTGGAGGACGAGATCGCGGCGCCGGTCGCCCGGACGACGCTCGCCGGAGGTTGAAATGCTGTCACGCTTCGACGACTACCCGATCCACCAGACGCCAGAGCCGGTAGCCCAGGTCGCGACCAGCGACCGCAACGCCTACGACCGCTACTGGTTCAACGGCTATGCGAACGACGGCGAGTTCTACTTCGGCGTCGGCATGGCGATCTATCCGAACCTGCGCATCATGGACTGCGGCTTCTCGATCGTGCGCGGCGGCGAGCAGCACGCGTTCCACGCGTCTCGGCGCGCGCCGAAGGATCCGAGCGAGACCCAGGTCGGTCCGTTCCGCATCGAGATCGTCGAGCCGATGAAGCGGCTGCGCGTCGTGATCGCCGACAACGACACCGGGATTGCGGCCGAGCTCGAATTCTCGGCGCGCACCGCCTGCATCGAGGAGGGCCGCCAGACCTTGCGCCGCGACGGCAAGGCGATGATGGACGCGACCCGCTTCACGCAGATGGGCCGCTGGCAGGGCGAGATCCGCTACGCCGGCAAGACCGTCACGATCGATCCCGCCCGGGTGCACGGCACCAAGGACCGCTCGTGGGGCATCCGTCCGGTCGGCCCCGGCGATCCCGCCGGGGCACCGCCGACCGAGGCGCAGGGCATCTTCTTCCTGTGGGCGCCCTTGCAGTTCAAGGATCACTGCACGCACGCCCTGGTGTTCGAGGATTCGCAGGGCCGCGCCTGGCACCAGGAGGCGATGATCCTGCCGTCGTACGGCTCGCCCGCCGAGATTCCGGGTCCGGAAGACCCGCGCACCGAGCGCTTCCCGCGCGTCGAGCACAAGATCGCATACGTGCCAGGCACGCGCCGCGCGAAGTCGGCCGAGATCGCGCTGGTCGGCTGGCAGGGCGAGCGCAAGGTGATCACGCTCGAGCCGCTGCTCTGCTTCCGCATGAAGGGCATCGGCTACACACACCCCACCTGGGGCCACGGCCACTGGCACGGCGAGCTCGCGGTCGCCGGCGAGTCGTGGCAGACCGCCGGCCTCGACGAGATGGCGATCGAGAACCAGCACATCCAGCAGGTGATGCGCGTGACCATGGACGGCGAGCAGGGCATCGGCGTGATGGAGCAGCTCGCCTTCGGGCCGTACCCGCGCTACGGGCTGAACCAGTTCCTCGACCCGGCGAAGTAGCCGCGATCGGGCCGCGGCCACGCCACCCTGCGTAGCGAGCTTTTGCACGTGCCGAAGAACGTCGCACGTGCGAGCGAAGCTCGCTCGCGCGCCATGTCGCGCAGGAGCGCCACTGTCGCGGCGCGAAAAGTCGTTGGCCCGGCTACCGACCTCCGGCACGAGGCTTGCTCCGAGTCGAGCGCTACCCGTCCCACCCCCAGCAACCGTCTGCCGTCGCCCGGCTCCGAAGATCAGCCTTCGCGAACGGACCGACGCCTCACCCTTCAGAGAACAGGAATCAGCCGGTGCGCATTCAAGAGCCACAGGCGTCCGCAGGACCCAAAGGCGCCCGAAACGCCACTCAGCCGGCCGTTCTACGAAGAATTGGCTGGCGGTGCTCCGTGGCGACGCTCGCCATCGGGCTCGCATTGGCGTGCCGGCCGGAGCCCGCCGCTGCCTTCTCCGGCACGCTCGACCCCGGCTTTGCCAGTTCGGGCACTCTTTCCCACCCGGCGGCGACGGGCGCGAACCTCGACGAGGCATTCGCGGCGACCGTCGACGGAGATGGACGCATCCTCGCCGCCGGCTACGTGACCGAGCCGGGGCAGCTGATCGCCGTCGTGCGGCTGCAGCCGAACGGCAGCCTCGACTCGAGCTTCGCCGGAACGGGCACGAGGAAGGTCGGCGTGGGCACGCGCGCACGCGGACTTGCGATCGCCGTGCAGCCCGACGACGACAAGATCGTGATCGCGGGCTACGCGGCGGTGGGCGGCGCCGAGGCGTTCGCCGTCGTGCGCCTCCTCACCGACGGCAACCTCGACCCCGACTTCGGCGACGGCGGCATCGTGACGACGCCGTTCGGAACGCGTGACGCCCGGGCGCAGGCGCTCGCGCTGCAGGACGACGGCAAGATCGTCACCGCGGGGTGGTCACGCAACTCGGCCAACCGCGACGTCGCGCTAGCGCGCTACGACGCCGACGGCAACCTCGATCCCGACTTCGGCGACGGCGGCCAGCTCACGCTGCCCGCCGGCACCGGCAACGACGAGGCCTGGGCGATCGCGCTCTCGTCCGACGAGCGGATCGTCATCGCCGGGTACGCGATCGATGGAAGCGAGTACGACGTGCTGGTCGCGCGGCTGCTCGACGACGGTGCACTCGACCCTAGCTTCAACGGGACGGGCCTCAACCGCGTCGCATTCGCCGACGGCGTGGAGACCGCGCGCGGTCTCGCGATCGACGCGGGCGACCGCATCCTGGTCGCAGGCGACGCGCGCATCGACGGGGTCCGCCACTTCGCCCTCGCGCGGCTCGGCACAGACGGCGTCCTCGACCCCTCGTTCGGCAACGGCGGCAAGGTCACGACCCTGATCGGCGAGTTCGCCGAGGCGCGCGCGATCGCGCTCTCGACGCGCGGGCGCCCACTGGTCGCGGGCCGGGCGCGCATGTCCGGCACCGAGACGGACTTCGCCGTCGCGCGCTACTCGAGCAATGGGCTCCTCGACCCCACGTTCGGCACGGGTGGGCTGGTGACCTTTCCGATCGGAGACCGGAACGACGACGCCTTCGCGATCGCCATGCACGAGGCCGACGGCGTCGTGGTCGCCGGCTCGACGCGTTCCGGCAGCAACACCAACTTCGGCTTCGCCCGCCTGCTCGTGGACGATTGCGGCGACGGCTTCCTCGATCCGAACGAGGACTGCGACCTCGGCGCCGGCTCGGGCGACACCTGCTGCTCGACGACCTGCACGATCCTCGCGGCGGCCAGCGGCTGCCGCGAGGCGGCGGGCTCCTGCGACGTCGCCGAGGTCTGCGACGGCGTCTCGCCGGCCTGCCCCGCCGACGTCGTGATCGACGCCGGCGTCTCGTGCCACGCGTCCGGCGGGGTGTGCGACGTGGAGGAGAAGTGCAACGGCCTGGCGCCGCAGTGCCCGGCCGACCAGCACGTCACCGCCGGGACCGTCTGCCGCGCCGGCAGCGACCTGTGCGACGCGGCCGAGGCGTGCGACGGCATCTCCGACGACTGTCCGGTGGATCAGCTGGCCGCGGCCGGGGCGACGTGCCGCCCCGCGGCGGGCGGTTGCGACCCGGCCGAGCTGTGCGACGGCGCGACGGCGCAGTGCCCGGCGGACGAGCTGTCAGCGGCCGGAACCGCCTGCCGCGCGGTCGCCGACGCCTGCGACGTGGCCGAGGCGTGTGACGGCTCCTCGGTAGCCTGCCCGACCGACGACGGCCTACCCGACGGCGACGGCGACGGGACCTGCGACGAGCAGGACGTCTGCCTCGAGACTCCTGACCCGGCCCAGAGCGACGGCGACGGCGACGGGATCGGCGACGCCTGCGACGCTTGCACCAACGGGGTTCAGATCACGAATGCGGTGGCGAAGATCGGCGGGGTCCTCACCCCGCCCGGCGACGACACCCTTCGCTTGACCGGCACCCTCACGTTCTCGCCCGTACCCACGCTCGCACCCGCCGTCCATGGAGCCCGCGTCGTGCTCGCCGGCCCGGGCGGCGCGATCCTGTACGACGTCTCGATCCCGCCGGGAACGTACTCCGACGAGACACGCACCGGCTGGAGGTCCAGCGGCGGCGGCAAGGTGCTCCTGTTCAAGAGCCCGACCCTGGTCGGCGGACTCGTGCGCAAGGTCAAGCTCACGCGCGCGGTGACGCCCGGGCGGTACCACGTCAAGATCACCGGCCAGGATGCCGACCTCACCAGCATGGCTTCGCTGCAATCGCTCGACGTCATCGTCACCGTCGACCCGTCGCCTGCCGTCGTCGATCTGTGCGGCGAGGTCGCGCTCGACGAGCCGGGATGCGCGCCCAACGAGGACGGCAGCACCCTGGTCTGCCGCTAGTGCACTGCACTGGCTGATCGGCCCAGGATCACGATCTCGCGATCGTCACCACGGGTGAGCCTCGCCGCGACGGCCCAGTCCGGTCGCGACAGGAGAAACCGCGCCGCAGCGGCGGAGTCGCGGGACACCGGCGTCTCCTCGGGCGGCGGCAGCACCGCAACCGCGAACTCGAACTCGCGGAGCTTCGCCTCGTCCGGGACACCGTTCGCACGCTCGACATTCACCTTCGACTGCGAGATCCGCTGCAGGGCGTAGCTCAGCGAGTTGGAGTTCATGGCGAGGTCGTTCGGCACGACGAGCACCTTCCCTGGATCATCCGGGTGATCGAAATGCGTCGCGATCGCCGCGGCGGTCTCGGCGACCTTCCAGTCGGTGCGATCGGGCGGCGAGACGCGAAAGAGCGTGTCGGCAACCAGCGTCCAGCCGAGGACCGCGCAGCAGATGATCGCCCGCCTCCGCGCGACTGCGCCCAGCACCACGAGCCATGCACCCGACACCACCGCTGCCACGGGAATCATCGGCATGAGATAGCGGGCGTCCTTGTTCGCGATGAGCAGGATGCAGCCCAGGCCGCCGAGAACGGACAGTCCGAGCGGCGCCCAGCGGGCCGGCGGAGCGACCTCGGCCGGCACGTCATCGCGCCACTTCAACAGCAGCACCACGAGGCCGGCGGCCAGCAGGAGAAGCAGCGGCACGCTCAGGTAGCCGGCCCAGAGCTGGCGCGGGTAATACTCCAGGGACTCCAGGCTGAAGAGCGGCGGATCGCCCTCGTCGACGACGACGCCCGAGCCCAGGTGCCACGACGCGTTGCCCAGCAACGACGGCAGGCTGCGCGCGTACCACGGCCCTGCCAGCACGAGCGGCCACGCCAGCACGGTGGCGAGCGGGCGCCAGAACGCGCGCGCACGCAGCACGCGTCCGGCTCGGACCCAGTGCGCCCACCCGAGCCGTGCCAGCGGCAGGAAGGTGAACAGCACGTAGGGCCACTTCGCGAGCATGCCCAGCGCGATCGCGATCCCGAGCCAGCGCGCGTGCCGCGGCTCGGTCAGGTCGATGGGGCGGACGAGGACGGCCAGCGTGAGGATGACCGTCGCGGTCAACGTCAAGTCGGTCATCGGCATGCGCCCCATCCAGGTGACCCACCCGTAGGCCGGGACAACGAGGGCTCCGACCAGTCCGGCGGCCGATCCCGCGAGCGCGCGCCCGGTCAGGAACGTGCCCCACATCACCGCGAGGAGTGCCAGCCAGTTCCCGAAGCAGTAGGCATCCGGATGCGTCGAGACGAACGACGCCGGAACCGCGAGCACGTGGAAGAGCGGTGGATAGAACCGCGACAGCTCGTACGCCCGCCAGAGGTTGCCGCGCACGAGCCCGTCGTGCAGCCGCAGGATCGAGCTGGAATGCAGCGACTGGTCCCAGGGCGCCTCGGTCTGGTCCAGCGCGAGCCAGGCGACGAAGAGCGGCAGCAGCGTCAGCCAGAAAGCCGTAAGCCAACCGAACGCCGTGCGCGTCGTGATCCGCACCGCCCTCCCAGGAAGCCGTTCAGCCGACCGCGCGGTACCCGTGCGCTATCCGACGAGGCCCATCCCGCGCGCGATCACGTCGAGGATCAGCCCGAGCAGGAACAGCATCCCGAAGCGCCGCGTGTGCTGGAAGCTCAGCGCCGCGTACCACAGCGGCCAGATGTTCGGCGGGTACTCGGGCGGCGGCGCCGACGGGCGCGCGTGGGAGTAGACCTGGATCGCCTTCCAGGCCCAGCCGGCGGCGAAGAACACCACCAGCATCAGCCACGACAGATACCCGTTGAGGATCAGGTACAGGACCAGCACGTACTGCAGGATCACCATCGCGATCGTCGCGTAGCGCGCGTTCCTCTCGCCGAGCAGCACCGGCATGGTGCGAATTCCCTTGGCCTCGTCGGCCTCGAGCTTGTCGGTGTGCTTGCCGAACAGCACCGTGGTCGCGGCCAGCGCACACGGCAGGCTCGCCAGGATCACGTCGGCGTTCACCGAGCCGGTGATGACGTAGTAGCCACCGCCGACCATGAGCGGTCCCCAGACCAGGATCACCGCCACCTCGCCCATGCCGATGTACTTCAGCGGCCAAGTGTAGAAGAGCACGAAGAACGCGCCCAGGCCGAGCAGCGTGAGCGTCGCCTCACCGCGCGTCGCGACCAGGTAGAGACCGGCGGCCAGCGCGATCGCGCCGGTGACCGCGATGTACGTCAAGAGCTGCGCGCGCGTCATCAGCCCGTGCTCGAGCGGCTGCGGACCGTACTGCGAGCGGAAGTAGTTGTCCTTGTCGACGCCCTTGATGTGATCGGTGAAGTCGTTGATCAGGTTGTTGGTCGCGTGCGCGAACAGCAGCCCGACGGTCACCATCAGCCACGGCAGCATGTGGAAGCCGCCGTCGCGCAGCGCCAGCAGCCCGGCGATCGCGGCCGCGTTGAACGTCATCACCAGCACGGCCGAACGGGTGGCGATCAGCCAGCGCGAGATCACGTCGAGCGCGTCCCACTCGTCCTTCGTGACCCGCGGGATCACCCGCACGGCCTTGCCCCACATCGCGACGTTCATGGCTCTCTCCTGTGCTCCGGGATGCTTGGACGATAGTCGCACGCCGACCCGCCCGCAACGCGAGCGCGGGTGTTGGGTGTTGGTACCGGGCGGCGGGTGCAGGTCATGCCCTGCGTCGTGCTGCTTGCGTTCCGTGTGCCACGGCCTTTCGAGGTCGGCCCCCAGACGTAGGGGGCGGGTCGCCGCGACTCCGCTCAGCGCCCCGCGCCGCACCGGAGCTCAGCGCTGGCTGCGACCGCCCACTCGCCGCCGTGTTCTCGGCGCCGCCGGCGCCTCGTCGGAGCCGATCAACCCGTGCCGCCGCCATCCGACGCGCAGCAGCCAGGTCCGCGGAACGCGCGTTGGCCCCTCGCCCGCCAGCTCCATGGTCGACCGCTCGACGTAGCCATCGAAGAAGCGCGCGGATGAGCACGGATCCAGCCCGGCCCGCACGCGCAGGTGCTTGCGGGCGTTCGCGAGCACGTAGACCAGCGCGTTGCGCACCATCCTCGGCGTGCACAGCGCACTCGCGTGGTAGCGATCGTCCCACACGGCCCCGGCCCGGCCGACGGCTCGGTTCACCGCCAGCGCACAGCGGATCGCGAGCCCGCGCATTCCACGCGACAACTCGACGGCAGACTCGGCCTCGACGATCAGATGCACATGGTCGGTCTGCACCGAGAAGCGGACGAGACGGAGCGTCTCGCTGGACGAGGTCGCGAGAGCCTTCTCGAGCGCGCGATAGGCCACCGGCGTGCGCAGCCAGTCGATCCCGGGGCGCGCGCGCAGCGTGACCAGCAAGGGATGCCGAGCCTCGAGCCGAGGCCGCGATCGATGCGCGACCGACGGGCGTCGGCCGGGTTGGCGCTTCCGACCGGTTCCGCGTCGCGCGCCACCCCAGCGAGAGCGCCCCACGAGCGGAAGTTGTCGCTGCGAGTCCCGCATCTTGATTGGGCTATACTTGACTGTTTCCGTTTTTGTCAAGCGCAACAATTTGCTTCAAGCAGCCCCGCTCATCAGCAACACGCGAGCGGCCCACTCGCGAGGTATGACGATACCGCGTTCCGGGACACGCTCATTGCAGGCCTCGCCAAACTTCGCGCCAACACGCGTCAATTCTGAACGAGACCAGCACCAGCCGCGAAGATCCGGCCATGCGCGGCCGAGGCGAGGGTGAACTCACGCTCAGCGGCCGTCAGCGTAAAGCAGACGAACCGCGACGAAACAATGTTGGGAGGCTCCGCTCTCCACGGCAACCGGATCACTCCAGTTCGGCAGTCGCGTTGTGGGCTCGCGAAAAGGAGAAGCGTCAAGCACGAAAGTGCGGCACCGGCGATCCGGCCGTCACCGAATCCCCACCAACTCCTCCTTGTACTCGCGCGTCAGCAGGATGCGCAGCGCTTCGAGCAGCGGGCGGCGTTTGTGCAGGACGTGGAAGACCTGCTCGGTGATCGGCATGTCGACGCCGACCTTCTGCGCCAGCGCGAACGCGGCGGCGCTGGTGCTGAAGCCCTCGGCGACGGTGCGCTGGCTGGCGAGGTAGGCCTCCGGGTCGAAGCCGGCCGCGACCTTCATGCCCAGCGTCCGGTTGCGCGACAGATCGCCGGTGCAGGTCAGCACCAGATCGCCGACGCCGGCCATGCCGAGGAACGTCAGGGGGTCGGCGCCGAGCGAGACTCCGAGCCGCGTCATCTCGGCGAGACCACGCGTGATCAGCGCCGCGCGGGCGTTCGAGCCGAGGTCGAGACCGTCGCTCGCACCGGCCGCGACCGCGATCACGTTCTTCAGCGCGCCGCCGACCTCGACGCCGATCGGATCGCCGCTGGTGTAGACGCGGAAGGTCGGCGAGTGCAGCCAGGGCTGCAGGCGGCGCGCCGCCTGCATGCCGCGCGACGCCGCCACGACGTCGGTCGGCAGGCCGCTCGCGACCTCGCGCGCGAAGGTCGGCCCGGAGAGGAAGACGAAGCTCCTGGCGTCGATGTCGGGCATGGTCTCGGAGAGCACCTGGCTCATCAGCTCGAGCTTCTCCTCCTCGATGCCCTTGCACGCGATCACCACGATGGCGTCGGGGTCGACATAGGGGGCGATCTCGCTCGACATCACGCGCAGATGCTTCGACGGCGGAACCAGGATCACCATCTCGGCGCCGGTGACGACCTCGTCGAGGTCCTGCGAGGCGCGCAGGTCGGGCGGCAGCTCGATGCCGGGCAGGAACAGCACGTTCTCGTGCCGTTCCTGGATGTCGGAGACCACCTGCGGCTCGCGCGCCCACAGTCGCACGTTGTGCTCGAGCCGCGCGGAATGTGCCGCGAGCGCCGTACCCCAAGCACCCGAACCGACGACTGCGACTCTGGCCATGATTGTCTCCTCGACGGACGCGTACCCACCCGGAGCCGGGCGAGCCAAAGACAGCATCGTCGTGCATGAGGCGTCGGGGTGCAAGCTGGGCCGTCGGGTGCCGCGAGACGAACGGGCCCGCCGGACGCCGGCGACTTCGCTGGGCTCTCCGCCGCTGCGTCGATTGTGCCCGGCGCTGCGCGCCCTTCGCCGGGCCTGACGTCGAGGATAATCGCCCGTTCGTTACGGCCGCGTCGCTCTTCGTCGAACCGGCGACGCTCAGACCCGGACCAGCCCCGCGACCGCGCGCCGCCGGGCACCAAATCTGTCTGGACGCAGGCCGCTTTCCCGACGATCAGAGGCCCCTCTGCCTGGTCGGGGGGCAGCACTGCAACCGGGTACCCAACTTGCTCGATCCCGTACCATGCACCTCAGGACCACCATGTCATCCGCCGTGTGGGACGACTCCACGCACCACGCCCACACCTGGTTCGACCTCGTTCGCTTCGGCCTGTCGTTCGGGACCGGCCTGCTCCTGATCGGAATCGCCGCCACCTCGGTCGGCGCGTTCGAGGTGGAGCGTGTCAGCGTCGCGTCCGACGGCAGCGAGGCCGGTGCGAGCAGCACGACGTCGGCGCTGTCCGCCGACGGTCGCCTGGTCGCCTTCGTCAGCAGTGCCTCGAACCTCGTTCCCGGCGACGACAACCTCCAGCTCGACGTCTTCGTCCACGACCGCGCGACCGGCTCGACCGAGCGCGTCAGTGTCAGCTCCAGCGGCGAGCAGGCGAGCGGACAGAGCACCACGCCGGCGCTGTCCGACGACGGTCGCTTCGTCGCCTTCGCAAGTCCGGCCGCCAACCTCGTCGCGGGCGACGACAACGGCCGCTTCGACGTCTTCGTCCACGACCGCGCGACCGGCACCACCGAGCGCGTCAGCCTCGCCGCCGACGGCAGCCAGGCGATCTCGGACAGCGTCTCGCCGGCGATCTCCGCCGACGGCCGCCTGGTCGCGTTCGCGAGCGCGGCACCGCTGGTCGCCGAAGACACCAACGACACCTTCGACATCTACGTGCACGACCGCGAAGCACTGACGACGACGCGGGTGAGCGTCGGCCCGGGCGGCGTCGAGAGCGACAATCTGAGCCTCGCGCCGCGCATCTCGGCCGACGGTACGGTGGTGGTCTTCCACAGCTTCGCGTCGAACCTGGTCGCCGGCGACACCAACAACGTCACCGACGTGTTCGCACACGATCTGGCGACCGGCGAGACGACACGCATGAGCGTCTCGTCGGCCGGCGTGCAGGGCGGACAGCAGAGCATCGGCGCGAGCGTGTCGGGCAACGGCCGTGTCGTCGCGTTCGACAGCGACGCCTCGAATCTCGTCTCCGGCGACGTGAACGGCCGCACCGACGTCTTCGTGCACGACCGCGTGACCGGCGTCACCGAGCGCGCCAGCGTGTCGAGCACCGGTGGCGAGGGCAACAACCGCAGCGGCTTCGTCGATCCGCCGGCGCTGTCCGCCGACGGGCGCTACGTCGCCTTCACCAGCGGCGCGAGCAACCTCGTTGCGAACGACACCAACAACCGGGTCGACGTGCTGCTGCGCGACCGCCTGAACGGAACGATCGTGCGCGTGAACGTGGCCGCCGACGGCACCGAGGCCGACGGCAGCTCGACCCTGTGGGCGAGCATGTCCGGCGACGGCAGCATCGTCGTGTTCGCGAGCAGCGCCACCAACCTGGTGCCCGGTGACGGCAACTTCGTCTCGGACGTGTTCGCGTACGTCGACACCTGCGGCAACGGCGTCCTCGAGTTCGGCGAGTCGTGCGACGACGGCAACCGGACGGACGGTGACTGCTGCTCGTCGATCTGTACGCTCGAGGCGGCCGGCAGCACCTGCAGCGACGACGATCTGTGCACGCAGAGCGGCTCGTGCGACGGCGCGGGCGTCTGCGTCGGCGCCGATCTCCTGCTCTGCCCGCAGGGCGAGATCGGACAGTGCGCCTCGCCCGCGTCGTGCGATCCCGCGACCGGCGCCTGCGTCGGCGGCCCGGCACCCGCCGGCACCCCGTGCAACGACGGCGACCCCTGCACGCAGACCGACACCTGCGACGGCACGGGCGTCTGCGGCGGCGCCGATCCCCTGCTCTGCGGCCCGGGTGGCAGCGGCCAGTGCGGCTCGGCCGGATCGTGCGACCCGGCGACCGGCGCCTGCGTCGGCGGCTCGGAGCCCGACGGCACCGCGTGTAACGACGGCGATCCGTGCACGGTCGACGATGCCTGCTTCGACGGCGTCTGCGAGGCCGGCGACGTCGAGCCCGCCGCCTGCGTGTCGTCCTTCCAGTGCTACGAGTCGTTCAGCTGGCACAAGCCGGTCTGGTGGTTCGGCTCGAGCAAGGTCCTGCTCGAGGACCGCTTCGAGGCCGCCAGCTTCAACATCGGCGGGACCACCGAGGTCTGCTCGGCACTGTCGATGCCCGAAGGCCAGAACGCGCGCCGGCTCGCCTGCATCCGACTGCGCCGCGCCAGCGGCGTCGAGAAGTCGCGGGTGGTGCAGGTCCACAACGCGCTCGGCAGCTTGACGCTGAGCGTGGGCAAGGCGACGCAGCTCTGCATGCCCGCGGGCTCGAACCAGGCACCCGCCGATCCCGGTCTCGACGGCTACAAGTGCTACGCTGCCGGAACGAAGTACGGCACGCCGCGCTTCCGACCCGTGACGATGACGCTCGGCGACGAGTTCGGCGCCGGCTCGGTCGATGTCATCCAACCCGAGATGCTGTGCAATCCGACCAGGGTCGCCGGCGGCGGCGTCGAGCACGATGCCGTCCACCTGGTCTGCTACGGCATCCAGGAGCGTCGCGTCTGGGGCCGCTATCCGGACTTCTTCCGACCCCGCAACGCGTCGGTCGCGCACGCGCTCGGCAGCGACTTCGTCACCCTGCTCTGGCGCGAGCACGTCTGCGTGCCATCGGTCGTCGCTGCAAACTAGGCTGTCCGCGTCGCTGCGCGAGTGATACCCGCAAGGGGCTCACTCGCGCAGCGGTTCGAAACCGCGGGAGGTACCATGCGAGGTCGGTGCGTCGTGATCACGGCCGTTGCGCTCGCGCGACGCTCACGTCGAGCAACGGCGAGGCGAGGCGCCGCCAGTTTGCCGCCGGCAGCGACACCGTGACGCTCCCGCCGAGCAGCGCGGCGCCGGCAATGCCGCCAACGTCGGATCGCCGGCGCCGTGCCGCGCGGGCGCGACGACCCCGCTCGCAACCCCTTCGTGCTTCGCGGACCGGAAGCGGACGCGACGTGCGGCGAGGTTCACCGGGGACACCGTGCGTCGATGCTAGCTTCTGATCGGAGCCAAGCCGAGAGAGCGGCTCGGCTCACGGCTTGTGGAGCAAGCGGCCGCCGAGTCGCTCGTGGACCGAGTCGCGCAACGTGCCCAGCTCGACCAGAAACCGCGCTTGCTGCGCGACGGTGAGCAGCTTCGCAACCTCGGCGAAGGTCTCCAGCGGCACCGCTCCGAGTTCGCGCGCGACGGTGATGGCGTCGGCGACCAGCCGGCCCACCTCGGCGTCGTCGGACGGCGCTCGATCGAGCGCAACGCGCCGTGCGCGAACGCCGTCGTGTCGACACCCGCCGGCCCGGCGACGACGTCGAGCAGCGCGAGCAAGGTAGCGTCGTCGAGCCCGTCGACCGCGGCGGAGTCCGAACGGTGCGTCGGCCGCGGCGCGTCCGGGGCGGCCAGCCAGAGGGCGACGACCACCGCCGCCGCCGTAGCGACGAGCGTCGGCCGCCAGGCGTGGCGCAGCCCCCAACGGCGTTGCGCGCGATGCGCGGGAAGCTCCCGCACCGCTGCCATGATCGCGTGGCGCTGCCGCTGCCAGTGCGCCGACGCGCTGGCCGGTGGAACGTGGCGCAGGCGCGCGGGGATGTCCGCGCAGGGCGGCGAGGACGTCGCGACAAGCGGCGCACTGGGCCAGGTGATGGTCGAGGCGCGGTCGCTCGGCGGCCGCAACCGCTCCGGCGGCAAGGTCGACCAGCGCGCGAAATTCCTCGGTGGTCGTCTGGTCATCGTGTTCCCCTGAGCATGAGGCGCCGGGGGCAGGCCAACGGTTAAGCGTGCACCGCGAGGATGTCTCCAGGGCGGTATCGGGTGGCCGAAACGTGACGCAGGCAAGCCGCCGGCCGGCGCGCAATTGGTGGCATGCTCGAGGCATGCTACTGGCATGCCATGGCCAATCTGCAGGTCAAGAATGTTCCCGAGACCGTGCACCGGAAGATTCGCGCTCATGCGCAACGCCAGGGGCGAACGGTGCGCGACGTCGTGCTCGAGGCCGTCGTGCGCGAGATCCGGCGCGATGACTTTCGCCGCCGGATCGACAAGCGAAGCGCCGTCGACCTCGGACGGCCGGTGGCGCGAACCATCGACGAGATCCGCGCCGAGCGCGAGCAGGAGCTCGGCGGGTGATCCTGGTCGTCGACGCATCGGCCGCGGTCGAGTACCTGCTGCGCACCAAGCTCGGCCTGGCACTCGAGGCGATCCTGGACGGCGCCGAGCTGGCCGCACCGCAGCTGCTCGACGCCGAGGTCCTCGCCGTTCTGCGTCGTGAGGTGTTGGCGAAGCGGCTCTTGCCAAAGCGTGCCGGCGAAGCGATCGAGGATCTCCTCGACTGGGACGTCGAGCGACTCTCGCATCGCGAACTGCTCCACGAGGCGTGGCGGCTCCGCGGCCACGTGAGCGCGTACGACGCTCTCTACGTCGCGGCAGCGAGATTTCGGCAAGCGATCCTCGTGACGGCTGATGGACCGCTGTCGCGCGCGCCGCGGCTCGGCGTCGCCGTGCAAAACGTGCGCGCGTGATTCCGTAGCGTCGCCCAGGACGACGTCCCGAAGAAAGGACCGTCACTGCATCAGGTAGCCGAGGGCCTCGAGCTGCCGACGGGTGCGTTCGTCGAGCTGCTCGGGCGTGCCGCGCGCGACGCGAAAGCGCCAGCGCGAGCTTCGTGTTCGTACCCGCGGCAGCGGGCTCGGCCACCACTGTCATGCTCGCGCGGTGCCGCCGTCGAGCGCCAACGAGAGCTTGCTCCCAGGCTCGAGCAGCAGGGCGCGCCGGCGGTAGTGCCCGAGCGCGACGTGGCCGCAGGCGCCGGTCGCGGAAACGTCGTCGCAGATACAAGGCGTGTCCGCGGCGCCGCTCACGCGCGCCGCGGAGCCCACCGATGGCGTACCCGGTCGAGCCTCGTCCCGGCACGCGCTCGCGAGCACGCACGAGGTGAGCGCGGCAAGCCACCTCGTGGCTCGGAAGGAGATGGCGCGCACCCACCAGCCAGGATCGGGCATCAGCCCGGGAAGCGGATGTACTCCTCGAGAATCAGTCGGGCGAGGCGCTCGTCGTCGGGCCGGCTCGCGATGCGACCGCGCCGCACCAGATCGGCGCTCAGGGTGTCGAGGATCATCGGCAGCTCGAGGTCGTCAGCGTGCTCGTCGTTGATCCTGGCCTCGTCCTCGTCGGCGAAGCACCACGCCTTCCACGAGATCGACAGACGCAGATCCGGCCAGGCGTAGCGCGCCCGCACCTCGTCGCCCGCACGCACGCTCCACGATCCGTCCGGATCGCGGTGCAGGCGGGCGCCGGGCTCGATTCGCGGCAACTCGACCGCGCGCAGCGCGAGCGGGTCGATGCCGTGGAACACCGAGTCGGTATCGAGCAGGATCGCGGTGTTCGCGCGCACCGCGAGCCGCCGCGGCGCGGCGTCGCGGCCGTCGGGGTAGTAGGTGAACTCGCCACCTTCGCAGTTGTGGTACCAGCTCACGCCGGTCGCGATGTGACGCCGCCAGCGCTCGAACAGGCCCGAGTGGTGCATCGCGACCAGCAGCCACTCGGGCTCGCGGGTGCGGTTGGCGCCGCGGAACTCGGGCACGTCGGTGTGCATCGCCAGCTCCTGCCCGGGCACGAGCACGTTCAGATAGACGATCGCCGGGCGCACGACGGCGCGACCGGTCACGTACTGCGCCGCCTCGACGAGCTGCGGCAGCCGCTGGAAGAAGCCGATCTCCGGAAAGAGCGGCTCCTCGTAGGCGAAGGTGTCGCGGAAGTAGTTGGTGCGCGACGCGAGCTTCCACACCGGATCCTGGCCGGCACGGCCGTCGAGGAAGTTGCGCAGCGCGTCGAAGCGCTGCGGGATGCCTGCGCCGAAGCCCTCCTGCCGGCGCCCCTCGCCGTAGGTCGGGTACGGCGCGCGGCGGTCGACGATGTCCAGCAGGAGTCGGAGCTCGTCCGGCGCGAGCAAAGGATCGAATTCGACGTAGCGTGCCGTGGCCATGCGCTGCTCCTTCGCTGTCCGTGGCCTGTTCATCGGCCTGCATAGGCCGCGGCACGGCGCGAGACAAGCCGGCCGCAGATGCACCGGACAATCCGCGCGCGCAGCGCGCGGCCGAGCGCGAGCGAGCCGGGGCGAGGAAGCTTCGCGCGGCTCCGCCGCGTGCGCCGCACGCTCACCGCCGCGCCGCGCCGGCGTCAATCGCGAGCGAGGCCGAGCAAGAGGTAGACGTCGCCCGCGCCGGGCACGTCGAATGCGCTGACCGCCGAGACACGGGGGTCCCGATCACCCCGAGCACGAGCACGAGCGGCAGGCTCTGCCGCCAGCGAATCGGTCTGTTCATGTCGTGATGCCGCCGTCGATCGAGACGATCGAGCCGGCCATGTAGCGCGCCTCGTCCGAGGCGATCCACGCGACCAGCCCAGCAACCTCGTCGGGCTCCGCCATGCCGAGTGGCGAGCGGATCTTGCCGAGCAGCGTCGGATCCGCGCCGGGCGGCATGTCGCGAAAGGTTTGCTGGAACGGTGTCGCGATGCCTCCCGGAGCAACGCAATTCACCCGGATGCCGCGCTTCAGGTACTCGTCGGACAGCGCGCGCGTCAGGTTCACCACGCCCGCCTTCGAGGCGCAGTAGGCGGCGCCGTACGCGATCCCCATCAGCCCCGCGTTCGACGCGATGTTGACGATGCAACCGCCGCCGTCGAGCAGGTACGGCAGCACCGCCTGCGCCATCAAGAACGTTCCCGTCAGATTGACGGCGATGATGCGCGACCAGTCCTCGAACGGCATCTCGTGCGAGTTGGCGAACCGGCCCGTGCCGGCGCAGTTGACCAGCACCTGCGGCCGGCCGATCTCGGTGGCCAGCGCGTCGACCGCGGCGCGCACCGATCCCGGATCGGCGACGTCGACCACGTACGCACGCGCGACGCCGCCGGCCGCCTCGACCTCGATCGCGACGCGGCGTGCGGCTTCGAGCGCGAGGTCGAGGCAGGCGACGTGGCCGCCCTCGGCGGCGAGCTTGAGCGCGGTCGCGCGGCCGAGGCCCGAGCCGGCGCCGGTCACGACGCAGACGCGTGTGGAGAAGCGTGCGGAAGACATGCTGCGCTCGTATCCGAGCGTCCGGCGCAGGGCAATTCGGTCGCGCCTACTTCGCGCAGCGGAAGCCGCCGTCGGCGGCGCGAACCTTGGCGTCTGTCCAGCCGCGCAGCGAGGTGCGCGTCAGGACGGGGTCGAAGGTCCAGGCCGAGCCGCGCACCACCCGCCCGGTCTCGCGCGGGTCCGCGATCCACTCCCACACGTTGCCGACCATGTCCTCGGCCCCGCTCGGCGCCGCGCCGTCGGGAAACGAGCCGACCGGTGCGGTCGCGAGGTAGCCGTCGTCGTATCCGTTGGTCGACTTCCACTCCGGGTAGCGCTTGCGCGCCGTCTCGTCGGCGACGTTGGCGAGCTTGACGCCGATCGGGTGCACGTCGCCCCAGGGATACTTGCGTCCGTCGACGCCGCGCGCCGTCTTCTCCCACTCGGCCTCGGTCGGCAGGCGCTTGCCACTCCACTTGCAGTAGGCCTCGGCCTCGCTCCAGGGGACGCAGTTGATCGGGTGCTGCTCGCGGCCCTTCTTCTTCCAGTTGCAGAACTCGGCGTACTCGGGCTGCTCCTTGCCGTCGTAGAAGGGCATCGTCAGGCCCTCGCTCGAGCACGCCTTGGCCGTGACGCAGCGCGCGAACTGCGCGACCGAGATCTCCTTCTGGTCGATCTGGAAGGTCTCGACCTCGACCATGCGACCCGGCTTCTCGTCGGCGAAGCACTCGATGTCCACCGCCTCGTTGCAGCCCATGAAGAAGGCCCCGCCGGCCACCGTGACCATGCCGTCCCTGACCTTGGGCTTTGCTTTGGCCTTGGCTTTGGCCTGGGGCTGGACCGGAGTCGCGCTCGGGGGCGCGGCGGTTTCGCTGGCGGTCGCGGCGGGAGCTGGCGTGTCCGCGGATGCCGCGCGGGCGGCAGCGAGCGGCAGCAGGAGGGCGAGCACCAGGAGCGGGCGGATCGCGGTCGGGAGCAGGCGCATGAACCTTCGATAGTGGGCCGGCTTCGTGCGAGTCAATCGGTCGCCCACCGATCACCCGCGATTCGACGATTGCCCCGGGTGAGACGCAGGGTCTATGGTGCTCGCGCATCGAGCCGGACTTGAGCCACGGCAACACCCCCGACGGAGTAGAAGCTTTTGACAGCACGACACCCGACGTCACTGAGCCTCGCCTGCCTCGTACTCGCGGCGAGCGTGCTCGTGACCCGCGCCGAGGGCGCCGTGGTCTGCTCCGCCAGCGACGTGTGCGCGGCGACCGCGAATCCGTGCACGATCGCCGGCACGCGCGACGTCGCCAGCGGCTGCCACCTGGACTTCGGCACGCGCGCCGTCGTCGTCACGGGAACCCTGCAGAGCGCGCTCACCGGCGGCTCGTTCGCGCTGAGCGCCGGTACGGTCAACCTCACCGGCGGCAGGATCCGCTCGGTCGGGTCGACCGGTGCTGCGGGCGGCAACGTCACGCTGAGTGTCGCCGGTGCGCTGGTGATGAGCGGCAGCGGCCCGACCCTCGACGTCGGCGGCGCCGCGGGCGGCGGTATCCTGAGCGTCACGGCGGGCTCGATCGACGTCCGCGCGGGCAGCGTCGAGGCGGACGGTACGGGCAGCGAAGCCTGCGGCGGCGCGATCACGCTGCGCGCCACCAGCGGCCCGCTGCTGCTCGCAGCACCGGTCCATGCAACCGGCCACTTCCTCTGCGCCGGCGGCCAGCTCGATCTGTCGGGCCAGCGCGTCGAGATCAGCGCGTCGCTCAACGTGTCGGGCGGTGACTACCCGGGCGGCATCGTGGTGACAGCGGACGCCGGCGACATCCTGGTCGCGAGCACGGCGACGATCAGGGCGAGCGGCGAGCAGATCGAGCTCGGCGACGGCGGCGACGGTGGACCGATCGCGCTGCTCGGCGAGGCCGGCAACGTCACGGTGCTCGGCAGCATCACCACCGACGGCGCCACGCCCGAAGGCGAGGCCGGTAGCATCGTCATCGTTGCTGCCGGGACGCTCGAGATCGCGGCAACGCTCTCGGCGCAGGGCAACGGCGGCGGCTCGAACGGCGGCTCGATCGAGATCGACGCCGGCGGCGACGCGACGTTCGCGGCCCACGTCCGGGCGAGTGGCGGCGGCGACGCGGCCGGCGGCGAGATCGACGTGCGCAGTGACGGCGTCGTCACGGTCACCGGTGGCAAGTCCATGCAGGCCAACGGCGGCTACTTCGGCGGCGGCGCGATCACCCTGCGTGACGCGACCAGCATCGTCGTAGCCGGCACGCTCGAAGCCCGCGGTTCGACCGGCGGCAACGGCGGCTTCACCACGCTCGAGAGCTGTCGGGCGAGCATCGAGGGCGCGCTCGACACCAGCGCCGGTGGCGGCGGGTTGAGCGGCGCCAACGCCATCACGGCCGGCGTGATCACGGTTCCCAGCGCGGGCCGGGTGGTCGCCGCACCATGCAATCCGCTGATCGGGACCTCCTGCAACATCTTGACGCTCGCGGCCGGTACGCCGACGATCGACCCGCTCGCGGTGGTCACGCCCGCACCGACCTTGCTGCTCGATCCGCTGCTCAACATGTGCTGCGGCAACACCAGCCTCGAGCCCGGCGAGAGCTGCGACGACGGCAACTCCGCGGCCTGCGACGGCTGCTCGCACCTGTGCCAGGTCGAGAGCACCCCGCCGTGCCCGAGCGACGGCAACGAGTGCACGGCCGACTGCACGCCCGGCGGCGGCTGCACCTACCAGCCGCGCACCGGTGAGAGCTGCAGCGACGACGGCAACCTCTGCACCGCCGACGTCTGCAACGCGTTCGCGCTGTGCAAGCATCCGGTCCGGGTCTGCAACGACGGGGTTGCCTGCACGATCGACTCCTGCGCCACCGGAATCGGCTGCGTGGCGACACCCGACGACGGCCGCTGCGACGACGACGAGAGCTGTACCGACGAGAGCTGCGACGCCGAAGCGGGCTGCCTCTCCGCAAGCAAGCCGAACGGCAGCACGTGCAGCGACGGCGATGCCTGCACCACCGAGGACGCCTGCACCGCCGGCACGTGCGCGCCGCAGGGGCCCGCGCTGCGCTGCGACGACGACGACTCCTGCACCACCGACTCCTGCTTGGCCGCGCTCGGCTGCCACTACCAGGAGAACCCCGCGGCCTGCCCGTGCGCGGCGCAGGCGGGGCCCCTCCCCGCCGGCTCGGCCTGCGCCGACGGCAACGACTGCTCGCAGGACGATCGCTGCGACGGCGCCGGCCAGTGCCTGCCCGGTGCGGTCTGTCCCGACGACGGCGACGCGTGCACGCTCGAGATGTGCCTGCCAGTCCAAGCCGGCAAGGAGATCTGCCTCGCGATCGACAACCAGTGCGTGACGAGCTGCGCCGCACAGAGCAACGGTACCCCGTGCAGCGACGGCTCGGCGTGCACCACGGGCACGTGTCAGGGCGGCGCCTGCGTCGCGCTGCCGGTGCCCTGCGGCGACGGCGACCGCTGCACCGGCGCGGACTACTGCCTCGACGCGATCGGCTGCCGCTCGGGCGCGCCGCCGATCGACGAACCGCTCTGCGAGCTGCCGGCGGCGACGCTCGATCACTTCGTCTGCTACCGCGCCAAGACGAGCAAGGGCACGCCGCGGCTCCAGCCCGTCGCCGGCCTCCCGGCCGCGGACCAGTTCGGCACGGCGCTCGCCGACCTGCGCAAGACGGAGCGCCTCTGCCTGCCGAGCAGCGTGAACGGCGGTGATCCTGGCGCGGCGGCTCACCCGGACACGCTCGCGAGCTACCTGGTACGGCTGCACGACACGCTGCCGAGCGGTGCACCGCGCAGCAATCTCGAGATCGTCAATCAGCTCGGCACGATTCGCGTCGACCTGAAGAAGATCGACGGCGTGCTGCTGCCGAGCGCGCTCAGCATGAGCACGCCGCCCGGCCCCCCGATCCCGCCGGATCCCGACCGCTTCGGCTGCTACAAGGTCGCGATCTCGCAAGGCACTGCGAAGTTCCTGCCGGTGTTCGGGGTCACGATCGAGGACCAGCTCGGCACGCTCACGGTCGACGTCGCCCGGCCGACCCGCCTGTGCTCACCGCTCGACCTGGACGGCCAGGATCCGGGGGCCGTGGGCCATGCACCGCGGCTGCTCTGCTACCAGGTGCGGACGAGCTCCGGCAGTACGCGCTTCGTCAAGCGCAGCGGCCTGCTGCTCGGCAACGAGCTCGGCTCGGAGCAGCTCGACGCCTCGGCGCTCGACGAGCTTTGCGTGCCGTCGATCATCGTCGCGCCCTGAGCCTCCGCCCGCCGGGCACGCGTCACGGCTGCGGACACTTGCCCGGCGTCCAGGTCGTGCCCGGGTCCGCGAGCACCTTCCCTGCCGTCCGGCACTTCTCCTCCAGCAGCCCGTAGGAGCACTTCGGGCTCGACGGCGAGATCGGCCGCGACATGCAGCAGCAGCCGAGCCCGGGCTTGTCGCTCAGGCGCAGCTCCGGCGACGGCACGGGCGGCTCGGCGGTCGCACCCGCGCGCGGCGGCGCCCAGCTCACCGCCTGCGCGGCGAACGTGGCGACAGCAGCCACGATCAGTCTTCCGGGACCGGTCATCTGCGCCGTACCGTCAGGCGGTTGACCAGGTTCTCGAGCATCTCCTGCCGGCCTGAGGACGGCGTGGGCTCGATGCCACGCGACGCGACCAGCTTCGCCAGGTCGTCGAGGTCGTGCTCGCCGGCGAGGATGCCGCGCCCCAGCGCCGAGCTCCAGCCGGCGTAGCGCTGCTCGACCAGTGCTGCGAGCGTGCCGTCCTCGATCAGCCGCGCCGCGCCGAGCAGCCCGAGCGCGAGCGTGTCGATGCCGCCGACGTGCGCGTGGAAGAGATCGTCGGGCGACACGCTCTGGCGACGCAGCTTGGCGTCGAAGTTGCAGCCGCCGGTGGTGAAGCCGCCGCCGCGCAGGATCGTGTACAGCGCGAGCGTCATCTCCTCGGCGCTGTTCGGGAACTGGTCGGTGTCCCAGCCGTTCTGCGGATCGCCGCGGTTCACGTCGACGCTGCCGAGCAGGTCGTTCGCCACCGCGTAGGCGAGCTCGTGCTGGAAGCTGTGCCCGGCGAGCGTCGCGTGGTTGACCTCGACGTTGAGCTTGACTTCCTTCTCGAGGCCGAAGCGGAACAGGAACGCGTGCACGGCGGCCGCGTCGAAGTCGTACTGGTGCTTGCTCGGCTCCATCGGCTTGGGCTCGATCAGCAGCGTGCCGGCAAATCCGGTGGCGTGCTTGTACTCGACCACCATCGCGAGAAAGCGGCCGAGCTGCTCGGTCTCGCGGCGCAGATCGGTGTTGAGCAGCGTGTCGTAGCCCTCGCGGCCGCCCCACAGGACGTAGTTCGCTCCACCGAGCCGGCGCGTCGCGTCGAGCGCCTTCTTCACCTGCGCCGCCGCGTACGCGAACACCTCCGGATCCGGATTGGTCGCCGCGCCGGCAGCGTAGCGGCGGTGGCTGAACAGGTTGGCCGTGCCCCACAGCAGCTCGACGCCGGTGCGCGCCATGCCGGCTTCGATCCCGTCGAGAACGCGGTCGAGGTTGTCGTTGGTCTCGACGAGCGTGGCGCCTTCGGGGGCGACGTCGCGGTCGTGGAAGGTGAAGAACGGCGCGCCGAGCTTGGCGAAGAACTCGAAGGCGACCTCCGCCTTGCGGGTCGCGAGCGCGAGGGGATCGCCAGCGCCGAACCACGGCCGGTCGAAGGTCTCGGCGCCGAACATGTCGCTGCCCGGCCAGCCGAAGGTGTGCCACCAGCAGACCGCGAAGCGGAGCTGCTCGCGCATGGTCTTGCCGAGCACCAAGCGATCGGCGTCGTACCAGCGGAACGCGAGCGGCTCCTCGCCGTCCGGTCCCACGAACGGGACGTTCTCGATGTGGGGGAAGAACGGCTCGGCCATCGTGTCCTCCTCGAAGATCTCGATCGTCATCCGGCGAGTGCTACGAAGCTCGGCCGTAGCTCGCGGTAGAGGCGCCGGTAGAGCTCGACGCGCTCGCCATACAGCGCGCGCAGCGCGGCGTCGGGCGTGCTGGTCCGGTCGGCGGCGGGCGGCGTGCACACGCGGGCGGGGTCTTCACCGGTGACCGCGAGCCGAGCGAGCCTTGCTGCGCCGAACGCCGGACCGCGCTCCGCCCCGGCGTGGTGCAGCAGCGGACGGTCGAGCGCGCTGGCGAGGATCCGGCCCCACAGCGCGCTGCGCGCGCCGCCACCGATCACCGACACCGTGCCGATCGTCGTGCCGGCGGCGAGCAGCGCGTCCTGCGCGTCGACGAACGCGAAGGCGACGCCCTCGAGCACCGCGCGACCGAGGTCGGCACGCGTGGTCGCGTGCGACAGGCCGAAGAGGACGCCCTTCGCATCGGGGTCGTCGTGCGGCGTGCGCTCGCCGGACAGATACGGCAGGAAGATCACGCGCGGATCGCGCGCCGCCGCCGTGATCTCGTCGAGCAGCGCACCCTCGCTCGCCGCTCCGGTCACGCCCGCGACCCAGGCGAGGCAGCTCGCCGCGCTCAGCAGGACCGACATCTGGTGCCACGACACCGGCAGACAATGGCAGAAGGCGTGCACCGCGCGCTCGGGGTTGGGCGCAAAGCGATCCCCGGCGACGAAGTACACGCCCGAGGTGCCGAGCGAGAGCAACGCGTCGCCGGGATGGATCACGCCGGCGCCGACCGCACCCGCCGCGTTGTCGCCTGCACCGGCCGCGACGATCACGCCGCGTCGCAGCCCCCACGCGTCGGCCACCGCGTCACGCACCTGCCCGGTGGGCTCGCTGCCCTCATACAGGCGCGGCATGGCGCTGTCGGGCAGGTCCGTCGCTGCGAGCATCTCCGGCGACCACGAACGCGCGGCGACGTCCAGCCAGAGCGTACCGGCGGCGTCGGACATGTCGCTGGCGGCGTCGCCCGACAGCTTGAGGCGCAGGAAGTCCTTCGGCAGCAGGACGCGCGCGACCGCGCGGAACACGTCGGGCTCGTGCTGCGCGACCCAGAGCAGCTTCGGCGCGGTGAAGCCCGGCATGGCGCGGTTGCCGGTGATCGCGCGCGTGCGTGGCTCACGGCGCTCGAGCTCGCGGCACTGTGCCGCACTGCGGCCGTCGTTCCACAGGATCGCCGGACGGAGCACGCGGTCGCGCGCGTCGAGCAGGGTCGCGCCGTGCATCTGGCCGGCGAGGCCGATCGCGGCGACGCGCGCCATCTCGCCCGGACGGCGCGCGCGCAGCGCCGCAGCGGCGGTACAGGTCGCCGACCACCACGCTTCGGGATCCTGCTCGGACCACAGCGGCTGCGGCCGCGTGACCGCCAGCGCCACGGCGTGCTCGTCGACGGCCTGCTGCTGCTCGTCGACCAGCAGTAGCTTGACACTCGAGGTGCCGAGGTCGATGCCCAGATACACGAGCAACGACTATTCCGCGCACGTGCGCGCGGCAAGAGGCTGGCCGCGTCCGGGCGGCTGTCCTATAGGTGGCCGATGCGAGAGCGGAACGGACCGCGCGGTCGCGCGTACTGATGGAGCTCACCAGCGGCGCGCTGTTCCTGACCGCGGCCGGCTTCCTGCTGCTCGCAGCCGTCCTGCTGAGCCCGATCTCGCAGCGGCTCGGCGTGCCGATGCTGCTGATCTTCCTCGTGGTCGGCATGCTCGCCGGCGAGGAAGGCCCGGGCGGGATCCCCTTCGAGGATTACGAGGCCGCGTTCGACCTCGGCTCGCTCGCGCTGGTGCTGATCCTGTTCGATGGCGGGCTCAACACCCGGCTCGCTACGCTGCGCAGCGCGGCGCGGCCGGCCGTCCTGCTGGCGACCGTGGGCGTCGTGCTGACCGCCGCGCTCACCGCGGGCGGCGGTATCCTGCTCGGGCTGGCGACGCCGGTCGCGGTGCTGGTCGGCTGCGTGGTCTCGTCGACCGACGCAGCCGCGGTGTTCTCGGTGCTGCGCGGCGGCGGCATCCGCCTGCGCGGCCGCACGGCGGCGATCCTCGAGGTCGAGTCCGGGCTGAACGATCCGATGGCGATGCTGCTCACGGTGGTCGGCGCCGAGTCGCTGGTCGCCGCCAGCGGCGTCGACGGCGAGACCGCGCTGGTCTTCGTGGTGCAGCTCGTGGTCGGCCTGCTGAGCGGGCTCGGCATCGGCTATCTCGGCCGCATCGCGCTGCGCCGGGCGCGCCTGCCGGCGCCTGGCCTCTATCCCGTGGTGAGCGTCGCGATCGCGCTGCTCGCCTTCGGCGTACCGACCATGGCCAACGGCAGCGGCCTGCTCGCGGTGTACATGGCCGGCGTGATCGTCGGCGACAGCCGCATCCCCTACCGGCCGTGGATCCTGCGCGTGCACGACACGCTCGCCTGGCTGGCGCAGCTCGGCATGTTCCTGATGCTCGGACTGCTGGTGTTCCCGTCCGCTCTGGTATCGGTCGCGGAGGAAGGGCTGGTGATCGCGGTCGTGCTCGCGCTGGTGGCGCGGCCGGTCGCCGTCCTGCTGTCCCTGCTGCCCTTCCAGATCGACCTGAAGAGCCGGCTGTTCATCTCGTGGGTCGGCCTGCGCGGCGCGGTGCCGATCATCCTCGCGACCTACCCCGTGCTGCGCGGCGTGCCGAACGCGAACGAGATCTTCAACGTCGTGTTCTTCGTCGTGCTCACCAACAGCGTCGTGCAGGGCGGCAGCGTCGCCTGGCTCGCGCGGCGCTTGAAGCTGGTCGAGCCCGCTGCGATCCCGCCGCCGGCGAGTATCGAGATGATCTCGCTCTACGACTACGCGGGCGATTTCCGCTGGTACTACGTGTACGCGTCGACCGCGGTGGCGGGCGCGCTGGTGCGCGATCTACCGCTGCCCCAGGACTGCCTGCTGACGCTCATCCTGCGCGGTAAGCAGGTCATCCCGCCGCACGGCGACACCCGCCTCGAGCCGGGCGATCACGTCTGCATGTTCTCGACCGAGGCTCACCGGGTGCTGCTGAGCCTGCTGTTCGCCAACCCCGAGGCCGAGTCCGACTGAATTGGTGCCAGGTCGAGCACCAGTGGCAGGTGGTCGCTCGCCGCGGCGTCGTTGCCCTCGAGCCCGCTCGCCGCCAGCGCCGGCGCCTCGAGGCGGCGCGTGTCGAGCACGAACGAGCGCGTCGCACGTGCCGTGGCAGCGCCGTAGAGGAGGTAGTCGAGGCGTCCCGGCGAGAAGCGCGACCAGGGCTGGAACCAGGTGTAGAGCGCGCGTTCGGCGAGCACCGGCGACTCCGCGATCGCAAGCGGCGCACCGCCGGCATCGAGCCCCGCGGCGAGAATCTCGAGCGGCAGTCGCGAGCCGACCAGGTTCAGGTCGCCACCGACGACGCGCACGCACGGTGCCGCCTCGAGCAGCGCCACCCGCAGCGCCTCGTTGGCCGCGGCGGCCTCGGCGCGCCGCGCGAGATCCTGTGCCGAGTGCGCCGCACCGCAGCACTTGAGGTGCAGCGAGGCGGCGCAGAGCGCGCCGAGCGGGGTGGTCGCGACGGCCGCCGCGAGCCGCAGGGCCGCATCGCTGCGCCGGCTGTCCGCCGGAGCCACGACCGGCCGGGCCACGAGACGCGGACCGAGCGCCGACAGCGGCGCACGCGCGACCACGGCGACGCCCCAGCCGGCGGACGTGACCGCGTGCCACGGCGCAGTACCGGGCAGGTGGGTGTCGAACCAGGCCGCGAGCTCGGCGTCGCTCGCGCCCTCCCACTCCTGCAGCAGCACGACATCCGGACGCAGCGCGCGCAGGATGCGCGCGAACGGCTCGGGCTTCTTGCGCGGGCTCGCCAGGAGAACGTTCCACGACACCACACGCAGCTCGCCCGCAGCTGCCGCGGGGATGCCGAGCGGCGCGATCGGTGTGGCCGCGGGCGAGGGTAACCCCGCGGCTGCCGGCGTGTCTGCTGCGGCCACGCCGGCGCGCGGCGGCAGCTCGAGCTGGCGCACCCTGCTCCGCCACGCCGGCGAGCCGTCCGCGCGCAGCAGCGCCGCCTGCACGCGCACGCGGCCCGAAGCGAGCGCCGCGCTCAGATCGGGCCGGCCGCGCACCTCGCGCGCGAGGCGCAGCTCGAACTCGCGCGCCGCGACCGTCGGCGCAACCACCAGGTCGATCGCCGCGTGCCGCAGCGCACCGCTGCCGGTGCCGGCCGGCGGCCCGCGGACCGCGACGCCCTGGCCGTCGAACTCCGGCGGCGAGAACACGATGCGCAGATCCGGGTCGAAGCCCGTCGCCTCGCTGGGGTGCTCGTCGGCGGCGATCGACACCACCAGCGGCAGCGGTGACGCCTGCAGGGTGCGCTCTTCGGGCAGCACCAGACGCAGGTAGAGGTAACGGTCGTCGGCGGCGACGAAGGTGCCGGCAGGCCAGTCGTCGAACGCACCGTCGATGCGGATCGGCGTCGCGGCGTCGGTCGCGGCGGACGTCGCGGCCATGGCACAGCGCGGGCCGCCGAGCGCGGCCACCGCCAGGGCCAGGACGGCGGCCGGCGCGACTGCGCGGCGGAGCGCGGCCCGCGTCAAATCCCGTACCGCTTGCGCCGCCGCCAGAGCGTCGTCACGCCGATCCCGAGCCGCGGAACAGCGGCGTGTGGGTGGGCAGCGCGCCGGCGCTCTGCGGAACGGCCTCTTTCGCCGCCAGCGAGCCGGCGATCGCGAGAATCGGGATCGCGAGCCAGTAGCGCGAGATGAACATCACGGCGCCCCCCAGCAGATTGTAGAACGGCACGTTTGCGCTCAGACCGCCGAACGCGCTGCCGTTGTTGTTGCCCATCGAGCTGAACGCGTAGAGGATCTCGCTGAAGCCGTGCGGGCCATGGTCCTGCAGGCTCGCCACGCCGGTCTCGGTCGCGATGGCGAGCGCGGTCGCGCACAGGACCGCTGCGCACGGGATCAGGATGATCAGCGAGGCCATCTTCATCTCGAACGCTTCGATCTCCTTGCCGAGGTACTCCGGCATGCGGCCGACCATCAGACCGGCCGCCCACAGGGCTGAGTTGGCGATGCCAAAGCGCACCTCCTTGCCCTCCATGTTGCCGCCCGCCTGGCCGGCGCTCGCGACCTGGTCGACGCCGAGCCCGGCGAGCCGCGGGTTGCCGGCTTGCTCCGACGAAAGGCAGAGCACCAGCAGGGGCACGAACAGCAAGGTCATCGCGGCGAGGAGCGCCCACCCCTGACGGGTGTCCTTCACCATCAAGTCAAACATGTAGCAGAGGGCGGCCGGGATCAGCAGGATGGCGAGCACCTCGAGGAAGTTCGAGAGCGGCGTCGGGTTCTCGAACGGGTGCGCCGAGTTCACGTTGAAGAAGCCGCCGCCGTTGGCGCCGAGCTGCTTGATGGCGATCTGCGACGCCGCAGGGCCCATCGGCAGCACCTGCTCGGTCACCGGTTTGCCGTCGGCATCGCTCGTCGCCTCGACCAGCTGCGCCGACTGGTACGGCCTCAGGTTCTGCACCACGCCTTGCGAGACCAGCAGCAGCGCGAGGACCAGCGACAGCGGCAGCAGGATGTGGAGCGTGCCGCGCACCAGATCGACCCAGAAGTTGCCGAGCAGCGCCGCCGAGCGCTGTCGGAAGCCGCGGATCAGGGCCACCAGGGTCGCCATGCCGGCCGCGGCCGAGACGAAGTTCTGCACGGTCAGCGCGACCATCTGCGTCAAGTAGCTCATCGCGGCCTCGCCGCTGTAGCCCTGCCAGTTGGTGTTGCTGGCGAAGCTCACCGCGGTGTTGAACGAGGAGTCCGCGCCGACGCCGGCGAAGCCCTGCGGATCTAGCGGCAGGATGCGCTGCGCGCGCTGCAGCCCGCAGACCGCGAGCAGCCCGAGGATGTTGAACCACATCATCGCGACCGCGTAGCGCTTCCACGTCATGCCCTGCTCGGGATCGACGCCGCACGCGCGGTAGAGCCGCCGCTCGAGCGGGCGCAGGACCGGGTCGAGCGGCGTCCGCTCGCAGGATGGCGTCGAGCGTCATCAGAAGGCCTCCGGATGCAGCAGGGCGACCACCAGGTACGCGAGGAGCCCCAGCGCGACGATTCCACCCGCGACGTAGAAGATGGTCACGACCCCCCTCCCCGCGCGAGGCGCCGGCAGAGCGCGATCAGGCCCAGCGACGATCCGAACAGGATCACCATCAAGAGAAGACTCACGAGCTCCATGCTTCGTTCCCTTCCCGAGGTCGCGGTGCGACCGGCGACATCCACGCTCGTCGGGCGCGGGACGTGCCACGACGGCCATCGCCGTCGGGACGGCGCGCGCGTAGGGCAGCGGACAGGCGCGGGAACGGACGGCTCAGCGCGGGGCGAGCAGTTCCTCAGCGATGCGCTTCACGTCCGCCGCTTCCACCTGGCCGCGATGCGTCTTCATCACGTCACCAACGAGCTTACCGACCTGCTTGGTGTCGGTGACGGCGAGTGCCGCGATGCGCTCGCCGACCAGGACGCGCAGCTCGGCGTCGCCCATCGTCGCCGGCAGGAAGCCGGCGCAGAAGTCGATCTCGAAGCGCAGCTTGGCGAGCTGCTCCGCGCCGCGCGCGCCGACCTTCTCGAACTCCTCGGCCGCCTTCTGGAGCTGCTTCTTGTAGGCGCCGATCACGTCGCGCACGAGCGCGTCGTCGACCTCGCCCGAGAAGCCCTTCGCGGTGCGGCGCTCCTGGACCTTGGTCTTGATCATGCGAACGACGTCGAGCGTCGGCTGGTCCTTGTCGCGGAGCGCCTGCTTCAGCCTTGCGTCCAGGTCCTGCTCGATCGTCATCGCATCTCCTCCTGCAGCACCATCGCGGTCGGGCCACCCGTGACGCAAGCGGGCGGTCGCCACGTCCGTGCGTACCGGAGCCGCCACCCTCGAGCACACTTCGCCATAGTGTGGGCACGATCAGCGCCATAAACTTACCAAATCCTACCCGATTTCGGGCAAATTTGTGGAATCAGGCGCTGCGAGGTGGTTGATTGCCGCGCCATGACGGGAAGCGACGACCTCGGCGATCTCCTGGTCCACCTCGGCCGGGTGAGCCGGTCGAGCGGCAACGAGGTCGAGAAGATCGTCCGCGAGACGCTCGAGTACTTCTCGGAAACCGTCGAGCAATTCGTCGCCCGCCGCCACGCCGAGCTCAAGTCCGACGAGCTCAAGAACGACGCCATCTACGAGCGCATCCAGGCCGAGCTCGCGACGCGGCGCTTCGCCGCGTCGGCGCTGTCGGCGCGTCAGATCCGCCGTCTCGTCTACGGCTGAGCCCGCCAGCCCAAGGAGAACCTGAACCATGTGTGGAATCGTCGGCTACGTCGGACGTCAGGACGCGGTGCCGCTGCTGCTCGCTGGCCTGCATCGGCTCGAGTACCGCGGCTACGACTCGGCCGGCGTCGCGGTGATCACGCGCAGCGGCCTCAAGGTGCACAAGTCCTCGGGCCGCATCCAGCGCCTCGAGGCGACCATGCCCAAGAGGTGCAAGGGCACCACCGGCATCGGACATACGCGCTGGGCGACGCACGGCGAGCCGACCGATGCCAACGCGCACCCGCACGCCGACTGCTCGGGCGAGATCGCGGTCGCGCACAACGGCATCATCGAGAACTACACCGCGTTGCGCGCCGAGCTGATCGCCGCCGGGCACACCTTCCGCTCCGAGACCGACACCGAGGTCCTGGCGCACCTGATCGAGGCGGCGTACCGCGGCGATATCGAGCAGGCGGTGCGCGAGGCGCTGCGCTCGGTGCAGGGCACCTACGGCATCGCGGTGATCGACGGGCGCCACCCCGACCGCATCATCGCGGCGCGCAACGGCAGCCCGGTGGTGATCGGCATCGGCGAGCGCGAGATGTTCGTCGCGTCGGACGTCGCAGCACTGGTGCGCCACACGCAGCAGATCGTCTACCTCGACGACCGCGAGGTGGCGTCGATCGAGGCCGGCGGCTTCCGTACCGCAACGCTCGACGACGAGCCGACCACCAAGAGCCCGGCGACCGTGCCCTGGGGCTTCGAGGCCTACGACCGCGGCGCGCACGCACACTTCATGCTGAAGGAGATCCTCGAGCAACCCGAGGCCTGCGAGCGCACCTTGAAGGGCCGGCTCGACGCGCAGTTCGGCACCGCGCACCTGGGCGGGCTCAACATGAGCGCGCGCGACCTGCTCGACATCCGCCGCGTCAAGATCCTCGGCTGCGGCTCGGCGTACTACGCCGGGCTCGCGGGCGCGCACATGCTCGAGACCCTGACGCGCATCCCGAGCGACGCCGAGCCGGCGTCGGAGTTCCGCTACCGCAACCCGGTGATCGAGCGCGAGACGCTCTACGTCGCCGTCAGCCAGTCCGGCGAGACCGCCGACACGCTGGCCGCGGTGCGCGAGGTGCGGCGCAAGGGCGGGCGCGTGCTCGGCATCGTCAACACCGTCGGCAGCTCGATCGCGCGCGAGTGCGACGGCGGCATCTACATGCACGCCGGGCCGGAGATCGCGGTCGCGTCGACCAAGGCGTTCACCTGTACGCTGCTGTGCACCGCACTCCTGGCGTTGAACCTCGGACGGGTGCGCGACCTCTCGCCCGCCGACGGCAAGCGCCTGATCGCGGCACTCGGCCGCATCCCCGACCAGATCCGCGAGGTGCTCGGCCAGCGCGAGCGCATCCGCGCGGTCGCCGTCAAGTACATGGCGCGCCGCTCGGCGTTCTTCATCGGCCGCACGCACGCGTACCCGGTCGCGCTCGAGGGCGCGCAGAAGCTGAAGGAGATCTCCTACATCCACGCCGAGGCCTACCCGGCATCCGAGCTCAAGCACGGCCCGCTCGCGCTGATCTCGCCCGAGACGCCGACCTTCGTCGTCCTGCCGCAGGACGACCTCTACGAGAAGGCGCTGTCGACCATCGAGGAGGTTCGCGCGCGGCGCGGTCCGGTGATCGCGGTGACACAGCCCGGCGACGAGGGCCTGCCGGCGAAGGTCGACGACGTGCTGGTCGTGCCGCAGACCGAGACCGTGCTGAGCGCGATCCTGCTGACGATCCCGTTCCAGCTCCTGGCGTACGAGGCGGCGGTCGCGCTGGGGCGCGACGTCGACCAGCCGCGCAATCTCGCGAAGAGCGTCACCGTGGAGTGACTTCTCGCGCCAGCGCGCGATCGAACATCGTGCGATCGCATTGCACGCCTCCGAGCTGAAGCCACAGGTGCGCAGCGGAACGACCCGGCGATCGTGACCCATTCGCTGCGCAGCTCCACGAAGTACTTGACCCACGCGGTCGTGAGCGCGCCGTGGCCTCCGTCATGACTCGTCGTGCCCGATCGCCCCGCCACTGGCGCGGCGTACGGCGTTCGTGCGATGAGCCCGCTCATGGCTGACTGGTTCGACGGCGCGCGGTTCGGGATGTTCGTCCACTGGGGTCACGTGAGCGGGCGTGGCCTCGAGCTGTCGTGGCCGCTGGTCGGCGGCATGAAGGGCCTGCCGCGCTGCCAGGACGTGCCGGCCGAGGACTACCACGCGAGCGCGATGGGCTTCGCGCCACGTCGCGACAGCCCGCGCGCGTGGCTCGCACACGCGAAGCGCGCCGGCATGCGCTACGCGGTGTTCACCGCGCGCCACCACGACGGCTTCTCGATGTTCGACACCAAGCTGTCGGACTTCTCGAGCGCGCACGCGGCGTACCGCGGCGACATCGTGCGCGAGTACGTCGAGGCGACACGCGCCGCCGGCCTGCGCGTCGGCCTCTACTACTCGCTCTCGGACTGGCATCACCCGGACTATCCGCCGTTCACCGACGCCGACCGCCCATACCGCTTCGGGTCGTCGCCGAAGCCGAGCGACGAGCAGTGGCGGCGCTACCAGGACTTCCTGTTCGGCCAGATCCGCGAGCTGCTCACCAGCTACGGGCAGATCGACCTGATCTGGTTCGACGGCGGCTGGGAGCGGACCGCCGACAGGTGGCGCTCGCGCGAGCTCGAGACGATAATCCGCGAGCTGCAGCCCGGCATCCTGATCAACGACCGCCTGCCCGGCGTCGGCGACTACGACACGCCCGAGCAGTTCGTCCCGGCCTTGCCGCCCGCGCGGCGCTGGGAGACCTGCATGACGATGAACGAGAGCTGGGGCTACAACCCGTCGGACCCCGAGGAGAAGTCGAAGCACGAGCTGATCCACATGCTGTGCGAGGTCGCGGCGCGCGGCGGAAATCTGCTCTTGAACGTGTCGCCGATGGGCGACGGCAGCCTGCCGCCGTCGCAGATCGAGCGCCTCGGCGCGATCGCCGGCTGGATGGCGAAGCACGCCGACGCGATTCACGACACGCGGCCCGGGCTCGAGCCGTGGCAGTTCCACGGCCCGACGACGCGCAAGGGCGACCGGATCTTCCTGCACGTGCTCGCGCGCCCGTACGAGAGCGTGACCGTGCGCGGCATCCCGGTGCGCAAGGTACGCGCGGTGCGCGACCTCGCGACCGGCACGGCGCTCGAGCACCGCGCTCGCTGCCCGGTCCTCGACACCATGTTCAACCAGAACCCGACCGGCGAGCTGGCGATCCGCGTGCCGGAGGCGATCGTCGATCCGTTCGCGACCGTGATCGAGCTCGAGATGGAGGAAGGGGCGCTCTGAGCCTGGCGTGCCGGGCGCGGTCCGCTAAGACTGCTGGGTGGACGCGCACGCACACCGCATCGCGCTGGCCTGCAAGGGTTTCCTCGACGACGAGGAAGGCTTGCGCCTGTACGACCTCGGCCGCGAGCACGCGGCGCTCGGCCCGGTGGTCGAGGTCGGCAGCTACTGCGGCAAGTCGTCGGTCTACCTCGGCGCCGGCGTGAAGGCCGGCGGCGGCCTGCTGCTGTGCGTCGACCACCACCGCGGCTCGGAGGAGCACCAGGTCGGCGAGCAGTACCACGACGCCGACCTCTTCGATCCGCGCGTCGGCCGGCTCGACTCCCTGCCGGAGCTGCGCCGCGTGCTGCACGCGGCCGGCCTGGAGGAGACCGCGGTGCCGGTGGTCGCGGCGAGCCCGGTCGCGGCACGCATCGTCGCCGGCCCGCTCGGGATGGTGTTCATCGACGGCGGGCACAGCCACACGGCCGCGCACGCCGACTACGAAGCGTGGTGGGACAAGGTCGCGCCCGGTGGCATCCTGGCGATCCACGACCTCTTCCCCGACCCGAACGAGGGCGGTCAAGCACCGATCGAGATCTACCGCCGCGGGCTCGCGTCGGGGCTATTCGCGGAGCTACCGGGCACCAAGACGCTGGGCGTGCTGCGCCGGCGCTGACTCTCGTCACCCATCGACCGTCCTTCTCGTCGCCGTCCTCGTCGCCGTCCTCGTCGCCGTCCTCGTCGCCGTCCTCGTCGCCGTCCTCGTCGCGCCACCACGCGGACAGGAATGCGGCCGCCGCCAGGGAGGCCGAGGATCTGATCCGCGCGCGCCGCAGCAGCGGCGGCCAGCGACGCTTCCACCGTGACGTGCTGCGCCGCATCGCCTTCGTGCGCGTCGGGCTGACCATCGGGGAGATCCGCGCAGCACTCGCGACCCTGCCCGCCGGCCGTACCCCGACCAGGGAGGACTGGGGGCGCCTGTCGCGCGCCTGGAAGCCGCGCCTCGACGAGCAGATCGCGACCCTCGAGCGCCTGCGCGACCGGCTGACGTCGTGCATCGGCTGCGGCTGCCTGTCGTTCAAGGCCTGCGCACTCTACAACCCGTCCGACGCTGCCGCGCGGTTCGGCGCGGGCCCGCGCCACCTGCTCGGTGACGCGCCGCCCACCGGCCGCGCCGATGTGGTATCGCGGCGACCAGGGGGTGGACGATGATCGAGCGGATTCCCTTCGGCAGCACCGGTCACGCGAGCACGCGGGTGCTGTTCGGCGCGGCAGCACTCGGCGGCATGCGCCAGGAGCGCGCCGACGCGGTGCTCGAGCAGATCGTCGCGGCCGGCGTCAATCACATCGACACCGCCGCGAGCTACGGCGACGCGGAGCTCCGCCTGGCGCCGTTCCTGAAGCGGCACCGCGAGCGCTTCTTCCTCGCCACCAAGACGGGACAGCGTACGGCGGCCGCGGCGCGCGAGGAGCTGCAGCGCTCGCGCGCGCGGCTCGGGGTCGAGCGCGTCGACCTGATCCAGCTGCACAACCTCGTGGACGAGAACGAATGGGCCATGGCAATCGGACCCGGCGGCGCTCTCGAGGCGCTGATCCAGGCCCGGGACGAGGGCCTCGTGCGCTTCATCGGCGTGACCGGCCACGGCTCGCAGGCGGCCGCGATGCACGTGCGCAGCCTCGAGCGCTTCCCGTTCGACGCGGTGCTCGCGCCGTACAACCCCTCGATGATGGCGCAGCCGGACTACGCACGGGACTTCGAGATCCTCGATGGCGTCTGCGGCGAGCGCGGCGTGGCGCTGCAGACCATCAAGTCGATCGCGCGCCGCCGCTGGCGGCCGGACGACGCCGACAAGCACTTCAGCTGGTACATGCCGATCAAGGACCCGGCTGCGATCCGGCGCGCGGTGCACTGGGTGCTGGCACGGCCCGGCGTCTTCCTCAACAGCTCGAGCGACGCGACGCTGCTGCCGCTGATTCTCGAGGCGGCGAGCCAGCCGGTCGCAGCTCCGACCGCCGAGGAGATGGCGCACGACGCGTCGGCGCTCGGCATCGAGCCGCTCTTCGTGCACGGCGTGTCGGATACGATCTGACGAGTGCCGCACGAACGACCGTGAGCCCCCGTTGGACGAGGACGGCCCATCGTGTTTGATGAGGTCCGGCGTCATGAGCGAGCAACTCGAAGTGCTCCGGGTGGTCACCCAACGCCTCGAGGCGGCAGGGATCCCGCACATGCTGAGCGGGTCCGTCGCGATGAGCGTCTACGCCCAGCCACGCATGACACGCGACATCGACCTGGTGGTCGAGTTGACATCCGCAGACGTCCCTCGATTGACAGCGCTCTTCGCCAGCGAATTCTACCTCGACGAGGAGACGGTGACCGAAGAGACGCGACGCCGCGGGATGTTCAACCTGATCCACTCCGTCCTGATCGTCAAGGTCGATTTCATCGTCCGCAAGGACGACCCCTATCGAATCGAGGAGTTCCGCCGGAGGCGGCGATTGCGCCTCGACGATCTCGACGTGTGGGTCGTCGCGGCGGAGGACTTGATCCTGTCGAAGCTCGTGTGGGCGAAGGACAGCCGTTCAGAGATCCAGCTGAACGACGTCCGGAACCTGATTACCTGTGTCGCCACACTCGATCAGGAGTATCTCGACCGGTGGGCGACGATCCTCGGCGTCCCTGAGTTGCTCCGCGAGGTGAAGTCGTGAAGGACACCCCCGAACAGGTTGACGCTCGCTATCGAGCGCTGCTGATGCAGCGCTCGAGCGCTGAGCGCGTTGCGATGGCCTGTGACATGTTCGATGCCGCACGAACACTCATGCGTGCAGCCCTCCGTGCCGAACCGGACCCCCGGTCGCTGCGCGTCCGCATCTTCCTCCGCACCTATGGCCAGGACTTCGACGTGAAGACCCGAGATCGCATCTGTGACTGGCTCGCGGAGCGCGAGTGATGGGCGAGCGGCCGTAGAAGCGAACCGCACGCAGAGGCCGACTCGGGGTAATCGGCCGATCTCCCGGGAGAATGGAGACACGCGCAACGTCCGCGCTCAGCCGCTGGAGACGTGTCCCGCATTCGTCGACGATTCATCGACGGGGGAGTGGACGCCGTGGCCGAGCGGCCCAAGGCCGGGCGCAAGGATCACGCAGTGGAGCCAGAGGTGGAAAAGCAGATCGTGGAGCTGGCGATGTCACCGCCGCCCGCCGGTCGCAGCCGCTGGACGACGCGGCTCATCGGCAAGCAGATGGGTCGGACGAGCGGACGCATTTCGGACTTACTGCGGCGCAACGGGATGAAGCCCCATCTCACACGGACGTGCAAGGTGAGCCGCGATCTGAGGTGGCCACCAAAGTGAAGGATGTCCTCGGGCTGTACTTGAACCCGCCTGGAGCACGCCGTCGTGCTCAGTGTCGACGAGAAGACCTCGATCCAAACCCTGCAACGGACGCAGCCACCACTGCCACTGGGCTCCGGGCGCGTCGTTCGGCACACGCACGACTACAAGCAACACGGCGTCGCCGACATCTTCGCCGCTCTGGATGTTGCAACGGGCAAGGTCACGCACCGCGTGAGCGACACGCACACGGCGGCCGACTTCCTTGCCTTCATGAAGAAGGTCGTCCGCCAGTATCCTGGCCGCGAGCTCCACGTGATTCTGGACAACTCGTCAACGCACAAAACTCGAGGAGATCCAAGCCTGGCTGGCCGATAATCCGCAGGTCCACTTCCACTACACCCCGACCAGCGCCTCGTGGCTCAATGAGGTCGAAGGATTCTTTGGCATCCTGGCCAAGCAGTCGCTCAGCCTCACCAACTTCCCGAGCAAGCGCGCGCTACGCGACCACTTGGGTGCGTACATGCGCCAGTGGAATCGCCCACCCACACCGTTCGAGTGGACCAAGCCCGCTCGCGCCATCATCCGAACCCACCGAAAAATGCTTAACCGCATCTCGACTGCGGTGCACTAGGTCGCGGCGTTTCGCGCGCGAGCAGCGTGGAGTAGAGAGGGCGCGTGGCGCGCATCCGCATCGCGGTGATCGGGACGGGCTTCGGCACGCGCGTGCAGATCCCCGGCTTCCAGGAGAGCGGCGAGTTCGAGGTGGTCGCGGTCGGCAGCCACGCCGAGCGGCGCGCGTGCGAGGTCGCCGAGCGCTTCGCGATCCCGCACGCGTTCTGGGACCACCGCGCGCTGCTGGCACTGCCCGGCCTCGATGTGGTCAGCGTCGTGACCACGCCCGAGTTCCACGAGCCGCTGGTGCTCGAGACGCTCGCCGCGGGCAAGCACGTGTTCTGCGAGAAGCCACTCGCGCGCAACCTCGACGAGGCACGGCGCATGGCGAGCGCCGCCGAGGCGGCGGCCGCCGCCGGTCTGGTCGCGATGGTCGACCACGAGTTCCGCTGGCAGCCCGAGCGCCGCCACGTGAAGGAGCTGCTCGACGAGGGGTTCGTCGGCACGCCGTACGGCGTCTCGGCGGTGAGCCACATGGGGCTGTTCGCCGACCCGGAGAAGCCGGCGTGGTCGTGGTGGCAGGAGCGGGCGCGCGGCGCCGGCTGGCTGCTCAACTCGGGCACGCACCTGATCGACACGCTGCGCTGGTGGCTCGGCGACGTCGAGCGCGTCGCCGGTTTCACCGCGACCAAGGTCGCGCGGCGACGGCGGCGCGACGGCACGTGGGCTCCGGTGGACACCGACGACAGCTTCGGCGCGCTGCTGCGGTTCCGCTCGGGCGCCGACGCGGTTCTGCACCAGTCGGCGGTCGCGGTGGCGGGACGCACCAACCTGGTCGAGATCACCGGCAGCGAGGGTGTCCTCATCATCGACGGTCACGGCCGGCTGCTCGGTGCGCGCCGCGGCGAGGCCGAGCCCCAGCCGCTCGCGACCCCGGAGCACCTGCTCGCCGGCGCGCCGCGCGACTTCCGTCCGCCCGCAGCCGGTGCGACCGGCGCGCAGGCGACCGAGGCGCTGCGCGCGATGGAGATCCCGCCGTTCGTCTGCCTCGCACGCGAGCTCGCAGCGGCGATCCGCGAGCGGCGCACGCGCGAGCCGAGCATCGTCGACGCGGCGCGCACCCAGGAGGTATGCGAGGCGATCGAGCGCTCGGTGCGCGAAGGGCGCTGGCTCGAGCTGCCGCTCTGATCGAGCGCGCTCGTCAGCGCGCGGCCGCGCCGGCGCCGAGCGTCGTGGCGAGCTTCTCGAGCGTCGCCGCGAGACGGATCGCATCGGCCGGTGCGACGTGGCGGCCGAGGTGCTCGTGCAGCGCCGCGCGGTACACCGCGCGCGCGCGGCGGAAGCGCGCCCGGCCGCTGCGCGTGAGCACGACCGTGAAGGCGCGTCCGTCGTCGCGCACGCGGCTGCGCTCGACGAGGCCTTCCGCTTCCATGCGCTGCACCAGGCGGCTGAAACCGGGCTGGCTGTAGCGGACCTGCATCAGCTCCTGGAGCGTACGCAGCGGCAGCCGTCCGGGTGTCTCGGCGCGCTCGAGATACGCGAGCGCGGAATACACGCCCGAGTCGATGCCGGCGTTCTGCTCGAGCGCCGCGACGAGGTCGCGCAGCACGGTCTGGTAGACGGCGACGAGCGCGCTCCAGAGCTGCCCGTCGGGCGACGGAGCCACGTCGTCGCCGCTGGTGGCCGCCGCCACTACGCACCTTCCCTGGTGCGCACGACCGCGCTCTGCATCCGGCTCTCGCCGAAGCTCGGCAGCACGACCGCGTGCAGGCTGCCGAGGCCGCCGCAGACGATCGGCACCATCTGGTCGGGCCCGGCGCAGAGGTAGACGCGGCCGCGCTCGTCCACCCGGTTCTTCTTGCGCAGGATCGCCTGGTTGGCGGCGGGCCACAGCTCGATCGGCTGCCAGGCGTGCTCGCGGAGGAAGGCCTGCACGGACTGGACGTCGGGGAACGCCTTGCCGAAGCGCTCGGCCCACATCGGGTTGATCGCGATCACCATCTCGCCGTTCTCGACGTTGCCGAGGTACATGTTCGAGAGTGGAAAGGCCGTGCACTTGGCGATGAGAAAGAGCAGGTCGGCGGGGTCGTCGTTGTTGATGTCGGCGAGCGGGAACGTTCCCTTGGTACCGTGCACGGTGACCACGTCCAGAGCTGCCGAGTAGCCGCGGCGCGCGGCGAGCGACGGCCACGGCGAGCGCTCCTCCCACTCGCCGAAGCAGATCCCGAAGCGCGCCGGCTGGCCGAACACGCTGCGCGACGTCACGCCGGCGCGCTGTCCGCCGATGTTGCGCAGGCAGAGCGAGACCGCGCGGCCGATCGTCATCGAGCCCCGTCCACCGGCGCCGCCCATGCAGCCGGCGCGATAGTCGATGCCGAGCGCATCGCGCGACGGACCGTTCACGATCGGCAGCGGGAACACGCTCGAGGTGGTGGTGGTGAGGCCGAAGGCGTTCCACTCGGGCACCAGCAGCGCCTCGAGTGCGGCGAGCACGAACGGCAGTGCTGCCGGCTCGCAGCCCGCCATCGCCGCGTTGATGGCGACCAGCTCGACGGTGGCGACTCCGTACTTGGGAGGCAGCGCGCCGACCACGTGATCGGCCGGGTACGGCGTCGCGTCGAGCAGCGCCTGCACGACGTCGTCGGTCGGCGGCAGGAGCGGCGCGCCGTCGCCCCAGCTCTCGGCGAGCGAGAGCTCGTAGAGCGCACGCGGGTTGGCGGCGACCTCGACCTGCTCCGCGGTCAGCGTGCTCATCGCTTCACCCCCAGGAGCTCGAGCGCCTTCGGGTAGTACTCGGCGGCGATCTGGCGCAGCTCGTCCTCCGGTCGGGCCTCGAGCGGGTACGGGAGTACCAGAACCTTCAAGTCGTGGTGGCCGAGGTGGGCCGCCATGCTGCGTCCGTGCGTCGCGAACTCCTCGGCGACGATCGCGATCACCGGCTTGTCGTGACGCTCGACCACGACCGCGTCGGCGATCGTGAACGACGTGCACGAGCCGCAGGTGCCGAGGCCGACGATGGCGAAGTCGGTCGCGTCGGCGAGCTCGCCGATGTGCTTGCGGTCATCCGCACCCATCTCGCCCATCTGGCTCCGGGTCTCGACGTTCACCACGTCGGCGGCGCCGTCGCGGCGCAGGTACTGCTCCCAGATCCCCGCGATGAGCTGCCACGAGCGCCACGCGCGATCGGTCCGGATGCCCGCCCGCAGTCCGGCGAGCGGCCGGTCGACGGTGAACGTCGGCGCGCTGACCTCCTTGGCCGGCGGCGCCGTGGGCTTCCTGATCAGGATCGTGTCCGTCATGCGGCCCATTTGTCTTTCCATGCGCACGCATCTAACTCGATTCGCGCGCGCCTGGCAAGGCCCTTCGAAGACCCTTCAAGGGATTGCGGGCCGCGTGCTGCGCGTGCGGATCGGTCGACGAACGTCCGGGCGCGCGCCCTCACACGTCGAAGGCGGGATCCGCGTCGTCGACCAGCACCGGACGGGGCAGCGCCACCTCGCGCACCACCGGCGCGCGCGCCGGCTCCGCGACCGGGCCCAGGTCGTCACCAGCGAGGTCGCGGAAGAACGTCCGCGTCGCCGTGTCGCCAGCGAGTGCGTCGTGCGCGAGCAGCACCGTCGCCGCGGTCCACGTGGTCTGCTCGCCCTCGGGCCAGCGGATGCGGTCGGGGTGCGTGGTCCCGGTCCAGTAGCCGCCCTGCTCGGTGCGCTGCTCGCGCATCCAGGTGACGATCTGCCGCGCCTTCCCGGTGAGCCCGACCGCGTCGAGCGCCAGCGCAAGCTCGCAGCTCTCGGCGACGGTGTACCACGGACGGTCCTTGACGCAGCGGCAGCCGACGCCGTCCTCGATGAAGGACGCCGTGCGCTCGGGGTGCAGCAGGTGCTCGCGACCCGCGCGTCCGCGCAGCGCGCCGCCCAGCACCGGGTAGTACCAGTCCATCGAGTGCCGGCCCTGCGGCTCCGGCATATCGTCCCGCTCGAAGCGCGCAAGGTCGTAGCGCACGAGGCGGGTGACGCCCACCCGTGCTTGACGCCACGCCGGCCGGTCGTGGCCGAGGCGCTCGGCGATGCGCACCCCGCACACCAGGCTACCGTGGATCGACGAGGTTCCGGTGAGCAGCGGCGCGCGCCATGGGGTTCCGTGCGGATCGAGCGCCCAGGAGATGCCACCGCACGGCTCCTGCATGCGCACGACGAAGTCGATCGCGCTCTCGATGGTCGGCCACATCTCGGCGAGCAGCTCGGCGTCGGGCTTCGCGCAGTGCAGGTGCCAGAGGCCGGTCGCGACGTAGGCCGCGTGGTTGGTCTCGCGCGTCGCGTTGCTCACCAGCTCGCCCCGCCATTCGGCGGGCCAGGAGCCGTCCTCGTTCTGGGTGCGAGCGAGAAAGCGGAGCGCGGCCGCAGCCTCGACGTGCCTGCCCGCCATCGCGAGCCCCATCGCGGCGTGCACGAGATCCCACGGATCGGTCTTGCCGCCCGCATGCCACGGGATCTCGCCGCTGGGTAGCTGCTGGCCGGCGATCCACGCTGCGGTCGTCTGGATCTCGGCCGGCGTCAGTGGACCTCGGCTCCCTGCACTCTTCGACCCACGCTTCCCGGCTCGGCGCATCGGCGTCATCCTTTGACGGCGTAGAGCACCAGGCTCTTGCCGATCAGGGGGTTCAGGGCCGCTTCGACGAGCCGCGTGACGCGCGGCCGCGACATCAGGTCCCAGACGAGCAGACGGTGGTAGAGCGCGACCGGCAACACCTGCTCGCGATCGACGCCGACCAGGCACTTGAGCCACCAGAACGGCGAGTGCAGCGCGTGCGCGAAGTGGCTCGCGAAGATCTTGAAGCCACCGCGCGTCAGCAGCCCTTCGATGGTGGAGCGCAGGTAGATGCGCACGTGGCCGCCGGGCGTGTTGCGGTAGCGGTGCGACAGCGCCCAGCACACGGCCTCGGGCCCGGTGCGCGGCACCGACACCGCCAGCACACCGCCCGGACGCAGCACGCGCGACACCTCGCGCAGCGCACGCTCGTCCTCGTCGAGATGCTCGAGCACCTCGGAGATGATCACGCAGTCGAACGCGCTGCTCGCGAATGGCAGATCGTAGACGCTGCCCTGAAACGCGGTCCACGGTCCGGCGCCGGGAACCGAGCCGCCGGCCTCGGGCGGCAGGGAGTCGAGCTCGCGCAGCGACGCGGCCGTGTCCACGATTTCTTTCTTGCCGTAGTCCAGCGCGACCGCGGCGACGCCGGGCAGGGCGCGGGTGGCGCGGATGTGGCGTCCGCCGCCGCAGCCGACGTCGAGCACGCGGCTGCCCGGCGCGAGGCCGAGCTTGTCGAAGTCGACCGTCAGCACGGCAGCGCCCGCTCGCGCATGATCTCGCGGTAGGACTCGACGGTGCGCTCGGCCGCCTTCCGCCAGGTGAACAGCTCCTCGACGCGCGCGCGACCGGCGATGCCCATCGTACGCCTCAGCTCTGGTGCGTCGAGCAGTGTCGCGATCGCGGTCGCGAGCGCCGGCGCCGAGCCGGGCTCGACCAGCAGCCCGGCGTCGCCGTCGCGTCCGACGACCTCCGGCAGCGCGCCGGCGGTGGTCGACACGATCGGCACCTCGCACGCCATCGCCTCGCCGGCCGGAAAGCCGAAGCCCTCGTACAGCGACGGCACGACCGCGATCGTCGATTCGGCGTAGGCGCGCGCGATATCCTCGGCCTCGACGCGTCCGGTGAAGTGCACGACCTCGCGCAGGCCGAGCTGCTTGACGAGCTTCGCGGTCTGCGAGCGCATGCCCGGCTCGCCGATCACCTTGAGCTCGAGCGACGGACGGGTCTCGCGCAGGATCGCCAGCGCTTCGAGCAGAAACGGGAAGCCCTTGAGCGGCGCGTCGGCGGACAGGGTCGTGATCAAGCGGTCGTCGCGGCGCTCGATGCCCGGCAGCGGGTGGAAGACGTCGAGGTTGATGCCGTTGCCGACCACGCGCAGGCGGCCGCTCGCGATGCCGTACTCGCTCTGCAGATCGCGCGCCGACGCCTCGGACACCGTCAAGATACGATCGAGCTTGCGCGACACGTGCTGCTGCACCGCGAGGAAGCTGTACCAGCGCCGGAGGCCCCAGCGCTTGAGACGCGTCGGCGCCGCGCGCAGCGCGATGCGGAAGTCCATGGTGATCGGGTGGTGGATCGTCGCCACCACCGGGACGCCGGCGAGGATGTGCAGCAAGCCGGGGCCGAGACACTGGTTGTCGTGCACGATGTCGTAGTGACGCGCGAGCGCCTCGCGCTTGAAGCGGCGCGCGACCCGGCGCGAGAACGTCAGCGGCTCGGGGAAGCCGCCGAGTGCCGTGCGCGCGTACTCGGCGACGTTGATCGGGTCGCGCAGCTCGCGCCAGCTCGGACGGCGCAGCAGCGCCTTCTCGTTCCACAGGTCCAGGCTCGGGACCTTGATCAGGCGGACGCCCTCGGCGAGCTCCGGGTACGGCGGTCCACTCCAGACGTCGACCTCGTGCCCGAGCGCCTGCAGCTCCTGGCTCAGCAGCCGGACGTAGATCCCTTGCCCACCGGAACGCGGATTCCCGCGATAGGTGAGCAGACAGATGCGCAGCGGTTCCCCGGACAATCGAGCACCCAGACTTGCAGTTGGAGCGACATGGGGACGGAGCGTCGACGGATTGCCCGTGCCCGCCGCAACACAGTGCCTTACGGATTGGCGGGCGCCATTGCAACAAACTAGCTGCGCGGTGCATGCGAGTTTCTCGCGCCGACCGCCACGCTTGACAGCGCGCCGGTCGGGTTGGAGCCTGTGGCCCGGATGCCCGTGGCGACACACTCCACCCTCGGCCCCGAGGACCTCGTCCTGTGCGCCGGGACGATTCCCCGCGCCTCGTTCAGCGAGCGCGTCGCGGCGGCGCGCGCCGGCGGCTTCGCGGCGATCTCGCTGCGCGTCCGCGACCACGCACGGGCGCGCGAGGAGGGCCTTTCGGACGCCAACATGCGCGCGCTGCTCGCCGACCACGGCGTCGCGGTCGCGGAGATCGAGGTGCTGAACGCCTGGCGGCCCGGTGTCCGTGTCGGCCGCCGTGCACCGACCGCCGACGAGGTGTTCGCGGTCGCGCAAGCGGTCGGCGCGCGTTCGATCTGCGTCGTCGAGGGCCCGGGTGCGCCGCCGCCGATGGACGAGGCGGCGCGGATCTTCGCCGCGCTGTGCGACCGCGGCGCCGGCGCGGGACTGCTGCTGCACTTCGAGTTCTGGCCGGGCTCGGCGCTCGACCTCGCGACGGCGGCGGCGATCGTGGCCGCGGCGGACCGCCCGAACGGCGGCCTGACGGTCGACACCTGGCACCTCGCGCGGACGCGGGACGGCGACGCGCTGCTCGCGACCGTGCCCGGCGCGCGGCTGCTCGCCTTGCAGCTCTGCGACTCACCGCTCGTCACCGGACCCGAAGCCGACTACATGACCGCGACCCTCACGCAGCGGCTCGTTCCCGGCGAGGGTGCGCTCGACCTCGCGGGCTTTCTGCGCACCATCCGCGCGGCCGGCTGCCGCGCTCCGGTCGGCGTCGAGATCTGGTCCGAGACGCTCGCCGCCGAACCACCCATAACCGCCGCGGTGCGCGTCGGCGCGGCCACGCGCGCACTGCTCGCTGCGGCGGCCGCGCGCGATTGAATTCGCCGATTGGACGGACGAGACTCGCGCGCATGAAGGGACTCGACGGACGGACGATCATCGTGACCGGAGGGGCGAGCGGCATCGGCCGCGCGGCAGCCGAGCGGCTCGCGGGCGAGGGTGCTGCGGTCGCGGTCGTCGACCGCAACGCGGATCTCGCGAACGAGGTCGTCGCCGGGTTGCACGCGCAGGGCGCGCGCGCGCTCGCGCTGCCCACCGACGTGAGCCGCGAGGACGACGTCCGCGCCGCGATCGCGCGCACCGCGAGCGAGCTCGGCGGCGTGCACGGGCTCGTGACCAGCGCCGGCATCTTCGACCCGGGCGACATGCGGCTGGTCGCCGACGTCGAGCTCGAGACCTTCAACCGCACGCTGTCGATCAACCTCGCCGGCACTTTCCTCTTCGTCAAGTACAGCCTGCCGCACCTGCTCGAGGCGCCGGTAGGTGCGTCCGGCTCGCGCGGCGCGATCGTCACCGTCGCGTCGACCGCCGGCATCCGCGGGCACGGCTTCGGCTCGGGCTACACCGCGAGCAAGGGCGGCGTCGTGGCACTCACCCGCCTGATCGCCTTCCAGTACGGCGAGCAGGGCATCCGCGCGAACTGCCTGTGCCCCGGCCTCACCGACACCCCGATGACGGGCGGCGCCTACAAGGACCCCGAGGTCGCGAGGAAGGTCACGCGCGGCGTCCCGCTGCGCCGCATCGGCCAGCCCGAGGAGGTCGGCAACCTCGCCTGCTACCTGCTGAGCGAGGACGCGTCCTACGTGAACGGCCAAGTGATCGCCGCGGACGGAGGAGCTACCGTTTCCTGAACGTAGTTGGACTGAGTGAGAATTGATGCCCGACACATGATTTTGCTCCCTAGCTCGCCTGAGAGTTGCTCTGCGCAAGGGCCACGTCATAGGAAGCCGAGACGGCGATCCACCGAACCGTGATGAAGATGGAGCGTTCTATCCTTGGCCTTCTCCTTACCCGCTCCCGATCACCGTCGAGCAGCTCGAGACGGATCAGCAGCTTCGCTGGGCCGTCGAGCGGGGGCTACAGGTGGCGTCCGAGGCGCTGTTCGATGCCGGTGCCCACATCATGGCGGCGGAGTTCGCGGAGGCCGTCGACGAGTACCGACAGATTCCGCAGCGCCTACTCGCACACAGGGTGTTGTCGCCGGAAGTGGCCGAGCGCCTGAAGGGTCTCCGCCGGGTTCCGAAACGTTCTCGTCCACGAGTACGCGCGAATCGACCTCCGGCGCGTACACGCCGGCCTCGAGCGCCTGGACGACCTCGATGCCTTCGTCAAGGACGTAGAGCGCTGGCTCGACGGGCGCAGTAGCTGAACCAACGCTTCGGTTCGGCCGCAAGCTTGAACCGCTTGAACGTCCACTTCCACTCGCTCGGCGATGTCCGAGCAAGCGCACCTCGCTGGCTGTCCTTCCCGTCCTACCGGCACTGAAGTGGATCACGCGATCTCAAGAGGCCAGCGACACGAGGAACGCGTCGAGTGTGGCTGCCCCACCGGACGAGATGTGAAGTCGAGAAGCCTTTACAGCCGACCGGGAGCTGTTCCATAAGCGCCCGGCATGGCGAATCAGGCAGAAGGTGCGACGTGTCAGCCCATCATCAGCGTCATCGTGGTGGCAGACTACGAAGGCGGCAGCGAGCTTGGTTGGGGACAACTACGATGCGCGCTGAAGGGATTGCAGACGCAGGACATCGACGAGCCGTTCGAAGTCCTGGTCTGCGAAAATGACTCGCTGGCAGAGTCCATGCCGGCCTCTCTCATGGAGGGGTAGCCGGGGGTACGACTGCTGCGAACTGCCGCCACCGGTTCGCAGGCCCTCAAGAATGCCGCGGTGCGGGAATCGCGAGCCGAGCTGATTGCCATTCTCGACGCCGACGTCGTCCCGGACCCGAGCTGGCGGCGGCACTTGGTGGCGGCGATGCGAGCCCATCCGGAGGCGGCGGTCATCAGCGGCCGAACCTTGCACAACGGCGGCGGATTCGTAGCCCGCGCCTTGGCCTTGATCGAGAGGGCCTATGTGGATCGCGGCGATGCAGGCGAGACGCAGTTCATCGCCAGCCATGCCGCCCTCTTCCGGCGCCGCTGGTGGGACGCTCACCCTTGCGACACCGCCGGTGGTCCCTTCTCGAGCCGCCTCCAGTCCGAGGGCATCATGCGCGATGGCGGCGAGATCCGCTTCGAACCCGCGGCGGTGTCGCACCATGCCTACGCGGGGTGGTCGGCGCAGCGGGACATTTTCCGCAATGCGGGCTTCGGCACGATCGTCACTCGCCGTATCGATCCGCGACTCCCCTATTCCTGGATCACCGGGATGGGCGCGACCGCCATTCCGCTGGTGATCGCAGGAAAGACATGGACCAGCCTAGGCGAATGCTGGCGACTTTATCCGCACTACGGAATCCGTGGCTTCGAAGTCCCCGCGTTGATTGGCCTCGCGCTCATGACGCGCCTGCTCGAAGCACCCGGGATGTGGCGCGCGCAGCGCCATCAGAATCTCGGTGCGTCGGCCTACCGATAGAGAGGCTTCAGACTACAGGCTTCGGGCTTCGGGTTCATGCTGCCGCCCGCGCTCTGCCCTTCGGCCGGCGCCACGGCCTTCGGCCACCCCGGCGCCGGCGACTCGCTCGCGTTCGCCGATCGCGAGCACGGGGATCGGCTTCGGCTACGCGATGAATCGCATGACACTCGCGACCACGGGTGATCCGCGCGCCGACGCGCTGGTCGCCGCGCTGTACCGGGCGCTGGGTGCATGACAAGCGTCGCGGACGGCTCCAGCCAGCGCTTCGCCGCAACGCGCAATCCGCCTAATAGACAAGTTTAGGAGGCGCGCCGAAGGCGCCGGTGCAGATGACTGATGACTTCGGGCGGATGAATTGCAATAATGGTTGCAATGGTTAATGGGGAGATCTCCTCATGAGTACGCCTCGCTTTCGTCCCTGGTCGTCGGTCGGAAAGAAGCTGCTGAACGGCCTCACCGGCGTCGTGCTGCTGCTGTTCATCGTCGCGCACCTGGCGGGCAACCTGACGATCTTCATCGGCAAGGACGCGCTCAACGCGTACGCCGCCCTCACGCACAGCCTGGGCGCGTTGCTGATCGTGATCGAGCTCGGCCTCGCCGCGGTCTTTCTGCTGCACGCGGTGTCGGCGATCACGGTCTGGCGCGACAACCGCCGCGCGCGCGGCACGCGCTACGCGATGAAGCGCAGCAAGGGTGGCGCGAGCAAGCAGACCATTGCGTCACGCACCATGATCGTCACCGGCCTCGTCCTGCTGGTCTTCCTGATCGTCCACCTGTGGCAGTTCCGCTTCGGACCGGCATACATGACCACGCTTCCCGGCCACGAAGGGGAGGTCTGGGACCTGCACCGCATCGTGGTCGAGACCTTCAAGCAGCCGGTCTGGGTCGGGGTCTACGTCGCCGTGATGGTGCTGCTCGGCTTCCACCTGCGGCACGGCTTCTGGAGCGCCCTGCAATCGCTCGGCGCGCTCAATCCCAAGCTTCGGCCGCTCGCCTTCTCGGCCGGGTTGATCTTCGCCGTGGTCATCGCGGTCGGCTTCCTCGCGCTGCCGATCTTCGTCTACCTGGCGCCCGATCCGAACGCGGGCGTCGCGTTGGTGCAGCCATGAACGCTCCGGCCATCAAGCAGATCGAGGTCGTCGACGGCAGCCTCGACGCGAAGGCGCCGGGCGGCGACATCCGCACGCGCTGGGACCGCCACCGCTTCGAGATGAAGCTGGTGAATCCGGCCAACAAGCGGAAGTACACCGTCATCGTCGTCGGCACCGGCCTTGCCGGCGGATCCGCGGCCGCGTCGCTCGCCGAGCTCGGCTACAACGTGCTCAACTTCTGCATCCACGACAGCCCGCGCCGCGCGCACTCGGTCGCGGCGCAGGGCGGCATCAACGCCGCCAAGAACTACCCCAACGACGGCGACAGCGTCTGGCGCCTGTTCTACGACACCATCAAGGGCGGCGACTTCCGCGCCCGCGAGTCGAACGTCTACCGGCTGGCGCAGCTTTCGGAGAACATCATCGACCAGTGCGTCGCACAGGGCGTGCCGTTCGCACGCGAGTACGGCGGGCTACTCGCCAACCGCTCGTTCGGCGGCGCGCAGGTGTCGCGCACGTTCTACGCGCGCGGCCAGACCGGACAGCAGCTCCTGCTCGGCTGCTACGGCGCGCTGATGCGACAGGTCGAGGCGGGACGCGTCAAGCTATTCCCGCGCCGCGAGATGCTGGACCTCGTGGTGATCGACGGCCACGCACGCGGCATCGTGTGCCGGAACCTGGTCGACGGCACGCTCGAGCGCTACGCGGCGGACGCGGTCGTGGTCGCGACCGGCGGCTACTCGACGGCCTACTTCCTGTCGACCAACGCGATCAACTCGAACGCGACCGCGATCTGGCGCTGCCACAAGCGCGGCGCGCTGTTCGCGAACCCCTGCTTCATGCAGATCCACCCGACCTGCATCCCGCAGCTCGGCGAGGGCCAGTCGAAGCTCACCCTGATGAGCGAGAGCCTGCGCAACGACGGCCGCATCTGGGTGCCGAAGCAGAAGGGCGACAAGCGGGCGCCGAACGACATCCCGGAAGCGGAGCGTGACTACTTCCTCGAGCGCAACTATCCCACCTTCGGCAACCTGGTACCGCGCGACGTCGCGTCGCGCGCCGCCAAGCGCATGTGCGACGATGGCTACGGCGCCGGCCCGACCGGGCTCTCCGTCTATCTCGATTTCGCCGACGCGATCGAGCGCCTCGGCGAGCCCGTGGTGCGCGATCGCTACGCCAACCTGTTCGAGATGTACCACGAGATCACGAACGAGGACCCGTACCACGTCCCGATGCAGATCTATCCGGCGCCGCACTACACGATGGGCGGCCTGTGGGTGGACTACAACCTGATGAGCACCGTGCCGGGGTTGCACGTGATCGGCGAGGCGAACTTCTCCGACCACGGCGCCAACCGGCTCGGCGCGTCGGCGCTGATGCAGGGGCTGTGCGACGGCTACTTCGTCCTGCCCTACACGATCGGCAACTACCTCGCAGGCATGACGCCGGGCAAGGTGAAGACCGATCACCCGGCATTCGCCGAGGCCGAGGGTGGCGTGCGGGCGAACGTCGCGAAGCTGCTGTCGCTGAAGGGCACCAAGACCGCGCGCGAGCTGCACTGGCAGCTCGGCCGCCTGCTGTGGGACTTCGTCGGCATGTCGCGCAGCGCCAAGGGGCTGGCCGACACCATCGACAAGATCCGCGAGCTGCGCGCCGAGTTCTGGCAGAACGTGCAGATCGAGGGCACGGCGGATGACGTCAACCAGGCGCTCGAGTACGCCGGTCGCGTCGCCGACTACTTCGAGCTCGCCGAGCTGATCGCGATCGACGCGCTCTCGCGCGACGAGAGCTGCGGCTGCCATCTGCGCGAGGAGCACCAGACCCCGGAGGGCGAAGCGATGCGCGACGACGACAAGTTCGCCTACGTCGCCGCCTGGGAGTACACCGGCGACTTCGGCAAGCCCAGGCTGCACCGCGAGAAGCTCGACTTCGAGAACGTCCACCTGGCGGCACGGAACTACAAATGAGCGCGCAGAACGGACAGGGACACCGATCGTACAAGCTCAAGGTCTGGCGCCAGCCGCGCGGGGCCAGGAGCGGCAAGCTGGTCGACTACCAGATCGCGGGCATCGACCCGAACATGTCGTTCCTCGAGATGATGGACCAGCTGAACGAGGTCCTGCTCAAGAAGGGCGAGGAGCCGGTCGCGATCGAGAGCGACTGCCGCGAGGGCATCTGCGGCACCTGCGGCGTCGTCATCGACGGCCAGGCGCACGGTCCGGTGCCTAACATCACCACCTGCTCGCTGCGCATGCGCTCGTTCGCGAACGGCGCGACGATCACGGTCGAGCCCTTCCGCGCCAAGGCGTTTCCGATCATCAAGGACCTGATCGTCGACCGCGCCGGCTTCGACCGCATCATCCAGCGCGGCGGCTACGTGTCGGTCAACACCGGCTCGGCGCCCGAGGCCAACACGATGCCGATCCCGAAGGACATCGCCGAGGCCGCCATGGACTCGGCCGCCTGCATCGGCTGCGGGGCCTGCGTCGCGGCCTGCCCGAACGCGTCCGCTTCGCTGTTCGTCAGCGCCAAGGTGCGCCAGATGGCGCTGCTGCCACAGGGGGACGCCGAGCGCGCGCGACGCGTGCTTGCGATGGTCGAGCAGATGGACCACGAAGGATTCGGCGACTGCTCGAACCACGGCGAGTGCGAGGCCGCATGTCCCAAGTCGATCTCGATCGAGAACATCTCGGTGCTGCGTCGCGAGTACGTGCGCGCTACGGTCGCCAAGCACTGAGTAGGGCCACGGCCGCATTCCGCGGCGCCTGGTGGCTACCGGGTGCGCACCTGCAGACGGTCTGGGGGCAGTTCACCCGCGTCCGCACGCTGGTGCCGTTCACACGCGAGATCCTGCCGGCGCCCGACGGCGACGAACTGGTGCTCGATCACGTCGCGGGTCCGGCCGACAGCCCGCGCTTCGTCCTGCTGCACGGCCTCGAGGGCAGCTCGTACTCGGTCTACGTCCAGGGGATGGCGGCGCTCGCCGCCACGGCCGGCGCACGGGCAACCGTGCTCAACTTCCGCTCCTGTGCACGCGACCCTGCCGAGGTCACCCGCTGGCTGCCCAACAAGCGGCCACGCCTCTACCACTCGGGCGAGACCAGCGACCTGGACCACGTGGTGCGCGAGCTCGCGCGGCGCGAGCCCGGCACAGCGCTGGTCGCGATCGGCGTCTCGCTCGGCGGCAACGTGCTGCTGAAGTGGCTCGGCGAGAACCCAGGCCAGACGCTGCTCCGCGCCGCGGCCACGATCTCGGTGCCGTACGACCTCGGCGCCGGCGCGCGCCATCTCGAATCGGGCCTCGGCCGGCTCTACGTGCGGCACTTCCTGCCGACGCTGGGCGACAAGGCGGCGTCGATCGCGCAGCGTTTCCCCGAGGTGACCGCGCGGGTCGACCTCGAGCGCGCCCGGCGCGCGCAGACGTTCTACGCCTTCGACGACGCGGCCACGGCCCCGCTGCACGGCTTCGCCGGCGCCGACGACTACTACACGCGCTCGAGCTCGCTCCACTTCGTGCAGCACATCACCACGCCGACGCTGTGCATCAGCGCCGAGGACGATCCCTTCCTGCCGCGCGAGGTGCTGCGTCTGGTCGCCGACCGCGCACCGCGCGGCGTCGAGCTCGTCGTGACCCGCCGCGGCGGGCACGTCGGCTTCGTCGCGGGCACGCACCCGAGGCGTCCCGGCTACTGGGCGGAGGAGACCGCCGTCGGCTGGCTGCTCGCGCGCTGCGCCGGGGTCCAGGACGCAGCCCCCGGGGGGAGCACGGGCTCCGCACGGAAAGCGTCGTTGCCAAGCGCGGCTCGGGCGTGAGATAGCAGCGGCGGCTGGAAAGCGGCCCACGGAGGTGTCCCATGACCGTTCGCCGTTCGTCCCGCGCGCTGCTCGCGCTCGCAGCTCTCCTCGTTGGCGCCGCACCGGTTGGCGCGGCCGAGCCGCTGGTGGTCTCGACCAGCCCGGCGCGGCACACCTTCGCCCCGGCCGGCAGCGCGATCGCGATCACCTTCGACCAGGCGCTGCTGACGTCGTCGGTCGACGGCGACAGCTTCCGGGTGTTCGGCCAGCAGACCGGCCCTGCGGCCGGCGCGGTGACCTTCTCGAATGCCAACAAGACCTTGACGCTCACTCCGGCGCAGCCCTTCTCGGCGGGCGAGGTCGTGCTGGTGAACCTCTCGCACGACATCCTCGCGGCGGACTCCACGCCGCTGCGCAGCGCCGGCTACGCCTTCCAGTTCACGGTCTCATCGAGCTTCGCGACCCGCGACTTCACCGAGATCGACGTCATGTCCAATCGCATCGGCGGCGCCCAGACGCGCATCTACGGCGCGCTCGCAGCCGACCTCGACGGCGACCGCTGGATCGACCTGACGACCGTCAACGAGGTCAGCGGCGACCTGCGCGTGTTCATCAACAAGGCCGACGGCACCGGGCTCTACGACGACTTCCTGCAGCCGCCCTACGCGATCGGCCTCGAGGCGAGCCCGCACGAGCCCTTCGACGCCGACAACGACGGCAACATCGACATCGCCGTGTCGGCGACCACGAGCGAAGGCGTCTGGATCGCGCGCGGCGACGGCGACGGCGACGGCACGTTCAGCGGCTCGCAGTCGATCCTCACCGGCGACGAGCCGCACGGCATCGCGGTGCTCGACGCGGACGGCGACGGCGACCTCGACATCGTCAACGCCGCCTACGGCGACGACGAGCTCGCGACGCTGCTCAACGACGGCAACGGCAACTTCGGCGCACCGGCATCCTTCTCCGTGGGCTGCGACGGTCCCTGGGGTCTCGCCGCGGCCGACATGAACAACGACGGCATCACCGACGTCGTCGCGGGCTGCGTGATCGACCAGAAGGCGATCGTGCACCTGGGCAACGGTAACGGCACCTTCACGGCCCAGGCGACACGCGCGGCGGGCGGCTCGCCGTGGCAGGTCGCGCTCGGCGACGTCGACGGCGACGGCGACGTCGACGCAGCCCTCGCCAACAGCTTCCACGGCAACGGCGCGATCCTGCGCGGAAACGGCAACGGCGGGCTCGGCGTCGCCGAGACCTATCCGGTGCCCGGCCACACGCCCGCCAACGACCTCGGCGACCTCGACGGCGACGGCGACCTGGACTGGGTGCTGTCGAGCTTCGGCGCCAACCTGTGGCGCATCTACATCAACGACGGCAGCGGCGATTTCACGCTCGACCAGGACATCCCGGCGCCGTCCAACCCGTCGTGCGCCGTGCTGCTCGACTTCGACAACGACGGCGACGTCGACATGGCGCTGAGCGACGAGATCTCGGACGTCGTCCTGCTGATGCGCAACGAGAGCGGCCCGAGCCCGATCTGCCCGGCCACACCGGCGTCGTGCCGGACCCCGATCGCGAGCGACACGTCGAACCTGACCATCCGCAACAAGACGCCCGACAAGGGCGACCAGATCACCTGGAAGTGGACCAAGGGAGCGGTCACGACCAAGGCCGAGTTCGGCAGCCCGACCACCAGCGACGACTACGCGCTGTGCATCTACGACGCCGGTGCTGCGCTGACCAGCGTGGTCGCCGACGGCGGCGAGTTCTGCGTCACCAAGCCCTGCTGGAAGGAGAAGACCACCGGCTTCGGCTACGCCAACCGCCTGATGTCGAGCACCGGCGCGAAGACGGTCACGTTGAAGGAGGGCCTGATCGCCGGGCGCGCGTCGATCGCGTTCCAGGGCACGGGCACCAAGCTCGCAATGCCCGACCTGAACGCGATCACCGGGCCGGTCACCATCCAGCTGCACCGTAGCGGCGGCGGGCCGTGCTTCGGCGCGACCTTCAGCGCGCCGTTCCTGCGCAAGGACGCGACCCAGCTGATTGATAGGGCGGACTGATTCCAGGAGGGGGACTCTGCCCCCCTCTTCCACGCGGCAAAGCCGCGCGGAACCTTCTGGTGGTCACCGAGCGGGGCGCTGCCCAGCTCCTTCACGCGGCGAAGCCGCGTGAAGCTTCCTCACCCCGGCTCGCTGCGCTCGGCGCTCGCCTGCGGCTCACGTGCACGGGGCGGTGGCGGTGGCGACGCTGGGGGGGCGGCTCGCGGTGTGCGACTGTCGGG